>Ga0207888_100003_pt1 | contig 717487 bp, 692 predicted proteins | sample LinPmetageLP43_FD_184055 | JGI IMG/M metagenome (GOLD analysis project Ga0207888, IMG submission 184055) | Marine viral communities from the Pacific Ocean - LP-43 (SPAdes) | ecosystem: Environmental > Aquatic > Marine > Oceanic | place: Pacific Ocean | collected 2010-08-27
CGCGTTACTCACCCGTCTGCCACTATATCGTTCGACTTGCATGTGTTAAGCCTGCCGCCAGCGTTCGTTCTGAGCCAGAATCAAACTCTCAAGTTGAGTGTTGATCTGACGATCCGTCCTTTGGAATAAGGACGGCAACTGTTGCTATATAAGCATCAAGTAATTGCGTTCTTTGACGAGAAACCCTTAGTCACAAAGACCAGGCCGAAACCTGATCGATGGAAAAAGAATTTTCTCAAGAAACGCATCCGTCGTGATCGTGTGGACCGTGGCCGAAGCCCGTGTCCGCAAGCCGTCACGCCGCCTGCGTTTCTCTTCCTAATCTCTTACAATGTCAAACAGCTGGAACCGTAGTTCCGATAGGCCATCCAGGGCGCCGCCCTGTCCGGAAGAGGCGGCTTATATTGGCCACCTCATTGCCCGTCAACACCCTTTTTTGCGCCTTCTGCAGTTTGGTGTTTGACCACCGTTTCTGCTGTATTTTGGCACAAATGGATTTGTCGACCGTATGGTACGGCCTGCAAAATCAGGCATTTCAAGAAGAGGCAGCTTCTAACGACCGCCTCGTTTCCCGTCAACACCCTTTCTGCGCTTTCTGCAGATTAGTGTTTGACCACCGTTCTGCTGGATTTAGGCAAAAATGACTTGGTAGACCGTATGGTACGGCCTGCAAAATCAGGCATTTCAAGGAACCGCATATATAGCCGCTATTCGAAGAAAAAAGCAAGAAGTTTTTTTCTCATTTAGCAGCCCGATCTGCGGGCCCGCTTCGGAAACCCAAGGGCGTCTTCAGCGGAGGCCGGGGAATACCCCCCATGGTCTGAAGCCGCAACCCCTGAAAACAGCCTTTCAGCAGAAATCTGCATGTTTTGTTGCAGGAGGCTCAGTACTGCGCTGAAAGATAAGACTTCATTGCCTCGGCCTCAGCTTCGGTTTCCGCGATTTTCCACTTCACCAGATCGCCGATCGACACAAAACCGATCAGCCGATCGTTCCGAAGTATGGGCAAATGACGGATCCGACGGTCGGTCATGAGCTGCATTGCCTGCTCAATTGCCATCGTCGACGGCACCGTGACGACATCGCGGGTCATGGCATCACCCACTTTCATGCCCAAAGCGGCCTGACCGTGGCGGGCAACCTGGCGAACAATATCGCGTTCAGACAGGACGCCGATAATCGATTCGCCGGAATCGAGTGCCACAACGGCGCCAATCCGGCGAACATCGAGCACCTTGGCGACGTCGCCAAGCGTGTCATCCGCGCCAACCGAGATCACTTCCCGGCCTTTATCATTCAGAATCTGGTCAATCGTCATGTGTCATCCTCCAAGCCTCTACCGGTGAATCCGGTTTTCTTATTGAGGCACTCTATCATATTCGGCGCACCGAATCGATGAGGAAGACTAATCAGACCGCGAGCCCCTCCCGGCGCCACATAACGAATCGACACGCAAGCGCCCCCGCAACATAGCCGCCGACATGCGCTTGCCAGGCGATTGCCGCCCCCATCATCGAGGGTCCGACAAGCGCGAGCACCACATTCGCCACAAGGAACACCAGGCTGGCCCCGAGAAACGGGCGCGCCAACAGCCTCGGCCGCTGCCCCTGCTGAGCCAGCAAGACGGCTGCGATCAGGCCTGACACGCCGCCTGAGGCTCCAATGGCGGGTGGGCCAGCCGGATAGTTCGCCGCCAGATGCGCGATCGAGCCACCTGCCACGCTTATAAGGAAGAGAATGAGGAACATCTGTCCGGCGCGATTCCGCTCACGCGGACCTGTGCGCTCCAGATACTCATAGACCGGCTTGCCGACGCCCAGCAGCATGGCCGAGTTCAGGCCCACATGGACCCAGTCGCTATGGACAAGGCCGGTCGTGAGAAGAGTGGCGAGCGCCGCTATGGGATTCGCATAGGGGGTTGCCGCGCCGGGCGGCATGCTGGCGCCGGTCCAGCCCCAGAACCGTTCAGGAAATAATGCCGTATCCCAAAGTAGCGCGTCCTGCATCCCGGATGGCAGGAATATGCGAATCGCATGCGCCACCAGAAGCACCATCGCGATCCCCGTCACCCAGGGTGGAGCATTGATAATGGGCGGGCGTCCGGGATTGCGGGCCATTCAGCCTCCTGCACTGGAATCATTCTGTTCCTTATATAGTCATGCAGGCGCGCAATGGCAGGCAAAGCCTGCATCGCCCCTCCCCTCTTTCCCTGCGCGAATCGCGGCCTAATGTATCCGGCATGATGATTCGCATTTTTCTCGCGGCCATGGCCGCCAGCTTCGCCGGCTTTGGTCTCTGGTCCCTTCTGGAGCCGCTCGGCATGACCTCAAGCCTCGGTGTCCAGGTCAGCGGGCCCAACGGCGCCTATGAAATGCGGGGCGTCTATGGCGGCGTCAGCCTCGGTGCAGCTTGCCTGATGGCCGCTGGCGCTGCCCGTCAAAGCTTCCTGCGCCCCGCACTCTGGTTTCTGGTGGCTTATCTCGGCGGCTATGTCTTTGCCCGCGGCGCTGGGCTTCTGCTTGGCCCTGCCCCGACGCCTGACTTCTACCTCTTCATCGGGTTCGAGACGCTCGGCCTGATCCTGGCTGTGGTCAGCCTGCGCGCAAACACCGGCCGCTGAATGCAAAAAGCCCCGTCGCGAACGACGGGGCTTTCCATATATATAGTACCAAGCCTTAGAACGACTTGCGCACCGTGATGCCATAGGTCGGCGGCTGGCTCGGATAACCGTTGATCGAACCGGTCTGCGCCGTGGTCGGGAAGGCAACCGTGATGTACTCGTCATCAAAGATATTGCGACCCCACACTGTCACGCCGAGACCGTTCTCGGTCGTAAAGCCGGCCGACGCATTGAATGTGCTGATCTTGTGGGTGTCATTGATGAGCGCCTGGTTGGCCGGATCGTCGAAATAATCCGTCTCGCTCTCATACTGCCAGTCAACACGCACGAAAGAGGCTAGCGTATTCACATCAAAGCTGTACGTGGCTGAAGTCGACGTCGCGACTTCCGGAATATCGTAAGGCTTCTGGCCCGACAGATCGAGCTCGTTCGACGCCGACAGCGGCAGCGACGGGTCGATCCTGATGCCGGTGCTGGTGAAGTCATCATAGACCGGGTCCTGGAACGTGCCCGCAAAGGTCAGCAACAGGTTGTCTGTCGCATTCCACGAGGCATCGACTTCAAGGCCTTGCGTCGACTGCTTGCCGGCATTGGTCAGGTTGAACCCGGTGCCGGAGAACGTGTTGGACTGGAAGCCCTCGATCTCCTGGTCAAACAAGGCGACATTCACTGCGAACGTGTTGTAGGCGAATTTCGCGCCCAATTCGACGACAGTTGCCAGTTCAGGCCCCGCATACCGCGTACCGACCGCGAGGTTGTTCACCGCAAGGCCTGCATCGCGGATAGGCGACGAGCCCGGGCTCGTAACCGCTGAACCTGCCGTGAAGTCGCTCGAGAACGGGCGGCTGTCACGCGACAGGTTCCACGACGTGGCCTTGAAGCCTGTACCGTAGGACGCATAGACATTCACATTGTCCGTCGCATCATAAGCGAGGCGCAATGTGTAGGTCAGCTTGTCATCCTTGGACTTGCCGTCTTCGACTGCATTCGGAAAGTCGAGGAAGGGCGGGAAGAACTGCAGGGCCTGCAGGGCAAGCAGCGGGTTCTGCGCCGGATCCTGAACAGCCGACTGAATTGCCGCGAAGGCCGCCGGGTTGTTGACCGCGAAGGCACCAACCTGTGCAGGGTCCGTCGCATCAACGCCGAAATTGCCGAGCGTCTGGGCAAAGCCGAGCGCCACGAAGTCGATGCCCGAGAACACATCCGTATTGGCGATGTTGCCGTAAGCGTCCTTCTTGTCCTCGGTATAGTTCAGGCCGACGGTCGCTGTCAGGCGATCGGTCGCATGCCAGTCAACCGTACCGAACATGGACCAGGCCTTGTTGTCCTGACCGAACTCTTCCGTCAGGCCCTGGCCCGATTGACCGAAAACCTGGCCGACTGGAAGGCCAAGCGCCGTCTCGATCTGGCTCAGCGCACCGCCCGACAGGGCACTCGCGTAACCGCGATAATCATCACCAAAGTAGATCTGGTTGCCGATGTCGACGGTCTCATCAAAATAGAAGCCGCCGACCATCCAGTCGACCGGGCCATCCGTGTCGGACGTCAGCCGGACTTCCTGCGTGAAAGTGTCGATATCAGTCTGGTTGGCATTGACGCTCAGAAGGTCTGCCGTGGTGAAGTCGGAGTCTGCGTTCTGATCGACTCTCGACTGGCGATACGAGGTGATCGACGTCAGCGTCATGTTGCCGAGATCATAGTCGCCCTGCAGGGACAAGCCGCCATTGTCGATATTGTTCGTCGAGCCGAAATTATATCCGACCTTGTAGAGGTCGCCCGTAACGACCTGACCGCCGAGTGCGTTGACGACTGCACCCGTCGGACCGTTCACGACATTGACGGCGCCGCAGCAAATCTCGTCAATCGTGTCATAGTCACCGATCAGGCGGAACGACGTGTCCTCGTTCGGTTCGAACAGCAGCTCGGCACGGATGCCGTAACGGTTTCGCTCATTGGTATCCGGACCGTCGCCGATATCCTCGATATAACCATCGCGCTTGCTGTAGCTGCCGCCCAGGCTGAACGCGAGCGTGTTAGTGATCGGGCCCGTGCCGTATACCTTGGCGCGATAGCCGTTAAAATTGCTGACCGTGCCTTCAACGCTGGCCATGGGCTCGAACGATGGCTTCTTGGTCACAACCGAGATGACACCGGCCGAAGCGTTCTTGCCAAACAGGGTCGATTGCGGGCCGCGCAGCACTTCAACGCGCTCGATATTTGGCAGGTCGGAGATCTGCGAGGCCGAGCGGGAGCGATACACGCCATCGATGAACACGCCGACCGACGGTTCGATACCGGCATTGTTGGCGCCGTTGCCGAAGCCACGGATCACGAAGTTGGTGTTGGAGGAGGACTGAAGCTGGCCGACGCTCAGCGATGGCACCAGCGACTGAAGGTCGTTCAGGTCGGTGATCTGCGCCTTGGCGATGACGCTTTCATCGACGACGGACACGGCAACGGGCACATCCTGCAGCGTCTGCTCGCGCTTGGTGGAGGTGACGGTCACGGTCTGCATGGTGCGCGGTGAGTCGTTATCTGTTTCCTGCGCCAAGGCGGGCGCAGAAAGGCTCGCGAAGGCGGCAAGGCCCACGCTCATGCTCAATGCGGTTTTCAGATGGATGAGATTTGTACGCGTTTGCGTACCCTTAGGTGTCTTGGACACTCGGTATTCTCCCTGTGTTTATATTTGTAAGTTCGAGAGGAACCGCGAAACGCGCGGCAGCGGTTATTTGACGGTGAGCAAATAACTATCTTAGCCGCGAATCTTCGCAAGGGCGCATTCTGTATTTTCCGTCATGTGGGTCGCACCCGCCGTCCGCTCGTGAAGCAATTCCGCCACGGCAAATCAGCCCCACACTATAGAGTCGCTGACTGTTTCGCCTTGGCACGCCAGATCAGGCCCCTGCGCCGCAAGGATGATACCGGAAACAGGCCCATGTGCCCTGAGAGGCGAATTCCAGAATAAAATCACGCGAATTTCGCCCGACACGTACTCCTGAAACTGGAATGTTTATTGCGAATAGTAGCGCATGAATGGCCCGGGTCGGGTCAATGGAACCCACGGAGAATACCTGTCATGCAAGACCGGTCGCTACACCCAAATACCCGGATCCTGGTCGACGCATGGCGCCGGATGGGCCGGACCCCCGATGCCAATACAGTTGACGACCCCAGCGTCGCCGAACACCCGGACCTGATCACACAATTGTTCGTGGTCCAACACAGCCGCGAATATGGCTGGCTGTTCCGCACCGCCGGACAAGGACTTTCCGGCCTGCTCGGCCGCGACCTCACGAATCACGACTTCCTCCAGCTCTGGAGCGGCCCTGACCGGGAAATGATGACCCACTTCATGGAAGCCGTCCGCTATGATGGCGCCCCCGGCATTATCCGCGGCCGCGGCGAAACCCTGACGGGCCAGCGCGTCGAAGTCGAAATCACCCTCATGCCGCTCGTGCGCCCCGGCAACGGCGCGCATAGCGACACGCCCCGCCTGCTCGGCCTCTATCAGACGCTCGGCGGCGAGCCCATGCTCAAGGGCCGGCCCATCTGGCGCCACCGCATTTCCATGCTGGTGCCACCAGACACGCACTCTGCGGGCCCGCAACTGCGCCTTGTGGCCACCAACGGCTAACCTACTCAGGCGGGCGTGAGACTTTCTTCACGCGCCAGCGCCCGCTTGCCCAGCATCATGTCAGCAGCCTTCTCGGCGATCATGATCGTTGGCGCGTTCGTGTTACCGCCAATCAGGGTCGGCATCACGGACGCGTCCACCACTCTCAGACCGTCAACGCCGCGCACGCGCAGCTCAGGGTCGACCGGGCTGGACTCGCTCGTGCCCATGGCAACCGTGCCGACAGGGTGATAAATTGTCTCGCCCGTGCGGCGGATGAAGCTGTCAATGTCATCATCCGTTTCGACGCTGGCGCCGGGCAGGATCTCGTTGCCGCGCAGTGCGTTGAGCGCAGACTGGCCGCACACTTCACGCACCATCTTCACGGCTTCGCGCATCACACGGCGATCTTCTTCCGTGGCCAGATAATTCGGGTCGATGGCCGGGTGCGCAAACGGGTCGGCCGAAGCGAGGCAGACCGTGCCCCGGCTTTCCGGACGCAGCTGGCAGGCATGAACGGTGAACCCGTCCTTCTTGGGGTCATGATTGCCGTGGTCCATCATGATGGCATTCACGAGATGCAGCTGGATGTCGGGCATCGACAGGCCCTCGCGCGAATTCAGGAATGCGCCTGCCTGAAGGAAATTGTCCGCCCCTGCGCCCGTCTGATTGTAGAGATATTGCAGGCCGACGCCGAGTTTCTTGACACCCTTCTGCATGGAATAGGCCGATACAGGCTGCGTCATCTCGTGGATCACGGTCACGTCCAGGTGGTCCTGCAGGTTCTGGCCCACGCCCGGCGACTTCACGGTCGCCTTGATGCCGAACCGGTCTAAATGCTCCGGATTGCCAATGCCGGACAGCATCAGGATCTGCGGTGACTGAACGGCGCCTGCGCAGAGCACCACTTCCTTGTCGGCCAGGATCTGCTGGGTAAGCGCGCCCTTGCCCTCAACGACTTCAACACCCGTCGCCCGGCCATTCTCGATCAGCACGCGCGTCACCAGTCCGGTCGAAATCACGGTCAGGTTCGGCCGCACGCCTTCGATGGGGCGAAGATAACCGAATGAAGCGCTCCAGCGCTCGCCCTTGTGAATGGTGCGCTGGTAACGGCCGAAGCCTTCCTGGTCTGCGCCATTGAAATCATCGGTCAGTTTGTAGCCGGCCTGTTCGCCCGCCTGGATGAAGGCGCGATAGATCGGGCTGGACATCGGGCTTTCCGAAACCCGCAGCGGTCCGGCCCCGCCATGGAACGCATTGTCACCGCCTTCGTAGGCTTCCGACCGCTTGAAGTAGGGCAGCACGTCGGCATAGCTCCAGCCCTTCAGGCCCATCTGGGCCCATTGGTCATAATCGCCCGCATGGCCGCGAATGTAGACCATGCCATTGATCGAGGACGAGCCGCCCCAGCCCTTGCCGCGCGGCCAGTAGAGCTTGCGGCCATTCATGTTCTTCTGGGCCTCGGTATAGAAGCCCCAATTGTGGTCGTTCGCTTGCTTGATCAGGCTGCCGACACCGGCGGGCATCCGCACCATCAGCGCGTTGTCCTTCTTGCCCGCCTCGATCAGGCAAACCTTGATCGCAGGGTCAGCCGACAGGCGATTCGCCAGGGCGCACCCGCCGCTACCGGCGCCAACGATGATGTAATCATAAGTTTCCATGGCTTTTTGGCTCCGGCCGCTATGGGAAATGTAATGTCGCCGGGAACGCGAGTTCCGACCTGTTTCGGCAACACTTTGTGAACGAAACTCACCTAAGTAAAGTGCTCACCGTGGGACAGGCTAGGCAAGACACGGCTTCAGGAGCAGCAAATGACCGTTCCGCATGTGTCAGCGGTCAGCAGCCATACGCTGATCAATCCCAACAAGGACAGGCGACTCCACAAGCGGATCACGCTGCGCCTCTTCGGGCGCGTGCTCGATGAGACCAGTGCCGACCATGACGTCCAGACCGTCGATATTTCCTGTTCCGGCGCCATGATCCGGTCCGCGCACCGGCCATTGCCGGGCGCTCAGGTGATTTGCTACTTCAACGATCTCGGCCGTGTCGCCGCCACCGTCATCCGCAGCGGACCACAGGGCTTCGCTGTCCATTTCCAGACCCTTGAACACAAGCGCGACAAGCTGGCTGACCGGCTGACATGGCTGCTGAACAAGGACAGGCTCAGCCTTGTGGACGAACGCGTCGCGACGCGCGTCGCAACGTCCGGCCCCGCCGTGCTCACGCTCGGCGATGGCAGCGAGATCGGCTGCCGGGTGCTCGACATCTCGCTGACAGGCGCAAGCTTTGAGGCCGAAAAAGACGTCCCAATGGTCGGCGACATTGTCATTATCGGCAATGTGCGCGGCGAAGTAGTGCGGGTTGAGCAGAAAGTTTTCGCCATCCGCTACAAGCGCACCGGCGAGATCTAGTCGATCCGCTTCGCGTGGTCCCGGTGCTTCTGCCAGTTCTCGACATAGTGCAGCGCCGACATTTTCAGCATCTGGACCTGCGGGGCTGACAGCTCTTTCACAACCTTTCCCGGCGATCCCATCACCAGCGAATTGTCCGGGATCTCCTTGCCTTCGGGGATCAGCGTATGCGCCCCGATGATGCAGTTCTTCCCGATCTTAGCCCGATTGAGAATGGTCGAGCCGATGCCGATCAGCGTCTCGTCGCCAATCGTGCAGCCATGCAGCATTACCATATGGCCCACGGTCACATCGCGCCCGATCGTCAGCGGCGCGCCGATATCAGTATGCAGCACGCTGCCGTCCTGAATGTTCGTATTCTCGCCAATCGTGATCGGGTCATTGTCGCCGCGCACCGTGGCGCCATACCAGACGGACGCATTCTCCTTGAGGATCACGTTGCCCATAACTTGGGCATTCTCTGCCACCCAGTAGTTTCCACTTGCCGGCAGCGTAGGGCGGGCCTCTCCGATCTGGTAGATTGCCATGATGATTCGTCCTCTCATTTCGCTTGCGGAATATCGCTTAAAGGATTTGATAACCCTGTTAGTGTTTAGTCATCAACAGATTCGGACGTGGAGACGGTCATACAGAGACCTAGTCACACCTCGCCGCCGGGAGCCCGTGTTCCCGGACTGGCAACACCGCCCTCAGGGCGGCCCGGCCTTTCTTCCCTCGTTTTTCGCCAAGCCGTCCGCAATTCTGCTGACGGCTTTTTTTCTGCCTGGAACCAAGGAGTCCTCCCATGGGTAAACGCAACCCCGCCAAGCGAATGAAGACAGCATCAGAGGTGAAAGCCACTGCCTGGATTCAGGATGCCGGTCGTGGCCAGCCGCCCCTTCTCCACGCCATTGAGGGAGGCCGCAGCTGGCATCCCGACGATGCAGATACCCGCAGCCGACCCGCAGCCATGAATGGCGAGGCCGACCGGACCCAGCGCTACCAGAAAACCGTCAAACCCCGCTCTGAAAACCAGGCGCAGCTGATGAACGCCATGGACACCCATGCCCTCGTCGCGGCCCTCGGCCCGGCCGGCACGGGGAAAACCTATCTCGCCGTCTGCAAGGCCGTCGAAGCCCTGCAAAAGGGCAAGGTTGCCCGCATCATCCTCTCCCGCCCCGCAGTCGAGGCCGGCGAGCAGATCGGCTTCCTGCCGGGCGCCATGGAAGACAAGCTCGCGCCCTACCTGCGCCCGCTCTACGACGCCCTGTCTGACAGGCTCTCGCCCGGCCAGCTCAAGCACATGCTGTCGGAAGGGGTCATCGAGATCGCCCCGATCGGCTTCATGCGCGGACGCACGCTGAACAATGCCTTCATCGTCGTCGATGAGGCACAGAACTGCACCTATACGCAGATCAAGATGCTGCTCACCCGCCTCGGCTGGCACTCCACAATGGTCATAACCGGTGACCCGGCCCAGACCGACCTTCTGCCGGAATTCTCCGGCCTCGCAAATGCCGCCGAGCGACTCGAAAAACTGGCCGGCGCCGCCGTCATCCGCCTCGAAGGCCGCGATGTCGTCCGCCACCCGCTTGTCCAGGAAATGCTCGAAGTCCTGTAACCCAGTTTACCCCTGCTTCAGCCCGTCCGGGAAACCGGGCGGGCTTTTTCATGGCCCTGCGTCAGGCTTGACCGCCAGCCGCCTCCCGGCTCAGGTGCACGCAAAAGAAACGACACAAGGGAGAGACACATGATCCGCCTCGCCGCGCTGGCCTTCGCATTGGCCCTTCTTCCCCTCACAATCGCCCGCGCCGAGGAGGCCCCAGTCATGCACACATACGAGTCCTTTGACGGCACAGCGATCAGCTATCAGGAACTGGGCACCGGCCCACTCGTGATCCTCCTCCACGGTTTTACCGCCAATGCGGACCTGAACTATTTCCAGCCCGGCATCGCGCAGAAGATCGCCGAGGCAGGCTATCACGTCGTCGCGCCGGACCTGCGCGGCCACGGCGCCTCGCCCTACACTGCTCCGCCGGAAGACTGGCCCAGCGACGCCGTCGCCCGCGACCAGATCGCCCTCGTCGCCCACCTCGAAGAAGATCCCTATGCCACAGTCGGCTATTCCATGGGCGCTATCAGCGCCCTGCGCTGGCATCTCCTCTCGCGCAATACGGGCCGCATGGCGCTTGGCGGCGTCGGCGATTCCGCCGCTGACGAGTACAACACAGATCGCAATACAGGCTTCCGCGCGGCCATAATGGAAGCCATCGCTGGCGAGGACACGCCCGGCGCCAAAGGCATGATGGCCCGCACGAAGGCCACCGGCGGCACGCTGGAAGGCTATCTCGGCGCCCTGTCGGCCCGTACCTATACGCCCGCCGACCTGCTCGCCACGTTCGACGTGCGGACGCTCGTCCTCACCGGCGACCAGGATCTCGACAATGGCTCCGGCCCCGGCCTCGCCGCTCTCATCCCCGGCGCGACCCATCACGCCCTCACCGGCACGCACATCACCGCCGTGGTCGACCCCGAACTCCCCCGCGCCGTGATCGCCTTCCTCGATGAAGGCCGTCGCGCCGAATAGGCCCTCACCGGATTGTCATTCACAAACGCCCGCGCCTTCCTACATGTAAGCCCAACGCTAAAAACAAAACCACGGAGTAAGCGACATGAGCGACCCGACCTATACCCCGCCGAAAGTCTGGACCTGGGACAAGGAGAGCGGGGGCCGGTTCGCCGCCATCAACCGCCCGATTGCCGGTCCGACCCACGACAAGGAGCTGCCAATCGGCAAGCATCCCTTTCAGCTCTATTCGCTCGGCACGCCCAATGGAGTCAAAGTCACGATCATGTTCGAGGAACTCCTCGCTGCGGGCCACACCGGCGCGGAATATGACGCATGGCTGATCAATATCGGCGAGGGCCAGCAATTCGGCTCCGGCTTTGTCGACATCAACCCGAACTCCAAGATCCCGGCCCTGATGGACCATTCCACCACGCCGCCGACGCGCCTCTTCGAGTCCGGCTCCATGCTCATGTATCTTGCGGAAAAGTTCGGCGCCTTCCTGCCGACCGACCATCACAAGCGCACCGAGGCCATCTCCTGGCTGATGTGGCAGATGGGGGCGACGCCTTTCCTCGGCGGCGGCTTCGGCCACTTCTACGCCTACGCCCCGGAGAAATACGAATACCCGATCAACCGCTACGCCATGGAAGTGAAGCGCCAGCTCGACGTGCTGGACCGCCGTCTCAAGGACAATGAATACCTCGCCGGCGACGAATACTCGATTGCCGACATGGCCGTCTGGCCCTGGTATGGCGCGCTCGTGACGGGCGCCGTCTACGAGGCCGGCGAGTTCCTGCAGGTGCAGGACTACACCAATGTCATCCGCTGGATGAAACAGATCGGCGCCCGCCCGGCCGTCAAGCGCGGCCAGATGGTCAACCGCACCTTCGGCAAGCCTGAATCCCAGCTGCGCGAACGCCACGACGCCAGCGATTTCGACACCAAGACGCAAGACAAGCTCGAAGCCCAGAGCTAGAACTCCGGCCCTCTCCCGCCTATGCACGGGAGAGGGCCATTCCACCCGGAGGCCCCCCTGAACCCACCACAGGAGCGGGCCCATGTCCCCCGAACTCATCCTTACCCTGTTTGACCGCGTCGGCGTGTTCGTCTTCGCCATCTCCGGCGGCATTGTCGCCGTGCGCAAGGATATGGACCTGTTCGGCGTCATCGTGCTTGCCTTCCTGCCCGCCATTGGCGGCGGCACGCTGCGCGACCTCATTCTCGACCAGCCCATCTTCTGGCTGTCGGATACGCCAACTCTTCTCCTCGCACTTGCGGGCGGCCTCACCGCGTTCGTGTTTCACCGCTTTCTGGAAAACTTCCGTCCCCTGCGCTGGGCCGACGCCTTCGGCATGTCACTGTTCGCCGTCACCGGCGCGGCCAAGGCCATGAGCCTCGATCACGGCCTCGTTGTTGTGCTTATCATGGGCGCCCTCACCGCCAGCGCTGGCGGCCTGATGCGCGACGTCGTCGCGAATGAAGAACCGCTGCTCCTGAAGAAAGACATCTACGCCACTGCCGCCCTGCTCGGCGCAGGCGTCTATTTCGGCCTCGCCACCTACGGCCTCCCCGACACCAGCGCCTTCATTGGCGGCCTCGCAGCGGCTTTCACGCTCCGCGCACTGGCAATTGTCTTCAAGCTGTCGCTGCCGAAGTCACCGTTTTAGGACGCGTCGCAGGACAGGGGACTGACAAAGCCGGTATGGACCGTTTAATCCCGTAAGCGGACACGCGAGTGACCGATTTGGAGCGAGTTTAAGACGCTTTGCTAGGTCCATATTCGCCGTCAGAATAGCTCGACTTTTTTTCGCGGCTCAAATTCGCGAGAATAAATTTCTCACTAGGTTTTCGGCGACTGCGGCGTGGTCCGGGACGGTACCTGACAGAGTGAGGTTGAATTGGTGATAGCCCATATCAACCCAGATTGACGTGTCACCTGCATACCCGTCTGATGGCCCGCGCGTTAGAATAACTGACCGATCCCCGAGATCAGACAATGCCTTTCCGCCGATTTCCAGCATTCTGTCGAGGCTTGTGTCGCCCTGTTCGTAACGCGCCAGAGTCATCGACTTTTCGCTTGCGCCATATCCGCCGCGCCATTTGCAGCCGGCCTTCCCGTATGCTGAGCTGGACAGGCCGTCATCCGGGGTTACCCCCATGAGACTGCCTATGTTCTCGTCAGACCAGATATCGCAAAATTTGAGAGCGGGCTTGATCTCGCGGCGTTGGCTATCAATCGTCGGCGCCATCGGCAGTTTCGCGGCAACTTCTTCAGCTGTCGCCGTCAGGCGCGCGGGGTCCGTCTCAAGGCCAGTCACAAAGACCGTGACCAGTTTATCACCCTGCTCAAATCCAATCGCGTAGGGGCGTTCGGTTTCCCACGCAGTATCATACAAAATAACCGCAGCATCGCCGGGGCCCGGCTGGCTTTTTACAACGGGCGGCGTGTCCAGATTATAAGCTCTGTCTTTCAGCGGAGTTCCGGTAGCGGCGGGGTCGACGGAAACAATGACGGAGAAGCCTTCATTCTTGGACCATCGGCACTCCTCATTCGATACTTCCCGTCTGATCAACTCATAATCGGTATCTGCTGTCGCAACTGCTGTTGTGTCCGACAGGAAAGGGCATGGCGCTGTGTCTATAATTGTGTCTGAGACCAGACCAAACAATGCGTCACGGTCGAGAGGCGTTGTCGGCAGGGCGGCGCTGGACCCGGGTTCCATTGCTCCGCCACGGGCGGGCGTATTTGCCGGTTCTCCTTGCTGCGGAAGCGCTGGCGGCTGGTCGGCTGAGTTTTTCGGAGTGTCACTGTTGCCGCACGCTGCGAGCGCCAAGACTGCGCCCAAGGTGCTTAAGATGAAAGTGTTTCTGAAATTCATGATGCGTCCCTGCTCATCTTAACTTCCATATGTGTATAGAGCGGAAAACGTTGATATGCCAAACGCCGTATACGAACGCGCTTTGGTGACACATTGCAGCTATTTTTGAGCGTCCTAATTCGGGCGTTTTAGGCCGCTTGGCTAATGTCTGGTTTTGCGCCCAAAACAGTCAGTAAATGAAAGATGCCTCACGGCCGCTTAGTCACCACGGCAGCACCAAAACAAAAACTTATCCCACCCTACTGAACCGGCCGTATCATACGGCACATGCACTTCACGCCCGCCCTCCTGCTAGACCTGCTCGCCTGGAACTGGCCGCGCGCCAAGAAGCTTGCCTGGTGGGCGCGGCAGCTGGTGAAGGACCCGGCGGCGGAAACAGTCGCGCGGCATGTGCATAACGAGGTCCTCCGTATCCTGCGCCCCGCTGAGTCCATGGTGCGCCGCATGCTGCTCATCCTCGCGCTGAAGGAGCATATCTCTCCATTGCCCCCGGCAAACAGAGTGCCCTCAGCCCACACTTCCCCCACACACAACAGCCCCGTGTCCCCTGCGAAGGCAGGGGCGGCGACTCCCACGCGCACAGCCCAATTCACCCTCACCGAGCCCCTCACCATCCGCCTGCCCTCAGATGCCATGCCCACCGTTAAATTCGGCCCCCGCATCTTCGTCTTCGGCTCAGGCATGGAATGGCGCCCGCTTCCCAGCGAAGCGCCCCTGCCCCCGCTCCTCGCGCGCCTCTCCCGCCTCGACGCCGTGCTGGCAGCCCCTGACGCCCACGCCGCCCGGCTTGCCCGCCTTATCGCGCGCCTGCGCGGCGTCCGCGAGGCTGGCCACGCCACCCGTCATTCCCCCATACGCCCGCGCAGCCTGATGCCCGGCCGGGCCAGCCGCCCGCTGGGCGAACTGACACAATCCGCCATCACCTATGTCTGCTGGGGCGCCGACGCTGCGCTGGATGGGGCGTGGGCGCCCGGCTAAGCTGGCAAAATTTATTTTAATAAAAAGTAAACCGTCTCGCCGCGCCTGCGTACACAGGGGTATGCGTACGTTCGCGCATCGCAAGGAGAGACACTTATGCCCCTCAAAACACACCTTTTTATCGCAACCGCTATTGCCGCGTCGCTGACGCTCGCGGCATGCGAAGATGCATCCGACAAGGCCGACTATGATGCCGCGCCTGCGGCTGCGGAAACCGAAATGGCTGTTGAAGCTGAAATGCCTGCGGCTGAACCCATGATGGAAGACGCCGCACCGGAAGCCGGCACCATCGTTGAAGTCGCCGTCGGTACGGAAGACCTGTCGACCCTCGTTGCTGCCGTCACCGCAGCCGGTCTGGTCGACACACTGAACAGCGATGGCCCGTTCACGGTGTTCGCGCCGCCAAACAGCGCTTTCGCGAAACTGCCTGAAGGCACCGTCGAAACGCTGCTGCTGCCGGAAAACAAGGAAACACTCAGCGCCGTGCTGACCTACCACGTCGTGGCCGGTGAAGTGATGGCCGCTGATCTTGTCCAGGCGATCACCGACAATGGCGGCACCTACACGGTCACCACCGTCAACGGCGCAGACCTGACGGCCTCCATTGTCGACGGCAATGTCGTCCTGACGGATGCCACCGGCGCAACCGCCACGGTCACTGCGACCGACATCGACGCATCGAATGGCGTCGTCCACCTCATCGATACTGTCGTCATGCCAGGCTAGCCCCCCTCAAAAGGCATGATGACCGGCCCCGTACCCCTCCCGGTGCGGGGCCGACTTCGTTCCGGCTCTTGCCCTCAGACAACTGGCTGGTACTGTCCCGGCCAATTGGAAATACTGAGGAATTACAAGATGCGCGCACTCTTTCTGGCCTTGTGCCTGGCCTTCGTGGCTGCACCCGGATTTGCTGACGAAAAGGCCGACAAGCCAGACGCCACCACGGCAAAAGCCGATATTCCCGAGCCGAAGACTTTCGCGTCAGACCACACGCTGAAGCTGAACGGCCAGTCGATCAAGTACAAGACCGTTGCCAGCGAAACCTACCTGCGCGATGAGAAGGGCGAGCCCACGGCCTCCATCTTCTCGGTTTCCTATGTCCGCGAGGGCGACGCGCGCCTGCGGCCTGTCACCTTCATCTTCAATGGCGGCCCCGGCTCGGCCTCACTCTGGCTGCACATGGGGGCGTTCGGACCGAAGCAGGTCGTCACGCCCTCCGATGCCACAGGCGTCGGCGCTCCGCCCTACAATATCCGCGACAACCAGAATTCGCTACTGGATGTAACCGACATGGTCTTCATCGATCCCGTCGGCACCGGCTATTCCCGCCCCCTCGGCGACAATGACGGTAAGGCCTTCTACGGCGTCAACGAAGACGCGGAAAGCATCGCCGAATTCATCCGCCTCTGGATCACCGAGAACGGTCGCTGGAACAGCCCGAAATTTCTCGCTGGCGAAAGCTATGGCACCACGCGCGCCGCCGCCCTTACCGAAAAGCTGCAAGGCGGCTGGAACGGCATCGGCCTCAATGGCGTGATCCTGATCTCCGCGATCCTGGATTTCCAGACCGGCGAATTCGCGCCCGGTAACGACACAGCCCACCTCGCCTATTTCCCCTCCGAGGCCGCCATCGCCTGGTATCATGGCAAGGCTGACAAGGCGAAATGGAATGGCAATTTCGAGGCCTTCCTCCGCGATGCCCGCGCCTATGCCACCGACACGCTGGCGCCCGCCCTCATCCGCGGCAACACACTCAGCGACGCGCAGGAAACCGCCATTGCCAATGACATGAGCGCCTATCTCGGCGTCTCCTCGGAATGGATCAAGCAAGCCAACCTCCGGATTGACCCCACCCGCTTCCGCAAGGAACTCCTGCGCCGTGAAGGCTATACGGTCGGCCGCTTTGACGGGCGCTACAAAGGCGTGGACCCGGAAGGCACAAGTGACTCGCCGGAGAACGACCCATCCGGCTACGGAATGGATGTCGCCTATGTCGCCGCGATCAACGATTACCTGACCCGGGAACTGAAAGTGGACTTCAACCGGCCCTACAAGGTGCTCACAGGCGAACCCGGCTCCAAGTGGAACTGGAGCACGAATGATTCAGGCTGGCCGGAATATGTCAACGTCACGCCATGGCTCGGCAAGGGCATGCGCGAGAACCCGGAACTGAAAGTATTGCTGGCCAGTGGCTGGTACGATCTCGCGACGCCCTTCTTCGGCGCCGAGATGGCTCTCAACAAGAACGGCATCGTCCCCGAGCGCGTCGAGTATGATTACTACGATGCCGGCCACATGATGTATCTCGCCGAACAGGACGGCAAGAAACTGTCAGACGACGTCCGCGCCTTCATCCAGCAAGGCCAGTAAGCATCAGACCTTGCGCACGATGGCCGTGGTCATCTGCGCGCCTTCGACGACAACCGAGTCACCGGCATGGATGGGCACCATCCGGTCGGCGGCTTCAGCCCGCCAGACAGAATCGCCGATCTGGATCTGGCCTGTGCCGCCGGAAAAATCACCTGTGGCCTGTCCGCGCTGGCCGACAAGGCTGACCATGCGCTTGTTCAGCGTCGGGTGTTCCTCGCCGCGATTGCGCATGCCAGACAAAAGCGTCCGCCCAATGACGATCAGCACAAGCGCAGCAATGCCGAAGAACACAAGCTGCCCCTGCCAGCCAGCATAGGCCGGTGGCCCCATCCAGGCGAAACCGCCGGTCAGCCATGCCGCGATCGACATCATCAGCAGGTCAAATGTCCCGGTCAGCATCTCAATCCCGAAAAGGACAAGGCCAAGCGCCAGCCAGTGCCAGACAGTCAATTCACCAAGAATCTGTTCCATGGTCTGCAGTCTCCTTGCTTAAGCCTGCGCTTGCCTAGTCCTGGCGCCGCGTTGGCGGCACAGCGCCGCCCTGCGGACGCGGGCGGTCCTGCGCCTCTTTGGCCGCCCCGGTCAGTCCGCGGATGCCTTCAATCGTTCCAAGGATGCTGGAGAATTCAGCCGGGATAATGACCGTGCGCTGCTGCGGGCTCGTGGCCAGTTTCTCGAAGGCGGCAACATAGGCCTGCCCAAGGAAGTAGTTGATCGCGTTGACGTCGCCCTTGGCGATGGCCTCACTGACCATGGCTGTCGCCTTGGCCTCTGCCTCGGCTTCGCGTTCGCGCGCCTCGGCATCACGGAAGGCGGCTTCGCGCCGGCCCTCGGCCTCCAGGATCTTCGCCTGCTTCTGGCCTTCAGCCTTCAGGATGGCCGACTGCTTGTCGCCCTCGGCTGTCAGGATTTCCGCCCGCTTCAGGCGCTCGGCCTTCATCTGGCGGTTCATCGCTTCGGTAATGTCGGCGGGTGGGCTCAGGTCAGCGATCTCGATCCGCGTCACCTTCACACCCCAGGGATTCGTGGCCGCATCGATCACGTGCAGCAGCCGCGCGTTGATATCGTCGCGGTTCGAGAGCACTTCATCCAGGTCCATCGAGCCGACGACCGTACGGATATTCGTCAGCGACAGGTTCTGGATGGCGTTGTGAAGATTGTTGACCTCATAGGCCGCGTTGACGGCATCGATCACCTGGATGAACACGATGGCGTCACACGACACCATGGCATTGTCCTTGGTGATGACTTCCTGCTGGGGCACGTCCAGCACGGTTTCCATCATGTTCATCTTGCGACCGACGCGGTCAACAAACGGGGTGATCACCGACATGCCGGGCGACAGCGTCCGCGTGTAGCGGCCGAACCGCTCCACCGTCCAATTGTAGCCTTGTGGCACGAACTTGAACGCAGACGTCAGCGCGATGAAAGCAACGACCACAATCAGGCCGAGAACCAAAATGTACGGATCCATATGTCCCTCTCCAATACGACTCGTATTTATGTGGGGAAGGATTTGTCGATAATCAATAATAATCAATCAAAATCGGCGCGCCCGGTCCCCCCGAACGCGCCGATAATGGCTTGATTTGTTTAACAGATACTACGCAGGGCGCCCTAAAGTTGGCCGAGCATATAATCCGCGCTGGAGACCTTGAATTCCGGTCCCTGCTCGACGTTCAGCTCCGCGACGACACCGTCCTTGACCAGCATGGAATAGCGCTGCGAGCGCTGGCCCATGCCAAAGCCGGAACCGTCAAGCTCCAGGCCGACGGCCGATGCGAAGGCGCCGTTGCCATCTGCCAGCATGCGCACGCTTTCACCCGCGCTGGCCGACTTGCCCCATGCGCCCATCACGAACACATCGTTCACCGAAGTGCAGACGATCTCGTCGACGCCCTTGCCCTTGAATTCATCGGCCTTGTCGATGAAACCCGGCAGGTGGCGCGCAGAGCATGTCGGCGTGAAAGCGCCCGGCACGGCGAAAAGGGCAATTGTCTTGCCGCCGAAAACGTCGGCCGTGGTGCGCGGCTGAGGCCCGTCACCGGTCATTTCCATGAAAGTTGCTTCTGGAAGCTTGTCGCCAACCTTGATGCTCATCTGTGTATCTCCTTGCTGATCCGGCCTTGGACATAGGGCCGACGCACTGCTGCGACAAGGCGCAACGCCCTTGCCAAAATGCCAACCTTGCCCCAGCCTTGGGAAAAGGAGCCTCATTGTCCATGGATACAGACCTGACCGGCAAACTGTTGATCGCCCTGCCGAGCATCGGCGACCCACGGTTCTCGCGGTCGGTCATCCTCCTCTGCGCCCACTCGCCTGACTTCGCGATGGGCATCGTGCTGAACAAGCCGATGGAAGGCATTCGCCTGCCTGAGATCCTCGAGCAGCTCGATGTCAAAACGGAACTCGGCGTACCCGACGCCCATGTGCTGGACGGCGGCCCGGTGAACATGGATCGCGGTTTTGTCATCCACACCGATGATGTCATCAGTGAAGGCGCGACGCTGGAAATCGACGGCGCCTTCTGCATGACGGCCACGCGCGACATGCTCCAGTTGATCGGCTCCAGTGCTGCGCCGCGCAAATCCGTCCTGGCTCTGGGATATTCCGGCTGGGGCGCCGGCCAGCTGGAAGTCGAACTTGCCGCCAATGCCTGGATCGTGGGTGAACCGGATGATGATCTCGTGTTCGGCGAAAGCCACGATCTGAAATGGCGCCACGCCCTCGGCCGCATGGGCATTGATTCAGGCCGCCTCCAGATGGACGGCGGCAACGCCTGATCAGGCGACGAGAAAGGCCGCCGCCGCTTCGGCGCTCATCGGCCGGGCAAAGGCAAAGCCCTGCACATGGTCAAAACCAAGCCCGCGCAGCTTGACCGCATCATCCTTGTTTTCGATGCCTTCCGCCGTGCTCGTCATGCCGAGTCGGCTCGCCAGCAAGGTTATCGTCGTCAGGATCGTGTCGATGCGCAGCTGGCCAAGGCGGCAGGTCAGGCCATGATCGATCTTCAAACTGTCGGCCGGCAGATCAGCCAGCCAGGCAAATGAGGAATGTCCTGTCCCGAAATCATCGAGCACGAGACCTGCACCAACCGCTTTCAGCGCCATCGCGGCTGACAGGGCATGCCCGGCATCGCGCAGGGCGGCCTGCTCGGTCAGCTCGATCCGCAAGGCCCGCGGCGGCAGCTGATAACCGTTCATCAGTGCTTCGACGAGGGCGGGGAACGTGCCCCGGGCCAGGTCGCGCGCCGTCAGATTCACATGCATGAAGACATCATCGCGGCCGGAAGCCTCGCGCAGCTTGGCAAGTGTTTCGGCTGACCGGATCAGCATGTTGGAAGCCAGCGCTTCATCCTCGTAGCGGCTTGGGGGCGAGGTGCCCTCTGTGCCGTCCCAGCGGGCGAGCGCCTCAAAGCCCGCAATACGTCCGTCGCGCAGCGAAATGATCGGCTGGTACACCGGCGCCAGATCAGGCCCCGGCTGCAGGTCGGAGGGGTCAATCTCGGGAAAATCATCGCCCATCAGCAGAAGGCCGCGCGCCTCGGACTGCCTGACGAAAGCCCCGACAAGATGCACGTCGCGCCCGCTCGATAGTCTGAGCGCGCAGCGTACCGGCCCATCGATGGCGCCAAACGCCTTGCCGAGCCGGCCCCGGCTCAGGCCTTCAAGCATCTGTTCAAAGGCATCTATCGACCATTCGCCTGTCAGTTCGGAGAGGACCGTCGCCTTCGGCGCGTCGATCACGAGCCGGCGCGTTGGCGCATGCCAGTACCAGTTACCATGAGGCTGCGTGGATGCGGGTTTGGCCATTAAATTGAATCTAGCTTTGATTGTCCGGCCTGACGAGGCCGAAAAGAACATGATCGCGGCGCGCGCCTGCAATCTCCAGATAGGCACGCGCATAACCTTCTTCCACGAAGCCTGCTGCCTCAAGGACATTCCGCGAGCGATTATTTTCGGCCAGCGTGCCCGCTTCAATGCGCCAGAGGGCCAGCCGTGCAAAGGCCCAGTCGCAGATCAGGCTGACCGTATCACGCATGTAGCCATGGCCTTCATACGCCTGGCCCAGCCAGTAGCCGAGGCTCGCCGAGGAAGCTGGCCACGCCCGCACATGGGTCAGCGACACACCGCCGATCAACGCATTGTCGGACATTCGCCGGATAAGGAACACATAGGCCCGGCCCTCTTTCCAAGCGGCGGTCCAGACTTTCAGGCGGCGCGCCCAGTCGGCCCTTGAATGCGCATCACCCGGCCAGAGTGGCTCCCAGGGTTCGAGATAGGCACGGTTGACGGTGCGCAGCGCGGCCCACTCTTCATAGTCGGACCTGCGCGGCGGAACGATTACAACACGGTCACCCGTGATCAGCGTATCGCGCAGCGGAAGAGCCATTAGACGCTCGCGCGGGCCTTGGCTTCAATCGCCTGTCGAACGGCGGTGACATCCGCAGGCAGGCGGTCGAACACTTCGCCGCGTGCCAGGAGTTCACCGCAGCGATGCGGCAGCGGCGCATCAAGGCCGGTCGCTTCACTGACGGTTTCAGGAAACTTCGCTGCGGCAGCGGTTGCCAGCACGACCGTCGAAACGTCGCTGCGTGGTGTCTGGCGGGCCTGCCAGGTGCCGACTGCCGTATGCGGGCAGATCAGCCAGCCGGTTTCCGCTTCGAAACGCTTCATTTCGGACATGGTGTCGACATTGCTGACGGCAGATGCCGTGATGCCGACACAGCCGAGACGGCTTTGGGCGCTGTCGGGCAGCGTGGCCTCGCCGGACTGTTTGTAGCTGTCATAGACCTGGCGGACCGCTTCATCATCGCGGCCGGTGGCCTCGTACAGCAGGCGCTCGAAATTCGAAGGCACGGAAATATCCATGGCCGGGCTGGGCGTTGCCACGGCTGGCGCGCGCGACATGACACCCTCATTGAAGAGGCGGGCCAGCGCGTCATTCTCGTTCACTGCGCATGCAATCTCGAAGCCGCCTGTCAGCAAGCCGCACCGTGCAGCGACATAGCCGGCCAGCGCATCGCCCATATTGCCACTCGGCACGACGAACCGGATTTTACCCCCAAGCGCGGCCTGGGCCGTGGCATAATAAACGCACTGCGCCGCGATGCGGGCCCAGTTGATCGAGTTGACGCCAGACAGGCCCACTTCTTCGCTGAACATCTTGTCTGCGAAGAGGGATTTCACGATGGCCTGACAGTCATCAAAATCGCCATCAAGGGCGAGGTTGGTGACATTGCTGGCCCCCGTCGTGGTCATGAACAGGCGCTGCACCGGCGATATCCGCTCATGCGGGTGGAGGATGAAAAGATCGGCATGTTTTGCGCCAGCAAACGCCGCCGCTGCCGCCCCGCCCGTGTCGCCGGATGTGGCGCAAACGATGGAGAGGCGCTTGCCGCTCTTTGCCAGCAAATAGTCATAGAGCTGGGCGATGATCTGCATCGCCACATCCTTGAAGGCGAGCGTCGGTCCATGGTGCAGTTCCATCAGCCACAGGCCGGGACCAGCCTGCGTCAGCGGCGCAACCGAATGGTGCGCAAAGCTGGCATAGGCGCGTTCGCACATGGCCAGCATGTCAGCCTCGGGAATGGCATCGCCGGCAAAGGCCGACAGGATGCGCGCCGCGACATGCGCATAGGGTTCGTCGATCCCGGCCGGGGCAATTTGCGGAAAGCTTTCCGGCACGTAGAGGCCGCCATCGGGCGCGAGGCCCGCAAGGCAAGCGCCTGTGAAATCAACAGGCCCGGCCTGTCCGCGTGTCGAAATGTATTTCACGCACCACTCCCTTTGCGAAACCGCAGGCGGCCCTTCTGGTAATGGAAGGCGAGATACACGCCGAGCAGCGCCATGGCGAGCCCCCACCAGGTAATCGCGTAACCAAAATGGCGCTGTGGGGGCAATTTGCTGTCGGCACGCACCTGCGCGAACGGATTGTCGCCGACCGTTGAGCGGCCATTCTCGGTCAATCGGATGGTGTCAGGTTCAAACACGCGGCCATGCACGCGCGCCATATCCCCTGCCGGCAACAGGGCGCCGAGGACAGCCGGGTCCAGCGTGTAGAAGATGCCGGTCTCCGGACTGTCTGCGCTGGTAAAGGCATTGCGCCCGCGCGGGTTCTGATAGAGTCCACGGGCCGCAAACTGCAGGCCAACACCACAATCCGGACCGAGGCAGGGTTGAGGTGGCTCGACCTGATAGAGCACTTCGATGGGCGTGAAGATCACTTCCGCCCCGGTGTCGATGGCGACAACCCGGCGCCACGCCGCGCTCCCCTCGATATAGGAATAGACCATGGCTTCGCTGCCGGGCACGACCGAGCCGTCAATATTGGTCCAGGCGACCGGCGCGTTGTCGAGCGCCATTTTTTCGCTGAAGCGCCGAAACTGCCAGTTGCCCAGCATGACGAGGATCACGAGGCTGGCCACCGTGAAAAGCGTGAGCACCGGAAGCGGACGGAAGGACATGGCGGTATGGGCCTTTATGAAAAAGGCCCGCCGGGCGGATCAACGCGCCGGCGGGCCTGGGATCGTATCAGGTTCGCAGGAAGGCGCTTACTTGCCGCCTTCGAAAATCAGATAGGGCGCCACGTAGACGAAGGCGAAGAGGAAGAGCCACACCACGTCGACGAAGTGCCAGTACCAGGCCGCAAATTCGAAGCCGAGATGCTTCTTCGCGCTCATGCCACCCATCATCAGACGCATCAGGCAGATGGCAAGGAAGATGGTACCAATGACAACGTGTGCACCGTGGAAGCCGGTCGCCATGAAGAAGGCCGAACCATAGAGCGTGCCGTCATAAGTAAATCCGGCTTCGCTGTACTCGATGACCTGCAAAGCGGTGAAGCCCATGCCGAGGATGAGTGTAAGTAGCAGGCCGAGCTTGGCGCCCTTGCGGTCATCATGCTGCAGCGCGTGGTGCGCCCAGGTGACAGTCGTACCCGAAAGCAGCAGGACCAGCGTGTTGATCAGCGGCAGATGGAAGGGATCAAATGTCTCGACGCCAACTGGTGGCCAGCTTTTGAAGCGCGCGAGTGCATCGGCATAAAGCGGGTTGGTCGCGTCCCAGGTGTCGCCGACCCGGGCATGCGCGAAGATCGAGAATTCGAAGAAGCCCCAGAACCACGCCACGAAGAACATGACTTCCGAAGCGATGAACAGGATCATGCCGTAGCGAAGGCCAATGGTCACAACCGGCGTATGGTCGCCGTGCGCGCCCTCTTTGGCGACTTCGCGCCACCAGCCAATCATCACCCAGAGGACCATGGCGAGACCAATGGCCATCAGCCACGGGTTGCCTTTATCCAGGCCGAACAGGCCTTTCATATAGGTCACACCGCCCACAGCCAGAACGGCGACGGACAAGGAGCCGAGAAGGGGCCATGGGGAGGGATTTACGAGGTGGTAGTCGTGTTTGACGTCGCCGCTGGACATGGCTTCAGAAACCCCTTGAAATTAACACGTATAGCTTTGCGCTGTTTAGCCCGCTCCGCATGCGAAACGCAACAGGTTCAGCCCGGCGTGGCCGAATTCGCCGCACCCTGCGCCTGTTGCTTCAGCGGCCCCTGATATTCGGTACTGTCGAAGAACGTGTAGCTCAGAGTGATTGTCTCAAGCTGGTTGGCCACGTGATCCTCGATAATATCGGGCGAAATGAAATAAACGACCGGCAGTTTCTTTGATTCGTGGGGGGCGATGACCCGCTCCTCGAAGCAGAAACATTCCAGTTTGTAGAAATATGGCCCGGCGAAGTGGGGCGTCACATTATAGCTCGCGATCACGCGAATCGGTTTGTCGCTCGGGTTTTCGACTTCAAAAAAGGCGAGACCGTGCTGGCCGATTTTTACCTTCTGATCGCGCTGCAACGGACGGAACGTCAGCGCGGTATCGGCGACGTTTGCGTCAAACCTAACGGTGATCTCCTGATCGAGGATCTCCTTGGGCGCGCGGGTTGCGATTCGCGTGGTGCCGCCAAAGCCGGTGACCTGACAGAAACTTTTGTAGAGTGGCTCCGCCATGAAGGCGAGACCGAGCATCCCGGTGAAGACGCCCCCCGCTATAAGGCCGATGGAAAGGTTCGAAAGCTTCATTCCGGTGCTCCTTCAGGCGCGATACCCGGAGGCGGCGCCGCCTGTTCCTGCGTCATGCCGGGCGGAAGTGCCGGCTGGTCATCAATCGGCATGCGTTCATCGTCGCGGGCCGTGCCGCCACTGTTGCTGTAGTAGAATCCGGCGCCCTCGCTGAGATCAGCCTTGGAAAGGCGGATCATCGTGGTTGCGGCAACCAGAACGACAAAGCCAAGCAAGGCGAGGCCCAGCCAGATATTGCGCTTCTTCCGCGCGGCCACAGCCTCGGGTGTGAGGTGTGCTGCAGGGATGAATTCGCCTTCATAAGGTTTCTTGGAATCTGTCATCTCAGAAGCCCTTTACGGCAAAGAAGAGCCCGGTTGCATGCTCCAGAATGAGCGCGGCAAACACGACGAAGAGGTAAAGAATGGAAAACAGGAACATTGACCGGGCCAGTTTCTTCTCGGCGCCGGTGCAGTCGTTATCGCCCGCCTTGGACATGAAAACGCGCACGGCATAGGAGAGGAACACGGCGCCCAGCACCGCGGCCGTGACCGCATAAATCCATCCGCCGAGGCCGGTCGCGACCGGGGCAAGTGCCAACGGCACGAGCAGGATCGTGTAAATGAGCATCTGCAGGCGGGTCGCCTTTGCACCATGCGTGACGGGCAGCATGGGAACGCCGGCCTTCTCGTATTCACCATGCGCGAGCAGGCTGAGCGCCCAGAAGTGCGGCGGGGTCCAGAAGAAGATGATGGCGAACAGGATCCAGGCGTCGAGCGGCGTGTTGCCCGTGACAGCGGCCCAGCCGATGACCGGCGGAAACGCCCCTGCCCCGCCACCAATGACGATATTCTGCGGCGTCGAGCGCTTCAGCCACATCGTGTAGATGACACCGTAATAGAAGATGGAAAAGGCCAGCAGTGCCGCTGCGAGCCAGTTGGACGCGAGCCACATCAGCATGACGGATACGCCGGACATGATGAGGCCCATGGCGATGGCTTCTTCCCGCGGCACGGCCCCTGAAGGGATCGGGCGGGTGGCCGTGCGCGTCATGATCGCGTCGATATCGGAATCGTACCACATGTTGATCGCGCCCGCCGCGCCCGAGCCGAGCGCCACAGCAAAGAGGGCGATCACTGCCATGAGCGGGTGGATCGGCGTTTGGGTCGCGCTGGAAGCCGCAATCAGGCCAGCTGCCGCCGTGAAGACAACGAGCATCATGATGCGCGGCTTCATCAGGTTCACGTAGTCGCTCGCCGTGGCGTAGCGCTTTGCGGAAGGTGCGGGGGCGTCTGTCATGGTGCGAACCTTATGGGGCATTCAAACGAAACGGCCCATACGCCTTTTTAGCGCAGGGCCGCTTCGTGATTTGGTGCCTGCCGCGGTGCCGAAGCCAAACCGCGGCGCGGACGAACTAGTGGCCGCCCTTGTTCGTGACGTGGGGCAGTTCGTTGTACTGGTGGAATGGCGGCGGCGAAGACAGCGTCCATTCCAGCGTCGTTGCGCCCTCACCCCATGGGTTGGCGACACCCTTGCGACGGCGGATCATGGCTTCAGCGAGACCGATGAAGAAGACCAGCGTGCCGACAAGCGTGATGGCGTAGCCGATGGACGACACATAGTGCCAGGTGTGGAAGCCGTCCGCATAGTCGATGTAGCGACGTGGCATGCCTTGGAGACCGAGGAAGTGTTGCGGGAAGAACAGGACGTTCGAACCGACAAACATCAGCCAGAAGTGCAGGCCGCCGAGGAAGCCATTGTACTTGATGCCGAACATCTTCTCGAACCAGTAGTACCAGCCAGCGAAGAGGCCGAACACGGCGCCGAGCGACAGCACGTAGTGGAAGTGCGCCACAACGTAATAGGTGTCGTGGAGTGCATGGTCGATACCGGCGTTTGCCAGAACCACGCCGGTCACGCCGCCGACGGTGAAGAGGAAGATGAAGCCGATCGCCCAGAGCATCGGAACCTTGAACTCGATGGAGCCGCCCCACATCGTTGCGATCCACGAGAAGATTTTGATGCCTGTCGGCACCGCGATGACCATGGTCGCCGCAATGAAGTAGGCTTTCAGGTCCACGTTCATGCCGACTGTGTACATGTGGTGCGCCCACACGACGAAGCCGATGACGCCGATCGACACCATGGCGTAGGCCATGCCGAGATAACCGAAGATCGGTTTCTTGGAGAAAGTCGACACGATGTGGCTGACGATGCCGAAGGCCGGCAGGATCATGATGTAGACTTCAGGGTGACCGAAGAACCAGAACAGGTGCTGGAACATGACGGGGTCGCCGCCACCAGCCGGATTAAAGAACTGCGAGCCGAAGTTACGGTCGGTCAGCAGCATCGTCAGGGCGCCAGCAAGGACGGGCAGCGACAGCAGCAGCAGCACGGCTGTGACGAGAACGCCCCAGGCGAACAGCGGCATCTTGTGCATGGTCATGCCAGGGGCACGCATGTTCAGGATGGTGACGATGAAGTTGATGGCGCCGAGGATGGACGCGATACCGGCTGTGTGAAGCGACAGGATCACGAGGTCCATGGCCGGACCGGGGTGGCCGGTGGTCGAGGAAAGCGGCGGATACAGAACCCAGCCACCACCGAAACCGTTGCCCGCCGACGTGCCGGGAACGGCCATCGAGATACAAGCCAGGATGAAGGCCGCAACCGTCAGCCAGAACGAGATATTGTTCATGCGTGGGAAGGCCATGTCCGGCGCGCCGATCATAAGCGGCACGAACCAGTTTCCGAAACCACCGATCAGGGCTGGCATGACCATGAAGAAGATCATGATCAGGCCGTGATAGGTGATGACCGTATTGTAGAAATGCTTGGCATGCGTGATGGCGACATCGCCTTGAACACCTTGAAGGTGCTCAACGATCCAGAGCATCGGACCAATGCCGGGCTCTGCGAGTTCCCAACGGATCAGGCCGGACAGCGTATAGCCGATAATGCCCGCAATCATCGCGAAGATGAGATAGAGCGTACCGATATCCTTGTGGTTCGTCGACAGGAACCAGCGCTTGAAGAAGCCTGGCTTGTGATCGTGGTCATCGTGGTGATGGTCGAGGGCGATTTCATCCATTGGCATGGCGGATCTACTCTTCTCTCAAAGCTTAGTTGTTGGCAGCGAGCTTGGTGCTCGGCTCAATGGCGGCGATGGTCAGGACCGATGAATAGGCGCCTTCATAGTCGCCTGCGAGCATCAGCTGAGCCCAGCGGTCGAACTGCGCCTGCGGCACGACGCGGACTTCGATCGGCATGTAGGCATGATCGATACCGCACAGTTCGGAACACTGGCCGTAGTAAATGCCCGGCTCGTCGACGAGGAACCAGCCCTCGTTGAGGCGGCCTGGGACAGCATCCGTCTTCACGCCGAAGGCCGGAACGGTCCACGAGTGGATCACGTCAGCAGCGGCAGTGTAGTAGCGGATATAGCGGCCGGCCGGGATGACCATCGGATAGTCGACGGCCAGGTTACGCGGCAGCGAGTCATAGTTGGTGCGGCCGGTAGAGGCTTCGTATTTCTGCTTGTCTTCCGGTGTGCCCTTGTGGACAGCGTTGGAGACGAATTCCAGCGGGACACCGTCCGCGTCAACGATGTCGGGATAGGAATAGGTCCAGTTCCACTGGTTGCCCTGAGCCTTGACGTTGATGAAGCCCTGCTCCGCGGCATCCGGGAAATAGTTCTTCGTGTAACGCTCGTACTCTGCCGACTTGCCATCAGCGATCAGCTCGGCTGATTCGGTCTTGATCTTGTCGAGATTTGGCACGACGTCCTGATAATAGAGGTTCGGGAAGGACAGGCCCGCAATCGCGACCAGGATCAGCGCCGGAACAATGGTCCAGATCACTTCGATCAGCGAGTTGTGGCTGAACTTGCGCGAGACCGGATTGGACTTCCGATTGTAGCGCACCATGACCCAGACCAGCAGGGCCGACACGAAAATCGTGATCGCCGTGATGATCCACAGGACATAGTCGTTGTGGAAGAAGTGGATGCGTTCTGCAATGCGGGTTGCAGCCGGCTGAAAACCGAGCGCGCCGTCGTGGGGAATGGCAGCAAACGCCGGCGCAGCCAGTAATGAAGCGCACAAGGCGGCAAAAAAGTGTCGCACGAAGGAATCCTCGTCTCGTTGGAATTGCTCCGCTGTATCTATATCAGACTGACCCCGCAACCCAGCAGTTTTCGCGCTCAATATTGTCGCAGGCGCTCGTCGCATATGGGAAATCGTGCTAATCTAAGGAAAAACACGAATAGGGAGACGTCAATGGTTAAACTACCTGTACTCGCTTCACTCGCATTCGCGCTGTCAGCCCCCTTCGCATCAGCGCAAGTCGCAATTCTCGGCAGCGGCGTATCAAAAGATTGCTACGAGGCTGCCAAATACCAGCGTGTATCCGCCCGCGAAGGCGAACAGATCTGCACCAAGGCCCTCGAGGCCGAGCTGATGAATATCACTAACAAAGCCGCAACCTATACGAATCGCGGCGTTCTGCGCATGCGCGCAGGGCGGCTCGAGGCAGCCCTTTCAGACTATGACATTTCCAAGCAGATGCGTCCGGAGGAAGGCGCAACCTACCTGAATGAAGGTGCTGCGCACATTCTGCGCAAGGACTACGAATCAGCCTTGGTCTCGCTCGACAAGGCCATCGCGCTTCAATCGCATGACCTCTACGCGGCGTTCTATAATCGGGCGATCGCCAAGGAAAACACGGGCGACATTCAGGGTGCTTATCTCGACTTCAAGACCGCGGATGAACTGAACCCGGAATGGGATCTTGCCAAGACCCAGATGGCCCGGTTCCAGATATCCACGAACTGATCGGCACTGACAGACGCGCCCTTTTTGGTCAGTTACCAACGAGGGATGGAACTAATTTCTCTAACTGCCGTTTCATTTTCCAGAACTCATAATGGAAAAGGAAACACCATGTTGCGCTGGGCTATCATCTTTCTCGTCGTCGCGCTTGTCGCGGCCGTTCTCGGTTTTGGCGGCATTGCCGGCACCGCCGCTGGCATCGCCAAACTGCTGGCATTGATCTTCATTGTTCTCTTCGTTGTCTCGCTGATCTTCGGCGGCCTGCGTAGGGGATGACCTCACAGTCGTCCGCCTCCACGGATGACACTAAGCGAGCGCCCACCACGCATGGTTGGGCGCTCGTTGGTATTTTCTGGATCATGGCCCTGAGCACACTGACCGTGGCTCAGGGCCTTATTGTACCCATCGTGACCGCCATGATGCTGGCGCTGATCTTCAGCCCCGTGCGGCGTGTCATGGGCAGTGTGGGCATTCCTTCAGGCGTCTCGGCAGCCTTCATCCTCCTCGCCCTTGTGGGCTTCATTGGAACACTAGGCTATTTCGTGTCGGATGCGGCCCGAGACAGGCTGGCCGATGCGCCTCACATGATTGAGGATGCTGGAGACAAGCTGAAGGAACTGACCGGCACGGTTCAGCCAGTCATGGACGCCACCGAGCAGATTGAGCACATCGCCTCCAAGGAGCCCGCCCAGGATACGGTGACCATCCGCGAACCCGGCTTCATGGCGGGATTTACCGACAAGATGCCCATCGTCACGGGCCAGATCATCATCTGCCTGACGCTGGCTTTCTTCCTGATCGCCTCGGGCGACCTCTTCTATGAGAAGCTTGTCCAGGTGATGCCGACCTTGAAGGATAAACGGCGCGCGCTCGCCGTTGCGCGGGCCATCGAGAACCAGTTATCGGTTTATCTGCTGACGATCACGCTCATCAACATGGGACTCGGCGTTGCGATCGGCCTCTCCATGTGGGCCCTCGGGATGCCTGACCCTATCCTGTTTGGCCTCGCCGGCTTCCTGCTCAATTACATCCCCTATATCGGTGCAATGGCCGGTGTCGGCATTTCCTTCGTGGTGGCCCTTGTCACCTTTGATTCGGCCTCAGCAGCCATACTGCCGGCAGTCGTCTTCTGGGGGCTAACTTCTTTTGAGGGCCAGTTCGTGACCCCGGTTATGGTGGGTCGCCGCCTTCGGCTGAACGCTGTTGTCGTGTTTGTGTCGTTCGCCCTCTGGGCCTGGCTCTGGTCCTTTATGGGCATGCTGCTGTCGACGCCCATGCTCCTGACCATGAAAGTCGTCTCCGACAATGTGCCCGGCATGGCCGGTTTCGGGAAGTTCCTCGCCGACAGAGACGACCTTTCACGCTCCGACCGGCGTATCCTAAAATTCATCTTCCGCCGCGACGTGCCGCTGGCAAAACGCAAGATGGCCAAGGAAACCAAACCATCAGCGCCTGATCGGCCATCGGAGGCTGAATCCAGCGTGGATACCACGCCTCAGCCCTCTTGAGCAGGCTTTGCACTTGCTGCAACGGCCAATCACACGCATCTAGGATGGATGACCCAGACCCAATTGCCCTTCGATGTTGCCCGCGCTGCGGATATCCTGGCTGACGCTGTTTCCGGCGGCGATGACGGCGACCTTTTCATCGAGCGCTCGCGCTCTGAAAGTTTCATGTTTGACGATGGCCGGCTGAAATCTGCCGCCTTCGACACCGACCAGGGCTTTGGCCTGCGTGTGGTCGCTGGCGAAGCGCAGGGCAGCGGCTATGGCTCTGAACTGTCGCTCGATGCGATCAAACGCGGCGCGCTGACGGCCTCGCAGGCCAAGCGCGGCTATTCCGGCCGCCTTGCCGATGGCCCACAGCCGACCAATCGCCGCCTCTACGCGCCCATCGACCCGACCTCGGCGCCTGATTTCTCCGCCAAGACTGGCCTGCTCGCCGAGATCGATGCCTGGACACGGGCGCTCGACCCGCGCGTTGTACAGGTCTCCGTCTCGCTCGCCGGCAGCCACCGCGAAGTCGACATCATCCGCCCGGATGGCGCTGTCTTCTCCGAAGTGCGCCCGCTCGTCCGCCTCAACGTCTCCGTGACGCTGGAAGAAAATGGCCGTCGCGAATCGGCCAGCGCCGGCGCCGGTGGCCGCGCGGCCTATGATGAATGGATCCAGCCCGGCCGCTGGCAGGACCTTGTCCGCCGCGCGCTCGGCAAGGCTTCGGTCAACCTCCAGTCCATCCCGACGCCCGCCGGCGTCATGGAAGTGGTGCTCGGCCCGGGTTGGCCTGCCGTGCTGTTGCACGAAGCGGTCGGCCACGGTCTCGAGGGCGACTTCAACCGCAAGGGTACCAGCGTCTACGCGGGACGTATCGGTGAACAGGTCGCCGCCAAGGGCGTTACAATTATCGACGATGGCTCGATTGAGGCGCGCCGCGGCTCGCTCTCGTTTGATGACGAGGGCACGCCGACACAGCGCACGGTTCTGATCGAGGACGGCATCCTGAAAGGCTATATGCAGGACCGCCTGAATGCTCGCCTGATGGGTGTGGCACCAACCGGCAATGGCCGCCGCGAAAGCTATGAAGCGCAAACAATGCCGCGGATGACCAACACCGTCATGCTCGGCGGCGACAAGGACCCGGCGGAAATCGTCGCGTCGATCAAGCGCGGTCTCTGGGCCGTCGATTTCGGTGGCGGACAGGTCGACATCACATCCGGCAATTTCGTGTTCCAGTGCACCGAGGCCTACCTCGTCGAAGACGGCAAGATCGTCGCGCCGGTCAAGAATGCCACGCTGATCGGCCACGGACCGACCGTGCTGCAGCAGGTGTCGATGATCGGCAATGACTTCGCCATGGATGATGGCGTGGGCGTATGCGGCAAGGCCGGACAATCCATTCCCGTGGGCGTTGGACAGCCAACCCTCAAGGTTGGTGCCTTGACGGTGGGCGGCGCAGGATAAAATTCGCGTAAGGATTCACGCTGACTCTTGCGGCGCAGCATGGCTTTTGCCACTTTATCGCCACATTAGGCACTGGGTGCATTAAGCATCCAGCGCGGCGCGTAGAGGGTAAGACACGACGATGAGACTGAGATTCCTTGCATTAGCATGTGGGGCGATGGGCTTTGGCAGCCTTGCCATGGCGGATGTCGAAACCCTGACGGCCGATACGGCCTATCAAATGTCACAGAAGGGCGAACTCGTCCTGATCGACGTGCGCACCCCCTCCGAATGGGCGATGACCGGCATGCCGCGCGACAGCATCGGCGCCACGCTGCAGGATACCGACTTCCTGGCACGCGCCCGCGGGGCTGTTCTGGGAGATCTGGACCAGCCTGTCGCCGTCATCTGCAAGTCCGGCACGCGGTCGACTTCTGCGGCGCAGCGACTGGCCTCTGAAGGCTTTGGCCACGTTTTCAACATTACCGAAGGCATGGCCGGCCACCTTGGCGCCGGTGATGGCTGGATCAAGCGGGGCCTGCCAACAGACCCGTTCAATCCCCCTGCCCGCTAGGCGGTGCGACACCCGGATAAAAGAAAAGGGCGGCCTTTGCGGGCCGCCCTTTTTTATATGAACCCGCTTTAGCCGAGGGTTTTCCCCGGCACGCCTGGATCAGTGTTTGAACCGAACGTGTCGACAGTAGGTTGATCATCGCTCTCGTCGTCTGCCGCCAGTGTGTCGAGGTGCATCATCTTCGTCAGGAAGGGTGATGCGAGGGCGAACAGGACGCCGACGCCAATGGCCAGCCAGCCCACTTTTGAATAGACGCTGAGCACTTGGCCGACACCTTCACCACCGGAAGCGGTCGCCTGCGCAATCAGGGCAGCAACCGCGTTACCAGCACCGGATGCGAGGAACCAGGCGCCCATCATCAGACCGACCATGGATGTCACCGAGAGGCGCGTCATGGCTGACAGGCCAACCGGGCTCATGCAGAGCTCACCCGTCGTGTGCAACAGGTAGATCAGGAAGATAAAGATAACCGGCGTGAGGCCGTCACCAGCTGCACCGAATACCAGCACGAGGAAGCCGAGACCCAGCTGCATCAGCGCAATCGCGAACTTCATCGGCGCGCTTGGCTCCCAGCCCTTCTTGCTGAGCCAGACCCATAGCCCGGCAAACACCGGCCCCAGCGTCATGATGTAAAGCGCGTTGATCGACTGGAACATCGAAGCTGGCACTTCCCAGCCCAGCAGGTTCCGGTCGACATGCTCATCGGTAAAGAGATTGAGCGACGAGCCAGCTTGCTCGAAGAGGCCCCAGAACAGGACGTTCGTGGAAATAAGCACGAGCGCCACAATGATCCGGTTCCGCTGGTGCGGGTTCAGTTTCGCCACGGCGCGCCAGACAATGAACAGGTACGTGACAATCATGGAGGCCAGAAGCAGCAGATTAACCGCGCCCTGGCTGCGCACGAGGAACCAGACGATAAAGGTGGTCACGAGGGCGCCCGCCCAGATTGTGTGTTCGCGGCTCAGCGGCCCGATAATCTTGGCCGTCAGCTGGCTGGGATTGGTCGGCTCGCCCGCGCCGCGAAGCGCTGGCTTGCCCCAGACAAAGACGACAAGGCCAAGCAACATGCCGATGCCGGCAGCACCAAATCCATAGGCCCAGCCATACACTTCGCCGAGATAGCCGGCGATCAGCGCGCCGAGGAAGGCGCCTGTGTTGATGCCCACGTAGAAGATCGTGAAGGCCGAGTCCCGCCGCGCATCCGTCTTCGGGTAGAGCGATCCGACAATCGTGGAAATGTTCGCCTTGAGAAAGCCCACACCGACGATGATCAGGGCCAAGCTGAAGTAGAAAATATTGAGGATGCCGGCATCCGCCACTTCGCCCGCAGCAACCGGGTCGCCCTCGATCGCCATGCCGAGGTGGCCCAGCACGAGGAAGACGGCCCCAATCGTGACGGCCTTGCGCGCGCCAAGATACCTGTCCGCGAGATACCCGCCAATCACCGGCGTGATATAGACGAGTGTGGTGTAAGCGCCGTAGAGGCCGTAGGCGGCTTCACGATCAAACAGGAAATGCTTGGTCAGATAGAGAACCAGCAGGGCCCGCATACCATAGTAGGAAAAGCGCTCCCACATTTCGGTAAAGAACAGGACGAACAGCCCGCGCGGGTGTCCTAGAAATGTCTTGTCGTAATCCTGCCCGTCGGCAATCGAATTGTCTGTCACGCAGCGCTCTCCCGTCAGCTTCCCTGAATTTCGCATATTGAGCCTGCTCTGGCGCATGGCTCAAGGTATTTTCTGCTTTTTCGGAGAGCTGAGCGGGAAAACCCTGCCCCTAATAGGCCTCTTCTGTGAAAATTGGGCGCACGTCACGGTTCCATGGGCCGTGATAACGGGCCAGGAGACGGTCGGCAGGCGTGAGGCCGGTCTTAGCAATATCGTCGAGCTCTGTGAGATAGCCTGTCTCGTCATCGCCCGACGTCGAAAGATTCGCCCGATTCTTGAGGCCCTGCCGTGAGAGTGCGAGCACCTGTTTGGCGAGGTCCTGCATCGTGCCGCCGCCGGGTACGGGTGTGCGCAATCCGAGTGTACGAACGCCCTGACGCATGGATTCGCGCTCGGCATCGGTCCAGTCCTTGACGAGATCCCAGGCCGCGTCGAGGCACTGGTCGCAATAGAGCAATCCCGTCCAGAAGGCGGAGAAAGCGCAGAGCCGGCTCCATGGACCCGCATCGGATCCGCGCATTTCGAGGAAGCGCTTCAGGCGCACTTCCGGGAAAATCGTGGAAAGATGGTCCTCGAAGTCACCCATGGCAGGCAGTTCGCCCGGCAGGATGGACAGTTTGCCCGCCATGAAGTCACGGAAGCTGAGGCCGCTGGCGTCAAGGTACTTGCCCTGACGGCGCACAAAATACATCGGCACATCAAGCGCATAGTCGACATATTGCTCGAAGCCGAACCCCTGATCGAAGACGAAAGGCAGCATGCCCGTGCGGTCCGGGTCGGTATCGGTCCAGATCTGCGAACGATACGACAGGAAGCCGTTCGGGCGCCCGTCGAGGAAGGGTGAATTGGCAAATAATGCCGTGCCGAGCGGCTGGAGGGCCAGCGACACGCGGAATTTCTTCACCATGTCGGCTTCCGAGCCGAAGTCGAGATTGGTCTGCACGGTGCAGGTGCGGAACATCATCTGGCGACCCAGGCGCCCCACCTTGTCCATGTATTCGGTCATTATGCGGTAGCGGCCCTTGGGCATCACGGGCGTCTCGGCGAGGCTCCAGAGGGGGCTCGCACCAGCGCCAAGGAAGGCGATACCGAGCGGTTCTGCTATGGTGCGCACTTCAGCTAGATGGCTGCCGACCTCGTTGCAGGTCTGGTGGATCGTCTCCAATGGCGCGCCGGACAGTTCGAACTGGCCGCCTGGCTCCAGCGAGACGCTCGCCCCGTCTTTCTTGAGGCCGATCAGATGACCCCCTTCAATGATGGGCTCCCAGCCGAAACTGTCGCGCAGGCCTTCAAGCATGGCGCGGATCGATGCTTCGCCCTCATAGGGCAGCGGGCGCAGGTCCGCCTTGGTGAAGCCGAATTTCTCGTGCTCGGTACCGATACGCCAGTCCGCAGCAGGCTTTGACCCAGCGTCAAGGTAGGCGACCAATTCGGTCTTTGATTCGATACGTGCGGAGGACTCGTCGATGTCCGCGGTCGGTGTGGTCATCTCGGCCTCCCATAAATCGGTGATGGAAGTGCACATAGGTATGTTTCATCCCAACGCCAACCGGGTTATTCTATCCTTTGATGAGAGAGCTTAAGGGGCAGAAGTGACCAAGCTGAAGGCAGATGAACGTGACGACCTGAAGATGTGGGCCCGAATCCATGTTCGCGGAGGCTATGAAGAAGCCGATGAGATCGAGGAAATCCTCTTCGAACTCACCGAAGACTTTGACACGCCCATGTCGGAGCGCGACCGCCGGATCGAAGTGCGTAATGCTCTTATCACCGCCACGCAGGTCCTGGTCGAAGAACAGGATTCCTGGCCGGTGCTGACCGATTATGACCGGCTGGAACTCGCCATGGATACGCTGGAAGACAATGGCGTCGTCGCCCGCGCGAATTTCACATGTTGCGGTAATTGCGGGGCGGCCGAGATCGCCGCCGAAATCGAGGACTATGAAGCCCTTGGACAGGTCGCACGTGGTTACGTCTTCTTCCACCAGCAGGATACAGAAAGCGCCGTTGAGGGCCACGGCCTCTATTTCAGCTATGGCGCCGCTCATTCCGACCATGACGCGGCCCACATCGCGATTGCACAGGAACTGTTTGACCTCTTGGTGGCCGTTGGCCTCAAGCCGCATTGGGACGGCAAGATCGACCATAGGGTCGGTGTTGTGCTCGACTGGAAGCGGCGCTGGGTGGACGGCGTGCCAACACCCCTGAAGCGCTGGTCGTTCTAGACACCCATGTCCGGGGCGCTTGTGATCCGGCCCTTGCTGGCTTCGGACGAAACCGAATGGCGCCGGCTCTGGAAGGCCTACCTCGTCTTCTATGAGACCGAGCGGCCTGAAGAGGTTTATGAATCCAGTTTCAGGCGCATGCTCTCAGGAGAACCGAACGAGTATCGGGGTCTTGTCGCCGTTCTGGACGGACGGGCTGTGGGCATCGCCCACTATCTGTTTCACCGAACGAATTGGGAAATCGGCGATACCTGCTACCTGCAGGACCTCTATGCCGATCCGGACGTCAGGGGCAAAGGGATCGGACGGGCACTCATAGAGGCCGTTTACGAGGCAGCCGATGCGTACGGCGCGGCGTCCGTCTACTGGACCACACAGGAGTTCAATTCTGTCGCCCGCCAGCTCTATGACCGGATCGGCCAGAAAACGCCCTTCATCAAATACGTGCGGGCCTAGACGCCCCCTAGGCCCAGTCGCCACAGATAGCCTGCCAGAGGGTCATGGCCGCGACCGCTGCCGTTTCGGCGCGCAGGATGCGCGGGCCGAGACTGACGGGATGTGTGCCTTCGCGGGCGCGCAGGAAGCCGCGTTCGGCGGGGCTGAAGCCGCCTTCCGGTCCGATCAGGATAGCCGCTGACTGTCCCTTCAGGCCAGCCAGTACGTCGGCCATTGGCTGGGCCCTGCCCGTCTGTCCGCCCCAAGGCGCATCTGCCTCATCCCCTGCCTCGTCACAGAAGATAAGCGCAGTACCTTCCGGCAGGGCCGACAGCGCCGCATCGAGGCCAAGAGCATCGGCGAGAAGCGGCAGATCCAGCCGCTCGGTCTGCTCGGCAGCTTCGAGCGCGATTTTCTCGAAGCGATCGAGGCGCACAGTCCGTGACTGGGTGCGCTCCGTGATGACGGGCTGAATGAAGCCTGCGCCAAGTTCGGTCGCCTTCTCGACGATGAAATCGGTCTCGGATTTCTTGACCGGCGCGAAGAGGAGCGTCAGCGGCGCGGCGCCCTGCGAGGGTTGTTCCCGGAGCTGTTCGACAGGGGTTATCTCTGCGCGTCGACCGGCAATCTCGCTGATCTCTGCGCGCCACTCGCCATCGCGGCCATTGAACACGCGCGCCCCGTCGCCAAGCCCGAGGCGCATGACCCGTGTGAGGTATTTCGCCTGCTCCTCATCGAGCGCAAAGGCCGTGCCTGCGACAAGATCACTGTTCACGAATAGGCGAGGGATGGAACTCATAGGCGTTCTATATGCCTATATAGAATTGAAGTTAAGCCGAAGGACTGTCTCATGAGCAAACCTGTTGTCACATCTATTAATCCCACCACCGGAGATGTCCTTCAAACCTTCACCCCCCTCGGCAGCGCCAATCTCGACGCGGCCATCGAGCGGGCGGATGATCGCTTCCAGACCTGGCGCCTCTCAAGTTTCAACGAGCGCGCCCGTCTGATGCATAAGGCCGCCGACATTCTTGATGCCCGCAAGGATGCCTTCGCACGAACAATGACGATGGAAATGGGCAAGCCCCTGCGGGAAGCCGTGGCTGAAGTGGAGAAGTGCGCGCTCGTCTGTCGCCACTATGCCGACCATGCGGAGGCATATCTCAAGGACGAACCCATAAAGACCGAGGCCAAGCGCTCTTATGTTCGCAACCTGCCAATGGGGCCTGTGCTGGCGGTTATGCCGTGGAATTTCCCGTTCTGGCAGGTTTTCCGCTTTGCGGCGCCAACGCTGATGGCAGGCAATGTCGGCCTGTTGAAGCATGCTTCGAATGTCTGGGGCTCGGCGCTGAACATCGAGAAAGTGTTCCGCGAGGCCGGTTTTCCGGAAGGTTGCTTCCAGACATTGCTGATTGGCTCGAAAGCCGTTGAGGGCGTTATCCGGGATTCCCGGGTGAAAGCCGTGACGCTGACAGGTTCCGGCCCGGCCGGGCGCAGCGTCGCCAGCATTGCCGGCGAGGAGCTCAAGCCGTCGCTGCTCGAGCTTGGCGGATCGGATGCGTTCATCGTGATGCCGTCGGCTGATCTGGACAAGGCGGTCGAGACGGCGGTGAAATCCCGCACCCGGAACAATGGCCAGTCGTGCATCGCGGCGAAGCGGTTCTTCGTGCACGCAGAGATCTATGATGCCTTTACGCGAAGCTTCGTGAAACAGGTCGAGGCATTGCGCGTGGGTGACCCCTTGCTCGACACAACCGATATCGGGCCGCTGGCGACCAAGGCCATCCGTGACGAGCTTGTGGAACAGGTGGAAGCGACGCTGAAGGGCGGCGCCCAGCTGATCAGCAAGCCCGCCGACGTGGACACAAAAGGCTGGTGGTTTGCGCCGCAAGTTCTCTCAGAGGCGCCGCGCGGCACGCCGGGATCGGATGCCGAAATGTTCGGCCCCGCGGCCAACCTCTGGCGCATCGACAGCCTTCCTGAAGCCATCCTCAAGGCCAATCACAGCGATTTCGGGCTCGGCTCGGCTATCTTCACGCAGGACGAATCCGAGATCGAAGAGGCTGTGCGCGACCTGCAGGCCGGCTCGACCTTCGTGAACGCGCTGGTCGCCTCGGACCCGCGCCTGCCCTTCGGCGGCGTCAAGCAATCGGGCTATGGTCGCGAACTGGCCGCCGACGGCATCAAGGCCTTCGTGAACCGGAAGACCGTGTCGATCAGCTGAATTTGCCTGCGGCGCATCGCCGGCACAAGGCGGATTCCCGCGGACGGGATGGAGACTGGCCTAAGGCTGGCCGGGCGGTTAGGCTGGCCGTGAAGTCAAATCATCAGAGAGCACGCATCATGAGCATTACACCGCGCAAGCTGGGGACTGAGACCGTTTATCCCGTGGGCCTCGGTTGCATGAACCTGCATCATGGATACGGCCCGCCATCCGATGAGGCGGAGGCCGGTGCGCTGCTGAATGAAGCGCTCGATATGGGCTATAATTTCCTCGACACGGCGACGATCTATGGCTTCGGCAAGAACGAGACGCTGATCGGCAAGGCCCTGAAAGACCGGCAGGGCGAGTTCGTGCAGGCCAGCAAATGCGTGATGCTGTTTGAGGATGGCCAGCGGAAACTGGACGCGCGGCCCGAGAGCATCAAGGCGGCCTGCGAGGCGAGCCTTACACGGCTGCAGCGCGAGACGATCGATCTTTACTACATGCACCGGCCGGACCCGAACGTGCCGATTGAAGACTCGATGGGCGCGATGGCGGACTTGGTGAAAGCGGGCAAGATCCGCATGGTAGGCCTGTCGGAAATGGGCGCGGGCCTGCTGCGCCGGGCGCATGCCGTGCACCCGGTGGCGGCCATGCAGTCGGAATATTCGCTGCTGACGCGCAACCCGGAGATCGCCGTGCTGGACGCCTGCCGGGAGCTGGGCGTGACGTTCGTGCCCTTTTCGCCTGTCGGGCGCGGCTACCTTGCCGACAATCCGCCGGCGCCGAAGGATTATCATGAGGCCGATATGCGCCGCATCTTTCCGCGCTGGACCGAGCCCTACTGGAGCGAGAATCAGCATTTGCTTAAACAGGCGCAGGAAATGGCGGGCGATCTGGGTGTGACGACATCGCAGCTGGCGATTGCCTGGACGCTGGCCAAGGATGAAACCTGCATCCCGATCCCCGGCACGACCAGCCGAAAGCACCTGCGGGACAACTTCAAGGCGGCTGAACTGGTTCTGACACCGCAGCAGGTGGCGCATCTCGATAGCGTGTTCGTACCGGAAGCGGTCAAAGGACCGCGTTATTCGCCCGCCGCGCAGGCCAGTGTGGACACCGAACAGTACACTTTCGAAGCCAGCGCCTGAGCCAATCTCGCGTGAGAGTTGCGACGGGCTGTGAAGGCGCGCAATTCGCTGTATAAGCCGCCCGATGACTGAGACCGAAACATCTGAACGGCCTGGACACCGGGCAATCCCGGCTGACAGCGCCCTGCCCGGGCTGCTGGCCAAGCTGCCGGACTGGATGCAGCCGTTTGCAATGCTGGCGCGGCTGGACCGCCCTGTGGGCATATGGCTGCTCTATCTGCCCTGCCTGATTGGCCTCGCTTTCGTGCGCATGCGCACGGGGCTCTACATCGTTGACCTGTTCTGGGTGCCGCTGTTCCTGCTGGGCGCGGTGGCCATGCGCGGCGCGGGATGCACATGGAACGATATTACCGACAGGGATTTTGACGCGCAGGTGGCACGCACCGCCCTGCGGCCGCTGCCCTCTGGCGCAGTGACGCTGCGCGAGGCGTTCATCTTCATGGGTGTGCAGCTGGCCATTGGCCTCGGCGTGTGGGCCTGCCTGCCAGGCGATGCGAAACTGGTGGCGCTCGCGGCGCTGCCGCTGGTGGCGGCTTATCCGTTCATGAAGCGGGTGACGTGGTGGCCGCAGGCGTGGCTGGGCTTGACCTTTAACTGGGGCGTCCTGGTTGGTGCGGCGACGGCCGGAAACCTCTCCATTCCTGTCTTCATCCTCTATGCGGGCCTGGTCATGTGGACGATTGCCTATGACACGATTTACGCGCTGCAGGACCGCGAAGATGATGCGCTGATCGGTGTGCGCTCGACGGCCCGGCTGTTCGGCAAGCGCGCCGTGCTGGTGAGCTTCTGCTTCCATATGGGTGCAGCGGCGCTGGTTGCGCTGGCGGCGATGGTGAATGGTTCGGTGCGCGCGGGGGCCGTGACGGCGCTGGCCTTCCTCGGGCATGGCCTGTGGCAGGCCGTACGGCTGAAAGGCAGCCAGGAACAGGATGCGCTGGGCGTGTTCAAGTCGAATATCTGGGCGGGCGCGATCCTCGTTGCCGGGTTCAGTCTGGCCGCCATGCTGCCAACGCCGAAGCCGCGCACGCTGTTTGCCGAGCATGAAGTCGTGCGCGCCGGGCCACCCGAAAAAGTGGCCCTGCCATTCGGTCTGGAGCTAAGGCGCGAACACCATATGCCACGGACAAAGACGTGGATGGCGAGCGACGTGCTGAAAGCGCTGGAAAAAACCGGGGTACCCGTAGCCGAGCCCGACCCATCGCCGCCTTCTGCGCCAACGGCCGAATAGCGGCTCGCCAACCGGCTGAACGCTTGGTGCCCGATGCCCTGCTACGCCTGCGGTTCGCACCAAAAACCACTGAAAAGTCCGGGACTTCTTTACATAAGTGCTCTGTTGACCCTTTGTCGGCACTGCCCTACGGGTTGAAGGCTATTTTTTGCTGGCCATCGCCGCTGGCAGGCTGTTCCAGGGATGAACGAGAATGCGGGCCGCCCCCCACCCCCGACAGGCTGAACGTCTGGAAGCGCTGTATCGCTATGATATTCTGGACACGCCGCGCGAGGCTGAGTTTGACGAGATTGTCGCGCTGGCCGCCACAATTTGCGGGACCAGCATCTCCGTGGTGAACCTCATTGATGCAGACCGCCAGTGGTTCAAGGCCGAAGTAGGCCTCGGCACACGCGAAACACCTCTGGAGACATCGATCTGCTCGCACGTCATCCTCAGTGATGATTTCGTCGAGGTTACCGATACACAGGCCGATCCCCGCACGCAGGACAATCCGCTGTGCGCCTCAGATGGCGGCCTGCGCTTCTATGCAGGCGCCATTCTGAAATCGCCTGAAGGCCTGCCCATAGGCACGCTATGCGTGCTGCACGATGCGCCGCATGAGCTGAACGATTTCCAGAAAGGCGCGCTGCGCACGCTGGCGCGCCAGGTGATGCGTGAACTGGACCTGCGCGTCGCCCTGCGCGACCAGATGATACTGCGCCGCGAAATGGACCACCGGGTGAAGAACTCGCTGCAGTCGGTGGCGTCTCTCATCCACCTCTACCGCGCACGCGCAAGCAAAGACAGCTTAGAAGCCTTCGACGCCGTGGAGCGCAAGGTGAACGCCATATCGTTGCTGCATGAACAGCTGCACGAGGCGAGCGACCTGCAGACTGTGCAGATCGGCGTGTTCCTTACCCGTGTCCTGGACCTCCTGCAGGGTTCAGCGCCAGAGAATGTGAAGATCAGAGGCAATATCGATGCGCTGGATCTCAATTCGTCGGACGCCTCTTCACTCGGCATGATTGTCAGCGAATTCGTGGCCAATTCGATCAAGCATGGCTTCGCCGACGGACGGCCGGGAGACATCGAGATTTCAATGCACCGGGAAGCCGATGGCCACGTCACGCTGCTGGCAGTGGACAATGGCGCAGGCAATGCAGCCGGTCCGCGACACAACTCCGCTGTTGAAGGTCTGGGCCAACGTCTGGTCGAGGCGGCGGCCTCGCAGCTTGGCGGGACGCTGGAACGGAATGCCTCTCCGAAGGGTTATGAGATCAAGCTGGTGTTTCAAGCACGCTGAGGAAACTTGCATATACCCCACAGGGGTATGATATGAGCGTGTGAACACCGGACCCGGAGTGCGCACCCATGACGCCAGACAAATCTTCCCACGATCACAGCCATCACGATCACGGCGGACCGGACACACCGGAAGTCGCGCATGCCTGCTGCCACGACAGCAGCAAGCCGGATAAGCCCGACAGCGCCTACGACCATGTGCCGGACAATTATTCCGGCACTGTGTGGACCTGCCCGATGCATACGCAGGTGCGCGAGACATCCAACACGGGATGCCCGATCTGCGGCATGGCTCTGGAGGCTGAGAGCGTCTCACTGGAAGAGGACACGAGCGAACTCGACGACATGACACGCCGGTTCTGGATCAGCACGGCGTTTGCCCTGCCCCTGTTCGTCTATGCGATGAGCGACATGATCCCCGGCAAACCGCTGCACGGATTTGTGCCAGCAGGCTGGAGCGCCTGGATACAGCTGGCGCTGGCGGCGCCTGTCGTTCTTTGGGGCGCAGCCCCGTTCTTTGTGCGCGGCTGGCGCTCGATCAAAACCATGAACCCGAACATGTTCACACTGATCGCGCTCGGCACAGGCACGGCTTTTCTCTTCAGCCTTGTCGCCACTATCGCGCCCGGCATTTTTCCGGACAGCTTCCGTGGGCAAGATGGCCAGGTCCATGTCTACTACGAAGCGGCGGCGGTGATCACGGCGCTGGTCCTGCTGGGTCAGGTTCTGGAACTGAAGGCGCGCAGTGCGACCTCCGGCGCGATCCGGGCGCTGCTGCAGCTGACGCCGCCGACGGCGCGCATCATTCGCGAAGATGGCAGCGAAGAAGATGTTGATCTTGATACGATCCAATCCGGCGATCGGCTGCGAATCCGTCCCGGCGAGAAAGTGCCGGTCGACGGCGAAGTCTCCGAGGGTACGTCGAGTGTGGATGAATCGATGGTCACGGGCGAACCGGTGCCCGTGACAAAAGCAGTCGGCGACAAGATGACGGGTGGGACAGTGAACACGACCGGCACGCTGGTGATGACCGCCACGCGCGTCGGCGATGACACGGTACTGGCGCAGATTGTCCGCATGGTATCCGAGGCGCAAAGGTCACGCGCGCCGATCCAGCGACTTGCCGATGCGGTCGCGGCCTGGTTCGTCCCGGCGGTCGTCGCATCCGCCGTGCTGACCTTCATTGTATGGGCCGTATTCGGTCCCGATCCGGCGCTGGCCTTTGCGCTGGTAAATGCCGTCGCTGTGCTGATCATTGCGTGCCCGTGTGCGCTGGGCCTTGCGACACCCATGTCGATCATGGTTGGCACCGGCAAGGGCGCACAGAACGGCATCCTGATCCGCAATGCTGAAGCGCTTGAGACGCTTGAGAAAGTGGACATTGTCGTTGTCGACAAGACAGGTACATTGACTGAAGGCAAACCGAAGCTGGTGACTGTGGAGCCTGCGGAGGGCTGGGACGAAGCTGACTTGCTGGCGCTTGTTGCTGCGGTCGAGGCCGCCAGTGAGCATCCGCTGGCCGCCGCAATTGTTGATGGCACGAAAGCGCGCGGCATCGCTATTTCGAAGGCGACCGATTTTGAATCCATTACTGGCGAAGGCGCGTACGGCAATGTGGACGGCAAATCAGTCGCCATTGGCAATGCAAAGATGATGCGCCGCGTCGGCGGCTTTGATGAAGCGCGCGCCGAGGCGGCCGAGACCTACAGGAATGAGGGCCAGACGGTGATGTTCGTTGCCGTTAACGGCAAGGCGGCTGGCCTGATTTGCGTGGCCGACCCGATCAAGGCGACAACGAAAGACGCCATCGCACAGCTGCATGTGCAGGGCCTGAAAGTGGTCATGCTGACCGGCGACAGTGCGGCAACGGCTGGCGCTGTGGCCCGTCAGGTGGGCATCGACGATGTGCGCGCAGACGTTTCCCCGGAAGACAAGAACCGCATCGTGCGTGAACTGCAGGAAGGCGGCGCGGTCGTCACGATGGCCGGCGACGGCATCAATGACGCCCCGGCGCTGGCACAGGCCGATGTGGGCATCGCCATGGGAACCGGCACTGATGTGGCGATGGAAAGCGCCAGCGTAACGCTCGTGAAAGGCGACATGATGGGCATAGCCAAAGCCATTAGGCTCAGCCACGCCACGATGCGCAACATTCGCCAGAACCTGTTCTTTGCCTTCATCTATAATACGCTGGGCGTGCCGCTGGCGGCAGGCGTGCTGTACCCGATATTCGGCCTGCTGCTGAGCCCGATGATTGCGGCGGCGGCGATGAGCCTGTCGTCTGTCTCGGTAATCGGGAACGCCCTGCGCCTGCGCGCATTGAAACTTTGATGGGTGCTTCATACGAAAAGAATAGTCTGACGCTTCCCGGCGCCGTCGCCATGGGAACGGGCGTAATGATCGGCGCAGGCATTTTCGCGTTGACTGGACAGGTCGCTGAACTCGCCGGAGCGCTGTTCCCGCTGGCCTTCCTGATGGCCGCTATCATCTGCGGATTCAGTGCGTACTCGTACATCAAGGTCTCGAACAAGCATCCGTCTGCCGGCGGCATCGCGATGATCCTGAAGAAGGCTTACGGGCCGGGCATGGTGACCGGGGGCGCGGCGCTGCTGATGGCCTTCTCCATGATCATCAATGAAAGCCTCGTGGCACGCACGTTCGGCACATATACATTGCAGCTGTTCGGCATTGAGGGCGGCATTCTCGTGCCTGTGCTGGCCATTGGCCTGATCGTCGCCGCGTTTCTCGTGAACATTGCGGGCAATGATGTGATCGGTTCGGTGTCCAAGGTGACCGCTGTGCTGAAGATCGGCGGCATACTCCTATTCGCGCTTGTCGCGCTGTGGGCGGCGGGGTTTGCGTTCCAGCCCGCTGCAAATGGCGTCGCTGACAAGACATCCGCGGGCGGATTCCTCGCCGGCGTCGCGCTGGCCATTCTCGCCTACAAGGGTTTCACCACGATCACCAATAGTGGCGGCGAAGTGAAGGACCCGAAAAAGAATGTCGGCCGCGCGATCATGATCTCGCTGGCCGTGTGCACCGCGATTTACCTGCTCGTCTGCTATGCCGTCGGCTCGACCCTCAGCATCGAAGAGATCGTCAAGGCGAAGGATTATGCGCTGGCCGAGGCCTCGCGCCCTGCCGTTGGTGAATACGGTGTCTGGTTTACCGTGGCGATTGCGATCATCGCGACCGCGTCCGGCCTGCTGGCGAGCGTGTTCGCCGTCTCGCGGATGCTGGCCATGCTGGTGGAGATGGACCTGATCCCCGAGCCGAAACTCGGCCTGCCGGGCGATACACAGACGCACACTCTGATCTATACGGTCGTCGCGGCTGGCCTGCTGGCGGCTTTTTTCGACCTCTCCCGCATCGCCTCGCTGGGCGCGATTTTCTACATCGTCATGGATATTATCATCCACTGGGGCGTTTACCGGCACCTGCGCGACGATGTCGGCGCGAAGGCGCCCGTTCTCATCACCGCAATCCTTCTGGACGCCGTGGCACTGGGCGCATTCCTGGTCATGAAGGGGCAGAGCGACCCGCTGATTGTCGTGATCGCGCTAGTGGGCATGGTCGCCATTTTCGCCTTCGAACATTTCTATCTTTCAAAGAGCGGTGACGGCGACGATACTGCAGGCTCCCAGACGAAGGACTAAGCGCCATGAAACCGGAAACAAGAGACGCCGCCGCCAAGCGCCTCGCCCGCATTGAGGGACAAGTGCGCGGCGTGGCGAAGATGGTGGAAGACGACCGCTACTGTATTGACGTCGTCCGCCAGGTGCAGGCCATCAAGGCGGCGCTCAGCGGGCTGGAAGGCGTGATCCTGGACGACCATATCGCCACCTGCGTGGACCACGCCCTCAAGGGCAACGACATGAATGCCCGACGCGAAAAGGTGGAAGAGCTGGTCGCGGTCCTGGGCGGTCGGAAGAAATAGGCTGCGTAATCCTGAGCCCCTACAAAGGCTTGCACCAGTCGGGCGGTGACAGGCCAGCGGGATTTTCCGGGTGTGGCAGCAGCATGAACTCTGGAAAGGGGGTCACGCGCGGATAGTCGCCGATCCCGTCGAAGGCCCCTTTAACGTCCCCAATGGCGCTTCCCGGCAGCTCCAGCACGTGTTCGCCGCGGCGCGAATTCTTCTCTTGGCCAAAGGACTGGCCCGCTTCTGCCTTCATCTCCACATGCCCGCCGAGCAGCCAGTCAATCTGATGGGTCTCCGCAAAGTCAGCGACCCGGTCGAGGGATGTCGCATACTCGCCAGCCTTGTCACACACGAAGAACAGCCGCCCGGGATAGATGGCGTCGCCTGAAAACATGATGCGCGTCGCAGCGTCATAAACCATGACGTGCGAGGCATGGTGCCCGGGAGTCGGCAGCACATCCACTGTGCGCCCGCCAAGATCAAGCGCGCCATTATCCACCGGCCACTGATCGATACCGAAGAACGCCGCCACATCTTCAGCCGTGTGCCCGACGACAATCGTATCGGGCCGGTCGACAAATCCCGCGTCGCCGCCGACATGATCGCCATGACCGTGCGTATGCATGACCACGAGTGGCATTCCGGCGTGCCCGCTGGCCGCGAGCAGCCCGTCCACTTCGCCGCGAAGGTCCACGCCCTCAACGCCCGTGTCGATGAGCAGGGCCTTATCCTCTCCGAGGAGCAGGTACAGGAAGGGTGCCTCGAAACTGGTCCGCAACGACTGCCGCAGGACGAATGTGTCCGCACGAATCTCCTGCACCTGAAAGCCAGGTTCGTCCGCATCAATGCCACTATTCCACGCCTGCGCGAACAGCGTGGATGGCTTGGCGGCTTCCTGCGTTTCGCAGGCCGAGAGACTGGCGAGCAACATTGCAGATAAGAAGAAGGGGATAATCCGGGTCATGTCAGTTGTCTTTCATGCGAGAGAGAAGTGGGGCGCTCAGAAGGGAGTCTGCCGCGCGCTGGATTACGACGGGGAGATCGCACCCGATATCGTCGAAGAGGGCTTCAAAAGCCTGTCCGGCTTTTGCAAGTCGCGCCGTCAGGATTTGAAACTGATCGGCACCTTGAAGGGTCAGGCGGAGCAGTTTTCGGCGGCCATCATCAGGATCGTCAACACGCTCAACGATACCGAGCCGGATCAGGATATCCACGCGCTGGGTGGCGACCTGATGAGGTTGGCCAAGTGCCCGGGCAATGTCTGCGGTCGAGGTCGGCTGGTGCTCCCCGATGTACAAGACAGTCGAGACTGCGCGCGAGGGGAATGTGATCCCGGCCGCGTCCAGCATGTCATTTCCTTGCGCCACGATCAGTTCGGTCAGTCGCTCAAGCTGGTACGCGATGAACGCGGAACTCAGCCTGTGTTTATCGATAAAATTTTCGTCGCTCATTTGCTTGACGCCTATTTACACAATGAATTGTACAATTGACTGTATAAATTGATTCTGTCAAGCCGGACGCCTTGGCGTTCATCACATCTTGTTGCGCTGGTTGCATGGATGCCGCGCGGGATTTAGGTTGGGGCCATGACAGTTGTTGTAGAAATGGTTTCGGATCTGGTCTGCCCTTGGTGCTGGCTGGGTCTTCGCAGGATCGAGGAAGCGCGCAAGCTCGCGCCCGAGGTCGACGTACAACTCGTGTTCCGGCCCTTTGAGCTGGACCCGACCATCCCGGCAGCGGGCGTCGACTATAAGGAATACATGAAAGAGAAGTTCGGCGGTTCCGACGAGAGCCGCGAGCGGTCCGGCACAATGCGCCAGGCCCTAGTCGATTATGGCGAAGCCGAAGGTATCCCCTATCATTTTGACAAGATCACCCGCCGCCCCAACAGTTTCGACGCGCATCGCGTCGTGCGCTGGGCCCAGGGTCAGGACAAGGGCGCCGAAGCCAAGGAAGCCCTGTTCAAGGCCTTCTTCGAGGATGGCCGCGATATCGGCGACCATGAGGTTCTGGTTGATGTCGCCCGCGAGATAAACCTCGACGCAGCGATCGTGGCCGACCTGCTGAAAAGCGATGCCGATGTCGACAATGTGCGCGCTGAGGCAGAGGCCTTCCGCCAGATGGGCGTCAGCGGCGTACCCACCTATATCGCCAACCGCACCGTCGCCGTACAGGGTGCTGAGAGCGCGGAGAAACTGGCAAGGTTCCTGAAGCATGCCGCCACGCAGCTTCCGCAGGAACGTCCGGCGGGCTGAGTGGACGGGCAGGTCAGCATTACGCGCGAGGGCCGTATCGCGATCGTCCGGTTCGATACCGGAAATCGCGCCAATGCGCTCAGCCAGAAACTGATGGCCGACCTGACCAGCGCCGCGCAGGAATTCCATGATTGCCCAGATATCTCCGCTGTCATCCTGACGGGCCGCGACGACCAGTTTTGCATGGGCGCAGACCTCAAGGATGCCGCAGGCACGGCAGCAGCCAAGGCATCACTCAGCGAGCGACGCGTTCTGCTGCGGCGCGGGCCCCGCCTCTGCAAGGCCTGGGAAGAGATTGATGCGCTGACGATCTGTGCTGTCGAAGGATGGTGCGTGGGCGGCGGCGTTGCGCTGGCGACAGCCTGCGACCTGCGCGTTGCGACGGAGGCGACGCATTTTTATGTGCCGGAAGTCGAGCGCGGCATGAACATGAGCTGGGGATCAATCCCGCGCTTCGTGGCAGTGGTCGGACCGGCGCGTACGAAACGGATAGTAGGCCTGTGCGAGAAGATCGACGCGGCGACCGCGCTGCACTGGGGTCTGTGCGATCATGTTGTGCCGGCGGGTTCGGCACTCAAAAAGGCGCGCGAGATTGCCGAAGCAGCAGCTGCCTTGCCACCTACCGCGCTCAAGAGCGTCAAGCACGACGTCAATATTGCGGCGCTCGCATTGGCGCAGGCGACGGGTCACCGGGATCTGGAGGCGTTTGCCCTGCTCCAGCAATCAGATGATTTCAAGGAAGGCGTCAGCGCTTTCCTGCAAGGGCGGGACCCGACTTTCACCGGCGACTAGGACTAGCTCAGCTGCAGGTCGACGAGACGGCGATAGGCGCCATTCCTGTCCATCAGCTCACCGTGGCTGCCATCTTCCACCGCACGGCCATCTTCCATCACGATGATGCGGTCGGCGGCGCGGACCGTTGAGAGGCGGTGGGCGATGATCAACGTCGTGCGCCCCTTGGCAAATTTCGCCAGCGCATCCTGCACCTTCGCCTCGCTCTCGGCATCGAGCGCAGACGTGGCTTCATCCAGCAACAGGATTGGCGCAGCACGGATGATGGCGCGGGCGAGCGCGATGCGCTGGCGCTGGCCACCCGAGAGATTACGCCCCATCTCGCCAGCCGGGGCATCATAGCCACCCGGCAGCGTGAGAATGAAATCATGCGCATTGGCGGCCTGCGCCGCTGCCTCGATCTCGGCATCGCTGGCGCCGAGGCGGCCGAGCGCGATATTGGCGCGGATCGTGTCATCGAACAGGGCAGCATCCTGCGCGACTAGCCCCATATTGGCGCGCAGGCTCGCGCCAGAAACATCCCGCACGTTCGTTCCGTCTACGGAAACTGTGCCGCCGGTCGGGTCGTAAAGGCGCAGGAGCAGGTTGAACACGGTGGACTTGCCCGCGCCGGACGGGCCGACGAGCGCAATCGTCTCACCCGGATTGGCAATGAAGCTGAGGCCCTTCAAGGCCTCGGTGCCATCAGGATAGGCAAAGCGCACATTTTCAAAGGCGACCGTGCCGGTGACCCAACCGATCGGCTGGGCGCCGGGTGCATCGGCGATCTCGGGCGCGGCATCGGTAATCTCGAACACACGGTCAGCGGCGGCGCCGCCTTCCTGCGCCACGGAGTTCAGCGTGCCGAGGGCGCGCAGTTCCGGCGCAGCGACAGCGATGGCGCCGATAATGCCGACAAAGTTGCCGAGCGATGTGTCGCCCTGCGCGATACGCCATGCGGTCAACGCAAGGATACCGACAAGGGCAAGGCCGCCCGTGATCTCGAGGATCGGGTCGACGGCGGCGCGGTCTGTCAGCACTTTCAGAAAAAGGCGCGAGCGCTCAACGAAGCCACGCTGGGCACGAGCCTTCTGATAGTCCTCAAGGCCGTAGGCCTTGACCACGCGGGCAGACTGGAACGCCTCACCAAGCAGAGATGTTACTTCGCCGATCTGCTTCTGCGACTGGCGCGAGCGCTTGCGCACCCGGTTGCCCAGCGCGAGCACGGGCGCGAAGGCAATAGGATAGATGACGAGCAGGACGAGCGTGAGCTTCCAGTCCATGACCAGCATCGTGATGAACACACCGATCACCGTCAGCACGCCCTTGGTCAGGTTGTTGGCGATGCGGAGCCCTGCATCGCGCAGCGCATTTACGTCATTGATGAAGCGCGAAACGAAACCACCGGACGCCTCCGCCGCAATACGGGCGAAGTCGCCATTGGTCAGCGCGCCGAACTGGTCAGCCTGAATATCGACAATAGCGCGCTGGACGCCGGTATTGCTGAAGATGGTCATCCCATAGAGGGCGAGCGAGCGGACGATAGCGGCAACACCGATAATCCCGATCAACCACCAGAGCTGGGTCGGCACCTCGGCCCTGTCCGGCCCGGCAAGGGCTTCGAGCCCTTCGACGACCAGTTTCAATAGATAGCCATAGGAGGCCGCCGCGATGGAGGTGAGCGCGGCGCATGCTGTTCCGGCCACGAACAAGCGCCAGTGCGTGGCAAAGCGCTCGCGGGCCAGACGCATCAGGGCGCCGGTGGGGCGCGCCGGTTTGGCCGGATCAGACGTGATGGTGTTCCCCTGTTTCGGGGTCGAGCAGGCGGTGGGCATGCAGGATGAAGTAGCGCGTCTCGGCGCTGTCCACGGTGCGGTGGGCAGCGGCCTTCCACGCGTCATAGGCTTCCTTGTAGCTGGCAAAAGCGCCAACGAAGTCGACTTGTGACAGATCCTCGAACTGAACGTCCTTCACGTCCTTCAGTTCACCGCCGAAGACGATATGGAGAAGCTGTTTTGCGTCTTTAGGGGCGTCGCCCATTTTTGCTGGCTCCGTTCTGGGTTTGGCTGCGGCCGGTGCCGCCTTTGTCTGCGGATCCTGTATATCCACAAATCCTGACCGGCGCACTAACAGAGGATGCAGGCGTTTTCCAGATGCGATGATGCTGCGCTGTGCAGGTATCGCACGGTTGAACTGTAATTCCTCACCCTTGTGGGTTGTCGCGAGGCCGCCTGCCTCCTCAACGAGCACTGTCCCGGCGGCGAGATCCCAGTCGGACTTGTTGGAGAGCACCAGCGTCGCATCCCAGGCGCCTGAGGCGACAAAAGCCATGCGCAGAAGCGTGGAATTGGGTTTTGGACGTGGAACGGTCACGGCGGGCCATGGCTCCGGCCAGCCTTTATAGTTCAGCATTTCCTCAGCCGCGATCAGGCGGCAGCCGGCCTCTGTATGGCATTCGGAGACGCGGATCATGTCGCCGTTGAGATAGGCGCCAGCGCCCGTGCGGGCCTCGTATAGCTGTCCCAGCATCGGCGCGTAGAGCACGCCGGCAACCGCCCTGCCCTCCTCGACGATGGCAAGGCCGACGCACCAGTTCGGGTCGCCGCGCATGTAGGCGCGTGTGCCGTCAATCGGGTCGACCACCCAGCAGCGATCCTTCTGGCGGGCCGCGCGGCTGTCGAGCGTCTCTTCCGACAGCCAGCCATAGTCAGGGCGGGCCGAGACAAGCCGTTCGGCGCAGAGCCGGTTAACCGCGAGATCGGCTTCGGTGACCGGGCTGCCTCCGGTCTTCTCCCATGCGCGGGCGGACTGGCCTTCCAGCGTGTAGGACATTGCCAGCTGGCCAGCCTCAATGGCGAGGCTGCGCAGCGTGACCAGGTCTTCAATCAGCGTGCGTTCAGCTGCCGGCAAGGCTCATGTCCTCGACGAGGATGCTCGGCGCATCGCGCGTGCCCCGGAACTCGAGGTCGGAAGCAGGGATGAGGCGCGCGAAGATGGCCGGCAGGTCGCCTGCAATCGTCACCTCGGAAACCGGATAGGCAATCTCGCCATTCTCGAACCAGAAACCCGCCACACCGACGGAATAGTCGCCCGTATTCGGATTGATCGATGGGCCGAACATGTCGGTAACGAGCAGGCCCTTCCCGGCTTGCGCCATCAGTTCGGCGGGCGTTTTCTCGCCAGCCTGCAAATAAAGGTTCGATGTGGTGACACCCGGCGGGTCGCCAAAACCAAGTGCAGAAAAGCCGTTCGGCTGCAGGCCAAGCTGACGCGCCGAGGGGCCATTGAGCAGCCATTCGGTGAGGCGGCCATCCTCGATCAGGTAAGTCTCCTTCACAGGCAGGCCTTCGCCATCATGGCTGCGCGAGCCCATGCCCATGGGGCGGAACGGGTCGTCGATCACGTTGACGCCTTTGGCGAAAACCTGACTGTCCATTCTGTCCTTCAGGAAGCTGACACCGCGCGCGATGGAGGGTCCGGAAATGGCGCTCATAAGCGCGCCGAGCAGGCCCGAAGACACGCGGCGGTCATAGATGACAGCGGCTTTCTGCGTGCCCAGCTTGCGGGCGCCGAGACGGGCGATTGTGCGCTCGCCGGCTGTACGTCCAATGGCTTCGGCAGTCGGGCGGTCAGCGGTGTGCCGAACGGACCAGCTTTCATAGTCGCGCTCCATGGCGCCATCTTTTTCGGCGACGGAGGCGAGGCCAAGGCTGGTGCTGGAGCCTGTTTTGTAAGCGAAGAAGCCGTTGCTTGCCGCGACCCAGCGGCTGGAGCGGTTCCAGGAGGCGCCGCATCCGGCGACCGTCTTGATGCCTTTGACCGCGAGGGCCGCAGCCTCTGCCGCAAGCGATTCGTGTTCGAGCGTCTCGGCCGAGAGTTCCGGCTCACCGGTCAAATCCATGTCGAGCGCGCCAGTGGCAAGCGCGCTGGCATCCTGCAGGCCGCAATATTTGTCCTCAGGCACGGCGCGCGCCATGGCGGCGCAGCGGGTGGCGAGGGCATGGAGGCCCTCAGGGGAGAGGTCGGAGCCGGAGACATGCGCCTGGCGCTTGCCGTAAAAGGCGCGGAGGGCAACGGACGTGCTTTCCTCGCGCTCAATGCTTTCCATCTTGCCGTCGCGCACAGAGACGCTGACGCCCTCAGCGGCCCCGATACGGGCATCTGCAGCGTCGGCGCCTGCCTTGAGGCACTGGTCGATAAGGCCGGCGAGCAGGTCGGCCGGCGGGGTCTTGAATTCAGCCATGTGCGCTAGATGGACCGCCCCGCAAGGCCGCGCAACCGCTCAAATCAGGCAAGGCCGTGATAAATCAGCATGAGGGCGATCGCGATCATGGCGATCCATGTCAGCAGCACGCCTGAGGCGCGTGCCGGCAGGATATTGCGCGACAGGCCAATGACATGAAGGATCCGGCCAAACGTGAATGTGCCCCCAAGGACGTGAATCCACAGCACCGGGATGCCCATATAGGCGGCTGTCACGAGGCCGATCATCATCGCGGGGATGTATTCGGTCGCGTTTCCATGCACCCGCGTGCGCAGTTCCAGTTCTGCATTTCCGCCATGACCGACCGAAACCTGCGCGGAACGGCGCGTCAGAACCACCCGCAATGCCAGATAGATCAGCAGCAGGATATTGATGCCGACATAAACGGCGGCAGCTTCCAAAGGTGGCATTTCTTATTCCTCCCAGAAAAAATGCCGCCGGTGCATTCCGGCGGCATTGTTCATTTGTCCCATCCCGAAACCTGACTCAGTCGTCGCGGCGCGCGTCTGGCAGGCGGTCGTTGATATCGTCGCGAATGTCCATCAGCGTCACAATCAGGCCGCAGATGAGGCTGGCAGCGATCCAGCCGCCGGCCGTGAAGATAACGAAGTCTGCCACTTGGGCGAGACCGCCCGCCAGGCCGAGCATTTCATTGCTGAATTCGCCCTTCTGGTAGAGGCCGAGCGCAATTCCGCCGACGATAATCGCGATATAGGCCACGTAGACCATGATGCGGAAACTGTTGATGATCAGAAACTTCATGGGCATCCCCTCTGTGTTGCAGGCAGAATCTAGGCGTTTTGCGGTGCGACGTCACGCGATTACACGCAAGAAACGAATATCAGGGCCGGAACGGTGCGCAAATGCATGCAGGCTGACAGGCCGTCCTACTCCTTTGGCGGCGCCAGTTTGCAGGTAAACATGTCGTTCACGACAGCAGCGAACTGGAGCTGTTCCTCGGTCGTCAGCGACGTCACGAAGCTTTCCACGTCGCGCTTTTCGCGCCCGATGGTCTGGGCTGTGCGCTTGAACAGGTCCGGATCGAGCTTGGCTTCCATCGCATCGGCAATGCAGGCGCAGGTTTCGGGCGTTTCGCCATCGGCTGTGCAGGATTTCACGATCGCCTTGTTGTCGCCGCCGCTGCAGGCACCGAGCACAGCAAGCGCCGCAATGGAAAGGATGATATGGCGCATTCTGGCGGCTCCGTGATGGGATTAAGCGCGGAACTGACCATGAATCTTGGGTCAGGGAAAGCGCCTATTCCCGGCCGATGATCTTGTCGATCTGGACCTTGGCGCCAAAATTCTCAAGGAACTCAGTCTTCACCGCCATGCGGTCATAATCCTCTTCCACCCAGTCGAGGAATGGCTTCCACGCTTCTGGTGACCTGCCGGCATTGTAGCGCTCGTACGCGTCGAAAAAGGCGTCCAGCATGCCGGTCTTGCCATGCTTGATGTGCAGGTACTTGAACGAAAGCTGCTGGCGCGCCTCGGCAAACGGCACCTTTTCATGCAGCAGCATATACAGGACAGACATGATGCCCGCACGGTCCGCACCAGACTTGCAGTGCATCAGCGCAGGATATTCAATGCGGGCAAACAGGTCACGCGCTCCGAAAATGGCTTCCTTGGTGGGCGTATCGCGGGAGAAGACCTGAAAATCGACGAGTTCGATCCCAGCCGCCTCGCAGGCCTCTTTCTCCAGCAGGTAATAACCCTTCGTGCTGGCACCGCGCAGGTTGATGATGGTCTTGATGCCGCGCGCCTTGGCGTGAGCAACCACCTGACGCGGCGACGGCTGGTTGGCCCGCCACATGTCCGGCGCGATTCTGTGCAGGTTGCTGAACCGGGCGCGCAGGAAGCCGTGGTCACCCCAGACAAGCTCACGCCGTGCCCGTTTGCGGCCCGCCGGTGTGGCGAGATCAGGGGCCACATGCGGGCGCTTCTTCTTTTTGGGCGTCAGTTTCACCATGCTGCCAGTGCGATTACAGGCGTGCCCGGCCACCTGCAAGCAGAGGCGACAGGACATTTTTCTGACTCCGCTGCATCCAAACAGGCATCTGGCTGCATCTTACCCATGAAGCCGGACATTTCTGAGCCGGTGAAACAAAGAGAAAGCCCATCAAATGGAAGATGTCATCGTCCCGATCGTCCTGTTTTCTGTCCTGCCAGTCTGCATCTGGCTCGTCAGCCTGTTCAATTACAAAAAACGCCTCACAGCCCACGAAACCGTGCGCCATGCCATCGATGCCGGCCAGATCGTCTCGCCGGAACTGATCGAGAAAATGTCGCTACTGGTTGACCCGATCCGCGCTGACCTGCGCCGGGGTGTCCTGTTCATTGCCTTCGGTGCAGCCTTCGGTGTCCTCGGCCTCATGGTTGGGCACGAAGAAAGCGACGCCATCATGCCAATGATCGGCGTGGCATCATTTCCGGTTTTCCTCGGACTGGCATATCTTGGACTCTGGGCATTCGGTCATGGCCGCAAACCGGCCTGATCTCTGGATCGTCGCCGCGGGAGGCAACGACATGCGTACCGATCCTGACCTGGCAGCCGATGCCGCGCGTGGCAGCGAAAGCGCCTATGCCGAACTCGTGCGGCGCCACCAGGCCCGGGTGCGGGGCATGGCACGCCGCCTGACCGGCACGGCCAGCGACGGTGACGATATTGCCCAGGCAACCTTCCTCACCGCCTGGCAGAAGATCGGCACTTATGCAGGCGGTACGTTCGCCGCCTGGATCTGCACGATCTGTTACCGCGAATTCCTGCAGGTGCGGCGCCGCCAGAAAGTGGAGATCGAGTTCGATGAAACGGCCGAGATCATTCCGTTCGGCCGCACACAGGCCGACACGGCAAATGACAAGATGGACCTGTCACGCGCCCTCGCCAAACTGCCCGAGGCCCAGCGCATTTGCGTCACACTCTGTGTCGCTGCCAGCCTCAGCCACCGGGAAGCCGCCGAAGCCACCGGCTGGCCGCTCGGCACCGTCAAATCCCATGTGAACCGCGGCGTCGCCGCCCTTCGCAAACACCTTGCCGCCACCGAAGTGGCATGATGGAGTAGAAACCATGCGAGACGAAGATACTTACGCCGACCTGACCGCCCTGTTCACGGCCGAAGACCGCGCACTGGAGGCGAAACCCTTTACGGATGACGTCATGGGCCAGATCCGCGCGCAGGGCCGGGTTCGCAAGCTGCTGCTGGCCGTGACCGGAATTGCCGGCGCACTGCTCGCCGCTGCTCAACTGCCCAAACTGCTGGCCGATACAGTCGGCCTCGACACATCCATCACGACATCCATCGTGCAGGCGCAGACCGACATGACAGCGCTCGCCAGCTCCAACCCGCTCTGGCTGGGCATCGCGGCCATTGTTGGATTGAGCCTTATGGCTGTCGCGGCGATGGAGCGGGCCTAGGCTTTCGCCCGCCACCCCATGCCCTCAAGCAGCGCTTTCGTCTCATAAAGCGGCAGGCCGACAATCGCCGTGTAGCTGCCGTTGATATGGCTGATGAAACCGCCCGCCATGCCCTGGATGCCATAGCCGCCAGCCTTGCCCTGCCATTCGCCGCTGGTGACATAGGCTGCAATCTCGGCATCGGTCAGCCGCTTCATCCGCACGCGGGCGAGCACGGTGCGCGCGTTCACCCGGCCATCCGGCGCTTTCACGGCAATGCCGGTAATGCACTGATGCGAGCGGCCTGACAGCAAGCGGAGGAAAGCCTCCGCCTCCATTGCATCCGCCGCCTTTTCCAGATTGCGCGTTCCCAACGCGACGACCGTATCGGCGGCCAGCACATAGCCCGTTTCCGGACATGCCGCCGCCTTCTCGCGCGCCAGGCGTTCAGCCAGCGCACGCGGCGACTCGTCCTTGCGGCGCGTTTCGTCAATGTCGGTGGGGGCGATCAGGTCCGGGACGATGCCGATCTGGGCCAGCAGTTCCCGGCGGCGCGGACTGGCGCTCCCGAGAATGAGCGGCGCATGTCCGGTAGACGCCATCGGTTTAGCGGAAGCGGTAGGTGATGCGACCCTTGGTAAGGTCGTAGGGGGTCATTTCAACCATGACCTTGTCGCCGGTCAGAACGCGGATACGGTTCTTGCGCAGCTTGCCCGCTGTGTGGGCGATGATCTCGTGTTCGTTCTCGAGTTTGACGCGGAACGTCGCGTTCGGCAGCAGTTCGACAACTGTGCCTTCAAATTCAATTAGTTCTTCCTTCGACATGAAGTCTCCAAATAATCTGCGGACCGTTGCGCCGCCGAAACGCATATAGGGGTGCGCCATAGCCCGTAGAAGGGATTCCGGCAAGCGCGTAAGGTCAGAGGGCCTCGTGCTTGTTCACCCGGCCATGCTGGCTTACCCATGTAAGCGAGGGAGGACACCATGCTTGATCTTGATCAATTCGTCGACGACTGCCGCACCGCCGTGAACGCCGACCCAACCCATATGGCCGTAACTGAAATCGTCACGCGCGCGCTGAGCGACCCCGCGAATGTGCTGGCTGCCGTCGGCGAGCCAACAGCAGGCGGCATATTCCCGATCCATCGATCAGACGATCTCACCATCCTGAATGTCGTCTGGAAGCCCGGCATGACCCTGATGCCGCATAATCATGAGATGTGGGCCGTGATCGGCGTCTATGGCGGTCGGGAAGACAATATCTTCTGGCGCCGGGTCAAGGGCGATACGACCGGACGGATTGAAGCGGCTGGCGCGAAAGCCCTGTCGACAGGCGATGTAGCCCCCCTCGGCAAGGACGTGATTCACTCGGTCACAAACCCGATCCAGAAATTGACCGGTGCCATCCATGTCTATGGTGGTGATTTCTTTGCCGTCCATCGCAGCGAGTGGGACCCGGAAAACCTGACCGAACAGGCCTATGACGTGGAAAAAGCGAAAGCCATGTTCGCCAGCTGAACACGGCAGGGCCTACCGCGTCTGGCCCGCATGCAGGGCGCAGATCAGCGTGAAGAGACGACGGGCTGTCTGGAAATCGACCGTAACCTTGCCTTCGAGCCGCTCGGCAATGAGTTCGGACCCCTCATTGTGGATACCACGCCGGGCCATGTCGATGGCCTCGATCTGGTGCGGCGTCTGGTTGCGAATGGCGTCATAATAGCTGTCGCAGATCATGAAATAATCGCGGATGACGCCCCGGAACGGCCCCATGGACAGAATGAACGTGTGCACATCCGCCCCCGCCTCGTCGCGGATGGCGAAGACCAGCTTGCGCTCCACCTGTGACAGGCTGAGCGCATAGGGGCCCTTGTCATGGTCCGGCAGGCCGAAGCTGTTTTCCTCGATCAGGTCGAATATGGCCACGCGGCGCTCATGCTCGGCATCCGGGCCGGACGCGCCGAGCGTGTCATCGTCGATATGGATCGAGATCAGCCGGTTATCACCCATCGTCCGCGCTCCGGTTGGTACGAATGGACACAGAACGGGCATGCGCCGGCAGGCGCTCGGCCTCGGCAAGGCGCAGCGCAGCAGGCGCAAGGGCCGCAAAGCCCTCGGCGCTGACGCGCTGGATGCTCATACGCTTCAGGAAATCATAGAGGCCGAGGCCCGAGCCAAACCGCGCCGCGCGGCTGGTCGGCAGGACGTGGTTCGACCCCGTCACATAGTCGCCCAGCGCTTCCGGCGTCAGGTGCCCAAGGAACACCGCGCCAGCGTGCTGTATCAGCGGCAGCAGGGCGTCCGGGTCATCAATCGCCAGCTCCAGGTGCTCCGGCGCAATCTGGTTGGCAATGGCGGCGGCGGCTTCAAGGTCCGGCGCATAAATGATGGCGCCATGGGCCTCCCACGAAAGACGCGCGCGGTCGCCCGTCGCCAATTCCTTCAACTGGTTTTCCACAGAGATTTCCACAGCCTTACCCACAGACTTGTCCACGGTGATCAGGATGGACTGGCTGGAGGGATCATGCTCGGCCTGTGACAGCAAATCGGCAGCCACCCAGTCAGCATTTGCGGTGTGGTCCGCGATGATCAGGATCTCCGATGGGCCGGCAATCGTGTCGATGCCGACACGGCCGAAAACCTGCCGCTTGGCCTCGGCAACGAAAGCATTTCCGGGGCCGACAATCTTGTCGACCGGCTTCAGTTCTCCGGCGCCAAAGGCCAGCGCGCCAACAGCCTGCGCGCCGCCAATCGGGTAGAATTCATCCACACCAGCCTTGAGCGCGGCATAGGCCACGGCAGGCGCCAGTTCGCCGCCAGGGGCAGGTGCAACCATCACGATGCGCGACACGCCCGCAATCTTCGCCGGCACGGTGTTCATCAGCACGGAGGACGGATAGCTCGCCCGTCCGCCGGGCACGTAGACACCAACGCTTTCGAGCGCCGTCCAGCGCCAGCCAAGCTCGACGCCGGCTGTATCGGTGAACCGGTGGTCTGCGGGGCGCTGCGCCTTGTGATAGGCGGCAATGCGGTCATGCGCGAAATCAATGGCGCCGCGAAGATCGGCCGGACACGCTTCAGAGAGTGCCGCGAGATCGACTTTGGGTGATTGCAACGTCTCGGGATCGACTGCGAGGTCGTCAAATTTAGCTGTCGCATCAGCAACAGCCTGCCCGCCGCGCGCTGTCACATCATCAAGGATGCCGCGCACAATACTGGCCACATCATGGCCTGTGCCGCGGTCCTCAGCGAGGAAGGCGGCAAAACCGGCTTTGAAGTCCGGTGCACTGGCGTCAAATTTGCGGACCATGAGGGGGACCCGGTTTTCCAAAACCCGGTACATGGACTGTCATATCCCGGCTGGCAAGGCGCTGGTTGGGCCTCTGTGCCGCATGGGCAAGGCCAAGGCCTATTTGCGACGGCGCTCGTGGCTCGGCAGGTTGCGCGTCGGCCAGACATAATCGCTGTCCAGCAGCGTGGCATCGAGCACTTCCACGTCCAGCGTGATCTCGCCGTCACCCGCAAACAGGAGGGTCACAATGCCGCCAGGTGGTTCCTCGGCGGGCGTAAACGTGGCCTGAAGCAACGAGAGGATCATTTCCGGGTCAGCCTTGGTCACAGCCCGCGTCTTCGCGCTGAGCACGCCATCAAACGCCAGCAGCGAGCGCACGCGCACGCCTTCCTTGGGGCGGGGCTGGCCGGCTTCCCAGCGGAACCGGTTCAGTTCCAGCGAGAAGCGGTGCTTCTTCGCCTCATATTTCAGGCTTCCCGCCTTCACGACCGAGTCCTGAACAGCGGCCGCAATAACTTGTAGATCTTCAGGCGTTTCCGCGAGGAGACGCAGCGCTTGTGGTTCGGACATCTTGGCCCCTTACTCGTCCTCGCCCGACAGGCGCTTGATATTGGCGCCGCAGGCATTCAGTTTTGCTTCCAGCCGCTCGAACCCGCGATCCAGATGGTAGATACGGTTCACCACAGTCTCACCCTCCGCGGCAAGCCCTGCAATCACCAGTGAAACCGATGCGCGCAAGTCTGTCGCCATCACAGGCGCGCCTGTCAGGTGCGGCACACCCTTCACGACGGCTTCCTGCCCGCGCACCAGAATATTGGCGCCAAGGCGCTGAAGCTCTGGCGCATGCATGAAGCGGTTCTCGAAAATCGTCTCGCGGATGATGCTCGTGCCATCGGCGACGCTCATCAGCGCCATGAACTGCGCCTGAAGGTCGGTCGGGAAACCGGGATGCGGTTGCGTCGAGACGCTGACCGCTTTCAGCCGCGTACCGTTACGGCGGATACGCAGCGTTGAGGCCGCTTCGTCCGCGTCAACCGTGACACCCGCCTCGCGCAGCTTGGCGATCATCGCACCGAGCGCCTCGACCGGGCAACCATCCAGCGTGACGTCACCGCCCGCTGCGGCGGCCGCCATGGCATAGGTGCCAGCCTCGATCCGATCCGGCATAACGGCGTGCGTGGTGCCGTGCAGCTTTTCCACGCCCTGGATACGGATCGTGGATGTACCCGCGCCCGAAACCTTCGCGCCCATCTTGTTGAGACAGTTTGCGAGATCCTCGATCTCGGGCTCGCGCGCTGCGTTCTCAAGAATGGTCTCGCCAGATGCCAGCGTCGCCGTCAGCATCGCATGCTCGGTCGCGCCGACGCTCGGCATTGAGAACACGATATGCGCGCCCTTGAGGCCCCGGATCGCCGCAGCCTTCACATAGCCCTGCTCGACCTTCAGGTCGGCGCCCATGACTTCCAGCGCCTGCAAATGCAGGTCAACAGGGCGCGCACCGATCGCACAACCGCCCGGCAATGACACGGTCGCGTGCCCGGAACGGGCAATCAACGGTCCAAGAACGTTGAAGCTCGCCCGCATCTTCCGCACCTGTTCGTAGGGCGCGATCGTGCTTTTCAGCTCGGCAGCGTTCAGGTGGCAGGTCGATTCGCCCTTTGGCCAATAAACCTCCACGCCCAGAGTCTCCAGCAACTGCGCCAGGAAGCGCGTGTCCGCCAGGCTCGGCATGTTCGTCAGCGTGATCGGCTCGTCAGTCAGCAGGCAAGCCACCATGAGCTTCAGCGCCGAGTTCTTGGCGCCGGAGACGGGAATGCGGCCGTTGAGCTCAGCGCCGCCAATAATGTTCAATCTATCCATGGAGCGCACTTATAGTGCGGTTCACGGCGCGGGAAAGGCGTGATTGTGCTGTGGGCGGGGCATTGTGGCCCCTGCGGCAGTATCAGGAGCTTTTGGACGGCTTATCGGGCGCAGGCGACGCGTCGCCGGCCTTGCGGGAGGCCGCCTTCCGGCGCTTCAGATTCGCCCGTAGGGCCTCGGCGCGGCGGGCAGCTATTTGCGGGTCTTTAGGCGTATGGGACATAAGTACAGCTTTTCGCGGCGAAACGGTCTTTTCATCTGGGAAGGCTTAAGCTAAAGCCGCGACTTGCAAACGGCAACGCCGCGGTAGCTCAGTGGTAGAGCGCGTCATTGGTAATGACGAGGTCGGGAGTTCAATTCTCCCTCGCGGCACCAGTTTTCCCTTCATGCACTTAGGCACAGAAGGGTCCGGCTGGCGCTGGCCTTTGCAGATTTCAATGATCATGAACCGAAGACGCGCATTTTAGACGATGCGCCGGGATATTGGCTAAACAGCCACGCCCGGGATTGAAGTGCCACGGCACCTCAATCCCGAGAGCTGCTTTCAAGCGCCTGTGCTCAGGCTACATATCGCAGGTATTTGTCAGGAAGGTTTCGACTTCCTGCAGCAGTTCTTTCTTGTGTTCGGGCAGCCATTTATTGCCCTGGTGGCCCATCTGCGTGAACGTGATGAACTTGCTTTCAGGTTCCTTGTCCTTGATGGCATTATAGAAATCGCGGCTGTGGAAGATCGGCACGCGTACGTCATAATCGCCATGATAGAGCAGGATCGGAATGTTGATCTTGTCGGTGTTCTGCATGGGGTCCATGCCGGCAACCGTATCGCCCTGAACGATGCGCTGAATGCGGTTGTCGCCCCACTCGTTCGAGAGCTTGGCGAGGTTACCGACCCCGGCGCCCGCGATGGCGCACTGGTATGGACTGTTCGGGCGAACCGATGCGGCAATCGCCGCGAATCCACCATAGGAGTAGCCGTGAATGGCGATCTTGTCGGCATCAACCAGGCCCTTCTCGACCAGCCAGGCGGCCCCGTCATCCTTGTCGTCCTGCATCTTCTGGCCCCACTCGCCATCGCCGGCTTTCCACAGGGCCCGGCCCCAGCCGGCGCTGCCGCGATATTGGGGTTGCAGGATTATGTAGCCGCGACTGGCGAAATACTGGGTCCATCCCGACGCATCGAATCCGCCGGTATCGCGTGCCCAGGGCCCGCCATGCGGCAGGATGATGGCACCACGGGCCTTATCGCCTTCCTGGTAGCCAGCTGGATACGTGATGAACGCCGGGATCTTCATCCCGTCGCGTGCCGTGTAGTAAGTGAATTCACCTTTGCCGATCGACTTTTCGTCAATCCAGGGCCGCTGCGAGCCGATGACAGCAAGCTTCGCCTTGTCCACCAGGAGGTAATACGAAGGCGGCATATTCGCGGCCTCCACCTCGAACAGGACGCGATTACGATCGGCAGTGTAGTCGATCAGCGAGACGAACTTGTCCGGAAACGCGGCGTCGAGACCTTCCTGAATGGAGCGCATTTCGGGATCGAGCCAGTAGTTCGTGCTGACAGGACCGCCATAGGTGAAGCCGATCAGCTTGCCGAAGTCCTGTTCACGCCGCGATGTGATCAAGCCGGTGATATCGAATTCGGGGTGCGCAAGCACCGCTGTGTCGTCGAGCGTGTCCGTTGTTGGGTCGAACATGTACACGGCCGCCTTGTCGGCAAACTTGTCTGTGATGACGAAGTCGTTGTCCAGATCACCGACACATCAGATTCTGAGCCGGAAGCCCGGCAGGAAAAAATCGTCGTTACGGGCTCGCTGCTTGCGCGTGACGAATTCGCGTCTTCGTCACCGATCCAGGTGATCACAGCTGAAGTCGCAACACTCGAAGGCCTCGTGGACACAGCTTCCATCCTTCAGGGATCTTCGCTTGCATCTGGTTCAACCCAGCTCAACAACACATTCCAGAACTTCGTGACCAATGGCGGCATCGGCGCTCAGACGATCGACCTTCGCGGCTGCGGTGATACCCGCACGCTGGTCCTCATCGACGGCAAACGCCCTGGTCCTTCCGGTACCCGCGGATCCATCGCCGCACTCGACCTTAACGTGGTTCCGCAATCCATCATCTCGCGCATTGAGATCCTGAAGGATGGCGCCTCAACGATTTACGGATCTGACGCCGTGTGCGGCGTGGTCAACATCATCACCCGCGATTCGGTTGATGGATTTGAGCTCAACGCGCAGGCCACACAGCCATTCGAAAGCGGTGGCGAGCAGTACAACATCAGCGGCGCGTATGGTTTCAACATCGGCGACAATGCCGAGTTCACCATCTCTGCGGAATACCGCCTCAATGAACAGCTCGACATCAGCCAGCGCGACTATCTCGACTGTACGCGTGACTATGTCAGCAAGCCTGGTGGTGGTGGTCTCATCGACCGTCTGAACTTCTCTGCAACGGCAACTGACCCGACGCGCAACTGTTCGAATCTGTATCACAACACTGTGCTTGATATCTTCGGTGGTGGTGGACGTCTGGTCCCATCCCCTGAAGGCACAACCATCCCGACGGTCTACGGAACGACTGTTCCTGGCTACCGTCCACGCGTTGGCACAGGTTTCACGGCCGATGGCCAGCCTTATTACGAAGATATCCTCGACGCCGCGTTCCTGGACAATCAAGACTTCATCCCGAAGAACGAGAACATCTCCCTCTTCGCATCGGCTGATATCGAAATTGCAGGCATGTCGTGGGATAGTGAAGCACTGTTCAGCCGACGGACGACGGATGTCGAAGGCTGGCGCCAGTTCTTCCCGATCATCGGCTCTTCCGTCAATATTGCTGGGAATGATCCATTCTACAGCTACATCGACGATCCATCCTATGTCAGCCCGGCCAATAACATTTCCCAGGTTGTTCTGCCCTACCCGACCCAAGACAGCGTCGAGGTTGACTATACCTACCTCAGCACATCGCTTTCGGGCGGTTTCGGCACCACAATGCTGGATGGCTGGTCCTGGAAACTCGACGCAACCTACTCGCTCGGCGAAGGCAAGTACGGCGGCACTGAAATTCTGGCTTCCAAATCATCTGACTGGAACCTGGACGGCGTAGGTGACTTCAACGGCGACGGCATCCCTGACACCGTGTCTTCACCGACATTCAATTTCTTCGATCCAGAAGTCCTTGCAGGCAACCGCTCAGACGAACTGGTCGCAGCAATTGGCGGCTACCAGACCGGCAAGACCACATATGATCAGACAACCTTCACGGCCGTTGTTGCCGGTGAAGTGTTTGAACTTCCTGCCGGCCCCCTTGGCCTCGGCCTGGGTGCAGAATATCGTGAATTCAGCATCGATGACCAACCGGGCGAACTTTCCCGCACTGGCGATATCTGGGGCTCTTCGACAGCAGGCCCAACGGTCGGCTCGAACAACGTGACCGAGGTCTTTGCCGAAATCAACGTGCCGATCTTCAAGGGCGCTCCTTTTGCCGAAGATGTTGAGTTCTCGGGTTCGATCCGGGCGTTTGACTATGAACTCGGTGGTTCGGATTCGATCTACAAAGCCGGCATCAACTGGCAGATCAACCCACTGCTCCGGGTACGCAGCAGCTACGGCACGTCTTACCGCGCGCCTGCCCTGTTCGAACTCTTCCTGCAAGACGAAACGGCGTTCCTTGGCCAGCTGGCTATCGACCCTTGTATCGACTGGGGCAACAGCAACAACCAGAACATCCGGACAAACTGTGCGGCTGACGGCATTCCTGCAGACTATGCAGGCGGCGCCGGTTCCGCACTCATCACCACATCGGGTGGCGGCGCCGCGCTGGAATCCGAAACGGGTGATACATTCACTGCCGGTATCATCTTTACACCAACGTTCTCAGATCTGAACATTGCACTCGATTACTACGAGATCGAAATCAATGACCAGATTGCAGCGATCGGTGCGGGACAGATTGTTGGTGGCTGCTACGGCACAAACACCTTCCCCAACGACTTCTGTGACCTTCTGGTTCGTAACCCGGCGGGTGATCTGTCTGAATTCTCCATCGACTCGGTTTCCGCGCCAATTCTGAACGTGGACTCCCAGTCACAACGTGGCCTCGATCTCGAAGTGCGTTACACGAACGAGTTCGACTTCGGTACACTCACGGTGGAAGGCAGCGTCAACTGGGCACTTGAGCGTTACATCAACGTCTTCGGATCCGACTTCGTTTCCGGCGTAACAGACAATGATTTCAACGGCACAATCGGCTATCCGAGCGTCGTTGGCGACGTGACGTTCCGCCTGGATCGTGGTGACTGGACGTATTCCTGGTTCACTGACTTCATCGGTCGCCAGGACAACAACCGGTTTGATACGGACCTCGACTATAACGAGCCGCAAGACTATTTCGGCCTCAGCGGCATCTACAAGGTGTACACCGAAGCTGCGTTCATTCACGGCCTGTCCGCGCGCTGGTCAGGTGACACATGGACCATCACCGGTGGCGTTCAGAACATCTTTGATGAAGGCGTTCCGCAGGTTTCGGATATCGGCGGGATCACCCAGCTCAGCGCCGGCAACTCGCCAGTTGCGGCAACGGGTTATGACGTTCGCGGACGCCGTGCCTTTGTGAGCGTGTCGAAGACTTTCTAGTCAAACGACAGATAATAATCGGAGGCGGCGGAACATGTTCCGCCGCCTCTTTTTTTGTTTAAGGATACTGCACATTCCCGCGCTGGAGGAACTTCGCTGCTGAGCGTCAGGCCAGCGTGCGGCGCATCGCGTCGTTCCAGCCTTTGATCAGGGTCTTGCGCTCTGCTGCGGCCATTTTCGGCTCGAAGCGTGTGCCCTGGACAGGCCGATCCTGCCAGTCCTTAGGCGCCAGCCAGCCAAGCTGCATGGCGGCAAGTGCGGCAGCGCCGAGCGCCGTCATCTCGCGGTAGTCAGGCCTGAGCACAGGGCGGTCGCAGATATCTGCAAGGAACTGCATCAGCCAGTCATTCGCCACCATGCCGCCATCGACGCGCAACTCGCGAATGCCCGCGCCGTCGGCCTCGAACGCCTCGAGCAGGTCAAGCGTCTGGTAGGCCGCCGATTCCAGCCCGGCCCGCACCATGTGCGCCGCGGTGGTCGCCCGCGTCAGGCCACTTATCGTGCCCCGCACATCGGCGTTCCAGTGGGGCGCGCCAAGGCCGGTAAAGGCGGGCACGATATAAACGCCGCCATTGGTTTTTAGGCCGGAGGCCACGGTTTCCGTTTCCTCAGCTGAATCAATCAGGCCGAGATCGTCGCGCAGCCATTTGACGACCGTGCCCGCATTGAAGATCGAGCCTTCCAGCGCCATCGCCCCGCCGCCTGGCAATTCGTAGCCGACCGTGCCCAGCAGCCGATGCTGCGAATCGGGCCGCTCGGCCCCCGTGTTCGCCACAAGGAAGGCGCCGGTGCCATAGGTGATCTTGGCCATGCCCGGCGCAAGACAGCCCTGCCCCACCAGCGCAGACTGCTGGTCGCCCGCAGCCGAGAGAATTGGCAACGCGGCACCGAGCAAGCCTTCATCGCTCATCCCGAAATCGGCGGCATTGGGCTTCACCTCAGGCAACATGCCCATCGGCACCTTGAACAGATCGGCCATGGCCGTGCTCCAGCCGCCATTCGCGCCCAGGCCCAACCCATACAGGAGCGTACGTGATGCATTGGTCACGTCGGTCGCGTGCACATGCCCGCCCGTCAGCTTCCAGATCAGGAAACTCTCCACCGTGCCAAAGGCCAGCTCGCCCGCATCGGCCCGTGCCCGCGCGCCATCCACATTGTCGAGGATCCAGCCAATCTTTGTGCCGGAAAAATAAGGGTCCAGCAGCAGGCCGGTCTCCGCCTGCACCGCCGCCTCATGGCCCTCGGCCTTCATCGCCTCGCAAACGCGCGCTGTGCGACGGTCCTGCCACACGATGGCAGGCGCAATCGGCTTGCCCGTCGCGCGTTCCCACACAAGCGTCGTTTCGCGCTGGTTGGTGATGCCAATGCCCGCGATCATGCTGACGCCGCCCGCTGCCTCAATCGCCTCACGGCAGACTGCGAGCGTGCGCTCCCAAATCTCTTCACCGTCCTGCTGCACCCAGCCATCTTCCGGATAGGTGAGTGTCAGGTCCTGCTGCGCGAGCGCGACCTGCACGAAAGCGCGATCAAACACGATGGCCCGTGTCGAGGTCGTGCCCTCGTCGATCACCAGGATATATTCGCCCATACGCAACTGCCTCCGGATTTTTGCCGAAGATGGACCGGTCCGGGCGGTTCGGTCAACGCGGATCGCGGCGCGGCCCCCTGTCGCCAAACCACCAGAGCGTTGCGGCGGTTGCTGCGAACGTCGCCGTCTCGACAATCTCGCCCCGCGCAGCCGCGCCGCTGCCCAAGAAGACAAGGCCCGTGATCAGCCACAAGAGCAGCGTAAGGAAAGGCCGGGTCAGCCCGCGCACTGCATTGACCCATTGATAGCTCAGGCCAATCGCGGCCTCCGCTTCCATCGACGCTTCGAGTCCGCGCCAGCCACCCGCCACATCCGCCAGCCGCAGGTCGGCCTCGCTCGCCTGCTGCCTGGCCCGCATCTGCGCGTCCAGCATACGCGCCTCATGCTCCCATCGGGCCCGTTCCTGCGCCTGTTCCTGCCGTCGCTCGACCAGCTCGGCGGCGCGCCCGATGACGCTTCCAATGAGGCCGAAAATGCCGCCGCCTGCCGCACTGGCGGCAAGCCCCGCTATATCTGCCATGAACGTGCACTCCCCTTGTAATGCCAACGCGCAGGCCCGGCCCGCCGATCGAGATGGATGAAGGTTTTGGCGAGGCCGATACCGGTAAAACCAAGCCGCTCAGCCGCAGTCAGAAGGGCAAACCGGTCATGCCCCGCCAGCGCCATATCGACCGCGATCGTCCGGTGCTTCGACTGCGCAGCGCCGCCAACAGCCGCATTCCAGCCCTCGCACCGATGCCCTGAATTGATAATGAGCGGCCGTCCCATCGCCGCGCGCAGCGCCTCCAGCGCATCAAGGAAATCCGGGTCATGCCAATAGGCCCCCGCGCAGAATCGCCCGCCACACCGGCAGGCAAGTTCACGCGGCGTGAAATGCGGCCAGCGCCAGCTGGCAAGGTCTTGATCGGGGAAATGGGCAATCAGCATGGACGCCATCATGCGCCCGGCGCCATTGCGGTCGGAAAAGAAAGGCCCGCCTGCCGGTATCAGCGGACAAGCGGGCCAATGATTTGGAGGAAAAGGCGCAGCCTATTCGGCGGCGACTTTTGCTTTCGCCGTGTATGCCTGACGCTTCTGCAGTGCCTCGCGCGCACCATCATACTCGCGGACCAACTGGTCGACATATTCAGCCGTCGACATGCGGGTCTTGATTGTACCGATGCCTTGGCCACAGCCCCAGATATCTTTCCAGGCCTTGGCTTCCTGATTTCCGCCGGAGCCGAAATTCATCGCCGACGGATCGGATTCCGGCAGGTTGTTGGCATCGAGCCCCGCCTTGGCAATCGACGGCGCGAGATAGTTGCCGTGCACGCCCGTGAACAGGTTGGAATAGACGATATCGCCCGCCTTCGAGTCGACGATCATGTCCTTGTAGCCTTCAACCGCATTGGCCTCATGGCAGGCAATGAAGGCTGAGCCGATATAGCCGAAATCAGCGCCCATGGCTTGCGCCGCTGCAACCGCATTACCGGTCGCGATCGACCCGGAAAGCGCCAGCGGCCCATCAAAGAACTCGCGAATTTCCTGGATCAGTGCAAAGGCCGAGAGCGTACCGGCATGGCCGCCCGCGCCGCTGGCAACCGCGATCAGGCCGTCAGCGCCCTTCTCAAGCGCCTTGTGGGCGAACACGATATTGATGATGTCGTGCAGCACGATGCCGCCATAAGAATGGATGGCATCATTCACTTCCTGCCGGGCGCCGAGCGACGTGATCACGATCGGCACTTTCCATTTCACGCACATCTCCACATCATGATCGAGACGGTTGTTCGTCTTGTGCACGATCTGGTTCACGGCATAGGGCGCCGATTTCCGGTCAGGGTTCTTTTCGTCCCATTCGGCCAGCTCGGTTGTGATCTTGTCGAGCCATTCATCCAGCACAGGGCCGGGACGCGCATTGAGCGCCGGGAAGCTGCCGATGACACCGGCCTTGCACTGGGCAATGACCAGATCGGGGTTGGAGATAATGAACAGGGGCGAGCCGATAACAGGCACACGCATGTTTTGCAGGACAGGTGGCAGGGCCATGGATTTTCCTCACAGGATAAAGAGCTTCAGTAACTAACTAGATGCCCCCGCATCGGGGACAAGCGGTAACGTTGGGACAGCCAGCCTGCCCCTATCTCAGCTTGAGGCTGTCGACGCTGACAACCTCGTTGATCAGACTGTCGGCGTCCGGTCCTGCAATCTGTCCGCTGAGGATCAGCATTGCCAGGCCGTGCACCAGCGACCAGGCCCGCAACAGGGCCGCACGCTTCTGCGCCGCGCTCGCCGTCGCACCCGCCAGTCCCGCAATCGACTGGCGCAACAGCCAGCCGGGTGATTCTTCCGGGTTCACACAGTTCGGGTCTGCTGCAGCCGGTAGCGACGTATAGATCAGACGGAACAGCGCCGGGTTGCGCACCGCGAAGCGGACATAGGCCCGGCCCATTTCAGTAAAGGCCTCCTTGCCGTCTTTTCCCATGGCGGCCGCCTTCTGCTCACGGGCCAGCTTGGCCATACCTTCTGCCGCCAGCGCCGCCAGAAGCGCATCCTTGTCCGGGAAGTGACGATAGATCGATGTCGCGCTGACACCGATCTCACGCGCGATCTCGCGCAGGCTCAGCGCTTCCGCGCTGCCCTGCTCCAGCATTTTAAGGCCAGTCTCGATCAATGCCGACCGCAGGTCGCCATGATGATAGCCGCCTTTGTTCGCCCGGATGTTGACAGTGTTATCATTTGCGCTCATGTTGTCGCTGTAAACATTATTTGCGTGTGTTTCAACCCCGGAGAGTCCCAATGGCCAGTTCAGTCGAAACCGTCATCCGCGATAACGTCACCAAAGGCATCATGAAGGTGGTGGCGTTCAATCGCACGCGCCCCCGACTCGGCGGCAAGGCGAACACATTCCTTTCCGGCATCCATGAGCCGGTCGATGCAGAGCTGACACTGGAAGACCTAAAAGTCACCGGCGAAATCCCGTCCGCACTGGATGGCCGCTACCTTCGCATCGGCCCCAATCCTGTTTCCCCGCCAAACCCTGCCACCTATCACTGGTTCTCCGGCGACGGCATGATCCACGGCGTCCGCCTCAAGGACGGCAAGGCCCTCTGGTACCGCAACCGCTGGGTCCGCTCGAAAGCCGTTTCCGCCTCATTGGGCGAACAGGATGCCCCCGGCCCGCGCCACGGCACGCAGGACAATGCCAACACGAACGTCATCGGCCACAATGGCAATACATGGGCCCTGGTCGAGGCAGGCGCCTACCCGGTACGCCTGAATGACGAGCTCGACACGCTAGCCCACGACCCGTTCAGTGGCACGCTCAAAGGCGCCTTCTCCGCACACCCGCATCTCGACCCCGCCACCGGCGAAATGCACGCCATCACCTATTTCGCGATGGACCCAACCCGAATTCACCACACGGTCGTCGACGCGTCCGGCAAGGTCATCCGCGAAGAACCCATCGCGGTCGAACACGGCCCCTCAATCCACGACTGCGCCGTGACAAAGCAATACGTCGTCATCATGGACCTGCCGGTCACCTTCTCGATGAAGACACTGCTGGACGGCCAGTCCTTCCCCTATCGCTGGAACCCGGCCCACAAGGCCCGCATCGGCCTCATGCCCCGCCAAGGCACGAACGATGATGTCATCTGGTGCGATATAGAGCCCTGCTACGTCTTCCACCCCTGCAATGCGTACGAGGCCGAAGACGGCACGGTCATCATGGATGTCGCCGTCCACGACACCATGTTCGCCGACAGCAAGCAGGGCCCTGACTCAGAGAAAGTCACCTTCGAACGCTGGATCATTGACCCAGCCGCGCACAAGGTCACTCGCACCACACTGGACGAAGCCCCCCAGGAATTCCCCCGCCCCGACGAGCGCTTCACCGGCCAGAAGTATCGCTACGCCTACACAATGGCCCTGCCGGAAGATCATGGCTTCCAGGTCTTCGACCAGACCAAGCTCTTCAAGCACGACCTCGACGCGGGCACCCGCGAAATCCATGATTTCGGCCCCGGCCGCGTACCCGGCGAATTCGTCTTCATCCCGCGATCAGACGATGCGCCCGAGGGCGACGGCTGGCTGATGGGCTATGTCATCGACACAAATACGGACACGACCGACCTTGCGATCCTAGACGCCACAAACTTCACCGCGCCGCCGGTCGCCCTCGTCCACGTGCCCCACCGCATCCCGCCCGGCTTCCACGGCAACTGGGCTCCCGCGTCCTAGCTCCCGCTGCCTGACTTGAAGCGTTTGTAGCCATACTCGCAGGCAAAGCAGGTCGCGACGGTAACCGCCGCGATCAGCAGGTTCAGCTTGCTCGTCTGGAAATTGTGGACGAGCAGGGCCGTCAGCGCGGCAAAACACAAGAAGGCGCTCGTGGCCGCGACGATCCGCGAGCATCCGATCTCCGCTGCCTTGCGGAAGCCAACCATGTTCACCACCGCAAAGATCAGCAGGAAACCGATACTGCCCGTCGACGAAATGCTCTCCAGCTTCAGCGTATTGACCAGGACCAGTGTCAAGACGCTCGTCACGAGCAGGCCAATCGGCTGGTTCCAGAATTGCGACGTGAACTCATGCGGCAGCTCGTCGTCCTCGGCGATCTCGTAGCTGACCCGGCTACCGCCATAGAGCGACGCATTGATCGCAGAGAAGGTGGAGATCAGCGCGGCGACAGTGATGATCGTGAAGCCGACCTGCCCCAGCATCGGCTTGGCTGCCTCCGCCAGCACATAGTCCTGTGCCCCGGCAATCTGCTTGAACGGCAACGACCCGACCGTGATCACGGCAATCGCCAGGTAAAGCGCAATCACGAACACGACCGCGATGTAATAGGCGCGTGGAATGTTCTTCTCCGGCGACTTGATGTCCGGCGCCGCATTGGCGATCAGCTCAAACCCTTCATAGGCCACGAAGATGATCATGCCCGCCGTCACCAGCGTCAGCGGCGATGGCCAATTGCCAAGGCTGAGCTGGGAAAGACTGGGATTGCCCACCAGCCCCACTGAACCAATGCCGACAAAGCCAAGCAGGATCACTAGCTTGATGATCACGGCATAGGACTCAATCGCACTCACGACCTTGATACTGTAGTAATTTATGCCGGTTGCCAGCAGAATGATGGCGCTGGAAAACAGGTGCTGGTCCAGCTGCTTGTCGCCCGTAATCTGGATCAGGTTCGGCGCATACGAGCCGAAGGCGGATGCATAGAGCGACAGCATGATCACATAGCTGACCCACAGAAGATTGTTCACGCCGCCGCTAAACACGCCGCGCCCGAACCCCTCGTTGATGAAACGCACCGTACCGCCACGATCCGGATAGGCCTTGGACAAGTGCGCATAGCTGTAGGACGTCAACAGCGCGATCAGCCCGGCAAACAGGAACGCAATGGGTGTGCCCCCCTTGGCCAGGTTCGCCGCCAGCCCGAGCACGGCAAAAATACCGCCGCCGACCATGCCGCCAATTCCGATGGAAACCGCCTCGCGAAGCCCCACAGTCCTGTCGTCAGCCACCGCCAGATCCTCTCATTCCCCAGAAACGCCCAAACCGCGCCTAAAACGAGTATGAAACGCGCTGCCACATGCGCCAACCCTGGTGAGGCGCACGCCTTATCCTAACCTACCCGCAACACAGAATAACGCGCAATCTGCTGTGGATACTGCGAAAAACGCGCCGCGAATTGATCGTTTCGAAACTTTCGTGCGGTAAGCCCGACGTCACAGGTATGGGTCGTGAGAGCGATTTGAGCCGCTAAAAATGCGTATTGGGGGACGGCATATGCCGACCGGAGTCTATTTTCAGCTCATGAACCCGCTCGTTTTCGGGCTGTTCTCGGTCGGTTTTCTCTGCATCTACCACATGCGTCCAAACACCAGTGCGCTGGCGATCTCGCTCTCCTATGTTTTCGGCGCGCTCGCCTTCATTGCGGATCTCATCTTCCAGGACAGTACGCTTCTGATAACGCGGGTTCCCATTGCGGGCCTCTATGCAACGACTATTGTCTTTCTCGTCGGCGGGCTGTTCCTTCACTACAAGAAGCCAGCGCCCTGGAGGCTTCTTGTCGGCCTCACGGTGGTCCATCTTTCCGTCTACGGTTACCTGATGGCGATAGAAGCCGACTGGATTCGGTCCTTCAGCGCCAATGTGGGCTGCGGTATCCTCTCCGCGATCGGCTTGCTGGCGTTTCGGGGACACCTCGACCGGACGCTCGATCGCGTCCTCGCCGCTATTTTCGCGTTGACCAGCCTGCAATGCTTTCTTCGCCCCATTGCCATCGCGCTATGGGTTGACGGGCCCCTGACCCACGCGAACCATAGCGAGACCGTCTTCATCTTCAGCATGCACTTCGTTGTCGGCGCCTGCGCGGTGACAACCGGAATGTGCCTTCTGGTCGTCTTGAGCCAGTCAATCTTCAACGACCTGCGAGACAGCTCCGTGACGGATGTCCTGACGGGCATCAACAATCGGCGCGGCTTTGACGATGCCGGAACAGCGGCGCTGCTCACCAGCACGGGGCAGCCTGCCAGCCTCATCCTTGCGGATCTCGACCACTTCAAATCCGTGAATGATAATTACGGTCACGCCTTTGGTGATGAGATCATCGCATCCTTTGGGTCCCTTATGGGCGACCATGCCCGCTACGGCCGCGTGGCGGGCCGGCTGGGCGGAGAGGAATTCGGCCTGCTCCTGCCGGGTGTCTCCCTTGCCATGGCGGTGGAACTTGCCGAATCGATCCGCTGGCGATTTGCCTCCACGCATGTGCAAGACGACAATACAGGGGTCAGCTTTACGGCCAGCCTGGGCGTTGCCCAGCATCGCGAAGGCGAGTCGCTCTCACAGCTGATGACGCGTGCCGACAAAGCGCTTTACGCCTCAAAAGCTCGCGGCCGGAATTGCGTCACATGTGATAGCGAGATTGCCTTGAGCCCGAACGAAATCAAAACGATCCAGCGTGACGAGGACACAGTCAGGCGCCTGACTGCCAAATACGGCTGAGACAGCCGTCAACCCACGCGCACGCTGCCGCCGCCATCGACAGGCAATATCGCACCCGTGATAAACCGCGCCTCGTCACTCGCGAGGAACAGAGCAGCGTGGGCCGTGTCCCACCCCATGCCCATGAACTTCATCGGCACGCTCTGTGAGCGCTCTTCGCGCAGCGCTTGTTCCGAAATGCCTCGCGCTGCTGCAATGCCACCCACCGCCATGGGCGTGTCCATCAGGCCCGGCGTGATCGCATTACAGCGAACGCCCCGCGAGGCCCCGCTCATCGCCACGCTCTGGGTCATCCGGTTCATGGCCGCCTTCGAGACTTCATAAGCCATCTGGAAACCACCCGCGACCGAGGCCAGCGACGAGATGTTCACAATGGCCCCGCTGCCCTGCTCACGCAGGCTCGGCAACACGGCCTTGGTCACCAGCCACGCGCCCTTCAGGTTCACCCGCATTATCCGGTCAAATGCATCTTCGGTCAGCTTGTGCGCAGGTCCGTCCCCATTGCCGCCAATGCCGACATTGTTGACCAGAATGTCGACACGCCCGAACGCGTTGATGCAATCCTGAACGATCCGGCTGGCATCGCCCATCTTGGTGATGTCTGCGTGACAGGGTGCGGCCACGCCGCCCTCGCCTTCAATCTCGGCCACGGTCTCGCTGGCCCGCGCATCTTCCCGGTCCACGCACAGCACGCTCGCCCCGGCACGCGCAAACAGCAAGGCAATCGCCCGGCCATTGCCAATATTCTCGCCCGGCGTCTGGCCCGCGCCCGAGACAATCGCCACCTTGCCCGTCAGCCGGCCCGAGACGTCACCCAGGCTCATTTGGCAAGATCCGTGTCCAGTTCCAGGTCATCGTCCAGCTGCACGCCGAACGAGTTCAGCATCATCGACACCTGCGTGTACTGGCCGACGGTCATCACCAGGTCCATGCGCTGCTTCTCGCTCAGCTCCGCCAGTTCGCCCCAAGTCTGATCGGAGATGAACGCATCTGTCGTCAGCTCGTCCACGGCGCGGATCATGGCGCTTTCCAGCGGCGTCCAGCTCGGCGCCAGCGGGCCGTCCTTGATGTGCTGGATTTCCAGATCGGTCAGGCCGCATTCCTTGCCGATGCGCACATGCTGGGCCCATTCATAACCGGACTTCCAGTTAAAGCCCGTGCGCAGGATGATGATCTCACGCTCGCGCGGGGCAATGCTGTTATGGTCCGACAGGATATAGCCGCCCCAGCGCATGAAAGACTTGTAGGCCTTCGGTGCCCGCGCCAGCGTCCGGAAGATATTGAAGACGGGCCGGCCATTGAAATTCTTGGCCAGCGTTTCTTTCATTTCGGGGTCGAGTTCGGAATCCGCCAGCGGTGCGATCCGCGATTTGTTCAGTCTCATGCGCTCTGTCTTTCCTCGTTAGGCCTGCTTTTTGAGGCACTAGAGACCAGCCAGTGGTACGCGGCAAGAGCTACCCCGCGACAGACTTGCGCCGGTTGACCGCCATATGCTCCCACGCCCCGACGATCACCATGACCACCGTGGCGACCAGGCCCAGCGCCAGCGGCCCGGCCACCGGCATGGCAAAGGCGGCTGCAGCCAGCATCACGATGCCCGCGATATGAGAGCGCGCAAACTTGCCGAACACCGCCTTCTTGAAGAACAGGTTTCCGGCCAGGAACAGCGCCGGTCCGCCCAGCAAGGCCAGCGCTTCCAGCGGCGCTGTCGCGCCATGGTGCCCCATCGGATGCAGCAGCACGATCTCGTCGGACACGGCCGTCAGCAGGATGCCCGCGATGATCGGTATGTGCAGGTATGTATAGGCCAGCCGCCCCAGCTGGCCCGGATCCTCTGATTGCGCGATGCGATGCGCGGCCCGTTCTGCGCCGATATTGAAGTAGACCCACCACATGGCGACCGTGCCGACAAAAGCCGTCACCAGGCCCGCAATCGGGATCAGGGTCGGTTCCTGGTCGGCAAAGGTCGCGCCAGTCACCAGCAGCGACTCGCCAAGCGCGATGATCATCAACAGGCCGCAACGCTCGGCCATGTGCTCGCCGCGAATATCCCAGTCAGCTGTTGTCGATTTGCCGAGGCCGGGCGTCCAGTAAAAAGCATACGGCCCCGATATTTCAATTAGCAGCGCAATGCCCCACACAATCCAGCGCGCCTCGTGTTCAAGGAAAGCCCCAGCGAACCAGAAGACGCCCGAAACCATCAGCCAGAGCGAAATGCGTATGAAGTTCCGGAAATGACCGGGATCCGACCGCAGGACCCAGGCCGTGAACAGCGACCGGCTGACCTGCATGAAGACATAGGCGCCAGCAAAGGCGAGACCACCATCGCCAAAGGCGTGTGGAATGGCCAGCGCCAGCACCAGCCCCCCGAACATCTGGCTGAACAGCATCAGCCGCACGGACGTCGCCGCCGGGTTCAGCCAGTTCATCGCCCACGTCGTATAGACCCACACCCACCAGACTGCGACCAGCAGGAACGCCGTCTCGGCAAGCCCGATTCCGGTGAAATGGTGCAGCAGGGAATGCGACAGCATCGTGATAGCGAAAACATAAACCAGGTCGAAGAACAGCTCGACGAAGCCGACCTTGCCGCTCTCGTGCCCATGGCCCATCCGCAGTGTGGATGGTCTCTCGTGCGTATCACTCATGCGAATCCCCGTTTTACCCTGCGCGCAGGCTCATTCTGACCGGATGAGTCACCGCTTGGCAATCAGTCTTCGGGCATCCCATGCCCCGACGGCAGCACCCGTTTCAATGTCGCATATCCTATCCCGGGCCTTGCCTTACGTCTGCGTCAACTCCATTACCTAGCCAGAGAAATGAATACGGGCATTGTAAGACATGGCAGATGACATCCTCCCCCTCAGCAGCGCGTTCGAGGACGCAACCGAAGCCGAATGGCTGGCAGCTGTTGAAAAGGCGCTCAAGGGCAAGGGGATCGACTCGATTACCCGCACGACGGCCGACGGGCTGAAGGTCCAACCGCTCTACCGCGAGAGCGATTTCGCCTCCGCGACGGACCCGCTCGGCACGCCCGGCGCAGCGCCTTACCTGCGCGGCCCAACAGCGGCGCCTGATGCATGGCTGCCCTGGGACATCCGCCAGGCCTTCACCCATCCGGACCCCGCCACGACAAACGCTGAAATCCTGCGCGACCTTGAGCGCGGCGTCTCCTCCGTGGAACTGACACTCGACCCGACCGGCAAGACCGGCATTCAGGTCCTCGGCCTTGCAGACCTGCAAACCGCGCTCGACGGCGTCGACGCGACGATCGCCACAATCGCGCTGGACCCCGTGGACGAACCGGGCTTCATCGCTGCGGGCCTGCTCTCGACGTGGGCCGAAGGTGCTACCGACCTCGGCGCCCTGAAGCTCGCCTTCAACCTCGATCCCCTCGGCGCCCTTGCCCGTACCGGCACGCTCGCCGCCTCGCTGGATGACACGTTCGCCAGCCTCGCAGACACGCTTTCCCGCCTCAGCCCGTTCACCAGCGCCAGCCTGATCCGCATTGATGCCCGCATGGTCCACGAAGCCGGTGGCTCCGACGCGCAGGAACTCGGCGCCCTGATCGCCAGCGCCGTCGACACGCTGCGTCGCCTGCCCGACGCTGACCTCGCCGCCCTCGCGCCGCGCATCACCTTCTCGCTGGCCCTCGATGCCAATTACGGCCTCGGCGTCGCCAAGCTGCGTGCCGCCCGCCGCCTCTGGGCCCGCTGCCTCGAATTGCTGGACGTGACGCCAGCGCCAATGCGCATCCAGGCCACCACATCCGCCCGCATGCTGGCCCGCTACGACGCCTGGACCAACATGCTTCGCTGCACCACGGCCGCCTTCGCAGGCGCAGTCGGCGGCGCAGACGTGGTCACCGTCCGCCCGTTCAACTCATCGCTCGGCACGCCGGAAGAACTCGGCCGCCGCATCGCCCGCAACACCCAGATCATCGCCATGGAAGAAAGCCAGCTCGGCCGCGTGGCTGACCCGACCGGCGGCGCCTGGTTCACCGAAACCTTCGCCGACGATCTCGCCAAGGCCGCGTGGGAAGAGTTCCAGACCATCGAGCGCGAAGGCGGCTATGCCGACGCGCTCCTCTCCGGCGCCTTCCAGTCCCGCGTCGCTGCCACACGCGACGCCCGCGCCAAGGACATCGCCAAACGTAAGGTGCCAATCACTGGTGTCACCGAGTTCCCGACACTGGACGCCATCGACGCCCCCGTAGCCGATGCCGTGGCACCAAAGCCCGCGCCCAAGGCGCCCGCCGCCGTACTCACATGCACGCCGTTCGCCCCAATTCAGCTTGCCGCGCCCTTCGAGGCCCTGCGCGACGCTGCAGCCGCCGCGAAGCAGGCACCCGCCATCTTCCTCGCCACGCTCGGCCCTGTCGCTGAACATTCAGGCCGTGCAGACTTCGCCCGCAACCTCTTCGCCGCTGGCGGCCTCGAATCCAAAGAGCCGCCCGTCGTGCCGAAATCCGTTCCCGAACTTGTCGCCGCCTTCAAGGCCTCCGGCTGCCAGATCGCCGTGCTCTGCGGTAGCGATACGCGCTACCCGGACGAGGCCGAAGCCGCCGCTACTGCCCTCAAGGCCGCTGGCGTCCGCCACCTCTGGCTCGCCGGCAAGTTCGAAGCCACCGGCATCGATTCCAACATCTTCATGGGCTGCGATGTGCTTCACACATTAAAGCTCGCGCACGCAGAACTGGGGCTTTCCCAATGACCAAATTTCCCGATTTCACCAAAGCCGAACTCGGCGACCCACACGCCAAGACCGCCGCGCCATCCCTCGGCGAGCCATGGCACACGCCTGAAGGCATCGACGTCAAAACGGCGTTCACCGCCGAAGACACCAAGGGCCTCGATTTCCTCGACGATTATCCCGGCCTCGCCCCGTTCGGCCGTGGCCCCTACCCGACCATGTACACGAACCAGCCATGGACCGTGCGCCAGTATGCCGGTTTCTCCACCGCCGAAGACTCCAACGCCTTCTACCGCCGCAACCTCGCCGCCGGCCAGAAAGGCCTCTCGGTCGCCTTCGATCTCGCCACCCACCGCGGCTATGATTCCGATCACGTCCGCGTCTCCGGCGATGTCGGCATGGCAGGCGTCGCCATCGACTCCATCTACGACATGCGCACACTCTTCTCCGGCATCCCGCTCGACAAGATGTCTGTCTCCATGACCATGAACGGCGCCGTGCTGCCGATCCTCGCGCTTTACATTGCGGCGGCTGAGGAACAAGGCGTCACGCCCGACAAGCTGGCCGGCACGATCCAGAACGATATCCTCAAGGAGTTCATGGTCCGCAACACCTATATCTATCCGCCCAAGCCCAGCATGCGGATCATTTCGGACATCTTCGCCTACACGTCGCAGAACATGCCGAAATACAATTCCATCTCGATATCCGGCTACCACATGCAGGAAGCCGGTGCGACGGCCGACCTTGAGCTGGCCTACACGCTGGCCGACGGTATCGAATACATCCGCGCCGGCGTCGCCGCCGGTCTCGATGTCGACAAGTTTGCCCCGCGCCTCTCCTTCTTCTGGGCCATCGGCATGAACACGTTCATGGAAGTGGCCAAGATGCGCGCTGCGCGCCTCATCTGGGCCAAGCTCGTCGAGAAAGAATTCAAGCCAAAGAACGTCAAATCCCTCAGCCTGCGGACGCACTCGCAAACCTCCGGCTGGTCCCTCACCGCGCAGGATGTCTACAACAACGTCATCCGCACCTGCCTCGAAGCCATCGCGGCAACCGGCGGCCAGACGCAGTCGCTGCACACGAACAGCTTCGACGAAGCCCTCGCTTTGCCAACAGACTTCTCCGCCCGCATCAGCCGCAACACGCAGCTCTTCCTGCAACAGGAAGCCGGCGCCTGCCAGACGATCGACATGTGGGGCGGCTCCTACTACGTCGAGCGCCTGACGCACGACCTCGCCGCCAAGGCCCTCGCCCATATCGAGGAAGTCGAGAAAATGGGCGGCATGCGCAAGGCTATCGAAGAAGGCCTTCCGAAGCTGCGCATCGAGGAAGCCGCCGCCAACACGCAGGCGCGCATCGACAGCGGCACGCAGACGGTCGTCGGCGTCAACAAGTTCCATCTCGATGAAGACGAAGACGTGCCCGTGCTGAAGGTCGACAATGCCGCCGTGCGTCGCATGCAGCTCGACAAGCTTGCCCGCCTGAAAGCAGACCGCAACCAGGCCGAAGTCGATGCCAAGCTCGACGCCATCGCCAAGGCCGCCGCAGGCACTGAAGGCAACCTGCTCGCCCTCGCCGTCGACGCTGCCCGCGCCAAGGCCACTGTCGGAGAAATCTCCGAAGCCGTCGAACGCAGCCAGGGCCGCCACAGCGCCGTCATCCGCTCGATCAAGGGCGTCTATGGCGGCGGTGTCAAAGGCAACCCGCGCGCCGAGGAGGCCAAGTCCCTCGCCGCCGTGTTCGAAAAGGCCAACGGCCGTCGCCCGAAAATCTACATCGCCAAGATGGGACAGGATGGTCACGACCGAGGCCAGAAGGTCGTCGCCTCCGCCCTCATGGACCTTGGCTGGGATGTCGAGATCGGCCCACTTTTCCAGACGCCGGAAGAAGCGGCTGCCGATGCCCGCAAGGCCGGTGTCGATATCGTCGCCGCCTCGTCGCTCGCCGCAGGCCACCTCTCGCTGGTGCCGGAACTGAAACGCGCGCTCGGCAATGAAGGCGCGGCCACCGCTCGCATCATCGTTGGCGGCGTGATCCCGCCACAGGATTTCGACGCCCTCTACGCCGCCGGCGCCACCGCCATCTTCCCCCCCGGCTCCGTCATCGCCGACAGCGCCATCAAGATGCTGGAAGTGCTCGAAGGTGACGGCGCAGACGTAGCGGCGGAGTAGCAGCCATGATCGTCTCCACCACACCCACCATCCAGAACCGCACGATCAGCACCTACAAAGGCATCGTCTGCGGCGAGGTCATTATTGGCGCGCATATCGGAAAGGATATTCTCGCCAGCTTCACCAACATTGTCGGCGGACGGTCGGATGCCTACGAGAAGACCATCCGCGAGACCCGCGACGGCGCCCTGGATGAAATGATGCGCGATGCTGAGCGCCTCGGCGCCAATGCCATTGTCGGGGTCAAGTTCGACTACCAGGTCATCGGCCAGTCCGGGTCCATGATGATGGTCGCCGTGTCGGGTACGGCGGTTATTCTGGATTAAGCAGCCGTCATAACAAATGTTATGTACAGAACTTCCGAGCCTCGCGTAAAACAGGCGCGACGGGTGAGGAGCAAGTGTCTATGGCGACACGCAGATCGAGACTGGGTGAACTCGATCTTGTGGATCGTCTTCCCGGCTCCATACCGCCCATACTCATACAAATCGGATTTGGCGTCATATGTGTTCTGGCGGCCATCGGGGCCCGCGCATTCGTCAACCTGTTTGCCGCGTCGGCGGGGCCCTATTCGCTTATCTACCCGGCCATCCTGATATCCACGCTCTTCGGCCGCTGGCAGGCGGGACTCATCACCTTCGTCGGCGCCTTCGCGTATTCCTGGTACGCCGTCCTTCCATACCATTACTCCTTTCAATTCGCTGACGCCGCTGATGGTGCCCGGACAATCGTGAACGGCGGGGCCGCGCTTATCATTGTCGTCTTTGCCGAGCTCTTCCGAAGCGCCGTTCGGCGCGCCGTAATGGAGCGCAACGCCCAGATCACGACACACGCCCTGCTCCTGCGCGAGCTGGACCACCGCACCAAGAACAATTTCGCCATGGTCGCCAGCCTGCTGGAAATGCAGCGCCGCCATCACCCCTCCGAAGATGTCCAGGAGGCATTGGCGATTGCCGGTTCGCGCGTCCACAGCTTCGCCGCCATTCACAATGCCATTTACAGCGGCGGTGACTATGTGGAGGAGATCAACATGCGCGACTATCTCGCCGCCCTGGTCCACCAATTGTCCGGCGCGCTCTTCCTCAGCGACACGGTATCGATCACACTCGACTGCGATCCGGTGGCGCTTCCGCGTGACACAGCCGTCGCCATTGGCCTCGTGACAAATGAAATCGTCACCAATGCCGCCAAGCACGCTTTCGCCGAGGGCGACACAGGCACGATACACGTCGCGCTCAAAGCAGGCGATGACAAACCCTGGCATCTCACGATCACGGATGATGGCCGCGGCACGCCCGATAATGCAAAGCCCGCCAGCCGCAGCAGCGGCCTCGGCGCGCGTCTCATTGACGCCTTCGCCCGCAAGGCGGGCGGCACTCTCCTCACGGAATGGCCCGGAAAAGGCACGCGTGTCAGCCTTACCCAGTCAGACCAGGCTTTCGACGACACCTAGTCCCTTTCCTTTCATGGCCTGACGTTCCAGACTGGCAAAAAAGCCGGAGGACGCAAGGCGATGGACGATTACACGGATTATGACGCGCTGGGCCTTGCCCATCTTGTTCGCACGAAACAGGTCAAACCTTCGGAACTGCTTGAGGCGACACTCAACCGGGCTGAAGCCGCACAGGATAAGGTCAACTGTTTCTCCGCGCTCTTCCCCGATCTCGCTCGTGAACAGCTGGAACAGCCCCTCGGCGATGGCCCCTTCGTCGGGGTGCCCTTTGTTACGAAGGATCTCGCGGTCGACATCAAGGGCGCGCCGATCACGCAGGGCTCCGTCGCATGGAAAGGTCATGTCGCGGACGAGGACAGCACGCTCGCTGCGCGCTACCGCAAGGCCGGTCTCGTCTTCTTCGGCGCCACGACGTCCCCTGAGTTCGGCCTGACAACGACCACGGAATCCACCCTCTACGGCCAGACACGCAACCCATGGGACACCACCCGCACCTCCGGTGGCTCGTCAGGCGGCGCCGCTGCCGCCGTCGCCTCCGGTGTGCTTCCCCTCGCCCAAGCCAGCGATGGCGGCGGCTCGATCCGCATCCCGGCGGCCTGTTGCGGCCTCTTCGGCATGAAGCCTTCGCGCGGGCGCATCCCCATGGGTCCCGGTCGCACCGAAGGCTGGAACGGCCTCTCAACCGTGCACGCGGTCAGCCGCAGTGTGCGCGACAATGCCGCCCTGATGGATGCGACGCACGGCCCTGAAACGGGCAGCCGGTACCATGCGCCGCCCCCGGCCCGCCCGTTCCTCTCAGAACTGGACCATGATCCGAAGCCGATGAAGATCGCCCTCTGGCGCACCGCGCCGAATGGCACAAAGCCCGACGCGGACGCCGAAGCCGGTCTCAAGTACACCGCCGACCTGCTGGAAAGCCTAGGCCACACCGTGGTCGAAGCGGCGCCCCAAATGGATGGCGAAGCACTTGGCAAAGCAGCCCTCTTCACCATCTCCGCCAATATCGCGGCCATGATTGATGAACGCAGCAAGGCGCTCGGCCGCCCGGTGCGCGAGGATGAGCTGGAGCCGATTACGTTCTCCATGGCACATCTCGGACGCACCGTTCCAATGGTTGAACTTGCACAGGCTAACAATGCCTTCCAGACCGCCGCCATCGCCTATGAGCGCTTTCTCGACGAAGGTGGCTTCGACATGACGCTTTCCGCCACACTGTCACGTGCGCCGGAGAAGCTCGGTGTCATGGCCCTTACCGCAGACCGGGACACGATGGGCGCCGCCGTCGCCAGCTTCACGCCGCATTGCCCCGTCTTCAATCAGATGGGCGCACCCGCGATGACCGTACCGCTGCACTGGACGGCGCCAACGCCGACAGCCCCATCAGGATTGCCCATCGGCATGATGTTCGGTGGACGGTATGGTACGGAGAGCCTGCTCTTCGCCCTTGCGGGTCAACTCGAACGCGCGGCGCCCTGGGCCAGCAAAAAACCCCCGATCTGGGTGGCATGATCCATGTCGTGATTGCCCGCAGGCCGCATTATGTGAGAGTTTGGAAAGAAACCGGCCCTGATTCCTGAAAGGACCCAGCATGTTTAAGTCTCTCGCCCTCGCGATATCCGCCGTCACACTCGCCTCTGCTGCCGCCGCCGATCCGGCAGGTCCGGAGGATGTTGTGGCTCTTCTGCAGTCGATGGACAGCACCAACATCGCAACAGAATGGCTCGATGACGCAACCGTTCGCATTGATGCAAACCGCGAGGGCTACAATTTCACGTTCCGCTTGATGGACTGCAACGCTGAAGAGCGCTGCGTCTCGAACATGCTCTTCGCCACATTCGACATGCCAGGCGCTCCCGACATCGACGACTATATCAAGATCAACGAATACAATGACAACTATCCCTTCGGACGCGCCTTTCTGATCAGCTCCGAGAGCGATGAGGATGGCTACGTTATCGGCGTGGACTACGCCTTCATCACAGCGGATGAAAACAAGATCGGCGAAGAAGAGGTGAAATTTTTCTTCGTTATCCTGAACTCTTTCGTCTCGCACATGCAGGAAGAAGGCTGATGCTGCTCATCGCCCGTGCAGGCGGCTGCCACTGCGGCGCTGTACGTTTCGAGGCAGACCTACCGGAAGCCTTCGAGGTCGAGGACTGTAATTGCTCCATCTGTGCGATGAGCGGAAATATCCATGTGATTGTCACCGCCAGCCGTTTCCGGCTCCTCAAGGGTCAGGGGGCCCTGTCCGAATACACATTCAATACGGGCGGCGCGAAGCATCTCTTCTGCAGTAAATGCGGTATCAAGAGCTTCTATGTGCCACGCTCCAACCCCGACGGTTTTGCCGTGACATGGCGCTGCCTTGATAACTGGCAGGCGCTTGATGTCACAATCGATGCGTTTGATGGCCAGAACTGGGAGGTCAATGCAGGCAAGCTGGCGCAAAAGTCACAAGCCTGAGGCGCGCTGGTCAATCGTCGACTGGCGGCGGTCCGGGCAGGCTATCGTCACCATCGCGCATACGCATCCTGCGAGGGCCGCGCCCCTCACCCGGTTCGTGCGCCAGCATTTCAGCCAGCGACTTGCGTTGTTCGAGTGTCAGATCGCTCATCCTGTGAACCAGTGACTCCTGGATCTTGGAGTGCACAACCTCGTCAGCAATGCGCAGGCTGGCAAAAGCCCGGCGCACCGCTTCCGGATCATAAGGGTCAATCTGCAGCGCCTCGCCCAGCGTCTTGCGCACGACGCGGCGGTCTTCCATTTCGGCCTCGGCAGATCTGAAAGTTTCCATCATCATCTTGCGAACGACCATGCGGTCTTCAGGATTTGCGCCCTCCAGCATGGGGGGACGTCGCCCCTCCATGCCCTCAGGTCCGCGCCCATAGTCAGGCGCGCGCAGCGCCATCCCGATCAGCAGGCCAACCAGCAAAAGGTTGGCCATCACCGAGAGCGTGAGCCAGAAAGGTATCCGGCGCTTTGGTCTGGTCTCGCTCATTGAGCGGCCTCCAGTGTGTAAGTCGTGTCGAAACCCAGTGCCGCATAGATAAGGGTATCCACGGCATCTTCGTTTGTATTCGCAGGCTCTGTCTGGGCTGTTCCAAGTCCAATGGCGAGGCCGATAGCGAGGGAGGCCAAGGCGCCAACAGCGGGCCAGCGCGGCATGGAGGCAAACCAGCTGCGGCGCTCCGTCCGTGCACGCGGTGCACTATCGATCAGCGCAGCCGTCAGCGCGGCAGAGGGCATCACTTCCGGCATGCCGCCCAGCAGCGTGTCCATGTCGCGCGCCGCTCTCAGCTCGGCAGAAAATCTGTCGGGAGCCCCAGCCAGCAACGCTTTCGCGGCGGCGCGTTCGGAGACCGGATAAGCATTCGCATCCGCGCCCCAGGCATCAATCAGTTCGATCAGCCGTGCATCGGTCATTTTCTGCGTCATGCTTCACTCCTCTCCATAAATACGGTGCGCAGTGTTCGGCGCGCCCGGGCAAGGAGGCTTTCCAGCGCCTCCACACTTATTTCCATTATGTCCGCCGCTTCAGCCTGAGAATGGTCCTGCAGCGCACACAGCGTCAAGGCGGCGGCTTGGCGCTCGGGCAATGCCGCAATGGCACTTTCCACCGCTTTCACACGCTCCGCCTGATCGAGCGCGTCGTCCGGACGCAAGGCCATATCGACCTGTTCGGGCGGCTCAGCCATTGTCGCTTCACGGCGTTTGCGCAGACGGTCATAACACAGGTTCAGCGCCACGCGGTGCAGCCAGGTCGAAAACTTCGCCCTTGGTTCCCAGTCAGGCAGGGCCTTCCAGGCCCGGATGAACGTCTCCTGTGTCACGTCTTCTGCCTCTCCCCGGTCGCCCAGCATGCGCGTGGCAAGGGCCAGCACACCGGGGCTGTAACGGTTGACCAACGCGGAAACCGCCTGCCGTTCGCCGGCAGCCGCCCGTGTAATCTGGTCAAGGTCAGATGAGAACGCCACGAGGCGGAGTCTATCCTGTCATGGGACAAAGGGGAAAGCGGTTCAGCACAAACCGGCGGGTAAAGCCGGTTTGCCAGGCGAACCGAACGCACGTGAATCTGCGATGCAAGGAAAGAAATTCGCATATCATGCCTCCGGTCCGCCTGGCTTTCCGTCAGTCCGGCCTATTCGGCATCAGGTGCGTCTGGGGCCGGCTTCTCGCCGCGTTTGCCCCACTTGCCACGATGCTCTTTCATCTTGGCATGCGCCGCTTCACGCTCTTCCTCGGTCACGGTGCCGTCACCATCAGTGTCGAAGCGTTCCATGCCGCGCATGGGCTTGCTCGCAAACTCGGCTGTGCTGACCTTGCCGTCGCCGTCAGTGTCGAGCTCGGCAAACATCGCTTGCTGGCGTTCTGCCTTGCGCTTGGCTTCCATGGCTTCATGGTGTGCGTTCAGCTCGGCCAGTGTCAGCGAGCCATCCTTGTTGGTATCAGCCGCAGCAAAGATGTTGGCCTGGAAGGCCTCGACTTCTGCGGTAGAGATGTCGCCATCTCCGTTGGCATCCATGGCTTTCATGTGATCACCGCGCATACCACCGTGGCGATCTCCGCCGCGTTCGGCCTGTGCGGCCAGCGGCAGGGCAACGACCAAAGCGGCCGAACCGAGAAGTGCTGCAAGTGTTGTACGTTTCATGAGGTATTCCTCCGTTATCATTATAAACCCATCACAGGTTCAACGGAGGTCGCGGCTTAATCCGTCGCGGTCAGGTGCAGTTTCTTTACAGTGATGTCATGCACCCGCGCCTTCAGATCGGCGAGATGTGCTTCCAGCACTTCAAATCCGTCTGCGCCGACAGCCCGGCACAGACGTGCTTTCAGACCGTCAGGAATTTCATCCGCGGCCATGTCGCTGCCGATGGCAAGACGCTGAACCTGTTGCAGCGCCTGCAGGTAGCCCAATGCTTCCTCGAGCATGCCAAAATCGGGATCCGCTGTGGTCGCATCCGCCGCGATGCCCTTCAGGGCGTCAGCCACATTCGGCCAGATGCAGTCCGCCCGGCCAGCCAGCAGCATGGCTTCCTGCACGATGAACTCGATATCGATCAGGCCGCCCTGCTCGGTTTTCAGGTCCCATAACCCCTTGCCCGGCTTTTCCTTGTAGAGCCGCATGCGCATGTCGGACACATCCTGCGCGATCTGGCCTGCATCCTTGACCGCGCGCCCGGCAATCGCGGCTTTCGCTACGTTCAGCACGCTCGCGCCAAGCCCGGCGTCACCCGCCACGAAACGCAGCCGCGTCAGCGCCATGTGTTCCCAGGTCCAGGCTTCGTCATTCTGGTATCGCTCAAAGGCCGCCAGACTGACCGCCACCGGCCCACCACGCCCTGACGGCCTCAGCCGCATGTCGACTTCATAAAGCGCGCCTTCCGCAGTCGGCGCTGTCAGGGCCGTGATAAGGCGCTGCGTCACCCGTGTGAACCAGCTTTGCGCGTCCAGCGTTGGCGCATCGTAAATCACGATAATGTCGAGGTCAGATCCCGCTGTCAGTTCCGAGCCACCCAGCTTGCCCATGGCGAACACGCCCCATGTGCCCGGCGCCTCGCCATAGCGGCGCACGGTCTCTGCCTCGGCGGCCGAGGCCATCTGCCGGATCGTCTCATCAGCAAGCCGCGACCAGTGCATCGCCGCATCGGACGCATTGATCAGCCCATGCAGCAGGCGGTGCCCGATCAGGAAACTCTGCTCGCGATGATACCGACGCCAGTCATCCAGCGCGGCATCGAAATTCGTCGCAGCATCAGCCCGCGGTGGCACAGGCGCATCACCGCTCACCAGCGCTTCCAGCAGGTCCGGCCGACGCGACAGGATTTCCGCGAGGCGTGGGGCCAGTGCCAGCGTGGCCACAAGGTCGTCCAGCAGGTCCGGTTTCGCCAGCAGCATGGACAGTGTCTGCACACCTGAGGACAGCCCGCTGAAGAAGCGAGAGAACCAACGGAACGCCTCGTCCGGTTCGCCTGTCTCGCCCATCGCCGTCAGCATGCGCGGCAGGATCGCTGTCAGCAATTCGCGCCCACGCACGGTCCGGGTCGCGGGTACATTTCCCCTGTGCCAGTTGCGGATTGTGCCAATCGCCCGGCTTGGATCGGTAAAGCCCAGACCATCAAGTGTACGCACCGTCTCCGGGTCATCATCAACGCCCGTGAACACGAGGTTGCCCACATCGCTCGTCGCGTCCTCATGGTCATCATGCGCGAAGAGGCCATCATAGGCTTCCTGCACCATCTGCCGCGTTTCAAGCAGGTCGCGGTCGAAGTCGGCCAGTGAATCATAGCCGCAAAGCGCCGCAACACCTTCGCGTTCAGCCGTATCGGCAGGGATCGTATGGCTCTGCTCGTCATGGCGCATCTGGATGCGGTGCTCGACATTGCGCAGCGCCTTGTAGGCCACTGACAGGGCGTCTGCCGTTCCGCCCGTCACGATGCCCGCATCGCGCAGGGCCGCCATGGCGCCAAGCGTGGAATTGTCTCGCAAGGCGGGGTGGCGACCGCCAAGGATCAGCTGCTGCGTCTGCACGAAAAACTCGATCTCGCGAATGCCGCCAGGACCAAGCTTGATATCAGGCGACGGGTTCTCCAGCCCTTTCGCGCCGATCTTGGTATTGATCATGCGCTTGATCGCCTGGATGTCATCAATCGCCCAATAGTCGAGATTGCGCCGCCAGACATAGCTGCTCATCCGTTGGATGAAACGCTCAGCCGCTGCCATGTCGCCTGCCGCTGCGCGCGCCTTGATCCAGACCATCCGCTCCCAGTTCTGGCCGACGCTCTCATAATAGACGTCTGCCATATGCGTCGAAACGGCGAGCGGTGTTGAAGATGGGTCTGGCCGCAGGCGCAGGTCGGTCCGGAAAACGTAGCCGTCCGCCGACACTTCATCGAGCAGCTTCACCACGTCCTTCAAGACACGCTGTGCCGTCTCGCCCGGTGACCGGTCGCCGCCATCAAAGCTGTCAGGCTCATAGAAGGCCGCAATATCGATATCGCTGGAATAGTTGAGTTCGAACGCCCCCATCTTGCCGAGCGCAAAGATAAAGATCCCCTTGTCGGGGAGGCCACGGTTGCCGAGCGCCACACGCAAGGCGGCCTGAACCGCCGCCGTTGCCAGCTCGGTCAGTGCAGCCGTCACCTGCATCACATCGCGCTGGCCAGACAGGTCGTCAGCCGCCAGCGACAAGTGCACAGCAGCCTTGGCCTTGCGCAGCACGCGCATGGCCTCCTCAATCGGTGTATCGGCCGGCAGGTCCACCACCGATGCCAGTGCATCCTCGAAGCTGCGGGCTTCAGTGCGCTCCGACAGGCGGCGCAAATAGGGCGCGTCCGCGAGCGCCGCGGCGAGCGCGGCCTCAGGCGTCGGGGCGAGCGGACGTATCTTCAGCATGGATCAAGCCCTCGGCAGACGCAGGGTCGCCTTCAGCCCGGGCAGACCAGCCGGGCCGCCCGCATCCTGCAGCATCAAACGGCCGCCATGCATGTCAGCCACGGAGTCGACCAGCGACAGGCCAAGACCCGAACCTGGCTGGGTGCGCGCCGAATCCAGACGCTGGAAACGCTGGACAACAAGCGCGCGCGCCGCCTCAGGCACGCCCGGCCCGGAATCCACCACGGTCAGGTCAATTGTCCCGTCCGGCCCGCGCTGCACGGTGAACGATATCGCCCCGCCAGCCGGCGTATATTTCACGGCATTGTCGAGCATGTTGGCCAGCGCCTGCCCGATCAGGTCGCGGTCGCCCAAAATCATCATGTGCCGCGCGATCTGGCTCTTGAACGAAAGCTCGGCCTCTTCGCAGGCCGGATCAAACAGTTCCGCCAGCTCCTCGGCCAGTTCGCTGACATCCATGCGAACCCGCTCGCCCTCGGCGCCTGCTTCAAGGCGTGCGAGCCGCAAGATGGCATTGAACGTGGCCAGCACGCGGTCGACTTCCTCAACCGTCTCGCTGAGCGTCGCGCTGGCGGCCTCCTGCGACAGCGGCTGAGACAGCGCAATCTCCAGCCGGTTGCGCAGTCGCGACAGCGGCGACCGCAAGTCGTGCGCGATGGCGTTGCCCGTATGGCGTGTCGCGTCGACCAGCTTCTCGATCTGGTCGAGCATGGCGTTGATCCGCTGGCCAAGCCGGTCGAACTCGTCGCCCGATCCGCGCACCGGCACGCGCCGACCCAGTTCGCCACCCATCACCGCTTCCGCCGTCCGCGCCAGTTCGTCCGCCCGGCTCGCAGCACCGCGCGAGCTCAGCACGCCGCCCAGTAGCGACAGGAACAGCCCGATGGGCGCGGCAATGAAGATGGCACGCTGGATGCGCACCACGATGGCCGTCTGCTGCGCCGTATCAAAGGCCACCAGAAGCGCCCCGCCATTGTCGCGCAGGCGCACGAACTTGCCCGCCGCCGAGCGCACGATGACGGAGCCATCCGGTTCAGGCTGGTCAAAATCAAAGTAAACGGTCTTGGAATCGACTTCGGGCGGCGCCACCGGCATCCGCCCGAAATGCCCGGCAATCTTCCGGCCGGACGAGTCTTCAAGATAATAGAAATAGGTCGAGCCCGTGCGCGTCATGCGCTCAAGCACGGACTGGCTCAGCCGCTCCATCCCGCCGGTAAAATAGGCATTGCCCAGCTGCTCGAACTCGAGGTCCAGCCGCCGGTCGGATTCGTTGCGGATATAGTACACCGTCGAATAATAGAGATAGACCAGCAGTGCTGCCGAAAACGCCGCAAACATGGCGCTGTAGAGCAGCGCCAGTTTGAACGTCGTCGTACGCAGGAAGGTCGGCAGCCCGAGTTTCATGACTCGCCTCGTGCCAGTCCGCGGGCGGGCCGTCTAGCCCTGCAAACGATACCCGGCGCCGCGCACGGTGTGCAGCAGGGGCTCGTCGAACTCTTTGTCGATCTTGGCGCGCAGACGGGAGATATGCACGTCGATCACGTTGGTTTGGGGGTCGAAATTATAGTCCCAGACCTTTTCGAGCAGCATCGTGCGCGTCACGACCTGTCCAGCATGGCGCATCAGGTATTCCAGCAGGCGGAATTCGCGCGGCTGAAGGTCGATCTTCTTGCCTCCGCGGGTGACCTTGCGGCTGAGCAGGTTCATCTCCAGGTCGCCAGCCTTGAGGGCCGTGACCTGAGGCTCACCCGCCTGGCGACGGCCTAGGGCCTCGACACGCGCAGCCAGCTCGGAAGGCGCAAACGGCTTGGACAGATAATCATCCGCCCCGGCCTTCAGGCCCTGAACCCGGTTCTGGACATCGCCCAGTGCCGAGAGGAAGAGGGCCGGCGTCGTGCCGCCAGCCTCCCGGTATTCCTTCAGCAGGGTCAGGCCATCCTTGGCGGGCAGCATGCGATCAACCACAAGGGCATCGAATTCGGACGAGCGGGCGAGTTCGAGGCCACGTTCGCCATCAATCGCCTTGTCGACGGTGTGACCTGCTTCCAGCAGGACCTTTTCGATGAAGCTTGCCATCTCGGCATCGTCTTCAATGACCAGTACGCGCATAGTGTCTCCCACGGCTGTATTCTCCACCAAGGTGTCCTGCATCATTCTATCCTATCCTTTTGTCGTCAGGTCGAGAGTGCGGTAATTGGTGATCTGACCGATACGCACGGCGACAAGCACCTTGCTGCGGCCGGATTTCTTCGCATCCGCGATCGCTTTCTGGAACGCATCGACCGAAGTGGCCGGCACGTTATTGGCTTCCAGGATCACCATGCCGACCTGCAGGCCAGCTTCCTGGAACACGCCCTTGCGGCTCACATCCGTGATCACAAGGCCATGCTCGCCGCTCTTGAGGCCGAGCTTGCCACGGGTTTCCTCGTCCATCGGCTTGAAGGTTACGCCGAGATCGCCAAGCTCCGTGCTGTTGTCTTCGGCCGCAGGGGCTTTCGATCCCGAGGCAGGGACAACACGCGCCGTCACATCATCCGGGCGCTCGCCAACCGTCACGTTGATCGTCTGCTGCTTGCCACCGCGGAGGATCTCGAACTTGTTCGCCGTATTGGCAATCAGCTTGCCGACAAGGCGCGTCGTCGTCGTGGCATCCTTCACCTTCTGGCTATTAACCGAAAGGATAATGTCGCCGCGCTCGAGGCCGCCTTTTTCTGCCGGACTGCCGATGGTGACGTCGGCAATGATTGCGCCGGCATCATCCTTCAGGCCCTGGGCCTCGGCCATGTCTTCTGTCAGATCCTGGATCGCAACACCGAGCCAGCCACGCGACACGCGGCCATCCTTGATGATCGCCTGCGTGACTTCATCGGCCAGCTCTGCCGGGATGGCAAAGCCGATACCGACCGAGCCGCCTGTTGGCGAGAAGATCGCGGTGTTGACGCCGATCACGTTGCCGTTGAGGTCAAACGTCGGGCCGCCGGAGTTACCCCGGTTGATCGAGGCATCAATCTGAAGAAAGTCTGTGTAGGGACCAGCGCCGATGTCGCGGCCGTCAGCCGAGAGAATACCGGCCGTCGCCGTGCCGCCAAGGCCGAACGGGTTACCAAGTGCAACAACCCAGTCGCCCTTGCGCATCGTGTGCGAGTTGCCGAAGCGGACATAGGGATAGACGCCCTTTTCCACGATGCGCAGCACCGCAAGGTCGGTCTGCGGATCGGTGCCGACAAGCTCGGCTTCCATTTCGCGACCATCTTTCAGCGTGACTTCGATTTCCTTGGCGTTGTCTACAACGTGGTTGTTGGTAACGACATAACCGTCCTTGGAGATCAGGAAGCCCGACCCGAGCGAACGCGCTTCCTGGGTCTCGGGCTCAGGATTGTCCTTTTCTTCCTTTTCGCGGTTCTGCAGGAATTCATCAAAGCCGGGCATGCCGCGGAACTGTTCGAAGAACTGCTCCATGTCCGCCAGCTTGCCCACTTCGCGCTCGCTTACCACGTTGACGCTAACCACCGCAGGCTCAACCTGCTCGATCAGGTCAGCGAAGCTGAGCGGCGCGCCTCGCGGCGCCTCAACGGCAATAGGCTGCGCATCCGCGAGCGGGCTGAAGACCTTCGGCGCCAGCGTGAACGTGCCAACGGCCGCCGCGCCGAAGACAGCCGCCACAAGGGCTTGTCTCGAAATGCCAAAATTCTTCATTAGTCTCTCCAAGTCACTGAAATTATGTCGGTTAGCCGAACATGCTCTAGATAAACATGTCCGGAGCAATAAGGTCATTAAAAGACAGTTAGGTAGATTTCATTGGGATTTCCACTGTGCGGACCTGTGCGCCCGCCTCGAGTGTCTCATGGACTGGGCATTTGTCAGCAATGTCCATCAACCGGGCACGCTGATCAGCGTCCAGAGCTCCCTCAATTGTGATAGCGCGGTTGAATGTGTCGATCTTCCGCCCCTCCTCGCAATGCACGCAATCGTCTGGATAGTCCTTGATACGGGTGATCGACACGGAGACGCGCTCCAGCGGCCAGCCCTTCCTGTCCGCGTACATGCGAAGTGTCATCGAGGTACACGCGCCCAGCCCGGCCGCCAGGTATTCATACGGATCTGCCCCCCTGCCACCGCCGCCGACGTCAATCGGCTCGTCTGCGATCCCCACAAAATCGCCGATCACAATCGCGTTTTCGTATTTTCCCCGACCCGTTTCCCGGACCAACACATCGCGTGTCCCGCCGCTTTCCTGCGCAGGCATCGCCGCCCCCTCCTCGAAAACATAAGGCTCGGCCCACGCGGCAATCATTCGCCCGGCGCGTTTCGCATCACCCGGAGAGATCAGCAAATGATCGGCCTGGTCGAGGCTGATAAAGGATTTCGGGTGGCGCGCCGCCACGAACAGGCCTGTGGCATTCTCGATACCGACCGTTTCATCCAGCGGCGCGTGCATCACCAGCAAAGGCCGACTGAGGTTCTCAGCCGCCCGTGACACATTGGAGCCGCGCACATCGTCCAGGAACTGACGTCTCAGGAGGAATGTGCGCCCGGCCAGTTCGACCTCCGCCTCGCCTTCCGTCTCGATTGTCTCGACATGTGTGCGGATCGCATGGATCACATGGGCCGCGTCAGACGGCGCCCCGATGGTGGCGACCGCCTTCACCTGCGGCATCTCACCGGCCGCCACGATAACAGCCGCGCCGCCCAGCGAATGCCCGATCAGCAATTGCGGCCCGCCATGCGTCTCAGCCAGCCAGCTGGCCGCCGCTACGAGGTCCTGCACATTGGTCGAAAAGTTCGTGTTCGAAAAATCGCCTTCCGAATTACCGAGCCCGGTAAAATCGAACCGCAAAACGCCAATCCCCTGCTCCACCAGTGCTGCGGTGATCTCGCGCGCGGCATAAATATCCTTCGAGCAGGAAAAACAGTGCGCGAAGAGAGCCCAGGCGTGCGGCTTGAATACCGGCACATCCAGCCGCGCAGCGAGCTTGCCCCCGTCATGACCGGAAAATTCTATGCGGTTCGATTCGCCCATGTCAGCTCCCTGAATGTGTCCAGCCACAAAGCTGGTGGACGCAGCCGCCCGGCGCAACCCCGCGTCCATACCGTTTGCGCAACTGGAAGTGCGTGCAGGCTTGACTTGCCGGGTCCGCATGCGGTTCGTGACAGCTCAACCCAATCGCTCAGACACACTGCGAACCCTCATGAAGCCCAGCTACATTTTCACGGCGATTGCCATTCTGGTCATGATCGGCAGCGCCTGGCTGTTCGCCCCGCCCGGCACCATCCTCCTGTCACTCAGTTTCGGCGCCCTGCTGATCGCGCTCGCCTACATCGACATCAGGACCTTCCGGCTGCCAGACGCGCTGAACTTCGCCGTCTTGCTTTTTGGCGTCATCATGGTGGCCCTGACGCGGCTGGACGCCTGGCCCCATCATTTTATCGGCGCGGCCATCGGTTACGGCGCACTGGTCGCTCTGGAAATCGCCTACAAGCGCGTCCGCGGCCGTGACGGTCTTGGTCGGGGAGATGCCAAGCTGCTCGGCGCTATCGGCATGTGGGTGGCTTGGCCTGGCCTCGCCCCCGTCCTGCTCGTCGCTTCTGTCACGGGTCTCGTCGTCGCCCTTTTGGCCAGCCTCGCAGGCAAAGGCAGCATGTCAGGCGATACGCCCGTCGCCTTCGGCCCATTCATTGCGCTGGCTGGATGGGTTGTCTGGCTTGCCGGTCCGTATCTTGGCTTCGTGCAGGCGATCTAGACGTCTTCCGGCGCGACCGGCTCGGCCGCGGCTGCGCCGGCCTGGCGCCGACGGGCCACGCCGAACGCAATCAGTCCGCCGATGATCAACAGGCCGAACGGTGCGCCCCACAGGAACATGCCTTCAAGTCCCTTGCCCTTCGGCCGGAACAGCACGAACTCGCCATAGCGGCTCTCGAACCAGTCGCGTACTTCGGCGTCACTTGCTCCGTCGCTGATCATCACGCGCACGCGCGCGCGCATGTCCTCGGCAATCGCAGCAGAAGACTGCGAAATAGGCTCATTCTCGCACGCCACACACCGCAGCTCCCGCATCAGGGACTGCGCCCGCGCCTCCTCGGCCGGATCGTCGAGGGCCTGCGCCGCACACGTCAGGGCCAGCAGGCAGGCGGCGATACCCAGAAAAAGGCTCCGCAAGATCATCCGGCTTTTCTCCGTCCACGCGGCAGCAGGCTAAAGAAAGCGCCAAGCCCCATCAACAGAACACCAAGATAAACGAGATCAATCAGCGGGTTGAAATAAACCCGGAACACCCAGCGCGTCTCGCCGTTCACATCACGCCGTTCACCCAGCGCCACATAGAGGTCGCCAGTGCCGGTCTTGTGGATGGCCGTCTCGGTCGTCGGCATGCGAGCTGCGGGATAGTAGCGCTTGGTCGGGGCCATCTCGGCCGTGGCGCTGCCACGACGCGCCGTGATGTCGGCCTTGTCGGCATACCAGTTCGGCCCTTCAATGGCCCGCACATCCTTAAGGGTTATGTTCCAGCCCGCCACCGTGCCTGAGCCGCCTGCCGGCAGTGCCAGCGTCGACTCATAGCGCTGCGTGGTTTCCACCACAGCGCCGATCACGAACACGCCCAGCCCGATATGTGCCAGCGTCATGCCCCAGACGCGCAATGGCAGCCTGAACACGCGCGGCAGGCTCACGGCTCGCCGTTTCAGTTCCCACAGCGCGCCAAAGACCAGCCACACGCCCAGCGCCAGCCCGAAAGCCGCGCCCAGCGGAATGTCCCAAAGCCCGACGCCCAGCGCCATGAACACGACCACAAGCGCCACGCCGCCCGCCGCCCATTTCCACAGCATGGAAAGGTCCGCCTTGCCCCAGCTCCAGATCTGAACCACCGGAAGGATCGCCAGCAACGCGGCCAGCATCGGCACGAAGGTCAGCCGGAAATACGGCTCGCCTACGGAAATCGTGCGGCCTGCGGCTTCGGCCATCAGCGGGAACAGCGTACCCAGCAGAACGGTCAGCGCCGCCACGACAAGCACCACATTATTGACCGCCAGCGCGCCCTCACGGCTCAGCATCTGCCACGGCTTGCCGCCTTCGAGCTTCGGCGCACGCAAGGCAAACAGGCCGAGCGCAATGGTGCCATAAACCACCAACCCCGTCAGCAGGACCATGCCCCGCTTCGGATCAACCGCGAACGCATGCACCGATGTCAGCACGCCCGAGCGTACAAGGAACGCCCCCATCACCGAGAACAGGAAGGCCAGTACCGCCAGCAGCGCTGTCCAGGCGGCAAAGCTGCCGCGCTTTTCCGTCACCGCAACCGAGTGCAGCAGCGCTGCCCCGATCAGCCAAGGCATCAACGAGGCGTTTTCCACCGGGTCCCAGAACCACCAGCCGCCCCAGCCAAGCTCGTAATAGGCCCAGTAACTGCCCAGTGCGATGCCGAGCGTGAGGGGTATGAAGGCCGCCAGCGACCAGCGCCGGGCCTCCTTCGCCCAAACCCGATCAATGCGTGCTTCCATCAGGCCCGCCGCCGCCAGTGCGAAGACGAAAGAGTAGCCGACATAGCCGAGGTAAAGCATAGGCGGATGGAAGGCGAGCGCCGGGTCCTGCAGGATCGGGTTAAGCCCAGCGCCCTGCAAGGGGGCAGGGTCGAGCCGCAAATAGGGAGAGGACGCAAAGAGCAGGTAGGACAGCGCGCCCGTCGCCAGCCATCCCTGCACTCCCAGCGTCCGCGCCTCGAACAACTCGCGCCCGGTACGCATCCACAGCGCGCCCGCCGCGCCGAAGCCAAGGGTCACAAGGCACCAGAGCGCCATTGAACCCTCATGGTTTCCCCAGGCGCCCGCGATCTTGTAAAGCATCGGCTTCAGCGTGTGGGAATTGTTCGCCACCAGCGCCAGCGAGAAGTCAGACTGCGCAAACGCCACAACCAGCGTCAGGAACGACACCGCCATGACGCCAAAGGCCACGAGGGCCGCACGGCCCGCCATCGCCCGCGCGCCCATCAGGCCCAGGATGCCCTGCACCAGCGAAGCGGCCAGCGCCAGGAACGCAGCAAGATGGCCAAGCTCGATCATTCAGCTTGCATTCTGATCCGGGCCAGCGCCCAGCGGGCGCAGTTCCCGCGGCGTGTAATTCTCGTCATGCTTGGCCAGCACCTGCCGCGCGGTGAACAGGCCAGCTTGATCAAACGAGCCAATCGCCACAACGCCCTGTCCCTCTCGGAACAGGTCCGGAGCAATGCCCGTAAAGCTCACGGTGATCGTATCAGGACTGTTGTCGATGATGGTGAACACCATCTCGCTGCCATCGCCCGGATAGGTCAGTGAGCCGGGTTCGACCCAGCCGCCCACTTTCACGTCCTTGCCGGGCGCGGGCAGGCCTTTTTCTGCCAGCACTTCAGGCGTGTAGAACAGGTTTGCATTCTGCCGCAGGGCGAAGAACGCGAGCGCCGCCGCCGCCAGCAACAGGGCAGCCGCCACACCAAAAGTCCACAATCTGCGGGTCCGGGCTCTCATGACGGCCATCTATACTGGGAACCGCCCGATTTGACAGTGCGGCACATGCAGCAGCCCTGCAGTGGGAGACCTATTGCTCCGGCGCTGGCGGACCATCGCGCCCGATCGCGTCCAGCATGGGGGCAAAGCGTTCCCGGCGCGGGTCGTCTTCCGGAAGGTTGGCAAACACGGCGCGCATCATCTGCGCCGCCTTGTCCTGATCGCCCGCCTGCGCCGCGCCCATGGCCGCCCACATGCCGGCTCGCACCTCGGTCGGCTCCAGCTCATAGGCCCGCGCATAAAGGCGGGCGGCATCGACGCTCACGCCGCCGCCATCCAGTTCCACCAGCACATCAGCCAACCCGATCAGCGCAGGAACATAGGCCCCGTCACGCCGCAGCGCAGACTGAAAAGCCCGCGCTGCATCATCCGGACGGTTCTGCTGGCGCAGCATCACGCCGATATAATAATGCGGCTCCGGCGCGTCCGGCTTGTCGATCGCCGTCTGTTCCAGCCGCGCCAGTGTTTCGGCTGGCGTCAGCGTTTCGGGCGCCGTGCGGATCTTTTCCATGATCTCGGCCTGGCGCTTGTCCATTGGCTGGTCGGCCATGCCCGGCCGTCCGAACGCAAGATAGCCGGCAATGCCGAGGACGAGGCAAAGCCCCACAATAATCGCCTGCAAACGTGTCATGTTTTTGGAAACCTCAACCGGGCCAGAAGGCCGCCCATGTCACTCTCGTCGAGGTCCAGGCTGCCCTTGTGCAGTTCCGCCAGCTCCGCAACGATGGACAGGCCAAGGCCCGTGCCCGGCGTTGTCTCGTCCAGCCGAACGCCACGCTTCATCGCGCCTTCGCGCGCTTCCGGCGGCAGTCCGGGACCATCATCCTCGACATCAATCACAAGCGCCTGCGGGCTGTCGGAAATGCACACACGCACCTCCGCCTTCGCCCACTTGCAGGCATTGTCCATCAGGTTGCCGATCATTTCCTCGAAATCCTGCTTCTCACCGCGGAACACTGCGCCTGCGCCATCCTCGACGCTGACATTTACGCCCTTCGCATCGAAGAGCCGGTTCAGCAAGCGCGCCAGGGCCTCAACCACCTGCGTCACATCGGTGCGTGCGCCGAGCGTCTCGGCCCGCGCGGCCATCCGCGCCCGCTTCAGGTAATGCTCCACATTCTCGTGCATGGACTCGGTCTGGCGCCGCACCACATCGTCCAGCTGCGTCTCGCCCTTCGCCTCGTTGCGAAGCACGGCCAGCGGGGTTTTCAGGGCATGCGCGAGATTGCCGACATGCGTACGCGCGCGCTCCACCACAACGCGGTTATGCCCGATCAGCTTGTTCAGTTCTTCCGTCAGCGGGCGCACCTCGATGGGATAGCCTTCGCGCAGCGTCTGCCGGTTGCCCTCGCGAATGTCGGCAATGTCGCGTTCGATCCGCTTCAGCGGCTGCAGCGAAAACCGGATGCCCGCCACCATCGCCGCGAACACGCCGCCGAACAGCGCAATCATCGTGCCCAGCAGCATGTTGCGAAACCGCACGGTCGCCGCATCATTCGGCGTCCGGTCAGCCGCCGCCACCAGGATAAGCGGCGTCTTTCGGTTCTCGACCAGGATCGCCTTGGCCGCAGACCGGACCGTCTGGTCGGCCGGGCCGGCATAGTCGTCAAACTGGGTCGAACCGGGGTCAGCCACCGCCCGTTTGATCTGCGCAGGCGTGACTGGCACCGGCTCGTCCCACAGGCTCTTCGAGCGGAAATCAGCGGCAATGGACAGGTCCGGCGTCAGGCCGACAACGGCCCAGTACTGGCCGGAATATTGCGTCTGGAAACGCGCATCACTGCCTAGGAACTGGCGCTCATCATCTGTCACGCCGCCATCGGCCAGAAAGGCGTCCTCGCGGGTCATTTCCCGTGTCAGTGTCACCAGCGTCTGGTCGAGGTCTTCTTCCAGCAGCGTCAGCGTCTGGGCGCGGTACAGGGCTGACAGTGCCAACGCGCCGCCGATGAGCACCACAAAGCCCCAGATAGCCGCCGCAATCATGATCCGCCGGGCGAGCGAAACGCTCGACCAGCGGTCAAGAAACCGGAGCTTGGGTGTGTCGGCTGCGTCCATTCAAACGGTCTGCCACGGCAGGCGCCTATCCTGCAACGCGCGCCTCGTTTTCCGGCACGATCAGGCGATAGCCAAGGCCGCGCTCGGTCTGAATCCGGTCAACGCCGATCTTCCGGCGCAGGCGGCCAATGAACACTTCGATCGTGTTCGAGTCGCGGTCAAAGTCCTGATCATAGATATGCTCGACCAGTTCCGTGCGCGGTACGACCCGGCCCTGATGGTGCATCAGATAGGAAAGCACGCGGTATTCGTGCGCCGTCAGCTTGATCGGCTCGCCATTGACCATGGCCCGCGCGGCGCGCGTGTCCACCATCAGCTTGCCGGCTTCCAGCGTCGCCGCCGAATGGCCCGCCGCGCGGCGCAGCAGGGCGCGCAGGCGTGCCAGCAATTCCTCGGTGACGAAGGGTTTCGACAGATAATCGTCGGCGCCGGCATCAAAGCCTGCCACCTTCTCGCTCCACTGGTCGCGGGCGGTCAGGATCAGCACGGGGAACGATTTCCCGTCGGCGCGCCATTTCTTCAGGATGCTGACACCGTCCATCTTGGGCAGGCCAAGGTCCAGGATCACCGCATCATACGGCTCGGTATCGCCCAGGAAGTGGCCGTCCTCGCCATCCGCGGCCAGATCGACCGCATAGCCCGATTGCGACAGCACGTCCGCCAGCTGGCGGCGCAGGTCGGCATCGTCTTCAACTACCAGGATACGCATGGACATTACCTTCCGTAGAACGGGTTAACACGATTTAGCCGCCGCGACGATCCGTGATGGCGCCAGACTGGGCATCAACAATAAAGCGCATTTTGCGCCCATCCTCGGTCATCCAGTCAATATGATATTCGGCGCCGCCACCCTGTTTCGACACAAGGTCGGCGCCCAGTTGATAGCCGCCATACTGCTGCTTGAGCATGGAGAATATGCGGCTCAGGGGTACTGTTTTGCCATCGCGCACAGCATCGCGTGCCTGCTTTGGCGAAAAGGAATCGCCCCAGCCCTGTGCCATGACAGGTCCGGTGGAAAGCATCGCAATCGCTGCAAGGGAGGCAAGAATCCGCTTCATGGACCAAGCCTATAGGTCCAAAGCCCTGAATGTGAAGTGAACACGTACAATCAGTTTTGTTCAGACTGACGAGACCGGGCCTTCGGAAGGTCAAGCGACCCTGCGGCTTCTTCCTGGTTCGCGTTACTCAGCGGCGGTCTGCTTCTGCGCCTGAAGTGTCACTTCCCAGCCCGACTTGCCGCCCCGACCGCCGGTGAACTGCGAGAACAGCATTTCCACATAGAGGGGGTCTGCACTGAAATCGCCCACCTGCTCTTCGGGCACGACCGGCTTGAAGGTCGTTTTGCCATACACGTCGTATTGCGCGCTCTCTGTCTCTTTCTCCGCCGTCCAGGCATCTCCCAGACAGGCTTCGACTTCACTGACCGCTTCCGTATAGGCCGCTTTGGCCAGCTCGCCATCGGCTTCAGAGTTCATCGTGCCCGCTTCGAAAAGGGTGCAGGAATAGGTGAAAATATCCGTATCCCCGCCGAAGAAGCCGCGCATGGCGCTGAGCCGGCAGGTGCCGTCCAGCAGGCTGTCTTTCGACACCCATGCATCCGGCAGCGGCTCATCACCCAACATGCGCGGATCCCCTCGCAGGCTGGTAAAGGGCTCGTCCTCGGCGCGGGCCGCCATGATCGCGGAAATCTGCGCGCAAGGGTCTTTCCCGGCGGTGGCTTCACCTTCGCCGCAAGCCGTCAGCGCCGCCAGTGGCAGCAAGAGCAGGTATCGTCTCATCTTTTACCCCCAGTTCATCCTGTCAGCCAACAATCTAATACCTGGCAACAGGGACACGCATCCCCCCTCAGGGGGGTGGGGTGGGACAAGTCTGGCCTCTCCAATCGGCCCACATAGCAAAAGCCGCTGTGCTGGAACGATTACAGCAGCTCACGCATAGGTCTGGCCAGTGAGGCCAATCCAAAATGTCTATAGTTTTCAATTCATTAACAAACCATCACGATTTTATACATATGCTCATCGCCATCGCGGTGCTGGGCTTCAGCCTCGTGTGTTCGCTGCTGGTGTTCCAGCGCGGCCAGGTTGCCAGCACCGAAACCGGGTGTCGTCGCTGGGTCATCGCCGCAGGCATCATTACCGGGCTTGGCGTCTGGGCCACCCATTTCATCGCCTTGATCGGCTACCAGCCTGGCTTTCCCGTCAAGTTCGACGCGATTGTTACACTCATGTCGGCCCTGATCGCGATTGTCGGCCTGACGGCGGCCACGTCCATTGCCCACAACAGTCTCACCACCGGCCGGAAGATGACTGCCGCGCTCGTCGGTTCAGGCACGGTCCTGACCATGCACTATTTCGGGATGACCGCCCTGAATGGCAGCGTCCTGATGACGTTTGATCCCTTCCTTGTCGCCCTCTCGATCGGCATGTGTTTTGGCTTCTATGTCTTCGCCTACACGTGCCGCCTGAGCACAAACCCGTTTATCCGTAATGTCATCAGCTGGTCATTGGGCATGGTCGCCATTCTGAGCGCACACTTTATCGGCATGAGCGCAATAACGATGACCCCGCTCGAAACGATCTCCGAAACCGGCTGGCTGATGGGCACCGGCGCGCTGAGTATAACCATCGCAACCACCACCTGCCTGATCCTCCTGTTTGCAGCGCTCGCTGCGGGCCTCGATTCGCTGCTCGTACAGTTGCGCCAGCTTGAAGCGCGCAAGCTCTCTGCCCTGGCTGACTCCTCCCAGGAAGCGCTCTTCATGGTGTCCGACCATGGCAAGGTCATCCAGGCAAACATGGCAGCCGAAACACTGCTCGGCATGCCACGCGACGAAATGCCGGGGGCGGACATTTCCGATATTCTTCAACTCAATGATCTGAGAAATCTCACCAATGGCAAAGACAGGCTGATCGGCGAACGCATCTTCCGCCCCAGCGGCGGACCGGAGATCACCGTGGAAATCACGACACGTCCGATGTCGGACGGAGATACCGGGTTTACGGTCTTTGCCGTCCGCGACCTCACACAGCGCCTGCGCCAGGAGGCCAAGGTCCGTGCGCTTGCCTATCGGGACACACTCACCGGCTTGCCTAATCGGGCGGCGTTCAACAATGCGCTTGAAGCGGGCATTCGCGACAAGCCCTATGCCGAAAACGATCTTGCTGTCCTCATCATCGACGTTGATGAATTCAAGGAAGTGAACGACCAGTTCGGCCATGATGTTGGCGATGGCCTGCTGCGTATTGTGGGCCGCCGCATCTCCGCCTGTCTGTCACCCGCCGACATGGTTGCCCGCCTCGGTGGCGATGAATTTGCCATCATCCTGCGCGGTCGCACCAGCATCCACCAGGTCGCATGGACCGCCAACGCGATCCTCAGATCCTTTGCCACGCCAATCAAGCTCGGCACACGCACCCTGCTGATGCGCGCCAGCATCGGTATCGCCCTCGCCGAGCCTGAGACCACCGGCACGGCGCGCGTACTCATGGCAGCCGACCGCGCGCTCTATGCCGCCAAACAGGCCGGTCGTGCCTGCTATCGCGTCTATGATGCCGCCCTGCATGAAGCGCACGAGGAGAAACGCGATCTCGAAACCGCCCTCCACGAAGCGGTTGATCAAGAACAGTTCGTGCTTCACTTCCAGCCAAAGGTCTGTACCCAAACGCGCGCTGTGGTGGGTCGCGAAGCGCTGATCCGCTGGAACAGGCCCGGTCGGGGCCTTGTCTATCCAGACACCTTTATTCCCGTGGCGGAACAAAGCCTTCTGATCAACGACATTGGCCGCTGGACGATCCGCGCCGCTTGCGAAGCAGCCGTCAACTGGGACGAGAACGAGACCGTCGCCGTCAACCTCTCCGCCCGCCAGTTCCTCGATCCGAATCTGGTGTCAGATGTGCGCGACGTTCTGCATGAGACGGGCCTCCACCCCGCACGTCTTGAGCTGGAGATCACCGAGACGGCGCTAATTCTCAACAAGCAGCTCGCCGCGACCATCCTTATGGAACTGAAGAGAATTGGCATCAAGATCGCCCTCGATGATTTCGGCACGGGCTACTCGTCCATGAGCTATGTCCAGTCCTTCCCGTTCGACCGCCTCAAGATCGACCGCTCGTTCGTGGCAGCTATGAATGGCGACCGTAAATCGCGCGCCATCGTTGAAGCGATCATCAGCCTCGCCCATTCGCTTGATATCCCGGTCGTTGCCGAAGGGGTCGAGACAGAGGAGCAGGCCAGCCTGCTGCGAAGCCTTCTGTGTGAGGAGCTTCAGGGCTTCCTGATCGCCCGTCCGGAACCCTTTATCTCGCCAGAGCAGCTCGAGCAGGAATCCCGCAAGCCCCACGCGGCGCTCTCAGCCGCCTGACCTGACTGAGATCAGGATTTGCCTTCGGCCCATTTCTTCAGGCCAGGGTCTGCCGGATCTTCCAGCATGATCTTGAGCCGGGCGTAGAGGTTGCCCGGCGTACTGGTCTGAACGCCCTTGCCCCTCAGGCGCAGCTGCGCGTCGGTGTTCGATCCCGCAGGCACTTTCAGTGTGACCGGGCCGGACGGCGTCTTCACTTCCACGCTACCGCCCAGAATGGCTGTCTTGAGATTGATCGACACGCTCATGCGCAGGTCCTTGCCATCGCGCTCCCACACACTGCTCGGCCGCACTTCCACTTCCAGCAGCGCGTCGCCCGGCGCCCCGCCATTCGGCGACGGCTGGCCCTGGCTCTTCAGACGCAGCGACTGGCCGCTCTCGATGCCAGCCGGAATGTTCACGTCCAGCGCCGTCCCGTCCGCCATGGTCATCCGGCGCCGCGCGCCTGTAATCGAATCCTCGAAGGAAATCTCGACGCGATAGCGAATATCGCGGCCCTTTTGCGGGCCTGGATTGCGCCGGCGTCCGCCGCCGCCAAACATGCCGCCCAGGATGTCCTCGAACGGGTCGCCCTGCGCCCCATCAAATGGATTACCACCGCCGCGCGTCTGCCAGCGTTGTCCGCCACCGCCCGGATATCCGCCAGCGCCACCACCGGGATAGCCCCCGCCAAAGCCTGCGGGATTGCCGTCACCGTCGATCTCGCCACGGTCGAACTTCGCCTTCTTCTCCTTGTCACCCAGGATATCCCAGGCCTGCGACACCCGCTTGAACTCCTCCATCTTGGCATTGTCGTCGGGGTGCAGGTCAGGGTGCAGGGCTTTCGCCTTGTTGCGATAGGCTTTTTTGATCTCGGCCTCGCTCGCTGTGCGGGTAACGCCGAGCACGCTATAGGGATCTAGGGCCAAGGGCGGATATTCCTCTAAATGGGTAAAATCACTGTTGGCCCAGAGTTAGGATGTTCCGGCGCCGATTGAAACCCATGGACCCACTCGGCCATCAGCGCCAGTCTCCGCCACCCGCGCCGCCACTACGCCCGGTGCCAGCGTCGCCGATGGCACGGTGACGTCAAAGCGCGCCCCAAAGCCGCTCCCCGTGTCCACCTCCACGGCAAACCGGCCCGCATTTGCCGCCTCGGGAAATGCCCAGCTCCGCGCCACATCCCCACCGCGCCGCACCCAATCCAGCGCGTCGCCGCGCCGCCGCAGGTGCGCCACCCGCCAAGGCAGGCCGCCTTTGTCCTCGAACACCAGCGCCTGCGCCGCATCATCCCCAGCCGCCCGCCAATCCAGCTCCAGCCCCACTTCGACGGGGCTGACACGCGCCCGCACCTGCGCGCTGTCTACCAGCACGACCCGCGCGCCCTCATCTGCCGCTGCGCTTTCGCTCCCCTCCTGCCCCCGCAACAGGCCGGTCAGCGCCCATATGTCCACGCCCACCAGTTCCGCGTCCGTAAACTGCACCAGCTCCCACCCCGCCGCCGTCTCCAGCAACAGCGCATTGCCACCCGCCAGCACCTGCGCTTCCGGCAGGCTCGCAAAGTCCCCGCCCGGCGCATAAACGCGCAGCACGTTGGCACGGTCCCATCGCCCCACAGGCCCGGCGCCCACCGCCTCCACCAGCCGCCCGATCACCGCCGGCTGGCTCAGGACAGCCCGCTCACTCATCGCATCTGCCGCCAGCCCCACCAGCACACGCACTTCGCCAGCACAAAGTCCGCCCCCGGCATATGCGGAAAGCCACGAAAGTTCGCGACATTCCCAAACGTGTCCCGGCACGTCTCCCATCGCTGGTCACACGCCACGCCCGGAAATGCACCCAAGTCCACGCCGCACCGCGCATCCCCCAGCGCCGCATCGCACCGGCGCGCATAAACGCGCCCCATAGGTCGCTCCAGGTCTGCCTTGATCGACACCAGCTCCGCCTGGAACGCTGTCTCCCCGCGCGTCACTTCGCTCAGCCGCCCGCTCCAGACGCACACGAAAAATTCCGGCTGCTCCCAGTCCACCCGCAACAAGCGCACCGCCGCGCCATCCCACAGGCCCGCCGCCAGATCGTCTTCCGTGATCGCCGCGTGCGATAGCGCCCCGCCCGCCGCTGCCTGCCCCGGCTTCAACGCCGCAGACGCAGTAAACTGCCCCGCCACCAGCGCCTCGCCCGGCTGATACGTCACCGCGTCCACCACCAACGCCCGGTCATGCTCGGTCACCGCCAGCGCAAACCCGTCCGCTCGAGTGAGCCGCCAGCACAGGCACGTCGTCGCCGCTCCGCTCGCAAGGCGCGCGGCAAATTCCGTCTCGATAATCCGCATCAGCCGACCAGCTCCACCAGCGGCACGCCCACAACGCGCCCCGCGCCAAAGGCCTCAAGGCTCACGTCCAGCCGGTCCACATCAAACCGCACCGGGCAATCAAACCGGAAACCAGCCGTCACCACCACGCCTGCATCCCCGCGCAGGCCCGCCATCAGCGCCGCCTGCACCGCCGCCTCCGCCCGCCCGCTCACAGCTTCACCTCGCGCCGCGCCGACACGATCGCATCGACCTCATCCGGCAGATCGCTGCCCGCGCTCCCGCGCCGATACGCCTCCAGCACCAACAGTTTCAGCGCCAGAACCAGATCCTCCGGCACATCGCCCGCCGCGCCATATCCCGCCTCAAACACCGCCTCGATCCGTCCGCCCTCGGGCACCACAGGCAGCGCCGTCCACGGCCTCAGAAACAGCCGCCCCGCCCGCACAAGGAACCGCCCGGTCACCAGCTCCGACGTCTCCTGCGCGTCCACAACCGAAACAGACACCAGGCCCGTCACCGGTCCCGCGCCCAGCCACGCTCCACGACGTGTCACTTCGCCCGGCCAGCACTCCCAGCTCTGCTTCAGCGTGCGCGTCACTAGCGCCAATCCGCTCGCCGCCTCCAGCCGCGCCCGCGCCGCCGCGATCAGCGCCGTCACCAGCGCATCCTCGCCATCCGTCCCGATGCGCAGATAGTCCTTCGCCGCATCAAGGGACAAAGCTTCCCCGTCCGGCGGTGTGATCACCGTCAGTGTCATATCGAAATCCTGTTATGTATCAGGCCTCTATCCGGCCGTTTGCTTTTGGTTCAGCTCTTGCAGTCTATAGTTCCGTCCAGTCCCACTATCCGGAGCCACCCGTGTCCCTGCGCGTCATCATACTCGCCTCTGCTCTCCTCGCCCTGCCCGCCGCCGCGCAGAGCACGGACTATATGAATGGCTACTACCAGCGCGCCGTGGAATCCGGCGTCACGCCCGAAAACCCGTCCGACATGGTCCGCTGCGCCTCCTATTGGGCCGTCTGGTCACAAAGCGCTGCCCAGGACTGGGACGCCGCCTTCATGGAGCGCCTCAGCCCGGACCTGCGCCCCGCCGAAAGCGAACTCGCCGCCGGCTACTGGGCCCAGATGGCCTCAGACCGCTTCGAGGATGAGACCGGCGACACCGCCCGCTTCGAAGAAGAAGTCGACATCGCCACCCCCATCGCCCTGCAGGCCTATCTGGACCTGCGCACCGCCCCCGACGCCCGCGACCGCTACCACATGTTCCGCGTCCTCGGCGCCTGCCACCTCACGTTTGAGTAAGGCGACCGGCGCACGCTCCGCAGCGAGATTGCGCATCCTGATTTCTCAGTTAGAGTCATCTCATGCTCGACCTCATATGGAAGAATACGATATTCAAACTGGTCTATGGCCCATTGCTTATGGGCCTTGCCATTTTGCTGAGCGTTGACGACCGCTCGACCGTACTCTTCATTGGCATTCCCTTGATCACGATTGGCCTTGTCGGAATCACCCTTCGTCAGATCGCCCGCCGCAGGGCAACGCCCGACAAGGTCGAATAGCGCTCCTTAGACCAGCGCCGTCAGCTTGCTGATGATCATCCCGCCCACCGGCAGGCCGACCTGACGCACCAGCTCGTCATCAATCGCCGTCTCGGTCGACCTGATCAGCGTCGCCAGCGCCTCCGCCGCCTTGGTCGTGAACTCTTCCTGCTGCGGCTTGGTCAGCAGTGCCGCCTGACGGATCAGGGCAATAATCACGGATTCAATCATGTATTTCTCCTTGGTTTGAAATTTTAGAAAAAGAAGGTCCGCATCCCCGGCGAACGCCGGGGTCTCATGCGGCACGAGATCCCGGCCTGCGCCGGGAATGCGGCGTAAAAATCAGAACACCATCGCCTTGATCGCGTCGAAGTTCTGAACCCCGCCGCCCACACGCTTCGTCGTGTAGAACAGCACGTAAGGCTTGGCCGAATACGGGTCGCGCAGCACACGCGCGCCCTGACGGTCAGCAATCAGGTAACCGCGCCGGAAATCCCCGAACGCAATCGCCGCATTGCCCGTGCCAATGTCCGGCATGTCTTCCACTTCGGTCACCGGATAGCCCATCACGGTCGCCGGCTCGCCGCCATTTCCGGGCTGCCACAGGTAGCGGCCGTCGCCATCCTTCAGCTTGCGAACAGCAGACACGGTGCGCCGGTTCATCACGAATCGCGCCCCGGCCCGGAACTGCGATTTCGGCGTATAGATCAGATCGATGATCTGGTCGGCCGCGTCAGTGGCGGTAAAATCCCCCGCCACAGACCCGATCTTGCCCCAGACATGGCTGCCCTCGGCAACGATCTCATAGTCGAGAAACCCGCGCGGCTTGCCCGCCCCGTCACCCGAAACAAACGCCGCCGATTCCTGCGCCGCAAACGCGCCTTCCACCTCGTCGGCCAGCCAGGCGTCGACATCGGCATAGGAATCCTCGAGCAGGGCCTGCGTCGCCGCCGGCATCGCGTATAGCTCCCCCGCCGGGAATTCCAGCAGCGCCAACCCGCTCGTCGCCGTCTCCGGCCGCGCCGCCGTCTCGCCCACCCAGCTTGCCGCCGCGCCAAGGCCCACGGGCTTGCGGAACACGCCGGCAGACGTCTGCCGTACCGTGGCAATCGCACGCATCGGGCTTGCCGCCATCAGCCGCGCCTCAATCAGGCGGTCCAGCTCCGGCGGGGCCACATAGCCGCCTTGCGCATCGCTGCCCGTGTTCAGGCCCTTAGTATCCAGCCGCGAAATGCCGCTATCATCCCCCGTGCGCAGGTATCGCCCCCAGGCCTCGCTGCGCGCATCATCTTCCCGCGCCGCCGGTGACACACCGACCTCAGGCCGCGCCATCTTCAGGCTCAACGCCTCCAGCTGCCGGTCAATGCGCGTCAGACGCTCATCCGTCAGCGGATCGCTCGCCCCCTTCGCCTCGATCTCGCCGAGCCGCTCATCATTCGCCTGCCGGAAGGCCTCGAACGCCGCCATCATCTCGGCCACTTCCGGCTTTGGCCCCGCCATTTTCGTTTCCTTGGTCATGCTCTCTCCTTCACCAACCCAAAATCCATCCTCACGCCGCCATCTTGCGGGCGACATCGCCCACCAGCGCAAACCGCGCTGCCCCCAGCATCGGCCTCGCCACCAGCGACACTTCCACCAGCTCCACCTCGATCAGCTCCCGCCCGCCCTCAACACGGGCCCGCCACAGGCGCGGCCGAAACCCGATCGACAGCCCGTCCAGCCCCCGCGTCGCCAGGCCCCGCGCACTCTCAGCCTCGACCAGGCCGCGCACATACAGCCCGCGCCCGTCCTCGATCATCCGTGTCCACCGCCCGGCCACCGCGCCATTCCGGTGCTGCAACAGCATCGGCAAGGTCCGCGCCTCGCGCAGGCTCCGCGCAAACGCACCCGCCCGCACCACATCCCCGGTGGCATCCGCCACCCCGAACAGGCTGGCATAGCCTTCGATGAGGAGCGACCTACTCATCCGCCGCCTCCAGTTTCCGCTCCATCCGGTCCAGCTGCGCGCGCACTGCGCCCAGCTCCGCCTCCACACGCGCCAATCGCTCGCCCACAGGCCGCCCGGCCTCAACATTCCGCTCCAGCACGGTAATCCGCTCCGCCGCCGCCCCGGCCCACACAAGCGCCCCGCCCGTCTGCACCAGCACCGCCATCACGAAACCAAGCGTGATTTTCTTCTCGAAATTCATGTGCCCAGCCCCGCAATCGCCCGCTTCTCTTCAGGCGTCGCAAAGCTCGCCCCCTCCAGCCGCGCCCACAGCGCATCGCGCTCGACAGACAGCGCCGGCACGCGGTCCACATCGCAGCGCACCTCCACATCCCCGCCCAGCGGTTCGTCCAGCCACAGCGACAGGGCCGCCGCCGTCTTCTCCGCCAGCGGCAACACGGTCATCCGCCAGAAGGCGAGGTTCGCCTCCCGATAGTTCGAGTACGTATTATCCCCCGGAATCCCGAGCAGCATTGGCGGTACGCCCAGCGCCAGCGCAATCTCGCGCGCCGCCGCATTGCGCGCCTCCTGGAAATCCATCTCGGCTGGCGACAGCGACATCGGCCGCCATTCCAGCCCACCCTCCAGCAGCAGGGGCCGCCCGGCATTGGCGGCACCCGAATAATGCGCCTCCAGCTCGGCTTTAAGCGTCTCAAACTGGTCGTCCGGCAATCGCCCGCCGCCGCCATAGACAAGCGCGCCCGAAGGCTTGGCCGAATTGTCGATCAGCGCCTTCGCCCAGTCGGCGCTCGCATTGTGCAAGTCCAGCGCACGTCTCGCGGCCCCCAAAGGGGGAAGCCCCATTACGTCATCTGCCGGATTGAACAGTTTCAGGTGCAACACCGGGCTCCAGCCGGTGTCCTCGCGCCGGATCAGCCGCTCGCCGCGCCGTTCGCGCACGGCCGAGGCCTCCACCCAGCCGCGCGCATCCGTCACCGGCCGCACGCTGTCAGGCCGCAGCGCAAAGAGGGCCGCCACGCCGTCGCGCCCGTCTATCTGTACCGCCTCGACAAACGCATTCCCGGCCAGCTGCAGCTGCGTGTAAACGCCCTCCAGAAAGCTCGCCCCTGCCATGTCCGGCGCGGGCGCCTGCAGCAGTTTCGCCGCCCCCTCATGGCCCGTCACCAGCGGCACGCTGGCCGCTGCTTCCGCCACCATGCGCACACAGCGATATGCCACCGCGTTGCGCAAATAGCCGTCCTGCGTCAGCGAGGCGGCATCGCGCCCGCCCCAGGCCGCTACCCCCAATTGCGACAGTGCAATCAGAGGTGCCGCGGCTTTCGATTCGCGCCGTGCGCCGGCAAATGGCCAACCCCAGTTCATGCTTCCCTCGCTTCCCGATAGCTTCTTCCGATGCAGCGAATTTACTCCCGCAGGCATAGCGGTCGGACGGAAGATAAAATTCCCTAGCAATCCTCGGGTACTAGCCTGATAAGTTGAGGGAAACAGGCGCTCGGGACCTGCATTTTTAGAGAAACAGGCAATAGCCATGCAGACCCAAATCTGCTTTGTGCCGCGCTTGTGACAGGGGAAGAGGAGCTAACAGAATGTCGGCACGCGTCATCTCGATTGCCAACTCAAAAGGCGGTGTCGGCAAGACCACCACCTGCGTCATGCTGGCCGAGGCTTTCGCGGCTTCTGGCCGCCGCACACTGGTCGTCGATCTCGATACGCAAGCCAACGCATCGCTGCTCGTCTACGGGCACGAGGGCGACGAACACCTGTTCCAGGCGATCAATGATTACGCCACGATTTCCGACTGGCTGCTGGAGAATTTCTTCGCAAACGAGCAGAAGCGCCTCTCCGAATTCGTCGTCACAGGCGCCAGCGACGTCACGCATGAGGGCAAGTCCCTCCCGCTGGACCTGATCCCGTCCTCTCCGCGCCTTCGCAAGACAGAGCGCGAGCTGATCTACGAACTCACCGCCAAGAAATACTCGATGCAGGCCCTCGAAGGCCAGGTCGGCCGCCGCCTGCGCGACGACTTCGACCTGCTGAAAAGCGAGTATGACGTCATCATCTGCGACTGCCCGCCCGGCATCTCGGTGATGACCGAAAGCGTGCTCGCAGCCAGCCACCTCATCGTCGTCCCAACGATCCCGGATTTCATGTCCACGCTCGGCCTCGATCTTTTCACCGGCGACATCATGCGAAACCTGCGCGATCGTGATATTGAGAACCTGCCCGTTGTCCTCGCCACGCGCTTTGACAACACGCCTCACCAGCAGGTCGTGCTGCAAGCCATGCGCGATGCGGCCAATTCGAAGGAAGCCGAATTCCGGATGTTCAAGACCGTCGTGCCTCTCAAGACCGGCTTTGCGTCCAACCCGATCGAACTCGGACCGGACCCGACGCTGTCGGCCAAATGGCCCGGTGAAGCGCTCGGCATCATCGACTCCCTCATGAAGGAAATCCTGGAGCTATTGAAATGAGCATGACGACAGCCACCGGGGGTGCCGGCGCGCTGGCAGCCCTGCTCGACAATCGCGACCGTTTTGCCAAGCTGGCCGAGAAGGACTTCTCCGCCGCGGCTGGCCTCCTCGTCCGCAAGCTCATGATCTCCGCCGGCCAGACGACCGAAGACATGGTCTTCCTGCGCGAGTCTGTCGGCACTGAAATCTTCGAAACCGAACTGAAGCGGCTGTCCAGCCACCATGCCCGCCTCCTCGCCCGCCGCCTCGACAAGGACGTGGACGATTTCGAGGTCTCCACCGCGGGCGCTGCCGCCGCCCACATCCGCAAGGTCATGTCCGGCGAGACCGCCACGCCTGAGGCCAAGGTCGCTCCGGCTGAAGACACCACACCGCCTGCCGACGACACGCCCCCCACCGGCAGCGACGACGGCCCGAAGAACGCCTATTTCGGCCGCAAGTCCTTCCGCGCTGGCAACTAGGCCTGCTGCGGCAGCTCGAACAGCGCCCGGTTCTCGGCCAGGATCATCGCCGTATCCTCCGCGCTCGGCTCCAGCGACCAGTTACCCTTCTGGAACGTCCCGCCCAGCACAATCCCATCGCGCCGCCCGAACATGTAGGCATGGCTCCCGGTGATGATGTTGTAATCGATTTCCGCCTGCGGCTGCAGGATCACCAGCTGTCCGCGTGCCGGTGTTATCACCGTGTCGCCAAAAAGCGCCCCTGCACCGAGCCCGGTACAATTGAACACCACCGTCTCCGGCAGCGCCGCTACCTGCGCCACGTCATCAAATGACTGCACCGCGATCTTGCCCCCGCGCAGGCGAATGTCCCGCTCCAGCACCCGCAGGTAATAGGGCGTATCCACCATCATCGTGTCGAAACTCTTCGCGAAGGGCGCATTGAAGCTCAGCTCGCCGGGCTCATACTCGCGCTCGTTCACCACGAACTCATGCATCGGGCTGCCCTTTGGCGCGGGCGTGTTCGGCTTCGCCTCGTCCGACAGCACATAGTTCACTTCCCATGTGACGCCATATTCCGGCCCGGTCAGCAGCTGGAAGCGCTGGAAGGCAAAGCGCGACGCCGCCACATGCTTCGCCCTGTAGGCATCGTCCACCATGCTCTCCTGATAGACCGATGCAGGCCACCACTGCCCGCCCGCAATGTTCGATGTCGTCTCCGGCGACAGCGCCTTGGCATAGATCGTCACATTCGCCCCGCGCTCCAGCAGCAGCATCGCGGTCGACATGCCGACAATGCCAGCGCCCATCACGGCATAATCTTTCACGTTCGGGTCCCAGCCTTCTTCCACCGCGAGATGCGCCGTGCCCCAGGACAGCGTGATCCCGCCGCCACCATGGCCATAATTATGGATAACAGCCTTCTCGCCCAGCATCTCCCGCTCAACCCGGAATCCAGTCGGGCGGTATGGCCGGAGGCCCACCACAACCCGCGCCACCCGGCCCGGATCCACGATCACCGGCGGCACCTGCTTCATCGCCACTTTCGGCACGCTCGATGCAGGCACGCCAGCGCAGGCCGTCGCCATGGCCGCCAGCCCCGTCGCCGCAAATGTCCGCCGTGTCAGCTGTGTCATCGCCCGTCTCTCCTGATTTAACGGCTCCAGCCTCCGCTGCCCCGTGTCGGAGATCAAGCCGTTTTCGTCGCCCGCCGGGCTGGTCCCTCACGCCTGCCTAGAGCGCGCGCACACGCGGCCCACCTGTCCGCTCCAGCATCAGCGCCCACACGGCCCAGACCAGCGCATCCACCCGGTCCGGCGACCCGGTAAAGCCCTCCGCGCCAAACCGGCACATCTGGTCCTCCAGCGTCGGCAACAGGCCGAGATGCGCTACCTTGCCCTGCTCGTACAGCAGCGCCACCGGCATCGCCCGCGCCCGCTTGCCAAGCCGCGCATGCACCAGCCGCACAGGCATGCGGCACCCTGCGCTCTCCAGCGTCTGGCGCACCATCTCGCCGCCCTGGTTCGCCTCCGCGATAATCATGCTCGCCCCCACGGCCTCCGCCAGCGCCACCGCGCGCCCTGCCCAGTCCGCCGGGCGCAATCCCGCCGCCGAGGCATCGCCCAGCACGAAACAGCGCCGCCCGAACCCTGCTGCCTCCGCCACGCCCGCCGCGATGATCCCGCACGCATCGGCGCGCGGCCCGCTCGTCGCCGGCGGGTCCACCGCCACCACAATGTCGGCCATCTCCGGCACCGCATACACACGCCCCGCATCAATCATGCTCCGCACAAAGAGCGCGCCCTTGGGGTCTTCCAGCAGGTCGCCCATCAATTCCTGCCGCGCCATGGCCGACCCCGCATAGGCCGCCTCCATCGCGTCAACGAAGCCCGGCGCGAGGTTCACCGCATTCTCCCGCGTCGTGCTCCGCGTCATCATGCTTCCCCCGTCCGCCACCAGTCGCCGCACAAGGTCCACAGGGCGCGGCGTCGTCGTCGCCACGCAGCGCGGGAACGCCCCCAGCCGCAGGCCCATCTGCAGATTGTCCCACACGGCCTCGCCCTTCGCCCACGCCGCCACCTCATCACACCAGGCCGCATCGAATTGCGGCCCCCGCAAACTGTCCGGGTCTTCCGCCGAGAAGGCGAACGCTTCGGCTCCGTTCGGCCACACCAACCGCCGCCGGGACACTTCATAGACCGGCACCCCTCCTGCCCCATCAAGATGGCGCAGCCCGCTCGGCCCCTCGATCATCACCTCGCGCACATCCGAAAGCGCCGGCCCCACCAGCGCCACACGGCGGCATCCCCGGCGCACCGCCATCCGCACCCATTCCGCCCCCGCCCGCGTCTTGCCAGCGCCACGTCCGCCCATGAACAGCCATGTCCGCCAGTCGCCCTGCGGCGGCACCTGCGTATCGCGGGCGCACAGGATGAATGGATTTGCGTTCAATGCGTCCCATTCCATCGGCGTCACCGTCTCCGGGCTCAGGATAAGTTTCCGTCTCAGACGGTGATCCGAATTCCGCCAGCCGACGAATTCGCTCGGCCTCTCCAAGATTCTCCCAGGCCTCATCCGGCTCCCCCGCATCACCCATTTCCGCCTTCGGCGCCTCGCGCGCCGCCGCCCGCATCGCCGCTTCGGTCAGCCGTATTTCATTGTTCAGCTTTGCCAGCTTGCCCACATCCACCTCGCCGCCATCCGCCTGTGCGTCGGCCATCGCCTCAAGCGAAAGGCGCAGCGTCAGCCATGCCAGTTCCAGCGGCCGCTCCGGTCCACCGAGGTCCTTCTCGCGGATTGTGCGATCAACCGTCTTTCGGTTGCGCCCCAGCCGCCCCGCAATCTCGCCATGGCTCAGCCCCAGCAAGACAAGAAACCGTATGTTCCGCGCCTCCCGCTCGTTCATGTGTTTCCGGTATCGTGTGGTCTGCATGGGGCGAACTATACGCCCGCTCGAATCACGGTCGGAAAGACCGCGCCCTTTCCCCCTCAACGGCCACAAGGCATTCGCTCCGAACGGCTACATTTGCCCGGATCTTGAGAAATGAAAACATGACGTTTATTTGACAATCGCACCATGCCTTGTTGCCCGGCAACCACACTTCCCGGGCGTTAAGCTTACCAAACCGTAATTGTCGTAAATCCTCAGAAGAAGTGTCGCGCGACTGTCACCTTGACGACCTAGAGGGGCCCCATTCCTCCCAGGGACTCGATAGGTCAAACACATGAATTTCCGTTACAAGAAACTCCTCCTCACCACAGCGCTCGCCACTGCCAGCCTGTGCCTTTCCGCACCCGCATATGCTCAGGTTACGGAAGTTGACGCCGACGCGCGGCTCGACACCGTCACCGTCATCGGCCAGCGCGCCATGATGGAAAGCGCCATCGCCCGCCAACGCGCGTCCGACACGATCCAGAGCGTCGTCACCCGTGATGCCCTCGGCCAGTTTCCCGACCAGAACGTCGCCGAATCCACGCGCCGCCTTACCGGCGTCAACATTCTCGACGACCAGGGCGAAGGCCGCTTCATCTCCGTGCGCGGGCTCGACCCGACGCTCAACGCCTCCTCCATCAATGGCGTGCGCCTGCCTTCCCCGGAATCCGATACACGCGCCGTTGCGCTTGACGTTGTCGCTTCCGAACTCGTTGAATCCATTGAGGTAAAGAAGACCCTGACGCCTGACATGGACGCCGACACGATCGGTGCTTCCATCGAGATCAACACGACCAAGGCGTTCGACCGCGACGACCTTTTCCTCAGCACAAAGCTCGAAGGTTCCTATAATGACCTGAATGGCGAATACTCGCCAAAAGCCGCGGTCGACTTCTCCATCCCGATCTCGGACACGTTTGGTGTGGCGGGCGGCCTGTCCTTCTCCAACCGCAAGACCTCGACCGACAATATCGAAGCCGACGGCTGGAAAACCAATGACGATGGCATCACTTACGCGGAAGACCTTGAGTATCGCGACTATGATGTCGAGCGCGAACGCATCGGCGGCTCGCTCTCGTTTGACTGGAAAGCCACTGACAGCACGACACTCTACGCCCGTGCTATCTATTCCAAGTTCGACGACACCGAAAAACGCCAGCGCCTCGTCTTCACTTTTGACGAGCCTGTCAGCGGCGACGCCAATTTCGCCACCTTCGACTCCGGCAACGAGATCCGTATACGTCGCGGCCTGAAAGACCGTTTCGAAAGCCAGATCATCCAGTCTTACCAGGTCGGCGGCGAAACCGAGACCGGCCCCTGGAAGTTCGACTACAAGCTCGCTTATTCCGAAGCCGAGGAACACGAATACGATACGCAGGATCCGACCCGCTTCGAGAAGAAGTTCAAGGATGCCGGCGAGCTCGGCGTCAACGTGAACTACAGCAATCTCGAAAAGCCCGTCTTCACTATCCTCAATGGAGCCGAAGCGTTCAACGACGCCTCGAACTACAAGTTCAAGGAACTCGCCGTGAACGACGGCATGTCCAAGGACAAGGAATGGTCGGCCAAGGGTGACATCGCCCGCACGTTCGGCCTTGCCAGCGGCGAGTTTGAATTCAAGACAGGCCTCAAGGTCCGCCTGCGCGAGAAGACCTATTCCGCCAATAACCTCATCTATGATGATTTCGACGGCGCCGACGGCTATACGCTTGCTGACGTGACGGGACGGCAGACTTATGGTCTCGCAGACCTCGGCGTCCTGCCGGATCTCGGCAAGGTCCGCGCCTTCTATGCGGCCAACAAGGCCGGCTTTGTCCTCAATGAGGACGACTCCTTCCTCGACTCCATTTCCGGTGCCTATGAAGTACAGGAAGACATCTATGCCGGTTATGCACAGGGCAAGTACTCAACCGAACGCATGACACTTATCGGCGGCGTGCGTGTCGAACAGACGAAGGACGATCTTGGCGGCAACCTGGTCGACGAAGACGCGGTCACGGCCACGCCGCTCAACTTCTCCAACGATTATACCAACGTCCTGCCAAGCCTGAACCTCAAGTATGAGGCCATGGAAAACCTGATCCTGCGCGCTGGTATCTTCGCCAGTGTCGTGCGCCCGGGCATCGGCCAGATGGCCCCGCGCTCTTCGATCAACGAAGACCTCGAAGCCACCTTCGGCAACCCCGACCTTGATCCCTACAAGGCCTGGAACGGCGATCTCAGCATCGAATACTACCCGAACCCCGGTACCGTCCTGCAAGCAGGCGTCTTCTACAAGGATATCAAGGACTTCATCGTCGAACAGACCTTCCAGGACGATGTCGCCCCTTATAACGGCGTGTTCAATGGCATCGCCTTCACCGAAGCCACCATTCCGATCAACGGCGATACGGCGACCGTTCAGGGCATCGAACTGAACTACCAGCAGGCGCTCGACTTCCTCCCCGGCCTGCTCGACGGCATGCTGGTCGGCCTCAACTACACCTATACCGATGCCCAGGGCGACGTGCCGGATGGCGACGGCGGCATGCGCTCCATCGCGCTGCCAGCCGCTGCGAAAAACACTTACAACGCCATGCTCGGCTACGAGAAGGGGGGCCTGTCCCTTCGCCTCACCGCCGCCTATCGCGACGAGTATCTGGATGAACTCGGCTCCGATGCCGGAACCGACCGCTACGTGAAGGACCACCTCCAGATCGACGCCTCGGCCAAGTATCGCTTCACCGACCGGGTCCAGGGCTTCGTCGAGTTCGTGAACATGGGTGACGAGCCTTACGTCGCCTTCCAGAAAGGTCCGGATCAGGATCGTCTCCTGCAGTACGAAACCTACTCCTGGACTGGCAAGGTCGGCGTCCGCCTGACCTACTAGTCGAAGCGTTTCCTCCCGCTGCCCTCCCCCGTCTCAGACATGGGGGAAGGCAGTTGCCGTTGCGCACGACGCTGCAGCAAAGCTGACCATCCGGGCCGAAGCCCGCCTCATTCTCTTCCGGAAATGGCCCCGAACACGTACCGGGTCCGCCCGAAAGACAGACCTTTCCCGCCTTATTCGGGGCGCAGCTTCCAAGCATTGCAAATCCGCAATGAAAGGAGCTTCCCATGTTCGCCGCCGTCAGGATCCGTGCCCGTGTCTCAGACTGGAGTCCCCTGTTCTCCCGTTCAGGTCAGTGGCTTGGCGCAACCCTGACAGCGGCGGCATTTGCCGCTGGTGCCGCCTGGGCTGACCAGGAACCCCGCCTCGTCACGCCGAATGATGCCACCACCGGCACGCTGCTCTTCAAGTCATCCACACAAGGAAAATACGTTCAGGCCCCGTCTTTATTGACGGATGTGCAGATCGATATTTCCGGCCCCATCGCCCGCACCCGCGTCACCCAGCGTTTCGAGAACACGACCGATGGCTGGGTCGAAGGCGTCTACGTTTTCCCCCTGCCGGATGAAAGCGCTGTCGACTCGCTCCGCATGCAAATCGGCGACCGCTTCATCGAAGGCCTGATCGAGGAGAAAAAGAAGGCCAAGGCCATCTATGAACAGGCCAAGTCCGAAGGCAAAAAGACCGCCCTGCTTGAACAGGAAAGGCCGAACCTCTTCACCAATTCTGTCGCCAGTATCGGCCCCGGCGAAACCATCATTGTCCAGATCGAGTATCAGGAAACCGTCCACCTTTCCGACGACACATTCTCACTCCGCTTCCCCATGGTCGTCGCGCCGCGCTACATGCCTGCGCCTGAAATCCTCACCGCTTCCCTCGGCGAGGAAGGCTGGGCCGTAAGCGACCCCGTGCCGGATCGTGGCCGGATCTCCCCGCCGGTCCTGAATCCGCAACTTGGCAACACCAACCCGCTCACGCTCAGCGTCTCGCTAGACGCCGGGTTTGCGGTTGGAAAACTCGAGTCCACCTATCATCCCATGGACACGAGCTGGACCGGTGCCAGCGCCGCCAACCTCACGCTGTCTTCAGGAAGCACCTATGCCAATCGCGACTTCGAGCTGACATGGATGCCCAAGGCCTCCAAGGCCCCCAGCGCCGCGCTCTTCACTGAAACAGTGGATGGTGAGCCCTATTACCTCCTGATGGTCACGCCGCCTGTCGCCGCCCAATCCGCGCCGCCACCACCGCGCGAGATCACCTTCATCATCGACACATCAGGCTCCATGGGCGGCGAGTCGATCCGGCAGGCCCGGACAAGCCTCGCCCTCGCCATTGCCCGCCTCAAGCCCGAGGACCGCTTCAACGTCATCGAGTTCAATTCCGTGACCCATGCCCTGTTCGATCATCTCCTGGATGCCAGCACTACAAACCGCGCCCGCGCCACGCGCTGGGTGAACAATCTGGAGGCCACGGGCGGCACCGAAATGCTGCCCGCCCTGCGCGAAGCCTTTGCCGACCACGGCACCGGCGACGGCCGCCTGCGCCAGGTCATCTTCCTGACGGACGGCGCCATCGGCAACGAGCAGCAACTGTTTGAAACCATCACGCAGTACCGCGCCGACGCGCGCATCTTCACCGTCGGCATCGGCTCCGCACCCAACAGCTTCTTCATGTCCCGCGCAGCAGAACTCGGCCAAGGCAGCTACACGCACATTGGCGATGTCGATGAAGTCGCCGCCCGCATGGGTGCCCTCTTCACCAAGCTCGAAAGCCCCGCCATCACCAGCCTCGCCGCCACATGGCCGGACGGCACCAAGGTCGAGGCATGGCCCTCGCCACTGCCGGATATCTATTCCGGCGAGACACTCGTCATCGCCGCCAATGCCGCCGCGAAAGACGGCCTGGTCTGGGTTTCCGGGTTGAATGGCGACCAGCCCTGGAAAGTCGGCCTGCCCCTCAAGCAAGCGGCAAAACGCGAAGGCATTTCAAAACTCTGGGCCCGCAAGAAAATCGCCTCGCTGGAACTCGACCGTGCTCGCGCCGACACATTCCCGGACCTCGTCGACGACCAGATTCTCAGCGTCGCCCTCGCCCACCATCTCGTCTCGCGCCTGACCAGCCTGGTTGCCGTGGACGTGACACCGAGCCGCCCGGAAGGTGCAGACCTCGACAGCGCGCAGGTGCCCCTGAACCTCCCTGCAGGATGGGATTTCGGCAAGGTCTTCGGCCATGAGGGCATCCGCTCCGACGCGCCGATGATCCCCGTCGATGCGCTCGCCATCCGCAAGCCGGATCCGCAACGGATGAACGCTCCCATGCAGGTCGACCGCGGCGTCCACCTGCCGAACACAGGCACGCTATCAGACCTGAAACTGCTCGCCGGCATCATCCTCGTTCTGCTCGGCTTCATGGTGAAACTCATCTTCCGCCGCATCCAGTTGCGCCATGCCGCATGACGCCGAAACACGTGATCCTCCCTCCACATGGGGGAGGTGGCCCCACCCGGGCCGGAGGAGGGCATTCGGCCTCACCGCCGCCCTCCTCCTTTCCGGCTTGATCCTGATGGGCAATGGCGCCTACCTGAAGGCCAAGGCCAGCCTCTCGCAGGTCCTGCTTGCCCATGCCTGGGAAAAGACACTGCAAGGCTCAGCCGATGCCCGCCCCTGGCCATGGGCTGATGTGACGGCTGCAGCGAGGCTGGAACTGCCGCGCCTCAAGGCCTCGGCCATTGTGCTCACCGGCACCAGCGGGCAGGCCCTGGCGTTTGGCCCCGGCGTAATGGAAGGCTCCGCCGCCCCGGGCCAGCCAGGCCTGACGCTGCTCGCAGGCCACCGCGACAGCCATTTCGCCTTTTTGCAGCATGCCCGCATCGGCGACACGATCCGGCTCACCGGACCGGACGGCACGCCCCATCCCTACATACTGACAGAAACCCGTATCGTGGACGAAGACGCGAGCATGCTCACCCCGGGCGGCACAGGCGCGCCCACGCTGGCCCTCACCACCTGCTATCCCTTCGAAGGAATGACACCCACACGCCAGCGCTTCGTCGCCATCGCCCAAATGAAAGACCCGCCAACCGGTGAGGCTGGCGGGTCTGATACTGTCCCGGAGGCAAAGGCGCGCTCAGGCGCCGTCGCGATCCCAGAAGCGGAGGTTGGCGAGTTCTGAGACGAAGCTCTTTATGGTAGCGGGCTTACCCAGTTCAACGCAGCCACCATCCATGTGGTCAGCCATGCCAACAGCCTCGAAAAGCTTCATCGAATCTGGCGTGTAGCCGATATATTTATAGTGCGCGAAGGCATCATTGAGGAAGTCCTTGGCCGGTGGCTTCTTCGCCATGTCGTCGGCGCACTCTTCGGTCAGCATGATGGCCACGGCATCGAACAGAACAGACGGCCCGCCATCGATTTTCTCGTCGGCGGCAACATGCGTACCATCATCAAGGTCGACGCCATTGATGGTTGGCGCCACAACAGCCACCATGCCACCAGCCTTCTCGACCGCCTCTTTCAGGGCGTTGAACGACTCCGCCGACGCGTCATCGCAGAGGAATACCCCAAGCTTACGACCTGCAAAGCTCTTGGGCGGATTCTTGAGCATGCTGAGGGCGTCGGAAGCCGGCAGGTCCTGCATCGTTGGCCGGGCCGCCTTCATGGCAATCGGCGTCTTGATGCCGAGGCCTTCAGCCACCGTATCGGCGAGTCCCTTGTCCACGTTCACGAGGTGCGCCACCATCCGTTCACGGATTTCGGCCTTCTCCACCTTGCTAAGTTCGAACACGAGCGCGTCGCCCATATGGGCCTGCTCAACTTCGGTCTGGCTGATATAGAACTGCCGCGCCTGGCTGTAATGGTCGGCGAAGGATTCCGGCCGCAGGGCCTCCTTCTTGCCTTCTATCGGCTGGGCGAAATGCTGGTAGCCGTTGTCCGGGTCTTCGCGCGGGCCGCCTTGTTCGGTGCCCCAGCTATTGGGCTCGTAATTGGCGCGGCCGACAGGGTTTTTCATGGCCATATGGCCGTCCTGCTGAAAAGTGCGCATAGGGCATTTGGGGGCGTTGATGGGAATATGCGTGAAGTTCGGTCCGCCGAGCCGTTTGATCTGCGTGTCGAGATAGGAGAAATTGCGTCCCTGCAGCAGCGGATCGTCGGAAAAGCCGATGCCCGGCACCACGTTGCCCGTGCAGAAGGCAACCTGCTCGGTCTCGGCAAAGAAATTGTCGACGCGGCGGTCGAGCACCATGCGGCCGATGATGCGGACGGGGATTTCCTCCTCCGGTATCAGCTTGGTTGCGTCGCGCACGTCGAAGGCAAACTTGTCGGCAAACTTGTCGTCGAAAATCTGGACGCCGAGTTCCCATTCGGGGAAGTCGCCCCTCTCGATGGCAGTCCAGAGGTCGCGGCGGTGGAAATCCGGGTCGGCGCCATTGATCTTCACCGCTTCGTTCCAGACAACCGACTGCATCCCCATCTTGGGCTTCCAGTGAAACTTCACGAATGAGGATTTGCCCTTGGCATTGATCAGGCGGAACGTGTGGACGCCGAAGCCTTCCATGAAGCGCAGCGAACGCGGGATGGTGCGGTCCGACATGATCCACATGACCATGTTCATCGCTTCCGGCGATAGGGAGATGAAGTCCCAGAAATTGTCGTGCGCCGTCTGCGCCTGCGGGAAGCCACGATCCGGCTCAGCCTTGGCGGAATGGATCAGGTCCGGGAACTTCATCGCGTCCTGGATGAAGAAGACCGGGATATTGTTGCCGACGAGATCCCAATTGCCTTCATCGGTGTAGAATTTGACCGCAAAGCCGCGCACGTCGCGCGCGAGGTCGGGTGAGCCCTTGTTGCCGGCGACGGTGGAGAAGCGCGTAAACAGCGGCACTTTCTTGCCGACTTCCGTCAACACCTTGGCGCGCGTGAATTCCTCTAGGCTGTCAGTCAGCTCGAAAAAGCCATGGGCCGCATAGCCGCGCGCATGCACCACGCGCTCCGGGATGCGCTCATGGTCGAAATGGAACATCTTTTCGCGGAAATGGAAGTCGTCCATCAGCATCGGGCCGGGCGTTCCGGCCTTCAGGTGGTTCTGGTCGTCGCGGACAGGCACGCCCTGCTGGGTCGTCATGGCTTCGTAGCCGTCCTTGGTGGTCTGATGGGGCGCTCCACCCTTGTCGAGGGGGGCTCCTGGCTTCATCGGCATGGGGAAATCCTTTCGCTGAAAAGGCGGCGCAGGGCGCGGCCGCATCTCTCAGCTACGTGGCCGCAAGGCTTTCGTTGCACGCTTTATAGGAAATACAGAAAGGCCATAACCTAAGTTAAATCAAAGGCTTCTGCCGGGCGATTCATGGCCGGCTTGTAATGAAACAGGGAGCATTCTGGAGCGGGTACACGGGATCGAACCGAGATAGCTAGCTTGGAAGGCTAGTGCATTACCATTATGCTATACCCGCGCCTGACGCGTCGCTCGACCATAACACAAACAGTGGTGGAGGGGACAGGATTCGAACCTGTGTACGCTATGCGGGCAGATTTACAGTCTGCTGCCTTTAACCACTCGGCCACCCCTCCAAGGGCTGCCTGCGACTTACGATAATTGACGCCGTCGCCCCGAACCGCCTAAAGGCACGTCAATTACGTGCCCTCATCCGCTTCAGGAGACGGCCTTATAGGGACGAAAGAAATGGCGCGCAACCATCCAAAACGCCGAAACACACAAGCACCTGCCGGTCCGGACGGATCGCCGCGGCCACGGCAGGACCGTCCGCGCGAGCGCAGTGGCGGCGGGGACGGCGAAGGCTGGCTGTGGGGCACCCATGCGGTGACCGCCGCGCTGGCCAATCCGTCGCGCACGCTGCACATGCTGCTGGCGACCGAAAACGCTGCGGCGCGGCTCGGCCCAGCCCGAATCACGCCGGAAATCATCCTCGGCAAGGATCTGGACAACCGCCTGCCCGCTGGCGCCGTCCATCAGGGCCTCGCCCTGAAGGCCGCGCCGCTGAATCCGGCGAGCCTGGAAGACCTGATCGACCGGGGCATCAGCCATATCTGCGTGCTGGACCAGGTGTCAGACCCCCACAATCTGGGCGCGATCTACCGTTCTGCGGCCGCTTTCGGGTTCCAGGGCCTCGTATTGCAGACGCGCCATGCCCCGCCTGTGACCGGCGTTGTGGCCAAGAGCGCGGCGGGCGCTGTGGAGACGGTATTGGAGGCGCGGGTCGTCAATATTGCCCGGGCGCTGGAGCAGCTGGCCGAGGCGGGCTACCACACGGTGGGCCTGGCCGGAGAAGGCCGCCGCAGCCTCGCGGATGCCGTAGCAGGCACGGCCAAGCTGGCCATCGTGATGGGGGCCGAAGGCTCGGGCCTGCGCCCCGCCGTCGCCAAGGCCTGCGCGGAGCTGGCGCGCATCCCGATCGCCCCGGAAATGGAAAGCCTGAACGTGTCCAATGCTGCCGCAATTGCATTTTACGAAGCGAGTCGGGATCGTTTCCCAGCCGCGTGACACTCTGCTAGGGTTAACGGGTTGAATCGCCAATCGGGAGCGCGCGCGATGCTTAGACTTTTCTCCATTCTCCTTCTGCTGGGCGGCATTGCGGCGGCCATATTCGGCGGTGCAGCTGTCATGAAGAGCTTTGAAGAGCCTGCATCCATGGCCATGGATTCAGCCGGTGCGCCCGTCACAATGGACGAAATGGCCGAAGCGCCTATGCCGGAGACTGTTGAAGCGGCGCCCGAACCCGAACTGGCCATGGAAGCCGCGCCCGAGGCCATGGAAGCGGTCCCTGAAACGATGGCGCAAGCCGCGCCGGAAGCCATGGAAGAACCCCCTGTTGCGATGGCTCCTGCCCCTCAGGCGTCGCTCGATGAAGCACCAATGGCATCAGCCCCCGCCCCTGAAGCGCGCTCAATGGCAAAATCGCGTTCGCTGTCGCCTCCGATCGTCGCCGATGACGAGACGGCCAGTGTCGCATCGGTTCAGGACGCGTTCGACGAGGCTGGCGACATGGCCGAGGAGGCGTTCAGCGACATGGGCGATGCAGCCGATGCGGTGGCCGAAGCCGCCGGCGTCGCAGCCCCGCCTCCGCCGTCCAAATCCCATGCAGAGGCTTTCATGGAGAGCCTGCAGACCGTTCCCGTCGCGCATGAGACGCCCAAGACGGCCGAATACAAGCGCGCCTTTGACGTGACGCTCGCCATTGATGCGACCGGCGACGACACGGCGGTCGATGCCCTGCCCAACCGGGGCGGCAATATCGTGACCGGCGAGGCCAAGGTCTCCGAGCGCGTGGAAGCACGCGTCAGCGGCGCAAATTTCGAGATTATCGAAATGTCGCCCGGTATCCAGAAGCTGTCGCCCCTGACCGAGAATGTCTGGCGCTGGTCGGTGATGCCACTGTCGGCAGGCGATCATGACCTCGTGTTCGAGATCTATGCCATCGACCAGGATTCGGTGGTTCCACTGCGCACATTCCGCGACACGGTGACAGTGCAGGTGTCGGGCCTTAACAGGGCCATTGCCTTTGCCGACCAGGCCAATCCGCTGTTCGTGTTGCTGGGCGGTCTCGGCTCAGCCATCGCCGGACTGCTCGGCGCGGTGAAGTTCTTCGGACGGCGCTAGGCGCTCAGCACTTCCCGCTGAGGCATTGCTGGAGATCGGTCGCGCAGCCGCGCGCGCCTTTTTCCTGCGCGTCCGACATGCCTTCCTGAACGCGCACCACGGCTGGCTCTCCGGCGCGCCAGTCGACACTATAGAGACCCGCGATGCTGCGCACCTTGAGACAGGCTGCGGCGGCTTGGAAACACTCGTCATCGGAGCGGATGCGGCACACTTTTGGCTGCGAGATGACATTATGATCGGCGGCGGGCACGGGGCTCGACAAGGGCGCAACCGCCGGTTCGACGACGCTGAGCGAGTCTGAAGCCGGGCCAAGCACCTGTTCCATCGCAGTCGCCGCAGGCTGGGCAAGGGCGGGCATCATGGCCAAGCCAAGGCTTGCCACGCTTGTCAGGATCATGCCCGCTGTCCGAATCTGCATCTACACCTGCCCCTGTAACGGCATATTACTAATACGACATATCCGTTGCATCCGCCACACCATAGGGACAATCTTGCGTGGAATAGCGTTCAATGCCCTGCTGAAATGCAGGGCACGTCTGACGTTGCCCGCTTTGACAACTGCCCTAAAGGCAGGTTTGTGGTGAACCTATGACAAGCGCACCCGAAACTCCCCTGACGCTCGCCGCCGCGCAGGACTTCCTGCGGGCCCAATCGGCCCGGATCGCGGTCGATCCGATGACCAATTCAGTCTTCGCGCTGGCCCAGTCACTGTTCCAGGATGTCGAGGCCGGCCGCACCAGTATCAGCGAGCTTTCCCGCTTTGCCGGCGACCTGCACCTGACGCTGATCAGCGAGCGCGCCGACCATTTCCGCGAGCAGCATTATGACGCCGATACCAAAGCCGCCTGGACCGATGTGCGCGGGCGGCTGGAGGTGCTGGCCGAAGAGGGTTTCGACGCGTTCAAGGCCAGCGTCGAGCGGAACACCGGCGGCATCGTGTTCACGGCCCACCCGACCTTTGCCCTTTCCCGGGCCCTTCGGCAGGCGTTCACCGCGCATGTGACACGGCCCAACAAATTGACCCGCGCAGCCCTGCTCAAGCATATCCGCGAGGATGGCCGCGAGTGGAACAAGGGCATCAACCTGAACGGCGAGCATGACGAAGTGCAGGAGGCGCTGCTGAATGCCGCCGGGGCGCAGCAGGTCTATGCCAGCGTCATACTGGACGTGGCGCGCAAGGCCTTCCCGGACCAGTGGCGCGACCTGCGCCCCTTCCTGCCGACACTGGCCAGCTGGGTCGGCTATGACCTCGACGGACGCACCGACATTCACTGGTCGCAATCGCTGACCTTCCGCCTGCGCGAGAAGGCCGACCAGCTCGCCCGCTATGGTGAGCGGCTGGAAGCCATGTCCGGCAGCGCCAAGATCGCGGCACTGGCACGCCTCATCGTGCGCCTGCGCGGGGCGGCCAAGGATACGGCCGCCGACGCCAAACTGTTTGACCAGGACCTGACCGACCCGGAAAAACTGGTCGCCGCCGCCAACGCACTCAGCAATCACAGCAAGCGCATGATCCTCGATGCGACCGAGATCACTTCCATTCTGGATGATGTGATCCCGGAGGCCGACGACACGCTCGCCGCCAGCCTGATCGCCTTTCGGGCGGAAGTGGAGTCGTTGCAGCTGGGCACCGCGCGCATCCACCTGCGCGTCAATGCTGCGCAGGTGCGCACCGTTATCAACCGCGACCTTGGCCTTGAGACCGAAGACCGCCAGCTTGGCCGCCTCGCGCTGGCGCAACTTTCCCAGAAGGCCCGCACCTCGAAGCCGGTGGACGTGAACTTCGCCGACCTCTTCCTTGAGCAGTCGACGGCGCGGCGCCAGTTCATGATGTGCGCACAGATCCTCAAGCATATCGATTCCGGATCGGTGATCCGTTTCCTGATCGCCGAGAGCGAGAACCCGGCAACCGTAATGGGCGCGCTCTACCTCGCGCGCCAATATGGCGTGGCCGAAAAGCTCGATATCTCGCCGCTGTTCGAAACGCCGGAAGCGCTGGAAACCGGCGGACGCTTCATTGAGCGCCTGCTCGAGGAACCGGAATTCCTGCGCTATGTGAAAGAGCGCGGCTATCTCTCGATCCAGCTCGGCTTCTCCGATGCCGGACGGTTTATCGGGCAGGTCGCTGCCGACATGGCCATCGAGCGCATCCATAACCTTATCGCACGGGCGCTAGCCGCGAAGGGCGCTGATGTGGCGCTGCTGATCTTCAACACGCATGGCGAGTCCATGGGGCGCGGCGCCTGGCCCGGCAGTTTAGGCCAGCGCTTTGACCATGCGCTGACGCCGTGGACGCGCAATGGCGCGGCTGCGCGTAACCTTCCGCTGATGCACGAAGTCAGCTTCCAGGGCGGCGACGGCTTCCTGCACTTTGCCAATCCCGTGCTGGCCGAGACGACCTATGCGGCGTGGTGCCGCCGCGCGCTGTCGCTGCCGCCGGACACGACGGAAGACCCGTTCTATACGCGTACGGATCTTGTCTGGGATTTCTACCGGTCCCTCAGGGCCTGGCATGAGCGCCTGTTTGTCAACGCAGATTATGGCCGGCTGCTGGGCGACTTTGCCGCCGGGCTGGTGGTCAAAGCCGGCTCGCGCCAGAAGCGCCGCACAGGCGGGCCGACCGGCCCCCGCGCGCTGCGGGCCATCTCTCACAATGCGACGCTGCAACAGCTCGGCATTCCAGCCAATACGGCGGCGGGCATCGGCTCGTCCCTGCAGCGCGAGAACGACCGGCTGGTGGAGCTGATCAATACCAGCCCGCGCATGCACGCCCTGATCCTGCTGGCGCTGAATGCCCGCGCGGTGACGAGCCTTCCGGCGCTGCGCGCCTATGCCAATGTGTTCGACCCGAGCGTCTGGATTGCGCACTCGCGGCTGGTCGATCCTGAAAGGGCCGGCGCCTATCGCGCGGTCTATTACGGGCTGCGGGATGACGAGACGGCAATATCGATCAACCGGATCGCCAACCTCCTGTCGATCGACCTTGGCCGCTTCGACCGCCTTCTCGCCCAGCTCGACGATGCCCCCTCGGCAGAGGAACGCCATGAGGGGCGGCTGGACCTGCACGCGCTGCATGCCATTCGTCAGGCATTGATGATGCACGCCTTCGTTCTGGTCGGGCAATTGCCACGCATTTCAGAGCGCCACGATACCAACACGCGCGACCTGTTGCGCATGGTTCTGGACATGCAGATCAGCGACGCTGTGGACATGCTGGTCAAGATCTTTCCGCGTGGCCGTGACGAAGATACGCCGTTCAAGGAGCTGACCGAGGCAGGCAGCGAGGCGAAGTCAAATGCCTATGGCTATGACCGGATCCATCGCAACATCATCGGCCCACTCGGCGAAATCGACCGCGCCCTGCACGGCATCAGCCTTGCGATCACCCACGCTTACAGGGCGTTTGGCTAGACGCGTTTCCGGCTGCCAGGGCTGTCGCCGGTCCAACGCTTAAAGGCGCGCGAAAAGGAACTCGGGTCTGAGAAGCCGACGAGATAGGCGGTCTCGTTCACCGACACTTTGCGCGCGTTCAGATAATGGACCGCCATGCGATGGCGCAGGTCATCGTGCAGGTTTTTGAAGCTTATCCCTTCGGCCTTCAGGCGCCGATAGAGCGACTGGCGGCTCATGCCCAGCGCGGCAGCGATCTGCGCCATGTTGGCATCACCCTTGTGCAAGACGGGGATAAGGAAGCGCTCGACCTGGCCGCGTGTGGTGCGGGACGATTCAAGATCGTGCAGCAGTTTTTCCGCCCGCTCGCTGAGCACACCGAAGGCATAGGTGTTGCCGCGATTTGTCGGCATCATCAGCCATGCCGGATCGAACAGGATGGCATTGCGGACGCTCTCGAACACGACGGGCACCTGCATGACCTGCGCATAGACGTCGCCATGTTCGGGCCGCGCATGGGTGACGTGAACGGACAAGGCGAATGGCTGTCCGGGGAAATTGCGAGCTGTCTCGCAGATGAAGCGCGCCCAGGTCTCCTCGGTCATTTCCGGAAAACTGTCCGGGTCGGTTCGTGTGTCGACCAGCCACATCCCGCCATCAATCTGCTGCACCTGAAAGCGCTCATCCTGTTCCGGAATATCCAGCTCGGCAACGAGGCGGCCGAAGCGGTTCAGCTCCAACAGCGCCTCGCCCATGGTTGCCGCAGAATAGCAGATCAGGCCAACAACAGAGACCTCGGTGAAGTTCTTGGCTGCGCCGAGATGTAACGGCAGGGCCGGGTCATCGCACAGGGCCTTCGCCGCGCTCATCAAGTCCTTGTAGACCTGCAGGGGCACGCGATTGTCCGGGTCGGCCAGCATTTCATCATTGAGCCCGGACCGGCGATGGAGCGCATCCGCGCTGGCGCCTTGCGCCACGGCATAATCGAGCAGCGTTCTGGCATAGCCAGCCGAGACCGTTGGCTGGCTCATGCGGCGCGCATCCTGTCACCAGAAGTCATGATTTTGATCGCGCGCGTCATAGGGGGCGTTACCGAGAAAGATTATCGTTTAACGACAAGTAGCAAGGAATGCCCATGTCTGAAACCACCCATACCCGCGCACATGTGCAATTCCCATCCAGCGCGCTCGCCCTCAAGTATGCCGCAACGTTCTGGTTCCTGACGGCTGTTGTCGGCCAATGGCTGTTTGTCGCCTATATCCTGTCGCTATATGGCGGCCCGACGGTGACGGGGCATTTGGAGGGCTGGAACCGGAACACGGGCCTGTTCAACGGGCATGTGGTCGGGGACACGACCGGCAATATTGTGTTCGCCTCTCACATGATGGGGGCGGCGCTGATCACGCTGGCTGGCACGTTGCAGCTGGTGCCGCAGATCCGCAAGCGGGCGCGCACCTTCCACCGCTGGAATGGACGCGTCTACATGGCGACCGCAGGCATCATGGCACTGGGCGGGCTCTATCTCGTTTGGATACGGGGCGGGTATTTCCACATTCCCGGCGCACTGGCGATCACGCTCAACTCCGTCCTTATTCTCGTTTTCGGGGCGCTGGCATTGCGACACGCCATGCGTCGCAATATCGCCGCGCACCAGAGATGGGCCCTGCGCCTGTTCATGGTGGTGAGCGGGGTCTGGTTCCTCCGGGTTGGGCTGATGGGATGGATCATCATCAATCAGGGCCCTGTTGGCATGACGGACAACATGGATGGCTGGTTCGACCTGTTCTCGGTCTATGGAAGCTATCTCGTGCCGCTGGCCATACTGGAGCTTTACCTGCGCGCTAAAGCGGCTGGCTCGCCCGTGCAGAGATATGCTGTTTCCGCGCTAGTCACAGCGGCGACGCTTGTCATGGCCGTCGGCATTTTCGGAGCCTACATGTTCATGTGGAAAGCCTATCTCTAAGCGGCATATTAAAATCCCGTCATTGTACAGATAGGCGCGACGGAGGCGGGGGCCGCGTTCGTTAGAGGTGTGTTGTACAGTACAGGAGACACGCCATGCCCTCATCCCTCGCGCTCAAGGCCGCCTGCCTGGCCGTACTCTCGCCCGGGGCCTGCGCTGGCGCATCTGCCGGTGACTGGCGGCTCGATCCGAAAAGCTGCCCGGATATCGTGAAGCATCGTCTCAATGAGCGCGTCTCGTCGGCCTCGCGCGAGAATGCCGTCGACGTCAAGCACATGCGCCAGGTCAGCTGCCCGGCTTCGGCATGGACCTACACGCCGTCAAAAGACGAGAAGTTCAGGGATGGTCCGCGCATCTATACCGGCTCGTCCGTCGTTTATGTGGGCTTTGGCGGATACTACCAGTTGCCGCCAGCGCAGGCCGGCAAGAGCCACGCCCAACCTGCCCGCATCAAGACCGTGTCCCGCTAAGGGACGCTCACCGGATCGCCGCCGTCGTTTCCTCCTTTGTGGCGGCGAGGACCTGCCATGCCCGATTGGACTCCGGGTGTGGCAGGTCATTTTCGCTGGCGGATGAACGCGCAGGGCCTAGTCACACGTGAAGCTGTTGTCGCCTGACGCACGGCACTTGTCGGGCCAACCATGCTTGCGCCAGAAGGCCAGCAAGCCGGTATCTGCAACAAGCGCCTTCATATAGGGATCCTGACGCAGGCCAGGGTCAACATCGCTCCACAGCTTTCCGAACGTGTCCTTGTCGCCGTCGGGATCCAGCGCGATCATCTCCAGCGCGTTGCGACTTTCTCCGGCGAGAAGATAGGACGGTGTCAGGAAGTCATCGTCCGATGCCAATGTCGGAAACGCTGCAACCGCCTCATCCACGCTGGCATCACGACGCATGATGGCGAGGTAATAGGCCACGAGCGCCGGCTTTTCCTCGGCGGCAATTGTGTCCAGCGTGACGGCGGCCTCGGCCAGCATGTCGGCGGCAGCAATCAAATCGCCGCGCATGAAGGCCGTCACACCGAGATCGAAAACGGCGTAGGACATGCCCGCATCAATCGCCGCCTCGAAATGAGCGTCGGCCGCATCAAGCTGGCCTTGCATCCGGGCGATATATCCCGCCACGATATTGATGATCGCCGACCCTGAATCGGTCGAAAGACCACCCTCAATCGTTGTGGTCGCCTCCGCGAGGTATCCAAGCTCCATCAGCGTCTGGGCATGCCATAGGAAGGCGGTCGGATCCTTCGGGTCGAGGGATTCCGCCCGCTCGAAATAGGCGAGCGCATCCTCCCAGCGGTTCTGGTCCAGGGCGATGCCGCCGAGCACGGCAAAAGGTTCCGCCAGCGTCGGGTCGAGTTCGGTTGCCTTGCGGGCATAGGTCTCGCCGCGCTTCCACGCGATCTCCTTGGGCGACTTGAGATAGGTATGCGACACGGTGTGAGCCACCGCGAGGCCGGCATAGGCCCGGGCGTATTCGGGATCGGCCTCGATTGCCGCCTCGAAACCCGAGATGGCCCTGGCAACGCCCCAACCCCGATTGTTCAGGTACTGGCGCGCTTTGACATATTCCGAGAAGGCGACGGAATTTTGCGTGCCGGCATCAAACAGGGGCGCGTCACCGGCCGGCAGGTGCGAGTTGAGGGCGCTGGCGACACGGCGGGCGATATCGTCCTGGACCAGAAGCAGGTCGTCGGCGTGGCGGTCATAGGATTCCGACCAGAGATTATAGCCGTCTTCGACCGAGATCAGCTGCGCCGATATGCGGATCCGGGCGCCGGAACGCCGCACGCTGCCCTCCAGGACGTGGGCAACGCCGAGAACCTCGCCGATTTCCTTGAATTTCGGGGTCTTGCCCTTGAAGGCAAACGTGGCCGTCCTGCCCGGGACCTTGAGATCCGGGATATCGGACAGCGTGTTCAACAGCTCCTCCGACAGGCCATCGGCAAAATAGCCGTCCTCGACGTCCGAACTTATGGAGACAAAAGGCAATACGGCGACTGACCGCTCGGGAACGGCGCGCGCCGGGCCCCGCTGCCGTCCAGGGCCTGGCGTGAGGATCAGTCCGGCCACCACGACGATAAGCGCCACTGCGCCTGTCATGGCCACTCGCCAGTGTTTCCGGAGCTGGACCTGCCATCCGGGCATGACGCGCGCGGGTTCGGCTGGCAGCGGGGCGGTATCCTTGCGTTTCACCAGACCTGGCGGAACGTCTGCCTCCACATCGAAATCGACGTCCGGTATGAGCCGGTAACCCCGTTTGGGGATCGTCTCGATCAGTTCATCGCAACAGCCGGTCAGCTTGAATGCCTTGCGCAACTGGGAAATCGCCCGCGACAGGCTTTCGTCAGCGCCATGCTCGATCTTCCAGACACGGTCGATCAACGCGTCCCGCGACACGACTTCGCCGCCTGAATCGGCGAGCGCGCACAGGACATCCATCACGCGCGGCTCAAGGGGCGTTGCATCACCCCTGTAGATGATCCGGTTACGCGCCGGATCGACATCGCACAGTCCAACCCGGAATGGTCCGCGATGGTATTCCGTTTCCGTTTGCATCGTCAGATTCCCGCCAAAGAAGAGTTTTAGAGGATCGACGTGATTCCGCAATTGCGAAGAGCGAAACAAAATCTCTTTTGATTCAATGTGATCAGGTTTTGATCAGATAACAATCAGGTGAATATCAAAAACCCATACGATGTTCGTCAGGCCAGTGGTCCGGATCGGTGAGAGAGCGGCGACACAGCAACTCCGCTGCACAAATTTTTCAAGAGACAAACCAATGAACATCACGAAATCCCTTCTCGCCGCCGTCATCGTTGCCGGTACAGCCATGGCCGCATGGGCCGACAAGACACCTGACGTCGCCTTTACGTACAATCCGGATGCCAGCGTCAGCGAAATCTACGCCTCCATTGAACAGACCGCCCGCGAGGTCTGCCGGACCCATACTGGCACCATCCTCGGCCTGGCCACAAAATCACGCATGGAGCGCGAATGCGTCGAAGACCTCGTCGCCGCCGCCATCAACAAACTCGTCATTGAGTCCGTCGAGAGCACAGACATCGTAAACCTCGATGCCTATTTCGAGGGATACCCGGCACCCGAAATCGTCCCCATTAGTTTCGCGTCGCTCCAATAGGTACTGCCACCCCCTCAGTACCCTGCAATGGTATCTCTCAGAAGGGCGTCCCCAAGGGGGCGCCCTTCATCATTCAGCAGCGCTTCTCCCAACGTCATCCCTTCCATTGACGCTTACGTGCGCGTAAACCTGCGCCAAGCAATCAATATTGATGCAAACCGGGAGAGACCCTCATGGCTGAAGCCTATATCATCGACGCCTGCCGCACACCGCGCGGCATTGGCAAAGTTGGCAAGGGCGCCCTCGCCCACATCCACCCACAGCAACTCGCAGCCACCGTGCTGAAGGCCCTTGCCGAGCGCAACAAGCTCGACACGGCCACTGTTGATGATATCATCTGGGGCACAAGCAGCCAGCGCGGCGCGCAGGGCGCTGACCTCGGCCGCATGGCCGCACTTGATGCCGGTTATGACGTGAAAGCCTCCGGCGTCACGCTCGACCGCTTCTGCGGCTCGGGCATCACGTCTGTCGCGCTTGCCGCTGCGCAGGTCATGTCGGGTATGGAAGACTGCGTTATCGCAGGCGGCACCGAGATGATGAGCTACACGGCGGCCTCTGCCGACCCGAAAACACCCCCTGTCATGGACGCCGGCAACACACGCCTGCGCGCCAGCCACCCACAGACCCAGCAGGGCGTTTGCGCCGATGCGATCGCGACGCTGGAAGGCATCGACCGCGAAGCGCTCGACCACCTCGCCTATGTCAGCCAGCAGCGCGCTGCCCGCGCCATTGAAGAAGGCCGTTTCGACAAGTCTGTCGTGCCGGTTTACAATGAAGATGGCTCGCTGGCCCTCGACCACGAAGAATTCCCGCGCCCGTCGACAACGATGGAAACGCTGGGCGGCCTGAAGACCGTGTTCGGCATGTACATGGACATCCCGGTCGACGACCAGGGCAACACGTACGGCAACCTCCTGACACGGAAATACCCAGAGCTCGAAGGCAAGATGAACCACGTTCACCATGCCGGCAACTCGTCGGGCGTTGTTGACGGTGCAGCCTGCCTTCTGATCACGTCGAAGGAATACGCTGACAAGAACGGCCTCAAGCCACGCGCCCGCATTGTCGCCACGGCGAACATGGGCGACGACCCGACACTGATGCTGAACGCTCCGGTGCCTGCGGCGAAGAAAGTGCTCGAAAAAGCTGGCCTCACGACCGACGATATCGATGTCTACGAAATCAACGAAGCATTCTCGGTCGTTGCCGAGAAGTTCATCCGCGATCTCAAGCTTGACCGTGAAAAAGTGAATATCAATGGCGGCGCCATGGCCCTTGGCCACCCGATTGGCGCAACCGGTTCCATTCTCATCGGCACGGCGCTGGACGAGCTTGAGCGCTCGGGCGGCCGTTACGGCCTGATCACGATGTGTGCAGCCGGCGGCATGGCTCCGGCCATCATCATCGAACGCATCTAGGTTTTTATGCCGGACTAGTTTGAGCCCGCTCCCAGCCACCGGGGGCGGGCTTTTTCGTGCGCGGGTTTGCCAGGGCCGATTGCCAACGACGCAGTCACCTGCCACAATTTGACGGTGCCAGCTGCAGGTCCATCCATGTCTCAATCTCACGCCCTGCAACCGCGCTGCGCCGGATACCAGACATGGGAAACGGAAACGTCCGCTGGAATGAGCGTGCTGGTGACGACCGATCCGCACGCGACCGCGCTCGAAACCTTCTACACAGCCTATGACGCAGCCTTCGTGCTGCCCTCGGAAAAGGAAGACCTGGAGGGCTTCCGCGACTGCCTGGCGCTGAATGGCGGGGCACCGTACGAGCGGCTGGAGGAGCGCTATGGTGCGTTCCGCGAGCTGGTCATCCTGCTGCAGAAGGCCAGCGGCAAGGTGATGGGCGGCGCAAATTTCATCGCGCTGAGCGGACAGAACGCGATCACCGTCAATCTGAACTATATCTTTGTTACCCGGGAGGCGCGTGGCGCCGGCCATTTTCGGCGGCTGATGGCGCTGGTCGAGCGTGAAGCGCGCGCTGCCTTCGTGGCGCCGGCTTCCTTGCCGGTGCTGATTTTCATCGAGCAGAATGACCCGCTTCGCCTCGACCCGGAGAGCTATGCGCTCGACAGCGCACATTCGGGCCTCGACCAGTATGACCGCCTACGCATCTGGCGCCACCTCGGCGCGCGGCTTGTGGACCTAGACTATCTACAACCGCCCCTTTCGCCCGATCACGAACCCGACACGGGCCTGCTCTATGGCGTGCTCGGCGCATCCGGTAACAGCCTGCCGGCCTGCCTGCTAGCCCGGCATCTGCGGCAGTTCTTCGGCATTTCCGTGCTTAAGGGCCGCAAGATTGAAGACGATGCCGACGCCCTTCGACAAGTGTCGGCGCTCGACGCGCGTTGCCAGCGCGGCGAACGTATCGCGCTGATCGACCCCGGCGCGGCACTTGCGCGGGGGGCGTCCGAGCGAACCGACCAGTCCTTCCTTGACCTTGCCCGCCGGACGGCAGCCTCGGCCACGGGCCAACGATGACGACGATCTCGCTTGGTCAGATGCCGAAGGGCTACCAGGCGAACGAGCCGCAATCGGTCTACTGGACGCTGTCACTCTATGTCGACCGCGACAACCTGAAGGACGTCCTCGGATTTCACCCGGAGCCCGAGCATTACCGTGCCGTGCAGATGGCCTCCAACGACAGCCTGGAACTGCGCAACGCGATGGAGCCGCTGTTCAATGACATAGCCGACCGCGAGCGCGAGGGCCAAGTGGATGACATCCTCCTCGCAGCCTCGACGCCGCGCCAGGGCGAGACGATTGCGATCACGGCGCCAGGCCAGATCGAATGGGAAACGGAGGGCAGTGTCTTCTGCGCCTCGCCGCCCGGCCTCGACACGCCGCGGGCGATGGACTTCCGACGCTTCTGGTACAGCCATCTCGATGGTGCAGTGAGCTATCACCTTTCCTTCCGCGTCGCCTATGAGCACACGCCGGCTGACTTCTACTTCCTCTCCCTGCTGCAAAAGGCAGCGGCGCCCAAGGAATTCTCCCGCAATAATGCCGATTCGCTCGAGAACGGAAAGGCTCGCAGCCGGCGCCCCACCGATGCGCGCCTGACGGGCGTCCAGCCACTCGACGAGATACTGGTCAGCGATACCGACGTCGAGGATGCCCGCTTCTGGCACTTCGTCAAACGGCGTTTCGAAGCCGATGCGCGCGCGCTGATACCCCGTCTGCGCCGCGCCGGACACGGCCAGTCCGTCGAGCCGGACCCGTCGCACGCGCCGCCTTTCTGGGAGAAATACCTGAACCCACCTCTGAACCTTGAATCCCTCCAGTTCGAGACGCTGGTGGTTCACAACCCCTTCATAGAAGTACCGGGGCTGGAGATGCCGCTGGCGCGCTTCATGTTCTTCTTCAATGACGAGACGCTGTTCGAACGGCTGATGCCGCCGCTTGCTGAAGGGGAGACAACCCGCGCGCCCCGTTCTGTGATGTGTCAGGAGCGGTGTTATGTGCGCTATCCCGCCAAGATCGAAGAACTTGTCGAAAAGGGCCGCCACCACAATCCGCCGCGCGTCGACATGGACAAGGACTACTGGGACTGGCTGACCGGAGACAAGTACACGGATGAAGAGTTCAATCGGCTGAAGGCGACACGCCCCGCCATGCAGGACAAGGCCCGGACCGACTGCCTCCATTATCTTTTCATGGCCGGCTTCTGCCAGAATATCATCGACTTCATGAACCAGGACGCGTCCGAAGTGCAGGACAGCCTGGACCCGGTTTACCCCACGAATGACCGCCAGGATGAGGAGAGCTTCTTCGTGCGTTTTGCCAATCCGCGCGCGCTGGTGACGTTCGTCAAACGCTCGCGCAGCCTCGACACCGGCAATGACTATATCGGCACCTGTCCCTATGCCTTCCTCATTCACGTCGCCGCGCTTCACAATGAATATCTCGCCCGGCAATACGAAATGTCGACGTTCAGCCTGATCAAGGATGTCCAGAAGCTGAATAGCAAACGACGCCTGAAAAAGGCGGCCGATAGGTTCTACCGGTTCCGGACGGGGCCTTTCGCCAATTATGGCCGGTTCCGCTATCGCAACATTTTTCGTTACGACACCGAAGGCGATGTATTCGAAGCGCTGGACAAGCGGCGCGGAACGGTGCGGCGCGATGAATACCTCGAGGGCCTTGTCTCGAGCATGGAGAGTCAGACCCGCGACCTTGAGGCCCGCATCACCAAGGAGGATGAGGGCCGTGTGAACTTTGCGCTTGGCGCTCTCGGCTTTTTCGGCCTGCTGCAGCTTGTGTTCAGCGTGGCGGATATTTTCACGCCCTCCGGCGAAACCCCGGCGCGATTTACCGTGGATGGCGTGCTGCCGTTTCTTCACGCGGCACAGTCCGATCACACACTAGGGGACCAGTTGACCTATCTGGGCCTTTACCTGTCGGCGCTGGCGACGGGGGGCCTGATCCTGTTCGTGTGCGTTATTCTGGTGTTCCGGTTTCTGCGACGGTAGCCGGGCTTGCTGATTCCGCCATGCATCCTAGTGTGCGGCAATACCGAAGGAGACTGGCATGAAGACTATGATCCGGATTACTGCCGCATCGCTCAGCGGGCTGATACTTGTCGCTGCCTGCGCAAGTGCACCGACGCTTGCTGCTGATCCTGCGCCAGCTTTCGATGCCGATTTTCCCCCCTCCCTCGTGGAGCTGAACTTCGAAAGCCATGGCGACCGACTGAACGGGCATGCCTATCTGGCCAACGGACCTGGCCCGCATCCGACCGTTGTGCTGCTGCACGGCTTTCCGGGCAATGAGCGCAATCTGGACCTGGCCCAGGACCTGCGCCGTGACGGGTTCAACGTCTTGTTCTTCCACTATCGCGGCGCCTGGGGCAGCGAGGGCACGTACAGCTTCACGCATGTGATTGAAGATGTTGCGGCGGCGACTGATTACCTGCGCGCGAATGCGGAGGCGCTGCGCACCGACCCTAACAGGCTGATCCTTGTCGGCCACTCCATGGGCGGCTTTGCGGCGCTTGAGGCGGCGGCACGCGACGAGACGATTGCCTGCGTGGCAGGCATCGCGCCAGCCAATATCGGGCCGCTGGCGGATGCCCCGGCGGAGCGGACAGACGGCTTTGCGGCCTATGCCGACACGATGCAGATGCTGTCGGGCCTGACCGGCGAGAACGCGATCGCAGAGGTGAAGGCAAACCGCGAGGCCTTCGACACGCGCCTGCTGGCGCCAGAGCTCTCGGGCAAATCGGTGCTGATTATCGGCGGGGACAAGGATACGTCCGTCCCGGTCGATAGTGTCATCGATCCGCTGGTCGCGGCCTATGAAGCCGAGCCGGGCATCGACCTCACGGCAAAAGTGCTGTCGGGCGACCATTCATTCTCATGGTCACGCCAGGAACTGATTGATGAAGTGATCGAGTGGGCGGAGGACTGCCGCTAGCGCCCTAGTTCGGGTATTTCTCGTCTTCGTTTCCGCCCCAGAAGCGTTTGATGCGGCCGAGGAAGCCTTCGCTTTCGGGGTGGCAGTCAGCGCCCGAGCAATCGCAGAATTCGCGCAGGATTTCTTTCTGGCGGGCTGACAGGTTTTGCGGCGTCTCGACGAACATCTCGACATAGAGGTCGCCGGTCTGAGCCGATGAGCGCACCGACGGCATGCCCTTGTTGCGCAGGCGCAGCTTGCGGCCCGTCTGGGCCCCTTCGGGGATGGCGACGCGGGCGCGGCCACCGTCGATGGTCGGGATTTCGATTTCGCCGCCAAGGGCCGCTGTCGCCATGGGCACAGGGGCGCGGCAATAGAGGTTTGGCCCGTCGCGTTCGAAAATGTCGTGATCGACCACATCGACGAAAATGTAGAGGTCGCCCTTGCCGCCGCCGGCAGAGCCCGCCTCGCCTTCGCCGGACAGTCGTATGCGCATGCCGCTTTCGACGCCTGCGGGGATTTTCACAGAGAGCTGGCGCTCTTCGCGGACCTGGCCGGCGCCGCCGCATTCCTTGCAAGGTTTGCGGATTATTTTGCCCTTGCCAGAGCAGCGTGGGCAGGCGCGCTCCATGGTGAAAAAGCCCTGCTGCGCGCGCACGCGGCCATGGCCGTCACACATGTCGCATTGCTCGGGCTTGCTGCCCTGCGCGGCACCGGTGCCCGAACAGGGCTTGCACGGCACGGCCTGCGGCACGTGAATGGTTTCGTCCTTGCCGAAATACGCTTCAGCCAGCGTGATCTCGAGATCGTAACGCAGGTCCGCCCCGCGCTGAGGGCCGCCGCGACGGCGTCCGCCGCCGAAACCGCCGGCGCCGAACACCTGGCTGAACAGGTCCTGGAAAATGTCTTCGGGACTGCCGCCGCCCTGGCCGAACGGGTTACCGCCAGCGCCGCCATTTTCGAAGGCAGCATGACCGTAGCGGTCATAGGCGGCGCGCTTATTGGCATCGCAGAGGATGCCATAGGCCTCGCCGACTTCCTTGAACTGGGCTTCGGCTTCCGCATTCCCCTGATTCTGGTCAGGGTGGTACTTCATCGCAAGCTTGCGATAGGCGGATTTCAGCTGTTTTTCATCTGCGTCGCGCGCAACGCCGAGTACTTCATAATAGTCACGTTTACCCATGATCTACTGCCGTCTTCCCAAGTTCCTGTCGTGCGCAGTCATGTGGGGCGAAGTGGCCCTGCCCGCAAGGGATAGCTGCAGATTGTGCGTAGCTTAACTAGACCCCGGCCCGAAGGACGTGATGCCTTTTTCAACAACAGACGGCCCTGATGCCTGTATCTGCATCACGGCCAGCCCGCGCTGGGATGTGCCATCAATGCGGAACCGGAAGAGCCCGTTGACGCCCATGAAGCCGTCGGGATCGGTGACGCCATTGTAGCGAATGTTGTCATCGGTCGCGAGGCGCACAGACAAGGCGGCCGCGTCATAGGCTACGGCGGCAAGGTCTGTCGGGTTGCGGCCGTAGATGCGCTTGTAGGTCTGCTTGAAGCCGGCGAGGTTCGCAGGATCCGGCGCCGCATAGACACCGCCCGCAAGGGTCGGTTCGCGCCAGATGCTGGAATCGTCCCAGAGGCTGGTGCCCATCAGCATGACATTCTGCATCGGGGCACCATTATAAGGTAGCAGCGGCGCCACGGAGAGCAGCTTCACGCCGCGTTCCGGGATCATCACGCCGACCTTGCCATTGCCGCCCTGCGCTTTCAGCACGCTGGCCACCTGGCGCGCCGCAGCCGTGCCACCGTCGGACGGATCATAGAAGGCGGATGAGGCAAGCACACCGCCCTGCTGGGACGCCTGAAAGCGCATGGCGGCTTCGACCTGGCGGCCATATTCGCTGTTGGGGCCAAGGAATACGAATGTGCGCACGCCGCGCGAGACGGCATACTCCATGACGCGCGTGACTTCTTCTTCCGGCGAGATCGATGCCAGATAAGCCCCGCCGCCAGCAGCGCTGCGATCATTCGAGAAGGCGATAACCGGCACTTGTTTCTGGCTGGCCACCGGCTTGATGGCTTTTACGTTGGCGCCGAAGAGCGGCCCGAGAACGATATCGGCGCCTTCTTTCAGCGACTCATCGATGCGGGCCTCGGTGACCGACTGCTTGCCGGCCGTATCCTTTGGCATGATCAGGAAATTGTCCCCGGCATATTCAAACAGGGCCAGCTCGATGCCGGCCAGCATGCTTTCCGCCTCGGCGCGGACCTGCGCATTGGGGTGCGAGAAGGGCAGCAGCACGGCGGCGCGTTTGACATCGCGGCCTTCCATGAAGGGCGGCGTGAGGCCGCCATCGCCGCGCACGGCCTTCGGAGAGGTGAGTTCGTTGATGCGCGCTTCGTCGATTTCGCGGGGTGTCATCGGCTCGCCGGTGACCGGATCGACGCGCGGCTCGCCGGTGCCGATCTGGACTGGCGGGCGGGCGGGCGCTGTGGCACAGGCCGTAGCGAGCAGAAGGGAAGCCAGAACAAGGCTTGGCGCTTTGAGCTTCCTGAGCAATGGTTGAAGCAATGTCATCTCCTGATCCTTCTGAGCCCGAAGCGATTCACGCCTTAGGCGACTCTACGGGCAGCCACCGCGCCGGGCAACCGGCGCAGACACTTCATCCCGGCCTTTATGTTGTCTCCACACCCATCGGCAACCTGCGCGACATCACGCTGAGGGCGCTGGATGTCCTGTCTGGTGTCGAGGAAGTGCTGGCCGAAGACACGCGCGTGGCCGGAAAACTGATGTCTGCCTATGGACTTAGGGTAAAGCTGAGCCCGTACCATGACCATAATGGGGCGGAACGGCGACCGGGCCTGATTTCCCGCATGCAGGCAGGGGCTAAAATCGCGCTGATTTCCGATGCCGGGACGCCGCTCGTATCCGATCCGGGCTGGAAGCTGGCGCATGACGCGCTGGAACAAGGCGTGCGCGTGTTCCCAATTCCGGGCGCTTCGGCGATGCTGGCGGGCCTCGTGGCCAGCGGCCTGCCGAGCGACCAGTTCCTTTTTGCCGGTTTCCTGCCGCCCAAGAGTGGCGCGCGACGGGCCGCGGCGGAGGCCTTGAAGACCGTTCCGGGGACATTGATCTTCTATGAGAGCGGGCCGCGCCTGGCCGCATCGCTGGAAGACCTTGCCGCGACGCTGGGCACCAACCGTCAGGCCGCCGTAGCGCGCGAGCTGACCAAGCTGTTCGAGGAGACGCGCCGGGGCACGCTGGCCGAACTGGCCGCGCACTATGCCGAGGCGGGCGCGCCACGCGGCGAGATCGTGCTGCTGGTCGGGCCACCGCTGGACACCGAGATCACGCAGGAAAACCTCGACGCGGCCCTGCTGGACGCGCTGAAGGACCAGCCGACCAAGGCCGCAGCCAATGCCGTGGCCGATGCGCTGGGGCTGCCCAAGCGCGATGTCTACCAGCGCGCGCTGCAACTGAAAGCCAATGGCTGAGGGCGCGCGGCAGCGGGCTGAACGGCGCGGACGCGCCGCCGAAACACGTGCGGCGCTGTGGCTCCGCCTCAAGGGCTATCGCATTCTGGAAACGCGCCTGCGCACGCCGGTCGGCGAGATCGACCTGATCGCCAAGAAGGGCAAAGTGGTTGCTTTTATTGAAGTAAAGGCGCGGGCGAAACGTGACGATGCGCTGGGCGCGGTCACGCCGGCCAGCTGGCAACGCATGGCCCGCGCGGCGGATGTCTGGATGGCGCGGCGTCCGCGCTATGCCGAGCATGGCTGGCGCTATGACCTGATTGCGCTGCAACCGGGCCGCGTGCCCGCGCATGTGCGCGATGCGTGGCGGCCGGGGATGGCTTAGCGCCTATTCCGATACGGGATCGGCCTTTGGCGGTTCTTCCTGGATTGAGACGATGTAGGCGAGCACGACTTCGGCGCCCAGTGGACCGAATACGAAGTCAGGCATCATCTCGTGGCCGACATGTATGCCGTTCTGGAAATCCTCGGACAGCGTGTCGGGATTGTATTGCGCGAGCAGGTAGCGCAGCGGCGGCGCATCTTCCGGTCGGATTTTGGCGTCCTGATCCAGCGCGTGGCAATTGGCGCATTGCGCCTCGGCGATCTTGCGGCCGTCGGCAATCGACTGCGCGTCAGTCTTGATGACCATGGCGGCGGGGGCATCGTCGTGCGCGGCGTTACAAGCCCCTGCAACGAGGGGCAAAAGCAGCGTTAACGCGATGGAACGGCGGAAAGGTCCTGACATGGACAAGGCACTCCTCAGTTGTGCCACACAGACCTGTCGAAACAGCATTCATGCGGGCGATTGATGGAAATATGCATCATCAGTTTAGCCGGTGCCCTGCCCGCCACCATACGCATATGCCCTTAGCGGCGGATGACAGATCCTCAGCAGTGCCAGATGAACAATGCCTTCACCCTGCCGTAATCAAATTTCATGTAGACTTTCGCTCATGATTCGATCCACAGGCTGACATGGCTAGATCCCCTGATCCGAACGGGCCGCGCACCATAAAAGTGCCGCGCCCTCCGATTTTCACGCTGCCCACGACCGTGCGCGGCTGGATCATCCTTGTCGTGACCGGAATCCTGCTCGCGGTCGGCGGCTTTGCCTTCTACAAATGGCAGTCGCTGTATTTCGGCATGCCGAAACTGCCCGATACGGCCGAGCTGTGGGAGGTTCACCGCGAACCGTCGATGGAATTCGTCGACCGGGACGGCAATACGCTGGCCGTAAGGGGCCCGCGTTATGGCCGCGCCACCAATGTGGCCGCTCTGCCCGCCTATGTGCCGCAAGCCTTCATCGCGGCCGAGGACAAGCGATTTTACGAGCACGACGGCGCTGACGATGCTGCGATTGCCCGCGCGGCCTTCTCGAACCTGCGCGCCGGGGAGACTGTTTCCGGCGCCTCGACCATCACGCAGCAGCTGATCAAGAACCTCGTGCTCGACAATCGCCAGACGCTGAAGCGCAAGGCGCAGGAAATGAAGCTCGCCCGGGAGCTGGAGAAACAGCTGAGCAAGGACGAGATCCTGTCGCTGTACCTGAACCGCGTCTATTTCGGCGCCGGGCTCTATGGCATTGATGCCGCCGCGCGCAATTATTTCGGCAAGCCGCCTGAAAAGCTGGAAATCCAGGAAGCGGCCCTGCTGGCCACGCTGCCCAAGGCGCCGTCGAAACTGAACCTGCGCGAGAACCTCGCCGGGGCACGCGAGCGCCAGCGCTATGTGTTGTCGGAAATGCTGGATCAGGGCTTCATCACCAAAGAACAGGCCGCCAAGGCCCGCGAAGCCGATGTGAAAATCATCGATGCGCCGACCTATGACACGCAGATGGGCTATGTGATCGACGCCTCCGCCGAGCGCGTGAAGGCCATGCTGCCCAAGCTGCCAGGCGACCTGGTGGTAACCGTCTCCATCGACACGAAGATGCAGGAGAGCATCGAGAAACTACTGATCACGCGCATGGCCAAGGACGGCAAGGCGCAGGGCGCGAGCCAGGTGGGCGCGCTGGTGATAGGCAAGGATGGCCGCGTGATCGCCATGGTCGGCGGGACGGACTATGCGACCTCGGAATTCAACCGCGTGACGCAGGCAAAACGCCAGCCGGGATCGAGCTTCAAGCCGTTTGTCTATGCCGCCGCACTGGAAGACGGCTTCTCGCCCTATGACGTCATGGTGGACAAGCCGGTCACGATCGACAAATGGCAGCCCACAAATTATGGCGGCGGCTATCTCGGCCCGATGACGCTGAGCGAGGCACTGACGCGCTCGACCAATACGGTCGCCGCCCAACTGGCGCAGGAGAGCAGCGAAGAACGCGTGATTTCGCTGGCCAAGCGCTTTGGCATTACCAGCGACATGGAGCCATTCCCCTCAATCGCGCTGGGCAGCCAGGCGGTCAACATGTGGGAACTTGTCCGCGCCTTTGGGGCCTTCCAGTCCGGCGGCCTGCGCATGGACCCGTACCTGATCGACAAGATCGAGGATTCACGCGGCATGGTGCTTTACCAGCGGCCGGAATATGAGCGTGAGCGCGTCTATCCCTATGACCTTGCCGAGGACATGAATGCCATGATGGCCCGCGTGGTGAATGCGCCCATCGGAACGGGTGGGCGTGCAAGGATCAAGAACTGGACCGTCGCGGGCAAGACCGGCACGTCGCAGGACTGGCGCGATGCCTGGTTTGTCGGCTTTACGGCGGCCTATGTCGGAGCGGTCTGGGTGGGCAATGATGATGACAGCCCGATGAAGCGCGTGAGTGGCGGCGGCCTGCCTGCGGACCTCTGGTCGGACATGATGGAAGTCGTCCATGCTGGCAGCCCACCGGAAAGCCTGATTGGCGCAGAGAGTGGACTGGTGATCGGCGAAGCGGCCGAGCAGCGCATCTCGTTCTATCGCGGCCTCAGCCAGGCATTCAGCGTTGCCGCATCCAATCGGGCCGCTGGCGTGTCAGCGCCGCAGTAAGTCCGGGCTTTTCAGGGCGCTCCATTCCGCCTAACAGGCTGACGGATGGATACTGATGTTCTCGAAACCCTGAAGCTCGCCCTTGATGGCGGTGGTGTAACCGTACCGGAAACCGGGGACGTCCTGTTCCTGCGGGCCGAACCGGGCCCGGCCATTCCGCTGTTGCCGAAAGACCGGCTGACCTGCCAGCAGACGTTCAAACCGCCCTATGAGGCGCTGGCTGCAATGGGCCTGACGCTGCTGCCTGCGGGCACGGAAACCTTCTTGCCTGCCGAACTGACGCTGATCCTGCCGCCGCGCCAGAAGGACGAGGCCCGCGGCCTCTATGCGCGGGCCATGCTGTCGGCACCGGAGGGCGGCGTCGTGCTGGCCTGCCTGCCGAACACGCTGGGCGCGAAGACCGCCGAGAAGACGCTGGGCGAGATCGCAGGCGAGACCGAAAGCCTGAGCAAACACAAGTGCCGGGCCTTCTGGGCGCGCAAGGACAGCGCGACTTTCAACAAGGCGCTCGCCGAGGCCTGGGTTGCCGCCGACCAGCCGCAGCCGGTAGCGGATGGCGCAATGTGGAGCCGGCCGGGCCTCTTCTCATGGGACCGCGTGGACGCCGGTTCTGAATTGCTGGCCGAGTGCATTCCCGAGGACATCAAGGGCATGGGCGCCGACTTTGGCGCAGGCCAAGGATACCTTTCCAAGGAAGTTTTGTCGCATTGCCCGAAGGTGAAGCACCTTGACCTTTACGAGGCCGAGCACCGCGCGATTGCCTGCGCCGAGAAGACGCTTGAAGGCTTTGAGAATGTCACGATCAGCTGGGCGGATGTCACGCGGGACGTGTCAGAAACACGCTATGATTTCGTGATGATGAACCCGCCATTTCATGTCGGCCGCGCCGATGCGGCAAACCTTGGCCAGTCATTCATCCAGGCAGCGGCACGGGCGCTGAAGCCGGGCGGCAGCCTCTATATGGTTGCCAACCGCCACCTTCCTTATGAGGCGACGATCAAGGCCTGCTTCAAACAGTTCGAGATCATTGAAGATGCTGGCGGCTACAAGATCATCCGCGCAGACCGCCCCAAGCGCCAGAAATGAAAGATCTCCGCGCACTGACCAAATATCTCGCCGGCCTCGGCTATGGCAGCCGCAAGGAGGTGGAGAATGCGGTGCGACGGGGGCGTATCGGCGGCATTGAGGGTGGCAGCAAAAGCCTTGCGCCGCCTTTCGAGGGCGTAACCTTTGACGGCGAACCGCTCGACCCGCCGCCCGGAATGGTCATCATCATGAACAAGCCTGCGGGCTATACCTGTTCGCGCGTTGACGGCGGCCAGCTGGTTTACGAACTTCTGCCGCCACGGTTCCTCGCGCGCGCGCCTGCCCTGTCGACCGTGGGTCGGCTGGATGCAGCGACGACGGGACTCCTGCTGTTCACGGATGATGGAAAGCTGCTGCACAGGCTGATCTCACCGAAGTCGGAGACGCCGAAAGTGTACGAGGCGACGCTCGCCCGACCGCTCGAAGGGCACGAGGGCGAAGCCTTTGCCAGCGGCACACTGGTGCTGCGCGGCGAGGACAAGCCGCTGAAATCTGCGACACTGGACGTGACGGGCGAGCGCACAGCGCGCGTCACGCTCACCGAAGGCCGCTACCACCAGGTGCGCCGCATGTTCGCCGCTGTCGGCAACCATGTGGAAGGCCTTCACCGCGCGCAATTCGGCCCGCTGCCCCTTCACGGGTTGGCTGAGGGCGAATGGCGGATTCTGGGCGCAGAAGACACTTCGCGTCTCGTCTGACCCACACAAAAAGCGAAGCCGTTTCAATTTAGCCAAGCCGCACAACGATTTGCAAAGCATTGTGATGTTAAGCGTGCAGACGCGATGGAATACGCCATCTGGTTGTGCAAAGGACTTGTATACATGAGCGACGCAAGTAAGCCTCGTGTAGCCTTCCTGCATGAAGCGACCTATTCGCCAGACCAGCGCATTCACATGATCGTGCTGATCGAAGACATTCTCAAGGCGTCGGGCATTGAGGTCGTGCACCTTGTCAGCACCGACCACTACATACCGGCCGATCTTCTCTTCGTGCATGTTGACCGGTCAATCGTTTCGCCCGAAGCGCGCTCATTTGCCCTGCACTATCCCAATGCGATCAATGCGTACGCAACCGATATCCGCAAGGCCCGTTATATCGACGGCCTGCTCGGCCGCAACGACGCCCATGATGGTCCAGTGATCGTCAAGACCGATCTCAACTATGCGGGCCAACCGGAGCGAAACTCCCAGAATCGGGTCCGCACAATCCCGCGCAGGCTGATCGCGCGCGCGATGAGATTATTGGGAGCGACCGATTATACAATTCGCACAAAGAGCGATTACCGAATCTATGACAGTCTCGCGGAAGTGCCGCGGCATTACTTTGGCGAAGACTATGTCGTGCAGAAATTCATGCCGGAACGCGACGGCGCGAAGAACGTCCTGAGGGAATTTATATTCCTCGGCGATCTACACTATGAGAACATCGAACGGTCCAGCGACCTGATCATAACGGAAGACGAGCACGTCTCATGCAAGCCGTTCGTGCCACACCCGCGCCTGCTCGCGATGCGCCGGCAGCTGGGCCTGCAATATGGCAAGATCGACTATACAATGGTCGATGGCGAGCCTTTCATCTTCGACGCCAACAAGACTCTCGGCCTGGGTGAATATGGCGACACGACCTGGCTGGCACCCGACATTCACGGTATGCTGGTTTGCTTCGCTGGAGAACTGATTAGGCTGATCGATTCTTCGAGAACCGAGCCAGAAGCATATGCTCAATACCTGCCGGTCGGCTAGCCGCGATCCAGAGACCGAAATGCGTTGCGCAAAATACGCCAGCGCCGAACATCGCCAGGGACCCGCCCCGCAACAACTCTGCCAAGACGTCTTGGCCGGGCGCATCGGTCAGATTCGAGCGCAGCCATATCACCGCGACAGTCATTGCCAGCGCGGCGGCGAGTGTTCGCCCCACGACGCTTATCTGCTGTAGAATCGACGCACCGATTGCCTTCGATATCAGCCTGAAACTGAGACCGCACCAGAGCAGCGCGCCAACGACGCCGGCCCACATGACGCCAACCAAGCCGAACATGAGGGCAGCCGCGACCATAAGGGGGAGGTAGAAGCATGTCGATATGAGTTTGAGCAGGAATACCGACCGCGTATCGCCGAGCGCACTGTTGATGGAAACGCTCGTCGCTCCCAGAAGATAGATCGCCGTCGTCGGAGCGGCAAAGGCCAGAACCAATGCCGCCTCTCGCCACTCCGGACTGAGCGTGATCGCGATAATCTCTTGTGAAAGCAGGCCGATGCCGATGCAAACCGGAAGCACGATGGCGAAACTCGCCTGCAGAGATTTCAGGTATCCCGCGCGAACCCGGTCGCGGTCATCCTGAATGGAACTGATGGCCGAAAACATTGTCCGCTCGACGGGGGAATAGAGAAACTGTTCCAGCCTGTCGGCGAACTGCGAGCCGACGGAATATATCCCGAGCCGGGAACTGCCAAGCAGCATGCCAACGAACAGGTTTGTGATCGCATCACGCAGACTGTCAGCCATGTGACCTAGCCCGAGCCAAACCGAAAACCCGAAGAACTTGCGGAACTCGGAAAGGCCAATGCGCGGCAAACGGGGACAGAGCGCGAAAGACATGATCAGCGCAATTACGCCCGAGGCAATCAATGAGAGTGGTAACGCCCAGTAACTGCCTGTCGTGAGCGCGACGCCCAACATGACGGCGAACGACCCGACCTTGGTTCCGACCTCAACCATCGCCTCCCATTTGAAATCCATGTTTCGAATATACATTTCGAACCAGGAATTTCGGAAACCCAGCAACAGGGGATATGTGGCCAGCGCGCAGACGAGCGCGACGAGGCGCTGGTCACCAAAAAGGAGCGCAATCGGCCAGGCCGCGGCAAGCATCATCACGCTAACGATCACGCCGCGTATGACGTTCAGCGTCCACGCCGTGTCGAAATCCCGGTGCGTCACGGTCTTCAGCTGCACCAGCGCCACACCGACCGGCAATTCCACCACAGCGCCCGCGATCGTAAACAGGCTGACCGCCACGGCAACGAGCCCGAAGTCTTCAGGCATGAGCAATCTGGCCGCCACCAGCGTGCTGACCAGGCCAATCGCCTGGCTGACAAAGCGACCGAGCAGGAGCCAGGCTGTGCCCTGAAGGACGCGTTTTTTCAGCATGGATCCGCCGTCATGAAACATCCCTGTCGCGAACAGGGCGACGAGCATTTTTCGGCACCCTGGAGAACATCCTTATGCTCACCTGAACCTTTATGGAGTGCGAACAAACGCAAGGAAGGCCATGCCGCGCGCCTATTCCTGCGCTTCCGCCAGCCTACGCACGGTTGCCTTGCTGGCGCCGGGCCCCGGGCGGGTTTCGATCTCGGCGCGAGTGAGGCGCTGGCCGTCGCGGGATGTGGGGGCGAGCGGCTGGAGGGGCTTGCCGGTGGCGCGCTCGAGCAGCAGCACCGGCTCGTTGCCGGGGCCGTAGACGTGTTCATTGCCCCACTGGTGCAGCGCCAACAACACAGGATGAAGGGACTCGCCCTTGGCGGTCAGGCGGTAAGCATAGCGGGTGCCGTTTTCGCCGACGTTTTCGCGCACAAGAATCCCTTCATTGACTAGCACGTCCAGCCGGTCGCTCAGCACGTTCTTGGCGATGCCCGTGTTGCGCTGGATCTCGCTGAAGCGTGTGGCGCCGTAAAAGGCCTCGCGGATGACGAGCCATGTCCAGTTGTCGCCGAAAATGTTCAGGACACCCGCAATCGGGCATGTGTGCGTGTGGCGTTTGGCCATAAGCGGCTCCTTCTATCCGACTCATAATATATTGGTTGCAAATTAAAACCAAATGAATAATGGTCTTATTTAGAAACCAAATAAAATAGGGAGGATGTATCATGCCTGACAAGTCTGCCTGTCTCGTGATTGGCGCCGGGGATGACACCGGCGCAGCAATTGGCCGGGCCTTTGCGCGCGAGGGCATGACCGCCTGCCTGGTGCGCCGGCCGCGCCATGCCGATGCGCTGGAAGCGCTGGCACAGGGCATTCGCAATGACGGGCATGATGCGGTAGCGATGCCGATGGATGCGCGCGACGAGGAGGCGATGATTGCGCTGGTCGAGCGGATCGAGGCGGACGTGGCGCCCATCGACGTGGCCGTTTTCAACATCGGCGCGAATGTGCGCTTCCCGATCACCGAGACGACGGCCCGCGTATATCACAAGGTGTGGGAGATGGCGTGTTTCTCCGGCTTCCTGATGGGGCGCGAAGTGGCGAAGAAGATGCTGACCCGCGGGCATGGCACGATCATCTTCACCGGCGCGACCGCCAGCACGCGCGGACGCGAGCATCTGGCGGCGTTTGCTGGGGCCAAGGCCGCGCTGCGGGCGCTGGCGCAATCCATGGCGCGCGAGCTTGGCCCGAAGAACATTCATGTGGCGCACACGATCATCGATGGCGCCATCGATTCAAATTTCATCCGCGAGAATGTGCCGAACGTCGACGCGTTGCGCGAGGAGGACGCTGTTCTGAACCCGGATCATATCGCACAGAATTACGTGATGCTGCACAAGCAACCGCGCACGGCCTGGACGCACGAGCTGGATCTGCGGCCCTGGAAAGAAACCTGGTAGGAGGACACCCATGAGCAAAACCATCGACTTCATTTTCGACTTTGGCAGCCCGAATGCCTATCTCGCGCACAAGGCCCTGCCCGGCCTCGCGGCGCGCACCGGGGCGAGCGTGAATTACATCCCGTGCCTGCTGGGCGGCATCTTCAAGGCGACGGGCAACCAGTCGCCCGTGATGGCCTTCGGCAATGTGAAGGGCAAGCTCGCATATGACAATCTCGAGATGATGCGCTTCGTGCGCAAGCATGAGCTGACCAGCTTCAAGATGAACCCGCACTTTCCGGTCAACACGCTGGTGCTGATGCGCGGCGCGGTGGCGGCCGACATGCGCGGAGAGCTAGCGCGCTATATCGAGGCGGGGCTGAAGGCCATGTGGGAAGACGGGCTGAAGATGGATGACCCGGCGGTCTACGTGGAGGCGATGACTGCTGCAGGCCTCGACGGCGCCGCGCTTCTGGAAGCGACGCAGGACCCGGGCGTGAAAGCGAAACTCGTCGCCAACACAGAAGCCGCCGTGGCCCGCGGAACCTTCGGTATACCAACCTTCTTCGTCGGCGACGAGATGTTCTTCGGCAAGGACCGGTTGGGCCAGGTTGAGGAAGAGGTGGCACAATAGGGATGGCACCCGCGCCAACCAGCGCATCACCATGCGGAGCGGTGGGCAGTCACTGCTCTCGCCTTGGAACAAGTCACCGATGGGTTCGTTGGTATGGTTCAGTAATTCAATCACTGATCCACGCGCATCAAAACTCATTGGTGACCGTGTTCATTGAACACAAGGCGACACAGCTATGAAAATTCTCATGATCCTCACATCCCACGACACGTTGGGCGACACCGGCAAAAAGACCGGCTTCTGGCTAGAGGAGTTTGCAGCGCCCTACTACGTGTTCAAGGATGCCGGCGCCGACATCACGCTGGCGTCACCGAAAGGCGGCCAGCCGCCGCTCGACCCGATGAGCAACACCGACGATGCACAGACCGAAGCGACAAAACGTTTCAAGGCTGACCCCGACGCGCAAAAGGCGCTCGCCACGACCGAGCAGCTCAAGGGGGTGTCTGCCGACGGATTTGACGCGATCTTCTATCCCGGCGGCCACGGCCCACTGTGGGACCTGGCGAACGATAGTGACAGCATCTCGTTGATCGAGAACTTTGCCGCCAGCGGCCGGCCGATTGGCGCCGTCTGCCACGCCCCGGCCGTGTTCAAGTATCCGAAGGGCAAGGATGGCAAGCCATTCGTACTGGGCAAGACCGTGACCGGCTTCACCAACACGGAAGAAGAAGGCGTCGGCCTAACCGATGTCGTTCCATTCCTCGTGGAAGACATGCTGAAAGAGAATGGCGGACACTACAAGAAGGGTGACGACTGGGCCTCTTTCGTGGTGACGGACGGCAAACTGGTCACAGGCCAGAACCCCGCCTCATCGGCAGAAGCAGCCGAGAAGCTGCTGGTATTGCTCAGCTGAGCGCCCTGCCCCCGCCTACATACTAAAAGATCAGGACACACTTATATGACACACATTACGACTACTAATCCGGCAACAGATAAAAAGCTTGCGACCTATGATCTGATGAGTTCAGAGACAGCCTTTGAAAAGCTGGAAGCGTCTCATGCCGCATTCACCGACTGGAAAACGAAAACCCATAACGAGCGCGCGCAGCATCTTCGCAATATTGCTTCCCGCATGCGCGACAATGCAGACAAGTTTGCCAACCTGATGATGATGGAAATGGGCAAGCTGCTGCGCGACGGCAAGATGGAAGTCGAACTGTGTGCGCGCATTCTGGAATACACCGCTGATAACGGCCCCTCCGAGCTCGCCGACGAAGAGCGCAAGCACTCCGGCGGCAAGAAGCGCGGCATCGTCACCTATTCGCCGATCGGAATCATCTACAGCATCCAGCCCTGGAACTTCCCGCTTTATCAGCCGGTGCGCGTTCTGGCTGCGAACCTTATGGCGGGCAACGCGGTCGTCCTGAAACATGCCAGCATATGTACCGGCAGCGGCCTGCTCCTGCGCGACATCTGCCTCGCGGCGGGCCTGCCGGAAGGCCTCTTCGACGTGCTGGTGATTGACCATGATACGTCTGACAAAATCATCGAACACAAACTGGTGCGTGCTGTGACCATGACCGGCAGCGATGGCGCCGGACGCCACATCGGCCAGCTGGCCGCAAAGAACCTGAAGAAAACCGTTCTCGAACTCGGCTCGAATGACGCCTATCTCGTGCTCGACGATGCGGACATATCGCTTGCCGTGAAAACGTGCGTTCAGGGGCGCCTGTTCAACAATGGTGAGACGTGCGTCTCGGCCAAGCGCTTTATCGTGACTGAGGCAAATTACGATGCCTTCGTCTCAGGCTTTGTTGACGCCATGAAAGCCGTGAAAATGGGCGACCCGATGAAGGAGGATACCCAGCTCGGCCCCGTCTCCAGCAAGGACCAGTTTGATACGCTGTGCGAACAGGTTTCGAAAAGCGTTGAAGGCGGCGCGGAGCTGCTCTGCGGTGGCAAGCCACCCGAGGGCAAGGGCCAGTATTATCCGCCGACCGTGCTGGCCAATTGCAAGCCGGGCACGCCCGCCTATGACGACGAATTGTTCGGGCCGGTTGCCTCAATCATCAAGGCCAAGGATGACAAGGATGCGATGCGCATCGCCAATGACAGCCGTTACGGCCTAGGCGGCGGCATCTTTACGAAGGACGAGGAAAAGGCAATTGCCCTCGCCCGCGACCATTTCGATACCGGCATGGTCCGCATCAACTCCTTCGGCACGGCTGACCCGAACATGCCGTTCGGCGGCGTGAAGAATTCCGGCTATGGCCGCGAACATGGCGGCTTCGGCATGAAGGAATTCGTCAACGCCAAGGCAATATATCTTCCATAAAACTGAAAATCCAACATACGCGGCTGATCTCGGCCGCGTATGTTGCCCTGTTGGGCAAAACATCCAGCCCCTTCCTATTCCCCTCCGCACACGCTATCTGGCGCGGATGGCTCAACCTCCCCTGATTTCATTGTCCGATGTGCGTCTGTCGCTTGGCGCGAAGCCCCTGTTCGAAGGGGTGACGCTTAGCCTGTCCAAGGGCGAGCGGGCGGCGCTGGTGGGGCGCAATGGTGCGGGCAAATCCACGCTGATGCGCATCATCTCGGAGCAACTCGAAGCTGACAGCGGCCAGGTGTGGCGCCAGCCGGGCACGACCTATGCCACCGTTGTGCAGGAGCCGCGCTTTGACGGCTATGACACCGTGCTGGCCTATGTCAGCGACGGGCTGGAATATGACTACATGGCCGAGGCCGAGCTGATGGAATTCGGCGTCGATGGCAGCACGGACCCGAAAACGCTTTCGGGCGGGCAGCAACGGCGCGTGGCGCTGGCAAAAGCGTTTGCGGCCGAGCCCGACGTCATCCTGCTGGACGAGCCGACCAACCACCTCGACGTGCCGATGATCGAATACCTTGAAGGGCGCCTGAAGGCGTTCAACGGCGTTGTTCTGGTGGTGAGCCACGACAGGCGCTTCCTGGAAAATATCTCGACAAATACGCTGTGGCTGCGCCAGGGCGTCGTGCTGAAATCGCCCGATGGCTATGTGAAGTTCGACGAGTGGGCCGAGGCCATTGAGGTTGAGGAAGAACGCCAGCTGAAGCGCGTGACCACGCAGCTGAAGGCCGAGCAACACTGGCTGGCACGCGGCGTGACCGGGCGGCGCAAGCGGAACCAGGGCCGCCTCGCCAAGCTGCACGACATGCGTGCCCAGCATGGCGCCATGCGCGCGGCGCTGAACGATCGCAAGAACACGGCCGAGTTCAGCGCGGGCGTTGGCGACTCGATGAGCAAGAAGGTGATCGAGGTCAAAGACCTGTCGAAGACATTCGACACGCCGAACGGACCGCTAGTGATTGCCGATGGCCTGTCGATCAAGATCCTGCGCGGCGACCGGATCGGCATCATCGGCCCGAACGGCGCGGGCAAGACGACGCTTGTGCGCCTGTTGCTCGGCGAGATCGAACCGGACGCAGGCAGCATTCGCCACGCCAAGACACTGGACGTGACCTATCTCGACCAGACACGCGACACGCTGGACCCCAAGGACACGATCTGGGAGGCGCTCGCGCCATCCGGCGGGGACTCGCTGATGGTTCAGGGGCAGCAGCGCCACATTGCGGCCTATGCCAAGGACTTCCTGTTCAAGACCGAGCAGCTGCGCCAGCCTGTCGGCGCGCTGTCGGGCGGGGAGCGCAACCGGCTGGCGCTGGCCATTGGCCTCGCCAAGCCGTCCACCCTGCTGGTGATGGATGAACCGACCAACGATCTCGACCTGCAGACGCTGGACCTGCTGGAAGACATGCTGCTGGCCTATGAGGGCACGCTGCTGCTGGTGAGCCACGACCGGGCCTTCCTCGACAGTACGGTAACGAGTTGCCTCTGCCCGCTCGGCGAAGGCAAATGGGTGCAGACCGCTGGCGGTTGGACCGACGCGCAGGACCAGCTGGCGCAGGTGCGCCGCAATGGCGAGGATGACGCGCGTTCCGCCAAGGCCAAGCCAGCCGAAGCGCCAAAGCCAAAGCCACAAAACAAGCTGTCCTTCAAGGACGAGCACCGCCAGAAAGAGATCGACGCGCTGATCCCCAAACTGCATGCGGAGATTGCGAAGTTGGAGAAGGAACTGGCTGACCCGGCCCTCTATTCCCGTGATCCGAAGGCTTTCAACGCCAAGTCTGAACGTATCGGCGCAGCGCGTGCCCAAGCCGAGACAGCCGAGATGGAATGGCTGGAAATCGAGGAAAAGCGCGAAGCACTGACGAGCTGAGCGTAAAAGCTTCCTTAACCGGCGCGGCCTAGCTTCTGCGACTTGAGACCGGGGAGTTTTCGCGATGCGCCATATTCGACTGCTAGCACTGGCCGCCTGCCTTGCAATGCCTGCTTTTGCCGAGGCGCCAATGTCGCTGAAAGCCGAAGCCGTAGCTGCGCCTGCCCCCGTTGGATACGAACAGGGCATCTACCGCTTTGGCGCGACCTATAGCGTCACGCCATCGGAAGATGCGCTCAGCTGCCAGAGCGCCTGCGCGGACAATGACATGTGCAAGGCGTGGAGCTTTGTTGCGATCGTCGGCGAAACGCCTGCGCGCTGTGAGCTGAAACGCGGCGGCGGAAAGCTGGAACGCAACCCGGCAGCAACTTCCGGCTACTCGCCAACGCATGAAGCGTTCTTCTCGCCCGTGCTTGAAATGCCTACCGATGACCTTCTCGGCGAAGACCCGGAAGCCGAGACGCTACGACACTAGAGCGAGCGCTCTTTCGTGGCGGTGAAGCGGATCGACGGGTTCTTTTCCTGCGCATAGCCGACATCCCAGGCATTCTTCGCCAGATAGACAGGTGCGCCGTCAAGATCCGTTCCGGACGCTGACTTGTTCCGGTCAAGGAACTCTTCCAGCTTGTCGGCATCATCACATGCCATCCAGCGGGCAACGTTATATGGTGCCATTTCGAAAACAACTTCGAGGCCGTATTCGGCCGCCACGCGCTCGATCATCACTTCGAACTGGAGCTGACCCACGGCGCCGACGATCATGTCGGAGCCAATGGCCGGCTTGAAGAGCTGCGTGACGCCTTCCTCGGCGAGGCTTTCGAGCGCCTTGCGCAGGTGTTTCGCCTTCATCGGATCTTTCACGCGGGCGCGACGCAGCAGTTCCGGCGCGAAGTTCGGGATGCCGGCAAACTGAATGTCGCCGCTTTCCGAGAGGCTGTCGCCAACGCGCAGCTGGCCATGGTTCGGCACGCCAATCACATCACCCGCATAGGCGGTTTCAGCAATCTCGCGGTCCTGCGCGAGGAACATCAGCGGGTTGTGGATATTCAGCTGCTTGCCGGTCGCGCTCTTCAGCTTCATGCCGCGCTTGAACTCACCCGAGCAGAGGCGAAGGAAGGCGACCCGGTCGCGGTGGTTCGGGTCCATGTTCGCCTGAATCTTGAAGACGAAGCCGGAAACATCATTGTCAGAGGGCTGAACACTTATCACCTGCCCCTTGCGCTCGGCTTTCTGAACACGCGGCGGGGGCGCGAAGTCGCGCAGCGTGTTGAGCAGTTCGGCCACACCAAAATGGCGCAGGGCCGAGCCAAACACGACCGGCGTCATATTGCCGGCCTTGAAGGCCTCTTCGTCAAATTTGGGCAGGAGGCCGGTGACCATCTCGACGCCCTCGACAAGCTCTGCATAGACATGATCATCCAGCTTGCCGAGCAGGTCTTCGTCACTGCCGGGAATACGCGTGGCAGGGCCGATATGCGGCGGCTCGCCGGGGCGGCGGTCGAACTGGCAGAACTCGCCAGTGCGAAGATCCTTCATGCCGGCAAAGCGCTGGCCCGAGGCCGCAGGCCAGTAGAGCGGCGCGGTGTCGAGCTGCAGCTTGTCCTGCACTTCGTCGAGCAGTTCGATCGGCTCAAGCGCCTCGCGGTCCATCTTGTTGATGAAGGTGATGATCGGAATGTCGCGCATGCGGCAGACTTCGAACAGTTTCAATGTCTGCGGCTCGATACCCTTGGCGGCGTCGAGCACCATGACGGCGCAATCCGCTGCCGTAAGCGTGCGGTAAGTGTCTTCGGAAAAGTCTTCGTGGCCGGGCGTATCAAGCAGGTTGAAGACGAGATCGCTGTACTCAAACGTCATCACCGAGGCCGAAACCGAGATGCCCCGGTCGCGCTCGATCTTCATCCAGTCAGACCGGGTGCGCCGCTGGGCACCGCGCGCCGCAACCTCGCCGGCCGCACGGATGGCGCCGCCTGCAAGCAGCAGGTTTTCGGTCAGCGTCGTCTTGCCGGCATCCGGGTGGGAAATGATGGCAAAGGTGCGCCGGCGGGCGGATTCGGCGATATGGGACATGGTATTTCCGGACAATTCTGTTTCAGCCGCCAGCCACTAGCCGATTTGAGGTCAGGAATGAAGGGGCCCAAGGCGGCTTTGCACGCCGCGATTGCGTAGTATGATGTGCGTGGGGACATACTAGCCAGAATAAAGGGGACGCTTTTCATGGCTTATTCAAACATAATTCTCGCCAGCTGCGCTGCGGCAGCACTGATGCTTACGGGCTGCAGCAAGGCCAAGGCACCTTACGGCGATACGCCGCAAACACTGGCATCAGGTGCCAGTGCTGCGGATCCGGCGTCAACAACCACAGCAGAACCGACCGCCCTCGCGAGCGACAGCGGCGCTGAACCCATAGCGGTCAACCTTGAAACACCGGCTAAGCCGGAAGACGCCGTCGTGGAAACGCCCAAGGGTCCCATGAAAGTCATGGTTGTCATGGATTCCTCCGGTTCCATGTGGGGCCAGATTGACGGCAAGTCGAAGCGCGACATCGCCCGCGAGGCCGTGCGCAGCATGGTCGCGAGCAATCCGGACCTCGGTTCGGCTGGCCTGATCGCCTATGGCCACCGCCGCAAGGGCGACTGCAAGGACATTGAACTGCTGCGCAGCCCGGGCGCCACAACGCCCCTGCCCGATGTGGTCGACAAGCTGGTGCCGGTTGGCAAGACGCCGCTGACGGCCGCCGTGGAAACCGCGGCCAACGCCATGAAGATCGAGGAGACACGCGCGACCGTGATCCTCGTGACCGACGGTATCGAAACCTGCGCCGCCGACCCGTGTGCGGCAGGCGCCGCGCTGGAAGCGCGCGGTGTGGACTTCACCGCCCACGTTATCGGCTTTGGACTTAGCGCCGATGAGGGCCGTCAGGTTGCCTGCCTCGCAGAGCAAACCGGCGGCAAATATATCGAAGCCTCGAACGCGGGCGAACTGGCCGACGCGCTGAGCACGGTCGCCGAGGCGGTCGAAGCCGGCCCGCCTGAAGCAGCGACAGCGACGGCAACGATCACCGGACCGGAAACGGTCGAGATCGGCTCCTTGTTTGAAGTGACCTGGGACGGTCCCGGCGCTGACGAAGACTATATCGACCTCGTGCCGCCGGGCTACACCAAGACCCATGGCGAGCTGTCCTATGGCTACACAGAGGACGGCAATCCGGTATCCATGCGCGCGCCGGGCACACCGGGCGATTATGAGCTGCGCTATGTGTGGAACGCGCCGCAGGGACGCACCTTGATCGCGAACACCACGATCAAGGTGGTCGATGCTGCTGTCGCGATTGTGGCGGAGCCTTCCATCGGCATCGGTCAGGATCTCTCGGTCAAATGGCGCGGCCCCAATAATGATGGCGACTATGTCGACCTCGTGCCGGAAGGCTACACGGCGACGAGCGGGGAGAAGTCCTATGCCTATACCAAGGATGGCGAAACGCTGAAGCTACGCGCGCCCGGCACGCCGGGCGCCTACGCGCTGCGCTATGTGGCCAAGGCCAGTGATGGCCGCAAAGTGCTCAAGACCGTGCCGCTGGAGGTGACTGACACGCGCGTCGAGCTGGCGTTCAATCCTGCCGTCGCTATCGGCAAGGCCCTTGTGGTCGACTGGACCGGGCCAGGAACGCAAGGCGACTATGTCGATATCGTCCCGCGTGGCTTCAAGCAGACGAGCGGCGAAAAGGCCTATACCTACGTCACCGACGTCAATCCTATTGAGGTGAAACTGCCGGGCGAAGCGGGAGAGTACGACGTGCGCTACGTCCTGCAGTCGGCCGACGGGCGCACGGTGCTGAAAACCGTTCCGCTAACCCTGAAGGACATTCCCTTCGACGTGACGCCATCCAAGGCAAGTGTGACCGTCGGTGAAACCTTCTCGGTCGCATGGGCCGGCCCCGCCAATCAGGGCGATTATGTCGACATCGTGCCACGCGGCTACAAGCAGACAAGTGGCGAGAAGTCCTACACCTATGTTCAGGCCGAAAACCCGCTTTCGATCCAGGCACCTGGGGAAGCTGGCGAATATGACGTGCGCTATGTGCTGGAGTCCTCAACGGGACGTTCCGTGAAGGCCGTGGCGCCGCTGACGCTGACCGCCGCCAAGGCGACGCTGGACAGCCCTGCAAGCGTTGAGAAGGGAACGAGCTTCGACGTCTCATGGACAGGGCCTGCCTATCGTGGCGACTATGTCGACCTTGTGCCGGAAGGCTACACGAACACCAGTGGGGAATTGTCCTACGGTTACACGTCTGAGGGCCCGACAATTTCGCTGGAGGCACCAGACAAGGCGGGTGCCTATATGGTTCGCTACGTGCTGCAGGCGAGGAATGGCCGCACGGTCGTCGTGACCAAGCCGATTACAGTGAAATAGGCGTCAGGCCGCCAGCGGCCAGATCTCGGCAATATTGGGCGGCGTGCCTTCCTGTTCGGCACGCTGCTTCAATGTTCTCAGGATGGCTTCAGGCAGGATGGTCAGGCGCGGTTCGCCGACCGAGGATTCAAACACCGGGAACAGCGCTGCATTGGCGCCGGTCTTGGCGATGATCAGTGAGCCAAGATCCTGGATCAGGATTTCGTCCATCGGCATATGTTCGCGGACATGGTCCGACACGACACGTGTCACGAACTCAAGCGCTTCCCGCGCCCGCATGCTGTGCGGGTCGCCACAACCGAGGCTTTTCCAGCGTTTGGACAGGTGGATCTCCGGGATATCAATCTCGGCGATCATATCGTTTAGAAGAAACAGCATGGTCTGCGCGCCCCCGGCAGTAGATTTAGCCTGACGCTGCCTTGGACGGGTTAACAGCACGTTTATCAGGACAGGCCTGCCGCAAATTCGCGGCACGCGGGGCAAATTTAGTCCTCGATAGGCTCGGTGATGAAATGGCGGCCCTCACGGTCCTCGATCTCCACCACCCAGAGGTCGCTGTCGCGCGACCGGGCGCGCTGGATATAGGCGTCCACACTGGCCTCGTCCGGGCCGACGCCCTGGGCCAGCAGGTTGCGGAAAATGCGGTCGCCCTCAAGGTTTGTACCGGGGGTGTAGGCGACGGCCGTGCCATCGAGGCGGGAGACCTTGATCAAGGTATCACCGCGATCAGCATCGCCTTTCTGCACGACGAACGCAGACGAGCCAGCGACTTCAACAGTGCGGATAAGGGCTTCGACCCAGAGTTTCGACGGCAGACGGACCATGTCAGGACCTTTGCGTGAATTGCAGCTGGCCCGCAAGCGACGACGCCCAGCCTATTGGGCAGCGTCCTCAAGCGGCGCGATATCGGCCGGGTCGGCCAGTGGGAGAGTGACCTCCGCCCGCGTACCCTTGCCGGGCCGCGATGTGAGGTTGAGCAGGCCACCATGCAGCTCGGCAAAGCTGCGCACGACGGCAAGGCCAAGGCCCGTACCCGCACGGCCACGCGAATTGCCGCCCTGCGCGAAAGGCTCGGTGACCTTCTTCAGGTCGTCTTCCGTCATGCCTGCGCCTCGGTCGATGACGCTGATTACGGCCGCACCGCCGGCCTCAAAGGCATCGAGCGTAACAGTGCCGCCGCGCTCGGAATACTTGATCGCGTTGGACACAAGGTTTTGCCAGATCTGGCGCACGGCCCGCGCGTCGGCTTCTGCCCAGACTTCACTGTCGGATTTCATCTTGAGCTTCACGCCCGCACGCTCGGCCTGGTTGTCGAGCTGGCGGATGATTGACTGGGCCGAGGCCACGAGATCGACCGGTTCCGGCTCCAGCCGCTGACGGTCGGCATTGGCCTTCGCGAGGTCGAGAATATCATCGACCAGAAGGAGGAGGTCCTGCCCACTCTCATGGATGATATCCGGATAATCCTTATAGGCATCCGGAAGGGGACCACGGATTTGCGCGCGCATCATGTCGGCATAACCGAGGATGGCGTTAAGGGGTGTTTTCAGGTCGTGGCCGAGCGACGCGAAGAAGGCGGTGCGGTCCTGAAGTTTGCTCGCGGCGGTTTCGAGGGCGCGGGAGGCTTCTTCACTCTGACGCTGGGCAGCGCTGATATCATGCAGCAGTAGATGTGTGCCGCCATCATGGGCCTCTGCCGTGTAGGCAGCGAGGCGGCCATCGGCCAGCACGATCTCACCCTGGGCAAGGCCGCTCTCGGGACGCAGCGCAGCCACATCGGCGTCCGGGGCAAACAGACTCGACAGCGCGGCACCTGTCTTCAGCGACGCAAGGCCGAGCAGATCGCCTGACAGGCCACGAACGCGCCCCTCTGGTGCGATGTCGAGCAAGAGGAGGCCCGAGGCCGTCGGGAAGACCGGCAGCGGCGCAGGCGGCGTCTCCGTTACTGTGGCAACCAAAGGGTCGGCCGCGACAGCCACACCATTGGCATAGCGATCACGCACCAGAACCCAGACAAGCAACCCGGCCATGGCAAGGCCCGCAAAGGCAATCGCGACAATCAAGGGCAAGTGCTCGGCCAATGCTGGCGGCAGCAGTCCAAAGCGGCCCATGATGAGGACAGCGAAATAGGCAATGACGCCGAAGATGGCTGCCTCGGCCGCCATGTCTGTGTCTGAAAGGTTTAGGGCAACGAGCGGGGCCAACGCGAACAATATGGTTAGCGGGGATACCGGTCCCCCTGTCAGGGCGACGCCAAGCACCGCAAGAAGCGTCCAGCAAATCACCAGCATGGGAGAGGCAAAACTGGAGGCTTCCCGTCCCGGACGAAGCAACACAAGGCCCACGCACGCTGGAAGAATCGCAATCGCACAACCCACGAGAAGCGGGATGATTCCCACGCCGCGCAGCACAGCAATAAGCGCTGCTGCTGCGATGAGCGCCAGCCAGGTAACATTAACCAAGTTTAATCGGCGATGCGTCATACGCGGGGACTCGTTAACATCCCATAGAGATTCATTAGGCATTCTGAAGCTGGTTCCCATCCCTTGCTGTATTTGTAATGCATTCGACAGGCAAGGTGAGGTTCCCCCGGTGGGGAAGATGGGGCAAGACTATCGCGTATCGCGTGAGGGAGAGTTGAGACCATGAAAACCATCAGAATGATCGGGGCGGCATTTGTCGGATTGGGACTGGCAGCAGGCGCAAGTGCGCAGGGTACCGATCCGATTTCGGATACAGCTGCAGTTTATGCCACGTACCAGTCAGACGTCACAGACGTGAAAGACAAACCACTGACATCAGCTGGGGACATCGACCATGCCCTCACTTCGCTGGGCGGCCATAATCCCGACCAGCTGTCGAAAGGCTGGATCGCGTATTCTGCGCTGATCGCTTCGCAAAACCCGGAATACCGTGCCGCAGTGCACGACATTGAAAGCTTCTACGGACGTGAAGCGCTGGAAAGCGGCATGCGCAATGATGTGCGCTACGCCCGCACGCTCAGCGGTGGCGACATCGCCGTCAGCTCTGCGCTCGGCGCCACGGAAGCTGACAGCCGCCGCCTCAACAGCGCGGCTGCCTATGTGAAAGAACAAGCCTATTCGCTCCAGGCATCAGGTTGGGCCAAGGCCAAGATCGGCAATTCGGGCGCCAAGGCGCGCGGCCTGAACTCCAGCCAGTCGGCCGGCATTCCTGCCAAGCTGGGCCTCGTGTCAGCGATGAACGCAACAGACTTTGATTCGGTTCTCGTGCAGGCCGGCAGCACAGGCGCTCCCTCGCTTTGGGACAATGTGTCGGGCGCTGCCAATGCCATCAAGTTTCCAGCTTCGGTGACATCCGGCCTGACCGGCAACCGCAAGCGGGTGAAGTTCGGCAAGGAGCCTGTGGCCGACCAGATCGCCACGCTGGCGGCTTATCGTGTGCTGGGCGCCAGCACCGAAAAGAACTCAAGCCAGATCAACTCTGCCATGGCCGAGCGTGAGACCAAGGGCTGCCTCAACATGGCAAACCTGAACCTCCAGCAGTGTGTGGCTGCAGCCAACCAGCAATACGAAGTGCCTTTCTGCATCGGCGAACATGCGCTGTCGGATGTCGGCAAGTGTATCGGCGGCGTCTACCAGTAGGCCCAACCGCCCTTCGAAAAGACCAGACCCCCGGTGGCCATCATGGCGCCGGGGGTTTTCTTTTGCCCGCGCATGCCCCATTTCACCCGCATGAGCATTGAATCCAACGCCGCAGAAATACGTGAAGAGTTTTCCTGGCTGGATGACTGGGAAGCGCGCTACGCCCACATCATCGATCTTGGCAAGGCCAACCCGGCCCTGGCGCCGGATGAGAAGTCAGAAGAGACGATTGTGCGGGGCTGTGCCTCACAGGTCTGGATGGTGACACATATGGAAGACGGCCGCCTGATCGTGCGGGCCGAATCCGATGCGATGATCGTGTCCGGCCTGATCGCGCTTCTCGTGCGGGTCTATTCCGGCGCTGCCCCGAAAGAGGTCGAGGCGTTCGACGCAAAGGGCCTGCTTGATGAGATCGGCGTATCGGGCGCGCTGACGGCCCAACGCTCCAATGGACTTGCCTCCATGCTGGAGCGGATCCGTCACGACGCCAATGCGGCCCTTACCGCCTGAGCGAAGCAGGACAGGCCAGTTGCGGCGCCGCGCCCAGCAGCACAACACTCGACAGACCCAGCGCCAGCTGATCAAGCCAGTCATCGAAATTGGCATCGTCGCGCTTGTCCTCAATCAGGTGGCAGGCATAGGCGACCGTTGAGCGGTCACGGTCGAACGCACGGGCGACACGCGCCAGGCTCATGCCCAGTGCCACGTGCGTGAGATAGATCGCGATATGGCGTGCTCGCGCCTCTATGGGCCTGCCACGCTCCGGCGAAAGCACCGCCTCCAGCTTCAAGCCCAGCGCATAGGCCGTCAACGCAGCAGCCAGGTAGGCGCGGTCCTCGTCTTTCTGTGGATCGAATTTCGCCATCACTGTCTCCTTCTGGTTGGCAGGCAGAAGACTACCCGGTCCCGGAAGGTGTAGGATAACTTTCCTATGCCATCAAGATGGCATCAGGCAGCGCAGGCGATTCAGGCGGCCGCGCGTGGTGAAGAAGTGTGGACAGAGACGCTGTTGCCGCCTTTTGAATTGAGCAGGCGGCGGCTAGTCAGCAACTCATCATGGCAGAGAACCATGGTCAGCTGGCCGGTCGAATCCAAAAGCGGCAAACGCAGCCAGGCATGTATGCCGTCCTTCTGCTCCATGATGCCGCCAACAGGGGCGCGGCGCTCGAGCGCCACAGAGAGGCCAAGCGCAAAGGCCTCGCCATTCTCGCCCATGACATCCGCCACGCGACGCCCGCGCGCCTCCATGCCGAAAATGTCCCTCAGGCGAGAGCCGGCAATACGGAAGCGCCCGTCGCCGGACTCGTCGAACTGAACGATCGAAATGCTGGCCAGCATGCTGCGCAGCGCGCCCGGATCAATCGCGTCACGGGCAACACTGCCGGCAGGATCGCGCAGCTGTTTCCAGTAATCAATCAAGGCTTGTTGGGCGATTGTAACGCCCTGAAAAACGGTTTTCTTTGACATCGTGGGCCACCCCCAGGTGATTCGATAGAATCACCTATCGCGCGAGTGGAGTCCCGGATCAAGAGTCAACTACAGACTTTCTTAACCACTCTTACCATTTTATTTCATTCCGGCCCCGTAACGAACAGTATTCGCAGGCAGTAACTAGGCCTTTTCGCCCTTACCGAGGCCCATCTTTTTGGCCAGCATTGAACGATGCTTGGAATACCCTGGCGCAACCATGGGATAATCAGCCGGCAGGCTCCATTTCTCACGATATTCATCGGGCGACATGTCATACTTGGTGCGAAGATGGCGCTTCAGCGACTTGAACTTCTTCCCGTCCTCCAGGCAGACGAGAAAGTCCTCGCCAAGCGAACGCTTGACCGACACGGCAGGCTTTTGGGGGCTCTGTTCGGCATCAGACGTGCCCAGCCCGGCCAGAGACGCATGAACACTCCGAATAAGATCTGGCAGGTCGGATGCCGAAACCGTATTATTTCGAACGAATGCAGCCACGATCTCACTCGCAAGCTCGATCACGACACTATCGCGAGCAGTACTCTTAAGAGAATCAGGCATTTTGCACCTCCCCAGCCACAATAGATTCCGGCCTAGCTGAAGACGACTAATAGTAAATAAGAAAAATGCAGTCTCAAGGACTCAAAAACAACTATTCACGCCTCTTTACGGCACTTGCCCTGCCAATAGGCGCCTAACCGACTGTTACAAAGGCAAGTAACAGTACAAGCCCCAGCAACGCTGCTGTCCATATGGCCATGGCCCCCGTCAACGCGCCGCGCGCCAATTCCCCGCGCGGGCTGAAGGCCGCCTCGATCCGCTCATAGGCGCGGCTGGAGATGCCCAGGAAGACAGCTGTCATGGCTGGCCCCACCTTGCCCCAGACCGTGCCCATCCACTGGGCCAGACCAAAGCCGATCTTGCGATAGGCCCAGTCGGTGTCGAGAATCGTGCCTGGTCTTTCCGGCGGGTATAGTCCGAAGCGCTTGAGCACGATGAAGGCGAACGTGGCGAGCACGAGCAGCTGCATCTGCGTCAGGATATGGTCAAAGGTGAACGGCTGGTACGACATCGCCTCTTCGCGATAGGGGAGCAGGTTGTAGAGCCATTCATAGCCAAGGCCCGGCACGATCGCCGGAATGCCGACGGCGATGCAGATGAAGGCCCCCATGCCCATGGCAAGGAGCATGTTGAACGGTGCTTCCTTCACGCGTCGGCCGCTATCATGGCCGAAGAAGGCGAAATACGGGATCTTGATGCCGGAATGCTCCATCACGCCTGCCGATGCGAACAGAAGCATCAGCCAGACAACGGTCAGGCCCTCACGCGATACGGCGCTCATCGTCAGTGACTTTGCAACGAAGCCGGAGAACAGCGGAAAGGCCGAAATCGACATCGCGCCGATGATGCAGAACAGGGCCGTCCACGGCATCGACCGGTAGAGACCGCCCAGTTCGGAGGCTTTTGTGGTGCCCGTGCGGTAGAGCACGGCGCCCATGCTCATGAACAAGAGGCCTTTGTAGATGATGTGAACGAAGGCGTGGGCCGTCGCGCCATTGAGCGCCAAGGCATTGCCGACACCGGCCGACCCAAGCCCGATGGCGCAAATCATGAAGCCCACCTGGTTGTTCAGCGAGTAGGCGAGCACCTTGCGCAGGTCATTCTCGATCACAGCAAAGAAGACCGGGAACACGGTCATGACGGCGCCGATCCAGATAAGGGCGTCCTGGCCCGGGAACATGCGAATGAAGGCGTAGACAGCCAGCTTGGTGGTGAAGGCCGAGAGAACCACGGCGCCGACGACACTGGCCTTCGGGTACGAGTCCTGAAGCCAGTTGTGCATGAAGGGGAAGGCCGCCTTGATGCCGAGGGCAATGAATATCAGCATCGCACCCGGCTCGCGAAGGCTGACAAAGGCCTTCATGCCGAGACTGCCGGTATTGTTGTAGACATAGCACGCGCCTGCCAGCAGCAGGACGCCTGACAGGACCTGTATCGCGAGATAGCGCATCGACGCGAAGTACGCAGCGCGCGTGCCCGCAGCCAGCACCATGAAGACGGATGTGACGGCCGTGATTTCCCAGAAGATGAACAGGGTCATCAGATCAGCGGAGAAGGCTGCCGCGATGGCTGCGCCAGCATAGGCCAGCGCCATGCCATCCTGCAGCCGGTTATCGGTGTGCCAGGCGTAGATGCTGTTGAGCAGAGCTGCGAGCAGGAAGGCAAGACCGAACACGAAGCTCAGCCCGTCGACACGATAGAGCACGAGGTCCAGCCCCATCACGCTGGCCGTCAGGTGGTTTACGTTCTGGTCGGCCATGACCAGCAGCGCGATGCCGAGCAGCGGCGCAGCGATGGTAATGCCCTGACGCACGCGTCGCATGGGCAGGAAGATGGCCACGACGCCTGCCAGGATCATCAGCCAGCCAGGATTGAGGGCAGTCAGGAAAGCCGGCATCAGTCGTCTCCCTCATAGGTTGGCTGGGCACTTTCAGGCGGGAGGGGCATTTCCGGATCGACATCGGCGGGCGGGCCACCGGCATCGCCATAGTAATTCTCACCGCGACGCAAAAGGTTGCCCAGTGGCCAGCCCATGAGCACCACGAACGTGAAACAGGCAAACCCATAAAGGCCGTAGAAGCCAGTCCAGTTGGCGAAGCCGAAATACTCGTGGCGTTGGATGAAAACGTCGAGCACGATGAGGGCGGCGCCGAGCGCGCCGACACCCCAGAACATGATCGCGCCGATATTCTTGGCTTCGGTCCAGCCGAACAGGACCTTCGCCATCGGGTGGATGCCCTCGTCAGAGACGGTGTGAAGGTCGTGCGCCTTTTCGGCGGCGCGACTGAGGAAGCGGCCGGACTTGTCGCGTGTTTCAGGCGTGTCATTGCTCATGGCTGAACTCCTGTAGCGATGGCTGCAGCACTGCTACCAACGGATGGCGCAAGGAAATCGGCGAGCGGCCCGATGAGGAAGAAGAGAATGATGCACAGGGCCGCCGTAAAGACAGGCGCCGCAACCGTCAGCGCAGGCGCGCCGCCGGGCCGCTTGAACGGTCTCGGCTCGGGCGAGCCGGGTGGCGGCATCAGCGCCAGGATCGGGATGGGCAGGAGATAGGCGATGTTGAGCAGCGAAGACCCAATCAGCACCCATGGCACGTAGGAATTGCCGCCATCGATGGCGCCCTGCATCAGCTCATACTTCGCCCAGCTGCCAGCCATGGGCGGAATACCGATGATCGAGAGTGACGCGATGAAGAAGGCGATGAAGACCATCGGCATGCGACGGCCAAGACCACGCATTTGAGAGATATTCGTCACGCCCGTCGCAACATAGATGGCGCCGGCGCACATGAAGAGCGTCATCTTGCCGGCGGCGTGGGCCGCGATCTGGATGCTGCCACCAAGGAAACCGGCCTGGTTGGCAAGCATGGCGCCAGCGGTCACGTAAGCCAGCTGGGCAATTGTCGAGTAGGCGAGCCTTGCCTTCAGGTTGTCCTTTGTCATCGCCACCAGTGAGGCAACGATGATCGTGAAACAGGCGACCCCGAGGATGAACTCCCGCCCCGGCGTGGCGTTGAGCAGCTCTTCGCCGAAAATGAAGATCGACACCTTCATCACTGTGAACACACCCGCCTTCACAACGGCCACGGCGTGCAGCAGGGCCGACACAGGCGTCGGCGCGACCATGGCGTTCGGCAGCCAGAAGTGCACGGGCATCAACGCCGCCTTGCCGATACCGAAGGCAAACAGAAGTAGCAGCGCCGTCGACACGGCGGGGCTGATGTTCAGGCCGGCCAGCAGACCACCCTGCACGAAGTCGAGGTTCTGTCCGGCCAGTGTCCATGTCCACATGAGCGCGGTGAGGAACAGGCCGATTGATGTGCCGAGCAGTGTCAGCAGGTAGATGCGCCCGCCGCGCTTGGCCGCCGAATCGCCCTTGTGGGCAACCAGCGGATAGGTCGACAGCGTCAGCACTTCATAGAACACAAACAGCGTGAACAGGTTGCCCGACATGGCCACACCGAGCGCACCGAAAATGGCGAACGCAAAGCAGATGTAGAAGCGTGTCTGGTTGCGCTCGCGGTTACCGCGCATGTAGCCGATCGAATAGAACGAGTTTACGATCCAGAGGCCACTGGCGACCAGCGCAAACAGGGCGCCGAGGGGTTCCAGCTTGAAGGTGAAGGACAGGCCCGGCGCAGCGGAACCGAGGTCCAGATAAGGCGTCTCGCCATTCGACACGGCCATGGCCAGCGCAATCACGACGCCAAGCAGGAGCACAGAGCCGACAACCGTCACGCCCTCGCGCACGTTCGGGAAACGCCCCGCAGCCGCAATGCCAATGGCAATCAGCAGGGGTAGGCAAAGGGCCGCCAGGATCAGCATGTCAGGGCTCATCGAAACGCCTCCAGTCCGAAGGCCGCGGCTGCCGCGTCACGGGCGAGGCCGAGCGGGATGTCGGTTGAGATACCGAAATAAATGTTGGCCAGCGCCAGTATCCACAAGGGAACCAGCAACACTATGGGCGCTTCCTTGCGGGTCTTGCGTGGATTGACCGGCGGCTGGAAGAACACGGCCTCAAGAATGCGGCCGACATAGATCACGGCCAGGAAGCTTGAGAACACGACCAGGATCACGGCCCACCACCAGCCATTATCGAACAGGGCATAGCCGAGCTGCAGCTTGGACTGGAAGCCTGCCGTCAGCGGTACGCCGATGAGCGACAGGCCGGCAATCGCGAAGGCGGTCATTGTCCAAGGCGCGGAGCGGCCGAGACCGGCAAAGTCGCGGATGTTCGTGCCCTTGTAGGTGAGCACGACAGCGGCGACCGCCATGAAGAGCGCACCCTTGATCATCGCATGGTTCAGGAGGTGGAACAGGCCGGCGCTCAGGCCCGCTGCCGTACCGACCGAGACGCCGAGGATCATGTAGCCAACCTGCGCAACAGACGAATAGGCCAGCACGCGGCGCACATCGGTCTGGAACACAGCCTGAAAGCTGCAGGCGACCATGGCCGCGATGCCGAGGGGCATCAGCAGCGCCGTGAAGGCGGCATGCTCGAAGGCAAAGGTCGGGCTGAAGACGAAGAACAGGAAGCGGATAAGGGCATAGAGCGCCACTTTGGTCGCCGTGGCCGAGAGGAACATGGTGACGAAGCTGGGGCTGTACGAATAGGCGTTCGGCAGCCACTGGTGCAGCGGCCACATGGCCGCCTTGAGGCCAAGCCCCACCACGATGAAGGCAAAACCAGCCTGCACCGTGCGGCTGCCCTGAAGGGCGGGCAGCTTGGAAGCGATATCGGCCATGTTGAGTGTGCCGGTTGCCGCATAAAGGAACCCGACGCCAATGATGAAGAAGGTGGCGCCAATCGTGCCCATGATCAGGTAGTTGAACGCGGCATGCAACGCGCGCCGATCGCGCGAGGCGCCCAGCGCTACGAGGACATATGTCGAGATCGAGCTGATTTCGAGGAAGACGAAAAGGTTGAACGCATCCCCCGTGATCGCGACGCCGCAAAGGCCCGCAAAACAGGCGAGGAAGGCAGAATAGAAGAGCGCCGTCTTCTCCTTGCGCACCTCGGCCAACACGGTCGGGTAGGACATGATCGTTGCCAGGAGGCCAATGACACCAACGAGCACAAGGATCATTGCGTTCAGCGCATCGACCCGCAACTCGATGCCCAGCGGCGGCAGCCAGTTGCCCATGGCGTAGCTGACAATACCGCCCGATTCAGGCGACTGGACGATGCCCAGCAGGATCAGCGCGAAGACCAGCGTTGTCGCGGTCGCAGCGATGCTGACCAGCCATGCGACACGCCCGCTCGGCACAAGCGCTAGCAGCGGGGCAAGCATCAAAGGCACCATCACAAGCAATGGCGCAGCATGCGTCAGCGCCCAATGCGGCACGGAACTCAACAGCATCTCGATCATGCGCCCGCCTCGTTGAGCCATTGGTCAATCTCGGCTTCCTGCGCAAGGGCCGTCTCAAGGTCGATCTCGCGGACTTCGTCGCTCTCGATGGAGCCATAGGCCTCTCGGATACGAACGATCAGGGCGAGGCCCACCGACAGCGTCGCCACGCCAACGACAATCGCCGTCAGCATCAGCACGTGGGGAAGCACATTGGAATAGGTGTGAACAAGTTCGACCGGCGCACTGGCATTGCCAAGGGCATGCCCGCCAGCGACGCCTGTCGCGTGATGGGCCGCTTCAGCGCCGTGCTCCACAGCATCTTCGCCATAGAGGATCGGCGCAGTACCGCCCGCGACCTTGCCGAGTGTCACGTAGAACAGGCAGACCGAAGTCTGGAACAGGGAGAGGCCGACAAGGCGCTTGATCAGGTTTCCGCTGGCAAACGTGATGTAGAGGCCGATCATCATCAGTCCGATGATGGCCCAGTAGTTTGCCCGTTCGAGAATGAATTCCAGCATGGCTTACCAGTCTTTGTCGCGGATTTCGGCAACGCGGCCAGCGAACGCATAGAAGATCGTCAGCATGGCACCGGAGACGCCGAAAAGGACGCCAAGCTCAATGATCATGATGCCGATGTGCTGGCCGTGATACTCGCCCGGCGGTTCGTTGAAGAGCGCCTGGTATTCAAGATAATTTCCGCCCTTCAACATGGCCCAGTAGCCGACACCCGCATAGACCATCACCCCGATGGCCGCGAGCGAACGGGTGAAAGCCGGAGGCACGGCGCGCATGGCGGCCGGAACGCCCGCGATCAGCGCATAAAGGATGACCCCGACGGCAATGATGATGCCTGCCTGAAAGCCGCCGCCCGGGCCGAAATCACCGTGGAACTGCGTGTAGAACGCAAACATCACGATGATCGGCAGAAGCATCTTCGAAACAACGCGAAGAATGACGTGATGATCGCTGTTCACGAGGCGTCCTCCTCTTTGCCGGCTTCAGCACCTGACGCAGCATTGCGGTCTGGCAAATTGCCTTCGCGGCGAATTGATTCTGCCAGCGACCGCTCGCCGAAACCGAGCAGGAGCGCGACGGCAAGACCGGCCAGGAAGACCACCGTCGTCTCGCCAAGTGTATCGAAGCCACGATAGCTGCCGAGGACAGATGTGACGACGTTCGGGATGCCCGTATCGGCCCAGTTGATCTGCATATAGGTAAGGCCAACGCCCTGGTTCACGGGCGAATTCGGGTCGCCAAGCGCTGGCAGGTCAACCGACGCATAGATCAGCATCACGCCTGTCGCGATAACGACGAGAAGTGGCCCTAGGCGAGCGAATTTCTTGTCCGGCTTGGCTGTGCGCGAGGTCAGCAGCATCGCTCCGAGTAGCACGACCGTGGACACGCCGGCGCCGACGGCGGCCTCGGTAAAGGCCACGTCCACCGCATCGACCACGACATACCATGTCGCCGATACGAGCGAGTATATGCCCGACAGCATGACGATGGCGAACAGGTTGCGCAGGCGCGCAATCGCGATCGCCACCACGAACAGGACAGTCAGAAGCAGGATATTGACGAGCGCGATACCGATATCGCCTTCAAGAACGCCGGTCATGCTGCGCCCTCCTCGTCATCAGACTTTTTGCCCAGCCGTCCGATCAGCGGCTGCAGGCCCGCCGTATGGGCCGCGTTGACGACAGCATGTGACGCCGCAGGGCTGGTCAGGAACAGCAGCCAGAAAATGGTGCCGAGCTTGGCAACAATGATCCAGTTCGGCGCCATGAGCGCCATGCCAATCAGGATGACCGTTGCGCCGGATGTATCCGTAATACTGGCGGCATGCATGCGTGTGTAGAAGTCGGGAAAGCGCATCACGCCGATCGTGCCGATAACGCAGAGTATGGCGCCGGCAAGACACAGCGCCGATCCGGACGGATAGCGCACCATCTCGAAGAAATTATACAGGTTGGCGAGAAGGTCAGACATCAGCGTTTGCCTCCCTGAGCGCCGCCGCGGCGAACCAGCGGCACCTGGAAAGAGCGGTAGCGGAAGAATTTGAGGATCGCGATCGTCGAGACGAAGTTGATCATGGCGTAGAGAATCGCGATGTCGAGAAACTCGGGCCGCCCCATGACAAAGCCGAGCAGGCCGAGCGCAAGAACTGTCTTCGTGCCCAGCGAGTTTACCGCGAGCACACGGTCATACAGCGTTGGTCCGATCAGGGTGCGAATGAGCAGCAGGACCATGCCGAGCAGGATGGCGATGAGGGCGGTGGCGGTCATGCGGCGGCTCCCTTGCCGTCAATGGCACGGGCCGAGCGCCGATCCATCTCGATGAAGGCTTCCGGCTGGGAATCCTGTTCGTAAAGGCCGTGCACGAGCAGCTTGTCGCCATCGATCTCGATCGTGACCGTGCCCGGCGTGAGCGTGATCGAATTGGCGAACGTCACCTTTGCGAGATCCGATGTGCAGGTCGTCTTCAGCTTCACCAGCGTCGGCGCAATGTCGAGTTCGGCACGCAGGCAGGCCCGGATAACGGTCCAGTTTGCCTTGATGATTTCCTTCATCAGCCACGGAAAATACATCGCAAAGCCAACAAGACGCACATAGGGCACGCCTTCGCGGTCAAGGATGTCCAGCCGGTAGGCAAGGATCATTGTCAGGCCCAGCGACACGGCACCAAGGCCGAGCAGAAGTGGCTCGAAATGGCCGGACATGCCGATCCAGAACGCAACCAGCGCAAACAAAAGCCCTAGAAAGTACGCCACAGCGTCTCAGCTCCCGTATCAACCCAATCCACGAGTGCTTGGCCTAAATGGCCGGAGGCCCGTTGGGAAGCCTCTTTTACTGCTTTTTCGCAGACTAGCTACCAAAAACCAGTCTGGCCGTGCGTTGGGATGTCGAGAACGCCGCCTCTTCGTTCGCCGGAGCGCCCGATGCCTGTGCTTCGCGCAGGGCTTGCGCCGAAAAGGCCGAGGACAGCGACCAGTTCCAGTAGCGCAAGGTTGTCTGGGCCTTGGCGACCGTCAAAATCTCGTAAGTCTCAGCAACGAGTGCGAATTGCGGGTGGATCTCGCCATCGTCGATTTCGAGCGGCCGCCGCAGCGCCACCCAGAGAACAGGCAGGAAATCACGCTTCACGCCCGTCGCCTTACACAGGACTGCAAGTCCCTCCCCGCCCGTATCGGACAGTATTTTGGCAATCGTCACGGGCTTGATACCGCAGAGATAGCCGATCTCCTGGGCAAGTTCGGAATTCATGCCCTCAAGACCGGCGGAATTGATGGCGCTTTCGAGACTGTCGAAAGTACTGCGCTCAAGTGCTTCCCGGTTCCGCTGGCGCCGCTCGATCAGCTGGAGTGCCTTGCGCGCGACGGGGTCGGCCCATTTCTCGGCCGCCATCATCTCGAACACATCCTTGCAGGTTTCGATGACTTCAAGGCGATCTGCCGCGTGACGCTGGAGAATCTTGCGGCGCGTGGCGCCATCCGACCACCAGAACATGGCCATGGCCTGAGACGGGCGCAATTCGAGCCGCTCGACCAGTAGCGCACAAAGCTGGGATTCATCGCGCGAGCGCGTCAGCAGTTTGTCGATGCCTGATTCCGGCAGCGTGGCGCCTGGATTGGCGACCAGTTCGCGCACGACATGCGTCTCGCCATGCTCGGCAAGCGCGGCGCTCACACCCGGCGGCACGACCTTACGGCGGGCGATGGCCAGCCGGTGCTCACTTGAAGTGGCCTCGACAATTTCGCTGAGGTCGCAGGCATCGAATGCCTCGTTCTGCTCCAGAAGCGGCTGGGCAATCTCGAACGAACACTGCGCAAGATAGCGCAGCAGACGACGCGGCGCCTCACGGCTGGTGGCGAGGCGGTTGGCGCACATGGTGCGCTCTCGGGTATTTGCGTGAAACAGCATGTCGAGCAGGATATCGCCCACCATGTTGCGGTCCTGATGGGCAAGACGCGAGGCAGGCATGGCAACAAGATCCAGCAGGCGCCTGAAAAGGGCGTCCCGTGCACGCCCTGCATGCGGCGAATTTATCTGCGCTTCCATATCGTCCATCGGCTTGCCTGCGTCGCAATACCAACAGACTGAACCCAAACGGTTAACGAGCCGTACAGGCGCGCCTATCAATTGTCTCAGTCTTAATCGCGCTGCCCGGGATGGACCACAAGCACCAGAAGGCTGGAGACGAGCATGATGATCGCGAGCATGAACAGCATGCCGCCATCCGTAGCGGTCTCACCAGCGTCCAGCGTAAGCGGAACCTCACGCCCAAGCCAGGGCGACAGGTGAAAAGCCACGGCAGCGCCAAGGATTGTCGCGGAAATGATCGCACCAAAGCGCCGTGTGAACGGAAAGAGCAGGAACAAGGCTGCGACAAGCTCCAAAATGCCCGTCAAAACGCGACCCGCAGGCTCGAACAGTGTCTGGCCCGAGCGATCAGCCAGGGTCTGGAAGACAATATTGGTGCCGGGCGGATCGAAGAACTTCACCGCACCTGCCGGCGGGTTGGGAAGCGGATGGATTGTCGCCTGAACAAACATGGCGATCAGAAAGAGGGCGAGCGCCCAGCTGATGAGGTGCCTGAACAATCTCATGATACTCCACCCTTGGCATGTGCTTGAGGCAATGCGCCAGTCCGGACGCTACAAACACTCAGGCGCCAAGGCAACTGATGCGGTCGCCCGGACGCAGGCGCAAAGCGAATTTCGGGCAAACATCATTAAGTAGAATAATGTCGAAAACACCCTGGGCGCGATAAAGTCAGCGCCGAAGGAACAAAGCCCCCGATACAGCCGTATTGTTAGATAACAGAAATTTACGGGTGCTAAGCCAGCCGACGACCCTGGAAGACAAAGCCGATGCGACAGACACAATCTGATCTACACCTCCATGAGGTGGCTTGGCCCATCAGGCAGCGAGTGCCGATAATGCCCAAGAAACAGTCCTTTACGACTCTATCAGAGGCGATGAAAAACCTTGTTCCCCATTTTCGGTCGATTACAGCTTTTCTTACGCCAAATGCTCAACCTGCAGATGACTTGCTCATTCGCTTCCTTGACTCGATCAATAAAAACGAGCCGACGCAATCGCGCGTAGACGCCGACGATCTGGAAGCGCAATTCTTCGACTTTCTGGACGCACATAACCGGAACAATTTACATGCGATATATTTGAAAACGGATGCCCAGGTGAAATTGATCGGGCACATGACGCTTCATGAACTTCGCAGTTTCCTGAGAGTAACGCCAGACATGTACTCGTCAGACACCTGACCATCATGATATACACTGGAGAATAAGCTAGAAATACCAGTAAAACGTTCTTTCTCCATCCCCTTTTACTTCTCCCCTGACAATGAAGACAACGAGTACTCAAATTTCACAAAAGGCGAGTTGAGCAATCGCACCCTAAACGTTACAGGATGCGGGGAGATAAGGAATTATGGCGCGCACGTGAGCAACGAAGACGACAAGGCCAAAAAATCAGGTCCGGTTTCGCAATTCACTGCGGATGGCCATTCCTTGTCAAAAAGAATGAGAGATGCACTGCGCGATCGCTATCAGGAAACTCTAAACGAGCCCGTGCCCGAGAAGCTGCAAAGCCTGATTGAACGCATAAGAGCTGCTGAGCAAAAGAAGGGCTGAGCCCTCATCTGCTCAGTCACGATGCTGGCTGATTTACTTTTCCCCGCCGTAGACCGTACATACAGTCGCTATCGTCCACGGGAGCGGATATGAGCGACAGGATCGAAGAACTCGTCGACGACATGGCCGAAGGTGCCGCTGGTGACGTGACCTCACCGGTCAGCGGGGTCAGCGAAGCGCTTGGCGCAGGCGCCTCGCTTCTGTCCACGGCGACCCACTGGCGCGCCAAACGCCTGCGCCGCGGCGTAAAAATCGAACTGCCCGCCTACCTGATGGTTCAGTGCAGCTGGTTCATGGCGTTCGGCCTGCAGATGGTTCTGTTTCCCTACCTGATCACGGGTCGCGATCATCTCCATCTCGACGGCCTGGCGCTTGGCCTTGCAAACATGGCCTTGTCGGGACCTTCCGTCATCTTTCTCCTGATCGGCGGCGTCGTCGCAGAGCGAGCCGATGGCCGCCGCCTGCTGATCATCCTTCATCTCCTGGCTGCCGTCCCTGCCCTGTTTCTGGCTGTCGCCGTTGCGCGCGGACAGCTCACCTATCCCGGCATGATCATCTATGGCCTCACCATTGGCACCGTCGGCGCCTTCATGATGCCGGCGCGCGATTCCATCGTGAACGAAGTCGTCGAGCGGCGGATGCGGGTCGGCTCGGGTGTTACGCTCCAGCTGGGTGTGACGCTGGCGACAATGGCGCAGTTCCTCGCCCAGATCGCGGGCCTGATCCTGGCGGGCTATGCCGACAAAATGACCCGCATGCCGCAATGGATGGGCGGGTTCGGCGTCGGACCGATTGCGGCCGAGAAACTGTTGCTGGCACAGGGCATTGTCCTTGCTGTCGGCACGCTATTCGCCCTCAACCTTGCCAAGGGCCGACAGGTGCGCACCGGCCGGACGGGCATCAGCGCCACGTTCGGAGATATCGCCGAAGGCTTCCGCGCAGTGCGGGCGGACGGCAAGCTCTGGGCCATGACGGCGCTCATGTTCGGGGTCGGCATCTTCGTGATCGGCGCCTTCCTTGTCGTGCTGCCCATAATCAATCGCGACGTCTACCATCTGGGATCCGACGGAATCCGCGACATGTTCGTAACCTTCTGGATGGGCGCATTCGTCTCATCAGTGGTGCTGTCGATCTTCCGCCGGATCAAGCGTCAGGGCCGGTTGCTCCTAATCGCGCAATTCCTCGGCTCCAGTAGCATCCTCGCCATGATGTGGGATGTTCCGCACTGGGCGTTTCTCACCATCGTCTTCATCTGGGGCCTCGCCGCCGGCATTTCGATCGCGATGAGCCGTTCCATCGTTCAGGATGCCGCCCCGAAGGAAAAACTCGCCCGCGTCCTTTCCATCTACCAGCTCGGCTTCATGGCGGGCGCGCCGTTTGGCGCGGCGCTGATGGGCGCTCTGGTCGACATATTCGGCCCGCAGAAGATCGCGATTGTTCCGGCTGGCGGCATGACACTGATCATTCTCTGGATGGTCTTCTTCACACCGGTCTGGAACATGAAGGGCGAGGCGTGGAAAGAGCACGCGGCGAGGAAGTGACTTCGGCGGCGAAGCGTTTTAAATCGCACGCATGAGCCAGCTGCCCCGCGCCACAATTCATTTGTCGAATATCGTCGCCAACTGGCGGGCGCTGGACGGGCTGCATCCGGGCGCGACGACCTCAGCTGTGGTCAAGGCAGACGCTTACGGACTCGGCGCCGGGCCTGTTTCGCGCGCCCTGATGCGGGCCGGCTGTTCCAGCTTTTTCGTGGCCTATCTCGAGGAGGGGCTGGCGCTCCGAAAGATACTGGGCTTCGGCCCCCGCATTTTCGTGCTCAACGGGCCAACGCGCAAAGATATGTCCGCCTATGTAACGGCTGGCCTGACCGCCGTGCTCTCGTCACCCGACCATGTAAAAGCCTGGTCCAGCGCGCCGAAGGGCACCTCGGCCCTGCATTTCGATACAGGTATGAACCGTCTGGGGCTCAAGCCGTCGCTGCTGGAAACGTCCCTGCCTGCGCTGCACAAGCTGCAGCCCGTTCTGGTGATGAGCCATCTTGCCTGCGCAGAAGACAGCGCCAGCCAGATGAACGCCGCCCAGCTGAAGGCATTCGACGCCATATCAGGCGCCTTCCCGGACACGCCGGCCAGTCTGGCCAATTCGGATGGCTGCTACCTGGGAAAGGCCTATGGCTATGACCTCACCCGGCCCGGAATTGCTCTCTATGGCGGAACGAGGCCCCCCAAAGGTTTGCGCATCAGTTCCGGCCTGACGCTGGATGCGGCCATCCTCAGCGTTTTTGACGCTGAAATGGGGGAAACCGTGGGCTATGGCGCGACATATACGCTGGCGCAGGATGCGGTGCTGGCAACCGTGGGCATTGGCTATGCCGACGGTCTGTTGCGCAGCGGGGCGAACAACATGATGACCTACCTCGACGGCATAGCCTGTCCGCTGGTCGGACGGATATCGATGGATCTTGTGACCATTGATGTTTCAAAGGCACAGGCTAAGGCAAAAGCAGGCGCGCGCGTTGAATTCATCGGCGAGCATGCCAAACTCGAAGATCAGGCCGCCCGCGCGGGCACGCTTGGTTATGAACTCCTGACGGGACTGAGCAATCGTGTCGAACGTGTCTACGCATAAAACCGGCTTTCCCAACCCTCTGCGCTGGATCGGCGCTGGCGTACTCGGCCTGTTTGCCGAAATCGGGCGCCTGTCGGTCTTCGCCGGGCGCACCGCCCTGGCGGCTGTGACGCCGCGCTGGTTCCTGGGACAGATCTGGCGCCAGATGATCCAGATCGGCTTCTTCTCGTTCCCGGTGGTCGGCATGGCAGGCGTGTTCATCGGCGCCGCACTTGCCCTCAACATCTATACCGGCGGCAGCCGCTATGGCGCAGAACAGTTCGTGCCCAACATTGTCGTGCTTGGCATCACCCGCGAGCTTGGCGCGGTGATCACGGGCCTCATGCTGGCAGGACGGGTATCGGCCGGTATTTCCGCCGAGATTGGCGCCATGCGGGTTACCGAACAGATCGACGCGCTCGAAACACTGTCTGCCTCGCCCTATCGCTATCTCTACGCGCCCCGCTTTATCGCAGCGCTCATCACCCTGCCGATCCTTGTGGCCGCCGCCGACATTGTTGGCGTCATGGGCGGCTGGCTGGTCAGCGTCTTCAGTCTCGGCTTTGATTCGACAACGTACCTTCGCAACACGATCGACTTCGTGACGACGGGCGACATTGCCGCTGGCCTGATCAAGGCAGTCGTCTTTGGCGGCGTCATCGCCATTATGGGTTGCTACCAGGGCGACCGCTCACAGGCCGGCGCCACCGGCGTTGGCCGCGCCGCGACCCTTTCGATGGTGGGCGCTGCCGTCCTCGTGCTGGCATCCAATTATATCATGTCCACCTTGTTCGTGGAGCTGGGCCTATGAGCGAACCCATCCTCAAACTGGAAAATGTGGTCAAGACATTCGGCAGCAACGAGGTGCTTCGCGGCGTCGATCTCGAAGTGGCGCCGGGCCAGAGCCTTGTCGTCATTGGCGGTTCCGGCTCAGGCAAATCCGTCATGCTGAAGAACGCGCTTGGCCTGATGACACCGGATTCCGGCAAAGTGCTCTTCGATGGGCAAGACGTGACCCAGTCCACCGGCAAGCCGCGCGAGATGATGCGCTCACGGGTCGGCATGCTGTTCCAGTCGGGCGCCCTGTTTGACAGTCTTACAGTCTGGGAAAATGTCGCATTCCGCCTTATCCACAAGGAACGCATGAAGCGCAGCGACGCAAAGGAACGTGCCCTCGCCACGCTCAAGAAGGTGCGCCTCGGCTCAGAAGTTGCCGGACTTTTCCCCGCCGAGATTTCCGGCGGCATGCAGAAGCGCGTCTCGCTTGCCCGCTCGATCATTTCCGAGCCAGACCTCATCTTCTTCGACGAGCCGACCACTGGCCTCGACCCGATCACGGCCGATGCGATCAACGACCTCATTCTCGAACAGGTGCGCAGCCTTGGCGCGGCTGCCGTCTCGATCACGCATGACATGCCATCAGCCCGCAAGATCGCTGACGAAATCGCCATGCTGTTCGATGGCAAGATCATATGGCGCGGACCCGCCAGCGATATCGACCATAGCGGCAATGAATATGTCGACCAGTTCGTCCATGGCCGCGCCAGCGGGCCGATCCAGCCGGCGATGTAGCGGCCATGTATATCAAGTCCACGAGATGGCTGATCTACGGGATTCTCTCCCTGATGATCGGTATTTTCGGCTTTCTCGCGATTGTCCTGAGCAAGATGTCTGGCGCATCAAGTGAGATTAATCCGCTCCTTCTGCTGCCATCGATGATCATCTCGGTCGGGATGTTCTCGTTCTGCTGCAGGAAAGCCATCGGAATGCGCAACTGATCCGTTCGTATCCAGCCTTGACGTAGACCGATTCCCCGTGCCGAACTTCCGTCTGACGTTTGGGGAGACGCACGATGCTGGATTTCATCAAGTACATTTCGGTGGCGTTCACGGCGCTCTCGCTCGGCTTCACCGGCTGGCTGCAATACGAGAAATTCCGGCTCGACGGCGAATGGCACATCGATACCTGCACCACCGAGGCAGACCTGAAATCCTATGAAGGCCTTCACTTGGCCTGGCGTGTTTTCCTGTCGGACGATCCGCTGTCCGCGCCCGTCGTCGGTGATGGCGAAAAGGTCGAGGAAGCCTTCAAGCCGATCCCGCCTGCGGGCCGTTTCCCGGTCCGCCTCGTTGGCACCAAGGAAATCAATTCGGTTACCCTCACCGGCCGCTTCGAGGGCGCGCGCCGGGCCTCCACGGGACGGTTCGAATTCCACCCCACGCTCTCCAAGCGGCTGTTCTCTGGCTACATTCCATTCTACCAGCGCAATGCAGATGTGCTGGACGGCACGTTCGCTTTCACGGCTGGCAATGCCCGCGGCCCCGCCCGCGCGGTTCGGCTGACAGATGGCCAGCCGCCTGCTGACCTTGCCCCCTTCACCTGCAACGCCCCCCTGACAACAGAAGCAGAAGAATTGCCAGCGACTGGCCTTTCGCCGGAGGGCAACACGCCCTAGCTTCGCGCGATGGCCAAAGCTCCCACCTCTGCCTTCATTTGCCAGTCCTGCGGCGAGGTCCATTCCAAGTGGACCGGCAAGTGCAATGGCTGTGGCGAGTGGAACACGCTCGTCGAGGAGGCTGTCGCGGCTGTCCCCGGCGGACTCGCCCCTGCCAAGGTTGGCACCAAGCGTTCCAGCAAGACAGAATTCGTCGCCCTCAATGACACGACCGAAGCGCCGACGCGCATCGTCATGGGCGTGGAAGAACTTGACCGCGCCTTTGGCGGCGGGCTCGTTCCCTCCTCCGCGACGCTGATCGGCGGCGATCCGGGCATCGGCAAATCCACACTGCTCCTGCAAGTGGCCGCACGACTGGCACGGAACGGACTCAAAACGGTCTACGTGTCGGGCGAGGAAGCCGCCGCCCAGATCCAGGAACGGGCCGTCCGGCTCAAGGTGGCCGAGAGCCCGGTCCAGCTCGCCACCGAGACCGACCTGCGCATGATTCTCTCGGCCCTAAAGGCCGCCCAGCCGGATTTCGTCGTCATCGATTCCATACAAACCATGTGGTCTGACAGCCTCGAAGCCGCGCCCGGCTCGGTCAGCCAGGTCCGCGCCTGCGCGCAGGAACTCACGCGCTGGGCCAAGAAGTCCGGTGCCGCACTCGTGCTGGTTGGCCACGTCACCAAGGAAGGCACCATTGCTGGTCCCCGCGTGGTCGAGCACATGGTCGACACCGTGTTCTATTTCGAAGGCGAGCGCGGCCACCAGTTCCGCATCCTGCGCGCCGTTAAGAACCGCTTCGGCCCAACCGACGAGATCGGCATCTTCGAGATGCACCAATATGGCCTCGCCCCTGCCAAGGAGCCCTCGGCCCTGTTCCTGTCGTCGGACGGCGGCGCCGAAGGCGGCGCAGCGGTATTCGCGGCCATGGAAGGCTCGCGCCCCGTGCTGGCCGAAGTGCAGGCCCTCGTCGCCAAGAGCGCCTATGGCACACCCCGGCGCAGCGTCGTCGGCTGGGATACGGGCCGCCTCGCAATGCTGCTGGCCGTGCTGGAAGCGCGCTGCGGCATCGGCTTTGCCGGCATGGACGTTTATCTCTCCGTTGCTGGCGGCTACCGGATCGGCGAACCGGCAGGCGATCTTGCGGCGGCGGCGGCCCTGCTCACGTCGCTGTCGGACAATGCGGCACCAGAACGCTCCGTCTTCTTTGGCGAAGTCTCCCTCTCTGGCGCCATCCGGCCCGTGGCTCGTATTGAGCAGCGGCTTAAAGAGGCCGCACGGCTCGGCTTCACCCGCGCTTATGTGCCCGAAGGCAGCCCTGCGGCAGTCGATGGCTTGACGATCATACCGATTAAGAGGCTTATCGAACTCGTAGAGTTGCTCGCCCCGGACGCCCTTAATGCTTGATTCTGTTACAGCTTTCGACGCCATCGCCGTCGCTGTTATCGTAATTTCCGCGATTATGGCGTTTGCGCGTGGGTTCCTGCGGGAGATCGCGACGATGGGATCGTTCATCGCTGCGCTTACAGCGGCCATCTACGCCCGCAAGTTTTTCAGCGCTCCTCTGAAAGCAATGCTGCCGGAAAACCTGGCGCAGCTTGATCTCGGCATTTTCACGATCCCGCTTGCGGATGCCGTGTTGATCGTGACCGCCTTCATCGGTGTCTATGTCCTGGTGGCGTGGTTCGGGCAGCGCCTGTCCAAAAATATTCAGGGCGCCGAGGGCATTGGCCTGTTCGATCATTTTGCCGGCCTGGCTTTTGGCGTCGCGCGCGGCGCAATTGCCCTTGTATTCTTCGTTGTCCTTCTCCACCTCGCGCTAGAGGAGAGCCGGATTCCCGGCTTTATCCAGAACGCAGCCTGCTATCCTCTCCTCAGCAGTGTTGCCGATTATGTGAACGAGAACGCCACGAAAGTCGGTCAGGATGTGCATTCGACCCTTCCCACGAAGGCCGAAACAGGCCAATAGACGTCACGAACCTGTCACGCAAAAAGGAGGCTCCGGTCTCATATGATCCTGTTCGATCATGACGATGACAAACCCCGTGAAGAATGCGGCGTTTTCGGAATCTACGGTAATCCAGAAGCCAGTCTTTATGCCGCGTTGGGACTCCACGCCCTTCAGCATCGCGGACAGGAAGCCTGCGGCATCACCACATATGACGGCAAGCGCTTCCCATCGGAACGCCATATGGGCCTCGTCGGAGACCATTTCGGCGGCGACCTTCGCACCCGCCTCCCCGGCTATGCCGCGATCGGTCACAACCGGTACTCGACGCAGGGCCGGCCGATGCTCCGTAACATCCAGCCGATCTTTGCGGACCTGTCCTTCGGCGGTTTCGCCGTCGCGCATAACGGCAACCTGACCAATGCCCGCGAATTGCGCCACCAGCTGGTGCGCGATGGCGCGATCTTCCAGTCGACGATGGATACCGAAGTCATCCTTCACCTCGTCGCGCGCAGCCCCAAGCCGCGCTTCATGGACCGTCTGGTCGACGCTCTACAGCAGATCGAAGGCGGTTATGCCCTTGTCGGCCTGACCGGCAAGAAGCTGATCGGTGCGCGCGATCCAATCGGCCTGCGCCCCCTTGTCATCGGCAAGCTCGGCACGGCATATGTGCTCGCGTCGGAAACCTGCGCGCTCGACATTATCGGCGCCCAGTTCGTGCGCGAAGTCGAGAATGGCGAGATGGTCGTCATCACCGACGACGGCATTGAGTCGATCCGGGCTTTCCCGCCCCGCGCCTCCAGCCCCTGTATCTTCGAATATGTCTACTTTGCGCGCCCTGACAGTATCGTTCAGGGCCGTTCCATTTATGAAGTCCGCCGCCGGATGGGTCACCAGCTTGCGATGGAAACACCTGCGGATGCCGATGTGATCGTGCCGGTGCCTGACAGCGGCGTGCCTGCCGCGCTCGGCTTCTCCGAAGCCTCGGGCATCCCATTCGGCATGGGCATCATTCGTAACCACTATGTCGGTCGTACCTTCATCCAGCCAACACAGATTGGCCGGCAGGCCGCGATTTCCAAGAAGCACAGCCCCAACCGGGCCGTGCTCGAAGGCAAGCGCGTCATCCTGGTCGACGATTCCATCGTGCGCGGCAACACGTCAAAGAAGATCGTCCAGATGGTCCGCGAAGCCGGCGCCAAGGAAGTGCACCTGCGCTCGGCCAGCCCGCCCATCGTGAACCCGGATTTCTATGGCATCGACATGGCCGCGAAATCCGAACTCTTCGCCGCGATCCACACGCACGAGGAAATGGTGGCGGAACTGAAGGTCGACAGCCTCGGCTTCCTCTCCGTGCCCGGCCTCTACAAAGCCATCGGCGAACCTGTGCGCAATAACATGCAGCCGCAGTTTGCCGACCATTGCTTCACGGGCGACTATCCGACCCCGCTTGTCGACCATCAGCATGACGAGTCGGACAAGGAACGTCAGCTCTCCCTGCTGGACGACACGTAGGCCCTGCGCTAGAGGCGCGGCATGACTGACCAACCCAGACTTGTCCTTGTCACTGGCGCCTCGCGCGGCATTGGCCGTGCCGCTGCGCTCCACCTTGCCCGTCAGGGCGATCTCGTCATCGCTATCGCCCGCTCGAAGGCGGCGCTTGAAAAGCTGGACGATGAAATACGCGCCATGGGCAGCGAGGCCATCCTCGTGCCGATGGACCTGAAAGACGCCAAGGGCATCGACACGCTCGGCAAGGTGATCGCCGACAGGTTTGGCCGCCTCGACGGTTTTGTCGCCAATGCCGGCATACTCGGCACGCTCGGCCCGCTGGAATCGGCTGGCCCGCGCAGCTTTGAAGAGACGATCGAGGTCAACCTCACCGCCAATTGGCGTCTCATCTCGGTTCTGTCGCCGTCGCTGCGCAAGTCGGAGGCGCCGCGCGCCGTATTCGTCACGTCCAGTGTCGCCGCCGAGCCGAAGGCATTCTGGGGGCCTTATCAGGCATCCAAGGCAGGCCTTGAAGCCATGGTCATGGGCTGGGCAGACGAGACCGAGAACATGGGCCTGCGCGTCAACATCTTCGATCCCGGCGGCACACGCACCGAGATGCGCGCCAAGGCCAAACCGGGTGAAGACCCGATGACCCTGCCTTCGCCCGATGAGGTAGCCGCCGAACTTGTGAAACTCGTTTCACCGGACGAGACCCGCACCGGCCAGCGCATCGCCTATCGGCAACTGGTCGCCGCCCGCTCGTAAGGGAGGCTTACTGTGAAAGTCAGGTCAGCCACGCGCGACGAACTCGAGACGCTGAAAGCCTTCGAGCAGGGCATCATCGCCGCCGAGCGTCCCTATGATCACACCCTGAAGCCTGATCCCGTCAGCTATTATGACATCGGCGAACTGATTGATTCAGAGGACGCAGAAGTTGCTGTGATCGAGATTGACGGCCAGCTTGTCGCTTCTGGCTATGCCTACAAGAAGCATTCCAAGTCCTATGTGCAGGACACGCACCACGCCTATCTCGGCTTCATGTATGTCCGCCCGGACTATCGCGGCCAGGGGCTGAACAAGCGGCTGATGGCACACTTCTTTGAATGGGCCAGAGCCAATGGCCTGCCGGAAGTGCGTCTTACCGTCTATTCCGGCAACACGCCCGCGATCAGCGCCTATGAGAAGGCTGGCTTCTCGCAGCACATCGTCGAAATGCGCCTGAACCTGGACGAATAGCGAGCCTAGTTGACCGACAAGGTCACGTCAGAGGCCAGCACAGTCAGTTGCGAAATATCGGCAGGGAGCACGTCCTGCGGGGCCGCGTCCGGATAGGCCACAGCCAAGGCCGCAATCGCATTCGCCATGGCGGCTGCCGCCTCTGGATTGCTCGCTGTGATCGCCTCACGCGCCGCTGCAAAATTCGTCTCGGCCACTTTGTGGAAGCCATAACCGTCAAGGTACGGCTCATACACGCCGCTCGCCGAAGCGCCGCGATACATCGCAACGGCCCGTTCGATCATGTCGTCGATAACGTGCGCCGTCACGTCGACAGCCGCCGTGCCATTATCCGGGGCCTTTAGGGCCGCTGCGCGCAGGGCGGCAATAATGCCATCGGTGCGCGCAGAAATCTGGGCAGGCGTTTCGCCGGATGCGGCCTCGATGGAGGCGTCGGTCAGCAGCTCATCAAAGAGCGTCACACCGCGCGCTTGAAGCACAGGCTCCATGTCGAACAGGACTTCGCTAACCGGGTGGGCGAACATCTCTGCCGCGGCATCGACTTCACCCGCCGCAAACGCGTCACGTGCAGCCAGGATGTGCGCTTCGGTCACGGCCAGCGCGATATTGAAAACGACCGGATCCGTGGCGGCCTGCTCGATCGCAACGCCGCCTTCGCCTTCACCACCGACCGAGCCAACAGGTCCAGCCTCGGCTGCAAGCGCTTCGGCGGTCACCGCCGGCGCTTCAATAGCCGCCGGTTCGGCAGCAGGCGCTGGCGTGGATGTAGACTGGCCGCAGCCCGCAAGCGCCGTCGTGCCCATCAGGGCGCCAAGTCCAAGACGTGACCAGCTGTGATAGATGTGTGGCATTTGTGACCCTTACGCGTGTCCTAGTAATGGGCTACACGCCTTACAGAAATGAAACTCATTCGCAAGTAGGAACAACATGTTTCTCACCCTTTCAGGCGTTCTTGACGCAGGCCAGCTGGCGACAGCCACTGAACTCGCCGCCACGCTGCGCTGGGTGGACGGCGCAGCAACGGCTGGCCCAGTTGCACGCACCGTGAAGCACAATGAGCAGGCGGATCTCACCTCCCGCACCGGCGCCAAGCTGCGCGACATGCTGGGCGAGGCGATACGGGCACACCCTGTGCTGACTGCCGCTGCCCAGCCCCGCCGTTTCTCGCCCCTGCTCATCAGCCGAACGCAGGATGGCGGCACCTATGGCCTGCATGTCGACAACCCGTTCATGGGCACGGGTGAAGCGCGCCTGCGCACAGACCTCGCCTTCACGCTATTCCTGTCGGAGCCAGACAGCTACGAAGGCGGCGAGCTGGAGATCAATCATGCAGGCGTCACGCACCATGCCAAGGCGGCAGCCGGCGACCTGGTCCTCTATCCCTCAACCAGCCTGCATCAGGTGCGCCCCGTCACATCCGGCCAGCGCATCGTCTGCGTCGGCTGGATCGAGAGCAGCATTCGCGATGCCGCCGCGCGGGAAATCCTGTTCGACCTTGAGAACCTGCGTGCCGCGCTCAGCCAGACGCACGATGTACGCTCGCCCGAATACCTGACCCTGTCGAAATCCATCGCCAACCTGATGCGGCTATGGGGCGACGCCTAAAGCGCGAAATGCTTCGACAGCTTCAGGCCCTGACCCTGATAGTTTGATCCCTTGCCGCCATAAAGCCCTGACGGCTTCGTGGCCATCGGCTCATAGATCAGCTTGGCCACCGGCTGGCCGTGCTCAAGGATGAAGGGCACGTCGCGTGAGCGCACTTCCAACACCGCCCGACTGCCGCCCTTGTTCACCCCAAACCCCGGATCGAAAAAGCCCGCATAATGGGCGCGGAACTCACCCAGCTCCGGCGCGATCGGCGCCATCTCGGCCGCTTCCATGGCGGCCACTTTCACGGTCTCGCGGCTGACGAGAATGTAGAAGTCTTCCGGGTTCAGCACGATGCGGCCATGGCGCGGGTAGACAGGCTCCCAGAACTGGCCCGCCTCATGCGCCCCAATGCCCCGCAGGTCGACAACGCCGGAATGCTGCTTGGCGCGGTAACCTGCCGGTTGCCCTTCAGGCGGCTCCAGATCAATCGAGACGACCCGTTCCTTCAGCGCATCAGGCCGCTTACGCTTGAACCGCACCTGCGCCAGCCGGTCGCCCGGCCTAACCATGATCGGGAAGGTGCGCGGGCTCACTTCAAGGTAAAGCGGGCCAGAATAGCCCATGGGCACGTCATCGAACGCCCGGCCCCGGTTTGTCACCAGACGCGTGAACACGTCGATCCGACCTGTCGAGCTTTTCGGATTGGCCCGCGCCGAAATGCCGGGGGGCAGGCGAAGATGCTCCTGCAAGGGAACGAGGTAGACGCAGCCCGTTTCCAGAACCGCGCCTTTGTCTGTCAGGTCGATGCGGTGCATGTGCACACCCGGCTCCTGCAGCATCTCTGCGACAGTGCGGTCCTTGCCCGGCAGGAAGCTCGCGCGCAGGCGGTAGGCATCCTGCGCAAGGCGCAGGTCGAGACTCGCAGGCTGCACCTGCCCCGCCTCCAGCGCCAGGTCGCTGCGGATCGCACCTTCGGCGACCAGCGCCTCGATTTCGTGGTCGGGCAAAACGCCCGTTTCCTGCACCATCACTTGCACCCCTTGTGCTCTCAGGCATAAGACCCGGTACAGGAAAGACAAGGACTATACCACCATGGCAAACGGGTCAGACTCATCAGGCAAGGCCAGCTGGAAAGCAGCAACCAAAGCTGTGCGCGGCGGCCTGATGCGGTCAGAGCATGGCGAGATCTCCGAGGCGCTCTACCTGACGTCCGGCTATTCCTATGACAGCGCCGAACAAGCCATGGCCCGCATGAAGGGCGAAGAGCCGGGATTCGTCTATTCCCGCTATGGCAGCCCGACCTGCGAAATGCTGCAGCAGCGCATCGCCCTGATCGAAAACGCGGAAACCTGCCGCGTCACCGCCAGCGGCATGGGCGCCATTTCCTCGGCGATTCTCGCACCGCTCAAGTCGGGCGACCGCGTTGTCGCCGCGACCGCCCTGTTTGGCTCGTGCCGCTGGATCATCGCCAACCTTATGCCGAAATATGGCATTGAGACGGTATTCGTGGACGGCGCTGACCTAGGTGCCTGGGAGCGCGAACTCGCCAAGGGCTGCCAGCTTGTCCTGATCGAAAGCCCGGCCAACCCACTGCTCGACGGTGTCGACATCGAAGCCGTGTCGAAGCTCTGCAAGAAAGCCGGCGCCCTTCTTGTCGTGGACAATGTGTTCGCAACGCCCATCCTCCAGAAGCCGCTGGAACTTGGCGCCGATGTCGTCGTCTATTCCGGCACCAAGCATATGGATGGCCAGGGCCGCGTCATGCTCGGCGCCATCCTGACCAGCTCTCAATATATGGAAGAAGTGTACGATCCGTACCTGCGCCATGTCGGCCCGGCAGCGGCGCCGTTCAACGCATGGGTCGTGCTCAAGGGACTCGAAACGCTGAAATTGCGGGTCGATGCGCAAAGTGCGAGCGCTGCACGCTTGGCTGATGTCATTGCCGCGCACCCCAATACCGCCGCTGTGCGCTACCCCCACCGCAAGGACCATCCGCATTATGAAGTCCACAAGCGTCAGATGACGAGCGGCGGCACGATGATCGCGCTGTCAGTCAAAGGCGGCCAGGAAGCAGCGTTCAAGTTCCTGAATTCATTGGAGCTTGTCGATATCTGCAACAACCTCGGCGACACCAAGTCCCTCGCCTGCCACCCGTCCAGCACGACACACCGCGCGCTAACCGACGAGGAGCAGGCCGCCATGGGACTCGACCGCAGCTGGATCCGCTTCTCCGTCGGCCTTGAAGATCCCGATGATCTTGAAGCGGATCTCGTTAACGCTCTTAATAGTGTGTGAAGGAATTCACATCAATTTCACCCAATGGCCAGGCGACACGCTCCCCCGCTCTATGAACACATCACGCAAGGCGTGCGCATTCGCGTTCGCCCGAAGTTCATGCATGACGAGTCGGAGCCCTCGCGCGGCCGTTTCATGTGGTCCTATACGGTCGATGTGGAGAACGAGAGCGACCAGGCCTGGACCATCGTTCGTCGTCATTGGCAGATCGTCGATGCACAAGGCCGCATGCAGGCCGTCGACGGTGAAGGCGTGATCGGCCAGACGCCGACGCTGCAGCCCGGTGAGCGTTTCAGCTACACGTCCGGCGCGCCGCTTGCTGCCCCGTCCGGCATGATGAGCGGCACCTATGACCTGCAGGATGAAAGCGGCTTCGAGATTGTCGCAACCATTCCGGTCTTCTCGCTCGACAGCCCTTACGACACATCGCTGCCCAGCTAAGGCTGCGCTGCCACAGGCTCTGCCGGAAGGGCCTCTCCCATATCAATGACACGGAAATGCTTCGCCATCATCTCTGGCGAGAAAACCGCTGCCAGCTCATCGGACGTGAGCAGGCCCGGCCACTCGGCCAACTGCTCAGGGCCGGCTTCGGCAAACAGGACATTGGCTCCGGCCTGGTCCCCGACAAAAGCACCATAGGTCTGCAGGGCACGTGCAATGATCTTTCCCGTCGGCGAAAGGTCTGACTTTTCGATATTGAAGGCCGGGTCAAGCTGGAGGCGCGCGCCGAGCGGAAGACCTGTTATGCTGGGGGCAATGCCACTGCGCTGCAACCGCGCCGTGCTGGCTGGTCGAACGAATACGTCAGAGCGGATGTTCGGGCTCGCGATCATAAGCGCATGCGGAATACGGCCGGTCTTGATCTCCTCGACACGTATGAGCCCGGCGACCAAGGGAAAACCGGATGGCAGCGCGCTGGCCGCTTCATTGGGCGTTTCCGCTTCATTCCAGGCCGGATAAACGCCCTTGCCACGCAAGCTGGAGACTACGCCAAAGCCGGTCATCCACTTGCCGTCATCACTCTTGCTCGCCTGGTTGAGATCCCATTCGAGGGCGCTGGTCTTGTCGACAATCGCAATATAGCCCGCACTTGGCGTCTGTGTGGCCATATCCTCCGGGATCGGAATCTCGCGCGGCATGTCGAAACCGCGACCGTACTCACCCGGATAATAATCATAAACGGCCTGCGTCGGCGTCTTGGACATCTCGATATAATAAACCGGGATAGACCATTGATCGATATTTATAAAAAGGCTCCCCGCCTCGGCGAGTCCCTTGATCAGTTCGGTCGACTCCGGGTCCGCCACAGCATCGGTGGGGATGGGTGTGTTCCACGGACTATCATCGGTGAACGGACGCCAGGCGACCGGCGCCTCCGACACGTCTTGTGCCGGGGGCGCTTTGGAACAGGCCGCCAGTAGGGCAGTCATCGCGATCAGTAAGTGAAGCTTTGCCATACCGTACGCCTCGCCTGCCATCCGTCTTCGCTCAAGGTTCCGGGCGTCTACTTGCTCGGATTGATGAGATATTTCTCGCCGGTTGCACGGCGGTTATAGGCTTCGATCACGGGCAGTTGCAGCGCCTCGGCCAGCGAGATTTCCGACGTGTAGTGGCTGGCGAACGTGGTCTTCAGTTCCTTGCCCACGCGGGCGCGCAGCTTGGCGCGGCCTTCGGCGCCCACTTTCTGCAGGAACGGCGTCAGCAGGAATCCGCCCACGCCCCATGCCATGCCAACGCCCGGTGGCAGTGTCGTCGGGCTCATGTCGAGGCGGCCATAGATATAGACCTGCTTGTGCGTCGCCGAACCGTAGCGGCTGTATTCCTTGGCATTCATGTTCGCCGCCGCTTCCATCGCGACGAGGATCTGACCCGCAAGGCCGCCGCCACCGATGGCGTCGAAGCCAAGCGTTGCGCCTGTCGTGGCCAGCGCCTGGATCAGGTCGTTCATGAAGCCGAGCGAGGTGGAATTGACGACATGTTTCGCGCCGATATCGCGGAGGATTTTCTCCTGCGCGTCGGAGCGGACCACGTTCACCAGATCGATGCCATCAGCGATGCAGATCTTGTTCAGCATCTGGCCGAGGTTGGAGGCAGCCGCCGTATGCAGCAGCGCCTTGTGGCCTTCCATGCGCATGACTTCCGTCATGGCGAGCGATGTCAGCGGATTGACGAAGCACGATGCGCCATCACGCGCGGTCGCGCCTTCCGGCAGTTCCATGCACTGCGCCACGTTGAGCGTGCGATACTGGGAATACATCTCGCCACCGAGGCCGGCGACCGTCTTGCCGAGCAGGGCCTGCGCAGCTGGGGACGAACCAGCCGCCACAACCGTGCCGGCGCCTTCATTGCCAACAGGCATGGACTCATCCACGCGCGGTGCCATGGCGCGCATGCCTGCGGCAGGCACTTTGGCTGTGACAACAGGGCGGTCTGCGGTGCCGGAGGCTTTTGCGCTGCTCATGTCGGCAGCGCCGAGCAGGAGGCCAAGGTCAGACGGATTGATCGGTGTGGCTTCTACACGCACGATCACATCGTCGGGGCCGGGCGCCGGAATGTCCACTTCCACCAGCGAGAGCTCAAGCTCCCCGCCGGACTTTACGTGTGAGCGAAGTTGAAGGCCTTTTGACGGAACATTGGACGCCATGTGTTTCTCCCTGATGTGTTTTTCATGTGCAATTACTGCACATGCCTACACGCAGGAAGCGCCCCCGTCCAAGTCTTGTAATTTCGTCCGCGATGCCTAGCGCCCGCCGACAGCCCTAATACTTTTGCTTCGGCTTTGCCTTGTAGCGGTTTGCGGGCGTCTGGGCGGCGGCCTTGTCGGCATAGGGGTTCTTACCCTGACGTACGAAGAGGCGGATCGGCACACCGTTCATGTCGAACGCATCACGCACACCATTCACAAGGTAGCGCTTGTACTGGTCAGGCATCTGCTCACCGCGCGAGGCGATCAACACGAACGTAGGTGGCCGCGCCTTCATCTGCGCCATGTAGCGCGGTTTGATACGCTTGCCGTGCACCGATGGCGGCGGATGGCGCTCGACCGTATGGCGGAGCCAGCGGTTCAGGTCGCCGGTCTTCACCCGCGCTGTCCAGTTGGCATAGACGCTCACGACGGCCGGCATCAGCTTTTCAATATTTCGTCCGGTCAGGCCCGAAAGGAAAACGATCGGTGCCCCGCCTGCGTTCGGCATCAGACGGTTGGAGAGGTCGCGAATATGTTTCGCGGCCGCGTCCGGGTCTTTCACCTTGTCCCATTTGGAGATGACGAGCACGATACCCCGGCCTTCGCGCAAGGCGAGGTCGGCAATCTGCAGGTCCTGCTTCTCCATGGCTTCGTCAGCGTCCATGACCAGCGCAACAATGTCGGCATATTTCAGCGAACGGATCGTCTCGCCGGTCGACATGCGCTCCAGCTTTTCCTGCACGCGCGCCTTGCGGCGCAGGCCTGCCGTGTCGACGAGGCGGATGCGGCGGCCTTCCCATTCCCAGTCGATGGAGATGGAATCGCGCGTAATGCCTGCTTCCGGGCCCGTCAGAAGACGGTCCGATTGCAGCAGCTGGTTGATCAGGGTCGACTTGCCGGCGTTCGGACGGCCGACAATGGCCAGCTTGATCGGTTTGTCAGGGCGTTCGGGTTCCGGTTCGACATCGACATCGGCTTCTTCGATCGCAGCGACCAGATCGTCGTCCGTGAGGGAAAAGTCATCAATGTCGATATGTGCGAGTTTCTCGAGAATGTCTTCGCCGCCAAAGCGGGTGTAGTCCGGCTCGGCCTCTTCCAGCGCGCGCTCGAAGGCTTCCTCGCCGATCGCCTGCCGGATCGCCTCGTAAAGGTCAGCCATGCCCTCGCCATGCTCGGCCGACAGCCCCACTGGCTCGCCAAAGCCAAGCTCCCAGGCCTCGTTGAGGCCATCGCGGCCCGCTTTGCCCTCGGCTTTGTTTGCGGCCAGGACGACCGGAATATTCGCCTTGCGCAGCAGCGCGGCAAAGCTCTGGTCCTCGATCGTCACGCCAACCCGCGCATCAATCAGGAAGAGCGCAACTTCGGCTTCGGCAATCGCTGCTTCGGTCTGCTGGCGCATGCGCGACTGCAGGCTGTCATCATGGACGTTTTCATAGCCGGCCGTGTCGACAAGGATCAGCGGCAGGGACGCAAGGCGCCCTTCGGCCTGTTTCCGGTCACGCGTAACGCCCGGCTGGTCATCGACCAGCGCGATTTTCTTGCCGGCAAGCCGGTTGAAAAGCGTCGATTTTCCGACATTTGGACGCCCGAGAATGGCGAGTTTCAGCGGCATAAGCCTGCCCGTTCACTAAGTTGCGGGCGGGCTTTGGGGGCCGTGCGCCCTATTGGATGGCGATCAGCTTGGCCTCATCGGTGAGGATAAGCAATTTGTCCTGTACGGCGATCGGTTCGAGGTAGGCGGTCGAACCGAGCTTGACAGAGTCGGTCTGCTGCCCGGTTTGGGGTGAAAAGGCAAGCAGTTCTCCCAGCGACGACACGATGATCACCTTTCCAGAGGCCAGAATTGGTCCGGCATAGCTGACGCGGCCCTTCTTCTTCTTCTCTTTCTTGAACTTGCGCAGCGGTGTCACCCAATAGACTTCGCCATTGGCCGGGTTGATTGCCGAGAGTGTATCGTCAACGCCCATGATGAACATGAAATCGCCAGCAAGCGCAGGGGCCTGTGTCGATCCGGTCGGGATGGACCAGATCCGCGTGCCGCTACGCCCGTCAATTGCAACCGTTACGCCCGACTGGCTGGAGGCAAAAACCAGCCCGCCCGAAAGGATCGGACGCGAGCCGATATCGTTGATCTCGGAAATCGGTGTGAACCGACCGGCCTGCGAGATCGCATCCGTCCAGAGCCGGCGACCGTTGGAAGCAAGATAGGCAATGATCTCGCCCGAAGAGTAAGGCGCTATGATGAATTCCTCAACGGCAGCCGGGCTGGAACTGCCGAGCACACGGGCCGATTCCGAAATGGCCTGATCGCTCCATTCGGTCTCGCCATTGTCCAGTGACAGGGCAAATATCTCGTTATTGTTGGAGGCAACAAAGATACGGCCATCCTTGATGGTCGGCGCGCCCGTCATCGGTGCGCCCATTTCGCGCTTCCATTTTTCGGCGCCCGTCGCGGCGTCCAGCGCCGAGACAAAGCCGAAGCCGCTTGCCACGATCAATGTATCGCCCGTCACGGCGAGGCCACCGCCGAGCGCCTGCTTGTCGCGCTTGGTGAGGCCTTTCAGCTTTTTCTTCCAGACCGACTTGCCGTTGGAGAGGTTGCTAGCAACCACGGTCTGGTTTGCGTCCATTGTGAACACCGTGGTCTCATTGGTCACCGGCGGCGTCGTGATAGCCGATTTCTTGTCGGACTTGGCGCCGACATCGGCTCTCCACGCAATTTTCAGCTGCGAACCGGCGGCAACATGCCCGACCACTTTCGTGGCATTAGCGCCCGCCTCGGTCCAGGCGGTGATGACCTGCGGCTCAGGCAGTTCGATCGCGACGTCAGCCAGTTCCGGGTTCGGCTTTACGGCCTCATCCGCCAGTACCATCGTGATCCGTCCGGCCTTGTCTTCTGCCGTCTTTTCCTTGGCCTTGTTATTGCCAAAGCTCGGCAAGCTGCTGCACGAGGCGAGCGACAGCGCAGCGCCAAGGGCAACGACGGCGGCAAGATTACGCGATGGGTTCATTGGCCAGTCTCCTCAGACTCTGCAGGGGCGGGCACGGAAGCCGGCGCTTCGGTCTCTGTCTCGGTTGTTTCAGGGGCGGCTTCGATGGCCGCATCTGGCGTCTCGGCGGCAGGAATGGCTGCCAGCGCGAGTTCGGCACGGCGCACGACGCCCGCCGGAGCGGCTGCGTCATAGCGCAACCGGTTAAATTCTGTCCGGGCGCGGGCATTGTCGCCTGTTGCGAAGGCCTTGGCAGCAACCAGCTCGCGCGCGAGTGCGCCCAGCGGGCCTTCATCGTCAACGAGGCTGCCAAGTGTCGCTTCAAGCTCGACCATCGACTGGTCATCAGCAAGGAAATAAGCCTTCTTCAGCAGGGCAATGCGCTCGTAGGGGCCACCCTCCACCGAGCCAATCGCAGCCAATGCATCGGCTGCGCCTTTTGCATCGCCGCCGCCTTCATAAAGGGTCTGGGCCAGATAGTTCGCTGCGAGCGGCGACAGCTTGCTGCCCCCGTTGGCCAGTTCCGAGAAGGCTGTCTGGGCGGCGGCGTAAGAGCCGTTATGCAACTCGGACAGGCCGTTTTCCATCTCCAGTGCGCGCGCTGCACGGGCCGCTTCGGCGCGCGGGATGAGCACAAACTCATTCACGGCTACCGCCAGCAGCACTAGCCCAAAGGCACCATACACAAAATACTGGTAGCGGTTCCACCAGCCTTCCAGCTTGTCCTGTCTAAGGCTCTCGTCGACTTCTCCGAAAATATCGCTCAATTCAGTCGCTCCGGTGGGTTTGGTGACTCGGTCAGGAACCTAGACGCGCTGTGGACAGGCTGCAACGTGTCAGCGCTGTTGGGTGTCAGGTTTTCGCAGGGCATAGGTTTCGGCTTCTCCGGGAAAACGGCGCGTGCGCACATCATCGGCATAGGCCGCCGCCGCTTCGCTAATGGTCTTGCTGAGATCGGCATAGCGGCGCACGAATTTTGGCGTCCAGTCAAACAAGCCCAGCATGTCATGCGTTACCAGCACCTGTCCGTCACAGGCCGCCGATGCGCCGATACCGACGGTTGGGCAGCTGACCTCGGCCGTAATCTCGGCGGCGAGGTCTTCGGCGACCCCCTCGATAACGATGGCGAAGGCGCCGGCATCAGCCGTCGCGCGGGCTTCGGCAATCACCCGGTCGCGCTCGGCCGTCGTGCGTCCCTTGGCACGGAAACCGCCATCCACGTTGACCGCCTGCGGTCGCAAACCGATATGGCCCATCACGGGTACGCCGCGTTCCACAAGGTGCGCAATCTGGCCAGCAGCATATGTGCCGCTCTCGATCTTGATCGCTTGGCAGCCGGTTTCCTTCATGATGCGCGCTGCATTCAGGAAGGCATCGTCATTATTGGTCTCATACGAACCGAACGGCATATCGACCACGACCAGCGCCTGACTTGCCCCCCGCATGACAGCCTGGCCGTGCAGGATCATCATCTCCATTGTCACGCCGACGGTGGAGGGGAGGCCATGGACAACCATGCCCACGCTGTCGCCCACCAGAAGAAGATCGGCATGCGGGTCAAGCAGGGCCGCCATGGGTGCGTCATAGGCCGTGAGGCAGACAAGGGGCGTGTTGCCCTTGGCGGCAGCGATATCCTTGACGGTCTTGCGGCGGGTTTGCGTTTGTTTCGACATGGGCCGCGACTTAGCCTGACCGCGCCCCGCGGGCAAGACAAGTCAATCGGGAGGGTTCCAGTTCAGCCCCTTGCAGGTTGCGGCCCGAACCGGTTGGTCCGGGAGGTTCCGGGCTGGCAGGCGAGGTAAATATTGTAGATCGGGATCAGCACCATGAGGCCGCTCAGGTCGATATCGTGCATCCGCCGGATGGCAATCCCGATGCCCGGCAAGAGCAAGGCGAGGCTGATGAGCAGGCTTAGCAGACTGAAAATCGCGCCGAGATACGGGATCGTGGACAGGATATTGAGCGCCAGCGAGATCATGAAGGCGATCGACACATAGTGCCAGAATTCCCGGCGACTGGTCCGCCCCTCAAAGGCCGCATAGCGGTTCATCACATTGTCGAGAAACACCGCAAGGGCGTAATTGAAATCATAATTCATGGGCCACACTCCTGCTGAGCCTTACGCGATTACTGAACCATATCCGCCAGAGCGGGCCTGCTTTAGCCGGGACTATCCAACAATCGGCACGCCGATCAGCATCTGGTGCAACCAAAGTACGAATGCCACATAGACAAGCGCCCCAATGAGCACAGACCCGACATCCGCCATCACGGAAGATGGCGCATCCTTGGCGGGTCCAAGGTCGCCGCGCTTTTTGACGGCGATCCGGTCGATCACCGCATAGGCGAGGAAAACGCCGAAAAGAATCACCGAATTCAGCTCGCCATTGGACAGCAGATGCCCAAAGGCCCAGAGCTTCACGGCAACCAGCATCGGGTGCTTCGTCGCCTTCTTGATCGCCCCGGTCGGCAATTGCGAGGCCACCAGCAGGATCAGCGCCGGCAGCATCAGCAGCATGTTCACATGCTTGCCCCAGCTCGGCGGCGAATACAGGATGCCTGCTCCGCGCGCGGCAGCATAACCGTAGCAAATCAGCACAAATCCAATAATGGAAACAAGGCTGTAGAGCCCCATATAGGTCGGATAGCCCAGCTTGACCTTGATATCCTTGCCAGGCTCACGCGACCTGAACGTGGTGAACAGGTGTGGTCCGAAAAAGATCACCAGACCGAGTATCAGATACAGCATAGAGGCGCCCTCCCAAGGCTTTTCAAGAGCCTAGTCCGAATTGCAGGCTTGAGGAAGCCAAACGGCAAGCCGGCCGGGAGAACACGTTTGTGCCCCATCTCGGAAGGAAGGCGAAGCTCCCACTACAGAATAATCAGCAACCGTGCTAAATTCCTGAATAAGCTCCGGACAAACGGGCGTGGGAGGGACAAATGACACTATCTGTTATCAGCGCGGGATTCGGCCGCACCGGCACAATGTCGCTCAAGCTGGCGCTTGAGGAACTGGGCCTTGGCCCTTGCCATCACATGATCGAAGTCATCCATAATGGCGAAGCGCAAGTCCCGCTGTGGAAAGCCGCGCTCGCCGGCCATCCCGATTATGCAGCGATCTATGACGGCTACAAATCGGCTGTGGATTGGCCAAGCGCCGCCTTCTGGAAGGAACTCGCCGACGCCTATCCGGAGGCCAAGATCATCCTCTCATCACGCTCAGCCGAGAGCTGGTATGCCAGCATCTCCGAGACCATCCTGGCCACGGTCTGGGCGCCCGATACATGGCCGCCCCAAGCGGTCGAATGGTTCACAATGGTGACCAAGGTGCTGGAGCGCAGCTTCGGCGACGCCAAAGACAAGGACGACCTAATCGCCACCTTCCACGCGCACGAAGCGAACGTGAAAGCGACCATACCACCGGAGCGCCTGCTCGTTCATTCAGCCAAGGACGGGTGGGGCCCGCTATGCGCCTTTCTCGATGTGCCCGTTCCGCTCACGCCCTATCCGCGCACCAACAGCAAGGAAGAATTCTTCCAGCACATGAAGGACGCGGATGAGCTGTAACCGTTAGACCCGCTAGTAACTCTTCGGCAGGCCCAGCACACGTTCGGCGATGAAGTTCAGGATCATTTCGCGGCTGACGGGGGCGATGCGGGCCAGCATGGCTTCGCGCATCATGCGCTCGACATGGTATTCCTTGGCATAGCCCATGCCGCCATGTGTCAGGACCGCCGTTTCGCACGCCGTGAAGCCCGCTTCAGTGCCGAGATATTTCGCGGCGTTGGCTTCTGCGCCGCAATCCTCGCCTGCGTCGTAGAGCGCAGCGGCCTTGTAAGCCATAAGCTCGGCTGCCGACAGCTCGGCCCAGCTGCGTGCCAGCGGATGCTGGATGCCCTGGTTCTGGCCAATCGGACGACCGAACACGACCCGCTCCTGCGCATAGCGCGCGGCGCGCTCCAGCGCGGCAAAGCCAAGACCGACGCTCTCCACGGCAAACAGCACGCGTTCAGGGTTCAGGCCCTGCAGCAGGTATTTGAAACCCGCGCCTTCCTCACCGATGAGGTGTTCCTTGGGCACTTCCAGCCCGTCAATGAACAGCGTGTTGCACTCGACCGCCTTGCGACCCATTTTCGGGATCGGGTTCGCTTCGATCTTGCCCCGGTCAAGGTCGGTATAGAACAGCGATAGGCCAAGATACGGCTTGGCGCACTGGTCCTTCGGTGTGGTGCGCGCGATGATCAGGATCTTGTCAGCGCGCTGCGCGCCGGTCGTCCAGATCTTCCGGCCATTGATGACATAGCCATTATTGGTCCGCTCGGCCTTGGTTTCCAGCGATGACGTATCGAGGCCGGAGTTCGGCTCGGTCACGGCAAAGCACATCTTCTCCTTGCCCGAGATGATCTTGGGCAGGTTTTCCTGCTTCTGCTCGGCCGTGCCGAACTTTTCCAGCGGCTTGGGCCCGAAAATGTTGAGGTGGATCGCCGACGCGCCGGAATAGCCCGCGCCCGAGCGCGTCACCGTCTGCATCATCAGCGCCGCTTCCGTCAGGCCGAGACCTGCGCCGCCATATTCCTCGGGAAACGCAATGCCGAGCCAGCCACCTTTGGCCATGGCATCGCAGAACTCCTCCGGCCATTTGCCGGTCTCGTCCGTCTTGCCCCAGTATTCGTCATCGAAGGGGGCAATCGTCTTGGCGACGGCATCCTTGATGGCCATCTGGTCTTCGCTCATGGGGGCGATCTGGTGCATGCTAATCCTCCTGCTTGTCAGGAGACTTAGGCGCGGCGGGGGGTCTCGTCCAGCGCGGCCCCGGCGTCAGGCCGTCGCAGCCGCAAAACGGGCCGGACTGAATGTCGATGCCAAAGCGCCACTTCTGCCATCCAGCATCATGTCCGCCATGATCCGCGCCGTTACCGGCGCGAGCAGGATGCCATTCCTGTAATGACCCGAAGCGACATAAAGCCCATCCGCCAGCGTTGCCCCCAGCAGGGGCGCATGGTCCAGCGTGCCAGGGCGCACACCGGCCCATGTCTCAATCTCGGTCGCACCAGCAATCGCAGGGCAAAGCCGCGCCGCTTCAGCGCGCAATTGGGCAATCGTGTCTGCATCCGTATGGTCGGTCACAACGCCCGGCTCCATGGTGGCGCCAATGATCACGCGGTCCGGTTTGGGGGCAATATAGATTCCGCCGCAGCGAAGCGTCATGGACGGCAGGCCCGGTTCACGCGCGACCGACAGCATCTGCCCGCCATAACAGTCGATCTCGTCGAGTGCCGTGTCCCAGTTCACGAGGCTGAATTCCTCGCCATGCTGGCGCACCTTGATGCCCGCCGTGTTCCACCCGGCCGCGGCGAGGATCAGGTCATGCCCCTCAATGCAAAGCCGCCCCTTATGCTCTTCCAGTGGTGCGGGGCCATCGACGAAACGGACAGACGCATGCGCATGAAGCGCCGCGATCAGTGCCGCGACGATCGCGCGATTGTCGACCTGCCCGTCTGTTGCCAGTCGCAACGCCCCATGCACGCCCCGCGAAACAGCCGGTTCGATGTCCCATACAGCCTCAGGCAGCAACATGTCGCTTTCGACGCCGTGACGCGTCAGTGCTGCTGCAAGCCTGTGCAAGCTCGCCGCTTCGGCGCCATCAAAGGCAAGCGCCAGTGAAGGCCCGGGCGAGAACCCGAGATTGCGCCCTGATGCGCGGCTGACGGAGGCAGCGAAGGCCGGCCATAGGGCCGCACTTTCCATGCATAAATCGAACAGTCGCGGATGAGCGCCTTCTTCGGCAGCCGCCTCATAGGCGGGGGCCAGCATGCCCGCAGCCGCCCAGCTCGCGCCACGCCCCGGTGGCTGCGTATCGTAGATCGTCACACGGGCGCCGCGCTGCGCCAGTTCCCAGGCACATGAGAGGCCAATAATGCCGGCGCCAATGATGGCGACATGCGCAGAATGGGGGCTCGGGCTCATCCCGGCGTCTCTAAGCCACTTGGCTGCGAAGCGAAACGCCTAGGCGGCGGCCGCCTGCATTTTCTGCTCTTCCCAGAAGTTCATGAAGGCATCCGCCCATGTCCTGTCCTGGAAGATCAGTTTCTTGCTGATGCGCCCGTTCGGCTTGAAGGCCGTGTGCACCATCATGTCCGGGGCATCCCCACCCGAAGCATTATCGTTGGAACTCAGCATGTCGACGAAGAAATCGACGGCTATTTCCCACAGCGCCTGTTCCTCTGGTGTTCCCAGATCCAGGTTCAATACAATGTCATTCATGTCCCACCACCCCTGTTATTCTGACCGGAGTTAATCTCTGATTTACCGAAAAATCCGGTCTGTGCAGAGTCATTTCGGTCAAAAAACCATTTCTTGCAGGCCGCTGTGCAAGATTCGGGCAAAACGTCGCTACCCTCACTTGTTGCGATCCATTCTCAATTATGTTTGATAGGCGACAGCCAGACAAGGATCGTTCCATCTCATGAAGTTTCCCGTTCTATTCACCGCTATCGCTTTCTTTGCGGTCGCTTGCGGCAAACCGGCTGAACCTGCGGCAACGAATGCTGAACCCGTTGCCGCACCTGCGGTTCCCAGCGCTGGCGTCCTGAATGTGTATTCGGCCCGGCACTATGATTCCGACAAGGTGATGTACGATATGTTCGAGAAGGAAACCGGCATCCATGTCCGTTTCCGCGAGTCCGGCGCACCTGAATTGATCGAAACCATGAAAGCCGAAGGCGACAAAAGTCCGGCAGACGTGATCATTTCCTCCGATGTGGGCACACTCTACCGCTTTCAGGCTGGCGGCTTCACGCAAGGCGTTCGTTCCGAGACACTGGAAACGCTGATCCCGCCGCACTTCCGCGAACCTGATGGCAACTGGTTCGGCCTTGCCCGCCGCGCGCGTATCATCGTGTACGATCCGACACGCCTGAAACCCGAAGACGTAGCCCATTATCAGGACCTGGCTGATGGCAAGCTGCAGGGCGAAATCTGCATGCGCTCCAGCTCTAACGTCTACAATCTGTCGCTGATGGGCGAATTCATCGGTCGCTGGGGCTCTGACAAGGCCGCTGAATGGGCCCGCAATGTTGTCGCCAACTTTGCCCGTCCGCCTCAGGGCGGCGACACGACCCAGATCGAGTCCATCGCGGCAGGTGAATGCTCTGCCGCCCTGATCAACCATTATTACTGGGTGCGCATGGCCACAGGCACAGACGCCGAGAAAGCCGTCACGGCGAAGACCGCGCTATCTTTTCCAGAGCAGGACGGCGTCGGCACGCACATCAACGTGTCCGGCGCTGCCGTCGCTGCACATGCGCCCAACAAGGAGAACGCCGTCCGCTTCATCGAATGGCTGACCACCGCAGAGGGCCAGCAGATGCTGACCAGCGCCACCAAGGAATTCCCGATGGTCGCCGGCATGCCGCTGCCCGCTGGGCTTGAACAGCTTCCCGATTTCAAGCCGAGCGAATTCCCGCTGCAGGAACTTGGCGAGCATCAGGCCGAGGCGCAGGAAATCTACGACCGGGCCGGCTGGAACTGAAACACTTGGCCCGCGTCGCTCCCTTCCGAAACCTTGCCATTCGCGCAAGTGACGGGCCCGCCTTTCTGGCGGGCCTTGTCATTGCGGTGCCAGTTGCGGCGACGCTGGTCGCCGGGCTGGTCTTTGGCGGTGGCGAGGCGTGGGACCATATTCGCACGACACTTCTGACAGGCTATTTCGTCGGTACGATCGGCACGCTCGCGCTGACGGCCCTGTTCATTCTCGCCTTCGCCGTTCCGGCGGCTTGGCTGGTGACCATGTACAGGTTTCCGGGCCGCGCAATTTTCGAATGGCTTCTGATCCTCCCTCTCGCCGCCCCCGGCTATGTGCTTGCCTATGCTTATGGGGACCTGATGGGGGTGGGTGGACCGATTCAAAGCGCACTTCGCGCTGCCACCGGATGGCGCGCACGCGACTATTGGTTTCCTGACATCCATTCCCTGCCCGGCCTCGCCTTTGTGCTGGCGTTGACGCTCTACCCCTATGTCTACCTGACAGCGCGGGCCGCCTTCATCTCGCAATCCGTCTGTTCGCTGGAAGCGGCGCGCAGCCTTGGCGCCAGTGCCGCCCGCAGCTTCTGGCGCGTGGCCTTGCCCGCCGCACGACCGGCCATCGCCGCAGGCCTGTCCCTGTCGTTGATGGAAGCTGCCGCTGATTATGGCGCCGCTGAGTATCTCGGCGTGCCGACGCTCACCTATGGGATCGTGCGGGCGTGGACGAGTTTTGGCGAACCGGCCACCGCGGCCCGCCTTGCTCTGGTCCTCCTCAGCCTCGTGCTGAGCCTCGTCCTGTTCGAGCGCTGGAGCCGGGGCCGCCGGGGCAGTGAGCAGAGTTCACGCCGCTGGCGCGCCGTCGCCCGCGCACCGCTCTCGCCACTGGCTGCCGCTGGTGCAACCATGCTCTGCATCGCCATCTTCCTGATCGCTTTTGGCCTGCCTGTCGCCCGCCTCATCTGGCGCAGCCTCGAGACAAGCGAAACGCTCGCCCCGATCGGACCGGCACTCATGAATACGCTGATCCTGGCGGGTGCGGGCGCCGCCCTCGCCTTCGTGCTGGCCCTCGTCATCGCGCTCTCACAGCGCGCAGCAGGGCCGCTTCCACGCTTTGCCCGACTGGCGGCTTCGTCTGGCTATGCCATCCCCGGCGCCGTGCTTGCCATGGGCGCGCTTGTCGTTCTCGGTCTTCTGCCATTCACGCTGACAGGGGCCTCGGCGCTCATTGCGCTCGCATGGGTCTACGCCAGCCGCTTCACCGCCGCGGGGGCCGAGCCCATGGTGGCCGCGCTAGACCGCGCGCCCGCCTCGCTCAGCCAGGCCGCCGGAAGCCTTGGCGCCTCGCCGCTGCGCCGGGCGCGCGAGGTGGACCTGCCCATCGCACTCTCCGGTGCGACAGCCGGCGCGCTGATCCTCTTCGTGGAATCCCTCAAGGAACTCCCCGCGACCCTCATGCTGCGCCCGTTCAACTGGGACACGCTCGCTGTACGTGCAAACGCCTATGCCACGGACGAGCGCCTCGCTGCGGCGGCCTTGCCCGCCCTCCTGATCACGCTGGCCGGACTCGTGCCGGTCATCTTCCTGTCCTGGCGCCTTTCCCGCGCGCGCCCCGGAGCCCCTGAATGACCATCGCACCAACCTCCCTGTCGGCGCACGATGTCAGCCGCGTCTATGATGGCGTTGCCGTCGTATCAGGCGTGTCGCTGGACCTGCAGCCCGGCGCCATTACGGCCCTGCTGGGCGGATCGGGCGCCGGCAAGTCTACCCTGCTGCGCCTGCTTGCGGGCCTTGAGCCAGTCGATACCGGCAAGGTCTGCCTTGGCGATGTCATCCTCTCGGAACCGGGCCACACACGCGCACCCGAAAAACGCCGGATCGGGCTTATCTTCCAGGATTTCGCCCTCTTTCCCCATCTGACGGCGCTGCAGAATGTGAGCTTCGGTCTCGCCAACCTGCCGAAAGACGAAGCGCGCTCCATCGCCGCGCAATGGCTGTCCCGTCTCGGCCTTGGCGCCCGCAGCGGGGCCTACCCGCACGAACTCTCAGGGGGAGAACAACAGCGTGTGGCGATCGCCCGCGCCTTGGCCCCTCGCCCGGCCGCCATCCTGATGGATGAACCTTTCTCCGGTCTCGACCCCTCGCTGCGCGGCACCGTGCGGGAGGAAGCGCTTGATGCCATCCGTGCAGCGGGCGTGCCTGCCCTGCTCGTAACCCACGACCCGGCCGAGGCGCTGGAAAGCGCAGATCACATCGCGATCATGAAATCCGGCCGTATTCTCCAGCAGGGAAAAGCCGCAGATGTTTACCTGAAGCCGCAAGGCGCTGACATTGCTGCAGCCCTGGGGCCGGTGAACCGCATTTCTGGTAGCGACCTGCCCGCAGGCCTCCTGAAACAGGCAATCGCCCCGGACGCCATTGTCGTCATCCGGCCTGAAGGCATCATCCCGGATGCGACGTCTCCTGTACGTGCTACTGTTGTTTCCAGCCGCCTCACCGGGCCAATGGCGCGCCTCATCCTGAACATTGACGACCTGCAGGTCACATCGCTCGTGCCGCGCGCATTGGCTCTGCCTGCCGGATCCGAAACCGGCATTCAGCTTGATCCCGAGCTTTCGTTCATCTTCCCCTCAGGTGATTCCTGACATTTCTGTTATGGATGTGCCTGCCCTCTCGCCAATACTGGCGTAGCTGCTTAAGCTTGGAGTGTCTGGTTCCACCAAGAGGAGACGCCTGACATGGCGCGACAAATCCTGCGTCTTGCTGCTACGGCCCTGGCCGCTGCCGCCTTTGCTGTCTCGGCATCGGCGCAGAGCCTCATCCGTGATGCCGAAATCGAGGAAACCCTGCGCGAGTGGACCGACCCGATCCTTACCGTTGCCGGGCTCAACCCGCAGGATGTCGGCTTTTACATCATCAATGATTCCAGCCTGAACGCGTTCGTTGCGAACGGTCAGAACATTCACATCCATACCGGCCTGATCATCGCGGCGGACTCGCCTGACGAGATCAAGGGCGTTATCGCGCACGAAACCTGCCACATCGCCTGTGGCCACAGCGTCAGCCGCCAGCGCGCCGCCGAAATTGCCTCGCGCCCGGCCCTCTTGTCCATCGGCCTAGGCATACTCGCGATTGCTGCGGGCGAAGGCGGCGCAGGCGCAGCCCTGATCGGCAGCTCGCAGCAGTTCGCGGCCCTGAACTTCTTCGTGCACACACGCGCTGAGGAATCCATGGCCGACGCCGCCGCCGTGGAATACCTGTCTCAGCTACATGAATCGACTGGCGGTATCGTTCGCTTCTTCGACAAGTTCCGCTACCAGGAAGTCCTGTCGAGCGCACGCCGTTATCCCTATTTCCGTTCCCACCCGCTGGCCTCAGACCGTATCCGCGCGGTGCGTCAGCTGGCCGAGCAATCCGGCCTGATGGATGAACCGCCGACCGAGCGCGAGCAATATCAGTACGACATGATGCGCGCCAAGCTGATCGGCTTCCTTGATACGGCCAACAAGGTGCGCAACGAATATCCTGCAACCGATGACGGCGAACCGGCCCACTATGCCCGCTCCATTGCAGCGCTGCAGGTCTCCGACATCGATGTCGCCCTGAAAGAGGTCGCTATCCTTATCGAGCGCGAACCCGACAATCCCTACTTCCATGAGCTTAAAGGCCAGATCCTTTTTGAGAGCGGCCGGACGGCAGAATCAGTTGCCCCCCACAAGCGCTCGCTGGAACTGAAGCCCGGCCAGCCGCTCCTGCTGATCAACTATGCCCGTTCCCTCAATGCCCGCGATGAACCGGGTGATGTGGAAGCCGCTGAAGCCGCCCTGCGTGACGCGCTGATCGCTGAACCGCAGAATGCCTTCGCATTTTCCCAGCTCGCCATTACGCTGGACAAACAGGGCCGCCGCGCCGAGGCGCAGCTCGCCACGGCTGAGTCCGCTTACGCCATCGGCGATATCGTTCGCGCAAATGCCTTCGCGCATCGCGCAGCCGACCAGCTCGAACGCGGCACGCCGACCTATCGCCGCGCTGACGACATCCTGCTGATCACCGATCCGAACAATCCGGACAATCGCAGCTTCTATGACCGCGCCAATCGGGGCCCGCGTTTTTCGGTCCAGACCAGCGGACGCGATATGCCCTTCGGCAATTTCTCGACGGATGTCACGATGGGCGAGCGCTGATCAACTTTCTGTCAGGAGTGATGGACGCTTGGCATGCTGGCCGTATACATGACGGCTGAAAAAGAAATCTTGTTCGACGATTGAAAAGGCCAGCCCATGATCCGCAAACTGTTCACTGCAGCGGCGATGACCGCCATTGTCCTGACACCAGCCTGCGCGCAGGGCAAACCCACCAGCCAAATGAGCAAGTCCGACATCGAAGAGATTGTTCACGCGTATATCGTGGCCAATCCTGAAGTGATTGAGGACGCCTTGGTGGCACTGGGCGAAAAACAACGCGCCGATAAGGCCGCCGAACAGCAAGCCGCCATTTCGAGCCAGAAAGACAAGCTTTACAGGCTCGCCAGCGATCATTCGATCGGGCCAGCCGATGCAGAAGTGACGGTAGTCGAATTCTTTGATTATCGTTGCGGCTATTGCAAACGCTCGGTCGAGACAGTGCAGGGACTGCCTGCAGCCTATGACGGCAAAGTCCGGGTAGTGTTCAAGGAACTCCCGATATTCGGTGGCATCAGCGAAACAGCAGCCCTTGCTGCACTCGCTGCCGGCAAGCAGGACAAGTATAACGAGATGCATGTTGCGCTCATGGAGCTGAAGTCGAATGACGACCTCACCGACAAGCGTATCGACTCAATTGCCGAGTCGCTCGGTATCGACGCGAAGAAAATGCGCGCCGACATGAAGTCGATGGAAATCCAGAAGCAGCTCGCTGACATGAAAGACCTGGGTCGCCAGCTCGAAGTTGGCGGAACGCCCGGCTTCTTTGTGGGTGACACCCATATTGAAGGCGCCGACATGGCCAAGCTTGATGCCGCCATCAAGGCCGAGCTGGAAAGCTAGTCCTCCGGCGTTACATCGCCTCGCAACGACTTGATCTCGCCCCGGCGCTTCTTGGCCTTGATGCGTCGGCGCACACTGCCGGCTGTGGGCCTCGTGGCTATGCGACGCTTCGGGCGGATGGACGCCTTCTGAATCATCTGTGCGAGACGCTTACGGGCAGCCTCCCTGTTCATCGGCTGGCTGCGGTGTTCGCTGGCCTCGACAATGATCCGGCCGTCATTCGTCATCCGGCTTGCATAGAGCTTTGCGAATCGCGCTTTCACCTCTGCCGAAATGGATGAAGCCTCGACAACCCATGTCAGCTGCACGGCTGACGACACCTTGTTGACGTTCTGCCCGCCGGGCCCGGAGGCGCGCACAAAGGCTTCGCTCAGCTCCCAGGCGGGAACCGTCAAATCGCCAGATACACGAAGATCGCCAAAGTCAGCCATGGCGGTTCCTTAACACGGTGTTCAGGCACAGTTCAGCCCGAAAGGCTTAATTCTTGCTTCAAGGTCGCGCAGGTGTGCGGCAACTTATCGGTTGTTCCGGCATTGATCAGAACTGCCGACTATAGGAGGCAAGAGTGCCATGAAACTGTTCAAGAATATTTCCCGTCTTGTAGCGGCGACTGCAACGGTGGGCTTGTTGATGGCCCCTATGGCCAGCGCAGACCAAGGCCGCCGTGGCCATGATGACCGCGGAAGCCACTATTCCGGCAAGAATGACTATCGTGGTCATGACCGGCGCGATGGTCGCCGGGGTGACCGCCGTGACGACAGGCGTGATCATCGCCGGGATGATCGTCGCGACTACCGTCATGATAACCGCGGAAAGAATTACAATCACCACTACAGCGGCCCGCGCTATTATGGCCGTGCGCCCGCCCGCGTGTATTACGCGCCACCGCGTTACTATGCGCCGCCACCACGCTATGCCCCACGCTATTCCGTTGGTGGCTATTACCACCCCCATCCGCAGACCGTGTACATCCGCGATTACGGTCGTTACGGCCTCTATGATCCGCCACGCGGTTACTATTGGGCCCGTGATTATGACCGCGGAGATGCGATTCTCGCCTCAGTGGCGACAGGTGCCATCATCGGTCTCGCGATTGGTGTTATCGGCTCAAACTAGCTAAGTGCCTGAATTTTCAGCATTTGATTTACGCCCGGACCGCGTGTCCGGGCGTTTTTCTTTGTCGGTGAAAAAGTTCACGCAAAAAGCGTCTTCTTAACTTGGTATTGGCGCAAATCATGCTTAACTTCGTCCTGTTCTGGATGGTCTGGGACAAAGTCCGTGCAAGCAGCACGTTTGAAAGGAGGTGATCCATGTCGAGTGAGAAACCAGGTGAGGCCGTTGGGTCTGTGTCCTATGGTGTCTGGCTGGAGCAGCCTCCAATCAGTACCTAGAGACCCGGTAGGGCCGCTGTAATGCCGCCCGGACCTGACTAGCCCCATGGGCTCACGGAAGCCGCCCCTCGACAGGGCGGCTTCTTTGATTCTGGACACCTGAAGGACGCGGGTTACGTTGCTGCCGAAACAGGGTTATCTCCCGTGCAAGGACACATTCAGGAGAGATGACGATGACGGCGCTGACGCATGCTAAATCCGGTTGGACCATCGGCACCGGCAAACCCCTCGCCATCATTGCTGGCCTAAACGTCCTCGAAAGCCCCGAACTGGCGCTTACTGTCGGCGCCGAACTGAAGGCGATCTGTATCGAACTCGGCCTGCCCTATGTCTTCAAGGCGAGCTTCGACAAGGCCAACCGCTCGTCGATCCATTCCTATCGCGGCCCCGGCATCGAGGAAGGCCTGCGCATACTGAAAGAGGTGAAGGCTGAACTCGACGTGCCGATCTGTACAGACCTGCACACCGCCGAACAGGCAGAGCCCGTCGCAGCAGTAGCCGATATCGTGCAGATCCCGGCCTTCCTCTGCCGCCAGACAGATCTCGTCGTCGCCACAGCCCGCGCCACGGCCAAGGCCGGCGGCATCGTTCAGGTCAAGAAAGCCCAGTTCATTGCGCCGTGGGACACGAAGAACATCGTGACCAAGATCGGCGAAGCGGCGGATGTCGGCGTCATTCTCTGCGAGCGCGGGTCGTCCTTCGGCTACAACAACCTTGTGGTCGACATGCTCGGCATTCCCGAGATGAAGAAACTCGGCTGCCCGGTAACCATTGATGCGACCCACGCCGTTCAGCTGCCGGGCGCAGACCCCCGCACGGGCGGCGCGTCAACCGGTGGCCGCCGTGACGGCGTGGCAATCATTGCGAAGTCAGCTGTGGCCGCCGGCGCGGATGGTGTCTTCCTCGAATTCCACACGGACCCGGACGCCGCCCTCTGCGACGCGCCGAGCTGCCTGCCGCTGTCAGGCGCGCGTGCCTTGCTCACCCAGTTGAAGGCACTCCACGCGGTCGTCCAGAGCTAGGCGCATGTCCCGGCTGATCCTGTTCAACAAGCCCTTCGGTGTGCTGTCGCAATTCACTGATGCCGGCACCGCAGGCTCGCCGCGCAAGACCCTGTCTGACTTCATCACCGTGCCCGGCGTCTATGCCGCCGGCCGGCTCGATCAGGACAGTGAAGGCCTGCTCGTCCTCACCGACGATGGCCAGCTGCAAAACCGCATCAGCGACCCGAAATTCAAGCAGCCGAAAACCTATTGGGCACAGGTCGAAGGCGTGCCCGACGAAGCGACGCTCAGGGCGCTGCGCACTGGCGTCACCCTTAAGGACGGCAAGACATCCCCAGCCAGGGCCGAGGCCATTGCCGAGCCGGAAAACCTGTGGCCACGCGACCCGCCTATCCGCGTACGCAAGTCGGTGCCCGATAGCTGGATCAGCCTGACCATAACGGAAGGCCGCAATCGCCAGGTCCGCCGCATGACCGCCGCGGTCGGCCACGCAACTCTTCGTCTCATTCGTGCACAGGTCGGGGAATGGACACTGAACGGACTCGCAGTGGGCGAATGGCGCGACACAAAGGCCTGAAATTGGCCTTCACAGCGCCCGAAAGTCCCGCTAGGCGGCAGGGATACCGCACTTGGTCCATGGCAGGGGAACGACATGGAAACAGCTCAAATTACCGGACAGGTCACAGCCTGGTTCGACGCCAACGCGCCGCAATGGGCGAAAGACGCCTTCCTCTATCTGCATGAAATCTGGGACGAGGGCGCCTACGGCCTGACCTATGGCCAGATCATCACGATCGTCGGCATACTTCTGTTTTCATTGATTATTCGGGGGCTTTTCGCCCGAACCTTCGTGCGCTGGATCACGCGCCTCGCGGCCGGCACCAAGACCAATCTCGATGATGTTCTTGTGCGGGCAATTTCCACGCCGCTCAAGATCGTGCCGGTTATCATCGGTGTCTATATCTCGCTGAAACTCGTCAATGTCGCCGACGATGTCGAGATCTACGTCAATCGCGTCATCCAGTCTGTCGTCACCCTCGCTGTTTTCTGGACCCTGTCGCGCGCCGTGAACGCGTTTGAATATGCCTTCACGAGCCTCAGGGACACGTTGTCATCTGCCGTTGTCGACTGGATGATCAAGGCACTGCAGATCATCCTCGTCATCCTCGGCATTGGCGCCGTGGCTGAACAATGGGGGATTGCCATCGCGCCGCTGATTGCCGGGCTTGGCGTGTTCGGCATCGCTGTCGGCCTTGGGGCGCAGGACCTTTTCAAGAACCTGATTTCCGGCATGCTGATCCTCTCCGAAAAGCGCTTCGTGCCCGGTGAATGGATCCATGCCGACGGCGTGGTCGAAGGCACGGTCGAGAAGATCAATTTCCGCTCCACGCTGGTGCGCCGCTTCGACAAAAGCCCGGTCTATGTGCCCAACAGCGCCCTCTCGGATGCACCCGTGACCAACTTTTCCCGCATGACCCACCGCCGCATCAAATGGGTGGTTGGTGTCGAATACCGCACCACCGTCGACCAGTTGAAATACATCCGCGACGAGATCGAAGCGTGGCTGTGGAATGACGACCGTTTCGCCAAGCCACCGGAAGCCGCCCTCTTCGTGCGCATCGACAACTTCAATGCCAGCTCGATCGACTACCTGATCTACACCTTCACCCATACCAAGGACTGGGGCGAATGGCTGGCGATCAAGGAAGAGTTCGCGGTCGCCGTAATGGAGATCATCGAACGCGCGGGGACAGGTTTCGCCTTCCCGAGCCAGACGATCTACCTGCAGGAAACCGATCCGCCGGAAATCATGGCACCACCCGCGCGCAGTGAAGGCGTGGAACGGGCACGCGCAGCCATAGAGCAGGCCAGCCGGCGCCGTGGCATGGGCGAGGCCGACGACGAGGGATGATCAGTCAGCTGCCATCGGCTTTTCATAGACCGAAACGTGCATTCCGCTCTCGGCGGTGAAAGGTTCGCGCTTCCAGCCGCCCCAGCGATGCTTCAGACTGAGACCCGCGAGCCGGGCCATCAGGTCCATCTCGGCGGGCCATGCATAGCGCATCACAAGCGGCACCATGCGGATACCATCCCTGGTGATGCGCATGCGCTGGAAATCAATCCGCTGTTCGACACGGTCGTGCAGGGCCGCCTCGAGCCAGACTGAGTTGAACCCGACCTTCATCGTGCGCACATTCTGGCCGCTACGCGCCTTTTCCGCATCGGGGACGAATGTCTCAACGAGGAACGTGCCGCCAGGCTTCAGACGCTTGGCAACATTGGCGAAACACCGCACCTGCGCTTCCTGCGTGGTGAGATTGAACAGCGTGTTGAAGACCAGGAACACATGGTCAAACTCACCCTCGATAGCGACATCCGCAAAGTCGCCGATCACAACCGGGATAGCATCGCCGCCCGGCTTCTCACGCAGCTTGGCCACCATCTCAGGCGAGCCTTCAATGCCGTGCACATCAAGACCCTGCGCCGCCAGAGGCAGGGCCACACGGCCCGTGCCGATGGCCAGCTCCAGCACGCGGCCACCCCCAGCAATCGCGCTGATCAGCGCGACAGATTCCTCTGTCGTGCCCGGATCGTGAAGGGCGTCATAATCCTCCGCGTTCAGTTCGCCAAAGGTCTCCGGCCCGAACTTCACCTCACCCAGGCCCCTGGCGCATTCGTGCGATAGCCAAGTGCCTTATAGGCGGCATCGATCAGCGGCTGGCCGCGATCGTTCAGCAACAGGCCGCCGCCCATCTGGTTCATCGTATAGCTGAAGGCGAGGCCACATTCCGGATCGGCAAAGCCGATGGAGCCGCCGGCGCCGACATGACCGAACGCCTTGTCGCCCATGATCGCGCTGGTGCCCGGCCCGAGGTTCAGCGCGCGGTTGTCCATCGACTTCATGAAGCCTGAGGCAAAGCGTGTGGGGATGAGAAGCGTCGCATCGCGCTGGGTGGCGGTCGATACCATGCTCATATTGGCGACCCGGTCTTTTGAGACGAGACTGCCGTCATTGCAGGCAAGCGGCGTGTACATGGCCACTTGGCCGCGCGCATTGGACAGGCCGCCACCGCCACCGATCTCGGCCGCCTGGCTCTTGCGGTCGTTGAAGTCCCAGCCGCCGCTGTTCATGAACGACTTGTGCTGGATCGAGTCCGGCTCCGTCATCAGCTTGATCGTGAACTCGGTGGGCACATCGCCGGGCTGCGGTGCATATGTGTGGATGGGCGCAATATGCACGTCCTCGTCTTCCGGCAGACCGAGCCAGAATTTCGCGCCTGTCTTTGCCGCCACTTCATCGCGGAAGAAGGTGCCGAGCGACTTGCCTGATACACGACGGACGAGTTCGCCCACCGTCCAGCCGAAATTGATCATGTGATAGCCGTTGCGCGTGCCCGGCTCCCAGAAGGCTTCCTCGTCCTCAAGGCGCTTGATCATATAGTCCCAGTCCGAGTAGCCGCCCGCCTTTACTGGATCGCGCAGCGTCGGTAGCGCGCTCTCATGGTTCAGCATCATCTGGACAGTGGTCTTCTCTTTGCCGTTCTTGGCAAATTCCGGCCAGTAATCCGCGACAAGCGCAGCGGGGTTCAATTCGCCCCGGTCGATCAGTATATGGGCGCAGACAGAGGTCGCAGCCTTGGAGCACGAGAAGACAATCGAGATTGTGTCTTCCTGCCAGTCATCGCCTGTTTCCGGGTTGGCCTTGCCGCCCCAGAGGTCAACAAGTGTCTCGCCATTCACTGACAGGCAGACCGACGCGCCGACCTCGCCCCGCTCGGCAAAATTGCGATCGAACGCTTCCTTCAGCTCGGCAAACTTCGGATCGCAACTGCCCTTAACCGTTCCGGCCATTCATATCTCTCCCTGATCATGTTCTGTTTTGCGGCGACTTTACCGGCCAAAACGAGAAAAGCGAGCCCAATGAAAAAGGCCGCCCTGCAGAGAGGACGGCCTTTGTATCATTACGCGTGAAGCTTGACCTATCAGGCCGGCTCTTCGGCGTCGTCCTTCTTGGCCGAACGCTTCTTGGCAGGCTCGGCGACATATTTGAAGGCGAGCTTTTCCTCGTCCTTCTTGTCCACGTCGATCTTGACCACGCCGCCCTTCTGGAGCTTCCCGAAGAGGAGCTCCTCGGCCATCGGCTTCTTGACGTGCTCCTGGATTGTTCGGGCCAGTGGCCGCGCACCCATGTCGGGATCGAAGCCGCGCTTGGCCAGCCAGTCGCGGGCCGCCTTGGTGATTTCGATGGAGACGTTGCGATCTTCCAGCTGGACTTCCAGCTGCAGGATGAACTTCTCGACAACACGGTCGATGATGGCCGGTGTCAGGCCGCCGAACGTGATCGTCGCATCGAGACGGTTGCGGAACTCCGGCGTGAACAGACGCTTGAGCGCCTCTTCCTGCTCGTCGTCCTTCTTGCCGCGACCAAAACCAATAGAGTTCTTGGAGGCATCCGAAGCGCCCGCGTTCGTCGTCATGATCAGGATGACATTGCGGAAGTCGACCTTGCGGCCGTTGGCATCCGTCAAAGCACCATTGTCCATGACCTGGAGCAGGATGTTGAACAGGTCCGGGTGGGCCTTCTCGATTTCGTCGAGCAGCAGCACGCAGTGCGGATGCTGGTCCACGCCATCTGTCAGCAGGCCGCCTTCGTCATAACCGACATAGCCCGGAGGCGCGCCGATCAGGCGGGAAACGGTGTGCCGCTCCATGTATTCCGACATGTCGAAGCGCAGCATCTCGACACCCATGATGGAGGCGAGCTGTTTGGCAACTTCGGTCTTACCGACGCCGGTAGGACCGGTGAACAGGTATGAGCCGATCGGCTTGTTCGGTTCGCGCAGGCCAGCACGTGCCAGCTTGATTGCGGCCGAAAGAGCCGTAATGGCGGCATCCTGCCCAAACACGACACGCTGCAAATCCGTTTCCAGGGATTTCAGCGCAACGACGTCGTCGCTGGAAACCTGTTTCGGGGGGATGCGCGCAATCTTGGCGACCACGGCTTCCACATCCTTGATGCCAACCTGCTTCTTGCGCTTGTTGGCAGGCAGCAGCCACTGGGCCGCGCCAGCTTCGTCGATCACGTCGATCGCCTTGTCCGGCAGTTTCCGGTCTGTGATGTAGCGATCCGACAGCTCAACCGCCGCCTTGATGGCGTCATTGGTGTAGCGCAGGCCGTGGAAATCCTCGAAACGGGATTTCAGGCCCGTCAGGATTTTGATGGCATCCGGCACAGTCGGTTCGACCACGTCGATTTTGCGGAACCGGCGGCTGAGCGCGCGGTCCTTCTCGAAGTGTTGTTTGTATTCCTTGAACGTCGTTGAGCCCATGCAGCGCAGGCCGCCATTCTGAAGCGCAGGCTTCAGCAGGTTCGAAGCGTCCATTGCGCCGCCGGACGTCGCGCCGGCGCCGATGATCGTGTGGATTTCGTCGATGAACAGGATCGCTTTTTCCTGTTGCTCGAGTTCCTTCATGACGGACTTGAGGCGCTCCTCAAAGTCCCCGCGATAGCGTGTGCCGGCGAGCAGTGCGCCCATGTCGAGGGACCAGATGATGGCTTCGTCGAGAATTTCCGGCGCGTCGCCATCGACAATGCGCTTGGCGAGGCCTTCGGCGATGGCCGTCTTGCCGACGCCCGGGTCACCCACGAGGATCGGGTTATTCTTGTTCCGGCGGCAGAGCACTTCGATGCAGCGGTTCACTTCGGCGTCGCGGCCAATCAGTGGATCGATCTTGCCGGCGCGCGCCTTGGCATTGAGGTTGACGCAATAGGCATCAAGCGCCTCATGGCCCTGCTTGACGGCTTCTTCTTCGCCGCCTTCCGCACCGCGCGGGCTGGACGGACGGGACATGCCGGGCTGCTTCGCCACGCCATGCGAGATGAAGTTGACCGCGTCGTAGCGGGTCATGTCCTGCTCCTGCAGGAAGTAGGCAGCGTGGCTTTCGCGTTCCGAGAAGATCGAAACCAGCACGTTCGCGCCCGTCACTTCATCGCGGCCCGAGCTTTCAACATGAAGGATCGCGCGCTGCACGACGCGCTGGAACGCGGCTGTCGGCTGCACACGGCCTTCGCTTTCTTCAAGAATGAGGCTGGAAAGCTCTTCATCGATATAGCGAACCAGGTCAGCGGTCAGCGCTTCGATATCAACCTTGCAAGCGCCCATCACTTCGCGGGCATGCTCATCTTCCGTGAGGGCCAACAGGAGGTGCTCAAGCGTGGCATACTCATGGTCGCGTTCGGACGCGAGGGTGAGCGCCTTTTCGAGAGCGGTTTCGAGAGAGTGGGACAATCGTGGCACGTGTCAGACCTTTCAGGTCGGGGGTGATAAAAATTAGTCGTCTTTCTCCATAACGCATTGGAGAGGGTGTTCATGGCGTTTGGCAAGGTCAAGCACCTGGGCGACTTTTGTTTCAGCCACTTCGTAGGTGTAGACCCCGCACAGCCCCACGCCCTTCTGGTGGACATGCAGCATGATCCGGGTCGCCTGTTCGCGCGAGCGATTGAAATATCGCTCCAGAATGTACACGACGAACTCCATTGGGGTGTAGTCGTCGTTGAGCAGCAGAACCCGGTAAAGCGAGGGCTTTTTCGTCTTGATCCGTGTCTGGGTGACGATATCGACACCGATACCATTGCCACCGCCTGGCGGCGTTCCCGCCGGTGGCCCCGGCAGGTTCGGATCGCTCATCCGGACGTGTTCAGACAATTCGCTCATGACCATAAGATATACGTTCCTGCGTGAGTTTGAAGGGACCATGCGACGCAAAAGCATGTCATGCCTGCTTTTAGGGCATCGCAAGCGCACTGAGGAGTGCGTTCACCCGCTTCCCATTCGTCCCCAGATCCGAGTAACCGATGCGCGAACGTGAGTATACCGCGAGCGTCGATTGCGCGTCATGTGCCTCCACAGGCATCACAAGAATGTCCACGTCATCCTTGAACTTCAGGAATTTCGTGACGGCGATGAAACTGATCCGGCCAGTCGACGGATCAGATGCCTTTATCTTCCAGTCGTCACGGGCGCCGATCATCTCCATGACATCCGTAAACAGGGCGTCAGGTGTGCGGTCATAGACAGGGGAGGATTCGTCAGGCAGCGCGGCGTCGATAAAGCCGTCAGGTGCAACGAGCCAGTTATTTGGCTTGGCCGGACGTTTGAAAGTCGTGAAGTCGATAAAATCGGTCATGTGAACCATGGTAATCTGCTTCAGGGCAGATGCCACACGAAAAACATGTCCCGCATAAACAAAGAGCCGGACCATTCAGGCCCGGCTCTTCATTTACTCACGCGACAGTCGGACGGCGTGGACTCCGTCTTGACCTGAATGAGTTATTTGGTTGCCCAGACTTTCGTGAAAGGCTTGGCCGCATCGCGCCATGCGAGCATGCAAAGCTCAGCTTGGGCGCTCATCTCGGACGAATAGGCCGAGAACATTGATTTTGCGAAACCGGTCTGGATTTCAACGACCTTGCGCGGGTCTTTCGCGCTGGTCATGGCCTGGGTCGCTTCAACGCTCTGCTCAAGCGTGCGCGTGAAGAAGTCCACGTTACGGCTGCCGATGGTGCGCATGACCTCCGTCGAAGCAGACGCCTGCTCTGCCATCTTCTTCATGCCGTCTTCAGCGTAGATGCCGAACTTGCTGGCCATGTCGGATACTTTTTCCATGCCGTCATCCAGCATTTTGGTCGCGGCTTCCGTCGCATGTGCCTCGGCTTTAGCAGCCTTTGGGGCGGTTTTGGACTTGGGAGCTGAATTTGTTGACTTGGCCATGGGACGTATCCTTTTTCCTCGTGTTCTCTCTATATAGGCGATTTTTTTCGCTTTCGCAACATAATTTGTGCGCTGCAACATAAGCAATCCTGCACGCTTTTTGCACAGAGACCCAAGGATTGCCAAAATTTGATGACTTCGCCTGTGTTAAGGTGTGGTCAACGCATTTTTGGGACTCTATCGTAAACCTTGGGCGGTTCGGGGTTCATACTTTCGCGGAGGTAGACCACAATGAGACAGCATACTTGGGGCTTGGCGATCCGTACGCTCGCCGTGGCGGCGATGCTCGTTGTAACTGGCCTCAGTGCGCCAGCGGCCTTCGCCGAGAAGTACGCCTCCATTGTGATCGACACAGAAACCCACGAAGTTCTCCACGCCCGCAACGCCGATGCCCCCCGCTATCCAGCGTCCCTGACCAAGGTCATGACGCTCTATATGCTGTTTGATGCGATCAATGCCGGCGACGTATCGGTCGACGAAAAACTCACCGTGTCACGCTTCGCCGCAAGCCAGGCGCCTTCAAATCTCAAGCTGAAGCCCGGTTCGACGATCAGTGTCAGCGATGCGATCGGCGCGCTTGTCACGAAATCAGCCAATGACGTGGCCGTTGTTGTTGCCGAGCGTCTCGGCGGCACGGAAAGCCGCTTTGCCCAGTTGATGACTGTCAAAGCCAAGAGCCTCGGCATGCCGAACACCCGTTTCGTGAACGCATCCGGCCTGCCCGATGATCGCCAGCTCACCACAGCACGTGACCTCGCCGTTCTGGCCGAGGCCATGATCGACGACCATGGCGAGGCCTATCATCACTTCTCGCGGCCACGCTTCAGCTGGGCCGGCAAGACCTACAAAAATCACAATGAACTGCTCGAAACAGTCGACGGCGTCGATGGTATCAAGACCGGGTACACGCGCGCTTCGGGCTTCAACCTGATGACCTCGGCCAAGCGTGACGGTCATCGCATTGTCGCCATCATGCTGGGCGGCAGCACCTCGAAGTCGCGTAATGCACATGTCGCCTCGCTCGTCGAAGCCGCTTTCAAGAGCTACGAACTTCCAGCTGATCCGGCCGATCCAGATCGTCGCCTGCAGATCGCCTTCTCAGAGTTCAACACGACAACCGCCAATCCGAATGGCGCAGCCGTACCGATGCTGAATGGCAAGCCCCTTGGCACGATCCAGCCAGCCGCATCGCCGCTACGCGGCCTGACAACCATCACGAAGGCACCTGCCAAAAAAGTGGAAGAGGTCGTCGAAGCAAGTGTGGAAACGGATGAGGAAACCGCCGAAGAGGCCAGCGAGATTCTGATGGCAGATGCCGGACCGGCAGCCGAAGAAGCGATGGAGTTCGAGCAAGGTGATGCCACGCCGACCAGCTTTGTCGGCGCCACGGTTGTCATTCCCGCAGGCCGCCCTGCCTTTACGGTCAACGAGTACGAAGCCCGCCAGTTCGGCAACTAGCCTCAGAGGCAGCCGAACACACGCCCAAGGCTTGACGAACCCTCCCATTCGGGCAGACGCCTGTGCGCAAAGCCTGTAGGGAGTCGTCCTTGAAAACCGAAACAGAGATCGAGCTTGCGCGTAACGTGATCCGCATCGAGCGGGACGCGCTGGAGAAACTGGAAGCCGGCATTGATGAGACCATCATCCGGGCGGCAGACCTCGTCATGGCGACCGACCGCTATGTGATCGTCGCCGGCGTCGGCAAATCCGGTCATATCGGCCAGAAAATCGCTGCCAGCCTTGCCTCCACAGGCACACCCTCCTTCTTCCTCCACCCGACCGAGGCCAGCCATGGCGACCTCGGCATGATCGTGCCGGGCTCTGTTTTGCTGGCCATCTCGTATTCCGGCGAAAGCCGCGAAATGGTCGATCTCCTGCGCTATTGCCGCGGCAATAGCATTCCCGTCATCGGCATGACCCGCGCACCCGATTCGACCCTCGGCCGCCTGTCGGACGTCGTCCTGCACATGCCGACTGTCGCAGAAGCCTGCCCGAATGGCCTCGCACCGACTTCGTCCACCACAATGGCGCTCGCCCTTGGTGACGCGCTGACCATCCTCCTGATGGACCGGCGCGGCTTCAGCCGGGAAGACTTCGGCTCGCGTCACCCGGGCGGCAAACTTGGGCGCTCACTGCAAACGGCAGGTGACTATGTTGCCGACCGGCCTGACGATATTCCGTCCGTCTCAATCGATGCGAGCGTGCAGGATGTCATCCTGGCGGTCTCAGAAGGCCGCAAGGGCTGTGTTGCGGTGCTCGGCCGCGACAGCCGCATTGTCGGCATGGTCACCGATGGCGACCTGCGACGCGCCATGCTCGCCGGCAAGCTTGGCGGTGACGCGGCCTCCGTCATGACACCAGGCCCGCGCACAATCGCGCCCGGCGAACGCCTCGCAACCGTCATCAAGCGGCTCAGCGATAACCGCATCTCGAACGCCTTTGTCGTTGAGGATGGCCGCCCTATCGGCATCGTCGACATGAAAGACCTCCTCGCCGAAGGTTACGTCTAGGCCGAGCCTGAAACAAAAACGGCGGCTCCATGAGGAACCGCCGTTTGTTTTAAAAGCGATTGTTCGAGGGCTTATTTCACCAGTTCGAACTGCACGTTCACGCGCGCTGTGTAGCCCACTTCGCCGCCCGAAATCGGGGTCGAGGCATCCATCGCCATTTCCTTGCCACGCGCCATCATGGCCATTGGCTGCGGGCTATAGTCCCCACCTTCCGTCATGGTCACGATCCGGCCAACTTTCATGCCAGCTGCGGTGGCATAGAGTTCTGCCTTGGACAGCGCATTCGTGACGGCCTTGCGGCGCGCTTCAGCACGCACTTCGTCATCATTGTCGAGGGCGAAGCTGATACCGGAGAAGGTGTTTCCGCCAGCTGAAACCAGGCTGTCCATCGTGGCGCCGAGATTGTCGAGGTCACGGACCTTCACGGTCAGCTCGTTGGAAGCGGTGTAACCGTCGAGGCGCTGCTCGCCGCGCGTGCGGCCCTTGCCCTCGTCGATCTCGACATAGGTATAGCGTGGCTGCAGTGAGAAGTTCGATGTCTGCATGTCTTTTTTCTCGACGCCCGCCTTGGCCAGCGCATCGAATACGCCGGTCATGGCGTTAGCCTGCTGCTGCATGGCTTCCTGCGCCGTGGCGGCGTCGGCCTGAACGCCTGCTGTGATATAGGCAATGTCCGGCGCGCGCATGACTTCGCCTTCAGCGGAGACGTCCAACGTCGTTTCAGGCTGGATCGAGTTATGATTCATCATCGACTGCCCCGTGCTTGTCAGTGCGGCTCCCTTTGTCGTTGTCGGCATTTGCGCGCAGGCAACCGGCGCAAGCGCCAGCATGCAAACACTCATTGCAGCGATCATTTTTGTCTGTTTCAGCATGTCTGGATTTCCATTCTTGTTGATGGCCCTGTGTCCCAGAGGATTAAGGCCGCAACACGGCAAAAGTTGCCTCAGACTGGAAAAACGACTGCGATATCAGGTCGTCTCGTAACCATTCGGGTTCTGGCTTTGCCAGGCCCACTGGTCACGGCACATGTCGCTTATGTCGTATTCAGCCTGCCATCCGAGCAGGGATTGCGCTTGGGCGGGATCGGCCCAGAAAGCCGCGATGTCACCGCTGCGCCGGGGCGCAAAGTTGACGGGAACGTCTCGTCCGCTCGCCTCTTTGAAGGCCTTTACAAGCTCGAGAACTGACGTGCCCTGCCCTGTGCCGAGATTGACCGTGATCGCACCCGGTTCACGCTCGAACCGCTGCAGCGCCAGCACATGCGCGCGGGCGAGGTCAACCACGTGCAGATAATCGCGCACGCCGGTTCCGTCGGCTGTATCGTAATCATTGCCGAAAACGTTGAGTTCCGTTCGGCGGCCAACCGCCACCTGCGCCACATACGGCATCAAATTGTTCGGAATGCCATGTGGATCCTCACCAATCTGGCCGCTGGCATGCGCGCCGATCGGGTTGAAATAGCGCAGGATCGCCACATCCGTCATGCTGCCGGAGGCCACGAGATCATTCAGCATCTGTTCGACGGCCAGCTTGGTCTGGCCATAGGGGCTGGTCGGGCTGAGCGGGTGGCTTTCGGTATAGGGCAGGAAGACAGGCTCGCCATAGACCGTCGCACTGGAACTGAACACGAAACGCTTCGTACCGGCTTCCATCATGGCGGTCAGCAGGCTGTGCGACCCCATCACGTTGGCGCTGTAATACTCGAGCGGCTTGGCGACGGAATCCCCTACCGCTTTGAGGCCGGCAAAATGGATGACCGAATCGCAATTATGCTTTGTCAGGATGTCGGCGATCTGCGCGGTGTCGCGAATGTCTGCCTCATAGGACGGCAATTCATGATTTGTCAGGCGGCGCACACGGTCGAGGGATGCCGGGCTGCTATTGCAGAAATTGTCCACGACAATGGGCGAATAGCCCTGGGCCATCAGCTCCACGCACGTATGCGTGCCGATATAGCCCGCGCCGCCTGTCACCAAAACCTGCTTCATAACAACACCCTTGCAGCCCAAATCAGCCGATTCAATACCAATCCGGCACGTAACGCCGTTTCGCTCGACCTATCATGCAGCGTCAATGCAAATACATGGCCAAAGAGGGTGATTTGCGCCATTGCCACAGGTTCTAGGCCCGCTTAAACCGGGGGCTCAGTGGGGCCTGTAGCTCAGTTGGTTAGAGCGGACCGCTCATAACGGTTTGGTCGCAGGTTCGAGTCCTGCCGGGCCCACTGTCAAAACCCATCAGGCCATCGAACGGATTTCTTCCTCGAAATAGGCGATCGTGGGCTTGAGGCCCTCATCCAGCGAGACTGTGGGCGCCCAGCCAAGCTTCTCTTGTGCAAGTGAGATATCCGGCTGGCGTTGCTTGGGGTCATCCTGCGGGAGCGGGCGGTGCACGAGCTTGGATTTCGCCCCTGTCAGCGCGATCACGCGCTCGGCCAGCTGGCGGATAGTGAACTCGCCCGGATTACCGATATTCACCGGGCCCACGAAATCAGGCCCCGTTCCCATCAGTGAAACAAGACCTGTCACCAGATCAGACACATAGCAGAAGCTGCGCGTCTGCTCGCCGTCGCCATAGAGCGTGATGTCTTCGCCCTTCAGGGCCTGCACGATGAAGTTCGAAACGACCCGGCCGTCATTCGGATGCATGCGCGGGCCATAGGTATTGAAGATGCGCGCAACCTTTATCTCCACCTTGTGCTGGCGGTGATAGTCGAAGAACAGCGTCTCGGCGCAGCGCTTTCCCTCGTCATAGCAGGACCGGATCCCGATCGGGTTCACATTGCCCCAATAGTCTTCGGTCTGCGGGTGGATCGCGGGATCACCATAAACCTCGGAGGTGGAGGCCTGGAGGATGCGCGCCCGGGTACGTTTGGCGAGGCCCAGCATGTTGATAGCGCCGTGCACGCTGGTCTTGGTCGTCTGGACCGGGTCGAACTGGTAGTGGATCGGGCTAGCGGGACAGGCCAGGTTGTAGATCTGGTCGACTTCCACGAAGAGCGGAAACGTCACGTCGTGACGCATCACTTCGAACTTCGGATTATCCAGCAGGTGCGCGACATTCGTGCGCCGCCCCGTGAAGAAATTGTCGACACAGAGGACTTCCGCCCCTGTCTCAAGCAGGCGCTCGCACAGGAAGGAGCCGATGAAGCCGGCGCCGCCGGTGACGAGAATGCGGGGAACATAATGCATCATAGCGGGGTGCGGGCTTTTTGCAGAACGGTCAAGAGGGCGTCAGCGTACGCCCTTTCGCTTGTGGAAATAGTCCAACGTGCCACGTATCATCACCGCGTCGCCCGGGTCGATCTCATGGGCTTCAATATCGGGTTTTCCTTTGACATCGCCATACACAGTCCCGAAATCCTTGTAGCAGGCCTCCAGCAGGGCCTCGAAGCTTTCGATGACAAAATAGGTCTGCTGGAAATCATCGATAATGTACTTGGTGCGCATGATACGGGCGAGGTCAAAACCGACCCGGTTGGGACTGTCGTCCTCAAGGGCAAAAACGGTCTCGTTCGGGCTGGAGAGGATGCCGGCGCCATAGATGCGCAAATCGCCCGACTCTCGGATGAGGCCGAATTCGACTGTGTACCAGTAGAGCCGCGCCAGATTGTGCAGCTGGCCAAGTTGCATCGCACGCTGCCCACCTTTGCCATAGGCTTCCATGAAGTCGGCAAAGACCGGATTGGCAAGCATCGGCACATGGCCGAAGATATCATGGAAAATATCCGGTTCCTGCAGGTAGTCGAACTCTGCTTCAGGGCGGATGAAAGCGCCCGCCGGGAAGCGGCGATTGGCCAGATGATCGAAGAAAACCTCGTCTGGCACCAGTTCCGCCACGGGCACAACGCGCCATCTCGTGATTGCCTCAAGCCGGTCCGACAGCTGCTCCATGTCAGGTATTCCCGAGGCCGAGAGTTCCAGCGCTGCCATGGCGTCCAGCGCCGTCTTGCTGGCCCGTTTGCGCGTCACCTCCTGCTGGCGACGAAACAGCCTGTCCCACCGGTCGTGTTCGGCCGCAGAATAGGAGGCCCAATCCTGATCGATCGTAAAATCGGCCGCGCGGGGGGCACCGGCGTAGCGGTTCTTTGGGGCATCTTTTGTATCAAGAGTCATCGCGGGTTCCGGTTCGGCTCAGGCGCCATGGTCAAATACAGTCGATCACATCTAAGGACGCCATCTTAAGCGATGTGCCTCGGCAAATAAAGTTTCAATTGTAACTAATTTCATTTTTCACACTCTGCGGGCGATGCTTGCCTCATACGCCTACAGCGCCGTATTGAGGTGGCGCAATCTGAAGGAGAATCGCCTGACACGCCCTGTCCCGGAATTTTCGATTGTGATCGTCAACTATAATGGCGGCGATTTCATACAGCAGGCATTGGACTCGCTGGCTGCACAGACGCGCCAGGATTTTGAAGTGTTCCTGGTTGATAACGCCTCGACAGATGGCTCCATCGATGGGCTCGATACATCCTCCCTGCCCTCGTTCAGGCTGATGGCTGAACCGGTAAACCATGGTTTCGCCGCTGCCAATAACATGGCCGCGCAGCAAGCGACCGGGAAATGGCTTGTTTGCCTCAACCCAGATGCCACAGCGCGGCCCGACTGGCTGCAGAAGATAGCCGAGGGCCACGCGCGCCATCCCGATGCGCGCATGTTTGCCTCGACCCAGTTCGACAAGATGGATCCCTCACAGCTCGACGGTGTTGGCGACGCCTATCTGATCCTTGGCATACCCTGGCGTGGCGGCTTTGGTCGCCCGGCGACCGAGCTGCCGCGCGAAGGGGAATGCTTCAGCCCATGCGGTGCTGGCGCCGTATTTGACCGTGAGCTGTTCCTCGCACATGGCGGGTTTGACGAATCCTTCTTCTGCTTCTGCGAAGATGTTGATCTCGGCTTCCGGTTGCGGCTGGCGGGCGAGATCTGCGTGTTCCTGCCGGATGCGATCATCGACCATGTCGGCGGTGGCCTGTCAGGCCGGGTCAGCGATTTCGCGACTTATCACGGGGCTCGCAATCGGGTCTGGACATATGCCAAGAACATGCCAGCGCCGCTGTTCTGGCTCACTCTACCCGGCCATGTAGCGCTGTCCGCCTATATCCTTTTGCGGGGCGTGATGACGGGACGTGTCGGCCAGACCTGGCGCGGCATGCGCGATGGCGTCCTTGGTCTTCCGGCATTGCAGTTGCGCGAGAAGAACAGGCAGCCCCGGAAAGTGTCGCTCTGGGCGCTCGCCCGCGCCATGGCTTGGAACCCGTTCCGCATGAGCCAGCGTAAGGCCCATGTTCGCGAGTTCACTTCCAGATAATCCGACATGGAACGACCGCGCGCTTGAATCCAAGCTTCTCTCATCAGGCCTGAGGCGCAGTGGTCGATCTAGAGGATACTACCACCGCTTCGACGAACTATGTGTTCTTCATGTTTCGGCATATCCGAGCCTCCCAATAAAGCACTGTTAGGGCTTGCCGTTTGAATCGCCTGCATCAGTTCCGAGACAGCCCCGATAGCGGACATGTAGTGGTAGAAGGTGCTCGCCGGAGCAGACTTATCTGTTGCTGATCCATCGGCATTATACGAATCCCGCCAGATTCCAGGAACATCCGTATTCAGGTAGGTGTCCAGAAGAGTCTCAATGACGAATGTCGCGTGATCTAAAGCGGGCGCGTAGCCTGAACGGGCTAGTGAAGTGGCCGCCTTGATATATTCCGTCTGTGGCCACGAACGGCGCGTTCGCCGCAGCGGTGTTCCATCCGCACGCACTTCATCTATGAGAAGCCCTGTGGCGGGATCTAATCCGATTTCGCGCGCTTTCAGGTAAAGGCGTTGAGAATATGCTCCGACTGACCGCCCGGATTGTTTGCCATACTGGTCTACCAGCCAGGCCCATTCCATCATGTGACCAGGTTCGACCCGGCCCCCTTGCAGGGGATCGGGCTGCCACTGTTGCGTAAAGTACTCAATGATACAGTCGCTCTCACCATTGAAAAAGTGAGCCTCGAACAGGTCGAAGATTCGGTCAGCCAGTTTGAGGTATCGCGCAGCACCGGACGCCTCATGCAAGGCGAGGAAAGCTTCAAACAGGTGCATATGCGGGTTTTGGCGCCGGGGTAACCTGTCCGGAATGCTCTCGATGTAGCCCCCTTCAGGAGAGGCCATCTCCGTGTCCAAAAACGCGATTTGCCTGTCAGCCGCTTCAAGCCATTTGGCGTCGCTGCTCAATCGGAAGCGCCACGCGAGCGCCAGCAGATAAAAGGCCTGTGTGTACAAGTCCCGTGTCGAATCGAGCACGCTTCCATCGGCTTTCAGCAAAAGCGCACAACCACGCTCTTGCATAAGGTCGTCTGCATCAAAACTGTCGGCAATTGCTTGTGTCATCGCCAGCTCTGCCGTCTCCAACAGATCGGAGCTGAGGCCCAGCAAATGGGAGTGCGCGAGCGAATAATACTGCCGAAATTGTACACGCACCCGTCGGCTGACTTCAGCTTCGGCCAAGCCCTGTTGCGAGATCTGCTCGACAAAACGCCCCTCAGCATCAACGCCGCGCGAGGACCAGACAGGTAAAGCGGCACTGCCGCACCAACTCATCAAACGATCCGCTGCTGCAAGAAACTTGATCGGCATCTTCGGTTTAAAACTCCCTTGAATGCGCATCAGAGCAACAAGCTTGGCGCGTCATAAACGATACCTTCCAATGGTACATTTTAAAGCATCTGAATCACACCTACTGAGTGGTTTGATAAGTCGCAAGTGTGATTGGCAATGGCCTCATCAGGCACTACGGCGTCACTGGAGATTGAAGGTGAATTATTTTCACTTTTTGTCATCAGCCACGCTTCGGTCAGGGTCAGCAAGGCGCTACAAAGTGTTTCATTGCCTTCATGTGACATCGGACGACCTAGGGCCTCTGTGTATATGCCGGGGCAGCACTGCAGGACTAACGCAGGCTATAGACGCGCCGCAGGACAGGTCACGCAGCAGACTGTAATGAGTCGTGTCTTGCACATGCCCTAAGCCAATCGTATTCGCCGATCATCTGAACACAGCAAGCAGGTTAAACTTTGTCCCTCCCCTTCATAGACCTTCAAGCGCAACGCAAACGCATTGAATCAGAAATAAATACGGCCATTCAGGGTGTTGTCGAAAGCGGGCGCTATGTCCTCGGCCCCGAAGTGACTGAACTTGAAAAACAGCTCGCCGCCTGGTGCGGCGCCAGCCACGCGGTCAGCTGCGCCAATGGGACAGACGCCCTCGCCCTCGCGCTGATGGCGTGGGAGCTGAAGCCCGGCGACGCCGTGTTCTGCCCCAGCTTCACCTTTGTTGCGACGGCGCAGGTCGTTCCCTGGCTCGGCGCAACGCCTGTCTTCGTGGACATCGACGCGGCGACCTACAACATGGACCCGACCAGCCTGCGCGCAGAGATCGCCTCAGTGAAAGCGGCAGGCAAGCTGAACCCGAAAGTAGTGATCGCGGTGGACCTGTTTGGGCAACCGGCGAACTACCCTGAAATCAAAGCGATTTGTGACGAGTTCGGCCTGAAACTGATCGCCGACACGGCGCAGGGCTATGGCTGCACGCTGAATGGCAAGCACCCGTCTGACTGGGCCGACATCGCGACGACCAGCTTTTTCCCGGCCAAGCCGCTCGGTTGTTACGGAGATGGCGGCGCGATCGTCACCAATGACGCGGCGCTGGCTGAACGCATTGAATCCCTTCGGGTTTATGGCAAGGTGACGCCGACTGACGCGGCCACACGCAACTTCCACCACGACCCGAAATATCTCAGCCTGCGTGTCGGTATGAACTCGCGCCTCGATACGATCCAGGCTGCGATCCTGCTCGAAAAGCTCAAGATCTTCGCGGACGAAATTGAGCGGCGCCAAGTGGTCGCCGACAGGTACGCAAAGGGGCTCCGTGGGGCAATTAGGGGTGTTCCCGAGGTAATTAAGGGCGGCCGTTCGGTCTGGGCGCAATATGTTATCGAGCATGAGAACCGCGACGGCCTGCAAGCTCACCTGACCGCACAGGGCATCCCGAGCATGGTCTACTATCCTGTTCCGATCCATCAGCAGGACTTTGCCTTGCGCTTTGCTCCAGCCGAGGGCCACCTCAAGGTGACGGAAGCGGCCAGTCAGCACGTTCTGGCCCTGCCGATGCATCCCTATCTTGAGCCATCCGACCAGAACCGCGTGATCGATGCCGTCCTGAGTTTCAACGGCTAGCACGGTTATTTCCGAACGGAATTTTGCAGGCAGCGGGGCACTTGCCGCGTTGCCTTCGGCTGCCTGACATGCTAGTTCGCACATAAACATATAAAGGAATATTGATATGGCCCACGACTATCACGTCGCCGACATCAAGCTGGCTGAATACGGCAACAAGGAAATCGCGATTGCCGAGACGGAAATGCCGGGCTTGATGGCTGCGCGCGAAGAGTTCGGCCCGACGCAGCCTCTCAAGGGCGCGCGCATCTGTGGCTCGCTTCACATGACGATCCAGACGGCCGTCCTGATCCAGACACTTGAAGCCCTCGGCGCAAAAGTGCGCTGGGTTTCGTGCAACATCTATTCGACGCAGGACCATGCTGCCGCCGCGATCGCCGCCAACGGCACGCCGGTCTTCGCCTACAAGGGCGAAACGCTGGAAGAATACTGGGACTATACAGACCGCATGTTCCAGTGGCCGGATGGCAAAGGCCCGAACCTGATCCTCGACGATGGCGGCGACGCCACGATGTACCTGATCCTCGGCGAGCGCGCTGAAAACGACCCGGCCTTCCTCGAGAAGCCAGGCTCAGAAGAAGAAAAATTCCTCTTCGCCCAAATCAAGAAGCGCATGAAAGCTTCGCCGGGCTGGTTTGCAAAAACCAAAGCCGGCATCCGCGGCGTGTCCGAAGAAACAACGACCGGCGTGAACCGCCTCTACCAACTCGAGAAGAAGGGCGAGCTGCCTTTCCCCGCCATCAACGTCAACGACTCGGTCACCAAGTCCAAGTTCGACAACAAGTACGGCTGTAAGGAATCGCTCGTCGACGCGATCCGTCGCGGCACGGACGTCATGATGGCCGGCAAGAAAGCCTTCGTCGCCGGCTATGGCGATGTCGGTAAAGGTTCGGCTGCCTCGCTTTCCGGCTCAGGCGCCCGAGTGTCCGTCTCCGAAGTCGATCCGATTTGCGCCCTGCAGGCTGCCATGGACGGCTATGACGTCCTCACGATGGAAGAAGCCGCCCCCAAGTTCGACATCTTCGTCACGGCGACCGGGAACAAGGACATCCTGACCGTCGACCACATGCGTGCGATGAAGGACATGGCCATTGTCTGTAATATCGGCCACTTCGATAACGAGATCCAGGTCGAAGGCCTGCGCAATTTCGAATGGACGAACATCAAGCCCCAAGTCGACATGATCACCTTCCCTGATGGCAAGCGCATCCTGCTCCTGTCCGAAGGTCGCCTCGTGAACCTTGGCAATGCCACAGGTCACCCGAGCTTCGTGATGTCCGCCTCGTTCACCAACCAGACGCTGGCTCAGATCGAACTTCACCTCCGCGCCGACGAATACGAGAACAAGGTCTACACGCTGCCCAAGCACCTCGACGAGAAAGTGGCCATGCTGCACCTCGACAAGCTCGGCGCTCAGCTGACCAAGCTCTCCGAAGGCCAGGCCGACTATATCGGCGTCACGACCGAAGGCCCGTTCAAGCCAGAACATTACCGCTACTAGGCTGGAGCGGCACAGGCATTGAGCCAGGAGCATATCCTCACGCTTTCCTGCCCTGACAGGGTGGGTCTGGTCGCGACACTCGCGCGGCTGATGGAACGGCATGGCTGTTTCATCGCCTCGTCGCGCACTTTTGGTGATCCCGATACAGGCTGGTTCTTTGCCCGCCTCGTCTTCCAGTCGGAAAGCGGCGATGATGTGCCCGCTGGCCTGAATGCCGACCTGGAAAATGCGGCTGGTGAGCTCTCCGCCACTTGGGGTATCCACACAGTTGGCCAGCCGGTGAAGACGCTCCTCATGGTCTCTCAGTCTGACCATTGCGCCAACACGCTGCTCTATGGCGCCCGGCGCGGCGAACTACCGATCAAACCAGTCGGGATACTGTCGAACCATCGCACCCTGAAAGAGGGCTTCTCGCACTGGAGCCTGCCTTTCTTCCACGTGCCCGTCACGGCAGAGACCAAGGCTGACGCAGAAAGGCGCATGTTCGAGCTGATCGAGGAGACCGGCGCGGAACTCATCGTGCTTGCGCGCTACATGCAGGTGCTCAGTAATGAGGCGTGTACGCGTCTCGCCGGGCGCTGCATCAATATCCACCACTCCTTCCTGCCAAGTTTCAAAGGTGCCCGACCTTATCACCAAGCTCATGCGCGCGGTGTGAAGGTGATCGGCGCTTCGGCGCACTATGTGACGCCGGATCTCGACGAGGGCCCCATCATCGCTCAGTCCACTGAGGGTGTTGATCATACATATAGCCCGGCCGACATGATCGAACTTGGTCGCCATCTTGAAGGCACAGCGCTGCTGCGAGCCGTCAAGGCTCACGCCGAACACAGAATATTCATCAACGCTGGCAAGACGGTCGTCTTTGCCCGATAGTCCCCAACGCTACGCTTGCGAGGAAACAGAAAATGAAAATGAACGACTTTGAATTCACCAGCGAAAGCGTTGCCGAAGGTCACCCGGATAAGGTCGCTGACCAGATTTCCGATGCCATCGTCGATCTGTTCCTGACCAAGGACCCGTCGGCCAAGGTTGCGGTTGAAACGCTGACCACGACCAACCGCGTCGTCCTCGCCGGTGAAGTGCGCACCAATAATGGTTCCGTCGTCACACATGACGAGATGATCCAGACGGCCCGCGATGTCGTCAAAAAGATCGGCTACGAGCAGGACGGTTTCCATTGGGAAAAGATGGATGTCAGCTGCTATGTCCACGGACAGTCCGCCGAGATCGCGCAAGGCGTGGAAGAAGGCCAGGGCCTGTACGCCGAAGAAGGCGCTGGCGACCAGGGCATCATGTTCGGCTATGCCGCCGACGAGACACCAGAACTGATGCCTGCAACGCTCGTCTACTCCCACCAGATCCTGCAAAAGATGGCCGCCCTGCGCCACTCCGGCGAGCGCCCGGAATTTGAGCCTGATGCCAAGAGCCAGGTGACGCTGCGCTACGTTGACGAGAAGCCTGTCGGCGTGAATGCCATCGTAGTCTCGACCCAGCACAAGGAGAGCGCCACGCTCGAAGAGCTGCGCGAACTCGTCCGTCCGATCGTGCAGGAAGTCCTCCCCGCGGGCTGGTTCCCGCCGGAAGACAAGTTCTACGTCAACCCGACCGGCAAATTCGTCATCGGCGGACCCGACGGCGACGCCGGGCTTACAGGCCGCAAGATCATCGTTGATACATATGGCGGCGCAGCGCCCCATGGCGGCGGCGCTTTCTCGGGCAAAGACCCGTCCAAGGTTGACCGCTCGGCTGCCTATGCCACCCGCTACCTTGCCAAGAATGTTGTCGCTTCAGGCCTCGCCAAGCGCTGCACGATCCAGGTCTCCTATGCTATCGGCGTGTCGCAGCCCCTGTCAGTCTATGTGGATACACACGGCACTGGCCTCGCAGATGAGGCCCGGATCGCCAAAATGCTGCGCGAACTGTTCGACCTTTCGCCAAAGGGCATCCGCACGCACCTGAAGCTCAACAACCCGATCTATGCCGGCACCGCTGCCTATGGCCACTTCGGACGCGAGCCGGGCGCCAACGGCACCTTCACGTGGGAAAAGACGGATCTTGTTGAGGAGCTGAAGCGGCTCATTAATTAGCCCGCCTTTAGCCCAACAAACCCTTATGAGATAATGATAATTTAGCAGCCGCGCGTCAAAAGACGCGCGGCTCCTGCCGTGTGGTTTGCAGGGCGTCAATCTATGGCAATAATGTTTGTCAGAGGTTGATTTTGATGGTGGCGTATTGAATAGGATGAGGGGCTGGTTGGCTTCGGTTCCCGCACACAGGGGCTCCCTGCCAACGGTGGGGGAGTTTGAAAGATTTTAAATGTTTGAGTTCCTCCGGCCTCTCTGGCGAAATCGTCACTTCATTCCGGCAGCTATCAGCGGTGAATTCAAATCACGCGTTGCCCGCTCCAAAATAGGAACGCTCTGGTTCGTGCTCCAGCCTCTGGCGATGGCGACGATCTATGCCCTCGTTCTGTCAGAAGTTCTTGGAGCAAAGCTTGGCGGTGTTGAACAAGCCGGCGCCTACTCAGTCTATCTTCTGGCGGGCATTACGGGCTGGTCACTGTTCACTGAAATCCTGACGCGCTGCATCAACATGTTCCTTGAGTATGCGAACGTGCTGAAAAAGATCAGCTTTCCAAAGGTTTACCTACCGATCGTGGTGCTCGGAGGCGCCCTGATCAATAACGGCCTGCTTTTCCTGACAGTCGCAGTGATTATCGCGCTTTACGGCTTCTTCCCTAGCTTCGCATGGATTAGCTTGATCTTACCGATGATCGTCAGCGTAATGCTGGCGTTTGGCGTGGGAATCGTGCTGGGTGTTATGAATATTTTCACCCGTGACGTTGCACAGGTCATGACAGTTGTGACCAATCTCTGGTTCTGGCTTACCCCCATCGTTTATACTGACGGTCAGGTTGGCTCATCGATCGGCAAGCTGCTGGTGTTTAATCCCATGACGCCCGTTGTGAAATTCTACCATGATGTTCTCGTGTACCGCGTTACGCCTGATTATATCTCACTGCTGTATCCTGCCTGTCTCGGCCTCGCACTGATGCTTTTGTCAGCCTTCGTATTCTGGCGAGCCAGCCCTGAAATCGTGGATGCGCTGTAATGGACAGGGACATATTGCTGACTGCAGAAGGGACGAATAGGCCCAGCACCTACGGACTCGACGATCTGAGAGAGGGGCCCGCGCTCGGGCTGTCAGTCGAAGAGCTCGAAAATTCAGTTCGGCCGGTTGTATTGAGCGTCAAGAATGTCACAAAAAGCTTCTCGCTATACAATTCCGGCATGCACCGCTTCTGGCACTGGATGGGTCTGCCGGTCAAACCGCGTGAGGTCGTCCACGTCGTAAAGGATGTGTCCTTTGATGTCCGCAGGGGAGAAGCTATAGCCTTGATCGGGCAGAATGGCGCCGGCAAAAGCACACTGCTGAAACTCATCACCGGCACGATGCGACCAACAGTCGGCCGCATCGACCATGCCCAATCGATCAGCGCGATACTGGAACTGGGCTTGGGGTTCAATTCGGAATTTACCGGCCGCGAGAACGTGCGCTTGTCCGGAGGCATGATGGGCCATTCCCCGGCAGAGCTCGAGGAGTTGATGCCAAATATTGAAGCCTTTGCCGAAATCGGAGACTTCTTCGACAAACCTTTGAGAACTTACTCCAGCGGCATGCAGGCCCGGCTCGCTTTTGCCTTGGCAACCGCGGCGCAGCCGGACATCCTGATCGTGGATGAAGTTCTCTCTGTCGGAGATGCGTACTTTCAACACAAAAGCTTCGCGCGAATTCGCGAATTCCGCGACAGAGGCTGCACGATCATACTGGTGACGCACGGGTTGGCCGATGTTCGCGAGTTGTGCGACCGCGTCATTCTTATCGACAAAGGCGCGGTTATGCGCGACGGTCCGCCTGATGAAGTGATCGACTATTATAACGTCTTGATTACCGAGAAACAGAATGCGGTTCTCAGTCTCGAACAGCGGCGCAACAAGAATGGTTGGTCTGTTACGCGCTCCGGAGACTTCCGCGCAGTTGTAAAAGACATACGCATGTTTTCAGCAGCTAGCGGCAACGAGATTGTCACCGCGCGTGCGGGTGAGAAAGTCTTACTGAAAACGGAAGTCAATACACTTGGCGAAGTTCCCCAACTCGTCTTGGGTCTGATGATACGCGACAGAACCGGTCATGTCGTGTGGGGCACAAACACCTGGTTCACACGCCAGACAATGATCGATATTTCAGCAGGGGAGCATCTGACTTATACGCTTGAGTTCGAATGCAACCTCGGCCCTGGGTCATATTCCGTCTCTCCAGCGCTTGTGAGCTCCGACACCCATCTTGAAAACAATTACGAATGGACAGACAACCTGTTTGTTTTTGACGTAATCAATGCGGACAAGGATTACTTCATAGGCACCACAATGCTGGATGCATCCTTCACAATTGACCGTGGCCCCGCCGAATGACGGTTTCTTATGCCCAACAATTCGAAGATGTGATGCTCTGGCGTGCGCTTAAGCACGTCAGCAACGGCGCATATATCGACATTGGCGCGAATGACCCGGTCGTCGATTCCGTCAGCCTCCTGTTTTATGAAAAGGGCTGGCGGGGCATGCACGTGGAGCCAATGCCGGAATACGCCCAAAAGCTGCGCGAGGCTCGCGAGGATGAAGAAGTGCTCGAAGCGGCGGTTGGCGCATCGGACGGTGAGATAGAGCTGTATTCGTTTGGAGGTACCGGCCTGACAACTGGCGTTAGCCAACATGCAGAGCGCCACGAGAAAGATGGCCGTGCTGTAGAGCTGATCAAAGTGCCATGCCTGCCTTTATCGAAAATTTTTGAGCGCTTTAATCGACGTAACGTTCATTGGCTCAAGGTTGATGTCGAGGGCATGGAAGGCGCAGTACTCGAAACATGGGGCGAGAGCCATATGCGCCCATGGATTGTCGTCGTGGAAAGCACGCTGCCGAATTCACAATCCCCTGCCTATAAGTCGTGGGAACATGAACTCACCGGGCGCGGCTACAGCTTTGTTTATTTCGATGGCTTGAATCGTTTCTACGTACATGAAGACCATCAGGATCTCGCTGAATCCTTCATCCTGCCGCCAAACTTTTTTGACTATTTTTCGCTCAGTGAGCATTCTCCCTTCTCCGCACACGTCACCGAGAAACTGCATCTTGCGCAAAATGACGTCACGATACTTAAGGCCAGGTTGGTTGATTTGCGCCAACAGCGCGACCATGCCTCAGCAGGGCTCAATGACATAAAGCTCTCGGCCGAAGCGCTCGCGGCTGCGCTGAAGCAACGCGACGGGCACATCGCCCGAATTGAAGCCGAACTGGACGCGGCGAACCACGCAACATTAGTAAACCAGAATCATGTCCAGCATTTGGAAGCAGACCGCGGCAGAATACTGGGCCTGATTGCGGAACGCGATCGCGAGCTTTCCCAAGTCAATTCTACTCTGATCGCAGTCCAGTCGATGGCAGCAACAATCCAGACAGCTCTGGAAGTCTCATATTCCGAGAACAGGAAACTTGAGCAGGCTTTGCTGGTAAGCCGTAATGACGCCGATCAGGCCCATGACTGGGCGCGCCAAGTGAGACAATCGGCATCTTGGCGAATCTCCGCCCCCATAAGGTGGGCAGGCGGACTGGCACGCCGCGGACTGAAGGGAACCAAGGCGACGCTTCGCCCTCTTCTTTTGGCCGGGCTCCGTATCGCCCGTAAAATGCCATGGATCAAAGCACCTGTTCTTGCTGCCGCAAATCTATTCCCTCCGTTGCGTCGGAAACTAGACCATTTTTCGCAAGTCAGGCGCCCATTACTTCAAGAAAACGGCCCCTCCACACAAAGAAAATGGAATCTGACACCTGACAAAAAATCAGTGAACGAATGGGAGTCCCTGCTTCGCACCAGTCCACGTCACAAGGGGCGCTCCCTATGAAAATATGGGTTGACGGACAATGCCTTCAAACCTCGAGCCGCAATCGCGGTATCGGACGGTATGTATTCGAATTCCTGCGCGCGATATCGCAATCAGAATCCAATATTGAGCTGCACGTGTCGTTGAACGCAGTCATGGCAGATGAGGCCATCGCAGCACGCCGCGAACTCCTCACTTTCCTCACCAATAACAAAATTCATGTATGGCATGGCCTGACTTGGCAAGGGGAAGCTGAAGCTGGTTACAATGACGCGCGTGCGCAAAGCCAGATGGCGCTCACACATCATGTAAACTGTCTCGCGCCCGACATAGCGTTGTGTGCCAGCACATTTGAAGGTTTTTTTGACCCCGCCGTGCCTTTATTCCCCAATGCCGGCCTCGTGCCGCCACTGGCAGCTATCTTCTATGATGCAATTCCGTACAGATACAAGGATTGGTACCTTCGCCGCAGACTTGAACTCGACACATATGAGCGCAGGCTAAGCCAGCACGCTGGATTCGACAAACTTCTTTCCATTTCCGATTTTTCACTGAACGAAGCCAAAGAATTGATTAAAGGGTCAAAAGGCACCAATATTTCAGCTGGTGTGTCCGCACACTTCCTCGAACTTCTTTCTGCTGACGAATATAAGCCCCGAGACGACCGCAGAAAATCATTGGTCTATATCGGAGCGCTGGATTGGCGCAAGAATGTGGAGATAATTCCGAAGGCATTCGCATTGCTCGACGAGCAATTGCGAGATGAAACCGATTTCATTCTCGCTGGCGATCATCCTCAACCACTCATCGATGAGATCAGCTCCGCCTGGGTTGATCTGGCATTGCCGCTTTCATCCCTTAAGCTGCGCGGTCTTGTCTCTGATCGCGAGCTGATCCGGCTATACAAATCAGCCGATGCAATAATCCAACCCTCCTACATGGAAGGGTTTGGACTAACCGCTCTGGAAGCGTTGATCTGCGGGACCCCCGTCATCGCATCAAACACGGGCGCACTGCCAGAAGTCGTCCAGATTGACGAAATGCTGTTCGACCCAAATTCACCCAAGGAACTTGCCGAGCGGATCGCGCATATCCTTCAGGGCTCGAATCTCAAGCCAAAGATAGCCCATCTGCGTGACAACCTATCCCAGACTTTCAGCTGGGAAAAAGTGGCAGCAACCGCTTTGCAATCCCTCAGGGACATTGCCAGGCAACCAGCAGAAGCTGTAGGCACTCCGGCCTTGCGTGAGCGCATCGCCGCAGAAATCAAGCGCGGCAAACAGGATAATGCAGGGCTTGCCAAAGCCCTGGCTGTGGCCGAGCCGTTGGCAGATGACAAAAAGAGGCTCTTTGTTGATGCAACATCAACGATCCAGACCCAGTACCGGACAGGTATACAAAGAGTTGTCAGGCAAATCTGCTCGAATTTCAGTGAGCGAGGCACTTATGACGATACATCGCTGATCACCACCTTCTCAGACGATTCCGAAGGATGGTATCGCGCTGACAGTTCGCTTGCCAATAAACCTGACAAGACAACAAGCGAGCCGATAATCTTCCGTCCGTCCGATACGGTTTTCATGCTGGATAGCTCTTGGGACAGCGCCAAGCTGCACAAGCGCCACCTGACCGAAGCCCGCCTGCGAGGCGCTGAAGTCATCTCCTGCCTATATGATATGGTGCCGCTGAAGACGCCTGCATTCTGCGACGCAGGAATGCCTCCGGTCTTCCGCGACTGGCTGATTTCTGCGCTGGAAGTCTCGACGGGTTTTGTGTGTATCTCGAAGGCAGTCGCCGACGAATTGTACGACCTTCTCAAGTCAATTCAGTATCCTCATAGGATGAAAATCGGATACTGGCGGCTCGGAGCCGACTTCTCCCATCTTGATGATCTCGATACCTCAGCTAGCCAGGAGAGGAATCCGCGCCCCTCTTTCCTGATGGTCGGAACATTGGAACCTCGCAAGGGTCACAATATCGTTCTTGATGCGTTTGATGCCGGCTGGTTATCCGAGCTGGATGTAGACCTTACAATCGTCGGAAAGTTTGGGTGGGGCGCAGAAGCCATTGCTGAGCGAATCAAGACGCATCCTGAATATGGCAATCGTCTTCACTGGCGCAGTTCGGTCGACGATGCGGAATTGGTTGAACTCTACAACGTATGCGATGCGTTGATCGCGGCCTCATACGCAGAAGGATTTGGATTGCCAATCGTCGAAGCTGGTAGATTCGGCATACCGATTATCGCGAGCGATATTCCGGTATTCAGGGAAGTCGCCAATGGCGCGCCACATGCGCGCTTTTTCGAGACTGGCTCATCTGGTTCTCTACTAAAGACGTTGCGCCTGTTTTGCCAAGAGAACTGGAAAAAGGCCGCCACGGAAGCGCGCCTATCGCAGCCAATATGGCCAAACTGGGCGGAAAGCGCCCAAGAGCTTCTCGGGGTCATTGTAGACCAGGGCTGGTACGAGTCATACGAACCGGAATCGGATCATCGCTTCCGTCCTGCATCTGACCTCGGTTGCCTGCGCCATACGCAGCCTATCGCGCCATCAAGCCAGGCACATATGCTGGCTATTTTGCCAGGCTCTCTATCCGAGTTGGAAGATGGCTCAAAAAAATTCACTGTCGCGGTCACCAATCAGTCGGATGAAAACTGGTTCGGACAGGGCCTGGATGACGGTCGCTTTGGTGTCGCTTTGGGCTACCGGCTCTATGACGCAGACGGCAATATTCTCTTTAGCGAAAATCTGCGCAGTAAAATCGCCATGGCTATTGCGCCCGGCGATACGCATCTTCTGCCTGTCACGGCCTTGCAAGCCTGGATACAAAAAGGCGCCGCATCAATCGAAGTTGAACTGGTGCAGGATGGCGCAGCTTGGTGGGGGTCGCCGCTAAAGGTTGAACTTGGCGAGGTTGGCCGCGTTGTTCGCCCCGACTGAAAACGACCAGGCACCGTCTTTCCAATGTGCCCCGTCTGATTGCCCCGCACATGGGCAGTTCAGGCATTGAAATCGCGCCAGCCTGTCGATGCGAAAACGGTCCGTTTGGCTGGTATGGCGGCAGAGATACAGTTATCTGGTTTAAAAGTGCACTCGCGTTGAATTCCGTTTCGAAGGTTATCCTCTTATGTTTGAAGTGATATCGCTGGCGAGCCAGATTTGCGCCGTTGTGCTGGTAGTTGCGCTTGCCTCGCGGTTCCACACGGGCTTGTTGACTTTCTCGCCATCATGGACCCGATTTCTGCGCACTGGCGACAGCGACAGGCCCGAATCTGATCGCGGCGCAGTCCTCATTGTCTTGGGCTTGTGCCTGTCGATGGGCACCATTTTGACGCTAAATCAGTTTGTCGGCATTCATGTCTTCGCTGTGGCACTGGGACTTTTGCTGGCATTTTCTTGGCGCGAGCTAACGTGGCCAAGTTGGCCGGTATTGGCGTCATTTGCTCTTGTCGCAGTGATTTCCGTTCTGTTTATCGCCTTCGCATTTCACTTGCATGGCATCTGGATGCGCGAGGGCGTCAATCATGATCTCATATTGTACACAAGAGGCGGGGAATGGGCGCTTGGGCATGGCGCACTAGCAGAGGATGAGATTGTCGGGCGCGTTTACCACACGGGATCAGGGTATGGTCATTGCCTGTTCTGGATAGGAGATTCCTGTCCATTGAACCGCAGCGGGACACATACTTTTGTTGGACTGATGAGCCTGCTGCGAGATCGCGTCATACCGGTCTCAACGTTTCTATTGACCCTTCCGTTGGCGCTTCTGACCACTGCATCCCTCTGGATGAACGTCCCTCAGACGCAAGGCGACCGGCCCGGTGTCCGCTTTGCCCTGATATCGCTCTTTGGCATTCTCGTGTCGGTTTCAGCCCCCATTCTAGGCGCCTTGTGGAATGGCAATGTCGCAACGGCGTGCGGTGCCATGGTCCTGGCAAATGCTGTCCTAGTTTTTGTCAGCCCAGCAGCGAGAAACTACAAGGCAGAGACCACAATCATACTTGGCTGCCTGACAGGTCTGGCCGCGCATTTCTACTCAGAATCCATGTGGTTTGTCGGCCTCATCACCGCCTTCCATGTAGGACTTTGTTCTCTTGATGGACGCAGCACCTCGACGGGCCAGCGCTTTCTCAAGCTGAGTGTCATGGCAGTGGGATCGTGGCTTCTGGTTGGCAATGCAGCCATTCTCATGGCGTTGGCCAGCCTGCTCACCGTGAGTAATGAAGTTGGCAGAGACCTTCCCTGGCAGAACTACTTCCTTGAAGTCGAAAACTGGCGTTGGCTATCTATACCGTTCTCTGGTCACCTCTATTCCTGGAATGACAAGTATCCCTCCATCGTCGGTGCAACAGGAACGGTTCTGGTTTGCCTGTTGACCCTGTCATCACCAAACAAATTGCGGATGTGGATCTCGATGTCACTGGTCGCCATGGCCGTCATCGCAGTTGAACTGAGTGACTACTACTACGGCGTGCACAAAATCGTGCAAATGTTCGGCGCCATAGTTGTCGTTGTCGGTCTTGCGGCCATCATTCAGCAGACACAGTCAGAGCGCAAAAGCGCCACGAAAATTGGTTCAGCGCTCGCAGCGCTGTCTTTTGCTGTCGTTGGCATTCAAATCCATTCAGATCTTAATTTCGCCGAGCGCAGTCGCGAAGCTGCAAATGCCTTTGCCGCCAAGGCCATCAGGATAGGAGACGTCGATAACTTCGAACGAATCGGCCCAAATGAAACAATTGTCCTGAATGATTTAAGTATTCCTCCGGCCGATAGGTTCTCCAAAACCAACTGGATCGACTTCCTTGTTGCTAGAGAAGGCGCCCAAGTGTCCATGGGAAACGTGGCGAACGATCCCTATCGTGGCGCCTATGTCCAGTTCAACATGATCGATAGAATGCAAAGGGAGGACAGGGCAGACTGGGTCATTCAGGGGGCAGAAACAGCCGGGCAAGTGCCCATCGTCGTGTATGAGAACTTGCAGCCATATGAGGCGGGCAGCCTCAGACTCTACGACCTGCGAAACACGCATCTGCCGGCAGTCTTTCAATCAACAGGCTGGTGGGATCGCGAAGCAGGACACACTTGGACAAGCTCCGCTTTTACGCTCAATGTGCTGGGGGAGACGGGCTACACGGGCGCGCCTGCGGGTCAGATTCCCGTCGTCGATCTGGAGCTTGGCTTCTACGCCCCCCCCGCTGACGGAAGTGTGTCTGTCATGCGCAATGGCGAGCTGCTCGAAACCTTGCCCGCTACCGTCACGCAAATCCGCCTGCCAGTTATTGACGGCTATCAAGTATTTGAGATCGGACCTTCGTGGGAGGTCCAATCTCCTGCCGACATTGGTCAGTCAGGAGACACGCGCAAACTCTTCGCCGCTGTTTCTCGTATCACCAGCCGGTTCGCTGCACCGAATCAGGACACGCAAAAGCAATGACAAATCCCAGCTCCGCAAACGACACTTACAATGCGGCGTACTACGCCGAGAACGGCCAGTCCGGAGACCGCCCTGCACTCTGGATGTATGAACGTTTCTGGAAGCGCTATTGTGATAAACGCGGCCCCGTTCTGGAGTTTGGCGGCGGCGTCGGCTGGTTTGCCAGGCGTCTGACACGGCATGCGAAAGTTTTCGAATGTGAATCGAATGCCTTCGCGCGCGAGAGTCTCTCTCAGGTTGCTCCTGAAGCGATAGCCGTCGAGGATCTGTCGACGATGGAGACAGACAGCGTCTCAAGCCTTGTTGCACTACACGTGCTTGAGCACATTCCAGACGAAGCCCTCTCCACAATTTTTGCCGAATTTGATCGCATCGCCCGGCCGAGAGCCCGCTTCATGTTTGTCATGCCGGATCTCGATGGCGCGGCCCATCGGGCAAAGCGCGACGGCTGGAGCGCATTCACCGACCCTACCCACATAAACCTTAAGGGCCACGACGCATGGCAAGCGTTCTTCAAATCCGTGGGGCTAAAGCCAGTGCAGGCCTTTGCGGATGGTTTCTATGACTTTCCCTATGCGCAGACCCTGGCAGGACGTGCGGTATTTGACTCGCTTCGCCTTGCTCGCACAGGTATGCAATTTTTGCTTGCCCGGCCGCTTCTCAAGTCAGGGGACGGTGAGAACATTGTATTCATTCTGGAGCGAGCTGCATGACCGCTTGGACATATCTTCTAATACTCTTTGGGTCGACGCTCACAGCATTTGGCGGCGTCTGGCTGAAGCGCGGCGCATCGGCAGTTGTGCTTGATCAGGGGCTATGGCCGATGGCAAGGACAGCAGCGTTCAACCTGCAGCTGCTGTTCGGCCTGATGTGCTATATTCTCCCCATCGGCATCTGGATCTATCTGCTGCGCACCAATGAGCTTAGCAAGATTCAGCCCCTTCTTGCGGTCGTCTATGTAATCACCCCGATATTTGCGATCTTTTTCCTCCAGGAATCCGTCAGCCTTATGCGCTGGGGGGGAATCTTCTTCATTATCATTGGAGTAGCGCTGGTTTCCCAGTCATAAAACAATGCGTATACTGATTGTTCTGAACTATTTCTATCCCTATGTCAGCGGCGTCAGTGAGTATGCGCGCTCGCTTGCGGAGGATCTGGCTGCGGAGCATGAAGTTACGGTATTGACCGGACAGCACGCGTCGGACCTGCCGAAACAGGAAGTGGTGGATGGCTACACTATCGTGCGGGCACCAATCCTGTTCCGGCTCGACAAGGGCTACCTGTCACCGGCGCTGCTGTCGGAATTCAGGCGCCTGCAAAAGCAGGCTGATGTCGTGAATCTGCATCTGCCGATGCTGGAATCCTCACTTCTTGCCGCACTTACCTCCAAACCGTTGGCTCTGACGTATCAATGCGACATGGCTTATGAAGGTTCGCTCCTATCAAAAATGGCCGTGTGGGGCGTACGCCGCTCGTGTGCGCTGGCTCTGAAGCAAGCAGACCAGGTTGCAACGCTCAGCCTAGACTATGCCGAATCGTCGCCTTTCCTGCAGCCTCATACCGCCAAAACTGTCGAAGTCTGGCCACCGAACCGCTTCGGCAGACGCGCGCTGAAATCCGTAGACAGCTTGCCGGACGCGCCGGGAAGCGTCGCACCGAACGAAATACGGATCGGCTTTGTTGGACGGTTCGTGAAGGAAAAGGGCATTGATGTTCTGCTTGATTCCATGGCGCACCTGTCTGATCTGCCGGTGAAACTCATGCTGGTCGGGGATTTTGCAGGCGTTGCCGGCGGCTCTATCTATGACGAGGTGAAGTCGAAGATAGACAGGCTCGGCGATCGGGTCGAGCTTCTGGGCAAGCTCGATGACGATGACCTTGAGGCCTTTTATGGCGACATCGATATTCTTGCTTTGCCCAGCGTGAACCGTTTTGAGGCCTTCGGCATGGTGCAGGTCGAGGCCATGGGCTTTGGCGCCATACCGGTCGCTTCCGATATGCCCGGCGTGCGGGCGACAGTCCGCACCACAGGCATTGGCTCCCTCGCGGCGCCGGGTGATCCGGAGGCCCTCGCAAATGCCTTCCGTAACGCCATTGAACAGCGAAAGACCCTATCCCGCAAAACGGTTGCCGAGCGCGCCCTGGAAATGCAGGCGCGCAGTTTTGCAGATGCCTATGAGGCGGTTTTCAAAAAGGCTCAGGCGGCCAACTGACAGGTAATCAGAGGATCACAAGGACCAGCAGGATCGCGCCGAGCACAACGCTGAGCCAATCCTTGACGGCGAAATAGATCGGATCGTCATGCATGTCGCCCCGCACCGCAAGATACCACATCCGAAGCAGCCAGAAGGCGAGCACAACACCGGCCAGCATGGCAAACCAAGGTGACGAGAAAAGCGTGACGTTGGACAGCAGCGAATAGATGAAAAACACATTCAGCGACAGCGCAGCCGTCGCCAGTCCGCCGCTGATCACGAAGTCCCGGTCATTGACCGAATAACCCCTGCCGGCGAGCGTTTCACTCCATTGTGCCGGCGGCACCGTATCCCGCTTCCGGTTGAGTTCAACCACACGCTTGGCCAGCGCCAGTGACAAGAAGAAGAAGAACATGAATGACAACAGCCAAGGGCTTGGCGCCACCGCGATGATCGCTCCGCCCGCGATCACACGTAGCGAGAACAGCGAGGCCAGGCAGAAGACATCGACGACTGCCAAGCTCTTCAATTTGAACGAATACAACAGTGTGAGCGCGCAATAACTCGCAAGCACGATGCAGAAAAGCGGCGCAATAAAGAAGGCGGCAAAATGCGCAATAACGATCAGGCATAGTGCCAGTCCAAACGCCGACAGGGCGCCTAGCTCGCCTGAGGCGAGGGCTCTTTCTCGCTTCGTGGCGTGGCGCCTGTCAGCTTCAATATCAAGCAGGTCATTGATGACATAAGTCCCGCTCGCCACCATACCCAGGAGCACGAAACCTATGCCCGTTTCCAGCAGCGGACCCAAACCATAAGCAGGATAGGTGATCGCAAAAATCGTGAAGATGAGCAGGTTCTTGGCCCATTGGTGCAGCCGGAGCGCCTTTATCATGGGCTTCAGCATTTTCTCGGGCGGCGTCAGGCGTTCAAGCGTCATGCCTTTGCTGATGACATGGTGTTCAAGCCCAGCTGATACGCCTGCGCCATAGCGCACGCTGGCAGCCTTCCAGACAGCGATATCCGCTGATGAATTGCCGATGTAGTCAAATCCATCCGGAAAGGCTCTCACAAGCCTCTCCGCTTTGCGCGAGGACGTCAGGTTTATGCTTTCCGACGAACCAAAGTGCGGCCCGTCCAGCTCCAGGTGTTTCGCCACACTCTCAACGAAACGCGCATCAGAACCGGACGCCAGAATGATCGGTCGTCCCGCTTGCACTGCCTGCGCAATCAACCTGCGAACTTCAGGGCGATATGGCAGGAAGTCGGGGCTGACATATTCGCCGCCATGCTCATAAAGCTTCGCTTTGAGATAAGCCTTGCCGCGAAGGAACCAGAAGACCAGCGCCAAGAGGGTCCATGGCTTGTGCTTTATGGACTGGAGCAAACATTCATAGAAGAAATCAGACCGCACGAGCGTGCCGTCTATATCGACCACGAGTGGACGGAGCCTTGCCTCTTCGTGTGAGCTGTCGTCACGGGACGACGGGGCCGAAGGCTCATCAACGGCTTTTGTCATGTCAGCACTCCGGTCATATTCCCAATCGGTAACTGCCAACAACAATGAAGCATACCCGTCAACTCGCAGAGGCCTTAACACGTAGCCATGGGGCACAATAGTCATGACATGTCAGTGATAATGTCCACATCAGGCAGCATCGCGCGCACGCAACAGCAGAAATCTGAAAGCACTGGTTCCACCAGTCGTATTCGTGAAAACATAGCGGTTTGGCGAGCTTGCAAAACTGAGCGCCCCGGGCAGGCTGGTCACTGAAGCCACAGTCTCGGTCAGCCCGCCGCCGCATATATACTGGGCGAGTCCGCCGGTCGTCATGTTGACCACGAAAACCAGGCCGCTGAAGTCGGGGATGTCGACACTTTCGCCCGGTTCCAGAACTGTGTCGCTATCTGCATTCGTCAGATGTGGCTGCCCGGCCGGGCTGGCTGAACGTATCGTCCCGTTCACATCAAGCCGCACGGATGGCACCGTAGTCCCCACCCCGACAAATCCCGAAGCACATGAGACGCACATCCCCCTGGCCCAGTCGCTGCCGTCGGGACTGACCTTGATCTGTAAATCATCGCTACCTGTCAGACCCAGCTCTACCCGTCCAGAAAAGGCCGTCTGAAACATTTGCGAAGTTGTATGTGCGACCGCTTACTTGTTCAGTTTCAGTTGCACACTCCCCGCCCCGGGCGTTCCGCTATCGTAGGAGAACAGCACCGCATCACTGTGCACCGCGAGCCGGTTCGCGGAGTCCGGTACACCATTGATGCCCATACGGCGCGGGCGCGCCCACTGACCGGCTTCGGAGACGAAAATTTCTTCAGCATCGACAATGTAGGCGACCCAGCCAGTTGCCGGCTCATGGCAGACCCAAACGCCATCATTGAAGCTGACAACTGAGCCAGCAGCAAAACCATCCCAGACCATGCCAGTGGCGCCAACGGGCAGGATGTAGCGGTCCCCCTCAGCCGGCGACGTAGGCTGCGTGACCACCGAGGCCGACAAAACGGCCAGCTGAATCAAAGAATCGAGCCGCCGTGTGTTTTCGTTGACGGCCACATATCGCTGGGCCTGGTTTGGCAGCAGGTAATCGAGCTGAAGATTTAGCGTCTGGTCCATGGTCCGGGTTTCCTTGTCGGTTTGATACCAACCTAACCCGTATGCCATTCAGGTCGGGCTCCCGCCGTCGCCTTTGCCACATCAAAAGCTCTGCATCGCCTGCCATTACTGAGAAATAGGCGGTTCGCCAGCGCGCCTTGACGCCTGAATATAGAGGAAAAGGGCCGCTATGTGCGGCAGGCAACGCATCCGCGCCTAAGAGACAAACTGCTCTCGCCAGAAGTTCAGGGTGTCGCGGAGTGTTTCCTCAAAATCATGCTCAGGCGCCCAACCGAGATGCTTGCGGATACGCACATTGCTTCCCGCAGCATATGGCACATCGCTTGGGCGCAGCTTGTTCGGGTCTGTCTCCACATCTATCGGTCGGTCGCTCATGCCAACCAGCGCATCCAGAATGGACCGGATGGAGCGGGCCTCTCCAGATGCCAGGTTGAAGACGGAACCATCGATATCAGCGTCAGGATCGGCCGCACCCGCATAGGCCACAGCAACGTCCCGAACGTCCAGAAAATCACGTTTGGCTTCCAGGTTGCCCACGCGCACCACAGGCGGCTGAAGCCCCGCCTCGATACGCGCAATCTGCTCGGCAAAGGCCGGCACCACATAGGCAGGCGCCTGGCCAGGCCCGGTATGATTGAACGCCCGAAAGCGCACAGCCCGCAGGCCGTCTTGCGCCATCTGCCCCAACAGCATGTCCGCCGCAGCCTTGGTTGCCCCGTAGGTCGTTGCAGGCCGCAGAGGCGTAACCTCGTCTATGGGGCCGTCCGTATCGTTGAATGAGGCCCCATAGGCCTCGGCACTACCGGCAAAGATCAGCCGCGTCTTGGCCGACACTTCAAGGATCGTCTCTGCGAGATGCCGGACACTGTCGAAATTGACCGCCCACGCACCATCATGATCTGCACGTGCCTTTGCAGGCTCGGCGATCGCAGCAAGATGAATGATCGCGCAAGGCTGTAGCTCTGCAACGACGTCGCGCATTGCTGCGCGATTAAGGATATCACCCTTCACTGAATTGACGCCGTGTGCGGGCGCCTGCTCGTTATGCCGACTTAACGCAAAAATCTGGTCGGGATGCCGACCATCCCCCAGCAGGGCATCAATGCAAACTTTCCCAACGAAGCCTGCGGCGCCCGTCACCAGGATTTTGTCCTGCCTGCTAAATGCCATGCCGTGCCCGCCTAAAGCTTATCGGTTGAAGCGCCTACCGCCGTTAGCCAAGACGCTTCAAGTCGGCATCAACCATTTCCACGATCATCTGCTCGAGCGTGATTTCCGGCTCCCAACCCAGCGCCGATTTCGCTTTTGCGGGGTTGCCAAGGAGAACGTCCACTTCCGCTGGACGGAACAGGTCCGGATCAATGACGAGATGATCTTCAAGGCTGAGGCCCACATGCTCAAAGGCGATGCGGCACATATCGCGAACAGTTGTCGTAACGCCTGTAGCGATCACATAATCGTCGGCAACATCCTGCTGCATCATCAGCCACATCGCGCGGACATAATCCTTGGAGTGTCCCCAGTCGCGCTTTGCGTCGATATTGCCCAGGCGCAATTCCTTCGCCAGGCCGAGCTTGATGCGCGCCACACTGTCGGTCACCTTGCGTGTCACGAACTCGATCCCGCGCAACGGTGACTCGTGATTGAAGAGGATGCCGCTGGAGGCATGCAAGTTGAAGCTCTCACGGTAGTTGATGGTGATCCAGTGCCCGTAGAGCTTTGCCACCGCATAAGGCGAGCGCGGATAGAAGGGGGTGGTCTCAGACTGCATGTCTTCCTGGATCAGACCGTACATTTCGGAGGACGATGCCTGATAGAAGCGTGCGTCCGGCGCTTCTATACGCATGGCTTCCAGGATGTTTGTCACGCCGATAGCGGTCACCTGTCCTGTAAGTAGCGGCTGCTGCCACGAGGATTTCACAAATGACTGCGCTGCAAGGTTGTAGATTTCGTCGGGGCGAATGTCCTTGATGGTACGGATCAAGCCGGACAGATCGGTGAGATCGCCATCAATCAGTTCCACGTCCTTATCGACGCCGAGCCATTTCAAGCGAAGGTCATTTATTTCCGAAGTGCTGGAGCGACGCACAAGGCCCGTGACCCGATACCCCTTTTCGAGCAACAACTGCGCAAGGTAGGCACCGTCCTGACCTGTTATACCGGTTACAAAGGCCGATTTCCGATCTGCCATTCTTACGCGCTCCTGTAGCAGTTGTATTAATGCTGCCCTTGTTGTGACAACCTCGGTCCTTGTCAATGGTCCGAAAAGGGCGGCTGGCAGTGGCCGGGCCGATGGGGAATAGATCGATGCCCGGTTGCTTGACGACAACCGGCCATTCGCCCAATAAGGTCCAACCTTCAGACCTGTGTTTCTCATAAGGCGAGTTCGCCTGTAGCGTAAAAGTGGAAAGCGAATCATGGTGTTCCGCAGCGCCCGAAAAATCGCCGGACACTTTCCTCCAACTGCTGCAGCAGCACGTGACCTCAGGATAGCCATGTTGCCGAGAGGCAATCCCAAGCGAGAGGGATTCAACCCATCCGAGCCCTTGGTCGTTGCCGGCATGTTTCGAACTGCTAATGGATTGGGACAGGCCGCCCGCCTCGGCATCCATGCGCTCAAGCGGCAAGGATATAACCCCATCGCTGTCGACCTCAGCGATATCCTCAACCAGATCGACGGACATAGCGAGGACGCACTTCAAAAGATGCCATCGGGCAGTGGCGGCACCCTTGTCCTGCATGCCAATGCGCCTGAAACGCGCATAGCCCTTCAGGCGCTCGGCCTTCGCCGATGGCACAATTGGCGGATTATCGGATACTGGGCGTGGGAGTTGAGCGAACCCCCAAAAGAATGGCTGTCGATTGCCGAACACCTTGATGAAATCTGGACCCCTAGCAGGTTTGTAACGGAAGCTTTCCGTCCCTTTGTCGACATACCGATCCGGACTGTTGCCCTGCCCGTTCGTGCACCGGAACTCACAGCGGATGATACACCCGCCGGATTTGACGCGTCCCCGCTGCGGTGCCTGATCATGGCGGATGGAAGGTCCTCATTTCATCGCAAGAACGTGCTGTCAGCTGTCCGAATCTACCGGAACGCCTTTTCGCAAAAAGACGACACGTCTCTTACGGTGAAACTGCGCAACATGTCGGAATATCCGGAATTTTCTCGCGATCTGACAGAGGCAGTTCGCGGCGACAGGTCGGTCACGATCATCGACGAATCGCTTCCTGATGCGCGCAGATGGAACTTGATTGCCTCGCATCATGTGATGCTGTCGGCGCACCGCTCTGAGGGTTTTGGGCTGCATCTCGCCGAAGCCATGTCGGTCGGCCGGGTTGCAATGGCGACGGGCTGGTCGGGAAACATGGAATTCATGAACGCGGAGAATTCAGTCCCGCTCCCGTACCAACTAGAAGCCGTCAATGATCCCTACGGTGTATACAAGGCGCCTAGAGGCTCGATCTGGGCAAAAGTCGATGAGGACGCCAGTGTCGAGGCTTTTAGACACCTGAACAAAAACAGGGACTCAGCGGCTCGCTTAGGCCAGGCCGCTGCCGGGTACATTTCAACCAATCTCGATGGCGCTGGGTATGTGAGTACGCTCGATCCATTGCGCTTGGGCGCGCGATCACGTCTTATCTAAGGTATAGGTCACATCACCTTCGTAATATTATCAATGCGCATACGCTCTCGGCCGCCGCACATGATACTGACAGCTTGGCGAGGCACGTCACTTGCGGTTTCGCGGTAACCAGCATTGCCTGGAAACGCAGGCCCACCCGGCGACAGGACGAGCACGAGCAGTGCCGGATCGGCTGACATAGTCGGTGTAAGCAGCCATGGCCGCGCATCGTCGAGCTTCAGCGCCACGATCAGCTTGTGCGGCGATGATCCGATTTTGGGCATCTGATCCACCCAGGCTGAAGCGCGCGTGACAGATGGACAGTCTGCAACCGCCTCTGGCGCCGCCCCGTTCTGCCACAAGGCACAGGCCCCAAGCGAGGCGAGCCCAATCGCAGTTATCACCCCGCGCATTACCATTTTGTGCTGACCGCCAGCCACGTCACGCTTTCTGCGTCAGCACCGCTGATATGGTTCGGTGATGTGGAAAGGGCTGTTGAGGCTTCGCCGATCCAGTCGCCCGGCAGATTGAATCGATAGCGGCTCTCATAATCAATCTGCCGACCGCTGGGCGTGAGCCCGGCTTCCACTTGGCCGCTGATGAGGCCGCCTGTCGCATCGATGGCAGTTGGAGCGACGAAGCGGATCGCGCCTGTCTCGGCGCGGCGTGGCTGGGCAACTACGAAGCTGAGCGCGCCCGGGCCTGCCGGGTGCGTCGCCCCAAGCGACCAGCGGCTTGTCCAGATGCCCTGCACGTCAACGCCCGGCAGATCGACGCTCGCCATTTCCACACCGGATGAAAGGGTGAGGCGACCGAGCGGGTTCCATTCGCCCTCAACCGAATAGGCAATCATGTCGGCCTGGTCTGTTTCGCCAAAGCGCTGCTGCAGGCTGCCGCCGAGGGCCGTCTCATCATCTGAGGCATTCGATATGCCTGCACGGAAAGACCAGAAGCGCGCATCGCGCCCCACGCTCACGCCGGTGAGCGAGCGGGCCTCGTCCGTTGCAGTGAAGAAATCCATCGTCAGCCCCATGCCCACAACATGGCTGAGCCGCGCCCAGTTTCCGCCTGTGGCATAGGCGTTGCCAATGCCCGGCTCGTTGAACAGCGTTACTTCAGGTGCGAGACGCGCAAGACCGCCGCCTCGCCCGAACTCGACCTCGCCACCGGTGAACCGATAGGCTGCCTGATAGTTCGTGACAGGCTCTTCCTGGTAGGGCGCGAGGCGGTCTTCCTGCAGGCGCGGTGTCGACCAGGCGAGGGTCAGATCACCCACTGCCACGGCGCGCGATTCGCTCGCGGCCCAGTCGGCGCGCATATCCATGTTTACGGCGCGCGAAGAGGGCCGCAATTGCGTCGGCAATGACTTGCCAGCCTTGTCTGCATCCAGCTTGAAACCGCGGCCATAGTCGTCCGTGAAGACGATACCGTTAAATGCGCCGGAAGCGGTCGCCCAGTCGCCGAACGCACCGCCAGAAGGCGCAAGCGTTTGCGCAACACTGACCTCTTCATTGGATATCGACAGCGTCTGCTGGCCCTGCGGGCGGAACGCCTCGACCAGGTTGATGATGCCAACGCCGGACACAGCGTCCGTACCCGTTCCGGCAACCTCACCCGTAATTGCGTCCGGTGTATTGTCGACATAATCGTCGGCCGTATCGAGAAGGATCTGCAGCGCCAGTTCAGGGTTCTGTTTCAGGTTGGGGAAGGCATCCAGCAACAAGGCCAGCGCGCCGGCAACGTAGGGCGCCGAGAACGATGTGCCGGCAACGCGATAATATTCGCCAGTATCATCCGCATCGTTGCAGTCCTGCGTTTGAAGCCCTACGCAGTTGGCCCGTTCGGGAGAGGTAACATTGTCATCCAGGCCAGTCGTTACGATGTTTTCGCCGGGCGCCAGGAGGTAATAGTCTTGCGCCGCCGTGCCAGCCCGGTTGGAAAAATCAGATAGTACCCGGTCCAGGCTTATCGAGCCGACAGCGACGACCCGGCCGCGCGATGCGGCTTCCCCAGCAATATAGGCAGGTTCAGTCGGCGTGGCGCCCTTGGCAGCGACCGGATTGCCCGTATCATTCGTGCCGGCCGGTTCAGCGTCATTGCCAGCCGAAATGACAACAAGCACGCCTGCCGCCGCTGCGCGCCGCACCGCATTCTCCAATGACGGGTCCGCATCGATGTCACCACCGAGCGACATGTTGATGACGCTCACGCCTTGCGCGATGGCATAGTCGATGGCTCTGATCAGAGTGGCATCACTGTACGAGCAGCCTTCGTCCTCTCCGGTTCTGGCGCAGCTCCCGGGTGCATCCGCCCTGATATCCAGGACAGAGGACTCGTACGCTATTCCATGGATATTGACCCCCGAAGCGCCCTCATCGATGGTCGTCCTGTAATCGTCCTGCCTGACGGCCGCAATTACGCCTGTGACGAGGGTGCCATGGCCCTCGGTATCAATATCGCCTGGTTGACGGACCTGAGTAATGGAATTGCCACTGGCGTCATATCCGAGACAGGCGCTGGTGGCACAGACATCATAGGCTGTGATATCCGCGCCCACAAATTCCTCATGGTTCAGCCCAACACCGGTATCGATGACGGCGATGCTGATACCATTGCCTGTGGCGCCCAGTGCATAAGCCGACGAGGCGCCGATCACCGGCAGGCCGCCCGTACGATTATACTCGGCTGTTTCAAATGCACTCGCAGGCGCAATCGCCGAGGGAAACGGCGGCGGGGGCGGTGGTGAAGGTGGCGGTGGAGGCGGAGGGGGTGGCGGAGGTGAGAGGGGCGTGACGGCTGAGCCGCCTCCGCCGCCACCACCAGCGCAAGCACCGAGAATAAGGGATGTGGGCACAAGCAGCGCAGCCGTGAGGGCGAAGGGAATCGAGACCTGGCGGACCGTGGTTTTTCGGGGCACGGGATACTCCTGATTTTGAGAGCTCCAACGGGCACGCGTGGGAATTGGATGCCCCGAACGTACTTTTACGCAGCGTGGTGCCTCGACCGCTCATCTGTCAAGCGCGTGCTGCACGGCCATGCGCGGCTCAAGGCTGGCCTTCCGGCAAGACGTCTGAAATAAGGATCGACTGCGCGGGCCAGACTCGCGAACGCAATAAGCGCACTTACAGGAGCACGCAGGCATGACCATCTATCCCGTGATTATGTGCGGCGGATCAGGCACACGCCTCTGGCCGGTATCCACATCGCGCACCCCGAAGCAGTTTGTTAATCTCATTTCCGGGGAATCCCTGTTCCGGCAAACCGTGAGACGCGTTGCCCAAGCGGATGACGGCCTAAGCCTCGCCGACCCGGTCATCATCAGCAACGCACGCTATCTTGGCCTTGTGGAGCAACAGCTTGCAGATGCCGGGGTTACGCCGCTCGCCATCCTGCTTGAGCCCTGCGCCCGCAATACAGCGGCTGTCGCCGCCGTCGCCGCCGAATTTATCAGCCGCATCGATCCTGACGGCCTCGTCCTGCTATTGCCGGCCGACCATTTCATTGGAAACCCTTCCGCGTTCCGCAAATCGGTCGCCGATGCAGTCGAGGTTGCCCAAGTTGGGCGCATTGTTACTTTCGGCATTTCACCAAGCGACCCGGAAACCGGCTTCGGCTACATCAAGGCCGGCGAAGCCATTGGCGCATCAGCCTTCATCGTGGATGCCTTCCGCGAAAAACCGGACCAGGCGACAGCTCTATCCTATCTGGCCGATGGCAGTTATTCGTGGAATGCAGGAATCTTCCTGTTCCCTGCGAGCCTGATGCAAGCCGAGCTACACGCCCATGCACCTGATGTAATGGAAGGCGCTGCTGCAGCGCTCGATGCAACTGACACCAACGCCACTGTCCTGCATCTGAACGAAATGCTTTTCGCGCAGATCCGGTCCATCTCGATCGACTATGCGGTTATGGAACACACGCAAAAGGCTGCAGTCGTTGGACCCATCTCCTGCGCGTGGAGCGATGTGGGCACCTGGCCTGCCTTTGGCGAATTGCATCTGGAAGCGAAAGAGACCGGCCCGATATTGATCGATTCAAAGAACTGCATCGTGCACACGGATGATAACACGCTTGTCGCAGCTTTGGGTGTCGAGGATCTGGTGATCGCTGTTCATGACGGCGCGGTGCTCGTGATGCCGAAATCGCGGGCACAGGATGTCAAACTCGTCATCGAAGCCTTGAAGGCCCGCGGTCGCGTTGACCTCTTATGACGCAGCTCAGGTAAACTCGACACGTTCCTGCGAAAAGTAGAACAGCGAGCGGGTCTCATCATCGATGTCATCGCTTGATACCTGCAGAAGCGTCTGCATCGCGTGCTTGCGATCTTTCAGGGCGTGCTCGAAATCCGCTTCGATGAGTCGGTCAACGCCGGTTGCCACCATCGCATCGCGCACTTCCATATAGAGCGTCAGCGAGCCACCAAGGAACATGGATTCATAGGCAATCTTGCTCGCAATTTTGTCATGGATATCCGTGTAGTGAAACTGCTTCAGCATCGTGGATTGACGTTTGGTGATGAAGTCGATCTCGTGGCGGTATTGCGGGTGGCGCAGGTAGTAATTCTTCAGCGCAATCATGTCCGCATCGATCTTGCGCTGGATCGTGTCAGGCAATTCGTCGTTCAGTATAATGACGATATCGATGTCCGACCCCTTGACCATTTCCCCTGAAACCAGATGTTCGCGTGGCTCATTATGGGCGAGGAAATAGGCAAGGTCGCCGGCAATGAATGCACACATGGACGAGCGGATCTCCCGCGGAAGATCGAGGAATAGCGACTTCATCACCTGCTGCGCGAGGGCGATCTTCTCCCGGCTGATCTCGCGGTGCATATTGGACAATGTGCCCTGGCGCTCGATCATCTGGTCGCGCTGGCCCGGCAAGCCGAAAAGCGAGAACGAGAGAAAGTCGCGCAGGATGGATGGACTAAGTCGCACCTGGTCTTCGCGTGTGATGTCGAACCGGAGGTAATAGCTGGCAAAGTGGGAAACCTGCAGCGCCCGGCTCTGGTAGCAGGCCTGCCAGAGCGCCAGTTTCGGGATCTCAGGCAATTTATCGGATAGCTGTTTGCCGATCAGCGGGCCGTGCAGGTTCAGCAGCGCGATGACATGGGATTCGACTTCGGCAATATTTGGAACGGGCATGGCAGGTCTTCCGGGCGGTACCGTTCCTTATTGGGCGGTTTTGTCCAGCAAGGCCAGTAGGTAGGCCTTGTAATCATTGTTGTAGGCCAGCGCCAATGCCTCAAGCGTCGCGGCATTGATGAAACCCTTGCGCCAAGCAATTTCCTCAAGGCAGGCAATCTTCAGGCCCTGACGCTTCTCAAGGGCCTGAACGAAATGCGAGGCCTCAAGCAGGCTGTCGAACGTGCCGGCATCCAGCCAGGTCGAGCCGCGCGGCAACTGCGTGACCGAAAGGTCGCCGCGTTCGAGATACGCCCGGTTTACGCACGTGATCTCCACTTCACCCCGGGCAGAAGGTTTGACGGCCTTTGCAATCTCCACAACGTCGGAATCATAGAAATAGAGGCCGGTAATGGCCTGATTGCTGCGGGGTTCGGCAGGCTTCTCCTCGATCGATAGCGGCTTGCCTTCAGGTGACAATTCGACAATGCCGAACCGGTGAGGATCCTTGACCTGGTGCGCAAAGACGCACGCGCCCTTCTGAAGGGCTGCAGCTTCAAGCAACTGGCCTGACAAGCCCGCGCCGTAGAAAATATTGTCCCCCAGCGCCAGTGCCGACCGGCCACCGTTAATAAAGCGCTCGCCCAGGATGAACGCCTCAGCGAGCCCGCCCGGATGGTCCTGCACCGCATACTGGAACGTGACGCCCCATTGCGATCCATTACCGAGAAGCGCCTTGTAGGCACTAGCATGCTCACTTGTGGTAATAATCAGCATCTCGCGGATACCCGCCAGCATCAGCGTCGAGATCGGGTAATAAATCAGCGGCTTGTCATAAATCGGCAGCAGCTGCTTCGACACACCGCGTGTCACGGGATACAGCCGCGAGCCAAGCCCGCCTGCCAGCACGATGCCCTTCATGAGTTCGCAATCTCCTGGATCAGCGCCGGGACAGTCGCGGCAAGGCCGTTCTGCCAGTCTGGCAGCTGAACGCCGAATACATCGGTCGTGCATGTCATGTCGAGCCGCGCATTCAGCGGACGTTTCGCAGGCGTTGGATAGGCCGATGTCGCAACGCCATCCACCTCGGCCACGGGGCCACCAGAACGTGTGCTCTCGCTGAAGATACGGCGCGCGAGGCTCGCCCGATCGGTCTCGCCTGCGCCGGCCAGATGATATGTGCCCCAGTCCGAAAAGCCGGGCTGAGCAGCCTGCCTTCCCATCTCCAGCAGCGCGGCAGCAAGTGCGGGTGCGTAAGTCGGGCAACCGACCTGGTCTGACACAACTGACACACGGTCCCGCGTCTGCGCGAGCTTGAGCATGGTGCGCACGAAATTGTGCCCGAAGGGCGAGAATATCCACGACACGCGCACGACCAGATGCTGCGCGTAAGCATCTGCCACAGCCAGTTCGCCATCCAGTTTTGTTTGGCCATATGTACATATGGGCGCGGGCATATCATCTGGCCGGTAGGCGCGCGGCAACTCACCATCGAACACGCAATCGGTCGAGAGGTGAATGAGCGGAGCGCCCTCTGCCTTGCAGGCCAGCGCGAGCGCCCTCGGCCCGTCAACGTTCAGTCTGCGGGCTTCATCGGGCTCTGCCTCGGCCTGGTCGACCAGCGTGAACCCACCGGCATTGATGACGGCGACGGGCTTGTGCCGATCAAGGGCCCGCGCCAGCGTTTCAGGCTGCTTCAGGTCCGCATCCGGGCGCCCCAGGCATATGACGCGTTCACCACCGACATGGGCCAGTGCCTGAGCCACCTGTCCGGTTCTTCCGATCACGAGGATGCTGCCAGCCGCCATATATCAGGCTCCGACCTTGCCGAGCCGGTCGCCCGCATAGACAGTCTCGCGCAGCGGACGCCACCAGGCCTCATTGGCAATATACCAGTCGACCGTGTCGGCGAGGCCCTGCGTGAAATCGCGTCCCGGGGCCCAGCCAAGGTCGCGGCGTATTTTGCCCGCATCGATGGCATAGCGCAGGTCATGGCCGGGCCTGTCTGCGACGAATGAAATCAGGTCACTATGTGGCGCACGCGCAGGCCGCCGTGCATCCAGCAACGCACAGACAAGCGTGACAATCTCCAGATTGGTCTTCTCGCTGTCGCCGCCAACGGCGTAGCATTCGCCGGGAACACCCGCCTCAGCAATGCGTACCAGCGCATCGGCATGATCCTCGACATGCAGCCAGTCGCGCACATTCAAGCCATCGCCATAAACCGGCAAAGGGCGGCCTTCGAGCGCATTGAGCACCGTCAGCGGGATCAGCTTTTCCGGAAACTGGCGCGGCCCGTAATTGTTCGAGCAATTGGAAACCAGCACCGGCAGTCCATATGTGCGGTGCCAGGCCCGCGCGAGATGGTCAGCGCCTGCCTTGGTCGCCGAATAGGGCGACGAGGGGTCGTAGGCTGTCGCTTCGTCAAACCGGCCTTCCAGCCCAAGCGATCCGAAAACTTCGTCGGTCGACACATGCACGAAACGAAAGCCAGACTTGCCACCCTTTCCATAAAGGGCCCGCGCCGCCTGAAGCATCGCGAAGGTGCCGATCAGGTTTGTCTGCACGAAGGCATCCGCCCCGTCGATTGACCGGTCGACATGCGTTTCCGCGGCGAGGTGGAAGATGACGTCGGGCGCTTCCGTCAGCACCAGTTCAGTCATGCGGGACAGGTCACAGATATCGGCCTCAACCACTCGAAACCGGCTATCTCCCCTGAATGGGTCAAGCGAGGCCGGATTGGCCGCATAGGTCATTTTGTCGACAATTGTCACATGCGCGTCAGGTGCTTGCATCAGCCTGTGGCACAGGGCCGAGCCGATAAACCCCGCCCCGCCTGTGACGAGATACTTCATCGCGCGGCTCCGGCCGTAAGGAGCGGAAACACGTCGCCCAGCTCTGACAGGCGCGGATGGGTCCGGTCGCGGTCGGAAAGCACCAGCTCGCTGGCCGGAAACGGCCATTCAATCCCCAGGGAAGGGTCATCAAAGGCCAGTCCGCGATCAAACTCCGGGGCGTAATACGCTGTCACCTTGTAAGAAATCTCGCAATCGGGCTGCAGCGTACAGAAGCCATGGGCAAACCCGGCCGGCACGAAGACCTGCTCACCCTTTGCAGCCGAAAGCTCAATGCGTGTGTGCCGACCGTATGTTGGCGAGCCATGCCGAATATCCACGATAACATCGAGTATACGTCCGCGCGTACAGCGCACGAGCTTGCCCTGCGCATATGGCGGCAGCTGGAAATGCAGGCCACGCAACGTGCCCATGGCTTCGGAACGGGACTCGTTGTCCTGGACAAAGTCCACCGGAATCCCCGCCTCGGCATAGAGCCTGGCATTGAAGGTTTCCGAGAACCAGCCACGCGCATCCCCGATACGTGCAGGCTGGATCAGGATCACTTCCTTGAGGACAGGATCAGGTCGGAACTCGGGCTTCATAAGCGCGCTCTTCAGCAATTGCAGCAGGCATGTGCCTTCGGGCGACGGCTATAACATGAACCGGAGCACCCGCAACGCGCGAACGTCACTCAACCGTGACGGACTTGGCGAGGTTTCGCGGCTGGTCCACATCGGTTCCTTTCGCCACGGCGACAAAATAGGCCAGCAGCTGCAACGGGATCGCCGCAAGGATCGGCATGGCAATCTCGTCGGCATCTGGCAGGCGGATGACATGATCGGCCCGGTTTCCGGCCAGCTTGATGCCCTTGTCATCGGAAATGAGGATGATACGGCCGCCACGCGCCCGCACTTCTTCGACATTCGAGAGCGTCTTCTCAAACAGGTCGTCATAGGGCGCGACCACAACGATGGGCAGGTCCTGCTCGATCAGGGCAATCGGGCCGTGTTTCAGCTCGCCTGCGGCATAGCCTTCAGCGTGGATATAGGACACTTCCTTCAGCTTCAGGGCGCCTTCCAGCGCGAGCGGGAAATAGCGCCCCCGGCCCAGGAACAGCACGTCTTTTGCCTTGGTCAGCGTCTGCGCAATCGCCTTGATCTCGGGCTGGGCTTCCAGCGCTTCGGACACCTTGCGCGGCAGCGAGAGCAGGCTTTTGACGTATTTTGCTTCATCACCGGCCTTGAGGTGCCCGCGCGCCTTGGCGGCTGACAGGGCCAATACTGCCAGGACGGCGAGCTGCGCCGTGAACGCCTTTGTCGAGGCAACGCCGATTTCCGGCCCGGCATGCGTCGGCACAATCGCCTTGGCTTCGCGGGCAATCGAGCTTTCAGGCACGTTAACGACGGCAATGGCGGGCGCCTTGTTCTCGCGGCAATAGCGCAGGGCGGCCAGCGTGTCGGCCGTCTCGCCCGACTGGCTGACAAACAGCGCAGGGCCTGTCACCGGCAGGACCGGCTTGCGATAGCGAAACTCGGACGCAATGTCCGTTTCCACGGCGAGTTTCGCGATCTGCTCGAACCAGTATTTTGCCGTATGGGCCGCGTAATAGGCCGTGCCGCACGCAATCGCGACGGCGCGATCTGCATCGGCAAAGATCTGGCTGGCCGTGTCGCCCGCCTCGATCGTCTGGGTCGCCTGGTCGATATAGGGAAGAATGGACCGCGCGAGTGATTCCGGCTGCTCGTGGATCTCCTTCAGCATGAAGTGATCATACTCGCCGCGCTCGATCAGGGCGTCATTTACCGCCGACGTGACGCGCGGACGATTTACCCGGTCGCCGCGCGCATTGCGAATGTCGGCGCCGTCGGGGCGCAGCACAGCCCAGTCGCCTTCTTCCAGATAGGTCACATCGCGGGTCAGCGGCGCCAGCGCGATGGCATCGGAGCCGAGGAACATCTCGCCCTGACCATAGCCGAGCACGAGGGGGCTGCCGCGGCGAGCGCCCATCAGCACGCTCTCCTCACCCGCAAAGATCACTGCCAGGGCAAAGGCGCCCGTAAGCTGGCCAAGCGTGGCTTCAAACGCATCCACAGCGCTCAAGCCCTCATCCATCTTCTGGGCAATCAGCTGGGCAATGACCTCGCTGTCGGTTTCGGACTCGAACACGCGGCCTGCCGCTTCCAGCTCGCTGCGCAAGTCACGGAAATTTTCGATGATGCCATTATGCACGATAGCGACATTGCCCGACATGTGGGGGTGGGCATTAGTTTCGTTGGGTTTCCCATGGGTGGCCCAGCGCGTGTGGGCGATCCCGGTCAGACCATCCATCGGCTCTTCTTCAAGGCGGGCCTGCAGGTTGACGATTTTGCCCTTGGCGCGGCGACGCTCGACCTTGCCATGTGCCGAGATCGCAATGCCCGCGCTGTCATAGCCGCGATACTCCAGCCGCTTGAGGCCGTCGACCAGACGGTTCGCAACAGGTTCAGAGCCCGTAATCGCTACAATGCCACACATAATCTACCTCCAGGGAATCAGTGAGCCTAGATAGACCCCAGCATTCCGTCTGAATAATGACAGATTGTTGGAAATTGCGACAATCCGGAGGTATTCTCAGCCTTAACAGGCCATCCAAAGGATCACGCTGACTGTATAGCACTGCTTACAAGTGCGTTTCCTGTAAATCGCGCCCTTCCATCCCCACTCTAGGGCGACTAGCACGACAAAAACGAAACGAAGGACTGCCCCCCTTGGCCAAGATGACCCATCTCGACCGGCTTGAAGCCGAAAGCCTGCACATCATGCGGGAAGTGGCTTCGGAGTGCGAAAACCCCGTTATGCTCTATTCGGTGGGAAAGGATTCCGCCGTGATGCTGCATCTGGCGATGAAGGCTTTCTATCCCTCGCGCCCGCCTTTCCCCCTGATGCATGTCGATACGACATGGAAGTTCAAGGAGATGATCGAATTCCGCGACCGCAAGGCCGCCGAGATGGGAATGGACCTGCTCGTCCACGTGAATGAGGACGGCGTTCGTGACGGCGTCGGCCCCTTCACGCACGGCTCGGCCATGCATACCGACATCATGAAGACCGCCAGCCTCAAGCAGGCGCTCGACAAGTACAAGTTCGATGCAGCCTTTGGCGGCGCCCGGCGCGACGAGGAAAAATCCCGTGCCAAGGAGCGCGTCTTCTCCTTCCGCTCAGCCGAACACCGCTGGGACCCGAAGAAGCAGCGACCCGAACCCTGGAACCTCTATAATACCCGCATCCATCCCGGCGAAAGCATCCGCGTCTTCCCGCTGTCCAATTGGACCGAACTCGATATCTGGCAGTATATCCGCCGCGAAAATATCGAGATCGTACCCCTCTATTTCGCGGCTGAACGCCCGGTCGTGACATGGAATGGCGTCGATATCATGGTCGATGATGACCGCATGCCGGAGGAACTGGCGAAGACCGCCGTGATGAAGTCTGTCCGCTTCCGCACGCTCGGCTGCTACCCGCTGACCGGCGCCGTCGAAAGCACGGCCTCAACACTTGAAGAGATCATCCAGGAAATGCTGCTGACCACGACGTCAGAGCGCCAGGGCCGCGTCATCGACGCTGACCAGGCCGCCTCCATGGAGAAGAAAAAACAGGAAGGCTATTTCTAGATGCGCCTCACCGACGACCTCATCGCCTCAGACATCGGCGCCTACCTGCAGAAGCACGAAGACAAGTCGCTGCTGCGCTTCATCACCTGCGGCAGCGTGGATGATGGCAAGTCCACCCTGATCGGCCGCCTGCTCTACGATTCCAAGATGATCTTCGAGGACCAGCTCGCCTCGCTCGAAGCCGATTCCAAGCGCGTCGGCACGCAAGGGGAGAATATCGACTTCGCCCTCCTCGTTGACGGCCTCGCCGCCGAACGCGAACAGGGCATCACGATTGATGTCGCCTATCGCTTCTTTGCCACCGACAAGCGCAAGTTCATCGTTGCCGATACGCCCGGCCATGAACAGTATACGCGCAATATGGCAACCGGCGCCTCGACCGCCGATGTCGCCATCCTGATGATCGACGCGCGCAAGGGCATCCTGACCCAGACGCGCCGCCACAGCTTCATCACCACCCTGCTCGGCATCCGCCGCCTCGTGCTCGCCGTGAACAAAATGGATCTCGTCGATTACAGCGAGCAGGTCTTCAACGACATTGTCGAAGACTTCTACGACTTTGCCGACGAGCTGGCGACCGACCTCGAAATCCAGCCGATCCCGATGTCGGCCCTTGCCGGGATCAACATCACGGAAACGTCGCGCGAGACGGACTGGTATGACGGGCCGAGCCTGATGGACTATCTCGAAACCGTGCCAATCGGCGACAAGCGCCTGAAAGCCCCGTTCCGCATGCCGGTCCAGTGGGTCAACCGCCCGAACCTCGATTTCCGGGGCTTTTCCGGCCAGATCGCTGCGGGCACGGTCAAACCGGGCGACCTGATCAAGACACTGCCATCCGGGCGCCAGTCCACGATCACCCGCATCGTCACCGCGACAGGCGACCTTGACGAGGCGATAGCTGGCCAGTCGGTCACCCTGACCCTCGCCGATGAAGTCGACTCATCGCGCGGAGATGTCATCGTCTCGGCTGACAGTCCGGCCGAAGTGTCAGACCAGTTCCAGGTCCGCGTCCTCTGGATGAGCGACACGCCTCTCCTCCCCGGCCGGCGCTACCTGCTGAAGATCGGTGCCAAGACCGTGACCGCCACGATCAATGCGCCGAAATATGGCATCGACATCAACACGCTGAACGACATGCCGGCCAAGACACTGGAGCTGAACCAGATCGGCGTCACCACACTGTCGCTCGACCAGGCCATCGCGTTCGACCCTTATGACGAGAACCGCGAAATGGGCGGGTTCATCCTGATCGACCGCCAGTCCAATGACACGGTCGGTCTTGGCATGATCGACTTTGCCCTGCGCCGCGCCTCCAATATCCACTGGCAGGCCATCGATATCGACCGGTCCACGCTGGCTGAACAGAAGGGCCAGAAGCCGGCCGTTCTCTGGTTCACGGGCCTCTCGGGCTCGGGCAAGTCGACCATCGCCAACGCCCTGCAGAAGCGCCTCTTCGCGCTCGGCAAGCATACGTTCATCCTCGATGGCGACAATGTCCGCCACGGCCTCAACCGGGATCTCGGGTTCACCGATGTCGACCGCGTGGAGAACGTGCGGCGTGTATCCAACGTGGCGCGTCTGATGAGCGACGCAGGCCTGATCACGCTCGTCTCGTTCATCTCGCCCTTCCGTGACGAACGCCAGATGGCCCGAAACCTCATGGCAGACGGCGAGTTTGTCGAGATCCACGTCGATACACCGCTCAATGTGGCCGAGAGCCGCGATGTCAAAGGCCTCTACAAAAAGGCCCGCGCAGGAGAGATCAAGAACTTCACCGGCATCGACAGCCCCTACGAGCCGCCGCTCAACCCGGAACTGCGCATCAACACGGTCGGACAGTCTCCAGAAGACGCCGCCGAAGCGATCCTCGACTACCTCAAGGAGAAGGGATTCCTGTCGGACTAGGTCAGGCGCCGGGTTTCCCCAACGTCCCGTCTCGAAATCCGCGCACGGGCGCGCTAAGCCCGTGCGCAGCAGAGATTTGTGAGATCAAGGGAGTATCAAATGGCCAAGGGAGACATGCCCGTCCTCGTCGGTGTTGGACAAAGCCTCAGCCAGTGGGACGGCACCAGCGGTCCTGACGGTGCGCCTTCGCCCCTCTCCCTCATGGTGGACGCCTCAAAGGCCGCGCTCGCCGATACAGGCGCGGCTGGCATTGCTGCCGCCATCGATACGCTGGCCGTGGTTCGCATCTTCGAGGACTCCATTGGCCGCGCGCCGCACCCTCACGGCCACAACACGAACCTGCCCGGCACGCTCGCCCGCGACATAGGCGCCAAGCCTGCCAAACTCATCTATGAAACCGTCGGCGGCCAGAGCGCGCAGGCCCTGGTCAACGAGATGGCTGCCCGCATCCATGCCGGCGAGGCTGAAGTGGCCCTCATCTCCGGTTCGGAAGCCAACCGCGCCTCCAAGGGCGCCCGCCGCCACAATGTCGAGATCAACTGGGCGGATGGCGATGATGCCGCCTATGAGGATCGGGGCATGGGCCCGATGATGCTCACCCGCGAAGAGATCAAGCATGGCCTGATCGCCCCTGCCTATTTCTACGGCCTGTTCGAGAACGCCATTGCCGCCCGCGAAGGCCGCACGCGGAGCGAGCATCGCCGCGCCATGGCCGAGCTGTTCCAGCCCTTCTCCGCCGTCGCTGCGAAAAACCCCTACTCACAGTTCCCCGTCGAACACAGTGTCGAATTCCTCTCGACACCTTCACGCGAGAATTATGAATATGCCGACCCCTTCCTGAAATGGTTCATCGCGCAGGACGCCGTGAACCAGGGCGCGGCGGCAATCCTGATGAGCGAAAGCAAGGCTGATGAACTCGGCATTCCCAGGGAAAAGCGTGTCTATCTGCACGGCGGCGGCGAAGCAGGCGACGATCATATCTCCGTGCGTCCCAAACTCGACGGCTCCTGGGCCATGGAACAGGCAACGTCCCGCGCACTCACTCAGGCGGGCGTGACCGCTGACGACATCGATCATTTTGACCTCTATTCCTGCTTTCCCTGCGCCGTATTCTCATCCGCTGCTGCCATGGGCGTGGACTGGAAAACCGATCCACGTCCGCTCACCCTGACCGGCGGCCTGCCCTTCTTCGGCGGCCCCGGAAACAATTATTCCCTCCACGGTATTGCCGAGATGGCCCATACGCTCCGCGCAGCGCCCGGACACCTTGGCCTCGTCCTTGCCAATGGCGGCTGGATGACCAAGGAAGCAGCCGGCGTTTACTCGACCGAGAAGCCAAAGGCGTTCCGTCCAGTCGCCCCCGCCGCCAAGGCCAAGACCCAGGTTGAAGTCCATCAGGCGAGCGGCGAAGGCACGCTTGAGACCTTTACCGTCACGCATGGCAAGGCCGGGCCCGAGACCGGCATCATCTTCGCCCGTCTCGCCGATGGTCGCCGCACGATTGCCAAGGCAAGCCCTGCGGCCCTCGCCGTGCTGCGCGAAGAGGCCAGCCCGGTCGGCCGCAAGGTCAAAATCAATGTCGAAGACGAAGTCGGTACGTTCGATTTCATATAGGAAGCAGCGCTGCGCCTATAAAACGAAAGGGGCCAGCACCAAGGGCAAGAGGCAGAGGCCAAGCGCGATCCATCGCGCCTTGCCCATGCCGCGCCAACCGTCGCGCAGGCCGCGTCGCCAGCCGGGCTCAGCCCGCTCGCTCTTGGTGATCCGCAGCGTATAGATCGCCACGCCGGTGAGCGAGAGGCCCGTCAGGGCGAGGCCGAAGACAAACCAGATCGTCTTCGTCCAGTAGCCGCCAAATGTGCCGAAGTGCAGCGGATCAGCGCCTTCGGCAATGCGCTGATGGGCGCTCAGCGTGCGCGGATCGATACGGCCCAGTAGATGCCCGTCACGGGCATCCACCCAGAAGGCGTCGACCCGTGGCCGAACAAGGATTGCACGGCCAGACTGGCCGTGCACCATGAAGGCCGGATATTTTTCCCGTGGCCAGATCACGCCCACGACACGATAGTCCGGCAGCTCGGACCGGACTTCGACCATCCCCCTATCAAGCGCCGCTGCAAGATCTGGCGCCAAAGGGAGTTCGCTCACAGGCTCAAGCTTTGGTCGCTGAGGGACAGGGGCACTGCCACCCCAGACCTCGATCAGATACCACAAGCCAGTGCAAATCAGCACAAGGATGAACCAGATCGACCAGATGCCAGCCAGTCGGTGCACATCACCGATCACGGCCCGCAGTGTGCGCCCCCTCGGCCAGCGCAGGAACCCCCGCCACCAGTTCTTGTAGACGACAAAGGACGTTACCAGCGACACAAGCAGCAGTACCGCTGCGATCGCAACGATGGAAACGCCCCATTTCACCGGCAGCATGAGATGGCGATGCGTATTGCGCAGGAAGCGCTGGAAGCCCGGCCAGGCACCCTCGCCCGTCACCTGCGCGGTGCCGGGATGGACATAGACATGATGGGGATTGGAATCCCCCGGCGAGCGCACCAACGCATCAATCGCCGCCGCACCGTTCAAAGGCGCATTGAGCGCAATAATATCCGCCTCCGGATCGTACGCCATCACGGCCGCGGCCACTTCGCCCCAGCTTGCAGGTTGGGAAACACTCGCCGGGCTCACCCACATCGCAGGACGCGCGAGCCAGTCCATCTCATAGGAAAAGACCGCCAGCGTTCCGGTCAGAAACACGAACGCCAGAAAGAACGACACCTGCAGGCCCGCCCATTGGTGCACACGCCACCACAGACGCGTGCGCCGCTTCCGAGGGCGTGCGCCGCCTGTCACCATTTGCGGCTGATTTCCAGGAACACTGAGCGAGGGTCGCCCGGAAAGTGCCCCGTGCGATCAATGAAGCCGCTTGACGCATAGGTCTCGTCAAACAGATTGTCGACGCGCAGTAGCGCCTTCCAGTCATCAATCTCATAGATGATCGAGGCATCGAAAATCATGTAGGGGCGCACCTTCTGCCCACTCAGGCTCTGGCGCACATCGACATAGTCGCCGCCAAAAGCGAACGCCGTCTTCCAGGCAGGCACCTGATAACGCGTCCAGAAGCCGACCGTATTCTTCGGCGCATTGGCGAACGTGTCGCCAACATTGCTGTCGAGCGAGGACAGGTTATTCGTCTTCGTGATGCGGGCATCATTGTAGGAATAGGAGACCGTGCCCACCCAGTTCTGGGTGATGTCGGCCGTCAGGTCTGCTTCGAAGCCATCGCTGGTGATTTCACCGAACGCGACCTGGTCATCGACGCCGTCGCCGTCGACATCGCCGCGCGGGTCAGCCTGCAGCAGGTTTGTCTTGACGATCCGGTAGACCGACGCAGATGTCTGAATCCGACCGCCCAGCAGCTCCGTCTTCACCCCGCCCTCGACGATCTCGCCTTCCGTTGGCTCAAACGGGCCGCCCGCCAGCGGGCTTTGCGCGCTGACACTCTGGGGTTCGAAACTGGTCGCCCATTGACCGAACAGCGAGACATCCTCACGGAGGCGGTAGACGAGCCCTGCCCGCCATGTGGTCGCGTCATCCTCGAACGTCGTGCCACCGACCCGGTCCTTGTCCTCGAACCTATCCTGACGAACGCCGACGACGGCTATCACCGGGCCAATCGTGGCTTCATTGAGCGCATAGAACCCGTAACGGGTCTGAACTGTCTCCGTAACCCGCGTGGCCGGATAGATATAGGTCGATGGATCCGTATTGCCGTAGACCGGATCCAGCAGGCTGAGCGGCGTGGGCAGCCCGATTGTTGCTGTCGTGCCGCCGCTGATCGATACACCGGTAAAGTAGGCATCATTTCGGAACCAGTCCGCCCCCAGCAGAACCCGGTTGTCGATCGCACCGAACCGTTTCGACCAGACCGCATTGGTGCCAAAGCTCACGCCCTCATTGCGCCTGTACTGATCGCGGAACTGCCGCCGGGAGGAATCGACAAGGCCGTCACCGTCGGAATCGAAGAGGCCGCTCGGCTCATGGTATTTCTGCTGCTCGGTGCCATCCATGTAGCGCACACCCGCATCGAGGGTCAGCCCCTCAATCGGCTCGGCATAGAGCTTGGCCTGCAGCACGTTCGATTCAAGGTCGAGGAAGTCGGTCGGCTCGTTATGGTTCCAGCGCCGGTCCGCGAGGAAATTGCCGAGATCATCTGTCGGCACGCCGCGCAGCCGATTGCCATCAAGCTTCTGCTCATAGCGTGTCGCCTGCAGCACAAGGTCGGCCATGCCGAGATCGAAGCTAAGACCGGCATCATAGATATCCGTTTCGGAACCCGCATTCCGGCGCGGCCCGTTCTGGTCCTCGTAAAAAATCCCGAGCCGGCCTGCAGCCCCCTCCATAGGCAGAGCGCCCGTCACTTCGAGAGAGGCGCCCTTGCGGCCTTCCGTGCCGTAGACGGCAGAGGCTGTCGCGGCAAATTGCTCGCTTGGTTTCTTGGTCACATAATTGAACAGGCCGCCAGGCGCGCCAGCGCCATAGAGCATGCCGGCTGGCCCTTTCAGGAACTCCACGCGCTCCACATTGAACAGCTGCGGCACAGAAAAGCCCGCATAGGGGTCGCCCCTCAGGCCATCGAAAAAGTTCTCCTCCTGCCGGAAGCCGCGCGCTGTCACGCCGGCATAGCTGAAGACGCTGACGCCGGAGATGTTGCGGTACAGGTCCTGCGCATCGCGCGCCCCCTGATCTTCGATCAGCTGAGAATTGATGACCGTGATCGCCTGGGTCGACAGAAGCGGCTCGGTCGGCATTTTGCCTGAACTCGTCTCGTTCACCCGGTAAAGCTGCTGTGCACGCGATGTCACGATCACCGTTTCCTGCCGCAACTCATCGGCGTCACGTCCGCCCGATGCCTGGGCTTGCGCAACAAGTGCCGAAAGCGCGGTCCCTGCCATGAGAAGGCTGATTTTGTAGACAGCAGTGCGGTTGCGCATGTTGAAAGTCTCTCCGTGTTGACGTGTTTGAGGCGCCCTAACAGTTTTGAGAATAGTTCGCAACACTATTGAGAATGATTTTCAAGATCATTTGAGTGCGCGTTTAGCCTTCGCAGTTCATTGATGGTTTCCGCCCCCAGAAATGGTAATATTGGGGTCCGGAGACCGGTCCTCGACGCGGGCTGGTACAGGTTCTTCTGTGCATTTCTGGTCATCAGACATCAGACAGGAACGAAGTCTCCCCGGAGACGTATACGCATATCAATATGGGGTTTAGGGATAATCCATGACTGAGTTCAAAGGGCGCGCGATCGTCACGTATGGCCGCAGCCTGATGGCTGTCGTGATTGCACATTCTCTTTCAAAACAAGGCATAGAAGTCATTACCTGTGATAGCGTGGGCATGACGGCTGCCTCGTTCTCGCGCTTCACTGAGGGTAATTTCGTGCATGCCGACCAGGCCGACGATCCCCGTCGCTACCTTGCCGACATGGTTGCCCATGTCCGTGAACTGAAGCCCAAGGATGACAGACCGTATATTCTCATACCGACATTCCGGGACGGTAAATTCCTGTCCGAGCACCGCGATAAGTTCGACGGCCTGATCACGCTCGCCGCTGCCGACTTCACGTCCATCGACCAGGTCGATCCCAAGCAGCATCTTGTCGAAACGCTGAAACCACTGGACATCGCTGCCCCTAAAACCTTCACGCCAACCACCGCCGAAGACGTGAAGGCGGCCGTTGCCGCGCTTTCCATGCCCGCCCTCATCAAGGCCGTGGATGAAGTTGGCGGACGCGGCATCGAGTTCTTCCAGGACAAGGACAAGCTCCTCAAACGCGCGATCGAACGCGTTGCCAAGGAAAACCCGCCGCCCCTGCTGCAGCAAGCCGCAACCGGCGAGGACTATTGCCTCGGGGTGCTCTACGAGAACGGCGAGTTGCGCGCCCACATGGCCTATCACAACCTCCAGAACATGCCCTCCGAGGGCGGCGCTGGTGCCATGCGCGAAACCATCGACGACGCCCCGTTTATCCGCGCGGCCAACACATTGATGAAGGCCGTCGGCTGGAACGGCATCGCCGAAATCGACTTCATGTGGAGCGGCGATCCGGACGAAGAACCCGTTATCATCGAAGTCAATCCGCGCTTCTGGGCAGGTCTCTTCCAGAGTGTCGAATCCGGCGTGGACTTCCCCTGGCTGCTCTATCACCTCTTCGCCTATGGAACTGTCCCTGAGGCAGCGGAGGCCGTTATCGGCACCAAGACACGCGTTCCCGTCGCCTGGGCGGCTGGCGCGATCAAGCAGGCCCTGTCGGCCGAAGTCGATACGGAAGGCGCGAAACAGTCTGTCCGCCAGATGATGGACCATGTTGAAAAGGGTGAACTCAAAAGCGCGTTTGCATCGCTCAAGTCCGCCTTCGGCAAGGCGACCAATCTGGATGAGGCCATTTCGCTGCTGCGCGTCCAGTCCCGCAATGCAAAAGACGCAAAATCCGAACTCATGCTGTCGGAAGATCCGATGACATCCCTTGGCATATTCTTCATCCTGAGCTCGCTCGCCCGTCACGGCAAACTCCCGCCGGAAGTGACGGACTGATACGTATGTCGGATTCGCCAATTGTCGGCATCACCAAGCCCGAGGATGATGACAACCTCGCCTATGCGGCGATAGCCCTCGCGGTGCGGATGGCAGGCGGCACTCCCGAACGACTGACCTCCGGCATGTCCTGGCGCGAAGCAGCAGTGGACGCGCTGATCATCGGCGGCGGTTCCGACATATTCCCACCTCACTATGATCAGGAGGCCATCGAAGGGGCGCATTACGATCATGGCCGCGACGAAATGGAAATGTTCTGGGCCCGTACAGCCCGTGACTCAAACCTTCCCACGCTGGCCATCTGCCGTGGCGCCCAGGTGATGAATGTGGCCAGTGGAGGAACACTCCACCAGGCCCTTGAAGGCGTCTACGACGACGTGGATTATCCCTCCACCCTCCCCGGCCACATCCTCTACCGCAAGACCATCGATACGGAAGACGGAAGCCTTATCCGCGACATTCTTGGCAGGGCCACGACAAGGGTAAACTCCATCCACAAGCAGGCCATCGCCAAGCCCGGCAAGAACCTCGTAGTGACGGCAAGGGAGCGCAACGGCGTCATACAGGCGATTGAGGACCCGAGAAAGGCCTTCTATCTCGGCGTCCAGTTCCATCCGGAATTTCTGACCTATCGCGGCCAGTTCCGCAGGATCTTCGAACGCCTCGTTGCTGCAGCGCGCGAGGCGAAAATTCAGCCCGCCTGACAGCAGAGATAAGCTTGCCCCTTCCCGCAACTTCGATAAGTCTCAGGCCATGACTCAAGCATTCAAGACATTCGGTGTTATCGGCGGCGGCGCCTGGGGCACAGCCATTGCGCAAATGCTATGCCGCGATGATCAGGACGTTATCCTCTGGTGCCTCGAGCAGGAAGTCGCCGATGCAATCAACACCGCGCATGAAAACACACTGTTCCTGCCCGGCGTGGCATTGAAACCGGCCCTGCGCGCAACGACCAGCCTGGCCGATCTCTACGACCTCGACGCCCTGTTTGCCGTTGCACCGGCCCAGCATACCCGCAAGACGCTTGCCGCCCTGAAGGGCCATATTGCACAAGGCACACCTGTCGTCCTCTGCTCGAAGGGCATCGAGCTCTCCACCGGCAAGTTCATGACAGAAGTGCTCGCGGACGAGCTGCCCGAGGCCAGCCCTGCCGTCATGTCAGGCCCCAGCTTTGCCATCGACGTTGCCAAGGGCCTGCCAACCGCCGTGACACTCGCGGTGAAGGACGAATCCATCGGCAGCGAACTTATCCAGGCTATCTCCACCCCGACCTTCCGCCCCTATCTGGCTGGCGACCTGCTCGGCGCTGAAATTGGCGGCGCGGTAAAAAACGTGCTCGCCATTGCCTGCGGCATTGCCCTTGGAAAGGGACTTGGACGGTCCGCTCATGCCGCGCTCATCGCCCGCGGCAGCGCTGAAATGACCCGGCTCGCCCTCGCGCTCGGCGCTGAGCGCGAAACCATGTCCGGCCTGTCGGGCCTTGGCGATCTCGTCCTGACCTGCAGTTCTGAAACCAGCCGCAACATGAGTTGCGGCCTTGCACTGGGGCGCGGCGAGAGCCTCGACAGCATATTGGGCGCGCGCAATGCAGTCACCGAAGGCGTCGCTACAGCGCCGGTCCTGCGCCAGCTTGCCAGCGAGCATGATGTCGACATGCCGATCTGCGCTTCCGTGGCAGCGATCATAACGGGCGAGATCAGCGTGGATGATGCTATAATGACCTTGCTCATGCGCCCCAATAAGGCAGAGGGCGTTGAGGCGTGACCTGCACGTCCGATTGAGCTCACGGCCGGGAACGGGCACCATACCGTTCGTCTGACCGGCCTCTCTAATACGACCTCGGTCATGCCAGGTCAGGACACGGCCGATCGCAAAGCAAGATGATAAAAACGCCCGGTTAAAGTATCTCTGTCCACCTACAGACTGCCATTCTCGTCTATAGCTTTCAGTACACGCGCCATGAGATCCAGCGTTTTCCGGGAGCGCGTCCGTTCAATGACCCGGCGGCAGACGACCTTCAGTCGGTCGCTCTCCGATTCCGATGATTTTTTTGTCGTGCCGCCTGTATCGAACAGCTCACTGATGGGTACGCCAAGGCGCTCCGACATCGCCATGAGGATTCCGGCGCTGAGCCGGTTGCTGCCGGTCTCATATTTCTGGAGCTGCTGATGACTGATTCCCAGCTGTTCGCTCAATTCCATGAGTGTCAGGCCAAGGGCGTTTCTGATCCTGCGGACATTGTGCCCGACCTGGCGATCGACTTCTGTCGCTGTGCGGGCTGCATTGGCGCCTGGTCGCGGTTTCTTCAACCGAATCTCCCTCCCTGCGGCTTCTTTATTCTGTCCACTACAATAGACGGCTCATGAGCTGGCGTCGAGCGTCCAGCGCCGCATCGGGCGCCCTATCGATCCGACGAGCGATACCGGGCATGATTTTCCTGCACGGAAGAACTATCTGCCGCCTGTGTCAGGCCGTCGACGCCTGGGCCCCCTTCTGTAGACGGATCTGCGCATCGAAAGCATCCGCCATGCGGAATCCCGGCCAAGGCCTTGGCCAGACGACAGGATAGTCAGCCGAAAAGAGCCGGTCACCATTCTTCAGGTCATGAGCGACGCCAACCTGGCTTATCGCACCCGGCCGGTCGAAATACCGAACTTTATCACCGCAATACCGAAAGGACATGGCTCGCCGCCACCGATCAGAGGGATTGCCCCCCGCGCCATGCACGGTGCGCACATGATGGATAATCACATCGCCAGGCATGACATCAAAGCTGATCAGGTCGTAGCGTTCCGGAGCAGCTTCGATGTCGGGACACCGGATGTCAGCAGAAGAGGCGATCGGAGTCTGTGAAACAAAGACATTGGGCGCAAAGATTTCATCCCATCGGTGGGACCCTCGGACATATTGCGTAACCCCATTGGCCAAGTCAGCGGGGTCGAGTGGCATCCAGACGACGACGCACTGGTCCCCCTCAATCTGAAAATACGAAAGATCCTGATGAAACGCTGTTCTTTGCCGCGTTTGCGGAGCCTTAACGAAGGTCGTATCCTCCCAGAAATTGAGATAGCGCGCCTCAAGCAGTTGGCTCACGATCTGCGGTAGTGCCGAATCAAAGGCGACCTGCCTGACACCCCTGTCGTGACGCCAGGCTGCAACGTCGTAGAAGAAGCGGCCGGTATGTCCTCTGCCGACCGTCTCCTGCAGAGGACGGGACAAAGGATCTGCGCGGATCATGTCCTTCAGCCGCTCCATATCGAACCGCTCTGCAGAACCTGTCTCGACCATCCTGTCCCCATTCCAAACCTGATGCGCGATTGCCTCGAAATCGTACCCGGTGGACGAGGATCCGAGGCAGGCCATTTGGCGTTTAACGGCCGCGCGCATAAGATCAACCTCATTTGCTGACAGCGCATTGCGCAGGCAAAGAACGCCATCCTCGGCAAAGGCATGACGATCGGCGACAGTCAGGCAAACCGCATTGCGGCCAGTCATACGACTTGCGCCTGGCTTGGGGCGGACCGAGCGCCCATATATTGAGCGACGATCGCGTCGGCGTTTCTGTAGCGATCCAGTTGGCGATCAAATGTCGCCTCATCCATACGGGAAACAGCCGGGATCCAGGCCCAGCCGTCTCCTTCGCGCTTTGGCAAGCCAAGCGGCTCGGTATCCCAGACCCTCTGTACCAGGTTGAAGAACTTCTGATGCGTGAGCCAGCTTAAACGCGAAACCTTGTTATCAAGGCTCCAGGCCGTCAGGCCCAGGCCGAGACGACACCGCACCCTGAAATCGTCAACGGCATCCTCCATCAAGGAACGGTCCGTGACAAAGCGCGAACATTCCCAGACGTCCCTGCCCACTGGATAGGGCTGGAGATCGCAATAGTCGGCGAAGAGTTCGCTCATCATATGCGGGTGGATGGTTGGATTGAGCCGCGACGAACCGACCACTTCGCCGGCCCTGCTTCGCACGATGACATAGACGGTGTCATCAGTGTCGAACTGATCCTTGTCATAACCTTTCGCGATGCCGGGAATATCCCATCCCCACTCGCCGACGACGATGCGGTAACGCATCTCATGCATGGCATCGATGAGGGCACTGTTCTGGGCGCGGTTGTCAGGCGTGATTATTTTGAACACGGCTTCTTCTCCTTGCGTGGCAGAAGCATCATGTTCCAGGGACGTCATCTGGTAATGTCCCCTTTCGGGGACTTGTCATGGAAATATCTGATGACGCGCGATCGCGCTCGCAACCAGGTGTGTCCGATTGACGGCGCCCAACTTGTTGCTCGCCCGGCGCAGGGTCTTCTTGACCGTGTCCTCTTGAATGCCAAGTATGTGAGCGATCTCCCAGTTGGATTTGCCCGAAGCTGCAAATGTCACGCATTCAGCTTCACGTCCGGTAAGCTCGGCCACCTTCTGATAGGGAAATGGACCGTGCATCCTCTCGAGATGATAGTAAGCGGCCTGGCAGACGATCTCCAATTCTCTGATCTGGATCGGTGACAGGTCGGTTTTGAGGGGGCCTCCAAGTGATACGCCACCCGACACGCTGTCGAGCGCATGCATGGGAAACATCATGCCATGTGTCAGTCCGAACCCATGGACGAGGTCGACAATCCGGCGCCCAGAGCGCGTGGCATGAGCACGCGCTTCGGCCCAGGTGAATGGCCGTTTGGACCGCATGGCGCAGATCGCCACCGGGTCATGCAGGATAGCCGCCTGCTTCTCGCGGGCAGCCTTGAGTTCCTCCGGCCAGTTGGAAAGATAGAGGATATCCTTGAGCGGCACGCTGTAGGGATTGACGAGATGGCCCAGGAAAATCTTTTCAAATCCGTAGGCTTCGATGAAGCCGCCCAAAGCGGTCAGTGCGGCGCTATCGCTATGTGTTGCGAGAATGAGCCTAATGGCTTCGAGAACTGCGCTACCGTCATAGTTTCGCATGGGTGTCATCCCGGTTTCAAAAAGTCTTCGAACGCTCCCCGCCGCCCGGGCCACATGGTGGGCGGCAAGGCCACTTCAGCAGAATATCAATCTTCACGTTGTATTATATTCCCACTTAAGGTTTAACATTGCTTTTTTCAACTGCTCGATTTCTCATTTGGAGGCCAAGGTGGCGACAGATGCTCAGGCAGACCAAAAGGCGCGGGGTGAGCGCCGCTGGCAGGACGCGCTGCGCTCCGGGCTGCGCCACCTCGCGGCGGGTCTTCCGGACGATGCGATTAGCGTGCTGGACGAAGCAAATTCTCTATGGCCGGACCATATCCCCATACTCCAGTCTCTGGCTGCCGCTCACCTGCGTGCGGGACACGCCTCTGACGCGTTAGCAGTGTTCGCGAACATCCTTGCAACCAGTCCCCGCGATGCAGAGGCTTTGCACGGAAAGGGGCTTGCCCTCCATCTTCTTGAAGACCGTGAGAATGCACTGAACGCTTTTCACTGTGCAGTCACGGCCCAGCCTCATGCATGGCGATCGCTGCAATCGATCGCAGATATCACGCCTTGCGAGGAAGAGCGCCTTGACGCTATCGGCCGAGCGACCACACTGCTTTGTCACCTCTGCGAAGACCCGGCCGTCCAGCCCATCCTATTCGTCAGATGTATGAACGCGCTTCTCGATGCAGGACGTGACGAGGATGCGGTCGGCTTTGTCAGGCAGAATTTTGCACGGTTTGAGGATCAATCGATCGCTCATGCCTGCCTCGCGCGGGCCTGCTATGAGACAGGGGACTTTCGGGCTGCTCTGGAACATAGACAAGACTCGCTTGTCTTTAGCGCGCCCAGTCCGGCGAAGATTTCGCCAAGACCTCCATTCAAACCAGATGCGGCAATAGCGGCCCTGTTGAAAGTCTTCGCCCTATTTCAGGCAGGTGGCGTCACGCCGTTTCTGGCCGCAGGAACGCTGCTCGGCTTTCACCGCAATGGCGGTCCGCTTGTCTATGACCGGGATGTGGATATTGGCGTGCTTTCCAGCCCCGGCACAGCGCCAGACATATACCGTATCCTCCGCGAGGATCCCGGGCTCATGCTCGCCCGCCGCGCCCGGCCAAATGACCGGTACTTCGCCCTTGATGTTGACGGGACCGGCGTCGATGTTTTCATCTACGAGCAGCGCGCAGGTAAGCTGCATTGCGGCCTCGGATCCTTGCCAGGTGATATCGCATGGCGCTTTAGCGCATTCGGGTTGAAGAAAGCCGTCTATGGCGGCAGGACATGGACCGTGCCTGACAATCCGGACCGCTACCTTGCTGAAACTTATGGGCCAGGTTGGCGAACGCCCGACAGAGCTTTTGCCTCAGTATTGAGTTCTCCGGCCCTTTTTTCAACAGATCCCTACGCTCGTGCCTATTATGCGTTGATCCGTGCCGAGACATCGCGTCGCATCGGTGATGTGGAAAAGGCGCGACGCCTGTTGCAGCAATCGCCGTTGCCGGTTCTTCTTCCCCAGATCAACGAAGACACTGCTTGATATCGCCTCCACGCGGAGCCTGCCCGGACTTCAGATGCGACTACTCAAAACCTTCGTGAAGCCAACCACTGCCGACCATAAACTGCTTGTATTTCTCTCTGGATTTTAATTTTGTCGATTGTTGACTCTACTTTAGATAGGATCATAATTCTACCTGTCGCCAATCTCGGCGACGCTTATGCGAATAGGAGAATCGGTATGTATACAAATTCAGATGACCATCAGGAAGAATTCCTTGATTTGATCGAACTTGGTTCAGTCTCCGAAGAGACCCGTGGGCAACCCAACGGGCTCATTGAGTTCTTCGGCCAGAGTTCACGCGACTAGATAGCCGCAACTGAGAACGGCATCCAATCGGCCGGAGCGTCTTTCGGGCAACCCAGATGCTCCGGCTAACCACTAATTGTCGTAATTTTCGACTGCATATAGCAGTCCAGGATCAAGTACGGGCCAGCCATCGCAGTGAAAGTATGACACATTTTTTTGCTCTTTCTCCGGATGTTTATGCTTGCCAGTTTGAGGCCGCGATCATCCTTCTTGATGTCAATGCGGACCGATACTTCAGGCTAACATCCGAACAGACTGACTTGTTGCATGAGATAAGCGCAGTATCCGCCCCCGCTCAATTAAGCGAAGGTGCACGTCGCTTTGCCAACCGTCTCTTAGATCGAGCTGTGATAGCGCCAGCTGCGCACGACCAATCGACGATGACTCTTTTGCCGATCACAGAAGCGCAGGAAAGTATTCTGGATCTCTACTCTGAAGAGCCATTTCACACTGCGTTTGGCCACCTGGTTCCCCTCGCTTATGCTATCATTTCCTGCTGGACGCTTGAGCGAACAGGCTCCTTCGCGCGCGTTGTGCGGGCAGTTCGGAAATGGAAGAAGAACGCGTTACGCCGACCGCACCCACCCAGCGTTCAGGTCCATGCGCTGGTAGCTGACTTCCATGCCTTGTCACCATTTCTGCTCACAACAGACGACGCGTGCCGCTTTCGCAGCCTCGTCCTGATAAAGTTTCTCGCCTTGTTCAATATTCCCACAGATTGGGTATTCGGCGTTCGCCTATCCCCCTTTGGCGCGCACTGTTGGGTAGAACAGGACGGTCTGATTTTGAATGACCACGCCGACAACACGAAAGAGTACCGCCGAATAATGACCGTTTAGGAGGCTGTGTCATGCTATCATTCTTCGCAATGATCTGGGACCAGTATGACGTGCCGGCCTGCTCAGCGGCCGACGGAATTCACAATGATATAAGTTCCAAATTTCGCCCTGAAGCTCCGTCTATTCATCATCCCGGATTTGCGATCTATGACTTGAGTGGCGCTGGCCGCCAAAACAATCTTCTTCCGCTTCAGGGAATTGATCCAATCTGCAACGGCGCCGTGTTCGGTCGACTGTATCAAAAAGGAAGAAGCAGTGACGCGCTCTCGCGTTTGCCGCCAGACGAGCAAGGGATACTTTATCGCACGACGGGCCAAGCGCTGATTGATAGATATTGGGGCAACTATGTTGCTTTTCTGGCCTCGGCTGGCGCTTCTACTGTGATTGTCGATCCAACCGGGTCCATTCCCTGCTACTTCGCCAACAAAAACGGTGTGACGCTGGTATTTTCCCATCTGGAGAATTGCACGTTTCTGGACCTGTCCAACTTTTCCATAAATGAGGAACACATTCGTACGCTACTTTCATATGATAAGATCATAAACGGCTCTACGGGATTGAAAGAGGTATCAGAGCTCCTCGGCGGCGAGCAGCTGACGATCTGTAAAAGCGGTTCATTTCGAACCCGTTTATGGGATCCTCGCACGATTGCTCGGGATGTTTACGAACCGCCTCGAGACACAGCAGCTGAGGAACTGAGAGCAACGGTCCAATACGTTGTCGAAGCCTCCGCCAGGGATCGATCCGATATCGTTGTCAGTCTCTCCGGAGGCTTAGATTCGACAATTGTTCTCCATTGCCTTTGCGCTGCCCGCCCCAGAGGACAGGTTCGCGCGGTACATTACATAATGGATTCTGATGATGCTTCTGAGGCGCACTATGCTCGCTTGGCGGCAGAGGCAAGCGGATGCGAGCTGATAGAAATCCTAGCCGAACCTCAGTCCGGTCTCGATTCACTCGGTCGGCATCCTGCTAGCGTGCGTCCTCATCGCCAGTTCCTTTCGCCAGATCCGGCCGGGCTCCTTCCGGAATCGTTTCGAACATCTGGAACGACTCTGATGACGGGACAGGGTGGAGACCATCTGTTCCTGGCGTCCCAAAGTCCGCTCGGCTTTGCAGATCATGTCCGCAATCACGGCATAGGTCTGGAGACGGCCCAGGCCCTAGTTGACGCAGCGAGACTCTCAGGCAAGTCAATTTGGCAGGTTCTCCGGAAGACCTTGCCACCGCTAGTCGGATGCCGTGGAACCAGCGCGATGGAAGCAGCCATCGCCGGACGCTGGACACAAATCAATCGCCACGTTCAGGCCAATCTGGATCGTCAGAGTGTGCTTCCCGACTGGATACGTGTGTCGGGCGGGTTGCCACCAGCCAAATTTGATCAGGTCAGCACGCTCTTACATATGTTTCAAATGCGGGAGCCATATTTCAAACCCGGTGCAGTCCAGACCACTCATCCCCTCATAGCCCAGCCACTTATCGACCTATGCCTTCGCCTGCCCTGCTACCTGCTCACGTCTGACGGGACGAGCCGCGGCCTTGCCAGGCGGGCCTTCAAAGGCTTCATCCCTGACGAGATCCGTTATCGGATGAACAAAGGACATGCATCCCGATACTTCACAGATCGAGTAACGGCCTACCGCCGCGAAATCGTCGAGGCGCTCACGTACGGCGAGCTGGCCGGGAGGGGGTTAATCGAGCCGCGAGATGTCGCATCGTTTTTTTCCGGCGATGACTATCGTATGGCGCGCTCTGGCAGCCTCTTGCTGGCTTACTATGCCATCGAATCCTGGCTTCAGACCTGGAAAGCTATTCGTGTGGGTCGGCATGGAATCAATCGTCGCTCCTAGTACCCGGCGCAACGCCATACTCATCGAGAAATGTCAGCATACGTTTCCACATGTCCCGTATATTCGCGGGTGAAGATGGACCATGGCCCTCGCCCCAGTAGCGTACATATCGCACATCCTTTCCTTCCCGCTTGAGCGCACCAAACATCTCGTCAAACTGCGCCATATCGAAACTGTCCAGGTCCGAATGCATCAGGAGGACAGGCATGTCGATCTGGTTTGCCAAGAACACAGGGCTATTGCGGTAGTATATGCCGGGATCAACAAATGGCGTGTGGCCAATTCCAAAATCGCTGCCTCGCACGGAGTCATAGCCCGTGTATGCGCCGAATTCGTCATATAGAAGTCCATAAATACCGACGGCGCCAAAGTAGTGACTGAAAAGGTCTGCCCAGCTATTTTTGGCGATCACTGCACGATACCGAGATGTGTGGGCCGCGACATAAAGTGCCGAGATTCCGCCCTGACTAAAGCCGTGCAATGCGATCCGATTGGGATCCACTTGTCCCGCATCAATAAGTGCATCGACGCCAGCGTCGATGAGCGCTGGCATGCCCGCAATCGGCCCCTCGACCGTGCGGATGAAGTCGCTTGGCGTTGCGACTCTGGCATAAGCGTATCCTTTTCCTGCCCAGAGGTGGGGCGAGTGGGGATCGGGATAGTCGAACGCAGGGGCGATAGTCGCGCAGTGGCCTGCGACACCCGGATAGATATCCACAATAAGTGGGAACCGATCGCCGGGTTCGGCATCCGGAGGCAAAAGGAGACATGTCTCCAACGTCCTGTCTGGCAAAAGGCCTTCCGGATCCTTTGCGATATACTGAACACTGCTCCACTTTCCGAAATCAATATCTTGAAGGTGAGTGTTGAGTTTAGCGATTTGCGTGGTCGCCGCCTTGGATTTTGTGCCGGTCGCAAAGACACGTGTGACTGAACCTGTTTGGGTTCGAAAAACCACCTTCCTCGCGGGGATGGAGGCTGCGATCGGAAGCGCGTCGGCGTCTGGTGCGTCGATAATCGTACTCTGACCAAGTTGTTTGGCGCGTAGGTCCACAAGGGCGATCTGCGCCTTTCCTCCCCGCTGAAACGTAAACATTGCTTCGTCGGCAAAATCCGGGCGAACCAAGCTTGCGCGGGTGGAAAACGTCCCATGCGGCAGATAGCGGACGTTGTCTGCCTTGCCCGGCATTAGTCGGTCACGGATCCCGTAGCGATCAAGCCGATATATCCCCTCACTGCCCCACACAGTGAGCTCGTTCGGGCCAGCATGGACAGGAATTGGCGATGTGGCTCCGACTTTCGCAGTTAGATTGACATGGCCGCCTTGTGGCGACACCGCATACCAGTCTGCTCTTGGAGGAGCTTCCGGCCGCAAGTCCTGATAGGAGAACCGCGGCGCCAGATCCTCGCCTTTTGGTATCTTACGCGCGAAGATCGCCAGCCTATCGCCAAGAAAAGACACGCGTTCCGGTCTCTGAATGCCCCCTCTTTCGCGCTCGGACACGAGGTCGAGACCAGTATGGTCATAACGGGTGACTTGCCCGGTCGATGTATCGATCACGACAAATCTCCCATTCCGAGGATCCCCACCGCGCTCCCAGGCAAAGGCTGCCAAGCGCCGTCCGGCTGGATCCCAGCTGATCGTATAGGGCATAAATTCTAAGCCGCCCGCCAACACGCGGGGCTCATTTTTTTTCAGGTCAAACAGCGTAAGCGTAAAATGACGTGGGTCGTTCTCGACAAGCAGCTCGGGGTCAACCTGATCCGGAGGTGAGACAGCTAATGCAGCCAACTGAGAATGGTCTGGCGAAACGCGAATATCTGCATAAAGCCCCTCTGCAAGGATCTCGGTTCTGCCAGAAAGCGCATTGGCACGCACGAGTTGGCCTGCCGCATAGCTGTCATCCGCCCCGGAAGGCCTTGATCGCACTTCATCTGCCGTCGATTTGGTACCTGTCCATGCGTCCTGCCAAGCCTCGCTTAGTCGCTTGCCGGTTAAAGCACGCACGCTGGTTGTGGCGGGTTGGTCACCTTGAGGTAGCGCAGAAAAGACCAGGTCAGTTTCGGAAATCCAGACGGGGTTGAAATCGCCCGCTCTGCTGAATGCAGGTGTGTGGGTAAAGGAGACGCTGCGCTCGCGCACCATGTCATATGCGCTGATAGTGAGATCCCCGAACCGATACTGCATCAGGCTAAGAAAGCGACCTGATGGGGAAAACCCGTCAAGCCATGCATGCGGAACGGGATCGAGACCCGGCAACAAAACGGGGGGAGCGCCAGACGCCATGTCATAGCGCCATAACTGGTGACCGGATTTGCCGAATGCATAGGTTCGAAAACTATAGTCGGGAATTTCGTCATAGGGCCGCAGCTGCTCATAAATGAGCCAACGGCCTGTCGGGTCAATTGTGGCCGTCCCTAAGCCTTCAACTCTCAGCATGTCATCCAGGGAAAGAGACCTGGAGTCAGCCATAGCCGCAGCAAAAAGCTGCGTGAAAAGCAGGACAGCAGCGAGTATCACATTTCTAAGGATGGAAAACGCGTAGCAGTGCGCGGTGGAAACATTGCCTGTCGTTGCCACTGTCTAAAACGCCTTCCGAATTTCAATAGCGACGAAGCGACCGAGCGGCGACGCATTGGCCGGGTCGAACCCAGCAATGCGGCTGGTGCCAACCGAAGGCGTATGAGGTGGTGATTGATCGAGCAGGTTCGTCACAGAGAGGTTGAACGTGGTCCCGTCGAGCCAAGGGTTCTGGCGCTGACCTAACGCATAGCTCAAGGACGTATCGATCGTTGTCCACGCAGCGATCGGCGCAGCAGTGTCGGTCTCATCAGTCTTGTAGCTATCAGCATAGTTGACGAACACGTTGCCGGCTAAGCCCCCTACCGATACGCCAACATGGGCTCGGAGCTGAAGATCGACTGGGTTCAGATATGTATCGAGAACTACTACCTCGGGCGTTGTCGGAGACGCCTGCTGGGTGAAGTCGAGTATATGATTGGCATTGATCCCCGCCGATATCTTTCCCCAGTCGGTTTCTGTTGCGTAATCGACTTGGAGATCCACGCCACTTGTTCGGGTGGAGGCAAGGTTTCGGACGACTGCACTGTTATTGATGATACCGACATTGTCCAGGCTGTTGCCTCCGCCCAAGAAGATCACTGGCTGGCTCAGAGAAGCCTCAAGGGCATCAAGTTCGGCTGCGCTCGGAAAGAAAATGATGGTGCCATCGGGAAAGGCATCCGGATCATTGAAGGCAATACTGGGGGCCAGTACGGCGGGCAGGTTCTGGGGTATCGGCGTTGACCCGAGACGGCCCTCGAAGGCGATGTCATAGTAGTTCGTTCGAACTGACCAGTCGTGACGACCCATGTGGCGGGTATAATCAACACCCGCCGTATACGTCCGAGACGTCTCTGGCTCGAGATCAGCAATCGTTCCGGACGTCTGAAGATAATCCACGCCTTCCAGTGAAGGATCCGGCGCAGGGATACCGCCTAGCAGTCCCAGAATAAACGAATAGGGAACCACAGCCGCGACTCTGTTGAGGTCACCTGTACGTCCAAGCGGGGGCGGCGCAAAGGACTCACTATAACTGCCACGCGCAATCAACCCGCTAACCGGCGACCATAAAGCCCCGATTTTAGGGTTCACTGTGGAGCCAAAATCGCTGTAATCGTCAAGTCGGCCCGACACGTTCAGTTCAAGCCGCTGAATACCCGGGACAGCGTTTCCAGATCCAAAGAAAGGGACAAGCAATTCGCCATAGACAGCGCTTACGTCACGCTCGCCATCGCGCTCGGCGCCTTCGCCTCGCTGCTCATTGACGAATGTTTCACGGCGGACATGGACGCCCAACGCGCTCTTTACGGTCCCTCCACCAATGCGCCACAAATCACCATTCAGCCTGAGATCAGCCGAATAGAGATCAGAATGCGTGACCTTGACGCTAGGTTCGAAAGGCTCTGGCAAAAGGGTCTGCGCCGTCTCGATATTGTGGATATTGCTATAGGTTGAATCGAATGTCGCCGCCCAGCGAGGAGTGATTGCATATGTTGCGCTGGCACTGAGCGACTGCAATTCTGACGAGGCTTCGAAACCCAGGACCGAGCTTGTATTGCTCGCATAGACAGAGAGACTGTCAGCCTTGCGCTTCGAATAAAGTCCCGACACTGAAACATCCAGATCGGCATTGACAGACTGCCTGAGCGAAAGAAGTCCGCTTTGGCGTGTCTGTTGCGGCAAAAGATCGAAGAGCCCGACATTCGAAATCGGCGCTCCGTCCGTCTGAGTCGGGACCGGGATATCCGGCCGGTCAGCCAGCGAGAGATTGTCACGATCAAAATACTCGTAGGTTGCGATCACGTTACCGCTTTGCCAGGCCGTACCCAGTGTCTGGCTGAGCCGGTATTCTTCGAGATTGCCTTGCGTCACAGCCCCATAACGCACGGCCGTTTCGGCGCCCTCGAAATCATCCCGCAAGACAAAGTTCATGACGCCCGCAACGGCGTCACCGCCATAAATGGACGACGCACCATCGGTCATAACATCCACGCGCTCGAGTGCCGAGATTGGGATCAGAGAGAGATCCACGAAGTCGCCAATTTCTGAAGTTGGCGCGAGGCGATTGCCATTGAGCAATGTCAATGTGCCGCCGGACCCGAGCCCCCTCAGATTGGCGCCAGATCCGAAAATATTGTTGAACTGTGAATTACTGTCGCCTGGCAGTCCAGAGGGTGCAAGCTCCGTCGACCCACCGCCAAAATTCTGCGGCAGCGTCCTGATGAACTGCTCAGTCGTTGTCACGCCTGAACCGAGTATATCATCGCGGGAGTAAACTTGGAGCGGCGAACTCTCAGGGGTGATGCCGCGCAAACTGGTGCCCGTCACAATAATTTTGTCCACCATCAAAGGCTCAGGACTTGAGGCATCTGCCTCAGCATCAGAAGCGACCGCGGGCGTGTCGGAGACGCGTCGTGGCAAATCCGGCTCTTTCAACGTTTCTTTTTTCTGATTGTTCCGATGACGAATAATAAAGGTGTTGCCCTGCCCTCGTACAGCTTCCAGATCCGTACCGTTCAGAAGCGCCTCAAGCGCCGCGGCGGCCGTATAAGTGCCGTCCAGGCGCACACCGGCGCGACCCGAGACAGAGGTTTCGGAGAAGAGGATCTGGGCGCCTGACTGTTTACCGAAGGCATGAAGCGACGCTCCGAGTGTGTCTTCATCGATCGTGAGGTGGACTGTCTCGCTCGCATTAAATGGGTCCGCCCACGCAGGCCCGCCGGGGGAACCCGCGGCCAGCGCAACCGCTGCAATGCTGACAAAATATCGCTTGAATGATGTTGCTGTGATCATGGTCCCCTCCGGATTTGCTTGACCCCGGCCGGGCATTCCATCCCGGCAGTCAAAACCCTCAACGGAGCGAGCCCGAAGAAGCGGCAGGAAAATATTTGGATTGTGAACGGATGTTCTCTGCGGGGAACGGCGCTTTTCAGCCCGCCTCTCCAGGACTTTTGATTGGGGTTATATCCCAATGTCAGCGATCGTATTGCACTCGCTTGGTTTCCTGGGAGATCGGAGCATCCGGTATCCACTCAAAGGCCGGGTCAGTATTCCGCCGCGCTGACGGGCGCCGTCTCTGGCGCGACGCGTTTCCTCAACTGTCACCGGACACCATGCAGACATGGGTCATGTGCGACCCATGACATTCCGCTCGCGTATTGCGAGCTTGATCCGTGCTGACACTGAGGGGCGACCCCGCCATCAGATTCTTCAGCTTCTACCGGGGTAATCAGGGCTGTGTCGGACCGGATGGCACCAGCAGGATCTGACTGTCGATCTCTTCGATGGTTACGGGCAACATGAGAACCAGATTTGCAGCGAAATCCGCAGGCGCATCGGCCTGGAACGTCCCGCTGATGCGTTCAGATGCCAAGCGCGCGTCAGGCACAATAATTTTCGTATTGGAATACCGGTTCAGTTCAGCCGCAGCTTCCTCCAGGGTCACATTGTCGAACTGAACGATGCCTTGGCGCCATGCCGGGCCCGTCGTTATGTCAACTTGCGATAGGACCTGGGTGCCATCGGCAGCAATGCTGAGCCGGTCTCCGGGCGCGAGGCGTTTGCCGGTCTGCTGGTCGGGGCCCAAGCGCTCATTGTTTGGCAGGGAGTCTTCTTCAGGGGCTAATACGTGAACAGACCCTTCGAGGAGCGTGATGGCGACACCGGATGGCTTGAGATATACCTCAAACGCTGTGCCGACAGCCCGTGTCCGGCTGGCGCCCGCCTCCACCACGAACGGCACGCTCGTCCTGGCCACCTCGAATATAGCCTGCCCCCGCTCCAGGCTGACATGGCGTTCGCGCGAAGTGTAGAGAATTGCAATCGCAGTGTCTGTATTTAGGGTGACCACTGATCCATCGGTGAGCGTGACGCTGCGCTGTTCGCCAACGCCGCTGGCATAGGTCAAAGGACTGGGCACTTCAGGCGCCCGGAGGTTCAGCAGGAGAGTTGCGCCCAGTGCGAGAACCGCTGCGGCCGTGGCCAGCGCAGCACCGACTATCCGTCGCGAGCGGCGCGGCTTGGCGGGCGCAGGGGTGACATCGGCCGGGGCCGTGCCCGTCCTGAGCGAACGATCGATGATCGGCACGCTTGCCTCGATTTGCCGGAAGGCGGCCGCATTGCGGGGATCGCGCTCCCAGACGCGAAAAGCGTCCCAGGTCGCAAGGTCCACATCGGGTGCCTGGAGATCGCCATACCAAAGCGCAGCGGCTTCAAGCCGGCCGGTTTCCTCGTCATTGTCGTTCATCACGCGGGGTTCACTTAGCCCTGTCATTGCGCGGGAGGCCGGATTTCAAAAGGGCTTTCGAAACGGCTCCCAGAGCATTGGCTATATCACTCCTTACAGTGCGTGGCGATACGCCGAGGCGCTCGGCAATGGCATTGTGTGTCAGGCCCTCGAGCCGGTGGAGTTCAAGCGCTTCTCTCTGGCGCGGTTTCAGCTTGCCAAGGGCGGCCTGCGCGACGACCAGGATTTGACTATCCATCAGCTGCTGCTCCGGGCTTAGGGTTCTGCGACAGGCGAGCCGCTCTTCCTCATCGCCGATATCGGTACTTTGGCGGCGGTGTCTGACATAACCTGATTTGAGGTAGTCACGGGTCAGGTTGCGCAGGATCGTGTAGAGAAGAGGGCGCAGCTCTTCCGCCGGCTTGTCTGCATAGGCGCGTTTGGCAGAGATGAAGGTTTCCTGGACCAGATCTTCAGCATCGGCCGCGCCAATGCGCAAGCGGGCGAAGCGAAGGAGTTCGGTATGGAGCGACCGGTACATTTGCGCGAGCGCAGAAGGCACGCCTGGGGCTGTTCCGATCGATAATTCCGGAGCCTGTAGCGCCATCGATAAAGAGTGGGTTTCAATTTTTTCCACTGACTCCGAACCTCCAGCCAAACGCGGACTATAAGTTTTCTGATAACTTCAACGTATAGTTTAAGTTCAGTTTGTTTTCCAGCGAAAACATAAAGTCGACTTTATGGTATTCTGCTTTCCACAAGCCAACTTGGGGCATGGACAATGCCCGAAGAGAGCAGATTGCCGCCGCCATCCGAGCGGCGCGGCGCGCCAGGGGCTTAACCCAGGAAAATTTGGCCGAGCGTATCAATCGAACGTCTGCGAGCCTGAGCAATCTCGAACGCGCCCACGCCCTCCCCTCGCTTGATACCCTGATCCTTATCGCCGAAGCGCTGGACGTTCCGCTAGACGCGCTTGTGCAAGGTCCGGCGCCGGGCCGGAAGTCGCGGTCAAGGATCCGGGAAGAAAATGAGGTCATCGACCGCATTCGATCACTTTCAACAGAACACCTCAGGATCGCTCGCATACAGATCGAGGCACTCGGCTCAATGAAGAAGTGACGATCAGAATTTCTCAAAAGCCAGTCGGATATGTGCCGCTGTGCGCTGAAGGATTCGATCATTCGGATCCAGCTTGGCACGGCTGATCGGATCCAGATACGAGGATGATCCAATACAGCCCTCTTGTGAGACAGATATCCGCCGGCTCCGTCAGAGTTTCCGGAAGCCTTCAGCTCATGTCGGGAAAAATCTCGATATGCGTCAGACACTCTGTTTCCTCTAGCCCACAGGCCGCTGGCTTTGGCACGCTACACGCACGGAGCGATGGCAGTTATCAATTTTCATTATGTAAACTTCTACTTCTCATTATTGAGAATGTAAAGTTCTCATTTCTCGATATGCACAACGATTACGCCTTTCTTGTAGTGAAAGAGGCGCTGCATGGAACTTCAGAAAATCTTGGGCGCAAACGTTCGACACCATCGTAAATCGATAGGCTGGACCCTGGAACATCTCGCCGGTGAAGTTGGTGTTTCTCGCGAAACAATAGGCAAGATCGAACGCGGCATTTCGGCTCCTCTATTTGAAACCGTCGAAAAGATTGCGAGTGCGCTTGGTGTGTCACCGCAACTATTATTTGGTGCTGCTTCCTATCCACCGGGCGAACGGGGCCGACTACTCTCAGAAATAAACAGCATTCTCGCAAATCTGAATGAGAAACAATTGTCTCGGGCGCAAAGGCTGTTGGATACACTCAGAGGATCCTAGACGGATTGGTTCGAGGTTCCAGCGAATTGATATCGTACCTTATCACACTTAGAAGACGCAGAGTTATTACGCTCCATCATCACAGATATATGCCGCCGACTGAGTTCATAGGCATGTGCCGTAGCCCCTATAGTAAGACCATTATCGCAAAAAATGCGAGACGTGCAGGTTATGCGCCACGCTGAAACCCGTGAGCGGACAATGACGGAGATGCGTTCGGGTTTTAGTCCGCCTCCTAATAGCAGCCTGATTCCACAGCATACCGATGCGCGCGACGATAAGCTGCCCACCTCGACGCTTTGACGAACCTTTAGGCGGTGCCCATCGCGCCCCCGGACGGTCTAGTCAGATGGAAAATGGCCAGGTATTTCGGTTGCATTTTATTTCTTCTTTTGGTTGTATTTCTGGCGCTGCCACAGGGCATGGTGGGGGGCGGGATCATGCAAATACGTCACATCAAATCCTTCAGCGATATCCTGCAGCGCTACGACGATACAATAGGCCTATCAACGAGCGACTGGGCCTGGGAATTCCTGAGACGCAACCATCGATTCCAGTCCAATGCTCGGAGCGATACACCCGCGATATCCGGAGATTTAACAGGCGCAGCTCAGCACGTCAGACTCGCCCGGCGAAACCGGCTGGCCGAGACCTGGGGACTTCTCACGTTTCCTGACGTCAATCTTCCGGCAAGCCGGACAAATGTCTTCTGGGCGGATCGCGCATGCCCCGGAAAAGTTGCCCTCTTCGGCCGCGAGCGCGCGACCGACGAGCCAGATGGATTGTTCGACCTTGCGATTAAACAGTGCAAGGTGACCCACCTGACCGATGGAGCTGGTCAGGCTCATCTCCTTCTGCGGGGGAGCGGATGCGTCTTACAGGTACGCTATCGCGGCCTATCGTTCCGCTCCGGAGCGACGGACACGAAGTTTGACGTGTCGCTGTCCTCCGTCCACCGCCCCGGGGCCGAGACGCGCGCCCTCGCCCAGGCCCGGCGACTGCTCGGCGAAGCCGGTACACCTGTGTGGACACGCCGCCATGTCTTGCTTCGCAATGCGCTCGTGGCACTCGAGGCGCACGAAAGCGGCCTATGCTACCGCCAGACCGCCATGATTTTTTACAATGAGGCGCGCGTGACCCAGGCTTGGAATAGCGGCTCGACCGCGATGAAATCAGAAATGGCGCGGCGCCTCGCCAAAGGCCGACAGTTGCGCGATGGCGGATATTTTGAACTTCTGTCTTATGACAGCGCTCGTCGGCCCGGCTTGTCTCCCTCTCACCCTGCAGGGCATGTTGACGGGTCATCTGCTAGAGGGACTTTCCCACCTGCACGTTCAGATCGTGTCGCTGCGACCGGAGAACCGGCTGCCGGCATCGGGGATTTGACTAATCGCACAAGGCCTTAAGCACCCTGACGACCCGGTCCATTTCAGCGTCAGGTATTCGGGAGATGATATGGCCCGCTTGCCTGCGCGCGCGCGCCGCCGGGGTTTCCAACGGTGCCTGAGCGCTCTCAAAGAATACAGCAAGCGACACCCCGAGCTCAGAAGCGATAGAATACAGCAAGCCCGCCGAGATCCTGTTCTTTCCCTGCTCGTATTTCTGAAGCTGCTGATGGGACAAACCAAGCCGTCCGGCGAGTTCGACAAGTGTCAGCCCCGCTGCCCGGCGTGCAACCTTCAGCCGCGCGCTGACCTTGAGATCCATCTCGCTGGGAGCTCGGAGCGCCTTTGGCTTATCATCAGTCATCTCGGCGCGCTCTCTCGTGTCACGAATAGGCTATCCGCAAGGACAGCCTCCGCTCACTCAACGACATAGCGCGCGTATCCGGCAGAAATTTTATTAGTCGGATGGGTCAGTCGCCATCCGGGGACGCTGGCGATTAAACCGCGGCCAAACGGGATAAGGTGTTCGCGCCAGTCACATCAGCAACAGGCCTCTTCAACCCAACCGAGACAAAGAAAGCGAAGTGCCCTGCTGTGCCTCTCACAAGCTACGGCGAGGGAGGCAGACATGCGAATCAAAATGTGGAGTTTCGACAACGTTCTGATTGACCTGGAGGACCGAGACGTGTCGGTGAAAGCCGTTCACGCACTCAACGGCACCGAAATTACAGTCGCGTTCAGGTTGGGCGAGAAACAGGTCAGAGGTGAGGCCGGCGAATTGCGAAGGCGAATCGAGATCCTCGCGGCAGACCGCCTGCTTGACCTTGCGTCCTTTCTCGACAGTTTCTGAATGGCGTCCGGGCGGCGCTCGGACCTGCCGGCACAACACCCACACGCGACCAATCCACAATACCAATGATCCACCACCCAAACGGTCGGCCCTATCCAGATCACGCATATCCAATTGCGCAGCCAGGTCGAAAGTCCGAGAGGCTCAAGCCTGATATCACACCACGCTTAGTCCCTGCTCGACACGTGCCGTTTGGGACCTGGCCCGGCGCGGTCCGGGCGGGGCAGAAAAAGTCTTAACGCCTGTACCGGAAAGACGGGGATCGAGAGCGTGACTCCCCGCGCTTTGCCTTGTGCGGCTTTCTTCAGGCACGGCCTTCCCGAAGGGGTTGGGAATGGCATGACCGGAAAGCGCGCCACAATGCACACCAGCCGTCCTGTTGAGTCTCCGTTCCTGACGACGCGCGAAGCTGCCAACTATCTTCGCGTGTCGGAGCGAACGCTTCAGAACTGGCGCTATGCGAACCTCGGTCCGATCTATCGCAAACATGTCGGCATCGTCGTCTACCATGTCGAGGACCTGCTGAGATTCTCGGAGTCCGGCCACCGACCGGGCAAGGCACACTATGACACCTAATATGACACGCGTGTCCCTGCGCCAGGAAGATACGGGTCTGTCCACACGTCTTCTCTTTGGCAATCCATCCTCCACGTATGATATTCGCCCGGGCGTCTCGATCGCGGCCTTCCAACAGGATGCCGTCTTTGGATACGAGCGCAGGCGATCCAATTACCGCTCTGTGGACGGATGGCAGATATTCATTCTCAAAGCAGCCGGCCCAGGAGACTTGGCGAGCAGGATCCGCGGGATCCAGCCGGGCGCGGAAATCCTGCTGTCTGCGCTCAATCACTTTCATGCGCGCCGAGCAACGCACGCCCTTGACCTCATCTGGCAGCATACCGAGCCTCACACGATATCCCCGTCGTTCTGGCTGCGCTTCTTCACGCAACTGCAGGCCGGGCTCGATACCTCGGACCTGCTGAGGCGCCAGGTCTGGTGATGCTGACAAAACGCCCGCCCGCGCTATGCCTCACCCTCATCGGGATTGGCGCCCTCTGGATCGGAAGCATCATCCGTCCGGACCCTTTCCTCTTCTATAATCCAAGCGCAAGTGCGCCAATCGGCTGGTACAGGATCCTGCCCGAAAGACCCGTGGCGCGCGGAGATCTCGTCGCAGCCAGACTACCCGAAGCAGCGGGGATCCTCGCCTCTGCTCGCGGATACCTGCCCGGCGACATACCGGTAATAAAGACGGTATGGGCCGTCGCGGGTGATCTGATCTGCATGGACGACACGAGCCTTGAGGTCACCGACAGGCCACCTCTTGCGCTACGCCACCAGGATCTGTCCGGACGTCCCCTGACGCCCTGGCGACAGGGCTGCACCCGGCTTCGACCGGACGAAGTCCTTATCATCTCCAGCAGGACCGAGGAGTCTTTCGACAGCCGGTATTTCGGTCCGGTGCAGACAGGTGACATTATCGGCAGGGTCGCCTTCATCGGAAACCTCCCCATCACGATGCCGCCGGCCTGCGTCAGACAGGACATATGCTCGCATCAAATCAGGTCGCTTCAGCCTTATCCGCTCCTACTGACAAAACGGGCGCCAAGCATGCGTGCAACACGTCCATCTCGCACCTGGCGCAATGCGCGCGACCCCGGATAATCCGTTTGCCCCCCGACTGGGCCGGCTACGATCCACGCGTCCTCGCGGGCGGCAAATAACCTATCTCTCCCGCATGGCAAAGGCATTCTCGATCTATGGCGGCCCACGTCGCTCACAGGTCGGGATGCGCCGCAGGAGCGGGGACCGCAATGGACGCCGCCGGGTCATCGTCAAAACGCGCACGGTCCGCATGGCGGCATCGAGTCGGTCTGCGCTGATGAAGCATATTGGCTATATCAGGCGAGACTCGGCCCTTTCAAAGGAGGATCGTGGCCAGCTGTTCGACCGAGACAGCGACACGGCCGATAGCAGGCCATTTGTCGAGGACGCCTCCACGGACCGCCATCATTACCGGTTCATCATATCGCCCGAGGAAGGCGCCGAACTGGCTGATCTCAAGCCCTTTGTCCGCGATCTGGTCGGCCAGATGGAGAAAGACCTCGCAACACGGCTTGAATGGATTGGCGCCGAGCATCACGACACAGGGCGACCTCATGTCCACCTCATTGTCCGTGGCAGGCATCAGGACGGGCAGGATCTGAAGATACCCCAAGAGTATCTCTATCATGCCGTTCGGGAACATGCCGAAGACCTGATCACGCTCGAACTCGGTCCCGAGACCGCGCTCGAGGTGGACCGCAAGCGCCAGGCTGAACCTGCCTCTGAACGCCTCACACGCATCGATTCCGTCCTGGAAAGGCAGTCCGATCCCGACGGCTTGTTTGAACTTAAAAGCAGCCCGGTCGATCTGCGCGCGCAACATGCAGCTCGGCTGAGAACGCTGGAACGCCTCGGCCTTGCAGACAAGCGCGGCTCAGGGCGATGGCTTCTCGATCCCGATTTCAAGACAGTCCTGACATCCCTCGGCGAGCGCCAGGACAGGTTCGACATCCTGAACCACGCCATTGCCAGGACAGGCGGCCGGCGCATTGACGCCGATGGCGTATTAGACAGCGCTGACCCTGATGCCCGCAGCGTGACGGGCGCCGTGCTTGAGACCGGCAAGCATGGGATCATGCAGGATCGGCCATACATTGTCATTGATGGTCTCGACGGACGCGCGGTATTCGTTGAAACTGGCAGCACTGAGCCGGCAAACTTGCGCCAGGACATGATCATAAGTCTCGCGCCGGCCAACAGAGCGCCGGAGGCGACTGACCGCGCCATTGACCAGATCGCACGCAAGAATGGCGGACTGTATTCAGCAGCCTTTCACCAGAAGGACGATCCGCGCGTGACCGCTGAAACGCTGAGGCGGCACGTCATGCGGCTCCAGGCAATGGTCCGGCCGGCAAACCTGCACCGTTCATCAGATGCCGTCTGGACCATTCCAGACGACTATCTTCAAAAAGTGCAAACCTGCGAGCCCGGGGATGCCCGGATGCGCAAGCCGTTTATCCGGATTGAGTCCACGCTGAGCCTTTCGGCCCAGATCAAAGCGCTCGGACTGACCTGGATAGACACATTCGTGCCGTCCGCTGACATGCTGCACGGATTTGGCAATCAGACCGCAGACGCCCAATTGATGCGACGCACCTTCCTCGCCGAAATCGGCATCGCACCGGATAATGGCAAGCCACTGACCCCGGAGCACAAGGCTGAACTTATCCGCAGGGACCTGGCGCAGGCGGGTCAGACCCTGAGACAGACCATAGGCAAGCCCTACGCCCCTTCACCGACACGAGGAGAGGTCGCCGGGATCTACCGTGGACCCGTGGCCAGGATCAGCGGAAAATTTGCTGTCATCGAGCGCGCGCTTGATTTCACGATCCTGCCATGGCGTGACGGACTCGAGCGTAGCCGCGCCATGGCGGTATCCGTCCGGCTGCAATCTGGATCAGCATCCTGGACCACAGCTCAGCGCGGTCTCACGATCTGACACGCGCAAAACACGCGTGGCGCCTGGGCAGACGAGGCCCTGACCCCTGGGCGAGGTGCAGGGCGCCTCCCGGATAAAAAAGTCACGCTGCAATCGCTACGCTATTTAACCCGAAAGGTGCGCAATTGCGCGCGATATGCCCTTTATTGCCCTGTTTTTACATAATTTTATCTCTTCCCCAAAAGAGCTCCTCTCGCGCAAATAGGCGCATGAAACCGCACACAAACCTGTCCTGGCAAGTCCTCAGTGTCGCCGCGATCATCGTCCTGGCGCTTTGGACAGCAACCCAATCGACCGCAGCATCCCTCGGCTGGTCCAGACGCCTCGGCGAGCCGTGGTTTGTGCTCTTCGACTGCCCCGTCTATGCGCCATGGGCCTTTTTTGGCTGGTGGTTTGCCTTTGATGCCTACGCGCCCGACATATTTGATCGCGGCGGAAAGATTGCTGCCTCAGGCGGCCTGCTCGCCTTTTTGTTCGCTGTCAGCTCATCCATCCTGCGTGCCCGTTGGAACAAGCATGTCACAACCTTCGGCTCGTCACGCTGGGCGGAGAAACGAGATATGCGCAAAGCCGGCATCCTCGGACCTGGCGGCGTATTTCTGGGCGTGACCCCTGGCGCGTATCTGCGCCATGATGGGCCTGATCACGTGATCGCGTTTGCCCCTACACGTTCAGGAAAAGGCGTCGGTCTCGTCATTCCCACCCTCCTGTCCTGGACCCATTCGGCTGTCGTCCACGATATCAAGGGCGAGAACTGGCAGGTCACCTCCGGGTGGCGGGCCCTTTTCTCCGACTGTGTCCGGTTTGACCCGACGGACAAGACCTCAGCGCGCTTCAATCCCTTGATGGAAGTCCGCAAGGGCGATCGGGAAGTCAGTGATGTTCAGAATATTGCCGATATTCTGGTGGATCCCGAAGGCGTCCTTGAACAGCGCAATCACTGGGAGAAGACGGCCCACTCCCTCCTTGTCGGCGTCATCCTCCACATCCTTTATGCCGACAGTGAAAAAACGCTCGCACGAGCAGCCAGCTTTCTCTCCGATCCTGACAGATCGTTCCGCGCCACGCTCGCGATCATGATGCATACAAATCACGTTGGCACCGATGACGCTCCGTGCACCCATCCCGTCGTCGCGCAATGCGCCCGCGAACTGATGAACAAGTCTGAGAATGAACTCTCCGGCGTCCTCTCGACAGCCATGAGCTTCCTGTCCCTTTACCGCGACCCCGTCATCGCCGAGGTCACGTCTCAATGCGATTTTCGCATACGCGATCTGGTGGAGGGTACGCGCGCGCTCTCCCTGTTCCTTGTGGTACCTCCATCCGACCTCTCGCGCACGAAGCCCCTCATCCGGCTATTGCTAAATCAGATCGGCCGACGGCTGATGGAACACGAAGGCGGATCTGACCGGCGCCGCGTGCTGTTTCTTCTGGACGAGTTTCCTGCCCTCGGTCGTCTCGAATTCTTCGAGAGCGCCCTTGCCTACATGGCCCATTATCGCCTGAAGGCCTTTCTGATCACCCAATCCCTTAACCAGATCGAAAAGGCCTATGGCCCGGCCAATGCGATCCTCGACAATTGTCATGTCAGGGTGGCGTTTGCGACCAATGACGAGCGAACGGCCAGACGGATTTCCGATGGCCTGGGGACCAAGACCGAACAACGCGCGATGAAGAATTATGCCGGCCACCGGCTCGCACCCTGGCTGTCACACAAAATGGTATCGCGCCAGGAGACGGCCCGGCAGCTTCTGACCCCGGGCGAAGTCATGCAACTGCCCGCCTCTGATGAACTCATTCTCCTCTCTGGCTGCCCGCCAATCCTCGCAAAGAAACTTCGCTATTACGCTGATCGCAATTTCATTGAGCGTCTCAGGACGCCTCCGCTCCAGGACAAGGGACTTGCCGCTCCCCGCAGCGATGACTGGAAGGGCCATGTCCGCACGGTCCATGAAGATCTGCTGGACACGGATCGTGTAGCCAATCTGTCGGCTGATTCGGTCGCCAACGCGGTCGACAATGGCGGTCATGGTTTTGAACAGGCCGGCAAGCCGGTCCGTCCGGCGCAGCCCCGGCGCCCTGCCCAACCGCATCGACCTTTGCAGGCCGGTCTGTTTGACGCGATCCAGATTGCGGACGGCATCGAGACCACAAGAGGCGTAGACCTGACAGGTCGGGGCGACAGATGAAAACACGCATCCAGGCTGCGATCTCTCCGGAAAATCTTGCGCGGCTGCAAGCCATGGCCGCTCGCCCGAGCCTGTCAGAGAGCAAAGTCGTCGACATGGCCCTGGCAGCCTTCTTCGCTGGCGATACCGACGACCAGAGGGACGCGGCCATCGCACGGCGCCTCGACCGTATGACCCGCCAGTTTGGTCGCCTTGAGCGCAATGACCTGATACTCACAGAGACGCTCTCGACCTTTGTCAGGTATTTCCTGACCGTCACACCCCCTGTGCCCGTCAGCCAGCTCGATGCGGCCCGCGCAAAGGGTGACCTGCGCTTCGATCTCTTTGTACGTCAGGTCGCCGAGGCGCTGCAGTCCGGTGACCGTATCCTGCACAATGCCATCGAGGATTTTACGGCAGAGTGCGGCGATTTTGCCTCTGACCCGGAACCCGGGCGCCAGGACGCGCAGCGTGATAGCGATGCGTGAGTCTGTCTCCCGGTCCCGCGCGCGTGACATGCTGGCGACGGCCTTCGGACCTGTCATCATGAGCGCGCTCAATGATCCTTGTGTGATCGAGATCATGCTTAATCCCGACGGCCATCTCTGGATCGAGCGTCAGGGCGCGCATCAGACAGACTGTGGCGGCCTCATGGCTGCTGAACATGCCGAGCGCGCGATCCGGCTGGTTGCAACACTTGGTGGCCGCGAACTCACGCCGACGAGCCCGATTGTCTCTGCCGAACTCCCCATGGGCGGCGAGCGTTTCGAGGCCGTGATGCCGCCTGTCACACCAGGCCCCTGCTTTTCAATCCGCCGTCCTGCGCAGCGCATCATCCTGCTCGATGATTATGTCACCTCAGGCGCCATGTCGGCGCATTATGCCAGCGCCCTGCGCAAGGCTGTACGTGAGCGCGCGAACGTGCTGGTCGTCGGCGGCGCAGGGTCCGGCAAGACGACGCTCGCCAATGCCCTGCTTGCAGAGATCGCCCGGACCGGCGACCGGCTGGTCATCCTGGAAGACACGCGCGAACTCGTCTCGACAGCGCCGAACCTTGTGCGCTTGCGCACGCAACCGGGATCGGTCACGCTCGCAGAGCTCGTCCGCTGCACGCTGCGCCTGCGTCCCGACCGGATCATCATTGGCGAGGTCCGCGGCGCCGAAGCCCTCGACATGCTTAAGGCCTGGAATACAGGCCATCCAGGCGGCATCGCCACCCTGCATGCCAATTCTGCTCTTGGCGGCCTCTCGCGGCTTGAACAGCTCATTGGCGAGGGCGCTGTCCGGATCCCGCACGAACTGATCGCCGAGACAATCGACTGCGTTGTCTACATCAGCCGGCGCGCGGGGGCACATCGCGTCGAAACCGTGGCCCTCATGAACGGGCTGGGTTGCGACGGTTACGACCTCAGCCCTGTCCAGCCGAGCTTTGAACTCGTGCTGCCGAGCCTGCCTTTCACTGAACCCCTTCATTCAACCGCTCCTGAAAGGACACATCCCAAATGAACAAGGATCATGTAAAATTACTCGCCCTCGCAGGGCTCATGGCCGCGCTCTCACTACCGGCCCACGCCGCTGGATCAGGTATGCCATGGGAAGCTCCACTGCAATCGGTCCTGGAATCCATTGAAGGTCCTGTATCGAAGATACTCGCCACGATCGTCATCATCCTGACCGGCCTCGGCCTGGCTTTCGGCGAGAGCGGCGGAGGCATGCGCAAGCTCCTGCAGATCGTCTTTGGCCTGTCGATCGCATTCGCTGCGACCTCGTTCTTTCTCTCCTTCTTTTCGTTCGGTGGCGGGGCGACCCTCTGATGACGAACACGCGCGCCCTGCCCGATGGCTACTGCGTCCCGGTGCATCAATCCCTGACAGCGCCGATCCTGCTGGCAGGTGCCCCGCGACTGGCGACAATTGCCAATGGCACGCTCGCAGCGGGGCTGGGCGTCGGCCTGCAGCTCTGGGGGGTCGGGCTCGTGTTCTGGATCATTGCGCAGGGCATCTGCGTGTTTGCAGCGCGCCGCGACCCGCAATTTACCGAAGTCCTCGTTCGGCATATCCGCCACAGGAGCTATTACGAATGTTGAATCTCGCTGAATACCGCCGGCGGCCCACTTCGCTCGCCGACTATCTGAAATGGGCCTGTCTCGTCGCCCCCGGCATTGTCCTCAACAAGGATGGCAGCCTCCAGCGCACGATTGCCTATCGTGGACCTGACCTTGAAAGCGTCACGCCCGAAGAACGGGTCTCGGTGACGGCCCGTATGAATAATCTTTTGCGCCGGTTCGGATCCGGATGGGCCCTTCACATCGAAGCAAGCCGCAGGCCCTCGGTCACCTATCCCACGAACGCCTGGCGCGACGGCGCCGCCTGGCTCGTCGATGAGGAACGCCGCGCTGCCTTCGAAGAAGATGGGCGGCATTTCGAAACCGATTGCTTCCTGACCCTGACCTGGATGGCACCCGCTGATCGAACCGCCCGGATCGAACGTCTTTTCATCGAGGATCCGGCGGATGCCGCGACAGCTTTCTGGAGCGAGCATATTGGCTATTTCGAAACAGAAACGTCGAGGGCATGCGACCTGATGGCCGACATGATGCCGGAGGCCCGTTTCCTCGACGATGCCGAGACACTGACCTATTTGCATGCCTGCATTTCGGTGAACCGTCACGTGCTTGAGGCACCTGACCTTCCCATGTGCCTTGATGCCCTGCTTGCCGATACGCCCCTGACCGGCGGCCTTGTTCCGAGGCTGGGCGAGGAGACATTGAAAGTGGTGACGATAAATGGCTTCCCGGCGACCGGCGAGCCAGGTCTCCTGTCCGAACTCGACCAGCTTGGATTTGCCTATCGCTGGGTCACGCGGTTCCTTCCGCTCGACAGGTCGGACGCTGAAAAGACATTGAACGCCTATGTCCGGAACTGGTTTGCCAAACGCCGTTCGCTCACGTCCTACCTGCGCGAAATTCTCACCAGCGAACCTGCCACGCTCGTCAATAACGATGCCGGCAACCAGGCGGCCGATGCCGATCAGGCCCTGCAGGCGCTCGGCGCCGGCCATGTCGCATTCGGTTACTGCACGATCGCTGTCGTGGTGCGCCACCGCGATCCGGATTTGGCAGAAGATCAGATGCGCGCCATAGAACGAGTGGTCAGGGCACGCGGCTTCGCCTGCGTCTGCGAGAGCGTCAATGCCGTTGAAGCCTGGCTTGGAACGCTTCCGGGCGAGGCCAATGCCAATGTCCGCCAGCCCCTTCTGAATACCGTAAACCTCGCCCATATGGCACCGCTCTCCTCGGTCTGGGCAGGACCCGAGCGCAACACACACCTCGCAGGTCCGCCGCTGCTGATGGCGCGGTCGGCCAGTTCGACCCCTTTCAGGCTCGTCACGCACCAGGGTGATGTCGGGCACATGATGGTGGTGGGACCGACCGGGTCCGGCAAGTCGGTGCTGCTGTCCCTGCTGGCGCTCCAGTTTCGCCGCTACAGCCAGGCCCAGGTCTTCATCTTCGACAAGGGGGCATCGGCGCGCTGCGCGACATTGGCCCTTGCGGGCACCTGGTACGCGCTCGGCCTTGACGGCGATATCGCATTCCAGCCGCTGCGGGACATAGACAGCGAGGCCGGACGTGCAGCCGCGCAGACCTGGGTTCTCGGTCTTGTCACGCAGGAAAGCGTCGCCGTAACCCCGCAGGTCAAGCAGGCCGTCTGGAGCGCGCTGCAAAGTCTTGGCGCCGCGCCGGCCAGGCAACGCACGCTGAGCGGCCTTGCCGCGCTCCTGCAAACACCTGAGCTGCGACAGGCCCTGGAACCCTATACGCTTGCGGGTCCCTATGGCGCCCTGCTTGACGCAGACACCGATCAGCTTGCCGGCGGCGATGTTCTCTGTTTCGAAATGGAGGAGTTGATGCATGACAGGCGACTTGCCGCTCCCGTGCTTGCCTATCTTTTTGCGCGTCTCGACGCGCGGTTCGATGGCCGGCCCACCTTGCTTGTCCTCGACGAGGCCTGGCTCTTTCTGGATCATCCGATGTTTGCCGGACGATTGCGCGACTGGCTGAAGACCTTGCGCAAGAAGAATGTCTCGGTCGTATTTGCAACGCAAAGCCTTGCAGACATTGCCACGAGCTCAATTGCACCGACCCTGGTCGAAAGCGCTCCAACCCGCATCTTCCTCGCGAACGCCCGCGCAGAGGAGCCCGCGCAACAGGCTGCCTACCAGGACTTTGGCCTCAACCCGCGCCAGGTGGAGCTGATCGCGCGTGCGACGCCAAAGCGCGACTACTATGTCCAGTGTCCGGACGGAAATCGCCTGTTCGACCTCGAACTCGGGCCTGTCGCGCACGCGTTCTGCGCATCTGGCTCAAAAGCCGATCACGCGCTCATGACAGACATCCTGGCGACAACCAGCCCGCAGCACTTTGCGTCAGCCTGGCTCCAGGCACGCGGTCTTGGCTGGGCAGGCGAACTGATAAGAGCGGAGGACGCCCTGTCATGCGCCGCCGAATAATCTCACTTGTGCTCGCCGGGAGCGCCGTCTCCCTTCTGGCCGCTCCACCTGCAGAGGCACTGCTCGGGGTCGGTGACGTCGTCCTCGATCCGACAAACCTCGTGCAGAATATCCTGACGGCGACCCACACGCTCGAGCAGCTCAACAATCAGATCGTGCAGCTCCAGCATGAAGCCCAGATGCTGGTGAACCAGGCCGAGGACCTCAAACGTCTCGACTATGCCTCGATTGAACACCTCAAACGCCTGCTCGAACGGATCGACACGCTGATGCGCACCGCTGGGGAGGTCAGCTATGAAATCCAGGCCTCTGAGGGCCAGTATGCCGAAGCGTTCCCGGAGACCTACCAGGACCTCTCCAATGCCGCGATCCTCTCTGAAGCGGCCGATCAGGTCCGCATCACACGCAACGCTTTGCGGGCATCCATTCAGGTCCAGTCGGCCATTGTAACGTCCATCGCCGACGCCCGCGAAACGCTGACCGATCTGGTTGACGAAAGCCAGGCAGCAACGGGCAACCTGTCCGTTGCCCAGGCCGGCAACCAGCTCATGGCGCTTGTCATCGAACAACAGATGCAGATGCAGCAACTGATGGCGGCGCAATACCGGATGACCAGTCTTGAAGAGACGCGCGCGGCCGCCATCAGTCAGCAGGCCAGCGTCCGACACCAGCGCTTCCGCGGCGACGGTGTCGCCTATACGCGGAAGTAGCGTCATGGACGACCTCAGTGTAATCGACCAGTTCGTTGCGACATTCTCCACCTATATCGATAGCGGCTTCGGCTTGCTGCAACCCGACGTCGCCTACCTGACCAGCACGCTGATTGCGATCGACATTGCGCTGGCGGGCCTGTTCTGGGCCATGGGGCCTGACACCGATATTGTCGGGCGTTTCCTGAAGAAGGTCCTCTATGTGGGCGCCTTTGCCTTCATACTCGGCAATTTTGCGCTCCTGTCCGATATGGTCTTTGCCAGTTTTGCGCAGCTCGGGCTCAACGCGACAGGCGGTACGATCACGGCTGATGATGTCATGAAGCCAGGCTTCGTTGCCGCGACCGGGTATGAGGCAGCCCTGCCCTTGCTTGACGAGATCGAGAAGCTGACCGGCCCGGTCGCATTCTTCCAGAACATCGTGATCATCATTGTCCTCTTCCTTGCCTGGGCGATCACGCTCCTGGCCTTCTTCCTCCTCGCCATCCAGCTCTTTGTCACGATTATCGAGTTCAAGCTGACGACCCTTGCCGGCTTCGTGCTCATCCCGTTCGCGCTCTGGAACAAGACAAGCTTTCTGGCCGAGAAAGTGCTCGGCAATGTCATCGCATCCGGTATCAAGCTCATGGTGCTGGCCCTCATACTCGGCATCGGGTCCACGCTTTTTTCCGCCATCACGTCGACCTTCCAGCCAGATGCAGTGACGCTTGAGCAGGCCGCCTCGGTCATTCTCGGATCGCTCTCGCTCCTCGCTCTTGGCCTGTTCGGTCCAGGTATTGCCACTGGCCTCGTATCGGGTGCTCCGCAACTTGGCGCAGGCGCTGCCATTGGCACGGCCGCTGGCGTCGCTGCTGGAACGGTCGCTGGCGTAAGTCTTGCCAGGACAGGCATCGGCGCGGCAGCGGGCCAGACCCGCAGTGCGGTCGGCGCCGCAGCGTCAATGGCGGGCGGCGCGCGCACGGCCTATCAAATGCGTGCCGCCGCCTCTGGCAGAACAGGATCAGGCGCAGCAATGGCCGGCATGAGCGGGATCGCCCAGGCAGGCATGCATGCCGCGCGGACTGGCGCAGTCGGCATCGCCCGCCGCGCCGGCGGCAATCTTCAATCGCGCCATACCGCCGGAGCCCGGTCCGCTTTCAGGGCGACAGGCGGCCAGGGCGTACCGGACGCACCTGCGACGGGAGCCCAGGATACCTCGCCGGCATGGGCCCGGCATATCCGGCGCACGCAGGGCCTGCGCGATGCGCAGATGATGGCCATTTCTGCGGTGCGGGACGGTGACAGGCCCGGCGGCGGCCTGTCGATCGAACTCAGAAGCGATGAGGACTGAGATGAGGTTCTGGAACCGGCCATCCCCACGTTATGGCGACACACAAAAGCCTGTCACCCCCTACCAGCGGGCAGCGCAGGCCTGGGACGACCGGATCGGTTCGGCCCGGGTGCAGGCCGCCAACTGGCGGCTTGCGGCACTGGCCAGTCTTGCACTTTCCTTTGCCCTCGCAGGCGGTCTCATCTGGCGTTCAACCCAGTCGATTGTCACACCCTATATCGTCGAACTGACAGGTGAAGGTGCCGTGCGTGCTGTCGGCCCGGCCGAGGGGCAATACACGCCAACCGATGCACAGATCGCTTTCCACCTGGCAGAATTTGTCCGCAACACCCGTTCGATTTCGATCGATCCGGTCATCGTCCGGCAAAACTGGCTGAAGGCCTATGCCTATGCAACCGACCGGGCCGCGGCCACGCTCAATGATTATGCGCGCGACAATGATCCGTTTGCAGACATAGGAAAACGATCGGTCTCTGTCGACGTGACGAGTGTCGTGCGCGCCTCTGACGACAGCTTCACCGTGCGCTGGCGTGAAACAACCTATCGCAGCGGCGCGGAGACCGGCCAGTCCATGCATACCGGCATATTCTCCATCGTGATTGACCCGCCCCGCACGGAAGAGGCCCTGCGGGCCAATCCGCTCGGCCTCTATGTCCATGGTCTCAACTGGTCGAAAGATCATCAATAGGAGCATCTATCCCATGCATCGTCCTGTCCTTGCCTTCCTTGCATGCGCGGTCCTTGTGGCGTGCGAGTCCCTTCCGGCCAATGTGGGTCCGGACATCATGCTCGATGCACCAGACCGTGTCGAAGATCTCCATCTGCCCTTTGACGAGGACACCGAAGACCTGGCCAGCATGGACGGGCGGTCAGACCCTCTCCTTCAGACGGCCAGTGCGCCGGACGATATTGCCATTCCCATGCAGGGCCACGTCCTGCCAATGCCCGTAGAATCTGCCGCCCCCTTGTTAAAGCCCTACGAGGCCATCGAGGCGGCGAATGGCAAGGCGACCATGGAGCCCTCCACTGACAATTACATGAACGCGATCCAGGTCTACCCCTACCGTATTGGCGCTCTCTACCAGGTCTATTGCGCGCCCGAACAGATCACTGACGTGGTGCTGCAGCCTGGCGAAGAACTTGTCTCTGTCTCTGCAGGTGACACGGTGCGCTGGGTGCTTGGAGACACGGTCTCAGGCACGGGCACGCAGGCTCAGGCGCATATCCTGATCAAGCCGACCCAGGCCGGCCTCAAGACAAATCTCGTCATTACAACGAGCCTTCGTGCCTACCATCTGGAAATGCACGCGTTCGAAGAGACCTATATGGCGGCCGTGTCCTGGCGCTATGCAGATCAGCAGCTGATGACGCGGGTCATGCGCGCGGACAGCGTCCCGGCGCCTGTTGCGTCATCGACCGGTTCATTGCCGATCGAGCGGCTGAAATTTCGCTACGATCTCTACGGCGACTTTCCGCACTGGCGGCCCGAACGCGTGTTCGATGATGGCCGCAAGGTCTATATCCAGTTTCCGGACCGGCTCGACCAGGGCGAGGCGCCAGCGCTCTTTGTCGTCGGACGGGACGGCAAGTCCCAACTGGTAAACTATCGCATGTCTGGCACCTATTTTGTCGTCGACCGGCTGTTTGCCCGCGCCGAATTGCGTCTTGGCGAAAAACACCAGGATGTCGTGACGATCCTGCGCAATGACCTTGGTGCCACACGGCCATGACAGACACACCCCCTCCCTCAGACCCGCCATTGGAGATCCGTGGCCGCCCGCGGCCTGTCAAACGGTTCTCCAGACGCGCACTCATCCTCTTGCTCGGTACCGCCAGCGCGATCGTGCTGGGTTCACTCTGCTTTGCGCTGCGCGGAAACGGGAAGGATGCCGCCGGTCCCGTTCGTGAACTCTATCGCACCGGGCACAATCCGACCGCGGATGCCCTGGCAGCGCTGCCTGCATCCTACGAAGAGCTCCGGCCGGCGCCCGACATGCTCGGCCCTCCCTTGCCGGGGGATCTCGGCGCGCCCATCCTGAAAGCACAGCGTGAAGGTCGCCTGGGAGGGCTGGAGGATGCCCCGGAAAGCGATCACCTGCGTGAAGAGGCAGCTGCGATGGAGACCGAGCTGCGCGCGCGCCAGTCGGCGCTCGCTGAATCTGCCAGAACAAGCGGCATATTCTTCAAGCGCGGACCAGACATCGGGCGTCCGCGCACTGAAGCTCCGCTTGCCGCCGCACCGGTCCGCGCCATGCCGCGTCCTGATCTCTCCGCCTTTGCGGCATCTGAGCAGGGCACGTTCGGGTCATCCGTCGGTATGGATCCCAACCGCCAGGTTTCCAAAGAGGCATTTCTGAGCGGTGAGGCGGATCCAGAAATCTACAATCCACACCAGTTGGAGAGACCCGTATCACCCTATCAGTTGATGGCAGGGACGATCATTCCCGCGACCCTTCTGACCGGCGTCAACTCCGACCTTCCAGGGCAAGTCATCGCTCAAGTGACCAGTCCGGTCTATGACACGGTCACGGGCGCCCACGTACTCGTACCGCAGGGCTCACGCCTGATCGGGCGCTATGACAGCGTGATCGCCTTCGGCCAGTCGCGCGTGCTCCTGGTCTGGAGCCGGATCATCATGCCGGATGGCGCCTCGATCCGGATCGACTCGCTCGCCGGCGTCGACGCTCGCGGATACGCAGGGCTTGAAGACACGGTCGATTATCATTCCCGCAAACTCCTTCAGGGCGTCGTGCTTTCCACCCTGCTGGGCGTCGGTACGGAACTCGCAAGTGATGATGAGGGCGATATTGCCCGGGCCCTTCGCCGCTCGGCTCAGACTGGCGCGGACCAGGCGGGCCAGGACATCGTGCGCCGCAACCTCGATGTCCAGCCGTCGATCACGATACGCCCCGGCTGGCGCCTCGGTGTCCTGGTCAACAAGGACATTGTATTTCGCTAGCACAACACGATCTCAGAAGCGCAAGAGCACGCTCAAGATCATCGGCACGCGATTGCACCAAAGACACGTCACTGATTCCAGGTTCGTGTGCCACACGGCAGCGGTCTGCATCAGCAATGGTCTTCGGAATACGGGGGCAGGTGTTCAAGTCACCTTAGCGTCACCATTTTTCTCTAATAATTACAAAGAATCGGCGGACTTTTTCGAGTGATCGTATGGTCACTTATTTTTGTGTCCGCACTTTGTCCGCACCGAATGGCAGGCGCTGCAAAGTTGACTGGGGTGAGCTTTTCAGGTGCTTGCTGTCGGTGAGGGGCAAGAGTTCGATAAAAAGGCTATCTGTATTAGCGCTTCCCCATTGTCGCCAATCCCGCGATCAGCGTCCGAGAAGACACGACGCGATCTCGCTCCGCCATCGGCCGTGAGGTGCGAGGAGGTCGTGTCCGTGTCCGCTGCTAATTTCTTTCACAACTCTGTCGCCGACTTGCAGCCACGAATCGTTAAATTGTACATATCGACACATCATTATTAGAATCTTGGCAAAGCACAATTGATGCCAAAATGAGCGTCGAGGCACTTTTTGACGGGATCAATCGTATGCGGCTGCTGAATAGTCCGCGAATGCGACCTGTACGATCTCTTCCAGTTCGGCGATTTCCGCATCGGTCAGCTTGGCGAAAGCGCGTGTCCGCCTCGCCTTGGACAGATGGCCGTTGTTCTGCTGAACAAACATGATGAAATCCTTGGCCAGACGGTCCGGCATTTCGACACGGTTCATGATATTACGTTCAGCGTCATCATGGGCGCGAAGATAGGCGATTTCCCTTGGGAGATCGGTCTCGATGGTTCGCTGGACGCAGGCATACAAGAACTCCGCCGCCTCTGTTGCGTCGAAGTAGCGATAGAGATCGCCCGTGTCATTGAGCACTTCGACATTGCGCTCAGGCGTGGCGCGCCAATCGATGAATGGCATCAACGGAGCGGAGTAGGCTTGCAGCGTTGCCCTGTATTCGTCGATCCGGTCGAGCATGACGCTGGAGACCGGAAACACCATGCCCGCAGGCGCAAATTTCCGTTCGGCCAGAACATGATGGATCAGGCAGCGGTGCAGGCGCCCGTTTCCGTCTTCGAGCGGGTGAATATAGACAAAGCCGAACGCAAGAACGGCCGCCTGAATGACTGCATCGACCTTCGTTACGCGCAACCGATTGTTGCAAGTGTTCCAGGCAAGCATCATGTCCGGCAGATCGTCCGGTCTTGCACCAATGAATTCGGGCAGAGGATCCTGATTGTGGTCGCGTTCACCCAGAAACACACCGGCAGTCCGATACCCGACCGAAGTGAAGCGGTCGTCTCCCAGCAGAATATTGTGTAGCCGATAGATCTCCGTCTGGTTCATTGGGCGTTTGCCGGCCTCCTTGATGGCGTTGGCCCAGCGTTCAAGACGGTTGCGCGGGGGACGTTCGCCCTCGATTGCAAAACTCGCCTGACTGTCTGCCAGAAGCATGAAGCTGGCTGCTCGGGAAATCAGATGCGCGCCGGTCTGGCCCACGGTTTCCTGCGCTGCGTGTGCAAGGTCTCTGGCAATGAAGCCTTGCAGAGCCTCGGTTCTGCGCACGATCGGGCAGAAACCCTTGCTGCCCAGCAGATTGTCCCTGACGCGGTGGCGCTGCGAAAGATGCGGACGATCAAGGGTAATATAGTCACCGGGATCAAGCGCATCGACCGCCGCGATGCTTGCTGCGTCAGGGATATCCAGTTTCTGGCCCGTGAACTCTTCGTAGAAGAACCAGAGCCTGCGGGCGAATACGCCTGTTGGTGCGCTTGCAATATAGGCTTCAAGGGGTTTCGGGCCGAGGGCATCGAATGCGCGCTTCAGAATCAGAAGGTCGAATGTTTCGTTGCGGAGCGCGAAGACTATGTGGGCGATTGGATCCTCGCCCGGATTGTATCTCTTGTCGAACAGCCGCCAAGGTCCTTCGCGCCGCTGACTTCCGCTGATATGGCCCGACGAGACACAGGCGGGATCGCGTACAGGTGCCTCAAGCCCGAGACCGTGCACGAGGGCGGCCCATCCGATGAGGTGGGAGTTTTCCGGGAGCGGTTCGTCCTGGAAGCTGGCGGGAGAGGCTGAAAGGAAGGCCATGCGTCGAAAAACTCTTATTGGTGTCGAAATACGATTGTATTTTTGCAGTATCGTCGAAAAAGAACAATTACTCGATAACGTCGAGAACTGCAATCAATCATCGAAAATGACGTCAAAAGATACCGATTCGTCGAAAAACACATTAACTATGCGTGCTTGATCCCATTAGTCCATAGGCCAACTCATCCTGTCGAAACACCCAATGCGGCTGCCACCATGTCCGATCCATCATAGGCGCAGTGCTCACGCGGTATCTCAATGAACTGCTTTCAAACATGTATCTGTCCAGTCGCGCATCGAATCCACTCACTTGTGCAAGCCCGCCAGTTTAACTCATTGTGCTTTTGCTCATCCATAGTGAGGCTCTGAGTCACAAATCAAACTAAACTCAGGCTGAGCACCTTCGTTTGGCAAGCCTCCTGACTTCTCGCTCGTGTGCGAGGCGCTCGCCCAGCTTAGATCTGTATCTCCCTATCCTTGCGAGCGCCTGCAAATTCGTAGCCCAGGCCGGCGTGTCGCCTCCGGATTGATCGCGCCAGCATGCTAAACCGTGAGCTGCGCCCGGCGCGTTTGTCACGGTCTGGAAATCACAGTCTGTGATCTCAGCCCGGCTCGTTCGCTATCGAATTTCCGCACTGAGTGACTTGCATTCCGAATCAGACGGAGCCGCGCTCCGAATTGGACGGCAGGCCATGCAAGAAAAGTCACAAGCCAAGGCGCGCCATGCCGAGCCGTGCGTGCTGGGCGCCCTCAGCGATACGCGCATCGTTGCACTGATGGGCCCGCGCCGGTAGGGCAAGACAACGCTGGCGCGCAAAATCGCTGCCGACAGGAAGATGAGTTTCGAAACGCTTGATGACGAACAATTCCGGCAGTTTGCGAATGACGATCCGGGCGGTTTCATGCGCGGCCTCGACCATGCCGTGATCGATGAAGTGCAGACCGGTAACTGTGCGGGTTCCGCAAAGGATGTTGCTGCCGAGCGCACTCGTGTACCCAAGGCAACGGATATCAAGCCTGAAGATCTCGCAGCGGCCATCAAGGCGACTTTCGAACGCCGCGACACGCCGGTCCCAACCGAACGCCCACCTGGATTGAGCCAGGAATTTGCAGAAGCCCCCGTTAAGATCGCACAGTGGACGGCCTATTCCGAAGCCACTGAACTTTGCGGGATTTCGCTCAGCGATGTCATAGATGAAATCTGGACCTTCATCTCTGAGGTCACTCGAAAAGGGACGACAAATTCGGAGCTCTGATCCGGCTCCGGTCGCAATTGAAAACGCCATCGCACCGAACGCCCTCAGCTTGGATCTCGCATAAAGGCGATGGGGTATTCGACGATAAAAATGCTGACCGGTTTGACGCATTTGCGACCACTTGGTCGACTTCGTACCCAAAGCTGGCAGTGGCCTTTACCGAGATCGCAAGCAACCACGGGTCGCACGCGCAACGCGAGCGCCTCGACCATCGTATGCGTCAGGAACTGAGCGTATGAGCAAGTGTTCAGTTTATGGACCGGCACATCCCCTAATGCTATAATTGAAGTCTCCACTTAGTTGTGCAGGCGCTTAGCGCCACCGGCACTGTCAGCACGATTGACGTCGGTACCAAACGTGTGAGGACGAGGGTTTTTACGCCTGCTATTCGGCTGATAATGTGATCGATAAACTGGAGTTTTATCGATCATGGTCTGGAACTCGCAACTTAGCGAACGGCCTCAATTTGCCCGGGACCGGCAGAAGCTCGCCGCGCGCGAGGCAAGATTCCTGGAACAGGCGGGCGTCCTGATAGGTACCTCCCGCCATATTTCAGACGACGGCCGGATCGGACGCGCCTTCTCCGAAAAAGCACTCGCGCAGGGTCGTCAGCGGCCGGTCTTTACTTCCCTGGCCGGCGCACTGCTGCGCCATCGGGACTATTACCTCGAACTGGAACTGGCGAGCCGGACGTTGAATGCGGATCGCTGGCTGGACCGGTTCGCGGACATCGCACTTGAAGCTCAGGACAGAAGCCGCCGGCATGTCGATTTCATGCTCGCAAAGACCCGGCTTTTCGATCGGCTTGAGGGACAGTTGAATGAGCGGCAGGAAAAAGCGCTGCTGCGGATGTTCGCCGAAGGCATCGACGGGTTCAGGGGCGGCCTCAGCGCGAAAAACTACATTACGATCACGGGTACACCGACGGCCACCGCTACACGGGACCTTGCGGACATGGTCAATTAGGCCGCTCTCATCCGTCAGGGCGAACTCAAGGCGACCCGGTATTTTCTGAACCTGGACTGAGGGACTGAAGGGGCTCAGGGCAACGGACCGAAACAATTGAATTGTTGCCGACTGCCCCGCACAGCCTTTGCGGTTATTGTCAGATCTCTGTCATGAGGCTGACTGGCATGCTCCCGTAGCGTCACATCTGGCCAGTTGCCTGACCCGTGCTAGTCTCCCGCGAAATCGAGGAGACGCCCCCATGCTGCAGAAAACTTATGAAGCCTTCACTGTCACGATCGAGGACAAGGTCGCTCATATCCAGATGAACCGCCCCGAAGCGATGAACACGATGAATAAGGCGTTCTGGAACGAGCTGCCAGCCATCGTTCGCGATATCGACATGAACGTGCGCGCACGCTGCATCGTTATCTCGTCTACCGGTAAGCACTTCTCCGCAGGCATGGATTTGGCCGTATTCGGTTCAGGTGAAGGAGGTGGCAAGGTTGATCGCTATGTCGCGGCTGAGGCCTTCCGCTCCAACATCCGGCAGATCCAGTCCAGCTTCAACGTTCTGGAAGAGGCGCGTGTGCCTGTTCTCTTTGCCCTGCACGGCGGCGTCATCGGCGGTGCGATCGACATGATCTCGGCTGGCGACATCCGCTGGTGTACGAAAGATGCCTTCTTCACGATCATGGAAACCAATATCGCCATGACCGCAGACGTCGGCACTTTCCCGCGTCTCCAGCGCTACATCCCCGAAGGATGGGTCAAGGAAATGGCCTATACCGGCCGCCGCATTGATTCCGCCACGGCCAAGGACATCGGCCTCGTGAACGATGTCTTCGATACCCACGAGGAATGTATCGCGCATGTTCTCGCCACGGCGAGGGAAATAGCCTCGAAAGACCCACTGACGGTCACCGGCTGCAAGACGCTGATCAATTACGCGCGCGACCACAACACGGCCGATACGCTTGATTATATCGGCGTCTGGAATGCCGCGATGCTGCCTCCCTCGCACATGCAGGAAGCCTTCGCAGCGCGCGCGGAAAAGCGCGACCCGGACTATCCGGACCTGCTGAAACTGCGCGACACGCCGATGTAGGCCTAGGCCGAAACAATCCGGTAGACAGCTGTCGCCGTCATCACGACCGTATCGCCGCAAGACGCGGCACCGCCAGTGAACAGCACAGTTCGCGTCTTGCGATCAACGCGTGCCTTGAATGTCGGCTCACCGGTCACATCCGCGCCGGTCACATCGATTGTGACGGACACAAGTTCCACCATGTCAGGGGCACAAACGCTCTCAGCATCGGCGCGGATCGCGGCCATAAGGTCGAGCGCAAACCGCTCGTCAGCGCGCAGTCCGTTGATTGTTCGCATGTCTGTTCCTCGTTCAGCAGGGCTGTCCCCGCTGTAGCGACACAACGCGCGAATGAAAAGAGCCAGACCCGCCTGGAAAGGGGGGCGGCCTGGCTCTTCGGTGCGATCGACCGAGCAGAGGGGCTGCAAGGAACGGTGATCGCAACCTATATTTACTACGAGCGATATGCGGCAACAGATCAGCCGGAATCAAAAAAGCCGCCCTGCGGGGGGCGGCCTTGTTTGAATGTCTCTATGCAGCCTTGATGTGTCAGGCGGCTTTGGCGGCATTCAGTTCGGCATCGAGGTCGTGGCCGATCAAGTCGCCGAGATGTCCAAAGCCGGTCATCTCGTAATGCTCTTCCATGAATGTCGAAATCGACGGCAGAAGATGGCCGATGGCCTTGTGGTCCAGTCCCAGCTTGTGAAGCGAGCCGATCATGGTTTGTGCGACAACGCGCTTGCCGCCGGGCGTCTGCTCGATCAGGCGGGCGATGATGCCGGTTGCGGCGCCGAACTCCGACCCGGTCCGGGCGGCGAGCGCACGAGCGCCGGGGATGGCCTTGAACATTGCCGGTGCGAAGGGTGAAGCCTGTCGCTCAGCTGAATTCAATACAATCCCCAGCGCCTTAGTTGCAGTAGATTCCGAGAGTCCATTGATTATAGCGATGTGCGCAATGAGATCATTCAGCATTAGCGTGGCACTCCTAGGATTAATGGCTCCGGAAGACCCATTAACCTCCCACATGCTTTCCGTTTCCTTTACGCGATGCGCTACATTCCAACTGATTTGCCAGAGTCCGTTAAGCGCTGTTAGGACGGGGTAAACAGGTAGGGCACTTTTGTTTACGCCCTGTCCACAGGCCGCGCGAAGGTCTCATGAAAACAAGGCACGTCACATGATCAGGATCGGCATTCTCGGCGCAGCCAAAATTGCACCAAAAGCAGTCATCTCACCGGCCAGCGCGCGCACAGACTGCGAAGTGGTCGCCGTGGCAGCGCGCGACGCCCAACGCGCACGAGAGTACGCCGACGAACATGGCATTCCGCATGTGGCCGAATCCTACGAAGCCTTGCTGGCGCGCGACGATATTGACCTGATTTATAATGCCCTGCCCCCGCACCGCCATGCTGACCTGACCATAGCGGCGCTGGAGGCGGGTAAGGCAGTGTTGTGCGAAAAACCCTTCGCGATGAATGCAGGAGAAGCCGACCGCATGGTCCAGGCCTCAGTCCTTGCCGGGCGCCCGCTCATTGAGGCTTTCCATTATCGGTTCCATCCGGCCTTCCAGCGTGTGCTCGACATTGTTCGCAGCGGAGAGCTGGGCGCCATGCGCCGCATCGAGGCAGCCTTTGACGTCACCATACCCTATCGCCCCGGCGAACTACGCCACACGCTGGCCGTTGGCGGCGGCGCGCTCATGGACCTGGGCTGCTACCCGCTCCACGCCGTGCGTACCCTGCTGGGCAGCGAGCCGACCATCCTATCCGCCACAGCCAGCTGCGATCATCCCGGAGTCGATATGACAACGTCCGCCGAGCTGGCCTTTCCGGGCGGCGAAACAGCCTCGATCCATACCAGCATGGCACCCGGTACGCCCTTCGATGCCTGGATACGCGTCCACGGATCAGAGGGCCATCTGGAGATCACAAACCCTATCCATCCCCATCGCGGCCACAGCATTACAACAACGATCAAGGGGAACGCCGAGACCTTCACGGCCGACGGTCAGTCAACCTACGACCACCAGCTCGCTCATGTGATGGATGTGCTGGCAGAACGCGCAGCGCCCCTGACAGGTGGCAAGGATGCCGTCGGCAACATGGCGGCCATCGACGCGATCTATCACGCCGCCGGACTCAGTCCACGCGGCCTCTGATCAGGCCGCGCTGGCCTGCGCCATGCTGATCCAGGCTTCAACTTCGTCTTCCTCGAAATTGGCATCTTCCCAGAGAACCCGCTCGCCCTGAGGCGATGTCAGGAAGTCCATGGACGCAAGGAACACATCTCGCGCCGAGGCCGAGGCCAGCTCAGCCGCCGTGCGGATACCCGCCCCCACAAGAATCTGCGCATCATGAACCCGCAGGCCCGGCACATCCATCATCAGGCGTGTCTGGTCCTGCCAGTCGACCAGCGTGTCGGCATCAATGTGATGCACATTCAGGAAGCTCGCTGTTTCTTCGGGGTCTGAATCCATCAGGTCGCCGACCGTCGTGATGCCCGCACGCCCGAGGCGCTTGGCCGTTTTCCGCCCGATCGACGGCGCATCCAAGACGGAAGACTCACGCGTCAGACGCCTACGTCCGCCAATCTCCGCGACCGGTGCAGGCTCAGGCGCAGTCTCGGCGACCGGTTCCGGCACGCGCTCTGGCGCAGGCATTGGCTTGGGTGTTTCGTTGACGGCTTCCGGCTTGCTCACCGGCTTCGGCTCCATCTTCGCAACGGTCGGTTTTGGCGCAGGCTTGGAAACAGGTTTCGGCGCCGGAGCTTCTGCCTTTGGTTCGTCATTAAGCGCCTTCTTCACGGCGCTGCCCAGTGGCGCAAGCTCCTGAGCGTCGAGTTGCTTCAGCGGTACGCGCAACACCTGTTTCGCGTGCAGTTTGCGGATGGCCTTGTCATCGTCCGGCAAGGTCTTCACGACTTTGCCGGTCTTCTGGAATTCGGCATACATGCGCTCGACCTGGCGGCGGTCACCCGCATCGGCCAGCTTCTTCGAGATCATGCGCAGCGGAATATCCAGCGTCTCGATATAGCCCTGGATCGTGAGGTTCACCTTGGGCGGCGCGACGGCGGCCTCCGCGATGGCGCGCGACATCAGCACGCCCATGCCGGCCGTGGCATAGGCCACAAGATCAGCCACGATTTCCAGCATGGTTTCGTCGAGACCGGCCGGTGGATTCTTCACGCCGACATCAAGGTCATAATGGTCGATGAACGTGTGGTAGTGGGGATGCGACCGCTCGGCACCGGCGCGCACCATGTCTGACACAAAGCCCACGCCATCCGGCACCTCGATGTCGGGATAGCCAAGTGTCTCGATACGGAAAGCGATCTCGTCGTGCGACTTGGCGATACTCCACTCCACCGCGCGATGGATCGCGCCTTCTTCCTCGGTCTGGCCTGTATGGAAGGGCTGCAGCGGATCAGCATAATAATGGCTCAGGACGCCGAGCGCATAGGCGGCCTCGCTCCACTTCCTGCGCGCCAGCAGGTCGACAGCCGTGGCGTACCACTCGGTGGCCTTGTCACGCGCACCGCCCCATTCACCCTCGGAAATGTGCAGGACGTGATTGCGGAAATCCTTGAATGTCGTGTCAGGCGCCTTCGCGCCTTTCAGCAGGTGCTCGTGATGCACGAGAAAAAGAGACTTCCAGCGCTCGGAGTCGTCGCCCGCAATCAGGTCCAGCGCATTGAAAGCGATATGGTGATGGGTCGACGTACAGCGGTGCGCACGGATAACCCGTTCCAGCAGGGACATGTCGCTCACTCCGGTCTGTTGATGCCACAGACAAGACGTGCGCGAAGATGGTTACCGCGAAATTAACCCTTCGCGTTGCGGGCGAGATTTGCATCCCGCCCGCTGCGAACAGGTATTATCTGACCGCAAAATCCGTTGGTTCGGTGCTTTTGCCCTTGGTGTCTTTTTCGCCCTTGGGCTGGCCGTGCTTCTGCGCGCCCATGAAGCCAAAGATGTGGCCGGCGACCTTGCGCATCTGGATCTCCTCGGAGCCTTCCGTGATGCGATAGCGGCGATGGTGGCGATAGATGTGCTCGAATGGCGTGTGGCGTGAATAGCCCATGCCACCATGGATCTGCATCGCACGATCGGCCGCGTTGCAGCAGAGCCGGTTTGCCCGGTAGTTGCACATCGACACCTTGTCCGAGAGCTTGATCGCCACTTCGGGTTTGGACATCTGGTCCATCTCCCACGCCGTCTTGAAGATCAGCAGGCGCAGCATCTCGGCTTCCGACATGAGTTCCACGATCGGGAACTGGATGGCCTGATTGGTCGACAGTTTCTTGCCAAAGGGCGCACGCGTATTGGCGTAATCGATGGACTCATCAATGCAGAACAGCGCTGCGCCAACCGAGCTGGCGGCCTGGCGAATACGGTTCTCGTGCACAAAATGCTGGGCCAGCGCGAGGCCGCCTTCAGGTGGACCAAACACGGCGCTTTCGGGCACCCACACGTCCTTGATAGTAAGGCGTGGGTGATCGGTCGGCATGTTGAATGTCCACATGTACTCGAGGATCTCGATGCCGGGATCATCTGCCGGCACGAGCAGGCAGGTAATCCCGCGGGCATCGCCATCCTCGCCGCTGGTGCGGGCAAAGCACATCATGTGGCTGGCATGGTGCATGCCGGTGATCCACATCTTCTCGCCATTGATCAGCCAGCCATCCTTGCCGTCTTTCTTGTGGCGGACCGCGCGGGTTTCCATGTGCGTGGCGTCAGAGCCGTGGTTGGGTTCCGTCAGGCCGAAGGTCGCGCGAAACTTGCCCTCAAGGGCCGCCGTTGCGAGGTGTTTCTGGTCCTCGCGGGCAAAGTCACGCAGCATCAGGATCTGCGGCATGTTGCCGACGATGGAATGCTCGTTCTGCAGGTCATTGTGCAGGCCAAGCCCCTTGCGGGCGAGATGCTCGCGGATGATCGCCATCGCCAGGTTTGATCCGTTCTGGCCGCCATATTCCTTGGGCAAGCCATACCGCAGGTGTCCCGCTTCATCCGCAAGGCGTCTCGCCTCGCCGAGCAGCGCTTCCCATTCCTTGCGGGGCAGGCCCTGGTTCTCAAAATCCGTGCGGGCCCATTCGCGGCGATGGTCGAAGAAACGGATATTGTCGTCCTTCTGCTCCAGCGGCTTGATTTTGTCCTCGATGAACTGGTCGAGGACGACCAGATAGTCGGCGATATCCTGCGGAATGCTGAAGTCCATTTTATTTTCTCCCTGGCACGTGGCCTTGTTCTTTGCGCCACTCTAACTCAGGCGCTGGCAGGAGCAATTTGTGTCGTAGGGGCAACCTGACTGGCCTTTCGCTTACGCCGGGGCATCGTCCGAATTCTGCATCCTGAACGCTTGACGAATTATTCAGCGTTTGATAGTCATTAAACGGAAGGGGAAGATGCCCTTTATCCACCGCGTTGTACGCACACACACAACCTCGAACAAAGGCACCCTCCCATGCTCCGTTCCGCTCTTCTGGGCGCCGCTGCCCTGGCCCTCACCGCTCCTGCTTTTGCCGCAAATTTCGTTTTCGAAACGGCCGAGCCTGTTGCTGAAAAGCACATCATCGCTGAAAGCATTGTCTGGACCTGCGAAGGCACGACCTGCGTCGGCGACCTCGACCGCAAGAAAGCTTCCGTTCGCATCTGCAAGAAGATTGCAAAGGAAGTCGGCGTCGTCACAGCCCTTCGTAATGAGTCTTCGGAACTCACAGCTGACGAAATCGAATCCTGCAAGTCTTCGGCCAAGAGCTAGCGCTCTTTCGCCAATAATGACCTCTCCTCGGGCCGCCACAGGAAACTGCGGCGGCCGCTTTTCTTATGGCTCAATCATCCGCAGGCTCGACCGGTTGCCATAACTCGACCTTGCGACCGTCGGGATCCATGACCCATACAAAATGGCCATAGGACTCGTTCAGTGGCTCCCCCTCCAGTTCAACGCCTTCCTGCTTCAAGCGTTCGATCATGCCCGGCATGTCATCGACCATCAGGTTCATCATGAAGTCGCTGTCTGATGGCTTGAAATACGTGCTGTCCCCCTTGAACGGCGACCAGACAGTCTGGGCGCCTCGCGGGAACATGCTTGCAGCCGCGGCATGGCTGAACATGCTGCCGCCGAACTCCTCGATCCGGATGCCCAGAACACGCGCATACCAGGCCCGCGTCGCCTCGACATCCTTGCAAAGAAAAAACAGCCCTCCGAGGCCAATTACTTTCGCCATCCCCTCACCTCGCCTTCATCATATGGCCGCGATCGCGTCAGCAAGCAGGTCGCGCACCTCGCCCGCCACGCGCTTGAGTTCATCATTATCGATTGCCTGCATAGATGCCAGCGGATCAACCGCGCTGACCTCAACATCATCGCCAACCTGCCTCAGGATCACGTTGCAGGGCAGCATCGCGCCCACATGTGGTTCAATCTTGATCGCCTGATAGGCCATATTCGGATTGCAGGCGCCGAGGATGCAATAGGCCGGCATGTCGACATCAAGCTTCTTCTTCATTGTGGCGCTGACATCGATCTCGGTCAGCACCCCAAACCCCTTGTCCGATAGCGCCTGGCGCGTGCGCTGGTCGACAGCGTCAAAGTCTGCCCCGGTAATCGTCCTGTTGATCGTATATGACATGGTTAGGTCCGCCTCTGCTTTTGCCAGTGCGCTTTGCGTTGCGCCTCGCGCCCACACTAGCACATGCGGCTGACGCGATATTGCGGACATATCCCTAGGCCGGGCCTGTTGGCATTCACCACCGCCTAACGCATGATGACAGCGAATGATGCCACCGGAGGCCGCGCCATGCCCATCGAAGCCAAACGCACGCCGGATGACCGTTTCGACAATCTCCCCGGCTATCAGTTCGCCCCGAACTATCTCGACACCCTTCACGGTTATGAGGGCCTGCGCGTGCATTATGTCGACGAGGGGCCGAAAGACGCCGTGCGGACTTATCTCTGCCTGCACGGAGAGCCCTCCTGGGCCTACCTCTATCGCAAGATGATTCCCGTCTTCCTTGATAGCGGTGCCCGCGTCATCGCGCCTGACTGGCTGGGTTTCGGACGCTCTGACAAACCGGTCGATGATGCCGTCTACACATTCTCATTCCACCGCGACATGATGATTGCCCTGATCGAGCGGCTCAACCTGAAGAACGTGACGCTGGTCTGCCAGGACTGGGGCGGTCTGCTCGGGCTGACGATCCCGATGGACATGCCCCAGCGCTTTGAGCGCCTCATTGTCATGAACACGGCCATCGCCACGGGTCAGTCGCCAAGCGAAGGCTTCGATAATTGGAAGGCCTACATGCGCACCCAGCCAGACGTGGATGTCGCCGCACTGATGAAGCGCGGCACGCCTGTTCTCTCTGATGCCGAGGCCGCAGCCTATGGCGCGCCTTTTCCGGATGCCAGCTACAAGGCCGGCGTGCGGCGCTTCCCGGAGCTTGTCATGACGGCCCCGGGCATGGACGGCATCGACATCTCGAAACGCGCTGCCGCATGGTGGGCCAACAAATGGTCGGGCGACAGCTTCATGGCCATTGGCGCGCAAGACCCTGTGCTCGGCACGGGCCCCATGGGTCAGCTGCAAAAGACCATTCGCGACTGCCCACCCCCCATGATCGTGGCAGATGCCGGTCATTTCGTTCAGGAATGGGGCGAACCGGTCGCATTCGCGGCCCTGAAGCATTTCGGTGAGCTGTGATGGCGCAAAAGCCGGAAGCCGGTTGCGGGGCAGCCATATTCGATGATGACGGTCGCCTGCTTCTGATCCAGCGCCTGACCGAGCCGGAATCCGGCGCCTGGGGCCTTCCGGGCGGCAAAATAGATTTTGGCGAACCCGCCCGTGAAACCGCCCGCCGGGAGATCGCCGAGGAACTTGGCATCGACATCGAAGTCGGAAAAATCGCGTGCGTTTCTGAAATCATTAAGGGTGGTGACGGTCGTCACTGGGTGTCGCCAATCTTTTTTGCGCGCCTCGCTTCGGGCGAGCCGCGGCTGATGGAGCCTGAAAAACATGGAGGTTTTGGCTGGTTCTCCCTGGATGACCTTCCCGGCCACCTCACAACGCCCACACTCGCCCTTCTGAAAGCCCTGCCAACAGCATCAGGCCCCTCGCGCGGCGTCTGAATTCTGCTAGAAAACGCCGATGAGGCGTTTGCGAATCCTGTTGATACGATTGCTGGTTGCTGACCTCGCACTCACCCTGATCTTCTTCGGTTTGACCCGGTTTGTCGACCAGACAGACAAGATCAGCCATGGCACCGGTGTGGTGTTCTATTCTGCCTCTCCACGCGAAGCGAATGCGCGAATCGACAAGGGAATTGCCTTGCTGGAGGCCGGAAAGGTCGACCGACTCATCATGGTCGGAGGACACCGACCGCAGGAAGGGATTGTCGGCAGCCAGGATATGGCGCTCACAGCGATCCGAAAATCAGGCTACGGCGCCAGGATCTCGGCTGACATCTCCTCCCGGGACACGATCTCCGGCTTGCAGAACCTCGCGTCTCAACCTGCAATCGCCGATACAGATCAGGTCGTACTCATATCAAACTGCATGCACCTTTTGCGCGCAAAATTCGCCTACCACTCCTTCTCACAGGACGCCCCCCACGCACGCTCAGCGTGTGCAAAGAGCAGTCTCAATCCTGTCGATATCTGGCAGCGGGCACATTATGAAGCGATCGCGTGGATCGTTTATGCACTGCCTGATTCCTGGCGCAGAAACATTCTGGATCGCTTGCGGGGCGGGCGATCTGGCGATTGACCAAGGCTTTTCATTCCGCCCTGCGGACTTTGCCAAGAGCGAACTTACCTGTTCGCTGATTATGACGAAGGCAGCCTAAGCCTCACACCCTCCCTGTCGCGTGACTTCAAGCTCGGATCAGCAGGCATTGGCGCCCGTATCGGCTACAAGGACTACGCGACGTTCGGCCTCGAATATGCCGAGCAATGGGATCTTCCCGTTACCGGCTTTAGTGACGACTCAGTCGTCACCGTCAGTTGGGCGTTTAAATACCAACCCTAAAATGGAACACTATAACTGCTTCCCCGGCCCGCTTTCGCGGCTGCCTCAGGGTAAATTGGGTCACTTGCAGTTATGTTAGCGCTATAAGTGTTTCAAAAATGCCTTGGGGCAGGCATGAATGTTGCAGATTTTTGGTACGGGCCAACACTGGCTCAATCAATTTTGCCAAAGCGCCAAAGTCAAAGTCCGAGGAAACAATGAGCGATCAAGTAGCAATTCTCGCCGAGCTGGGTGTCCGCCCATTATCTGTCCGCAAGAACTGGAAAGAGGCGCCGTTGTATGAAACGTCGCTTGCAAATGGCGAGTCGCGCGTTGCCAATGGCGGCGCCCTCGTTGTTGAAACGGGCCAGCACACCGGACGCTCCGCCAAGGACAAGTTCACGGTTCGCGACGCCACGACGGAAAACACCGTCTGGTGGGATAATAATGCCTCCATGACGCCCGAGCAGTTCGACGTGCTCCTTGAAGACTTCAAGACCCATCTCGCGCGCCAGGATATCTTCGCCCAGGAACTCTTTGGCGGCGCTGACCCGGATCACCGCCTGCCGGTCACGGTCATCAACGAGCTGGCCTGGCATTCGCTCTTCATCCGCCACCTCCTCCGTGTACCAACCGACACCGAGTATGCGAACTTCAAGTCAGAATTCACGATCATCAACTGCCCGACCTTCCGCGCCGATCCGGCACGTCACGGCATACGGTCTGAAACAGTCATCGCGGTGAACTTTGCGAAACGCATGGTTCTGATCGGCGGCACGTCCTATGCGGGCGAAACGAAGAAATCCGTCTTTACGGCGCTCAACTACTACCTTCCTACGCAAGGCGTCATGCCGATGCATTGCTCGGTCAACACATCCGACAAGGATGATGCGGCGATCTTCTTCGGCCTGTCCGGTACCGGCAAGACAACCCTGTCGGCCGACGCCAGCCGCATCCTGATTGGCGACGACGAGCATGGCTGGTCCGAGAACGGCCTCTTCAATTTTGAAGGCGGCTGCTACGCCAAGATGATCAAGCTGTCGGCCGAGGCCGAGCCGGAAATCTTTGCGACGACAAAGCAGTGGGGCACAGTCCTCGAAAACGTCGTGATGGATCCCGACACACGCGAGCTTGATCTGGACGATGCCACGCTGGCCGAGAACTCGCGCGGCGCCTATCCGATTTCGGCCATTCCGAACGCATCGGAATCCGGCACCTGTGGCCAGCCGAAAAACCTCATCATGCTGACGGCTGATGCTTTCGGCGTCATGCCGCCCATCGCCAAGCTCACACCGGCTCAGGCCATGTACCACTTCCTGTCTGGCTACACGGCCAAAGTGGCTGGCACCGAGAAGGGCGTCACCGAGCCCACCGCCACTTTCTCCACCTGTTTCGGCGGCCCGTTCATGCCGCGTCACCCGTCCGAATACGGTAACCTCCTGCGTGATCTCATCGGCAAGTATGATGTCGACTGCTGGCTGGTTTCGACCGGCTGGACAGGCGGCCCTTATGGTCAGGGCAACCGCATGCCAATCAAGGCAACGCGCGCCCTGCTCAACGCAGCACTCGACGGTTCGCTGAACGATGTGAAGTTCCGCAAGGATGACACATTCGGCTTCATGGTGCCTGAGGCCGTGCCAGGCGTGGACACGAAAATCCTCAATCCGCGTTCGACATGGGCCGATCCGGCGGCCTATGACAAACAGGCCGCGAAACTCGCCGACATGTTCGTGGCAAACTTTGCCAAGTTTGAGCCATATGTTGACGAAACCGTACGGGCCAGCGCGCCGAAGGCGAAAACGCCTGCCTGACACTGCGATTTCCTGACGCTAACGTTAAGGGAAGGCTGGCGCCTGCGGCGTCAGCCCGTTAGTGTGCGCCGCAACCACCGAATATCTTTGTAAAAACTTCTGGAGGAAGACCAAATGCGTGAAGCTGTAATCGTTTCCACCGCCCGGACGGGCATGGGCAAAACAGGCCGCGGTTCGCTCAATGACACCCACGGCATCACGATGGCTGGCCACGCCATCAAACACGCGCTTGAGCGTGCTGGCGTTGAGAGCGCCGCCGTTGAAGACGTTTTCCTGGGCACCGCCCAGCCAGAAGGCGCCACCGGTCACAACGTTGCCCGTAACGCAGCCCTCTGGGCCGGTTGCCCCTCCACGACATCCGGCGCCACGATCAACCGTTTCTGTTCGTCGGGCCTGCAGGCCATCGCCAATGCCTCGCACACGATCATCAATGAAGGCGCTTCGGTCACCGTCGGTGGCGGCGTGGAAAGCCTCTCGCTCGTCTCCCGCTCCGGCCACATGAACCTCTTCCGCTATACCGAAGAAGAGCTGATGAAGACCTGGCCGGCCATCTGGATGAGCATGATCGAAACGGCTGAAATCGTTGCCGATCGCTACGGCGTCTCGCGCGAAGCCCAGGACATGTATTCCGCCGAGAGCCAGCGCCGCACGGCCGAGTTCCAGAAGAAAGGCTACATGGCCGAGGAAATCGCTCCGCTGAAAACCCGCATGAAGCTCTTCAACAAGGAAACCGGTGAAGAGAGCTACCAGGACGTCGTCGTCGACAAGGACGAGTGCAACCGCCCCGGCACGACCTACGAAACACTCGCTGGCCTGAAGCCTGTCTTCTCCGGCGGCATGGTCGTCAAGGAAGGCAAGTACGTCACCGCCGGTAACGCTTCCCAGCTTTCCGATGGCGCCGCTGCCGTGGTCGTCATGGAAGCCAAGGAAGCTGCAAAGCGCGGCATCGAGCCGCTCGGCCGTTTTGCAGGTTTCAACGTTGCTGGTTGCGATCCGGACGAAATGGGCATCGGCCCTGTTTTCGCTGTCCCGCGCCTGCTTGAGCGTCACGGCCTGACGGTTGACGATATCGACCTCTGGGAACTCAACGAAGCCTTCGCCTCGCAGTGCCTTTACAGCCGCGACCGCCTCGGCATCGACCCTGAGAAATACAACGTGAACGGCGGCTCGATCTCGATCGGTCACCCGTTCGGCATGACCGGCGCACGCTGCACCGGCTCCATCCTGCTGGAAGGCAAGCGCCGCGGCGCCAAGTGGGGTGTTGTCACCATGTGTATCGGTGGCGGTATGGGCGCTGCTGGTCTCTTTGAGATCTACAGCTAGGCCTTTCCGGCCCTTCTAAACACATTCCGATGCCCCGGCCGTCACACGCCGGGGCATTTTTTTGTCCGCTGTGTTGATACGAACAACTGTATCTTGTGTGACTATTTTGCGAAATCGTCACGCGAATGTCACGAAACCTACCTACAGCCCACGCTCAGTATCCAAACTGGGGTGTCAAATGACGAAATTGAGGACGTACGGTGGCATCTCGGCATTTGCCCTGGCAATGCTGATTCCGGCCCTGCCCGCCTCTGCCGACACGCCGTGGGACATCAAGCTCTCCGGGCGAATCTTCTACGACTATACGCAGGCGACTGCAGACACAGCGGACTTCGAAATAGACGGCACCGAGTTGCGCACCGCCCGCCTCGCACTCGCTGGCAAGACCGATGGCATCGACTTCAAGGTCGAACTCGAAACGAACGAAGCCAGCGAGCTCATCGTTACCGACGCCTATGCAGACTTCGCGGTGAGCGGTACGTCTTGGAAGATCCGGGCGGGCAACTTCAAGACCCCCAACTCGCTGGAAGAACAGACCTCCGGCCGTTTCACGACCTTTGCGGAACGCGCCGCGTTCACCGACGCTTTCGACTTCGACCGCGGTCTCGGCATTGCCGCACATACCAAGGGCAAGGACTGGACCTTCATGGCCGGGGCTTTCGGCGGAGACGTCAATGACACACCTTCCGAAGAAGGCCTGGCCCTCGCGGCGCGCGGCACCTACACGCCCATTCATACCGATGCCATGCTCGTTCATCTTGGGGCATCGGTGCGCTATCGCGAGATTGGCGACAGGCAATCCAACCTGCGTTACCGCCAGCGCCCGTTCGCTCACCTGCCAGGCCGGATGATTTCGACAGGCCCCATCGCCGACAGAGACATGCTGATCGGTCTGGAGGGCGCTGTTATTCGCGGGCCCTTCTGGGCCAGCGCCGAGTATGCGGATGTCAGGTCAAACCTCACCGCGGGCAGCACCGGCCATTTCACCGGCAGCGGCTTCGAAACCGGTTATTTCTTTGGTGGCCAGCGCACCTACAAGGATGGCAAGTTCGAGCGCCCGAAAGTGAGCCACCCCATCACCGAAAACGGCCTTGGCGCGCTAGCGGTTTCAGTGGCCTATGACACGCTGGACCTCACGGATGCAGGCGTTGACGGCGGCGCAATGAGCACGGTCCTGATCGGCGCCTCGTGGTATCCCACGTCAAAAACGCGCGTCGGCCTCAGCCTCTTCCAGTCCGACGCCAATCTGGGCGCATCCAAGTCCGGCCTGGACCCCGCCTTCGCCGACGCCGTCCGCGCAGGCGTACCCGACGACAAGGTCACAGGCGTCACGCTTCGCCTCCAGGCGGACTTCTAGACAAATGAAAGGCCCCGGCTTGGAAGCCGGGGCCTTATTATGCTTGTTGCGCGGTTATTCCTAGAAATGGACCGTGAGGCTTGCCTGAACAGTACGGGGGTTCAGCGGCCGGTAGAAGGCATTGCCGCCACCCGTCGTGGTGAAGGTGAAGGCCAGCGTATCTTCGTCGAAGATATTGTCCACGTTGACCCGCAGGCTGACATTTTCAGGAAGACCAAAATTGTTCGGTCCGCCAACATCGACATAAGCGCTCCAGAGATAATAGCCTTCCATCATGTTGCCCGGGCTGACAGCCGCTTCGCGGAAGTCGGCATACCGATCACCGGTGTATTTTGTGGAGAGGTTGGCCACGAACCACTCGGTTGGTTCATAGGTAATGCCGCCACTGAATATCCATTCCGGGCTATCTGCCAGGAGGCTGCCCGCCGGGTTGCCAAGGAAGGCATCATCATTGGTTGCGTTATTATAGGTGATATTCACATCGCCATAAAGTTTGCGATCGAAGATCTCCGGCTGCCAAACACCCGAAAGTTCAACACCGTAGGCTGTGGTAGACCCGGCATTGACGGAAAAGCTTTCAGGCTGTTGCGTTGCAGGGTTGAACACGTTGCCCGTGACGAGCCGATTGTCGAATGACGTATAGAAAATGGCTGCCGCACCATTGAAAGTCGGCCGGTTCGTCCGGAAACCAATCTCGTAATTCGTTGATTCCTCAGCATCAGGCGCTGGCGCGACAAAGCTTGTTGCTGTGGAGAAAATATCATCGGCCCCACGGGGAAGCGCATAGTTTTTCGAGAATGAGGCAAATACCTGATCAGAATCATTCAGGTCATAAACGGCACCGACATTCGGCAGTGCATCGCTGGTGTAGGTCGCAGAGACGCTTTGCGGACCATAGCCGGCCAGTACCGGACCACCATTCGGATCACGTCTTACATAGTCGTCATAGTCACGATAGCCATCAAGCGAATAGTCGATGTCCAGCAGTTTCAAACCCGCCTGCAGTTTCAAACGGTCATCCATCAGGCTGATCGTATCCTTGATGTAATACTGCATCGTATCGCGGACCGATACGTAATCACGCCGGAAATAGGCTACCTCGTCAAACAGGACTGCCCCATCTGCACTGCCGTCTGCATTGTTCAAGCGCTTCTGTGTGCGGTTGTACTCGTCTTTTTCGTACCACCCGCCAACTTCCACAGTGTGGTTGGCGACTTGCCATTCAAAGCCCAGAACAGCGCCTTTGCGTGTGCCACCAACGCCCGACAATCCGTACTGGACGCCACGTGGGTGAGTGACATCAAGACCAATATCGACCTGGTCCTGATAGCGGCTGAGCGTGTTGCTATATCCGTCGGGCGAAACGCCAAAGCCGTCCTTGTCTTCATAGTACAAGGTCGCTTTTGTATTCAGGCCGTCGACAATGTCGGATTCAAAATTCAAGGCATACAGGCTGTCTTGTCGAATGTTCACACGGTCCTGATAATAGTCCGTACAGTTACCGCCCGTTTGTAGCGGAACATAGTCGCTGCCATCGATGACACCATCATTATTGAAGTCCACGCTGACGGGCGAAATACATCCAGCAGGCAGCGTCTCCGAATATCCATAATCCGTTCCCAGCGCTTCAAATCCGGCACGCGAACTTGATGGTGAGTCATAATCGAAGAAATCGTTCGAGACGTAGGTGGCCTGAATCGAGGTGTCTGCATCGAATTCATACCGCAGCTTTCCCTCGATATGCTCACGGTCGATCGTGCCAGGGCCACGCCAGAGATTACTGTCCGTCTTTGAGCGGCTGATATAGGCCGAGAAGCCGTTGATATCGCCGGTCTCCAGTTTGACAAACGTCCGCTGAAGGTCGTCGTCGCCTAGCGTATATGACAGGATGCCACCGGCTTCATCAGAAGGTGCGACAGTATTATAGGAAACGATCGGGCCAAGCGAAGCATAGCTCGGCAGGGAGACATCACCTGCGCCCGGCGAGGCAACGACCGAGCCGAGATTTTCATTGTCCACATAGCGGAAGATCGGGCTGCCACCGAACGCATCCGACCGGCCCATGGGGACGCCATCCAGCACAAAACCGATCTGCTGCAGGTTAAAGGCGCGCACCGTCACCGAGTTGCCGAATTCATAAAGGCCGAGTGCACCATCAGTCTGAACATTGAAGCCCGGAAGGGATTCCAGCATCTTGAGGCCGGAAATACCCGCCGGCGCAGACAACAGCTCCTCTCGGGTGACGGCAACAGTATTGCTGGCTTCATCCTGCCCGATAGCAAGATCCGTCTGCGATACGCGGCGTCCTTCGACGACCACGGTTTCAAAGCGCGCTTCGCTATCTGTTTCAGCCTCTTGTGCATTCGCTGATGTGACCAGGCTTGCCGCGCCCATTAGCGCACAGGCCGCAAGCGAAACGCGCCGTCTCTGTCGTAAGTTGACCAATCTCATGAATACTCTCCCGCTCTATCCGTCGTTGGATGAGATCAGGATTGGTCCGCTCGCAAATCCGATGAACCGCAAACCGGTATTAGGATATAACTTTAGAGAGATTGATCGCTTTTGATGCACGATGCCCCCGGTGCCGAACAATTCGCGCCCATATTCCATCTGGTGTTCGCAAAGCTGTTTCCGCCGCGAACTGAGTTTACAAAAACTCATGATCTCAATCAGTTGTTGATGATAACGTCGGACATTAAATCACCCCCAAAGCCGCAACGGCTATCGCACCAAGGCACCCGCAATCGGCCGTGTACTTGGCTGCGAAATTCACCTGTTCCCGCCCGGAGGGCCCCGCCCATGCTTCGACTGATCACGCTCGCCACCACAGCGCTTTTGCTTGCGGCCTGCTCGCCCGACAAGGCAGCTGCGCCAGAGCCAGCTGCAACCAATTTCATCACGGCGAATGTTCCCCCGCCCACCACCGCAACCGATACCAAGGGCGACGGCGTGCTGCGCGATGCCGACAACCGCCCCTATGGCTATGCCCTGCTCGGTGAGCCATTCCCGCAATTCACCGCCACCATGGCGGATGGCCAGGCCTTTGATTCCGCCGTTCTGAACCGCTGGATGGTCATTGATGTCTGGGGCATATGGTGCGGCGACTGCATGCGGGATGCGCCCTATGTGGCCGCGCTCGCCACGGCGATCGAACAGGATCCGGACCTCTATTTCCTGTCCATCCATGTACCGGCCAACGCCAGCCGCACCAGCACCGAGGAACTCTACGGCAAGTATGGTTCGGTCGAGGCCTATTTTGCTGAAAAAGGCTACAGCTACCCGACCGTGCTCGATACGGACACGAGCATCCGCGAAAAGCTGAAGATCAGCTGGACCCCCAGCTACCTGTTGATCTCGCCAGATGGCATCATCCGCGCCTTCCGCACGGACCTTTCAGTCGCTGGCGGTGAACCGGTGAAGGACTTCCTGAAGGATGTCGCCCGTGTGAAATCCGAAGTGCGCAAGGCTGAGTTTGGCGGCGCCGCCCTACCCGCCAGCATCGGCCCGGAAGGAACGATGGGCCTGACGGGCACCACGCCTTTTACGCTCGATGCCATGAAAGCCGCCTTTCCCGGCCACGAAATCCTCAGCGACCGTGCCTATGCCGGTGAGCAGGCCTACCCGGTCTTCCTCGTCCAGACGCTGCCGGCGGATGGCCAGGCAGGCCGCCTGGTCTATGTGGTTGAGCCCGACTGGACGGTCGGCAATGTCGGCGCCGTGGTGACACGCAATCCCGACGTCGCCGGACCTGAAGGCGGCAAGGTCGGCCAGATGAAGCTCAAGGAGCTCAGCACAGAGGCACGCAGCCTCTGCGAACTGGAGCCAGGCCCTGTGGACGCCCTCTTCATCTGTCCCGACAGCGCGGACAGTCCGCGCTTCATCCGGGCGTTCGGCGCCGGGGGGGATTTTGACGGCCTGCTCAGCGATGCCGCTACTGACTATCAGGCGGAAGCGGTGCTTCTGGAGATGAAATACGTCCCGCCAGCTCCCGCTGCCGCTCCATAAGGCTTGCACAGCTTCGCGACTTCAGCGGCCCAAACTGCCCGAATAAACCACATTTCATGCCGATTGGGGGAAGCACAGTTTGAATGTTAGCCTGTCAGCCGCTATTGGGTAGAATTGATCCAGGACAGATCGGGAAAGGCTACGCACAATGCTGCACCCTTCGACAAAACGGCTGATCGACAAGCTCAGTGAAATGACGCGCAAGCAGCGCGTTGCCTGGTCTGAGGGCGAAGACGGCACGATCACCCATGATACAGAGGGTTACCGCGTTGTCCTGACGCCAGAGCCGCATGCCGTATTGCTCACGGATGCGCTCGGCAAGGAAATCGAGTCCTGTTCGCCGGAAGAATTCGTTGACGAAACAGACAGCGCCGGGCGCCCCTATGCCAGTTTTGTGGCAGAACTCTACCGCGAGGCCCATCGCCACGCCCGCGGCGCCGAGAAAGCCATAAACACGGTCCTCAAAGGCCTGGAAACCATCGACGCAGAGCCCGAAGAAGCGCCTGCCCCGGCGCTCGATCCCGCTGATCTGGTTGAGGATCCGGGCGACGACACCGAGGCCTACCCTGAAGCCTATCCGGAAGTCGAAGGTCAGAACGACATGGCGCGCGCCGTCGCCAGCATGGCTGATGAAGTCAATGGCGGCGTACGCGAAACTGCACCCGAACCCGAAATCGAGGCGGACGAAGAGCCCGAAACCTCTGTCCCCGAATACGAAACGATTATTGCGGCTGAGCCAGACGTGCTCCCGGATACGGCGCCAGAGGCTGAGGCGCTCGCCGAAGCCGAACCGGACGCCCTGGACGATCCCGAAAGCGAAATGGAAGCGGAAGCGGACGCCCCTGAAGACGTCGCTGCAGACGCGCCAGAACCCTTCGATTATACGCCAGCCTTCACTACATCGTCCGAGGCCGAGCCTGAAACCCATGAATCCGAACCCTCGCTCTGGCCTGAAGACGAAAACGCACCCGTTCTCGAGACAGCGCCCGATCTTGTGGAGGCTGAATCCGAGCCAGAGCCCGATCCAGCACCGGCTGCTGCGCCAACGGTTTCCACGTCTTCGCCCTTTGGCAGCGGCTATTTTGGCGCAGGTACCGGCGCACTGTCGCAATACACGATGTCTCCAGCTGCACCGGCAGAGCCTGAACCCGCCCCTCAGGCCGAAGCCATTTCGTCCGACGTCGATTATGTCGGCGAAATCACGCCCGAAGCGCCGCAGATAGACCTGCCGGAAGACGCGCCCGTCACGGCTGAAGCCCCCGTCGCCCCAGAGCCGCAACAGCGCTTCAGCCTGTCCGGCATGTCCTCCGGCTTTGGCCTCGGGGCAGCTGGCAGGACTGGCGCGATGCCCAATGACGTGCCCCCCGCATCCGGCGCCCCTGACATTGAAAGTCCGCGCATGGTGATCGACGGCACGGTCGACCTGCCAGACGAGATCGACCTGTCCGAGTTCAGCGCCGATACTGAGACACCCGCCTATCCAGACCCGGTGGCCGAACCTGAATCCGCGCCCCTTGAGTTCAGCGATCAGGCCGAAACGCCGGCTGACGCCCCCGAACGGTCACGCCCCGAAGAAAGGGCGTTTGAAGTGCCGCCGGAAACCGTCGAGCCAATGACACAAGAGCCCGAAGCGGAAGAGGCGCCACCCCCGCCCGCTGCGCCCAAACGTTTCAATCCCTGGAACTAGACCGGACGCCCGCGCCCACCCGTCTCATCTGTCAGGCCTCTGCGATCAGACCCGGATGATTGTTGCGCACGTTGCCGACATCTGCACCGACGGGCCAGGCCTGCATCGCGTCACTTGGGAAGGGGCCAAACAAGCGCGTAGGGTCGCCCGCGTCGGGGTCCAGCCAAAGGGAATAATCCTCGGGCGCCACGATCACCGGCATGCGCGTGTGCAGCCCCGCCATCAGGTCGTTGGGCGTCGTGGTTAGGATCGTGAAGCTGTGGATCTCCGATCCGTCGATCAGCGCGGAATCCCACAATCCCGCCAGGCAGAACCAACGCCTGTTGCGCAGGCTGATCGCGAAAGGCGTCTTCGCCCCTTTGGTGCCTGTCCATTCATAAAAGCCGGACACAGGCACAAGGCATCGATGTTGGCGGTAGGCACCCCGGAACACGGGTTTCTCGGGCGCTGTTTCGGCCTGCGCATTGAAAGTCGTGAACTTCATCTCCGACAGCGGCTTGGTCCACCAGGACGGAACCAGCCCCCAGCGCGCAGGCGCCAGTTCCCTATGTGTGCCATGCTCGGCGCGGCGCACGATGGGCTGAATCGTGGTCGGCGCGGCATTATAGGTTGCTTCAGGCGGATCCACATTCGCGACGGGTATGATGCTCAGCGCATCATGATATTCGGCCCAGCTCACTTCGTGCCTGAAATAACGCCCACACATGCTCGCCTGCCTCCGTGCTGGTAACTCAAATCCCGAATACCAGAATTTGGCTGCCTTGCGCGCATGGATTACAGGCTGGAGACGTCGGTCACCTTATAGGTCAGCGGCTCTTCGCCAAAGCTGGCAACCGTCACGTATTCGCCTTCCTTGAACACGTGCTCGCCAAGGCGGTAGCCCGCTTCGTCGTCGCCTTCATCATCTTCGTCATAATGAAAGGACCAGTGATCGCCGCGATGCGTCAGGCGTCCGGTGGCATGCTCGTCATCCGCGGGCGAAAAGCGCACGACGCGGCAGGCCTTGCGGTCTGCCCGCCATGCTTCGACATCAAGATGGGCGTCAGGCGTCAGCGGCGCGACAAGCGTATAGCCTCGTTCAGGGTCACCCGTGGGCAGGCCCGGGTTGCGCGCGAGTTGAAGTGTAATGCGGCTCAGGGCCATTGGAGTCTCCTTGATCTCAGGCATTGGACAGGATCAGCGCGCGAGCGCCAGCGCTGGCGCGTCCTTGGCCTCGAGCAGACGCCGGGACGTGCCACCGAAAATCCGTTCGCCGAGCCGCGAGTGACCATAGGCACCCGCCACGATCATTGACGCACCGCTGCCTTTTGCCAGAGCCAGAAGGCCGCCGGCCACATCGCCTTCGATGCCCGCCACGCTTACGTTAACACCGTGCTGCTTCAGCCAGTCTTCAAGTGTACCGGGTTCAGCCACCGGGCGGGCCGCATCACGTTCAAGGTCTTTCGGCGCCTGCGCAATGATGACTTCGCCAAACGCGCGGATCAGCGGCAGATGAAACCGCACGGCGCGCGCGGCGCCATTGCTGCCATCCCAGGCAATGATCACCGGGCCTTGCGGCATTTCATCCGTACCCGCTAGAACGAGCGGCAGGCGCGCTTCCATCATGACGTGTTCAAACGCCATATAAAGCGGCTCACCGACCTTCGCGGCAGATCGCGGAAACACGACCGCATCCGCCAGCGTCGCGGCATTCGCGGTGGCACGTTCAACCGTATTCACCTCATGGAAGAAGTCGCAGTCCAGCCCGTGCGCGCCTGTGCTGGTCGCGTCATGGAAGGCCGCCTTGGCGACCTCGGTCATCGCCGCTTGCTGGTCGATCATGCTCTGCGTCATGCTGGGCGAAATCGACGCCATCTCGGGTGACGTCGATACCATCAGCACGGCCATTGGATCAGGCAGCGCGAACAGGCCCGTGACGGGCGTGTTCAGGCGGCGCGCAATCTCCACAGCGGCCAGCGTGGTATGACGGTCTTCAGCTTCTGTTCCCTGTAGTACGGCGACAACGGACATGGCAGTTATATCTCCTGACGGATTGCTCCTGAGATAAAACATAACATCCGGGCATATGCCTGCGAACTACGCACAAACCCCTAGCGGGCGGAAGCGATCCGCTCACGCGCAATCGTGTCGGCGACTTCATTGGTCGGCTTGTCGTGCGACAGGGCCTCGTCCAGCACGCCGCCCAGCGTCTCCACCAGCCGCGCGAGTTTCGCGTCGACCCAGTCACGCGAGTAATTGCCGGAAATTTCGGCCGCCACATTAATGATGCCGCCGCCATTGATCACATAGTCGGGCGCATAAAGAATGCCCTTGCGGCGCAGCAGCTCACCCATTTCCGGCATGACGAGCTGGTTGTTCGCGCCCCCCGCAATGGCCTTCACCTTGAACCGCTCCAGCGTCTGCTCGTTGACGATCGCCCCAAGCGCGCACGGCGAAAAAATGTCCGCCTCGACATCATAGATCTCGTCCGGCCCCACGATGCGGGCACCCGTACGCGCCGATACGGCCTGCAGCGCGGCCTGGTCGATATCGGTGATGATCAGGTTGGCGCCGGCGGCGGCCAGATGGTCGCACGTATGGCTGCCGACCGACCCAACGCCCTGCACCGCCACGGTCCGGCCATTCAGGTCGCCGCTGCCCAGCGCGCGCTTGGCCGTCTCCACAATGCCCAGGAACACGCCCCGCGCCGTAATCGGTGACGGGTCGCCGCTGGCTGCGTCGCCCTTGTCGAGCCCCGCCACATAGGTCGTCTCCTGCCGTACGATCTCCATGTCGGCGACATCAATGCCGACATCCTCAGCCGTGTAATAACGCCCCTGCAGGCTTTCCACGGCCCGGCCAAACGCCCGGAATAGCTCCGGCGACTTGTCGGTCTTCGCGTTGCCCCAGATCACGGCCTTGCCGCCGCCCAGCGGCAGATCTGCCATGGCGTTCTTGTAGCTCATGCCCTGGCTGAGGCGCAGCACATCGCGCAGCATTGCCTCGCCATTGGCAAAATCCCACATGCGCGTACCGCCGGCGGCAGGCCCCCGCGCAGTCGAATGAATGGCGATAATTGCCTTCAGCCCGCTCTTGGCGTCCTGGAAAAGGTGCACGCCCTCGTGGGCATCGTAGGAAGGATGGTCGAACATGGGAGGATGGCCATTTGTTACATTTGAAACTGTCTCTCGGCTTTAGGAACTTGCTTCCCTAGCGTCAATCAACATCAGCCGCGACATAGACCCCTCTGGCTCAATCCTTGCCTGATTGCTACCCAGTTCTGCCTACACCCGTGCCGTCGTGGCACTCACGTTGGATACCTCTTGTTAACCTTAAGAAAATTGACGTCTTCGCAGGATTTGCAGCGTATCTTCCGCGCGTAAAATGCAGTTGCGTCCCCTCTTCCTCGCCATCGGCATCATGACCGTCCTGCTCGGGGCGGCGATGATTCCGTGCGCGTTGATGGATTTTGCAGATAAACGCCCGGAATCTCACGTCTTTGCCGTGTCGGCCTTTGGCTCCATTTTCATTGGCGTCTGCCTCTGGGTCCTCGCACGCGGCGGCGACCAGACAACAGGCCAGCGGGAAGCCTTCCTGCTGACCGTGCTCGTATGGGTCTTCCTGCCCGCCATCGCCTCAATCCCGTTCCTGGCATCGGGCATGTCGATAACGGATTCCTACTTCGAATGCGTCTCTGGCCTGACCACGACCGGCGCAACGGTCATCACGGGCCTTGATGACATGCCGCGCGGCCTGCTCCTCTGGCGCGCGATCCTCCAATGGTTCGGCGGCATCGGGATTATCGTGACAGCGATCGCCATCCTGCCCCAGCTCAGGGTGGGCGGTATGCAGCTCTTCGAACTGGAAAGCTCTGACCTATCAGGCAAGTTCCTACCGCGTGTGACCGACATTGCCGCCTATCTGGGCTTCACCTACCTCCTGATCTCGATGCTCTGCGCCCTGTGTTACTTCCTCGCGGGGATGAACTGGTTCGACGCGATAACGCATTCGATGACCACGATGTCTGCCGGCGGCTACTCCACGCACGACGCGTCCTTCGGCTACTTCAACGACACGCCCGCGCCCTATGTCGCGACCTTCTTCATGTTCGTCGCTGGCTTGCCGCAGAGCCTTCTGGCGATGTTGCTGTTGCAAGGCCGTATCATGCCCCTGATCCGCGACCCGCAGCCGCGCCTCTACCTGGCGATCGCGATCTTCCTGTCCCTTGTAATCGTCAGCTATCATGAAGCGGTTGTTGATCCGCGCATCTTTGAAACAGCGGCCCATGCATTCAAGGATGCCCTCTTCAACATCATCTCGATCATGACAGGCACAGGCTACGCGTCTGCCCCCTACGACACTTGGGGTTCCCCCGTCATGGCGATATTCCTTGTCGCCACCTTCGTCGGTGGCTGCGCCGGTTCAGCTGCTTGCGGACTGAAGATGTTCCGCCTCGAAATCACGACCAAGGCCCTTATCGCCTATTCCCACCGCATGACCATGCCGCACCGCCGCACCCCGGTTCGCTATGGCGGCAAGGTCGTTGACGAAGAGACGCTCCAGTCCGTGATGGTCTTTGTATTCCTGTATCTCGTCACCTTCCTCGTGGCCGCCGTCTTGCTGTCGCTGTGCGGTCTTGATGCCATGACTGCCATATCCGGCTCCGCCACGAGCGTATCAAATGTCGGCCCGGGCCTCGGTCCAGTGATCGGGCCGTCAGCCACGTTCCAGACATTGCCTGATGCCGCCAAATGGATCTGCGCCATCGCGATGCTGCTCGGACGCCTCGAATTCATTGCGGTTTTCGTCGTTCTCACCCGCCGCTTCTGGCAAGGTTAGGCTTCCCGACGCCCCGTCTGGACATCTGGCACAATCACTGCAAAAACATCCTCCATGAGAGCGCAGCAAACGCGCCCGTGGGAGGAATAGCAAAATGTGGAAGACCCTGACGCTCGCCAGTACGGCGCTCGCGCTTGTCGCCTGTAGCGGCAACAAGACTGAACCAGCACCCGTCGAAACAGCCGCCGCACCGGAAGCCGCCGTGCCTGAAGGCGCAACGGCCGGCTACAATGCAGACCGCAACGCCTATTTCGGCGACATGCACATCCACACGCGCAACAGTTTCGACGCCTATATTTTCAACGTCCGCCGCACGGCCGACGACGCCTACCGTTTTGCCAAGGGCGAGACGATCAAGCACCCCTCGGGTTTCGACATGACCATCGCCGGTGGCCCGCTTGACTTCTACACCGTGACCGACCATGCCGAATATCTCGGCATCCTCCCGGCGATGAATACCAAGGGCACGGCGCTGTCAGAGGTGCCACGCGCCAAGGACATGTTCTCCACCGATCCTGCCAAGATCGTCGCAGCCTTCCAGGGTGTTGGCGCCTCGGTCCGTTCAGGCGAGAAGATCGAAGACATGTACGACGAGCCGACCATTACCTCGGTCTGGCAGGAGAACATCGCCGCAGCTGAAAAATACAATGAGCCCGGCGTCTTCACGACCTTCTCGGCCTATGAGTTCACCTCGGTTACGACACAGAGCAAAGATGGCGGCTTCGGCGGCGGCAACCTGCACCGTAACGTCTTCTTCCGCGGCGAAGCACCGGACCGCGCCTTCTCGACCCTCGACTCAACCAATCCGGAAGACCTCTGGGACTGGATGGACCTGCAGCGCGCCGAAGGCCGCGAATCCATCGCCATCCCGCACAACTCCAACGTCTCCGACGGACAGATGTTCAGGCTCGAGACCTATAATGGCGACCCGATCGACGCGGCCTATGCCGAACAGCGCATGCGCAACGAACCGCTGGTCGAAGTCACGCAGGTCAAGGGCACGTCCGAAACTCACCCCGACCTCTCCCCGAACGATGAATGGGCCAATTTCGAGATCTATGACGAGCTGCTCGGCAGCTATGATGTGTCGAAAACCAGCGGATCCTACGTCCGCGAGGCCTATCGCAACGGCCTGAAACTGCAGGAAGAAAAGGGCTTCGACCCCTTCCGCTTTGGCCTGACCGCTGCCTCCGACAGCCATGTCGCTGGCGGATCCTATTCCGAAAAGGACTTTTGGTCGAAAATCGGTATCGTTGACGGCCTGCCCTTCCAGCGCGGCTCCGTGCCAATGCCTGGCATCACCGACTGGGCAGACCAGCCCGTCAATCAGACCACAACCAACGCCAAGAACTGGTTCTCGCGCTGGTCGGCCTCAGGCCTTACAGGTGTCTGGGCTGAGGAGAACACACGCGACGCCCTGTTCGACGCCTTCCGCCGCAAGGAAACCTTCGCAACCACTGGGCCTCGCATGAAAGTCCGTTTCTTCGGCGGCTTCACCTATACCGACGCCATGCTGACCAGCTCGGACCTTGCCACTCAAGCCTATGCCGGCGGCGTGCCCATGGGCGGCGACCTCGTCGGAACCGGCGCGGCACCACAATTCATCGCCTGGGCAGTCCAGGACGCCAACTCCGCGCCGCTCCAGCGCGTCCAGGTCGTCAAGGTCACCAGCAGCGGCGAAACCGTCTATGACGCGGCCTGCTCCGGCGGCGCCGTGCCGGACGCCATCCATCGCTGCCCCGACAATGGTGCCAGTGTCGACATCGCCTCCTGCGAAACGACCGCTGGCACGGGTGCGGGCGAGCTGAAGGCCCTCTGGACCGATCCGGACTTCGATCCCGCCCAGCGCGCCACCTATTATGTCCGCGTGCTCGAAAACCCGACCTGCCGCTGGTCGACATGGGAAGCCAACCGCAACGGCACGCCGCCTAACCCGGCCTTGCCCACAACCATCCAGGAACGCGCCTACACATCGCCGATCTGGTATATCCCGCCAGCCTAGATGCGCGCTCTACTCCGCGAACCGCTCGTCCATTTCGTCCTCGTCGCCGCGCTGGTTTTTGCCGGTCACGCGGCGTGGACGGCCTATGCCTCAGCGCGTGACGGAACGATCACCGTCACCGAGGAAGACATGGAGCGCATGGCTGCCCTCTATGCCTCCGAATCCGGCGCCCTGCCCTCACCTGAGGACATGGCCGCCATGGTCACCGATCAGGTCCGCGACGAAGCCCTCGCCCGCGAAGCCAGGCGCCTCGGCCTTGATGTCGGCGACACGATCATCGAACGCCGCCTCGCGCAGAAGATGAGCTTCATGGTGTCCGACCTCGCCGACACGCCCGCGCCGGACGAGGCCACCTTGCGCAAATGGTACGAAGACCATCCGGAAAGCTACACGCTGGCCCCGAGCATCACCTTCGAACACATCTTCCTGAACCCGGAACGGACTCGGAATACCCCCGGAACGGACTCACAATCCCTCCTCAAGTCCCTCAACGAACCCACACCGCCGGACTGGCGCACCCTCGGCGATCCCTTCATGCTCCAGCGCGCCTATGGCGATCTCCCCATACGCGAAACCATTCGCCTGTTCGGTGCAGACTTCGCCAAGGCGCTCTTTTCCCTCAAGGCCGGACCGGAATGGCAGGGCCCCGTCTCCTCTGCATTCGGCCAGCATCTTGTGCACGTCGTGGCCCGTGAAGACGGCCGTCTCCAGCCCTTTGAAGAGGTACGCGCCCAGGTCGAATCAGACTGGCGCGATGACGCTTTGCGCGGCGCAAACGAGCAGGCCATCGCCGACATTATCAGCCGCTACAAGGTCCACATCGAAGGCGCCGAATGAGACGCATGTTCCTCGTCCTTCTGGCGCTCTTCTGCGCCGCGCTCCCGGCGAGCGCCCATGAAGTGCGCCCGGCCTATCTCGAAGTCACTGAAACAGATCCGGGCCAGTTCGCCGTCACCTGGAAACAGCCCGTGCTTGACGGCAGGCGCCTCAAGCTGGACCCGGTCTTTCCCGAGGGTTGCACCCGCTCGCGCGAGCGCAGCGAAATCGCCGCCGGCACCCTGATCCAGCGGTGGGACATGGCCTGTGATCTCTCGACCGGCCAGATCGAAATCGCCGGACTTGAGCGCACGCTCACAGATGCCTTCGTGCGCGTGAACCGTCTGACAGGCGACGACCTTTCCACGGTGCTGCGGCCCGGCGCGCTACAGCTCGATCTCTCCTCTCCCACTGGCGCACCCACCGCGACCTATTTCCGTATCGGCGTCGAACACATCCTCTTCGGCTATGACCACCTTCTCTTCGTTCTCGGCCTGATCCTCCTGGTGCGCCCCCGCCAGCTTCTGCCAACGGTCACCGCCTTCACGCTCGCGCATTCCATCACATTGGCCGCAGCTGCCCTTGGCGGCATGACGCTGCCCGGCCCGCCGGTCGAGATAATCATCGCCATGAGCATCGCCCTGCTGGGGGCTGAAGCCATCTACCGCGTGCGGGGCCGCGAGACGCTCAGCCAGCGCAAACCATGGTTGATCGCCTTTGGTTTCGGGCTAATCCATGGTTTCGGCTTTGCCGGGGCGCTGTCGGAAATCGGCCTACCCAAGGGCGCCGAAGTTGTCGCACTGCTGCTCTTCAATCTGGGCGTCGAGGCCGGGCAGGTTCTCTTTGTCGGTGCCGTATTGCTCGCTGTATTCCTCGCCACGCGGTTCGCCCGCATGCCGCACACGCTGGCCCGCTTTGTGGCCGCCTATTTCATCGGAATTGTGGGGGCCTATTGGGCGATCGAGCGCATCATCGGCGTGCTGGCCACCTAGAAGCCGAGCGCCTTGTAGAGCATCCGCGCCGCCACCAGCGCTAGCAGGATCGCAAACAGGCGCTTCAGCAAGACGGCGTCCAGCTTGTGCGCCAGCTTCGCCCCGACAGGCGCCATTGTCACCGTGAAAACCGAGATCAGCGCAAAGGCGGCCAGATTCACATAGCCGAGCGAAAAGGGCGGCAGACCCTCATGACCCCAGCCAATGAAGATGGCCACAATCGCCGAAGGCAGGCCAATCGCCACGCCCCAGCCTGCGGCTGTCCCCACGGCTCGGTGGATCGGCCGCCCGTAGAGCGTCATGAGGCTCACGCCAAACGTACCGCCGCCGATACCCATAAGGGCCGATAGCGCCCCGATTGCCGTGCCCAGCCCCATGCGCGTTGCGCTCTTTGGCATCTCGTCCGCCAGCCGCCATGATGGCCGCCCAAAAAACAGCTGCGCCGACAGCACGAAGCCCATCGTTCCGAAAATTCCGAGCAGCGCCCGCTTTGATAGGAAGCCGCTCAGCCCCATGCCAATCAGCGCGCCCAGCACGATCCACGGCGCCCATGACTTGATGATGTCCCAGTCGACTGCGCCATGCCCGTTGTGCGCCATCACGCTGCGAATGGAGGTCAGGATGATCGTCGCCAACGAGGTCGACACCGCCACATGCATGGCCGTCTCGCCATAGCCCATGCCGTCAAACAGGAAGAAAAGCACCGGTACGATCACCGCGCCGCCACCAATGCCGAACATGCCGGCCGCAAGGCCCGCTGCAGCGCCAGCCACAACGAGACTGAGGAGGAGCGGCCAGTATTGCAGGAAAAGATCGGTCATGTTTCCGCTTAGCGGGCAGTACAGGCCTTGTCGATGGGATCGTTCGGACCCGCGCCTACCAGACGCCTGCCTGCTTAAGCGCCGCATCGAGATCGGGCGGAATGTCGAGCGCGGCTTCGCCGGTCTTCAGGTCACGCGGCGCATCGGTTGGCTTCAGGTAGCGCCAGCCCTGAAATGGCCTTTTCGCCTGCGCATAGGTGCGCACAAGGTTTGGATCGAATACCAGCTCGCACATGTCACGGCCTGTCTCATCTGCCACCGCACGAATATCGATGATGCGCTGGCGCACCCGGATCGCGCGCTTGATCACCCAGTAGATCGAGCCGCCATCGAGCATTTCCTCGGCCCGCTTGGGGCTCATGCGGGTGTGGTGGACCGGGTTGTCGAGCCGCTGCATCTGGCGCGTCTGCCAGTCTGCGAGGTCCTCGACGGTCTCGGCGCCTACGCTCAATTTCACCATGTGAATCGTCATGGCGAAGAGTCTAGCGTGCCGGGCCGCTCAATCCAGTCATCAATTGCGGTTTGGCTGTGCGTTCGTCTTCAAAGGCCTTCTGCGCCTCTGCGCTCGCGAAGAAGAAGTCCACTTTCACGATATTGGCCGAATAGCGCCGTTCGATTTTCCGGAAGGCTGCCCGCGCCTCCAGCTCAATGGAAAAGCCCGAAACATAGCTCATGCCCCAGCGCGGTTCCGTGCGCAGGAAGTAACTCTGATTGTACTGGCTCAGTGTGCCGCCTTCAGGCCCAGCGACAGGCTTCGGCAGCCTGTAGTCGATGCGGAGAAACCGCTCACCGACAGGGTCAAGCCAAGCTGTCGCCTGCAGGCGCTGCGCGGCCCAGACATCAAACTCGCCATCATTCTTCGACGGCGTATGACGGAACGATATCTGCCAGGCATGGCCTGCATCGTTCACTTCCACGCTGCGTCCCAGGCTCGCACGCAGGTCATCCGGAAACAGCCGCCCGTCGGGCGCCGATTCAGCCGCCCAGTTGGCCGCCACCTCTTCCAGCTCGTCGTCATCGCCCTGCCAGTCGACCACCTGCCACCGCTCGGCGCCTTGCTTGCGCGGGTCGAAAGCATAAACGCGCCGGGCCCGGTCGCTCTGCAATTCAACAGTAAAGGCGGCGCGCAATGTTCGTGGCGCTTCGGTTGCCGACAAGGCCGCGTTCATCGGACCCGAACCTGTCACCATCGTGAGTGCCATTAGCAGTGCAAGCCACATAGACCAAACCATCCCAATTCAACTTGTGACTCTATTTGCGGCAACCGTGCGGCAAACGGGTCAAAAAGTATCTCAAGCAGCCACACTAGACCGCTAAGGATTTATGGGAGTTGAACAGACGGTCAGGGCTTCACATAGGCCAGCGGGCGTTCACGCTCGTCGAGTTTGAGGTAGCGATCCCGCAATTGGCTCTGGCGTGTCACCATGGATTGCACTTCGCCATCGATCATTACGACATCCGGATTGGAAGTCACTTCCAGCGGATCGCCGTCCCACACCACGATATCCGCGCGGGATCCTGGCCCGATTACGCCCAGCCCCTGCAGGCCGAAGATCGCCGCTGGCGCCGTCGTCAGCGCGTCCATCGCGTCATCGTGCGACAATCCGTTGGCAACGGCATTGCCGGCAATCTGCATGGCGAGGCGGGCATTGTGCGTGCCGTCGCTGATGGCCGCGATGGCCACCGTGACGCCCGCCGCCTTCAGCCGCGCTGCATTCTCGCCAGTCGCCCCAAGCCGTTCGAAACTGGCTGGCAGGTTCGAAAAGGCATCCACGATCACCGGGATGCCCGCCTTGGCCAGACGCGGCGCAACACGCCAGCCCTCGTCGGCACCGACAATCGCAATGTCGAGATCCTTGTTGGCCTCGGCAAAGTCCATGATGGCGTTGAGGTCGCTCGCCTTGTTCGCTTCGATCAGGATCAGCTGCTGGCCCTTGGCGGCAGGTGCCAGTGCGGCGGCATCCACGCGATCAAGCGCCGTGCCTTCATTGCTGGCAAGGTAACGGCCCGGATAGGCCTTCGCATCATCAAGAGCGGCACGGAGCTGTGCCCAGGCCGCAGGGCGCGAGCCACCCGCCAGCGATGCCCCATGCTCGCCCAGCGAGATCAGAACGAAAGCCTTGCGATCAATCTCGGTGTCCACCGCGCCGGTCGTATCGGCGACAAAGCCCTGACCCGCGAACAGGTTGGAACTGGCTTCAGGCGCCACGACGATCCGCGTGATGCCTTCCACGCGCGTCACGGCGATGGCGGTCGCGTCCGGATTGAAACCGTCGGCCGCGTCCAGTGCCACGGAATAGTCTGACTTGCCCGCTGACGTGTCATCGGTCGTCTCCTCGGCATCGACTTCCACGATACCGGTACGGGAAAACGCAGCGATCAATCCCGGCGTTACCCATTTGCCACCGGCATCGATCACTGTGGCATCAAGCGGCACGGGCGACCCGGCCTTGTTGACGGACACAACGCGGCCATTGTCGATGACGACAACAGCGCTTGGAACGGTCCCTTGCCGCGTTCCCGTCCAGACCTTGCCGCCGACAATAGCAACAGGCTGGGCCACGACCGGAAGAGCCAGGCTCGCGACGACAGCGATCAGGCTGGCAATATGACGCGCGCTCATTTCAGGTCTCCTTCACCGGGTTGGCCAAGTTCGAAATCCGACACCGGGCGACGGGTCGCGTCGCTGCGGTCATACATAAGGGCGCCGTCAATATAGACTTGGTCGGCCTTGCTGTAGACGCTGAACGGATTGCCGGACCAGATCACCACATCGGCCATCTTGCCGGGCACGAGGCTGCCGGTTTTGGTGTCGATGCCAAGCGATTTGGCGGGGTTCAGCGACAGCCATTGCCAGGCTTCCTCTTCAGGAATGTTGATGCCTACCTTCTTGCCATCGGCCCAGGCCTTGGCCGCTTCCTGGTTCAGGCGCTGGATGCCGACCTCGCTGTCAGAGTGCACGATCGCGCAGGCGCCCGCCTTGTGCACGAGGGGAATGTTTTCCTTGATGCCGTCATAGGCTTCCATCTTGAAGCCCCACCAGTCGGCCCACATGGACGAACAGGCGCCATACTCAGCCAGCTTGTCGGCAATCTTGTAGGATTCGACAGCATGGTGGAAGGCCGTGACCTTGTAGCCAAATTCCTTCGAAATATCCATGACCTGCGCCATCTCATCGGCGCGGTAGCAGTGCATGTGAACGAGGATGTCGCCATCAAGCACGCCCTTCAGCGTATCGAGCTCAAGGTCGCGCGTCGGGGCGTCGCCGCCCTCTTTCTCGTACTTGTCCCATTTGCGCTTGTAGTCGGTCGCCTGGATCCAGGCCGCACGGTAGCCAGCGACATTGCCCATGCGCGAATAGGGCGCGCCGCCTGGATAGCGTCCGCCGCCATAGCCATAAACGCGCTTCGGATTCTCGCCGCACGCCATTTTCAGCGTGTAGGGCGCACCCGGAAATTTCATGCCCTGCACCGTGCGGCTCGGCACGTTTTTCAGCACTACGCCGCGACCGCCGAACAGGTTGGCGCTGCCCGGAAGGATCTGCAGAGAGGTGATGCCGCCCGCCAGTGCCCGCGTGAAACCCGGGTCCTGCGGCCAGACGCTATGCTCCACCCAGACTTCCGCCGTCACCGGCGCAGAAATCTCGTTGCCATCGCTGAGCGAGCTGACACCCGGCGAAGGGTAGGCCCCCAGATGGCTGTGATTGTCGATGATGCCGGGCGTGACCCAGCGCCCGGATGCGTCGATCTTCTTTGCATCGGCTGGCGCTTCAATGTCCTTGCCAATCGCCGACACCTTGCCGTCCACAAGGAGCAGGCTGCCGTTTTCGATCTTCGCGCCCGTACCATCGATGATGGTGGCATTCGAGATGAAGACAGCCACGTTCGGATAAGCGGTATAAGTCGACGGAAACGGATCCTTCGGAACCGTGATCCCCTCATCGCCGGATGCGTCATTTTTCCCGCCGCACGCGGCCAGTAAAAGGGCCATGCAAAGCACGCCCGTCAGGGAAACTCGGTTCATTTGCTTCAGCCCCGCTTGCCGCAATCAATACTGGAACAATTGTCCCCAGTTTTGCGCGAGGGGCAAGGGCCTATGCCTTGCGAGACGCCTTAGGTGGCGAAACTTTCTTCTCGCGCCCAAAAACCAGCTTCATCAGCCAATTCGGCGCAAAGCGCTCGACTTGTGGATGACGCAGCAACACGCTTTCCATCCAACGATGGCCCCACACCGAGTTGCGGCCAAGCAGGATGACCCCGAGGATGCCGAACGGCAGACCAATCGGTACGAGCGGCGTCATGATGCCGATCGGAATCGACAGGGCAATCATGAACAGGCCGATCAGCGCCAGCAGCTGGCGAAAAGCGGTGTTGAAACCAGAACGCAAGGCAAGTCCCGGCTTGGCGGCCGGAAGGGAGGATGTTTCGGTCATGTCGGTCGTTTCGTCGTCAGCCATTCGAGGATGATATGGGGTTTAATTTCGGTCCAGCCAACGAAATCATCAGGATGTGTTCAAACTCTGGCAACAGAGTCACCCGATTGCTACAAAGCTGATATTTCTTGCTGTCATCTGCGGCAACCGGGCATGAGGACGGCATGAAACTACAGTCCATCCAAATCCTGCGTGGCATCGCCGCGCTGCTGGTTGTTTTCTACCATATCCGTGCTCAGGAAATACGTAGTATCCTGGACAATAATGGGTCGGAGATGCCGTGGCTCTCGGGCATCGTGACGAATGGCTATGCGGGCGTCGACCTCTTTTTCGTCATTTCTGGTTTCATCATGGTTGTCGTCACCAGTGGCGACAAGCCGGGTTTACGCACAGCGGCAGACTTCCTGTTTGCACGGCTGACGCGGGTCTATCCGATCTGGTGGTTCTTCGCGGGGATCATGGCGATCTATCTGGTGGGCTTCCATGGGCTCAGCGGCATGGGTCAGGGATGGCAGTCCTTTGCGCGCTCCGAGCCGGTCGTGCCCTACATCATCAAATCCTTCCTGCTATTGCCGCAAGCCGAGGACCCGATTTTGGGTGTCGGCTGGACGCTTGTGCATGAGGTCTATTTCTACCTTGTCTTCACCTTGATCCTGCTCATGCGGCGAAGCTGGCTGCCCTACTGCCTTCTGGCCTGGGGCCTGCTTGTGATTGGAGGCTGGTCGATGGGCCTGTCAGGACATCGCCCGGAAGACCTGCCGGCCCTTGTGTTTTTCCCGATGACAATGGAATTCATTTTTGGTGCCGCGACCGGGTTGCTCGTCGCTTCAGGCCTTGCATGGCGGGCGGGCGCCATCACGCTTCTGGCCGTTCTGGCCCTTGCTGCATCTCTCTGCTTTCAGGGCGTCGAAACCACGCACACGCTGCAATGGGGCCGGGTGATGCTGTATGGCTTCCCGAGTGCAGCGCTGATTTATGGCGTGGTTACACTCGAGCGTACGGACCGACTGGCCTGGCTTGTACCGGCAGCGGTCACCTTTCTCGTCACCATCCTTGTCTTCCAGCTTTACGGCACGGTCGATGAGAGTCCGTTTCAGCTTCGGCTCGGCGGCACGATCGTGGCCATCACGGTCGGCATTCTCGCCATGCTGGCGACCCTCTGGGGCGGTTGGTTCGGTGGGCAGGCCCATCCGGATGTCATTCGCGCCATCACGCCATGGCTGCAGCGCGTGATGCAAGCGTTCGTTCGCCTCGGCGATGCATCCTATTCGCTGTACCTGTCCCACACGATCTTCATCGTCGCCATCAGGCTCATCTTCAGCGTGCTGGGTGAGATCAAGCCGCTCGCCCCGCTGTTCCAGCTGGGCCATCCGGGGCTTCTGGACAATTTCACCTTTCTCGCCGTCTGCCTCACCGTGTCGATCACCGGCGCGCTGGTGAGTTACCGCTTCGTCGAACGGCCAATGACCCGATATTTCAGGGGCGTCCGGTCCCGGCTGTTTGATCAGCCGGAACCGGTTGGCAAAACGGCGCCCTGAGGGCTACTCCGCCGCGACTGTATCGGAGGCAGGCGCCGTCCATTTCAGCACTGGCTTACGTGCTGCCCGCGTCTCGTCGAGGCGACGGGCCGGGGCAAGGTATGGCGCGCCCTTGAGCGTCTCGTCACCCTGCGCTGCGCGCCGGGCAATCGATTCCAGCGAGGCGCAGAACTGGTCGAGCGTCGCCTTGCTCTCTGTCTCGGTTGGTTCGATCAGCATCGCGCCATGCACCACCAGCGGGAAGTACATGGTCATCGGGTGATAGCCCTCGTCAATCAGCGCCTTGGCGATGTCGAGTGTCTCGATCCCGTCCGCCGTGAACGCATCCGAGAACAGGGCCTCGTGCATGCAATAGCCTTCGAAGGCCGGCGTCATCACATGCTTCATCTTCGCCGCGATATAGTTCGCGTTCAGCACGGCATCCTCGGCAACCTGCTTCAGGCCATCCGCGCCATGGCTCAGGATATAGGCCAGCGCCCTTACGAACATGCCCATCTGGCCATGAAAGGCGACCATCCGGCCAAAGCTCTCGCTCGCCTCGCCGTCCATGTCCTCGACCAGCGAATACACGCCGTCTTCGTTCTTCACCACGAACGGTACAGGGGCATAGGGCGCAAGCGCTTCCGACAGCACAGTCGGGCCAGAACCCGGTCCGCCGCCACCATGCGGTGTCGAGAACGTCTTGTGCAGGTTGATGTGCATCGCGTCGACGCCCAGGTCGCCCGGCCGCACACGGCCCACGATGGCGTTGAAGTTCGCGCCGTCGCAATAGAAGTAGCCGCCTGCTGCGTGGATCAGGTCGGCGATCTCCTTGATGTCGGTTTCGAACAGTCCGCACGTATTCGGATTGGTCAGCATGATGCCGGCAATGTCGTCAGACTTTTCAAGCTTGGCCTTGAGGTCATCCATGTCGACGCGCCCGCGCGCATCGGCCCGGATCTCGTCTACAATGAAACCGCACTGCACAGCCGTCGCCGGGTTCGTGCCATGGGCCGAGGCTGGTACAAGCACACGCTTGCGTGTCTCGCCCTCGCCGCGCGCGATCAGCGCCTGACGGATCGCCAGCATGCCTGCCAGCTCGCCATGCGCACCCGCCTTAGGGCTCATCGCCACGAAAGGCATGTTGGTCAGTGTCTTCAGCCAGGTCGCCAGCTCGTCGATCAGTTCCAGCGCGCCCTGCACGGTGGCCTGCGGCTGCATCGGGTGAATGTCACCAAAGCCCGGGAGGCGCGCCATCTTTTCGTTGAGGCGCGGATTGTGCTTCATCGTGCAGCTGCCCAGCGGGAAGAAGCCGAGGTCGATCGCATAGTTGCGCTGCGAAAGGCGCATGTAATGGCGCACCATTTCCGGCTCCGACAAGCCCGGCAAACCCGTCGCAACCTTGCGCGCGACGCCGCCAAGGCGCCCCGTCCGGTTCTTCGGCGCAGGCAGGTCAACGCCCGTCGTTTCACTGGTCCCGATCTCGAAGATCAGGCCCTCCGCCTGCAACAGGCCCCGCGAACCGGAGACAGTCTCGATGTCGGATACGGACGTCGATGTCGGCGCCGTCGGGCGCCCTTGCGTGTTCATGGTCATAGGGTTTCTCCCGAAACAGTATTTTGCGAAAGGTAGCAGTTCGTTGGCTTGCTGGAATCCGGCTGTGTCGGCGCAGTCCAATGGGCGGAAAGGAAGGGCCAGATTGCCTCCTCATACAGGCCGTCCCGCACTAATGTGTTGTGGTCGGATGCATCGAAAAGGCGATAGGTTTTTGGCGTGTTAGCCAATTCAAACAGGCGCTTCGACTGGCTGGCCGGAATCACTCCGTCGACACCGCCGTGAGCCATCAAAACGGGCTCATCAACCTGCTTGATCCAGCGATCACTATGAAAAGAGTGCTTGAGAACAAGATCCACCGGCACACCGGCTGTCTTTTGGCGAATGAGGTCCGCCATTGAATAGTAGGGCGCTTCAAGAATTAGCGCCCCGGCATCCTGCAAGCTCGCAAGGCGCGTTGCGGGTCCCGACCCAATCGAAAACCCCTGAAGGATCACATCATGGGGCGCATAACCTTTGGCCATGAGCCATGACCAGGCTGCATCCGCGTCTTCGTTGAAACCCCTCTCGGAGGGCTTGCCTGTAGAGCCCGAATAGCCACGCCAAGCCAGAGCCAGCAAGCCCACGCCCTGATCGTGTATGCGTTCATACCGCCAGACATCCCGATCAAGTCGGCTTCCATTGCCATGCAGGAAAAGGATGATCGGACAACCGTCTGATGGAGGCACATACCATCCGACAAGATCTTCGCCATCCTTGGTCTGAATGTCTTCGACCTCGATGTATCCTGCCTTCGGCACCACGCGTGTCGAATCCGGGTGAAAAAGCACCTTGTCCTGCATGGCGTAGGCACCGCCAAACACCAAGGCAAGGACGGTTGCTATCGCCGCGAGCAAGATCGCCGCCAGCTTCACTACACAATTTCTTTCAGCGCAGCCGCATAGGCCGCAATATCTTCCGGTGTTGTACACTCGGTTGCCGCGCAGATGATTACGTCGCCCATGGACTCGGCCGGGAACAGGCGGCTCGCCCGCACGCCGCCGACAACGCCGGCTTCGTCCAGCATGGCCAGAACGGCTTCGGCATTCATCGGCGTGCGGAACGCAAACTCGTTGAAGAAGCGCGGCGTCAGGATTTCCACGCCCGGCACAGCTTCCAGCGCATCGGCCAGGTCACACGCCGCTTCATGGTTCAGCAGCGCAAGACCTTTCAGGCCTTTATCGCCCAGCAGCGTCATGTGCGCGGTGAAGGCCAGCGCGCAGAGCCCTGAGTTGGTACAGATATTCGACGTCGCCTTGTCGCGGCGGATATGTTGCTCACGCGTCGACAGCGTCAGCACGAAGCCGCGCTTGCCATCAGCATCGACCGTCTCACCGCAGAGGCGGCCCGGCATCTGGCGCACCAGTTTCTCAGTACACGCAAAGAGGCCCACATAAGGCCCACCAAAGCCGAGCGGCACGCCAATCGACTGGCCTTCGCCCACGGCAATATCCGCGCCCATTTCGCCCGGAGGTGTCACGAGGCCCAGCGCCACAGCTTCGGTGAAGACGGACACAAACAGCGCCTTCTTCTCGTGGGCAGCGTCGGCCACGCCCGAGAGGTCCGTTACCGTCCCGAAAATGTTCGGGCTCTGGCCGATAACGCAGGCGGTCTGGTCGTCCACGGCGTCTGCCAATGCCATCTCGCCATCGACTGCGACTGCCAAATGCACCACTTCCAGGCCCTGCGCTTCGCACAGCAGCTTGGTCGCCGCCGCATAATGCGGGTGCAGGCCGCCGGACAGGATCACTTTCTTCCGGCGAGTCACGCGACAAGCCATCACGGCTGCCTCGGCGCAAGCTGTCGAGCCGTCATACATGGACGCATTCGCCACATCCATCGCCGTCAGCGCCGCGACCTGCGTCTGGAATTCGAACAGTGTCTGTAGCGTGCCCTGGGCGATTTCGGGCTGGTAGGGCGTATAGGTCGTCAGGAATTCAGAGCGCTGGATCACCATGTCCACGGAGGCCGGAATATGATGCTTGTAGGCACCTGCCCCAACAAAGAACGGACCCGACGAGGCCGAGCGGTTCTTCGCCGCGAGTTTCGAGAGGTGGCGTTCGACAGCCATCTCCCCCTGATGGTCCGGCAAACCCGCAACCTTGCCGCCGAGGCGAGCAGATTCCGGGACATCCGTATAGAAATCATCGACGCTTTTGGCGCCGATCACTTTCAACATCACCTTGCGGTCGTCATCAGTCAGGGGAAGATAGCGCATTGATTACAGGCCTTTACAGAATTCGAGATAGGCGTCCTTGTCCATGAGGCTGGACAGCTCTTCGCCATGCGACAGGCGGATCACGCAGAACCAGCCGTCTGCTTCTGGATGCTCGTTCACCGTCTCTGGCTTGTCGGCCAGCGCGGCGTTGGCATCAACAACTTCGCCGCTCACGGGGGCGTAGACGTCAGACGCCGCCTTGACGCTCTCGACGACGGCCATGTCGTCGCCCTTCTTGAACACCTTGCCGACTTCCGGCGTCTCGACGAACACGACGTCGCCCAGCTGCTCGGCGGCAAACTTGGTGATTCCTACAGTGCCGAGTTCGCCGTGCACGGTCACCCATTCATGGTCTTCGGTATAGAACGTCACCTGTTCAGTCAGTTTCGTGCTCATAATCTCTGCCCTATCGCTTGTAGTTGTGTGGAACAAACGGCAGCGCGACCACTTCGCCCGGCCGTGCCTTGCCTCTGACCATCAGGTCGATTTTCGTGCCCGGCGCCGCATGGGCCGCCGCAACATATCCCATGGCCACCGGATGATCGACCGAAGGGCCGAAGCCGCCGGATGTCACAACGCCGACCACTTTGCCGTCTATCTCGATCGCCGTACCTTCGCGGGCTGGCGCGCGCTCCAGTGGGCGGATGCCCACGCGCTTCTCGGCCACGCCATCCTGGATACCGGCAAGGATGCGCGCCGCGCCGGGGAAGTTGCCCGCCTCGCGGCGTTTGCGCTGGATCACCCAGCCAAGGTCTGCCTCAATCGGATCGCGCGACCCATCCATGTCATGTCCGTAGAGGCACAGTCCGGCTTCCAGCCGCAGTGAATCCCGCGCACCGAGACCGATCATCTCGACCCGGTCATCCGTCAGCATCTCGTCGATCAGCGGCAGGCCCGCCGCGGGGCTGACCAATACCTCGAAACCGTCTTCGCCCGTATAGCCGCAACGCGACACGATACAGCCTGCCCCGTTCAGCTCGAATGGCATGTGATGCATGAATTTCAGCTCTTCGCAGCCGGGGAAGAAATCACTCATCACGTCGACAGCTTCAGGACCCTGCAGCGCAAAAAGGATGCGGTCATCGGCGCGCGTCAGCACAGCCTTGCCTTCAAGTGCCTTTTCAAAGATTGCCCAGTCCTGGTCCTTCACCGCGCCATTGACGACGATGTACAGGCTGCCCTGCGCCTCATCGCCCAGCGGCCGCGTGATGATCAGGTCGTCGAGGATGCCGCCTTCATCGTTCAGGAGAACAGTCAGGCGCGCTTGGCCTTGCTTCAAGCCTGCAATGTCGCTCGGGACCAGAGTCTCGATCAGCGCGGCGACCTTCGCATGCGCTTCGTCGCCGCCACCAATGCCCTCTTCCAGCGTCAGGAAGCATGGCCCCATGTGGCTGACATCGAACAGCCCCGCGTGCTCGCGCGTCCATTTATGCTCATCCATCACGCCCATCGGGTATTGCACGGGCATTTCATAACCGGCGAAAGGCACGAGTTTTGCGCCCAGCTTTTCATGCAGGTCATAAAGCGGGGTGCGCTTCAGGTCGTCGTGTGTGTCATCAGCCATGGCGCCATCAATCCAAAGGGTGACGGATCGGCTCGTGGCCGAAATACCGTCGCCCCCGCTGTCCTGGGCGCCTGAGAGATTCCGCCCGGACTAACGGGCTTGCTCCTTCGGCGAGGCCTCGAAGGCCTCTTTCCAGCGTGTTGGCCCTGTCCGGTCCTTTTGCCTGAGCGTTTCCGGGGCGGTTGCGCCTTCGGCGGCAGCCTCAAGGGACTGCTCTCTCCCGGGACAGGGTTTGAATTACGTTTGAACTAGACTGGATTCGAGTGCCCGGCAAGCACGCTACATCCGCTCCGGCACATCAATCCCCAGAATCTGGAGACCTGCCTCCAATTGGTGCAGCACTGCGCTCGCCAGCGCCAGCCGGCTTGCCCGCAGCGCCGGATCGCTCTCATTCGCAATCGGCAGCGCGCCATAGAAACCGCTGAAAGCCTGGCTCAGGCCATAGACATGCTCGCACAGGATATGCGGCATCCGCTTCTCACGCGCGCCCAGCAGGGCAGCGCCAAAGCCGTCCAGTGCCAATACGAGGGTGCGTTCGGCATCATGCGCCACGGCTATCTCGCCCGGTGCATTGCCTTCAGCCTCAGCCCGCCGCAGCAGCGACTTGATCCGCACGGCGGCATACATCAGGTACGGGCCCGTCTTGCCTTCAAAGCTCGTGAAGCGGTCAAGGTCGAACACGTAATTCGTCGTCCGCGTATTTTGCAGGTCGGCAAAGCGCAGGGCCGCAACCGCTACCAGCCGTGCAACATTGGCCCGCTCGTCGGGACCCATATCATCCGGCAGGTTCGCGGCGCCGAGCTTGCGGTCGGCCTCCTCGAACGCCATCGCGTTCAGGTCTGCGAGGCGCAGCACGCCGCCTTCGCGGGTCTTGAACGGCTTGCCGTCCGGCCCGTTGACCGTGCCGAAACCGATATGTTCGAGATGGCCCTCGTCGATCAGGCCAACCAGTTCTGCCGCCCGGAACACCTGCTCGAAGTGCAGCGCCTGCCGCTGGTCCACCACGTACAGCATGCGCTCCAGCACCGGATGCATCGTGGTCATCCGGTCCTCGATCGTCGCCAGATCGGTCGTGTGATAGCCCGTGCCGCCGCGCGAATTCAGCAGCATCACCGGCGGCATTTCTTTCTTGTCGCTCTCTTTCGCCACATGAACGATCAGCGCGCCATCGCTTTCCTCGGCGAGGCCAGCCGTCCGGAACTGTTCGATCAGTCCGGGGATCAGATGGTCGACATCGCTCTCGCCCTTCCAGAGGTCGAACGAGACGTTGAGGAACGCATAGTCCACTTTCAGCGCCGCCACCGACACGTCGATGAAATGCTTCAGCAGCGCGCGGTAGCCGGCCCGCCCTGCCTGCAACTCGGCCACGGCATTCTGCGAGCGCTGGTTACGCGCAGGGTCTTCTTTCGCCTTGTTACTGGCTGCCGGATAGAGCCGACCAAGATCTTCGATCGTGACCGGCGGCTCATCCGGGTAAGGCCCGGAAAAGTTGGCGTCGAAGTAGATCAAGTCCGGCTGCTCGTCGTAAAGCTCGGTCACGAGGTGGCCCATCTGAAGGCCCCAGTCGCCGAGGTGCGTGTCAGACGTCACCCGGTCACCGAGGAAGCGCAGCAGCCGCTGCAGCGTGTCGCCGATCACAGCCGAGCGCAAATGCCCGACATGCATGGGCTTGGCCACGTTCGGCCCGCCAAAGTCGATCACCGTTACCTGCGCGTCCGGCGCCATTTCCGCGCCCGCCTTCGGGTCAGCCAGCACTTCGGCCGCCCGCGACGACAGGACAGCATCCGACACGCGAATATTGATAAAGCCCGGACCCGCCACTTCCGCCGACAGGACCAGTGGATAGGCTTTCAGTGCCTCGGCCACTGCGCCTGCGATTTCGCGCGGGTTCTTGCCGGCAGCCTTCGCCGCGCCCATCGCGCCGTTGCACTGGAAGTCAGCGAGTTCTGGCTTGTCCGAGCGGCGCACAGCGCCCCAGCGTCCCTCCAGCCCCATGGCGGAGAACGCGGCGCCCGCAGCCGCCGTCAGGTCTCTCGTCAGGCTAGCCATGGTCTACTTTTCGGCGTTGAGAAGGAATCGTTTGCCGGCGCGGTTGAACGCAAGCTGTTCCGGCGTCAGGTCAAACCCGACCACAATCTCGAAGTTCGAGCCGGCAATCGACTCATCGAGGCGCGGAATCTGGATCTTGCTGAAGGATTCCGTCTTGCCGTCGAGCTTGGTGCCGTTGAACTCTGCCTTGACGTTGAAATATTCCTTCGCCAGCACCTTGCCGTTGCGGCGCGTGACGGCGACGAAATAGGGATACGTGTGGCTGTTGCTATCCGCTGCCGGACCTTTGCCGAAAGCGAAGTCCACTTCCAGCTGCACGTCCAGCGGGTCGTTGCCGGCATAACGGCAGAAGGTGCGCACATCCGTGATTTCGGCCGTATAGGTGATATTCGAATAGGATTCGTCCGCCGGGTCGGCGAGGTCGACATACCGCGCCACATCATAAAGCGAGCCAACGGGCGGGCATGGCCCTGCATTCTGGCGCGTATCAAACACATCAGCGACCCTGGACTGGCAACCGACAAGCAGGACCACGGCGATAAGAGGTAAAAGTTTGCGCATGCGTCGGCGAGTCCTTACTTGGCCTGTAGAAATGGCCTGTCCATCTGTAGCTGGAGATGTGTTAAAGGGCTGCGCGCGTTGGCGCAACGTTGCAGAGGCAGGAGATCATTAAATGAACGACATACCCGCCCTCACCATACGACTTGCCGCCCCGCGTGGATTCTGCGCCGGGGTCGACCGCGCCATCCAGATTGTCGAGGAAGCGCTGAAAAAATGGGGCGCGCCGGTCTATGTCCGCCACGAGATCGTCCACAATGCTCATGTCGTCAGCCGGCTTGAGGCGATGGGCGCTGTATTCGTTGAAGAACTGGACGAATGCCCAACCGACCGGCCTGTCATCTTTTCGGCCCATGGCGTGCCGAAATCCGTGCCCGCCGAGGCCGCCTCGCGACAGATGATCTATGTCGACGCCACCTGCCCGCTTGTCTCCAAGGTCCATGTCGAGGCCGAACGCCACAGCAATGAGGGCCGAGAGATCGTCCTGATCGGTCATGCAGGGCATCCCGAGGTCATTGGCACAATGGGCCAGCTACCGACCGGCGCCATAACGCTGATCGAGACTGTCGCAGATGCGGAACGTTTCGTTCCGAAAGACCCGGAAAACCTCGCATTCGTTACACAAACCACGCTTTCAGTGGACGACACGGCCGACATCGTCGGCATCTTGCAAACCCGCTTCCCGGCCATGTCTGCGCCCCACAAGGAAGACATCTGCTACGCCACCACCAACCGCCAGGATGCCGTAAAAGTTCTCGCGCCCGGCGCAGGCCTCGTCCTCGTCATTGGCGCCCGCACCAGTTCCAATTCCGTCCGGCTCGTCGAGGTGGCCCTGCGTGCCGGGGCGGCCCGCGCCGAGCTTATCGCCAGCGCTGACAACATCGACTGGTCCTGGTTCGAAGGCGTTTCCACCCTCGGCCTCACAGCCGGTGCGAGCGCCCCGGAAGACCTGGTCCAGGGCGTCATCGACGCCTGCCGTGCCCGCTTTGACGTCACCATGGACAGCGTTGAAACCGCCAAGGAAACCGTTACCTTCAAGCTCCCCCGCGTCCTCGCGGACTAGACTCCCGGCGTCATCTGGGCAAAGCAGCCTGAAAATACACAGGTAAACTATCCGGTCCGCGCTAATGAATGCGTATTTCTTTTGGCATAGACCTGCCAGCGCATAAACCGGACGACGAGATACGAAACCATGGCCTTTGACAAAACCAACGCCGTCGAGAGCATCGACACATGGCGCCGGCAGGCGCGCGTCTTCTTCAAGCGCCTCGGCCGCAAGATCGACCATGAAGCCGTCGTCGAACACGCACGTGAAGAAGGCCAGACATCCGGTCGCTACGTCTTCATGGCGGTCATGTCCTGCGCCATCGCCACACTCGGCCTGCTCCTCTCCTCGCCTGCCGTCATCATCGGCGCCATGTTGATCTCGCCCCTGATGGGTCCGATCATGCTGATGGGTTTCTCCCTCAGCATTCTTGACCTTGCCGCCCTGCGCCGCGCCATCCTGACCATGGCCTTGGGCGTGCTGGCCGCCGTCACCATATCTTTCCTGATCGTCCGCCTGTCACCGCTGACCGAAATCACGCCGGAAATCATCGCCCGAACGCGGCCAAACTTCTTCGACCTGCTCGTCGCCATCTTCTCCGGGCTTGCCGGCGGCTATGCAGTGATCCAGCGCAAGGGCGAAACCATTGTCGGCGTCGCCATCGCGACAGCCTTGATGCCACCACTTGCCGTCACCGGCTACGGCCTCGCCGTCGGCTCCATGGCCGTTGCGGGAGGCTCTTTCTTCCTCTTCATGACCAACCTGCTCGCGATCGCCCTGTCGGTCACCGTGCTATCGCGCCTGTATGGCTTTGGCGCCAATCACGGTTCGCGCAGCACGATGTGGCAGAGCGCAATGGTGCTCGCTGTCTTCGCCGCGCTCTCCCTGCCCCTCGGCATCGCCCTGCGCGACATTGCCTATGAGGCCACAGCCATCAACACGGTGAAAGACGCGCTGCTCGACCCGTTTGACGATAATGAATCGCGTATCTCCGACGTCTCCGTCCAGTTTCCAAAGCGCGAGGCCATCCGCGTGGATGCCACCATCCTGACCCGCACCCGCGTGCCGGAAGCCGAAAGCCAGCTGACGGCTGAGCTGACCAGTCGTCTCGGCCGTCCGGTCGATATCAATCTCGGCCAGGTCCTGATCAACGAGGACAAGACGCTCGAAGCCGAAGCCTTCCTGCGCATGGCCGACACGTCCATCGCGGCGCCCCTTCGCGCTGAGATTTCGCGCCTTCAGACATTCGGCGAGCTGCGCCAGACCGAAACAGAACTGCGCGCCGCCATTCCGTTTGAACTCTCCGCTGCTGACATCAATGCCGATGCAAAAACCGCCACGCTCGTCGCCGCGCCGCATGACGGCCTGTCGATCTCGGCCTATCGCACCATGGAAACCGGGCTTCAGACCAATTTTCCCGAATGGAAAATCCGTCTCGTGCCGCCGGTCAGCGAACTCCCGCTCATCAATTTTGCCAATGGCGAAGCAGTCTTGTCACCGGCGGGTGAATCCGTACTCGGCGATAGTATCTGGGCGCTCCAGCACTGGTCAGTCTCCACGGTCGAAACGGTCGGCTATGCCTCCACAGCAGGTGAACTGCGCCGCTTTGACAACGAGACACTCGCCTATCGCCGCGCCGCCGCCGTCGCAGACCGCCTGACCCAGGCCGGCATCACCGCCACACCCATCGGCGAGTATCGCGCCTATCGCCAGGCCGCCGACGAAAAACAGCTCGGCTACCAGCGCTTCCAGACCGTCCTTATACGCCCCGGATCATAGCGCCGCAAAGGCCGCAAACCCGGTCACGAAATCCCTCAACCGCTTGCGTGTCTCCTCATCCGTCAGGTTGCCAGCCTCATCGAACAGGCCAGAGGCCCGCGACACCATCAGCCGCCCGTCGAACCAAGGGCGCATGCCCAGCGTACGGATCACCGGCAGCCAGTGGTTCTGCGACAGGATCGTCCCGAAACCGCCAAGCGATGCGCCGATAATGGCCACCGGCTTGCCGCCGAATATCTCGCCAATCTCCGAGGCTGGCCGCGAGGTCCAGTCAACCGCATTCTTGAACACGCCCGGAATCCCGTTGTTGTATTCCGGCGTAACGAGAAGCACACCGTCAGCCGCTCGGATCGCATCCTTCAGCGCCGTCACCGCCGCCGGAATGCCTTCTGCCGCCTCCAGATCCGCATCATAAAGCGGTATGCCATGCAGGGTCATGCCGGTGACCTGCACCCCGTCCAGCGCCAGCCCCTCGGCGGCGCGTACCAGGCCGCTATTAAAAGACGCCTTCCGCAAGCTGCCCGAAATGGCAAGGATGTGGGTCATTAGCAGATCTCCTGAATTGTCACCTTCTCTCTAACCCGGAACCGCGCCCAAGCCCATCATCAACCGCGTCAAGCATCATACGTGCAGCCCCTTATTCAAATCCGCGCCATGATCTGCCATAAGCGGTCATCATGACCTTCCAAGTTGCCGCCTTTTACAAGTTCTTCGCGCTGCCGGACTTCGAGTCCCGCCAGAAACCGCTGGCGGCCGTGCTCTGTTCGGCCGGCGTCAAAGGCACCGTCCTGCTGGCTAGCGAAGGCGTGAACGGCACGATTGCCGGCACACCCGAGGCCATCAACACGGCCCTTGCGGCCCTGCGCGCGCTGCCCGGTTGCGAGACGCTGGCGGCCAAATTTGCCGAAGCCGACGAAATGCCATTCCTCCGCCTCAAGGTTCGGCTGAAGCGCGAGATCGTCTCCATGGGCGTGCCCGGCACGGACCCGAATGCTCTGGTCGGCACCTATGTCGCTCCCGAGGCCTGGAATGCGCTGATCTCCGATCCGGACACCGTCCTCATCGACACGCGCAACGACTATGAGGTGTCCATCGGCACATTCGAAGGCGCCATCGACCCGAACACAAAGACCTTCCGCGAATTCCCGGAATGGTTCCGCGAGTTCCGCGTCAAACTGGAATCCGAAGGCCGCACACCCAAGGTGGCCATGTTCTGCACTGGCGGCATCCGCTGCGAAAAGGCCACCAGCTTCGTCAAGGCGGAAGGCATCGAAGACGTCTTCCATCTTCAGGGCGGTATCCTCAAATATCTCGAAACGGTGCCCGAGCAGGACAGCAAGTGGCAGGGCGAATGCTTCGTCTTCGACGAACGTGTCTCAGTCCGCCATGATCTCACGCCCGGCTCCTATGACATGTGCCATGCCTGCAAGCGCCCGATCACCGAAGCCGACAAGCACCATGCCGCCTATGAAGCCGGCGTCTCCTGCCCGCACTGCATCAGCGAAATGAGCGACGCGCAGCGCGCCCGCTTTGCCGAGCGCCAGAAGCAGATCGACCTCGCCAAGGCCCGCGGTGAAAAACACATGGGCCCGGAGGCACGCCGGAGCGAGGACGCATGAGCCTGCCCGTCCTCTATTCCTTCCGCCGCTGCCCCTATGCCATGCGCGCCCGCCTCGCCCTCGCGATCAGCGGCCTAGACATCCGCATCCGCGAAGTCGTGCTGCGCGACAAGCCCGCCGAGATGCTGGCCGCCAGCCCAAAGGGTACGGTGCCTGTCCTCGTCCTGCCGGACGGACAAGTCGTAGACGAAAGTCTCGATGTGATGAAATGGGCGCTCGCGCAGAACGACCCTGAAAACTGGTATGGCGCCAACAGCGCCAAGACCGAGGCCCTCATCGCCCAAAGCGACGGCCCCTTCAAACACGCGCTCGACCGCTACAAATATCCCACTCGCTATGACGGCGTAGACCCTGAGGCCCAGCGCGCAGACGGCCTCGCCATCCTGCGCGAATGGAATGCCCGCATCGCCGCCTCAAGCGGCCAGCTGCTCGGCCCGGAGCGCACCCTCGCCGACATGGCGCTCTTCCCCTTTGTGCGCCAGTTCGCCGCCACGGATCGTGAATGGTTCGCGGCCCAGCCGCTGCCTGCACTACAGCAATGGCTGGCTGCACACCTCGCCAGCCGGCTCTTCAAATCCATCATGACAAAGCATGTCCAATGGCAGCCAGGCGCTGAAGAGCCCCTGCTGGCAGCAGCAGGCTGAGCCCCTTGCGGTTCTGAGGGGGGTAATTAATTACCCCGCCAATGCCGCCTTGACCGCCGCAATGGCCTCGTCGGCCTTGCTGGCGTCCGGGCCACCTGCCTGCGCCATGTCCGGTCGGCCACCGCCGCCCTGACCACCGAGAGCAGCCGCAGCGACTTTCACCAGATCAACCGCCGAATATTTCGACGTCAGGTCTGACGTTACGCCAATTGCGACACCGGCTTTGCCATCGGCAACGCCGACAAAGGCCACGACGCCTGAGCCGATCTTGGCCTTGGCTTCGTCGACCAGCGCGCGCAGGTCCTTGCCGCCAACACCTTCGGCAACACGCGCGATAAGGTTCACGCCATTGATCACTTCCGGTCCGGCCGGCGCACTGCCACCGCCGCCCATGGCCAGCTTGCGCTTGGCCTCGGCCAGTTCCTTCTCCAGCGTGCGGCGTTCATCCGTCAGCGCGCTGACCTTGCGCGGCACATCCTTCAGGGGCACCTTGAGGCTCTCGGCGAGGTCCTCGGCGATACGCGCGCGGCCCTTGAGATAGGCCAGCGCCTCGGCGCCTGTCGCAGCCTCGATACGGCGCACCCCAGCGGAAACGCCACCCTCAGACGTGATCACGAGCACCGCAATATCGCCCGTGCGCTCGACATGGATGCCACCACAAAGCTCAACCGAATAGGCCTTGCCTTCGCCTTGGCCCATGGAGAGGACGCGAACCTCGTCGCCATATTTCTCGCCAAACAGGGCCAGCGCCCCGGCCTCGATGGCCTTCTCCGGCGTCGTGACCTTGATCTCGGCAGCCGTATTCTGTCGGATCACGGCATTCACCTGGTCCTCGATCGCCTCGAGCTGCGCCGCCGTTACCGGCGCGCTGTGCGAGAAGTCGAACCGCAGACGGTCGGCCTCAACGAGCGAGCCCTTCTGCGTGACATGCTCGCCGAGCACATTGCGCAGGGCCGCGTGCAGCAGGTGTGTTGCCGAGTGATTAGCCATGACAGCCTTGCGGCGCGTGGCATCGACATGCAGTTTCGCCGCCGCGCCGAGCTTGGCCGAGCCGCTGACGAGTTCGCCGACATGCACGTGCACATCGCCGGCACGTTTCTGCACGTCGCGAACGATGAAGCGTGCGCCACCATCAAAGCTGATCTCACCATGGTCGCCGGCCTGGCCGCCGCTCTCGGCGTAGAAGGGCGTAGAGTCGAACACGAGTTCGGCGGCGCCGGGCTCAAGTTTATCGACCAGTGCACCGCCCGCCGCGATGGCGACAAGCTTGCCCTGGCCTTCGGTTGCAGCATAACCGCCGAATTTCGTGGCGCCGGACTTCTCGCGAACAGCGAACCAGATGTCGTCCGTTGCCGTATCACCTGACGAGAAGCCCGCATTACGTGAGCCTTCGCGCTGCACGTCCATGGCTGCGTCGAAAGCATCTGTATCAACCGACATGCCACGCGCGCGCAGGATGTCCTGCGTAAGATCGAGCGGGAAGCCGAAGGTATCATAGAGGCGGAATGCCGTTTCGCCGGGAAGCGCGTCACCCGCGTCGAGGCCCATCGTTGCCTCATCCAGCAGAGAGAGGCCCCGGCCCAGCGTGCGCTGGAAACGGCCCTCTTCCTGCTCAAGGGCGGATTCAATCGCGGCCTTTGCGCGGCCGAGTTCGGGATAGGCCTTGCCCATCTCACCGATCAGGGCGGGCGTCAGGCGGTGCATCATTGGCTCGCGCGCGCCAAGCAGGTGACCGTGGCGCATGGCGCGGCGCATAATGCGTCGCAGGACATAGCCGCGCCCTTCGTTCGAGGGCAGCACACCATCAGCGATCAGGAAGGCCGATGTTCGCAAATGGTCTGCTATGACGCGGAAGGAGGCAAGATGATCGCCAGTGGCCTTGGCGCCATAGAGGTCTTCTTCGGCCTTGATCAGGTTGGCGAAGAGATCGATCTCGTAATTGTTGTGGACGCCCTGCAGGACAGCCGCGATGCGCTCGAGTCCCATGCCAGTGTCGATGGACGGCTTTGGCAGCGACGTGCGCGAGCCGTCTGCAGACTGGTCGAACTGCATGAAAACGAGGTTCCATATCTCGATGAAACGGTCGCCATCCTCATCCGGGCTGCCGGGAGGGCCGCCGGGGATCTTGTCGCCATGGTCGTAAAAGATTTCCGAGCAGGGACCGCACGGGCCGGTATCACCCATGGACCAGAAATTATCGGAGGTGGCGATCCGGATGATCCGGTCATCAGACAGACCGGCAATCTTTTTCCAGAGCGCCGCCGCTTCGTCATCCTCGGCATAGACGGTGACGAGCAGGCGTTTTGGATCAAGGCCGAATTCCTTGGTGACCAGATCCCAGCCATACTGGATCGCCTGTTCCTTGAAATAGTCGCCAAAGGAGAAGTTGCCGAGCATCTCGAAGAAGGTGTGGTGGCGCGCAGTATAGCCGACATTGTCGAGGTCATTATGCTTGCCGCCGGCCCGGACGCATTTCTGCGACGTCGTGGCGCGGGGGGCAAACGGCGTCTCGGCACCGGTGAAAATGTTCTTGAACGGCACCATGCCGGCATTGACGAACAGCAGGGTCGGATCGTTCTGAGGCACGAGCGGCGCAGAGGCACGGCGTGTATGTCCCTGCTTCTCGAAGAAGGAGAGGAAGGATTCGCGGATATCGTTCACGCCAGTCATGGGCAGGGTCCTAGCCGAATTTATTCATGTGCGGCGAGGGCTGTCCCACACCGGTTCCAACCGGCGATATAAAGGTCCCTTTGCGGCACGCCAAGCCGGGTGCGCCACAAAGGGACAAGTTCAGGTACAAGACCTGGCTGCAAGCAGGGGCTGAAAGCGCTGATTCTGACCCTTCAGGGGCCAAAGCGCAGGCAATTATCAGCCTTCAGCGGCATCCGGTTCGATATCGTCATCCGCGTCGGCTTCCATGCCTGCCGTGAGGAGTTCATCGGCAAGAAGGCCAGCATTCCGGCGAATCGAATCCTCGATTTCATCGGCAATGGCAGGATTCTCCTTGAGGAAGGTCCGCGTTTTCTCGCGGCCCTGCCCCATCCGTTCGCCCTTGTAGGAATACCAGGACCCGGATTTCTCGACCACTTCAGCCTTGACCCCGAGATCGATCAATTCGCCGGTCTTGGAGATGCCTTCACCATAGATGATGTCGAATTCGACCTGCCGGAAGGGCGGCGCAACCTTGTTCTTGACTACTTTGACGCGCGTCTGGTTGCCGATCACCTCGTCCCGTTCCTTGATCTGGCCGATGCGGCGAATGTCGAGACGGACCGAAGCATAGAATTTCAGGGCGTTGCCACCCGATGTGGTTTCCGGGCTGCCGAACATGACACCGATCTTCATCCGGATCTGGTTGATGAAGATGACGGTACATTTCGATTTCGAGATAGAACCGGTCAGCTTGCGCAGCGCCTGGCTCATCAGGCGGGCCTGGAGGCCGGGAAGGGAATCGCCCATCTCGCCTTCCAGTTCGGCGCGCGGGGTCAGCGCAGCCACGGAGTCGATGACGAGGAGTTCGACAGCGCCGGATCGCACCAGCGTGTCGGCAATTTCCAGCGCCTGTTCGCCTGTATCAGGCTGCGAGATCAGCAGGTCGTCGAGATCAACGCCCAGCTTGCCGGCATAGACCGGGTCCAGCGCATGCTCGGCGTCGATAAAGGCACAGACACCGCCATTCTTCTGGGCTTCGGCCACACAGTGCAGGGCCAGCGTTGTCTTGCCCGAGCTTTCCGGACCATAGACCTCAATGATCCGCCCGCGCGGGATGCCGCCAATGCCGAGTGCAATGTCGAGCCCCAGCGAACCAGTCGAGACGGCTTCGATATCCATTACCTTGCGGTCACCCAACCGCATGACCGAGCCCTTGCCGAAAGAGCGCTCAATATTGGCTAGGGCCGTTTCAAGAGCCTTCTGCTTATCCACACCGGATTCCTTATCCACAAGTTGTAGCGCTGCTTTGGCCATGAGTCGTCTCCTTAGGTCCACTATGGGGGTCAGTTTGGCAAGGCCCCCTATTGCCGTCCATGTTCTGGATGTACCATATTTGTTCTCAGGAACAAAGCAGAAACTTTCTGTTCTCCGCACCTTTTCTTTTCCGCCCCGATCAGGCATGGTTACAGAATGTTGACACGTTCAAACCGCCAAGCGGGCGAAGCACGACTTCGCTATCTCGATGCCGATATCCAGGTGCTCGCACCTGGTGATTTTGTGGTCTGCGCCGTTACCGGACGCAAGATTCCGCTGCAGGCCCTGCGCTATTGGAGCGTCGACCGGCAGGAACCCTATTGGGACGCCGCCGCCGCCGGAACGCGCATGATCCCCGCAAAGGGATGATGCTGCGGGAAATCCTGCTCGCCCTTGTCATCTGCACCGGGGCCTGCGCGCAAGTGCCCGGCACCGAACCTGTTATAGAGACAACGCCGCCTGTCCAGCCTGCCTGCCAGGGTGCGCTGACACAGGGCGGCTTGGTCATCTGCGAGGGCATCCCGGGTGAAACGTTCACAGTCGCAGGTGTCAAACAGGTGGCCGATTCCGAAGGCTCTGCACAATTCGGCATCAGTTCGAACGCGCCAGCGGTCATCGGCTGGACGGCATCGGACGGATCCTATGGCGATCTCGCCATTGCCGAACGCCATGATGAATTCCGCACCATCAAGGGCTTTGACTGCGACAAGGTCGATGCCCGCTCAGCGGAGCAGAAGGCGCACGCTGCCCGCTCCTGGCAGATCAAGCAGGACGCGTTCGCGACATTCCATCCCGGCCCTGGCGCATTGAACGGCTTTATCAAGCCGGCAGACGCTCCTGCCTCCTCGCCCTTCGGGCCGACGCGGAAATATATCGGCGTCTCCAAAGTAACCGGCAAACCCTGCGAATCGACCTCGGTCCACCAGGGCTATGACATGGCAGCGCCCATCGCCACGCCTGTCGTCGCACCAGCCGACGGAACGATCATTCTCGCAGATCCTGACCTTTATTATGAAGGGGGCGCCATCTTCCTTGATCATGGCCACGGCCTGACGTCGGTTTTCATGCACCTCTCGGAAGTGGACGTGAAGCCGGGCGATGTGGTGAAGCGCGGCGATCTCATCGCCAAGACCGGCAATTCCGGTCGCACGACCGGCCCCCACCTGCATTGGGCAGTCAAATGGCGCAACGCCCAGAGCGATTCGCGAAGCGGTGATTTCTACATCGACCCTGCGCTGCTATTGGACTTGCCAGCATCTGACTGAACGGGTCTAGTCGGTCCGCCAAACAACATCGCTGGCACCGACGAAGCGCGCCATCCGGCCCAGTTCTGCGTCCAGTTTGGCTTGCCGTGCCGCGGTCCATCTCACGTCCGGTTCCACCCACAGATTGGGAACGCTGATCTCACCCTTGTCGCGGTCTGACTTGACCTCGATGCGGCCGACCAACCGGTCGCCTTCCAGAAGTGGATAGACATAATAGCCCCATTGGCGCTTGGCGGCCGGCACAAAGATCTCGATCCGGTAGTCAAAGCCAAAGAGACGCGTCAGACGGTTGCGATCTCGGATGACCGGGTCGAACGGGTTGAGGATGCGCAGGCGCGTCGTCGGCGTTGGGGCGGTTTCCAGGCGACTCATAATGTCGGCCGGAGCGAGCGCAGCCGTCCACTGACCATCCGCGCATTCAACTTCCACCGGCACAAGCTCATCTGCATTCGCGAGCGTCCAGTCCTTCACCTCGGCCATGTCGGTAGCCGCCCAGAAGCGCTGGATGTCGCCAACCGTTCCAAAGGCCAAGCGATCAAGCGCCTCACGGCATAGCCAGTCCAGCTGGGCCTTATCCTCATGCGCCACGTCGCGCAGGTGACCCGGGATCACGCGATGGGTCAGGTCATAGTGCTTGGTGAAATTCTCGCGGTGCGAAGTCGAAAGCTCACCGACATACCACATGTAATCGAGCGCCAGCTTGTGCGGCGGCCGGCGCCACATCTCGCGCGGTCCTTCGATTTTGGTGTCGAAAGCCTTGGTGCTGAGCGGGCCCTCGGCTTCAATACGCGCCTTGATGTCGGCGCGGCCCGCCTCGTCCACCATGCTGCGATACCATTGCGAACGCTCAAGCCGCGCTTCCATGCGGCGGAACTGGCGCCGCCACATGGGATAGAAGTCCATCGGGATCAGCGCGGCATCATGCGTGAAATGCTCGAACACATGCCGGTCGCGGGCGAGGCATTTCTCCAGCATGGGTTCGCGGTAGTTCTGATTGCGGCTCCACAGGATATGGTCATGAGCGCGGGCGACGACGCGTATCGTATCGAGCTGGACGAAGCCGAGGTGCCGGATGATTCCCGGCAGGTCCAAAGGCCCCGTTGGCGCGGCGGACAGACCCTGTGCATCCAGCCACAGCCGCCGCGCATCCCGGTTGGATATCCTCAGCGCCACGGGTCCCGCCTAGGGAATGAGAACCGTCGCGCCGGTTGTCTTGCCGCTTTCGAGCGCGCGGTGAGCCTCTGCCACATCAGCGAGCGAAAAGCGCTGACCGATCTCGGCCTTCAGTGTTCCCGCCTCGAGCGCAGCAAAGAGCAGCTTGGCCCCGCGCGCCAAAGCGTCTGGCGTATCGATGAAGTGGAACAACCCGGGCCGGGTCATGACCAGCGAACCACCGGCCGACAGGCGCGCGGGCGGGATGGGGTCAACCGGACCCGATGCATTGCCGTAGGACACGAACCAGCCGCGCTTCTTGAGGCTGGATAGCGACGCCTCAGCGCTGATCTTGCCGACGCTGTCGAGCGCCATGTCCACGCCCTTCCCATCGGTCAGTGCCTTCACCTGTTCAGCCACATTGTCGTAGCCGACGATCACGTCGCTGGCGCCGGAGGCACGTGCGAGCTCGGCCTTTTTCTCGGAGGATGTCACGGCGATGACTCGGGCACCGAGGCTGGCGGCCCATGGCACGAGCAGGCTGCCGACGCCGCCAACGGGCGCCCAGACGAGCAGTGTATCGCCCTTCTGCACAGGGCGGATCTCGAACAGCAGCATCCAGGCGGTGAGGCCTTTCAGCATGACCGCAGCGGCGTCCTCATCCGCAATGCCATCGGGCAGTTTGAGCAGGCTGGCCGCCGGGGCGGTCAGGTGCGTGGCATAGGTACCAGAGGCGACGTAGCCGACCCGGTCACCAGGCTGCACATTGGTGACGCCTTCGCCGACAGCTTCGACAACGCCAGCGCCTTCGCTGCCGGGCGTGAAGGGAAATTTAGCCGGGTAAAGCCCGGTGCGATAATACGTGTCGATGAAATTCAGCCCCACCGCCGTCTGGCGCACCAGCGCCTGGCCGGGGCCCGGCTGCTTTGGCTCCATAGATTCCTTTTTCAGGACCTCAGGGCCGCCGGTTTCATGGATGCGGATGGCATAGGGCTGTGACATTTAATGGTCTCCGGTGTCTGGTGCAGTTTTCCGCACCTGTATGTTGAGCAGCTCAACGCCAAGTGAGAAGGCGATAGCAAAGTAGAGGTAGCCGCGCGGTATGTGGAAGCCGAGGCCATCAGCCACAAGGGCCACGCCGACCAGAAGGATGAAGGACAAAGCCAGCATCTTGGTCGTCGGGTGTTTGGCGATGAACGCCGCAAGCGGTTCGGCGGCGATGGCCATGACGAAAGTTGACAGCACGACCGCACTGACCATGACGACTAGGTTGTCCGTCATGCCAATAGCCGTGATGACACTGTCGAGCGAGAAAACGAAGTTGATGATGAAGAGCTGGATGATTACAGCTGTGAACCCCCGTTTGGCGTCCGTCTGCTCATGCCCCGTGCCCTCGACAGCAGAGTGGATCTCCTGCGTACCCTTCCACAACAGGAATAGACCGCCTGCCAGCAGGATCAGGTCCTTGAGCGTCACGTCCTCAACATGATGCATGACGGCCTCGTCGCCGCCTGAGACCATGACCGCAATCGCATGCGGAAGCTGGAACAAGGCATTCTTGTCGAGGCCGATGATCACAAAGATGAGCGCCAGCATGGCGATCCGCAGGAACATCGCGCCCCAAATGCCGACGCGCGTGGCCTGTTGCTTCTGCTTGCCCTCCAGCTTGCCGGTCGCGATCGACACAAAGAGCAGGTTGTCGATGCCGAGCACCACTTCGAGGAACGTCAGCGTGGCAAGACTGCCCCAGAAGGCGGGAGAGGCGAGTAATTCAGTCATGGATAGGCGCGTCCTCGTGGAGGGGGCAGGAGAGACTGCAATGAATAGGAGCGTGGGGTTTATAGCAAGGCCGACTCGCGGTGGACTCATTCGATGCGCACAATGATCCTTCTGACCTGCGGTGTCGACGAAGCCGGCCGTGGCCCTTGGGCAGGGCCGGTGACAGCCGGCGCTGTGGTCTTGGACCCGGCGTGCCCAATTGAAGGCCTGACAGACTCAAAGGTCTTGAAGGAATCTCAGCGCGACGCGCTCGCGCCGCTGATCCGCGAGCGAGCCGCTGCCTTTTGCGTGGCCCATGCCAGTGTTGAAGAGATTGACCGTCTGAATATCCGCGAGGCCACCTTCCTCGCCATGACGCGCGCCATTGAGGGCGTTGCCCGGCATTGCCAGCTGGAGATGATCCTGATTGATGGGAACGCCTTGCCGAAGGACCTGCCCTGCGAAGCGCGCGCGATCATCAAGGGTGATTTGACCGAGCCGGCCATATCTGCCGCCTCGATCCTCGCCAAGACCGAGCGCGATGCGCTGATGAAGGATCTCGATGCGACGCATCCGGGCTATGGTTTTGCCCGCCACAAGGGATATGGCACGGCTGCCCATGCCGAGGCCCTTCAGCGGCTCGGCCCCTGCCCGCATCACCGCACCAGTTTCAGGCCGATACGCGAGCTGATTGCCAGCCGTGGCGCGCAAGTCACGCGTTGAGCAACTCGACCGAGACAACCTGATTGATAAGTTCGCAGGCCCCTGACGTGGTGAGGAAGGCGATATCGGCGGCATCCCGGCCCGTTGCAACACGCACCAGATTCTCGACCGGCACGAGCCGCGTCGCATCGACCAGCCACCAGACGCCATCGAGATAGACCTCGAACACGGCATGGAAGTCCGGCGGGTCAAGCTGCCAGGCATAGGCACTGACGGCGCGGGCCGGCACATTCAGGGCACGGCAGATGCTGATGCCGAGATGGGTGAAGTCACGGCAAATCCCGGCGCGATCAACGAACGTGTTCTCGGCGGTTGTGCCGCCATGGCTTGAACCCGGCACATAGTCGACATGATTGTAGATCCAGTCGAGGACAGCGAGCACCTGGGTGCCGCCCGGCGCGAGATCGCCGAACTCGCGATGCGCAAAGGACATGAACTTGTCGGACGGACAGTAGCGGCTGGGCAGAAGGTATTCGAGCACCGGCGGAGGCAGTTCAAGCCAGGCTTCCAGCCTTGCGTCCGGCGACAGGAGCCGGGGCTTGGCATTGTCCACGGTGGCTTCGTACACGATGCTTGTCTCGCCCTCGAAGGCTGCACGGAAACGTCGCTCGCCATGATGGTCAGCCATGTCCTGCAGGATAGGACCGTCCGGCGAGATGACGAGGCTTTCGGACAGGATTGCCTGATCAGGCGTTCGGGCGACATGGATCGCGACGATGGCCTGAGTATCCTGCGGGAAAGCGTAGACGAGTTCAGACCTGACGCGGAGTTTCAATGACGTATCCTGTCCTTATGGGTTCAGGAGCGGTACGCGCAGCCTGTGAGGCGGTTCCTGTCACGCCCGGCTGCGCGGCACCAGCGATCATTGTCAGGAAGTGGTGCGAGATGGCGCGCATGACACGCCCGCGATCACGCCAGGAAAGATCGACCGCCGGGCCGGTGTCGGTCTTGTTGACGTCGACGATATAGATACGACCGGACACGGCATCGCGAAGCACATCAAGCGCCGCCCAGTCGAGCGCCATCGCTTCGGAAAATCGCGTGATGATATCGATCTCGGCGGGCGTGAAAACCTCTGCCAGTTCACGGTAGACAACGGTAACATTATGCATGGAGAAGCGGTTGCTGGCGGGCTTGGTCTTCACCAGCACGAAGCGCGGGGCGCGGCCGATAATTGTCGTGCGATAATCAAAGGCTGTCGTCCCGTCCGAGGAATCGATAAGGCGCTGATAGCTCTTGCCCGGCGCAGGCTTGCACGGACAGTGGACAATCCGGCCATCATGCAGGCCATTGGCCTCGCTCTTCTCCACCGCCTGTCCCTCATATGCCTGCGGGTCGAGCCGCAGGGCATCGCCGGACACCTCCGTGAACACGTCGGCGACGCGGCTTTTGGAGATGTCATTGCAGCTCGCATTGAGCTGCGAAAGACTACCGGCAGACGGCGGATCGCCTTGCGTCGTATCCTCGAAATAGAACGCGACATTGGCCTTGTCCGGTGTGCGTGCGAAGCGGACGCCTGAGAGGGTCATCGCCGACCAAAGGATGTACCAGGGGCGCGGCCTGTCCGGCGCGAACCAGACGGCGAGCCCGCTGGGACGCATGATGCGAACGTAAAGCCCCTTCACAAGGACGACCGCGAAATAGAGGCAGAACTTGACGAATTCCTTTGGCGTTATTTCGGCGAGCCCGATCCGCCGCCCGGTCTTCTTGACGATCAGGCCATGCCGCGTGAGCCGCAGGTCGGAAAACCAGTTTGCACGCGCGATGACGGGCGGTGTATCGCGATCAGGCTGCGTGCGTTTGGGCATCAATCGATCCTGAACTGGATAGGCTTGTAAGTGAAATTGTTGGACTGGCCTGCCGAACAGGCGGTGAGCGCAATGATCAGGTCCATCTGCGCCTCGAACCGGGTCAGATCCCCGGCTTTGCTGAGCGGTGGCATGACCTTGATCTCGCCCGTCTGGCCGTTCGTATCCACGTGCATGAAAACGTTGAAGGCTATCGGGATATGGTCCGGCCCGATGCCGTGTGGCGCGAGCGCCATTTCCAGATTTCCCTGGCAACCATGGTGGGGATTCTTGTCACCATAAATAATACGGAACGTATCCTTCGAGCACGGCGTCAGCGTAAAATCGTGCCGGCCAACCTGGTCCTCACCGATCACAAGCATCGGGTTGCTGCGATTGGAATAGAGAATGTCACCCGTCGTCAGGTACAGGCGGCTGGCATAATCGATCGAGCGGCCGGATGAAATCACTTCGTGCGTATCATGCGCATTATAGGCCAGCATGTCAGAGACTTGCTGGCCTTCGGGGTCGATTACGGTGAGGGTCTGGCCCTTTGCGAGTCTGAACGCGATCCCCGAGCGCGGCGCAATCGTGTGGACTACGCCTGTTTTGGTTCCCTGAATTGAAATGGACATTTCCAGTCGTCTCCCACCTGGCGGCCGCTATATTGCGCGGCCTGATTGCGTTGCCCATGCGTGCCGATCATGGGGTTGATTGATCCGTTTACCTCAGTCTCATTTTCCCGGATGACCTTTTGCATGGCCTGGTAACGGCCGTCTTCGCGCAGCTGCTCGAACTGGTCATACGAATTAAAGACGAGAGCAGGCCGACAGAACCGCCGCGCCGCGCGTGAGGCGCCCGGGTGAAGACCAATCACAAAATAGGCCACACCATTCACGCTGAGACCGAAATCGGTAGATGCGGGATCATGCGAAACATTCTCTGCCCATGCCACGCCGCGCTGGCGGTCAATTTCATGCAAGCGCTGCAGCCGGTCCCATAGCGCTGTTTCAAAAGCCCTCTCATTCATCGCTGGCGCATGGTCAAACCCGCACACAAATGTCTTGAATGGCATGGTATGCGGGTCAAGCTCCCGGCCGAAAAGGCTGAGCTTCTGATGGATGAGTGCATCGCCGTCATCCGATCGGAAATCACCGGCTTCGACACTGCTGAGCTGATCCAGCCCCAGCGCGCTCTTTGCACCGACGCAGGGAAAGCAGTCAGACTGGATAAAGGCCGCAAGATCGGCGCGCAGGTCCGCATCTCGACCTGGCTCCACCGGTGAAAAGGGCATGAGGGGATTCTTGTAAGCCATAGCCGTAAGAACTTCCGGACCGGGCACGAGTTCCGGTCTATTGACAATGCGCCCCTTTGCCGGCCCGGGAAACCGTTAATCCATCATTAACCAGCGATGTCTCACCTTGCCACTTTGGGGACGGAGACGAATCGCATGCTATTTTTGTTTGGCTGGCACACGTGGCTGGGCGAATCCGGTCGCCCGTATCGTTTCAAGATCACACTGACACCCAAGGGCCTGCCCGAAGGCGGCGGCATCTATATCTTCGTCCAGCGCCGTTTCGTGTTCTTCCTCTTTCCGCTCTATATCGGCAAGGCGACGAACTTCCGCTCGCGCCTGATCGGGCATGAGCGCTGGTGGGAGGCGTGGTGGAAGCGCGGTGCAACAGAGCGTCATGTGCTGGTTATCAAGAAGGGGGCTGACCGCGCCCGCGTGGAAGAAGACCTCATCCGGCGCTACCAGCCCCGCATGAACGACATTCTTGTTCCCCGCGATGCCAATGACGGGCCGAACAATGTGCGCCTGCGCCGCTGGTGGCGATTCAAGCGCATGTTCCGTATTCCGTTTTTGGGCTGATACCTGCTGCTTTGCCCGCGACGCCTGTGAGGGCGCTTGGGTTTGGATAAGTGGACGCAGCGATGCGCGATTGATTCCCGCACCCGTCCCGTGGCAAAGCTGGCCGTCATGGCCGATACGATCCCTCCCCTTGCTCCGCCCCTGTTCGCCGATGCACCAAGCTCGGTGAATTTCAAGAAGCTGCGCAAGCGGCTGGTACGCGGCGCGCTGAAGGCCGTAGACGATTTCGGCATGGTCGACCGCCGCGCTGTCGACGCGGGTGAGAAGCCCCGGCCGAAATGGCTGGTGTGCCTGTCGGGCGGCAAGGATTCCTATGGCCTGCTGGCGGTGCTGATGGACCTGCAATGGCAGGGCGCATTGCCGGTGGACCTCATCGCCTGCAACCTTGATCAGGGCCAGCCGGGCTTTCCGAAAAACGTGCTGCCGGACTGGCTGGACACGACGGGCGTCAAATACCGGATCGAGACCGAAGACACCTATTCCATCGTCAAGGAGAAGGTGGAGGCGGGGCGGACCTATTGTTCCATGTGCTCGCGCCTGCGCCGGGGCATTCTCTACCGGATTGCGCGGGAGGAAGGCTGCGAAGCCATTGTGCTGGGCCACCACCGCGACGACGCGCTGGAGACGTTCATGATGAACTTCATCCATGGCGGACGGATGGCCGCGATGCCGCCGAAACTGCTGAACGATGAAGGCGACTGTTTCGTGCTGCGCCCGCTGATCACGGCGGCGGAGGACGACCTTGCGAAATTTGCCGAGGCCATGAATTTCCCGATCATCCCGTGCAACCTGTGCGGCAGCCAGGACGGGCTGCAGCGCGTGGCGATGAAACAGATGCTGGACGAATGGGAACGCAAGAAGCCCGGCGTGCGGCAGGTGATGGCCCATGCCCTCGCCACCGTGCGCCCGAGCCACCTGCACGACCCGCGCGTGTTCGACTTTGCCGGACTGGAAATCGGCGGCACAGGCGAGACGGACCCGAACGTGCCATTTTAAGCCGCACTCCCCGTATTTGCGCAAATTCTTTGCAACAGAATCCCCCGGCGCTCAAACAAGGCGCTAGGGACTCTTTATAACGCCCCCAGCTCTCTCGCGCCTCGCGCCCGGCCGCAACGTCTGTGACAAGCAGCCAAGAAAACGCGCCGGACAACCAATCCGGCGTTGGGGGAGGATCATACATTTGTTGCGCATAGCCCTTGCGGCCGCATTTGCCTTGTCCGGCGCGGCAGCCGGATTTGCCGATGAACAGGCCCCCCGCGATTTCCAGACCTACAGGCCAAGCGTCAAACCGACCCGGATCGACAAGGCCGAGGCGCCGCGAATCGACGGCAAGCTCGACGATGCCGCTTGGAAGAAGGCGGCAGAGATTTCCGAATTCTACGAGGTCGAGCCGACGGTTGGTCCGCCCAGTGTCGAGACCCGCGTCTATCTCGCCTATGACGAGGACGCACTCTATGTGGCCATTCACGCCTATGATGATGAACCGGAGAAGATTTTCGCGACCATTCTCGAACGTGACGGCGATGTCTGGCGCGATGACATGGTGCGCTTCTATATCGACCCGTTCGACACAGGGCTGAGCGGCTTTGGATTTGATGTGAACGCGCTTGGCGTGCGGGCCGAACGCCTGATCCAGGCCAACAGGCGGCCTGTCGATGAATGGGACACGATCTGGAACGCGGCCGGCGAGATCACCGATGATGGCTGGACGGCGGAATTTGTCATTCCCTTCCGGTCGCTGAGCTTTGAGCCCGGCGGCGATGGATGGGGACTGATGATCACGCGGGAGCGATCGCATGCCAGCGAAGAAATCCGCTGGGCGGGCATCGACCCTTCACTGAACAAGTTCGGCTTTTCCCGGGCGGGCCGCCTCGTCGGCATTCACGATGTCAATCAGGGCCACGGACTGGACGTGCAGCTGCAGGCCGGGCTGAACGCCTCGCGGGACTGGGACCGCCCGCGCGACGATGACCTGTCGATCGAGCCCAGCGCGAACATATCCTACAAGATCACGCCGTCGCTGACGGGCCTGTTGACGCTGAACACCGATTTCTCGGACACGCCGCTCGATGACCGGCAGATCAATACGAGCCGCTTCTCGCTTTTCTTCCCGGAAACGCGCGACTTCTTCCTGCAGGACGCCGCCTTTTTCGAGTTTGCGGGGCAGACCTTCGGCTCGTCGTCCAACAGTATCTCGGCCAATTCCAATACGCCGAACGGACAGCCCTTCTTTTCCCGGCGCATCGGTATCGTCAACGGGCAGCGCGTGACCGTGAAGGGCGGGGTCAAGCTGAGCGGTGAAGTGGGCGGTGTGCAGGTCGGCATGCTGTCGGCGCAGACGGGCGAGGCGGCCGGCATTGATTCCCAGAACCTGTCAGTGGCGCGCGCGGCCATGGATGTATTTGGCGGGTCCCGCATCGGCGTCATCGCAACCAATGGCGACCCGACCGGCGCATCGGACAATTCGCTGGCCGGTATCGACTATCTCTACCAGACGTCATCCTTCCTCGGCGGCGGGCGGCTGCAGGCGGATATGTTCTACCAGCGCTCGTTCTCATCCTTGGTGGAGGATGACGATTCCTATGGCGTGCGTGTGGACTATCCGAACGATGCTCTCTCATGGGTCGTCGAGGCGCGCGAGATCGGGCAGGACTTCACGCCCGCGCTCGGTTTTGTGAACCGGCCTGGCACGCGTGACTTTTCCGCCAGCTGGAACCGGCGGCTGCGCCAGTCAGGCAGCTGGATGCGCTGGTGGCAATTCGGCACGCGGCACGAGTTCATCACCGACCTTGATGGCAATGAGGAGACGCGGACGAACGAGATTGCGCTAGGCCTGCAGACGAAGTGGACGGACGACGTCTCGTTTTTCCTGACAAATAATGAGGAGACGATCACTGCGCCGTTCAACCTGCCGGGCGGACTGGTCGTGCCGGTCGGGCAATATAACAATGACGGGGCACGGGCGAAGCTGCAGTCATCGCTGGCGCGGCCCTATGGAACGGTAGCTGAAATACGCCAGCGCAACTTCTATGGCGGAACGTCGACGAAGTATTCGCTGTCGCTGAACATGCGGCCCAATGCGCGCGTGGACGTGCGGGCCTCCTATTCGCGTGAGGATATTTCAGTGCCGGCCGGTGAGGTGAGCGTGCAGATCGGCTCGATGGATACGGTGTTCAATTTCTCGCCGACGCTCTCGATGTCGACGCAGACCCAGTATGACAATATCTCCAACAGCCTGTCCTTTTTCGGCCGGCTCCAATGGGAAGTACGCCCGGAGACCGAAGTCTTCCTCGCCCTCGGCCATGGCGCCATTATCGAGGGCGATGACTTCCGCGAGAACTTCCGCTCTGTGCAGACAAGCGCGATCCTCCGGTTCGGCAATACGTTCCGGTTCTGAGCAGACATGAAAAGGCGCGCAGGTTGCCCCGCGCGCCTCTTCAATTTTGCGATCCGTAAGGACCTATTTACGCCAGACGGCAGCCAGCGCTGGATCTTCTTCCTCGCCGGTATACTTGGCGAGTTCGGCGCGGCCGACGACCATGTGGTGCACTTCGTCCGGACCGTCAGCGAGGCGCAGCGTGCGCTGGCTCGTGTACATCTGGGCGAGCGGTGTCCATTGCGAAACGCCTGCGGCGCCGTGCATCTGGATGGCCTGGTCGATGATCTGGCAGACGCGTTCCGGCACCATGGCCTTGACCATTGAGATCCAGACGCGGGCTTCGCGGTTGCCCAGCACGTCCATGGCTTTCGCCGCTTTCAGGACCATCATGCGCATGGCTTCGATCTCGATACGGGCACGCGAGATGATCTCGGTGTTACCGCCGAGCTTGACCAGCGGCTTGCCGAAGGCGGTGCGGGTCATGCCGCGAACGCACATCAGGTCAAGCGCGCGTTCGGCCTGGCCGATGGAGCGCATGCAGTGGTGGATGCGGCCTGGGCCGAGGCGGAGTTGCGAAATCTCGAAACCGCGACCTTCGCCGAGCAGCATGTTTTCCTTCGGAACGCGGACGTTCTCAAAGCGCAGGTGCATATGGCCGTGTGGCGCATCGGGATCACCGAACACGTGCATCGGGCCGACAATTGTGACGCCCGGATAAGGCAGCGGGACCAGGATCTGGCTCTGCTGCTTGTTGGGCTCGGCGTTCGGGCTGGTCTTGACCATGGTGATCATGATCTTGCAGCGCGGGTCGCCAGCACCGGAGATGTAGAACTTCTCGCCGTTCAGGACCCATTCGTCGCCTTCGAGCTTGGCGGTCATGGAGACGTTTTTAGCGTCAGACGATGGCAGTCCCGGCTCGGTCATCGCGAAGGCCGAACGGATCTTGCCTTCGAGCAGTGGCTTCAGCCACTGTTCCTTCTGGGCCGGTGTGCCGACGCGTTCGAGCACTTCCATGTTGCCGGTGTCTGGCGCCGAGCAGTTCATGGATTCAGACGCCATCGGGTTCTTGCCGAGTTCAGCAGCGATATAGGCATAGTCGAGGTTCGACAGGCCTTCGCCGGTTTCCGCGTCAGGCAGGAAGAAGTTCCAGAGGCCTTGCTTCTTGGCTTCGTCCTTGGCTTTTTCGAGACATTCCAGCTGGCCGGGCGCGTAAGACCAGATGTCGGTCTTGCCTTCGCCGAGACGATGGAATTCTTCGCTCATCGGGTTGACGGTTTCCTTGATGAACTTCCGCACGTGGTCGTAAAGCGGGCGCGCGCCTTCGGACATCCGAAGGTCGTTCATGTCCGCACTGGCGTCCATTGTATGTTGGGTGTCTGGCATGATGTTTCTCTTCCTCGTTTCTACTCTTTGAGTTGTCTTACCATCCGGGGGCAGGTGCCGTCGACCGGATAAGCGGTTGATGTCCTTGGTTTCATGTTCGCGGGGCCATCTGGCAGGGCGACACGAACTGGGCTAAGCCGCGCAGCATGAGCCTGACGAGCGCCCTGATCATTCTCGTGACCGTCCTTGTCACGACATTCATCTCGGGCATTTTCGGCATGGCTGGCGGCATCATATTCATGGGTGTGCTGGCGGCGCTGCTGCCGGTCGCGACTGCCATGATTGTGCATGGAATGATCCAGATCTTCTCGAACGGCTATCGCGCCTTCCTGTGGCGCAAACATATCAACTGGACGATCTTCGGGCGCTACGCGCTGGGCTCGCTTGTGGCTGTCGGCCTCTTGTTCGCGCTGTCCTGGCGACCGGGCCATCAGGTCGTCTACCTGATGCTGGGCCTGACGACGACGCTGGTGTGGTTGCCGAAGCGTGTTGTCGATCTCGATATCCAGAAGCGCTTCCAGGCCGAAGGCGCTGGCTTCGTGGTGCAGGCGCTGAACACCGTGGCGGGCGTTGCCGGGCCGTTGCTGGACCTGTTCTTCGTGCGTACCGACATGACGCGCCACCAGATCGTGGCGACCAAGGCCGTGACGCAAGTTCTGGCGCATTTCGTGAAGGTCGTGTTCTGGAGCGCACCGGTCATCATGGCCGCTGGTGCAGGCGCCCTGCCCCCGGCCTGGCTGATCCTTGCGGCTATTCCGCTGTCCATGCTGGGAACGACGCTCGGCGGCAAGGTGCTGGAGCGGATGACGGACGTGAACTTCAAAAAAGGCATGAAATATCTCGTCAGCGCAATCGGCGCGGTGATGCTGATGAAGGCCGCAGGCTGGCTCTGAGGCTGCGCGCCTTGAGGCGTCAGTCAGCGTCATCGCGGCGCGCATTGGGTAAACTCCACTCATCTGAGGATGTGTCTGCCGCATTGTGGACTATTCGGCAACTTTATCTTATGAAGCCCAATCATCACCAATAGTGATATTAGGGCCCGCTGTCATGAACCTGCGCACCATCGACCTGAACCTGCTGCCCGTGCTGGAGGCCGTCTATACGGAGCGCAGCCTGACGCGTGCGAGCGAGACGCTGCGAATCACCCAGCCTGCCGTCAGCAATGCGCTGGCCCGCCTCCGGGTGCATTTCGAGGACCCGCTCTTCGTGCGCGAAGGGCGCGGCGTGAAGCCGACGGCCATGGCCGAAGCGCTGATGCCGGCGGTGCGCGACGCGCTGGACCGGCTGCGCGCGGGCCTGGAATCCCGCTCAACATTTGAGCCAGCCCATTCAACGCGCGTGTTCAACATCTCAGCGCGCGATGCCGGGGCCTTCATGATGGCGCCTGCGCTGGCCAAGCGCATGGAAACCGAGGCGCCGGGCGTGCGCATCTCGTGGAGCCAGGTGAACCGCACGGCCATCTCGACAGAGCTGGCCTCCGGCAGGCTGGACCTTGCCATCGAGATTGACGGCCTGCGCGGCGCAGACCTGGAGCGCCAGCACCTGCTGGCGACGCCCTATGCCTGCGCCATCGCGAACGACCACCCGCTGGCCAACGAGCCGATGACGCAGGCACGCTTCCTGCAGCTGCGCCATATTGCAGTGTCGAGCCGCCGCGAGGGACGCTCCTATGTCGAGGAGATCGTGCGGACCGCCGGGCACAGGATCACGCCGGTGCTGCGCCTGCCGCATTATATGCCGGCCATCGAGATCGTGCGGCAGACGCACCTGGCCGTAACGGCCCCGCTGCCCCTGGTCGAAAATGCCGGCGTCAGGGTGTTCGCCCTGCCCTTCGACTATCGCCCCCTTGAAAGCGTGCTCTACTGGCGCCGGGAAAATGCGGAAGACCCGGCCCTGACCTGGCTGAAGGGCCTGCTGACCGAGATCGCCGGAACAGCCGAACAGGCTTGAACGCGCCCGCGCCGTGAGCTAGGGAGCAGCGGTCAATTGGGGAGTAGCCAGCCGGTGCGTGCACCGGGCCTCCACGTCAACATACTCGGCTGAGAGGCCGTGGTGTGGAGGGAGCGGGTCACCGTTCGGGCGAGACCAATGACGTCGCATTCCTGTCCGGGCCGGGCATGGGGTGCAGCGTCATTGTGTCATCAAGTGCCCGGCCCGGAGACAATGCAATGGAAGCCCTCTTCACATCTACCGCTGTCGTCGCGCTGGCCGAAATCGGCGACAAGACACAGCTGCTCGCAATCCTGCTGGCCACGCGCTTCAAGGCGCCATGGTCCATCGTGGCCGGCATATTCGTCGCGACGATTGCCAACCACTTCCTCGCGGCGCTGGTCGGCTCGCAGGCCGCCGCCCTTCTGGACGGACAATGGTTTCGCTACCTGATCGCTGCCTCGTTCATCGCCATGGCCCTGTGGACGCTGATCCCGGACAAGATTGATGACCTGGAAGCCAAGCCGGACCGCTTCGGCGCCTTCATCACCACGCTGATCGCCTTCTTCCTGGTCGAGATGGGCGACAAGACTCAGATCGCGACGATCGCGCTGGGTGCCCGTTTCGAGAACCTCGTGCTTGTCACCATGGGCACGACGCTCGGCATGATGCTGGCCAATGTGCCCGCCGTGTTCTTCGGCCATGAACTGATCAAGCGCGTGCCAATGAACGTGGTGCGCATGATTGCGGCGCTGCTGTTCCTCGTGATCGGGCTCTGGCTGCTGGCACAGACCGCCGGGGTGGTCTGACACGGCGCAGGATCATGGCGTGACGTCCTCTTCGAACAGCTTTTTCAGCCCGAATGTCCTTATCGTCGCTTCAAGGTCATACGTTCTGCCTGACACCTGGGCGTTACGCAATTTCAGGGCTCTTGCGACCTCGGGGTCACTCCGAAGCGCCAGAACGCCTTCTGCCATCTGGTCCGGACTGGCGGTGAGTGTGCAGGGATAGTCCATCGTGAGCAGCCCGACAGCGGCGCCATTGCTGTCATACTCCTTGTCGCCGCAATTCTCGCTGAGGTCATTGTGCAATGACGGCTCAATCGACATGCGGAAGAGGTCACGGTACCGGGACGACTGCCCCTCTGAGAGGGTGATGGAAAAGATCGGTGTGTTGTAAATGCCGATCGCGGTTTCGCGCAGGCCGACATCGGAAATCAGCCCCAGCGAACCCGATGCCACGATCTCGTCAAAGGCCGCCCGTCGGCGTTCATACCAGTTGTACTGGCTCGCGCGGTAAGCGTTGATCAGAATGGTTTCATCATCCATCACCGCCTGTCCCGACAACCCCAGATAGGCCGCATTGCCGGCTCTGGACGCAACAGAATTGTACTCCAGAAGGGCGGTTGCGTATTCCAGTTCAGCGTGAAGTTCCGCCTTCAGCCGCTCGGAATAGACTGCAGCACGGTCGCGATCCTGGCGCGCTTCATTCCAGTTGTTGACCTGAAAACCGGCAAAGACACCGAACACAACGATCAGGAAGTCGATCGCGATGGCGGTCCATTCCTGGTTCTTTACGTGAGAAATGACACGGCGGAGGATCATGGCGTTTGCTCCGCGTTGGATTGGCTTACAGGTCGTCCGTCTTCGGCATATGTGGCGAGGCTTGCTGCATAGGTGTCGAGCTTTGCCGAGACCTGCCCGATATATATTGTGTAGAGATGCTGGGTGATCGCGGCATTGGAGGCGAGCGCAATGATTTGCGTATTTCCGCAAATACCTTCCGGTGTCAGAATCCGGTATTGATCCATGCCGCTCACTTCCACTAGGCCGGGACTGAGCTGCAGCCCCTCCTCGCTGGTCAGGCTCAGGCCTGCTGCACCATAGGCGGCCTGTTCGACATCCTGTTTGATCCGGATATAGCGCTGCCACTGGCGATCCACGAAAGTCATCTGGTCGGCCATCTCGCGCACGCCGTCGCGTATCTCAGACGACTTGATCAGGGAGAGCCGGCCTGTCTCCAGCGCCTCATTGGCAGAGGCGAGGGAAAACCGGGGCGGCGGAAAGTCACCGACTTCCAGGATCAGGCCCTTCATCTCGTCATCCATGGCGAGACAACCCGCCTTGTCGTTCAGGCGCACCACCAGGCGTTTCACGCCGTGCAGGATGAGGTTGTGGAGAGTGAGATAGTCCGCCATCTCCATGCGCGCGTCTTCGGCCTCGACGATCATGCGAGACAGCAGGTCAGCTTCATTGGCCCGCATGACGCGCGCGGCATTCCAGTTATTCACCTGAAGACCGATGAACACGCCAAAGACGACAATGAGCGTTTCCACCGCGACGGTGAACCAGTCCTGTTTGCGGAGGGAGGTGGCGAGGCGCTGGAGGATCATGTGTCGGCCTCCAGTTCCAAGACCAGATCATTGGCCTGAGTTTCCATCCAGGACAGAAAGGTCAGGGTTTGCGAAATTTCGCTAATCCGAAGGCGCAGATCATCCGCCAGATCAGGCGCTGCGAGTAGTCTCTCATAGCTGTTCGAGACGCTGCTCATGTCATCCGGCGGGGCGCACGTCGTGAAGTATTCAGAATCGTAGGCATCCGGCGTGCTCGGCTCAGCGAGTTCGAAATCATCGCACTTCTCACCGAAATGAACATGAATGGCTCCGTCGATGAGCCGCCTTGAACTCTCGCGGAAGTCAGACTCGAACTGGATCGTCACACCGAGCTCGGCGGATGTATCCTCGTAATAATCGCGCAAATCCTTTTGGAGGGACGCGTCCGCGATCAGCCGAAGCTTGCCGGCGTTCTTCAGCTCCCTGTAAACAAGGCCCGACGGCTGCAAGGGCCACATGAATCCGGCTTCATGCACATCCGCGACGAGCAGCCACGGCGCGTCTGCGCCCTCGTTCGGCGGGGCGCCTAGTTGCGATTCCACGTTCAGGGCCGCTGTCAGAACATCGGCATAGAACTCCCGCCGGACGTTGAAGGTGGCGATATCCCTTCGAAGGTCTTCGATGAGTTCCTGGCGCGCCTGATCCGCGCTCGATGTCAGTACCCTGTCATCATTCCAGTTGCCCAACTGAATACCGAGAAAGACGCCGAATACCACGATCAGCGTCTCGATGAGGACGGTGAACCAGTCCTGCTTGCTGAAGGCATCAGTGATGCGGCGGAGGATCATGGAGCGGACTCTGTGGTTACAAGAGGGTTGAGAAGCGTCATGACAGCGCGCGCCTTTTCCAACTGGCTGCGCCTTAACAGCAGATTGTTTGCTTCGGCGTTCGCGATCATCGCCAAACCCAATTCGATGCCGGGATCGTTAAACAACAACGTCTCATCGATGCCGACTACAAGGGCCCCATCAAGTGTCGACGGGTCGATTCTGAACTTATACATGCGTGACACGCCGCTCACATAATTCATCGACTCATCACGTAGCGTTTGCCATGCGTCGTTGCCCATAATAGCCGCCTGATCATAATCATACAGCGCACTGCGCAGTTCCGGATTCTCCAGATCGCTGAGATAACCCGCAGCGATCATCTCCTGAAAAGTTGCCGACGACCCAGACGGTATGCTGCCAGTACCAATAAGGCTCGCGGCATCCGCCATCGCTTCCGATGTGGGCAATTCACCATCAACCTCACCACGGGAAATGAGAATGGCATTGTGCAGCAGCGCCAGTGCCGCAACGGACGCGGAATAGGTATCAATGCCAATCTCGAGCCGTTCAATAATCAGGTCGAAATCATCTGCGAGGCGTTCCAGATAAACCTGCTCCTGAACATGGCGCGCATGAGCCGCATTCCAGTTATTGACCTGAAGACCGAGAAACACGCCGAGCACCACGATCAGCGTCTCGACCGCAACGGTGAACCAGTCCTGCTTGCGGAAAGCATCAGTGAGACGACGGAGGATCATTCCCTTTCCTCCAGCAGCGACAGGATGGTGGTCACCCCATCGTGCTGATCCCGGGATATGTCTGCGAGATTGTGCTGGAAGACCAAAATGGTCTGTATCTGTGGCTCAGCTTGCCGCAATAGAGCCCAGTCATAATCCACGATGAAATCGGTTCCTGCCGGCGTGTTCTGGGTATTTACACGAATGGCATCGATCAGAAGTGGCCGGCCGGTCATCGATGACTGTGCGGTCAAAACCCGCTGATAATTATTCTCATGACGGTCTAGATTCTGCCCATAAACAGTCAGGGCGCGCCTCAGGCGTTCGCTCCGTATGCGTGACAGGCTGCCTGTTGAAATCATTTCGAGGTAAGTCGCCGATTGAGTCGGCAGGGGCGAGGTCAGCGCCGGTGCGGTGAGATATGTCTGGAGGTCGTCCAGCGCCGGAGGTGTTTCTTCTGTGCGCAGAAGCGCCACGAGTTTCCCTGTTTGCTCGGCAATCTGTGCAGCCTCGTCCGCAGCAAGGGCAATCGCGCTTTCGGCTTCGCGGAAATCCTCTTCCAGCCGATCAAGCAGAACGGCCTCCTGTGCGTGCTCAAGCCGTGTCTCATTCCAGTTGTTGACCTGCAAGCCGAGGAACACGCCGAGCACGACGATCAGTGTTTCGACAGCGACTGTGAACCAGTCCTGCTTGCGGAAGGCATCGGTGAGGCGGCGGAGGATCATGGAGCGGCCTCGCTCTTGCGCTGGGAGTCTGGCGTGCCCAGTTCCTTCGCCAGTTCATCATCCAGCTCTGTCAGGACCGCGATTCGGTCTTCGTAACGTCGAAGATAGGAATTCAACCGTGCAGCATTATCGCTGTATTCGCTAAGGAAGGCTGTGTTCCCGCGTATCTGGTCGATGTCGCATCGATATCGCCACTTCATGCCTTCGCTGTCGAGGGGCGCAGTTAGGGGGAAGTAGTCTGTATCCTCGGCACGCCCCACTTCGAGCCAGACGGCGTCCGGATGACGGCTGTAAAGCCGGAAGAATTCGCTGACCGCTTCGGCCCTCGCAGCACGGGACCGTTCCTGCACAACAGCATAGTCGCGGAGGGCTGCCTTCACGGAGGGATTGGAAATCAAGTCGAACCGGCCGGAGGCAAGAAGTTCATCAAGGCTCGACAATGCTTCGGTGGGCGAGGGGAGCCAGTGTGAGACGACCACGGCCCAGCACTCATCATTGGTGAGTGGCCGTGACGGCGCGAGCGAGAACATGACGGAATTAGCGTCTGTAAGCAGCTCAATGCGAGGGCTTTGTGCCGCCATCTCTTCTTTCTGTGTGTCCAGAAGTGAGCGGGTTTCCTCCTGCAGGCGCAATAGCAGGACCTGCTCGCTGTTTCGCTCGACCCGCGCCGCGTTCCAGTTGTTGACCTGCAGACCGAGAAAAACACCGAGTACCACGATCAGCGTCTCCACCGCGACGGTGAACCAGTCCTGCTTGCGGAAAGCGTCCGTGAGGCGGCGCAGTATCATGATGTCCCCCGACATGCCTTTGAGGGAAGGCTAGTCGGTTTTTAGGGGACTGAACAGTGTGTACTGCGCGCCTGGCCTTAGCCCGCCACGGTCGGCGCGATGACGTCCACGAACGGCTTGCGGAGGATTTTCTTGTTGCCTGCAAGGGCTGCCGCCGGAAGGGCTTTCAACCGCTCGGCCTCGGCCATGGCTTCAGCCATCACCTGGTCTGGCGCCACAGCCTTGTCGAGATAGCCGACCGTAACGGCCTCTTCGGGCGTGAACAGCGTACCCATGATGACGGACTCGGTGAGGTAGAGCGGGTTCAGCCGCGCCTTGCACAGCTCCAGCGCGAACACCGGCAGCACCATGCCGATCTGCGTCTCGTTGGCGCCAATCTTGTAGGGGCCGGTTGCGCCGATGCGCTTGTCACAGCCGAGCAGGATGAAACAGCCCATCGCGATGCCGTGCCCGGTACACGCAGCCACGACAGGCATGGGCAGGGTAAACAGGCGCAGCGCCAGTGCGCCGCCGCCATTGACGAGGCTGCGCACTTCCTCGGGCGAGGCGCCCATGATCGTCTTCAGATCAAAACCAGCGGAGAACCTGTCCGGGCGCCCGGTGATGACAACCGCCTTGGCCTCCTTCTCGGCCTGGTCGAGCGCGGCGTTCAGCGACTCGAGCATGGCCGGGCTGATGGCATTCGCCTTGCCGTCATCCATGGTGATGATGGCGATGTCATTCTCGATTTTGATCGTGGCGGTCATGAAGGTCTCCCTGTTTGCGACAGCTTAGGCCCGCCCTGCCCTTGCGGGAAGCAAGCCTGACGTTACGGGGGCTTCCAGAAAGCTCAGGCCCCGCCGAGAGCCACGCTGTATTGTTCATCGCGCTCAGATGCCAAACGGCTCCGAACGGTTTCTGCGTCATATCCGAACTCGGCAAGTGCCCGACCCGCCATCTGGAGGCCGGATTCGATCGCATCGGGAATGACATGGTTCGCACCGGCCTCGCGCAGCAGCGCAGCATGTTCATAGTCGCGCGCGCGGGCGACAATGGGCACATCCGGACGCAGCGTGCGGAAGGACCTCACCATGGCCTCCGCTGCTGCCACATCGTCCACCGTCACGACAAACAGGCGCGCGCCATCAGCCCCCGCACTGCGGAGAATTTCAGGGCGGGCAGCGTCGCCCAAGAAGACCTGCCAGCCGTCTTTGCGCTCTCTTGCAAGCCGCACGACGCTCCGCTCCAGCGCGACGATATCGGTCTCTTCCGTATCGAGGATATGAGCTACCGCCTGACCGACACGGCCGAAACCCGCAATGATGACGTGCCCCTTAATTTCTGAGAAATCCACATCAAGCGCGCCAGACGGCTCCCGCGTCTCCAGCCGGGACACCGCGAACGTCCCGAGGCGGCCAAGAACCGGGATCAGCAGCATGGAGAGGCCTGCAACCGCAGCCACCATCCCGGACACATCCGCGTCCAGCACGCCAGCTGAACCGGCGGCGGCGATCACGACGAAAGCAAACTCGCCTGCCGGGGCCAGCAGGAAAGCCGCCTCAAGCGCGAGCAGCCTGTCGCCGGCAAACAGTCGGCACGCGGCGAACACGATCAGGAACTTGACCAGGAGCAGCGCCACCAACGCGCTGAGGATCAGACCCGGCCGGGTAACAAGGGACGGCAGGTCGAGCGCCATACCGACAGTCATAAAAAAGACGCCGAGCAGCAGCCCTTTGAACGGTTCGAGATCCACGTCTGTCTGGTGCTTGAACTCGGTCTCGCCAAGCAGCAAGCCAGCAAGGAAGGCGCCAAGGGCGAGCGACAGACCCGCCGTGGCGGTGATGGTCGCGGCGCCCACCACGGTCAGCAGCGTCAGGGCCATCAGAAAGTCGCGCCCGCCCATCATGGCGGCAAGCCGAAACATGGGCCGCAGCGCAAACCTTCCGATCAGCATGATCAACGCAATCGCCAGAAAGCCCTTCACCGCCGCCTCCAGCAGAGCCGCTGAGACGTTCGCGTTCTCGCCCACACTCATGAAACCAACAAAGATAAGGATCGGCGCGACGAGTATATCCTGGAACAGGAGCACGCTGAGCGCCGCACGCCCGACAGGTCGGCTGGCGCGCTTCTGCTCGATCAGGATCTGCATGACGATTGCCGTCGAGGACAGCGCGAGCGCCAGGCCGCATATGATGGCCGCCTCCGCTGGCAAACCTGCGAAATAGACTACCGCGCCGATAGCAGCTGCGCTCAGCGCCGACTGGAGGCCCCCAGCCCCGAACACCGCGCGGCGGAGCGACCAGAGCTTTTCAAACGAGAATTCGAGGCCAAGGAGAAACAGGAGGAAAAGGATGCCCAGTTCCGCGAAAGGCGCGGCGGCCTCTGGGGCAGACACGGACACATATTCCAGCAACGGCTGCACATGCGTGAGCGAGCCGAGCGCAAACGGCCCCAGCGCCACCCCAGCCAGCATGAATCCGACGACTGCTGGCAGGCGGAGATAGCGAAAAACCGGCACAACCACGCCAGCGGCAAACAGGAAGATCAGCGCGTCCTTCACAAGAAGGTTATATCCGTGTCCGTCCATATCAGTTTCGCCGCGCGCGGAAGAAAGCCTTTAGCTGGGCGCTCGCTGTCTCGCCTGCCGTCTCATCCTGCTCGACCGCTGGCCGCCAGTGGCACGTCGGCTGCTCGAAGAAGCGGGCGCCATGGATGACTGCGCCGCCTTTCGGATCGCAGGCGGCAAAGACCAGCTTGCCAATACGAGCAAGGCTGATCGCCCCGGCGCACATCGCGCAAGGTTCGAGCGTCACATACATGTGCAGGTCGGTCAGGCGGTAATTGCCCAAGTTCACCGCTGCCGCACGTAGGGCGACAATTTCCGCATGCGCCGTCGGGTCATGACCTGCGATGGGCGCATTGGCGCCTTCGGCAATAATCTCGCCGGTCGCTGGGTCCACAATCACCGCGCCCACCGGCACTTCGCCTGCTTCAGCCGCCAGCCCGGCCAGCTCAAGCGCACGCGCCATCGGGGAGAGGGTAATTGTCATGGGCGAGAGATCGCCCTACACGCCGGGAAAGTAAAGAGCAGGTGCGTCCCCCATGCGGATCATTGCAGGCGAACATAAAGGCCGCGCCATCGCGGCGCCGAAAGGCCAGTCGACCCGGCCCACGGGCGACCGGGCGCGTGAGGCCGTGTTCAATCTCATTGCCCATGCGGCCTGGGCCCCGCCAATTGATGGCGCGCGGGTGATCGACCTGTTTGCAGGCTCCGGCGCGCTCGGCCTTGAGGCCATGTCACGCGGCGCGGCCTTCTGCGTGTTCGTCGAAACCGATGCCGGCGCGCGCGGCACGATCCGCGCCAATTGCGAGACGCTGGGTCTGTTCGGTACGACCAGTATCCAGCGCCGATCGGCAACCGACCTCGGCCCCATCCCGGCCGGCGTCGGCGAACCTTTCACGATCGCCTTCCTCGACCCCCCCTATAACAAGGGCCTCGCCGAACCGGCGCTGGAACAGCTCGCCAAGGGCGGCTGGCTCACCGAGGACGCCATCGCGATTGTCGAGACAGCCGCTGACGAGATGCTGCCCTTCGCCGGATGGGAGGTGCTGGACATGCGCACCTATGGCGCCGCCAAGGTCAGCTTCCTGCGCCGCGCCTAGATTTCGAGGAATTCCTTGCGCAGGTCGATATTCGACGTCTTGCCGCCGACCAGATGCGCCTCATCAGTCAGCCAGGCATCGGCAGCAGCCCGGCCCATGTCGCGCAGCTTTGTCAGGAAGTCCCAGCTCGTGTCATACTTGCTGCTGAGATCGAGGCCGAGCAGGTCCCTGCCGCCACGGATGGCGTGGATGTTCAGACGGCGGTATTTCTTCATCACCGTTTCGCGCAACATGCCCTCATCAATCAGGCGCTGCACGAAGGCGATGGCGCGCAGCTCGCCGATCAGTGACGCATTGAAGCTGATCTCGTTGATGCGTTCGGAAATCTCGCCCGCACGCCGTGGTATGCCCGGCCGCGCCAGCGGATTGAGCATGACGAGAAGGACATCGCGCGGTGAGCCGGAATAGACCAGCGGGAAGAGGCTCGGATTGCCCATATAGCCACCATCCCAATAGGGGTTGCCGTCGATCTCCACCGCCTGGAACACCTGCGGAAGGCAGGCAGAGGCAAGGACCGTGTCAACGTTGATCTCTCCCCGCTCGAACACTTTCACACGGCCGCTCTCGACATTGGTTGCCGAAAGGAAAAGTTTGATCCCGGATTCATGCAAGGCGTCGAAATCAATCTCGGCATTGATGATCTGGCGCAGGGGATTGAGGTTGAACGGGTTGAAGTCATAAGGGCTGGCAAGGCTTTGCAGCGCACTGGCATAGGCAAAGGCCATCGCGCCCCATGTGCCGAAGGGCGCCATGCCGCTGCCGGAGTGCGACACGCCGCGCCAAATAGCCTCGAGGCTCTTCTTCGCGCCGGCCGCGCCATCCTTTGCGAAGCCGGATCCCCAAGCCGCAGCATTGATCGCGCCTGCTGAAGTTGCGGAGATGGCGGCGATATCGAGATCGTTTTCCTCGGCCAGACGGTCGAGTACGCCCCACGTATAGGCGCCATGCGCACCCCCGCCCTGCAGGGCCAGGCTGATGGAGCGACGCTTTGGTGGCTTTGCCATATCAAATTCCTTGTTATGACTTGGGCCTATCGACCAAAGGTATAGGAACAATGACCTCGGATACCCCGGCCCCCGTCATGCGTCCCATACCAGCTGTGGGAACAGCCTGTTTTCGCGGTGATGACGTGCTTTTGATCAGGCGCGGGACCAAGCCGCTGGCAGGAGACTGGTCGATTCCTGGCGGAAAACTGGAATTCGGCGAGAGTCTGGCTGAAGGCGCCCTGCGCGAGCTGCACGAGGAAACCGGCGTCACGGCACGCATTGTCGGCCTGGTTGACGTGGTCGACGCCATTTTTACGTCCCGGCGCACCGGGGACACCGCCCGCCACTATATCCTGTTCGACTATGCCGCCGTGTGGGAAGCCGGCGAGCCAATGGCGGGCGACGATGCAGCCCATGCCGAATGGATCTCGCCCGACCGGCTGGCGACGCTTGGCCTCTGGGATGAGACCCGGCGTATCATCGAAGCCGCCCGGGCCCTCGTCGGGAACGGCTCAATTATCGCTTGACCCTCCGCAGGGTCAGCTATGTGTTGTCGCCAAAACAATCCCTGAGGAGACACCAATGACCTATGCACCTTTCGACCTGACCGGCAAAACCTGCCTTGTGACCGGCGGCAACCGCGGCATTGGCCTCGGCATGGCCGAAGCGCTCGCCGCGTCCAACGCCGATGTCGCCATCTGGGGCCGCAAGGCCGATGCCAACAAGGCCGCTGTCGCCAAGCTTGAAAAGCTCGGCACCGGACGGGTCGCAGCGTGGGAAGTGGATGTCGGCGAAGAGGCCGAAGTGGTGAAGGCCATGGCCGATACCGAAGCCCATTTCGGCCGGATCGACACGTGCATCGCCAATGCCGGCGTCGGCCGCGGCGCAGCGAGCTTTGAGGAAATGACGCTCGAAACCTGGCGCTTCAATCACCGGATCAATATGGAAGGCGCCTTCTTCACCCTGCGCGAAGCCGCGAAATCCATGGTCAAGCGCGCCAAGGCGGGCGATCCGGGTGGCTCACTGGTCGGCACGGCCTCGCTGGCCGGCATCGAAGGCGCTGGCCGCAACCAGGCCTATGCATCGACCAAGGGCGGCCTGATCTCGATGATGAAAGCCATCGCCGTGGAATACGGTCGCTACAATATCCGTAGCAACTCGATCCTGCCGGGCTGGATCGCGACCGACATGACCGAAGCGGCCCAGGACAATGACACGTTCACGACCAAGGTCATCTCGCGCGTCCCGATTCGCCGCTGGGGCGAGCCTGAGGATTTCGGCGGCATGGCCGTCTACCTCGCCTCGGATGCCTCAGCCTATCATTCCGGCACGACGCAGATCATCGATGGCGGCTATTCCGTCTTCTAGGCCGGGCAACATGCGGGCATGAAAAAAGGGCCGCTCCGGAAACGGAACGGCCCTTGTTCAGCTCGGCTGGTGCCGAAGCCTATTCTTGTGGCTCTTCGGTAGCTTCTTCAGTCGCTTCAGCGACGTCGTCAGCGGCTTCGTCGAGCGATTCAGCAGCGTCGTCGAGCGCTTCGTCTGCAGCTTCCATCGAGTCAGAAGCAACTTCGGCGGTGGCTTCAGCAGCGGATTCTGTCGCGTCTGCAGCAGCTTCAACAGCTTCCGAAGCGGATTCGACAGCGGCTTCAGCGGCAGGTGCGGCTTCTTCTTGCGGGCTGCATGCGGCGAGTGCCAGCGCAGCAGCGCCGATGATCATGATGTTCTTCATTATGTTACCCCTGTTGTTGGTCAGATGACCGGGAAGGCCCATAGCACTTCTCGGTCATTACTAAAAGTTCATTTTATCATTCAGTCGTGTTGTTCCGACTGTTGATTCCTTATAAAGGAAAAAGCCCTCTCCCGACAGGGAAAGGGCGAATTCCGATACAATGGCCGCTATTCGGCATCCGGTGTGGATACTTCAACGTCCACTTCGGTGTCAGCGTGGCCTTCATGAGCGGCTTCAGCTTCAGCGTCGGCTTCATCTTCTACGATGACTTCGCCTTCAGCATCGCCTTGAGCTTCGACTGTTACTTCTGCGTCGTCATCAACCACAACTTCTGCAGTCGTGTCAGCGTCTTCAACGACAGTGACATCAACGTCAGGCGTCACGGTGACTTCTTCTGTTGGGCCCATAGCCATGGCACCACCAGCAAACAGAGCTGCAATCGCAGCGCTTGCAAAAAGTTTCGTCATAGGAGCTTCCCCTCATTTGACTTATTCACACCGAGTGGACGATTCCCTCGGCTTGAGGTGGTATTTGACTGCAGATCGCGGCGGGAATGGGGCAGACTGTAGGCGATTGTGTCCATGCGGAAGCAGTCTCGTCCCTCTTGCGTTGACGCTGGGGCGGGCAATTAGCGTGCACAATACGAAATCCATTACAGAAAGGACGCCTCTCGATGGCCCTCAAAACCGCACTGACAGAACTGCTGAAAGTTGAACATCCGATCATGCTGGCGGGCATGGGCGGCGTTTCATACGCCGAAGTCTGCGCTGCCATGTGCAATGCGGGCGGTTATGGCGTGCTCGGCATGGCCGGCACCGGCCCGGACTTCATCGCCGCACAGATGAAACGCGTGCGCGAGTTGACCGACAAGCCTTTCGGCGTCGACCTGCTGGCCGCAAGCCCGGAAAGTCTTGAAGAATCCGTCGACGTCATCATCAAGGGCGGCGCCGATTCGTTCGTAGCCGGTCTTGGCGTGCCGCTACCGATCATGAAGCGTCTGAAGGATGCCGGCGTGAAGGTCATGGTCGTCGGCGGCGCGGTGAAACACGCGATCAAGGCCGAACAGGCTGGCTGCGACGCCGTGATCCTGCAAGGTGGCGAAGGTGGCGGCCATACGGGCCTCGTCGGCACGATGCCCCTCGTAGCGCAGGCTGTGGAAGCCGTGAACATCCCGGTTATCGCGGCTGGCGGCATTTATGACGGACGCGGCCTCGCCGCCGCACTCGCCCTCGGCGCCTGCGGTGTCTGGATGGGCACGCGCTTCATCGCATCGGAAGAGGCGCACGCCGCCAATATGTACAAGCAGGCCGTGGTTGGCGCAGGCGATACGGACACGACCCGCACACGCTGCTATTCCGGCAAGCCGATGCGCTGCCGCACGAATGATTATATCAATGACTGGGAATCACGCCCGGAAGACATCCAGCCCTTCCCGCACCAGGCCATCCACTCGACCCAGACGGGCGTCATTGGCGGCATCGGCGGGATAGTCGATGAAGCAAAGCTCAATCAGGACACGTCCTGCTTCGCCATGGGCCAGTCAGCCGGCGGTGTGCAGGAAGTGAAACCTGTTGCTGCCATCGTTGCCGATATCATGCGCGACGCCGAAGCGGCCATCGACCGCATGTCCGGCATGCGCGTGAAAGCAAATGTCTGATCATATAGGCAGCACTCACACCGGCGGGATCACGGAGATCATCATCGACCGCCCGCCGGTCAACGCGCTCGACTTCAGGTCTATTGAAGCGCTTGAGTCTGCGTTTGAAAGCGCTGACAGGACAAGTCCAATCTTGTTGACCGGCGGCGGCTCCGTATTCAGTGCGGGCGTTGATACGAAGGCCTTCGCAGCCTGCGCCCCACACGAAAAGGCAGGCATGATCAGGGCCATTACGCGCATGACAGCAAGCCTGGTTTGCCATCCGGCGCCGGTAATTGCCGCCGTCAATGGCCACGCCCTGGGCGGCGGATTCGTGTTGATGCTGTGCGCCGATGTCCGTCTGATAACAGACGCGGCTTCAGCGCGCTTCGGCCTGACAGAAGCGCATGCCGGCGTGCCTTTTCCCGCGGGACCACTGGAAATTATCCGCGACGAAATCGAGCCCAACATGCTGCGGCGGCTGACACTCACAAGCCAGGTGCTGGGGTCAGAGGAGATGATGGAATGCGGTGTAGCCGATCAAAGGGTCTCTGAGTCCACTCTGATTGAAACGGCACGAGCGCGGGCGCTGGCTGTCGCCGCGCAGCCTGCCTTTACCGTGGTAAAACAGCAGGTGCGCGGCAGACTCATGGCTTCGTTGAGAACGCTCGCCGCCTCGGGCATTGATCCCCTTGCGCAGTCATTCGACGCCTAGTTATCGGCAGGCATCAGCCTCAGCAGGCGTCCGCCTTCTCCATCCTCAAGCACATAGATCGCGCCGTCCGGGCCTTGCTCGGGCTCGCGGATGCGCTTGCCCCATTCATAGCGGGCTGCTTCGGAGGCCTCAGGTGCCCCGCCGCCATCGCCTGAAGCAGTCTCAAACGAAACACGCACCAGCGCCTTGGACGAAAGGCCGCCGATAAAGGCATCGCCTTTCCAGTCCGCAAACGTGTCGCCATCATAGAACATCAGGCCAGCCGGGCTGATGGCCGGCACCCAGGCGACAGCTGGCGCCTCGAAGACCGGCATGCTCGCATGGCTCGGAATTTTGGTGCCATTATAGTGTTCGCCCTCGGAGACGAACGGATAGCCATAATTCTTTGACCGGACGATCAGGTTGAGCTCGTCGCCGCCCTTCGGCCCCATCTCCTGCTCCCAGAGGCGACCTGCGCTGTCGAACGCAATGCCTAGCGGGTTGCGATGGCCGAGCGTCCAGACCTGGTCGGCCTCATCGCCATTGCCATAAAAAGGATTATCTTCAGGCACGCTGCCATCCTGATTTATACGGATGATCTTGCCGAGATTCATTGCCATATTCTGGGCCGGATTGAATTTCTGACGCTCGCCGGAACTGATGAACAGGTGACCGTCGGGCGATACGGCCAGACGGTGACCATAATGGCCATTGCCCTCAACCTTCGGCGACTGCTGCCAGATCACTTCGCGGTTTGACAGTGTCGCGCCTGTATCGGTCAGCGTCAGTGTCGCGCGCTCCACGACGGCGCCGCTCAAACTGTCATCATCCGCGTCGCGTTCGACGTAGGACAGGAACACAGTGCCATTGCTGGCAAAATCCGGGTGCAAGATGAAATCACCCATTCCGCCCTGACCGCGCGCATCAACGGTCGGCGCATTGAAGACTTTACCAAGTTTTTTGCCTTCCGGCGAAAGCAGCCAGATGTCGCCCACCTTCTCGGTAACGATGGCACGGCCGTCCGGCACGAATGCCATTGCCCATGCGCTGGAAAATGTTTCGAGCGGAGTCGCCGCCAACTTCATTCCGTCAGTGCCCGTTATGATTTCCGGTGCTGCATTCTGCGTCAACGCACTGGTGGCGCTACTTTGCGCAGACGCGCAATGACAGAGGACGAGCGTGGAGGCGATGGCGCCAAGCGCGCGCGTGAAATGAAGTGACATTATTTCTCCTTATGATTCGTGATTTCCATGGCACGCACTGTACGTGCGTCCTTCGGGAACGGATCGTTTTTACGACTCGCTTTTCGACTTCGAAAGCGTGCCGCATGCTGGAACAAGTCCTGCGCCGGGTAGTTGTTCCGACATAGAGCACTCATAGGAGACATACATGCCCAGTCAAAAAGAAATCGAGAAGAAACTTTGGTCCGAATTGAAGTCGGATCGCACGATTATGCTTGGTCTTGAAAGCGGCGCTGGCGGCGGCGCCCAACCCATGACCGCCATCCTTGAAGACGATGAACGCGGACCTGTCTGGATCTTCTCGTCAATCGACGTTGATCTCGTCCAGGCGCTCGACTTGCGTCCCGTTCCTGCCGTCGCGCAATTCGTTTCGAAGGGCCACGGCCTCTTCGCCTCGCTGCACGGCCAGCTGCAAATCAGGAATGACCGGGCGATGGTCGAGAAATTGTGGAACCCGTTCATTGCCGCCTGGTATGACGGCAAGGACGATCCCAAGCTCCGCCTGATGCGGCTTGATCTTGATCATGCCCATGTCTGGCTGAACGAGAACAGCGTGTTCGCCGGAATCAAGATGCTCTTCGGCACCGATCCGAAGAAAGACTACAAGGACAAGACGGCCGACATCGCCCTCTAGTCTTCAGGCAAATTCAGACTTGTCGATCAGATGCTTCAGCGGTTCGCCGTTGAAGTATCTGTGCAGGTTCTCAATGAATGTATCGTCAGCGCCGATGACTGTCCCATGCGTTTGCGGACTGTCATGCGGCGTCAGCGTTAGGTTGGAGTGCGCCCAGAGCGGATTATCCTTCGGCAGCGGCTCTTCCGACGCGACGTCCAGCGCCGCATGTCCGGGCCGTCCGGCATCAAGCGCCGCCAGCAGGTCCGGCTCGTTCACGAGGGCGCCGCGCCCAAGGTTCATGAACAGGGCATCGGGCTTCATCGCGGCGAAGAAGTCCGCATTGGCCATGCCTTCTGTCTCCGGCGTATGCGGCACGCAGACAAGAACCACATCGGCGCCCGGCAACTCGGCCATTACATCATCGGGATGCACGATCCGGTCAGCGCCTTCGACAAGGCCCAGGGACCGCTTCACGCCCGTCACCTGTCCGCCCAGCGCCATCACGCGCCGCCCGGTCGATGATCCAATCGAGCCGAAGCCCACGATCAACCATTTTGACCCACGGATCTCGCGCGAATCCAGACGCTCCCAGATTCCTGCGGCTTGCTGCGCCCGATGTGTCGGCCCGTGCCGGAAATAATCCAGCGCCTGCCAGAGGGCCCATTCGGACATGGCTTCTGATTGCGTGTGGTTCGTCGTGAATTGATTGGCCGCTTTGCCGATCATCACGAAAGCCGGGTTTTCAATGCCTGCCGCCGCCGACTGGAACCAGTCGAGCCGCCCGCCGCTCACAACAGCCAGCATGAATGTGCGCACATGCGGCCCCCAGAAGGCGTCGGCCGTACCGAAGACAATCTCGGGTTTCGGCTCTGTCACCGTCTCCCCAGTGGATGCCTTGGAGAAGACACCATTATCGTCCATGACGATCATATTGAGTTTGTCTTCAAGGCCCTTGAGCCGTGGAGCGATGCGCGCGAAGGTCTTCGCATGAACAAGACAGTCTTTCATGGCGCCCTGCTTAGCGCGCTCCTGCTTGCGGGCGCAAGCAATGCCTCGGCGCAATCGGGGATTCCCTTGCGTGGGCCTGACTATTTCCGCGATGCATCCGAGCTTGCGGCGACCCTCGGCTCAGCCCACGCCATCCGGGTCCGCTGCAATGGCCGCGAAGACCAGTATTGGCGCCGCTACATGGCGGACCTGCTGCGCTATGAAGCGCCCGAGAAGGGCAATTTGCGCTCATCCCTCGTCGAAGGCTTCAACAACGCCTACACACGCACAAGCGCCCAGTACCTGAGCTGCGACAACCGGGCGATCGAGGCCGAAGCCCGGTTTGCCCGTGACGGGCAGGACATCTCCGGGCGCATGGCGACACACTATTTTCCCAAGGACACCCGCAAGCGAGGACCGAACTGATGATGAAATGGCTGATGGCAGGCGCAGCAGCGCTGCTGGCAAGTTCATGCACCGCGCTCAACCCCACCCCGCTGGAGGATGATGCTGCCCCCTTCGATGCCGCCGCCAAACCCGGCCCCGGTGATCGCAAGCCCGCTGGCCATCCCATCGGCGTGCGCTCAGCTGTGGTTGCCCCGCATGCCGCCGCAGCGACGGCTCACCCGCTCGCCACGCAAACCGCGCTCGATGTGATGAAGGCCGGCGGCAATGCGATGGACGCAGCGATTGCCGCAAACGCCATGCTGGGCCTCGTGGAGCCGACCGCCAATGGCATCGGCGGCGACCTGTTCGCCATTGTCTGGGACCCGCAGACGAAGCAGCTTTACGGCTATGATGGCTCCGGCCGCTCGGCCATGGGCGCAACGCTGGCCGACGTTCAGGCCAAGGCCAACAAGTACATGGACGGCAAGGAAATCCCGCCCTACGGCACGGCGCCCGTCACTGTGCCCGGCACAGTCGATGCCTGGTATGCGCTGCACGACAAGTTTGGCAGCCGTCCGATGCTGGCAAACCTCGAGCCCGCGATCCGCTATGCCCGCGACGGCGCACCGATCCCCGAAGTCATCTCCTATTACTGGAGCTTCGGCCCGAAACGCTTCGAGCCAGCGCATGAAAGCGGCATGCTCGAAGAATATGACAATGCGAAGAAAACCTATTTCTCGCCCACGCCGCATGAAGGCAGCATTTTCACCAATCCGGACCTTGCCGACACGCTGGAGCGCATTGGACAGAAGGGCCGCGACGAGTTCTACAAGGGCGAAACCGCCCGGACCATGGACACCTATTTCAAGCGCATCGGCGGCCCGCTGCGCTATGAGGACTTCGCAAAACACACCGGCGAATTCGTCGAGCCGGTCTGCGTCACCTATCGCGCCGACTACAAGGTCTGCGAACTGCCACCGGCCACGCAGGGCATCACCGCGCTGCAAATGCTGAAAATGCTGGAGAAGTTTGACCTCAAAGCCATGGGATATGGCTCGGCTGACTCCCTGATGGCCCAGATCGAGGCCAAGCGCATCGCCTTCAACGACCGCGCCCACTATTTCGCTGACCCGAAATTCTCCCGTATCGAAGAAGGCGCCTTCCTGAAAACCAACCGGCTCGACCGTCAGGCCGCAGCCATCAAACTCGACAAGGCAATGGACCGCGTCCCGAACTTCCCCTTCGGCGACGTCGCGCCTTCGATCACGCCAGAAGCAGCTGCTGCTGCGGACGCCAAGCTCAAACAGGGCGACACGACCTATCTCACCGTCACCGACAAGGACGGCATGATGGTCTCGCTGATCCAGTCCAATTATCGCGGCATGGGCTCCGGCCTCGTCGCTGACGGGCTCGGCTTCATGTTTCAGGACCGGGGCCAGCTCTTCAGCCTCGACCCGAACCACCCCAACGTCTTCGAACCCGGCAAGCGCCCCTTCCACACGATCATCCCGGCCTTCGCCTTCAAGAAGAACAAGCCGTCCTGCCAGACACGGGCAATGCCCATAGATCAGGCCTGCCCGTTCGAACCCTGGCTCAGCTTCGGCCTGATGGGTGGCGGCATGCAGCCGCAAGGCCACGTGCAGATCATCCTTAACCTCGTCGATTTCGACATGGGCCTGCAGGAAGCCGGTGACGCAGCGCGCTGGGAACATGTCGGCGGTTGCGAGCCGACCAATGCCTATAGCGGCGACCCGTGCGAAGCCGACAAGGGCGTCGTCCAGCTCGAAAGCGGCATCCCGCCGGCCACACGCGCCGATCTCGAACGCCGCGGCCAGACCGTCGAATGCTGCGAGGCCAACTCCGGCGGCTATCAGGCCATCATGCGTGACTTTGAGAGTGGCGCCTGGATCGCCGCAACCGAAATGCGCAAGGACGGCGTCGCTGATGGCTACTAAGGTCGCAGAAGTCCCACCTGAAGCCCCCCGCGACTGCCCCCTCTGCCCCCGCCTCGTGACCTATCGCGAGGCGGTTGCCGCACGCGAACCGACCTGGTTCAACGGCGCCGTGCCAAGCTTCGGAGACGATACGGCCCGTCTTCTGGTCGTCGGCCTCGCCCCCGGCGTGACCGGAGCCAATCGCACAGGCCGCCCCTTCACGGGCGACTGGGCGGGCGATCTCCTCTATGCGACTTTGGAAAAATTCGATTTCTCGTCAGGGACTTACGCGGCAGACCCCGAAGATGGCCTGAAGCTGAAAAAGGCCATGATTACTAATGCGGTACGCTGCGTACCGCCTGAGAACAAGCCGGTCGGCGCCGAAATCAACGCCTGCCGCCCCTTCCTTCAGTCGCGCATCAAGGCCCTGCCCCATCTCAAGGTCCTGCTCTGCCTCGGCAAGATCAGTCACGACTCAACCGTGCGCACGCTGGGCCTGAAACTCAGCGCCCATCCGTTCGGCCATAACACCCGCTATGAGGTGGACTTCGACGGCCGTCCCCTGACCCTGCTATCGAGCTATCATTGCAGCCGCTACAACACGAACACCGGCCGCCTGACGGCGGATATGTTCGAAGACGTGTTTGCGGTGGCGAAAGAGATCGCGGGCTAGGGCTTGGCCCTCACCCCTCCTTCATGATGCGGGCCTTCTGACGGGCCCAGTCGCGTTTGGCTTCGACTTCACGCTTGTCGTGCGCCTTGCGGCCCGTCGCGGTGCCGATCAGAAGTTTCGCAATGCCGCGGTCGTTGAAGTAGAGCTTCAGCGGCACGATCGTGCGACCGGCGCGCTCAACTTCCTGAGACAGCTTCACCAGCTCCCGCTTGGAAACCAGCAGCTTCCGCTTGCGCTTCGGTTCATGGTTGAACCGGTTGGCGGCATTATAGATCGGGATGTCGCAATTGATCAGGTAGAGCCCGCCATCCTCGACGCTGGCATAGCTCTCGGCGATGTTCGCTTTGCCCTGGCGCAGCGACTTCACCTCGGAGCCGACCAGCATGATGCCGGCCTCCAGCGTATCCTCCACAGCGTATTCACGCCGGGAACGCCGGTTCTCTGCAACGAGGCCATCGCCCCTGCCCTTGGTCTGCGGTGTCTTTGACATGGGGTCTATTTAGGCACGGATGCCCGCGAGTGCCATAGCGGCATCAATCGTCTCGCGCGCGGCAGGGTCTGGCTGCGTGATCGGCAGCCGCACATCCGGAGCGCAAAGGCCAAGGCGCGACAGGGCATATTTGGCCGGTCCGGGTGACGGCGCACAGAACAGCGCCTTGTGCAGCGCGATCAGCTTGCGCTCGATGGCCTGCGCTCCGGCAAGGTCGCCGGCGTGAAAAGCGGCATGCATGGCGGCGCACATGTCCGGCGCCACGTTGGCCGTCACGGAGATGCAGCCCTTCCCGCCCATGGCGAGATAGCCAAGCGCATTCGGGTCTTCGCCCGACAATTGCACGAACTGGGCTGACCCGATCAGCGCAGCATGCTGGCTAACACGCGCTACGTCGCCTGAAGCATCCTTGATGCCGACAATATTCGGCAGTTGGGCAAGCCGCGCCACGGTTTCCGGCAAGAGATCAACAACGGTCCGGCTCGGCACATTGTAAAGCAGGACAGGTAGCGCAACGGCATCATTGATCGCCCTGAAATGCGCCTCAAGCCCGTCCTGGTTAGGCTTGTTATAATAGGGGCAAACCACGAGCGCCGCGTCCGCGCCAACCGCCTTCGCATGCTCGACAAGGTCAATCGCCTCGTCGGTGGCATTGGAGCCCGCGCCAGCAATAACAGGCACACGTCCTGCAGCAACTTCAACACAAAGCGTCACAACATCCTTGTGCTCTTCGGTGGTCAGCGTGGAGGTTTCACCAGTTGTCCCCACGGGCACAAGCGCGCTGGAACCGCCCGCAATCTGGCGTTCGACAAGCGCAGCAAAGGCCTCGCGGTCGACGGCGCCGTTCCGGAAGGGTGTGACCAGAGCTGGGATTGAACCATGAAACATCGTATTATTGCCGTGATTAGGGAGTTGGTGGGAATTGTAGCGTAATATTTAACAATGCCTTCTCATGCTTTGGCGTAGAAATAAACTCCATGACAGCTCCATTGTACCGACCATTCGCCGTTTCCATTCTGCTGGGTCTCACAGCCCTCAGCGCCGCCGCATCCGGCCTGCCGGATGCACCGAGCCTGAAACCGCAGCGCGTTTATAACTCGCAGACGACAGACGCGAAGAATGCGGAAATCCTGCACAAGGCCCTCGACGCCGCCGGACGCTATGACTGGAACGAAGTTGCTGGTTTGCAGGACCGCGCAACCGACCCGGCCGTGCGCGACCTGATCCTCTGGATGCGCGCCAGTGCAGGCGTGCCGGGCATGGGCTTCGATGAAGTCAGGAGTGCCATGGAAACGCTGCCGACATGGCCGAAGACCGGCGCCATGCGCAAGCGCGCCGAGGAAATCATCGATCTGTCGTCCCTCAAACATGGCGACCGCATTCTCTGGCTCACCGAGTCCGGGCCGCGAACCGGCGCCGGCAAGATCGCCCTCGCCCGCAGCTACAAGGCCGTTGGCCAGTCGGCCAAAGCCGAGGCGCTGGTGCGTGATGCCTGGCAAAGCAATTCCATGGAGCGCGATCTGGAGCGCATCGTGCTGGCCACCTATGGCGGCCTGCTGACCGAGGCTGACCACCGCGCCCGCATCGAATTCCTGCTCTGGACCAACCAGCGCACCGCAGCCTCCAACCTCAAGCCGCTTGTCAGTTCCGATTACCGCAAGCTTGTCGATGCGCGTATTGCGCTGGCCGGTCGTGGACGCAATGTCGACAAGCTGGTCGACGCCGTGCCTGCATCGCTGCAAGACAATCCCGGCCTTCTCTATGATCGCGCCCGCTGGCGCCGTACGCGCGGCAACCAGGAAGGCGCAACGCCGCTTCTGGTCAGCATCAACGCCAATGACGTGCCCGAAGCAGGTCGTTCCAAACTGTGGGACGAACGGAACGTCGCCATGCGCGACGATCTCAAATCCGGCAAATGGGCCCGCGCCTACCAGCTCGTCGCCCCGCATGCGATGACCGAGGGCGCCGACTATGCCGACGCCGAATGGGCGGCCGGCTGGATCGCCCTGCGCCTCAACAACAATGCCGACCGCAGCCTGAAACACTTCCAGGACATGACGGCGAGTGTCGGCACGCCCATCAGCCTCGCGCGCGGTGAATACTGGACAGGCCGCGCCGAAGACGCGCTCGGCCAGACCGATGCGGCCGTTGAGTCCTATGCCGGCGCTGCGAAATACAATTTCACCTATTATGGCCAGCTCGCCGCCGAGCGCCTTGGTCAGAAGAAGCTGTCTTTTGCGGCATCAACCGAGCCGACACCGGAACAGGTCGCTGCTTTCAATGCGCGTCCAATGGTCAAGGCCCTGCGCCTGCTAGGTGAAGCCGGGGAAGAGCGCATGTTCCGCGAATTTGCCTATCACCTTGATGACCAGCTCGAGAATGAAGCCGATTTCATCCAGCTCTCACAGCTCGCCAGTCAATACCATGTGCCCGATATCGGTGTACGCGGTGCGAAAGCCGGTCTCGCCAAGGGCATTATCGCCACGGACGCCGCCTATCCGGTGGTCGACTATCCCATGCTGCGCCAGCCGCGGGTCGAGCGCCCGCTGATGCTCGCCCTGTCCCGTCAGGAAAGCGAGATGAACCCGAATGCCGTCAGCCATGCCGGCGCGCGCGGCCTGATGCAGTTCATGCCTGCGACCGCCCAGCGCGAAGCGCGCATGCAGGGCCTGCCCTTCCGCACGTCCTGGCTGACCGATGATCCGGGCTACAACATGACCCTTGGCGGCCAGCACCTCGACACGCTGCTCTCCCAGTTCAAGGGCAGCTATATCATGACCGCCGCGGCCTATAATGCGGGGCCGAGCCGGCCCAAGCAGTGGATCGAGGATTATGGCGATCCGCGCACCGGCCAGGTCGACCCGGTCGACTGGGTAGAATTCATACCCTTCTCCGAGACGCGCAACTATGTTCAGCGCGTGCTTGAAAACACGCAGGTCTACCGTCAGCGCCTCGCTGGCACGCCTGTGGATATCGAGCTTTCGGAAGACCTGGATCGCGGCAAGAACTAGGCCTCTGTGGCCCGCCCGCCACTTGGCAGGGCGTCAAACTCCGTTAGGGTCCGGCCTGAACCGTTTCAGGAGTAAGCCCGCATGTTTCGTCCAGCCGCTTTGACTGCCCTCGCCCTCGTTCTGGTTGCCTGCGGAGGCCCCGGAAAGGACAAGTCGGACGCGGCGAAAGCCGATGGCAATGGCCCGACCGTGCTGACGACGCCGAACGGACAGGGAACGGACTCAGTTTCCCCCGCAAGTGCGTCGACCACGCCCCTTCCAACCGCCGATCCGACCCTTGTTGAGCTCTACAAGCGCCTTCATGCGGCGCCTGAACTCTCCTTCGAGGAAGCCAATACATCCGCGATCCTGGCGACCGAACTGCAGGGCCTCGGCTTTGAAGTCACCACAGGCCTCGGTCAGGACTGGGTGGTCGACAAGTCCATGAAGGACAATGGCCGCGTCATTGATGGCGTCGGCGGCTACGGCCTTGTCGGCGTGTTCCGCAATGGCAACGGCCCGACCGTGCTGATCCGTACCGACATGGACGCACTGCCTGTGCCCGAACAGACCGGCTTTCCGTTTGCGTCCAAGGTCGAGGCGACCACATGGACCGGCGTTGAGAGCAACGTCATGCATGCCTGCGGCCATGATGTGCACATGACGACATGGGTCGGAACGGCGCGCGAGCTGATCGCCAACAAGAAGAAATGGAAAGGCACGCTGGTCATGATCGCCCAGCCTGCCGAGGAAATCGGCCTCGGCGCCGAAGCCATGCTGGCCGACGGCCTCTACACGCGCTTCCCCACGCCTGACTACAACATCGCGATGCACGTCTCGGCCGGTGCACCGGCCGGCACGGTGGAATATTCCAGCGGCTTCGCTCTCGCCAATGTCGATAGTGTCGACGTGGTGGTGAAAGGCGTCGGCGGTCACGGCGCCTACCCGCACACGACGAAAGACCCTATTCTCGTCGCCTCGAATATCGTCGTCGCGCTGCAAAGCCTCGTGTCGCGCAATACCGATCCGCAGGACAGCGCCGTCGTCACGGTCGGCTCGTTCAAGGCCGGCGCCAAGCACAACATCATCCCGGATGAGGCCACGCTGCTGATCACTGTTCGCTCGTATGACGACAAGACCCGCCAGATGCTGCTCGATGGCATCAAGCGCATCGCGAAGGGCGAGGCTGAGGCCTTCGGCGCGCCCGAGCCCGAAGTCACGATCGAGAGCGACTATACGCCTGCCACCTATAACGATCCCGACACGACAGCCCGCACGATGAAAGCGGTCGGCAAGGCCATCGGCGCGTCGAATGTCAAACAGGTCAAGCCGGTCATGGGCGGCGAGGATTTCAGCCAGTATGGACGCACCGAGGAGAAGATCCCCGGCGTGATCTTCTGGGTCGGGGCGGTGGAGCCAGCCAAATATGCAGAGGCGAAGAATGGCGGACCGACCCTGCCATCGCTGCACTCCTCAGGCTTCGCGCCCGACTATGACCCAACCATCGCCACAGGCGTGGAGGCCATGACTGCAGCTGCAATGGAGCTGTTCAAGGACTAGGCTCACGCCGGGGAAGGCCAAACTTTCAACTTCCCAATGAAGTTAACAAAGGGTTAAGGTTCTCGCTCTTGTGGAGTGGGGACGCCAATGCTGGCTTTATTGAATGTGGAATGGCGGCCGGGATGGCCGCAATGGCGCGTCCTGACCAAGGACGACCTATGGTTGGGCGTGTTTGTGCTCTGTGTCGCGGCACTGGGTTCACTCGCCGTCGCGATAACGGATCTGGAGAACACCAACGCCGTCTCAGGTTGGGTCGCATGGGGGCTTATTATCGGTCTGCCACTGGTCGCCTATGTCGCCCTCAGCCTGTTCATTATCGCCAAGCGCTGGGATGCCACACAAAAGGATGATGCGCCCGGCACCGAAGAGCATCCCGCCTTCCACACGGCTTTCCTGTTCCTGTTTCTCATCCTGTCAATTCTTGCCTGGATCGCCTTCGGGCCGAACGTGCCGTTCGCGGCCTGGCCCTGGCCGGTTGACCTGACGCACCCGGTCCAGCGCAGCATCTATCTTGGCGCCATCGGCGCAGCTTTCCTGCCACTGCTTTATGGCTTCCATCTCGTTGCCGAGGAGTCTGGCGGCAAGGGACACAGAAACTACCTTAAACACCCCGAAGGCCCCGTCAGCATGGCCACGCTGCTGGGCGGCGTCGCCTTAATCGGCGCCATTGGCACAGGGGCTTGGGCGGCGGGCGAGCAGGTTTTCTCGATGGAGCAGAATTTCGGCCTCGTCATCATGGCACTGGTCGTGATGGGCTTTCTCGCCTTCATCTTCCTGCCGCATCTTTCCAGCCTGATCGGGGAACGCGAAGATAGTGAGAAGCCCAAGACCGCCGGTGCCGGCTTTGCCATGCATCCCGGCTATCTCGTCAGCGGCCTTGATGCAGCAATGGTGCGCCTTCTGGCTCCGCTCTCGGGCGCAACACAGGGCGGCTGGATGGTCCCGCAACTCATCCTGCTAGTGGTCATGCTTCCGCTCTCGGCCATGGGCTATGCCCTGCCCCACCCGTGGGGCCTTGCGCCGATCGCGATTGCCAGCCTCATCATCTTCGGCCTTGGCCGCCGCTGGGCATGGGTCGAGGACGACCGCGAGAAAGCGCTTCGCATCCAAACCACACGCTCAGACCAGTTTCGCATCGGCTTTGCCAATGACCTGCGCGACGAGGCCCTCATGGGCTATGCGTGGCTCTTCGTGCTGGTGCCGCTGGCGCTGCGCCAGATCCAGATGCATTTCGACCTGTTCGAACCCGTCGACCCGATGATCCTCGCCGGCGCGGCTCAGTCCACCGGCCTCGTTGAATGGCTCAAATTCTTCGGCACGGAGCTCGCCAAGGGCGTGCCCATCGTCGACTGGGTCGATATCTATGACGTCACGCAGGAAGAGCCTTTTATTCCGAAAGGCGCCGCCGCCCGCCATATCGTGTTCATTTCGCGCCTTCTGGTAGATGTCGTGCTGATCGCGGCCCTGCTGCAGGCCTTCGGCATCATTCAGCGCAACAAGGCCCAGAAGCGCCTGTTCGAGGCAGGGCAGATCGACTTCTTCGATCCCTTCATGGAGCGGCGTATCCTGCGGGAATCCTATCGCAAGCCGGGCGAAGACGGCATCCCGCTCAAAGCGCGTGCCCTGAGTTTCTTCAAGGCCCACCTTGAGAAGAGCCAGGAACTGGACCGTGGCGACTATTACTACAACACCCGGCGCCTGAATGAGCTCTACGTGGACAACGACGAACGCGTGCGGACCGTGGCGCGGTGGCTTGCTCGTGATCTCGTCGTGGGCTCCGTCACGGAACGGATGGCCAAGCTCGCGGAGATGTTCAGCAACACGCCTCAGGATAAACGCGAAGAAGCCGACTGGGCGCGCAAATTCTATCGCTATGTGGACGATGTGATCGCTGATGCCCGCGCCTCTCGGAGCTACTGGCAGCAGGAAGATTCAAAGCGCCTGTCGCGCCTGCTGAACCTCATCTCGGAAGACCGCGAATTCGATCATGTCCGTGCCCGGGCCTTTGCTTTTCTCGGCAAGCAGGATTCCCTGCACGCCGCAAAGGCGCTGGCCGCACGTCTCGTGCGCCCCGAACACGCCACAAGCCTGCCCGAGATCAGTCCGGCCACTGCGCCCGAATGGCATTTCCGGCGGCAGCGGCGGCAGTCCGAGCGCGTTCTGGCAGCGGAACAATTGTTCAAGATCCAGATGAACATTGAGGACCGCACGAACGGAACCGGCAGCGCTACCCTCGCTTTCATTGCAGCTGTGATCACCTACGTGAGGAATGAAGGCGGCAAGGGTGAGCAATTCTGACTTTAGCGCAGCTCCTCCAGCGTTAACCCGCCCCCACTTGCCAACGTTCCACCTCGCCTATAGAAACCCTTTTGCTCATAGTGCGTATAACTATCGCAGAAGCTTTGCACTTGAGCCCTGATCCCTGACGTTTGAAGGATACCCTTGAAACGGAAGCTTTCAGGTCCATATTATACTCACATCGAGCATAAGTAGCCCGATGCAAGGAGGAACCCATGGCCCGTTTGATCGATTCCGCTCCCGGCTGCCCTACCCCGACACCCCTTCGCGGCGCCTCTTCGGCTGATGCGCGCGGCCTCTCCTATGACGCCGCCGTCAAGGCCGAGACCGACCATCTCTATCCGCTGGTCGCCGATTTCGTGACCCCGATGGAATGGCCTGCCGTGGCGCCCCTCGTCGCGGCCATCAACCGCCTCAAGAAAGAGAAGAACGCGGTCATCCTGGCGCACAATTACATGACGCCGGACATTTTCAGCCTCGTTGGCGATTTCCGCGGTGACAGCCTCCAGCTCGCCCGCGAAGCGTCTGCCACGGAAGCTGACATCATCGTTCAGGCTGGCGTGCACTTCATGGCCGAAACCTCGAAAATTCTCGCGCCGGACAAGACAGTCCTGATCCCGGACCTCCGCGCCGGCTGTTCGCTCGCCGCCTCCATCACCGGCGCCGATGTGCGCCTGATCAAACAGAAATACCCGAACTACCCGATCGTCACTTATGTGAACTGCACCGCCGACGTGAAGGCCGAGTGCCACATCACCTGCACCAGCTCCAACGCGGCGCAGGTCGTCGAGGCGGTTGCGAAAGAGTGGAAGTCCGACACCGTGATCATGGTGCCTGACCAGTATCTCGCCAAGAACGTGGCCGCGCAGACCGATATCAGGATCCTGACATGGCCCGGCGCCTGCGAAGTGCACGAGCTCTTCTCGGCTGACGATGTCAGCCAGCTGCGTGAGGCACACCCTGGCGTCGTCATCCTGGCCCACCCGGAATGCCCGCCAGACGTGCTGGAAGCGGCTGATTTTGCTGGCTCCACCTCGGCGCTCGCCAATTATGTGTCGGAGAACAACCCCAACAAGGTCGTGCTGCTGACGGAATGTTCGATGAGCGACAATGTTGCCGCCGTGAACCCGAACGTGAACTTCATCCGTCCATGCAATCTTTGCCCGCACATGAAACGTATCACGCTGGAAAACATCTATGACTGCCTGGTGACCGGCAAGTATGAGGTGAAAATCCCCGAAGATGTCCGCGTGCGGGCCAAACAGGCACTCGATGCCATGATGGCCCTGCCGAAAATGGAGCGTCCGTTGGCCTTCAAGACCGGCTTGAAACCTCTGGCCGTCGAAATGGTTATCTAAGGCAGCGCCGCAGTTGTGTGCGGCCACGGGGTGGGATTATGGTTGTGACGGGCGTTAAGGCAAAGGCACAGAGGAGATCTGAATGTTTCCGGCCAGGTTCCGAATCGCGGCAGCAGCCGCCCTCTCCCTGCTTGCGTGCGCACCTGCCACGGCCGGCAATAACGAGGACAAGACAGACGTCCTTGGCACCTGGAGCTTCCAGACCCGCCCGTATCGCGATGGCGAATGCCTCATGACCGGCACGATGAACCTGTCGCCCCACCCCGATAAAGGCAAGTACACGTGCGAGCTGACCGCTGTGGAAGTGTGCAGCCTGTGGGGCCGCTCGGTCGTTCGCCAGTCCTGCCAGGCCAGCCGCTTTGGCAATCAGGTGTCCATCCGATCCCAGATCGAGGAAATGCTGGAGTCAAAGGTCGAAGGCCTGATCTACATGCCCGACAATTTCACCCTCACGATCGAATCCGCTGACCGCATGTTTGGTGCGCTCGTGTCGGCGGTCACTGCGCCGGCCGAATTCCGCCGTGCCAATGACGGGATATCCTGATCAAGTGACCGGGGGGAGCATACAAACCATCACCGCGCCTGCCGCGGCCACGAGCGACGTGCTGATCGTTGGCGCAGGCCTCGCGGGCCTGTTCCTTGCGCTTGAGCTTGCGCCGCGCCGCTGCCTCGTCATCTCGCCAGCCCCACTCGGTCAGGCGGCTTCGTCAGCCTGGGCCCAGGGCGGCCTTGCCGCAGCGCTCGATCCGCTCGACAGCGCGGAACAGCACGCGCGCGATACGATCAATGCAGGTGCAGGACTGGTTGACCCCATCATTGCCCGCCTTATCGCCGAGGAAGGACCCGCCCGCGTTCGCGACCTCATTTCCCTTGGCGTACCTTTTGACCGCACGCCGGATGGCGCGCTCGCCCTTTCACTCGAAGCCGCCCATAGCCGACCCCGTGTGGCGCGGGTCGCAGGTGACCTGGCCGGCAAGGCCATCATGGACGCTCTGGTCGCGGCCGTGGCCGCCTCGACCCATATTACGGTGATTGAGGGCGTACGCGCCGTCGGACTGCTGCAGGACGACACCAACCGTGTCGCCGGCGTCGTGCTGCGTGACGCTGCCGGCAATCTCACCACACAGACCGCCCGCCAGACCGTACTCTGCACGGGCGGCACCGGCGGTCTCTTCCAGGTTACGACCAATCCGCGCGAAGCCCGCGGCGACGCCATCGCCATGGCCTACGAGGCCGGCGCGCTGATTGCCGATGTCGAGTTCGTGCAGTTCCACCCGACCGCCATCGATATTGGCCGCGACCCCGCGCCGCTTGCCACCGAAGCCCTGCGGGGCGAAGGGGCCACACTGCGCAATCGCGACGGCAAACGCTTCATGGCCTATTACCATACGCTGGAAGAACTCGCGCCGCGCGATGAAGTCGCCCGCGCCATTCATTCCGAACGCGCAGCCGGTCGCGGCGCCTTTCTCGATTGCCGCACGGCTGTAGGCGCGCACTTCCCGGAACATTTCCCGACAGTGTTTGGCGCCTGCAAAAGCGCCGGCATCGATCCGCGCTTCGACATGATCCCGATTGCGCCTGCCGCACACTATCACATGGGCGGCATCGTGGCAGACTTCTGGGGTCGCTCCACGCTGAACGGATTGTCCGTCTGCGGTGAATGCACATCGACCGGCGCCCATGGCGCAAACCGCCTTGCCTCCAATTCCCTGCTTGAAGCTGTTGTGTTCTCCCACCGGATCGCGGCGCACTTGCGCGATGCAGATCTCAATGAACCTGGCACCTCGGTCGCCAATATTCCCGCATCCCTGCCGCATGACGCGCTCCAGACGCTGCGCGGCGAGATGTCTTCGAAGTGTGGCGTCGTGCGCGATGCTCCCGGTCTGGGTGACCTTATCGAGACAGTCGAGACACTTCGCGACAAGCACGGCCCGGCCCGGCCACTCGTCACGGCGGGCCTCATGGCACACGCCGCATTGGCCCGAGAGGAAAGTCGCGGCGGACATTATCGCAGCGACTTCCCGGAGACCGGCGAGCCAGAGCGCCAGTTCCTGCTGCGCGATTTCAAAGAAGCAGCCGAAGAGATTGCCTGATAAATGACCCCCGTGCCCCCACCCCTGCCAGCCATCATCCTTGATCCTATCGTGCGTCTTGCGCTCGCCGAGGATCTTGGCCGTGCAGGCGACCTGACGACAGACGCAACGATCTCACCCGAGACGAAAATGAGCGTCGTGATCGCCGCTCGCCAACCGGGTGTGATTGCAGGCCTTGATGCCGCTACGCATGCACTGCACCTGATTGATCCTGCCATGCAGCTCACCATCGAAAAGCCGGACGGCAGCGCAATCGTGCCCGGCGACGTGATCGGCCGACTGGACGGGACTGCGCGCTCAATACTCACAGCCGAGCGCACGATGCTGAATTTCATCGGTCGCCTCTCCGGCGTTGCCACACTGACGCGCAAATTTGTCGAGACGATTGCGCATACGGATGCCCGCATCGTCTGCACACGCAAGACCACGCCGGGTCATCGCGCCCTTGAGAAGCGGGCTGTGCGTTGCGGCGGCGGCACCGCCCATCGTTACGGTCTTGATGACGCCATCCTCATCAAGGATAATCACATTGCCGCCTGCGGATCGATTGCCGAAGCGATGACCCGGGCCAAGGCCTATGCGGGCCACCTGCGCATGATCGAGATCGAAGTCGACACGCTCGCACAACTCGAAGAAGCGCTGAAGTTTACCCCCCATGCCGTCCTGCTCGACAATATGGATACGGACATGCTGCGCCGCGCCGTAGCGATGATCGATGGCCGCGTGGTGGCCGAGGCATCGGGCGGCGTGAACCTGTCCACGGTTGCTGCAATCGCCGAAACCGGCGTCGACTTCATCTCCGTCGGCGCGCTCACGCATTCGGCGCCAAACCTTGACGTGGGGCTCGATGTCGTCTGACACTCCAAGTTGAGACGACAACTTCTCGCATGAAGGACAGGGCATGACCCGATCGGGCGGACGCAAGAGCATATTCATCACCGGCGCAGCTTCCGGCATCGGCGCCGAGACGGCGCGCTACTTTTCCAAGCGCGGCTGGTATTGCGGCCTCTATGACGTGAACTCCGCCAGCCTTGCCCAAGTCGCCGACGAAATCGGCATGGAAAACTGCCATGTCGCCACGCTCGACGTGCGCAAGCGGCCCGACTGGACAGCGGCCGTCAACGGCTTCGGCGAGGCCACCGAAGGCGCCATGAACGTGCTCTTCAACAATGCGGGCATCGGGCGTCACGGCTGGTTCGAAGATGTCGCGCCCGAAGACAATGACTCAGTCATCGACGTGAACATCAAGGGCGTCATCAACGGTGTGCATGCCTGCCTGCCCCTGCTGAAGGCGACGCCGGCCTCGCGCATTGTGAACACCGCCTCCACGGCCGGCATTGTCGGTTCGCCACAGCTCGCTGTCTATTCCGCTACCAAGTTCGCCGTGCGCGGCCTGACCGAAGCCCTTGATGCCGAATTCCGCGATCTTGATATCCGCGTCACGAGCCTGATGCCCTGGTTCGTCGACACGCCCATTCTCGACATGGGCGCGTCGGAAGGCGCAAATGTCAAAATGTCCGACCAGCTGCGTGAGAATGGCATGACGGTTTACCCGGTCTCCATGGCGGCCGAACGCGCGTGGGACGCGGCCCATGGCAAGGACATCCACTACATGGTGGGCAAGGATGCAGAGCAGGCACGCTTCATGACGCGCTGGCTGCCCGGCGCCATCCGCAAGCGTGTAAAAGCCAGCGTTCCGCCACGCGATTAGAGCAGAATCAAAAAGGCCGCCAACACGAGGTTGGCGGCCCATTCAAAAATCATTCATTGCCTGCCTACTGAAGCGCCGAGCCGTTCACATCATTGCTGGCCACGGTAATGCCAGTCTGCTTGGCCATATAGGCGGCAACCTTGTCGGCATTGTTCGGCGTGTTCAGCTCTGGCTCGACATAATCGACGGATTTGATCGTGGTCAGGCGCGGGGCGCCATTCGTGATCGTGCGGTCAGATGTCGTGACGGTCGCTGGTGCGATGGTCGGGGCCTCAACCGTCTGGATGTAGGACGTCGCCGCGCCATCAACCGGCGTGATAACTTCATCTGCATCCATAGAGGCCAACCGGACTTCAGCCCGCTTGGCTTCATAGCCCTTGCGGACGCTCGCCCATTCGGAACCGCGCGGGAAGCGATAGAAGACGTGCATGCCAATCTTGTCGGTCTTCACGAGGCCAGCGCTCCAGATCGGATCAACATAGGTCGCGTGGTAGTGAGTCGCGCCGCCCGTATTGTCGACGCTGAGATTCATCATGACATGCGCCGCGATGGTCTTGGCGCGTTCCCAGTTACGGCCCATTGGCGGGGTACCGAGCGCCCCGTCACAGGTAAACGTGAACTGGCAACCGGTCGTGCGTGTCGCACCCTGGTACACGACGCCACAGGCGGTGTCAGGATAGCGGTGGTCGCGCATGCGGTTGGCAATGACTTCAGCAACAGCCAGCTGGCCATCGAGCGGCTCGTGAGCCGATTCATAGTACACGGCCTGGGCCATGCACTTCTGTTCCGCGCTGATCGCCTCGGCGCGCTTGATATGTTCGGGGCGGAAGCTGACCAGCGAGCTCAGCGCGGCGCCATCACGGTCGCGCATGGCAAAACGGCTCATCGAGGAATCCGTGTCACGCTCCAGCGTATATTCGACGGTACGCATCCACGGCGTATCCAGCAGCGCAGGCGCATAGGCCGCCGTGCGAACGCTCACGCCACCATCTTCCATGCTGGCAAGGCGCACGGCCTGCTCGCGGAAATCTGCGTCAGCCCGCTTTTCGGCCTGAATCTGGCCGACCATGGGCAAGGTGACAGTCGCAGCTACGGCGCAAACGGCAATCGTAGCGCCGCGGACAAAAATATCTCGCTGTTCGTCGTCTGTCATCGTCATCCACCAACGCTTGAGCTTCTCTCGGAGCCCACTCATTGGCGTCAGAGTCGCCCTTCGTGGTTTAAGAACCCTTAACAACATCACCGCTCCCCAATCCCCGGCAGACGATATGACTTCGTCATTTTGACCCGGGCGTATTTGGTTTGACTAAAATTTCAGAGACCGTTTCGGCCCCGCTTCTAGGCGGGAAGTAGGCGGCCAGCCCCCCTCCTAGCAAGAACTCAGCCAGTTCCCTCAGTGACATTTCCGAAAGGTAAATTCCGCAAGGGTGCATGAAATTCGCGTAATGTACGAAAACACACGCGCACTCTGTTGAATTTCATAAGAATTTATGACCCGCCCCGGCGGGGCAGGTCATTGGCACTCAAAGCACGTGTGACAAAACTACAACACCGTTTTGCCATCGAAACGAGCGGCTTGCTGCCTATTTGAGCGATTCTTTGAGGGCAGCGTGTGCCGCAGCAAGACGCGCAATCGGCACCCGGTAGGGTGAGCAGGACACATAATCGAGACCTGTGCGATGGCAGAACGCCACGGACGCCGGGTCACCACCATGCTCGCCACATATCCCAAGTTTAATGTTCGGACGGGTCTTGCGGCCCCGTTCCGTGGCGATTTTCACCAGTTCGCCCACGCCAACCTGGTCCAGCGTCACGAAGGGGTCTTTCTCGTAAATGCCCTTATCCTCATAGATCTTGAGGAACCGGCCGGCATCATCACGCGAAATGCCCAATGTCGTCTGCGTCAGGTCATTGGTGCCGAACGAGAAGAATTCGGCTGAATTGGCAATGTCTCCGGCCTGCAGCGCAGCGCGCGGCAGCTCGATCATCGTGCCAACCATGTATTCCAGCGTCGTGCCGGTCTCGGCGAACACGGCCTTGGCGGCCTCATCAACCACTTTCTTGAGGATCGACAATTCCTTGTGGGTGGCCACAAGGGGGATCATCACTTCAGGAATCGGCTGGCGGCCCGTCTCTTTCGACACATTAACCGCTGCTTCGAAGATCGCACGCGCCTGCATCTCGTAGATTTCGGGATATGTGATGCCGAGGCGGCAGCCCCTGTGTCCCAGCATGGGATTGCTCTCGTGCAGGTCAGCAGCGCGGCGCTTCAGTTCGTCCACCGATACGCCTGAAGCCTTGGCCACTTCGTCCATGTCCGCATCGGAATGCGGCAGGAACTCATGCAGCGGTGGATCAAGCAGACGGATCGTCACCGGCATTTCGCCAAGAATACGGAACAATTCCTCGAAATCGCTGCGCTGCATCGGCAGCAGCTTGGCGAGGGACTCACGACGGCCCTTCTCGTCATTCGCGAGGATCATCGCGCGCACTTCAGGAATACGCTCTGCGTCAAAGAACATGTGCTCGGTGCGGCAAAGGCCAATGCCCTCGGCGCCGAAATCAACCGCAGTGCGGGCATCCAGTGCCGTTTCGGCATTGGCACGCACTTTCAGGCGGCGGGCCTTGTCGGCCCATTCCATCAGCGTGCCGAAATCGCCCGACAGGTCCGGCTGCATCATCTCGACAGCGCCCAGCATTACCTGGCCGGCAGCGCCGTCCACAGTAATCACTTCGCCCTTTTTCACTTCGCGGCCCATGACGCGGAACACGCCCTTGGCCGTATCGATCTGCAGGCCACCGGCGCCGCAGACGCAAGGACGGCCCATGCCGCGCGCCACAACGGCCGCGTGGCTGGTCATGCCGCCGCGCGCCGTCACGATGGCGCGGGCTGCGTGCATGCCCTTGATGTCTTCCGGGCTGGTTTCGATGCGAACGAGGATCACGTCCTCGCCCTTCTCGGCCATCGCAAAGGCTTCTTCGCTGTCAAACACGACCTTGCCCACAGCCGCGCCGGGGCTGGCTGGCAGACCGGTGACGATCACGTCGCGCGCGGCATTGTCGGCAATGGTCGGGTGCAGCAACTGGTCGAGTTGTGATGGCTCAAGGCGCAGCACAGCCTCGTTCTCGGTGATCAGGCCCTCGCGTGCCATGTCGACCGCGATTTTCAGCGCGGCAGCGGCAGTGCGTTTCCCGTTACGGGTCTGCAGCATGTAGAGGCGGTCATTCTCGACCGTGAACTCCAGATCCTGCATGTCTTTATAATGGCGTTCCAGCGTGTTCGCGACATCGCGCAGCTGGGCATAGACTTCCGGCATGGCCTCTTCGAGCGGCGCATCGGCTGAGCCGAGCGTATCGGCCCGTTCGCGCGAGATCGGCGCCGGTGTGCGGATGCCCGCCACAACGTCTTCGCCCTGCGCATTGATCAGGTATTCGCCATAGAAGATCGACTCGCCATTCGACGGGTCGCGTGTGAAGGCGACGCCTGTGGCGGATGTTTCGCCGAGATTGCCAAACACCATGGACTGCACGGTAACGGCTGTGCCCCATTCGGCGGGGATATCGTTGAGCTTGCGATAGGTGATCGCCCGGTCGTTCATCCAAGAGCCGAACACCGCCGAGATGGCGCCCCAGAGCTGTTCCTTCGGATCATCCGGGAAAGGCTTGCCGAGCGCTTTTTCGACGGCTTCCTTGTAGGAAACGATCACGGCCTTCCAGTCTTCCGCCTGCATCTCGGTGTCGAGTTCATAGCCCTGACGCTCTTTATAGTCGTCGAGGATATGCTCGAACGTGTCATGGCGCAGGCCCAGAACCACGTTGGAATACATCTGGATGAAACGGCGATAGCTGTCATAGGCGAAACGCTCACCGGCCAGGACAGCAAGGCCCTTCACGGAGGCTTCGTTCAGGCCGAGGTTCAGCACGGTGTCCATCATGCCAGGCATCGAGGCGCGCGCGCCCGAGCGCACGGAGACCAGCAGCGGGTTTTCAGGATCGCCAAAGCCCTTGCCGGATTCCTTCTCCAGCGCGATCAGCGCAGCGTCCACCTGCGGCGACAGCGTGGCGGGATATTTGCGATCAAGCTCATAATACGCGGTGCAAACAGCCGTCGAGATGGTGAATCCGGGGGGCACTGGCAGGCCAAGCTTGGCCATTTCCGCAAGGTTTGCGCCCTTGCCGCCAAGAAGGTTCTTCATCGACGCATCGCCGTCGGCCGTCCCGCCGCCGAACCCGTAAACCCAGGTCTCGCTCGCGTTTTTCAAAGCCGGTTCACCCATGTACTTCACCTTTTTATCGACCGTGCGGACCAATTTCCTGCCGCAAAACCTGCAAGTCCTATGCTGCATTGCAACCCGGATTGCCAGACCCTGACGTGCGTGAAATCGCCCATCCCGCTAGTTTTCTGTACGACCCCACCCGGAGTCAAACGTGCGTGGCGTATATGCCACGCAATGGTAAACGCCTTGCATCTGCAATCGTTCAGAATTGGGGCAGTCAGCCCTCGATCAGCGAAAAATCGGCAACCTTGTGAAGGTTAGCGCGAACATCGCTTAGAAGGGCCAGGCGGTTAGCCCTCACGGCAGGGTCGTCATCATTCACCATGACGCCCTCGAAGAAGGCATCAACCGGCGCCCGCAATTTGGCCAGCTCGCCCATCGCCCCGGCGAAATCTTCTGCTTCAAGCGGCGCAACAATCGCCTCGCCGACATTGGAAAGCGCCGCATAAAGCGCCTGCTCTTCCTTGGGGCCTTTTTTGATGAGCGCGGCATTGACGGAAAGGTTCTCGGGCAGCGCGCCCTTCTTCTCTTCGGCCTTCAGGATATTGGCGGCCCGCTTGTACCCCGCCAGCAGCGTGGCTCCATCCTCGCTCTCAAGGAACGCGCCAAGCGCCCCCACGCGGCGAGTGATAAGCACGAGATCATCCTCGCCGAGGGCGAACACGGCGTCGATGAGGTCGTGGCGTTGGCCTTGATCACGAAGGACTTGCTTGAGACGGTCAGCGAAGAAAGAGAGGAGGTCAAAGTGCTTTTTGCCAATCTCCAAAGAGAAGTTGTCCTCGTCGAGACTTATGCCCGAGTACAGACCAGGCTTCTCATCGTAGTCCGCAAGAAGCATATCTACGACTGAGCTAGAGAAACCCAAATTTCTGAGATCAAAAATTGCGTTTCGACCGAGTTCATATTTTTGTTTGAAGAACGAGTTGAGTACGTTGGCCCAACCTTTTTGCGACCAATGATCTGTCAAGCGCAGCCGAACTTCATTCTCCAAAACGATCCGCACAATACCCAGCGCCGCCCGGCGCAGAGCGAACGGGTCCTTCGATCCTGTCGGTTTCTCGTCAATCGCCCAGAAGCCCACCAGCGTGTCCAGCTTGTCGGCCAGCGCCACGGCGATGCTGACCGGGTCGGTCGGCACGGCGTCTGACGGTCCCTGCGGCTTGTAATGGTCGCGGATCGCATCAGCGACGGAAGGCTTCTCGCCCGCTTCCAGCGCATAATACCGCCCCATCACGCCCTGCAATTCCGGGAACTCACCAACCATTTCGGAGACGAGATCCGCCTTGCAAAGCCGCGCCGCGCGCTCTGCCAGACCGGCATTCGCGCCAACAGCCGGCGCCAGTTCCCGCGCCAGAGCCGCCACGCGCTCCACCTTGTCGCCCAAGCTGCCCAGCTCTTCCTTGAACGCAATCGTCGACAGCTTCTTCGCCATCTCGTCCAGCGGCGTCGCCTTGTCCTTCTCCCAGAAGAAGCGCGCATCTGACAGACGCGCCGACAGAACCCGCGCATTGCCCGCCGCGATCTGTTTACCAGCATCAGACGCGTCGATATTGGCCACCACAATGAAGTGCGGCGCCAGCTTGCCGGTCTTGGCATCGTTTACGGCAAAGTATTTCTGGTGCGTACGCATGGACAGCGTGATCACTTCCGGCGGCAGGTCCAGGAAGTCCGGGTCCATGTCGCCCAGCACCACGACCGGCCATTCGGCGAGGCCCGTCACTTCTTCCAGCAGGCCCGCATCTTCAACCCAGGTCAGCCCCGCCTTGGCGCACACGTCGGCAATGCCCTTGGCGATCACATCGCGCCGCGCCTCGCGCGTCAGCCGCACATGGCCTTCGCCTTCCAGCTGTTTCGAATAGTCCGCCCAGCCGGTCACCGTGAACGGCCCGCGACCATGCACACGGTGGCCCTCGGTCTCGTTGCCGCTCGCGAGGCCATCCACGTCAAACGGCACAATTTTGCCATCCAGAACGCAGAGAATGCGCTGCAACGGACGCACCCAGCGCAGCTCGCCCGTGCCCCAGCGCATGCTCTTTGGCCAATGGAAGCCGCGAATGATGGCAGGCACAGCCTCGGCCACAACGTCCGCTGTCAGGCGGCCCGGCTTGTCCAGCATGGCAACATAGAAGTCGCCCTTCTTGGGGTCGCTGCGCACTTCGGCCTGGTCAATCGAGGTCAGCCCCGCGCCCTTCAGGAAGCCCCCAATCGCCTGCTCTGGCGAGCCGACCTTCGGCCCCTTGCGCTCTTCCGCCACATCCGCCGACTTCACAGGCAGGCCCGTGACATGCACGCTCAAACGGCGCGGCCCGCTGGCTGTCTCCAGCGCGTCAAAGCCAAGGCCCGCCGCCTTCAGCGCATCGCCCAGCGCCTTGCCAAGGTCAGCCTCGGCCTTGGCCTGCATGCGCGCAGGAATTTCCTCGGAGAAGATTTCAAGCAGGAGATCAGACATTGGCGCGAGCCTCCTCTTGCTCTGCCCACTGGGCAGCTGCGCCGCGCGCCAGATCGCGCACGCGGGCGATGTAGGCCTGCCGCTCGGTCGGGCTGATGGCGCCGCGCGCGTCGATCAGGTTGAATGTGTGGCTGGCTTTCAGCGCATAGTCATAAGCTGGCAGCGGCTTGTCCGCAGCGCGCAGGGAATTCGACTGGCTCTCGCAATCGGCAAACCAGCGCTTAAGCATCTCGACATCGGAATGCTCGAAATTGAATGCGCTCTGCTGGCGCTCGTTCTCGAGGAACACGTCGCCATAGGTCAGCGGCACGGCAGAGTCAGGATCGTTGAACGGCAGGTCGTAGACATTGTCGACGCCGAACACATACATCGCGAGGCGCTCCAGCCCGTAGGTCAGCTCGCCGGAGACCGGGAACACGTCGAGCCCGCCGACCTGCTGGAAATAGGTGTACTGGCTGACTTCCATCCCGTCGCACCAGACTTCCCAGCCAAGGCCCCACGCGCCGACGGTCGGGTTCTCCCAATCGTCTTCCACGAAGCGGATATCGTGCACCATCGGGTCGATGCCAATCTTGTAGAGGCTGGTCAGGTACAGGTCCTGCAGGTTTGCCGGGTTCGGCTTCAGGATCACCTGGAACTGGTAATAATGGCCAAGCCGGTTCGGGTTCTCGCCATAGCGTCCATCCTTCGGCCGCCGCGACGGCTGCACATAGGCCGCGCGCCAGTTCTTCGGCCCCAGCGCGCGCAGCACCGTGCCCGGATGCAGCGTACCCGCGCCGACTTCCATGTCATAGGGCTGCAGGATCGCGCAGCCCTGCTCGGCCCAATAGGCCTGCAGCGTCAGGATCAGGTCCTGGAAGGATTTCGGTGTCGGTTGGGCTTTGGGCGCTGGCATGGAAACTGTCCGGAAATTTCGTATCGCCCGGACCTACAGGGCAGCGCTCCGCCGCGCAAGCGTCAGAGGCCTTTGGAATCCGGGTGGTCTGCCGATCCGGCCTTGCGTCCGGTCAGCGCCCGGTAAATGGCCGGATGACCCAGCATGGCAATGCCGAGCCCGAAGATGACAGATCCAAAGAGGAGAACGCCGAACATCATGCAACGGGCCTTTCCTGTGAGCCCTTATTCTCTATCTGAGGTGGGGGGCTGCCAAGCGTTTGCAAGTTGAAATCGAACGACTTTGCCCCGGCAGCGGCCGGGCATGTCGCGGCCATTCGCGCTACCAGGCGATCATATGGCCTTCGGTGACACGCCGGCTCGCCTCGGAAGGCGCGCCTGCAGCGTCATGCGTGTGGAACGGCGCCAACAATCTGACCGGACCGCGCTTCAGGCCCTTGCGCCCACGTATCAGCACGCGCCGCGCCTCCTCGCCCGGTTTTGCGGCGATGGGCAGCACGGTGATATCACCGGTCTGCCGGTCCAGCGCCGCCAGCAACCGCGCCAATTCCGCCGCCCTGTGCACCAGCACGACGGGCGCACGGGGCTTGGCGGCAAAGACCATGGCCTTCACCCAGCCCGCAACATCCAGCGATTCAAGGTAAGCGCTGGTCTTGCCCTCACCCGGCGCCGAGATACGGCCCGGTTCAAAATAGGGCGGATTGGCGAAGACGAGATCGAAACGGTTTTCATGTGCTTTTACCCAGTCGGAAGCCTCAGCCGCTGCCACAGCCACGCGGTCCTCAAAGCCATTGGACACGGCACCGGCCTCTGCGAGCGCCGCCATGTCCGCATCGATTTCCACGCCCGTGAACTGTACGCCCGGCATGCGAAACGCTGCCGGCAACAGGGCGCCGCCACAGCCGCAGCCCAGTTCCAGTGCCTGCCCGCTTGTCCGTTCCTGTAGTGAAGCCGCCAGAAGCAGCGAGTCACTGCCTGCCCGGAATCCCTTTAATGGCTGCACCAGTTTCACGCGGCCCTGGTAAACCGTATCCTGCGTCGTCGCGATCACCCGCGCTCGACTCCGGACAATGCGTGTTCAGCGGCCCTCAGTACGTCTTCACGCACCATTACGCGGCGCGGAAAGGCGCCGATATTGCCTTCGACAGCCGACATATGCTGGTCAGCCACAAAATAGGGGATACCGGCCTCGTTCAGCAGGTGCTCGATATATGAGAGCTTCACCAGGTCGTTGGTGCGGAAGACTTCCTCCATCAGGGCGCATTGCCCCGGAGATTGATGTCGACTGAACGCGCGTCATAGACAGTTGGACGGTCAGGCTTCTCGCCCTTGCCGGTCACCATATCGATAACGGTGGTCACATCCGATCCGCTTGATCCTAGCGGGATACCAATGCCAACGCCCATGCCCACACCGCTGCCATATGAACCGCGCGATCCGCCGAGGCTGACAGACGAACGCGGGCCCGCGCTGACGGCATCCTGATCGGTGTAGCCGCCGGTTATCTCGAACCAGTCGGCTCCTTCCTGAAGCGTGATCTCGGCAGCACGCAGCAGCGCCATGTCATGCGAGCGGGCAGCGTCATTGTCTGTGTAAGAAACGCGGTAGCGTCCCTGTTCGATCTTTTGCGAGGTGTATCCGGCGGCGCCATCGGAACGGGCGGGGCCATAAGGCGTATGAGTTGCACACGCAGCGAGCAGAACGAGAGCGGAAGCAGCCATGAGAGTTTTCATGTCTCTTATAAAGCCCAGAAACGGCATCTGTTCCAGCCCCACGATCAGCCGGGCTATGGCGGCTTGGGCAAAGCTGCGCCATATAACTGCGGCCCGGTGCCGCGTCGTCCTTGGCGCTTGCATATCATAAGCCTAAATACCAAGCTCAGGCTGATCCTACAGGAGTTCCTACTTGACCCTCGCGCCGAGACCCAAATCCAAGGCGGCTATCGGTTCGATCGTCGAACGCATGCAGGTTCTCGTCGCAGACGACCTTGCTGCGGTTGAGGTGCTGTTGGCTGAGCGCGCAACGAGCCCCGTCGCTGTGATCCCGGATCTCTCCGGTTATATCGTGTCCGCTGGCGGCAAGCGCCTCCGTCCCATGATCACGCTGATCGCCGCCCACGCTGTTGGCACGACAAGCCGCGCCACTCACGCCCTCGCGGCCGCCGTGGAATTCATTCATACGGCCACCCTGCTGCATGACGACGTGGTGGATGAGAGCGACCTGCGCCGCGGAAAGCCCGCAGCGAAGGCGATCTGGGGGAACAAGGCCTCCATTCTTGTTGGTGACTTCCTCTTTGCGCGCGCCTTCAACCTGCTTGTTGAAACAAACAGTCTCGAAATCCTGAACCGGCTCGCCACCGCATCGACCACCATTGCCGAAGGCGAAGTGCGCCAGCTCGCCGCCATGCAGGCGCGCGACCTGCCCACCGAAGACTATCTCGCCATTGTCGAGGCCAAGACCGGCGCGCTGTTCGAAGCCGCTGCCGAAACAGGCGCGATGTCGACAGGCAGCAATGAACATGCCGACGCCCTGGCCACCTATGGCAAGAATCTCGGGCTTGCCTTCCAGATCATTGATGACGTGCTCGATTATGGCGGCACGACAACGGTCATCGGCAAGTCGGTGGGCGACGATTTCCGCGAGTGCAAGATCACCCTGCCGGTGATCATCGCGCGGCGTCGTGGCTCTGACGAAGACCGCGCCTTCTGGGATCGCGCGCTCCATCCCGACACGCAGTCCGAGCAGGATCTGGCCCATGCGGTCCACCTGATCCGTGCAACCGGTGCCGCAGAGGCGACCGTCCAGGAAGCCGAAGCTTATGCGGCTTTGGCAAAGGGCGCACTGCGCAGCCTGCCCCAGAGTGTGTATCGTGATGCCTTGGAAGACCTGGCGGATTTCTGCGTCGAACGGGCCTACTAGCGCCCCTCGGCATCCAGTTGCCGGCCGAGCGTGCGACGCTGCCAGACCCATAGGCCGATACCCAGCGCCAGCAGGATGAAAATGATGCGCGCCCCTGTGACAGGGCCGAGGACCAGCAGGCCTGCGCCGCAGGCGAAGGTCATGCCCGCCCACAATGCCGAGACTTTCCAGTGCGGCCACCCGGCCCGAAGGAATAACTGATAGGCGTGGTCCCGGTGCGCCTCGAACAGGTGCTTGCCCGCGCGGGCACGCCAGATCAGCGTCAGGAAAACATCCACCAGGAAGGGCAGGATTAGGATCACCGGCTCCCACACGGTCAGCCTGCAGGCCACCATGAGACCGGCAGCCCCCAGCAGGGCGCCCATCCCGAGGGCGCCGGTATCGCCAGCAAACAGCTTGCCGGCCATGTTCCATACAAGAAAGCCGAGGATCGCCGCCGCAGCGAGCGCGGCTAGGTGGCTCATGATGGCTTCGTCATCCGTATCGGGGTCAGTTATATCCAACAATTTCAGAAGGATAGCGAATGACACAAGCATGATGGCCGCGCTGCCCATGGCGAGGCCGTTGGCCCCGTCCATGAAGTTTGTTGCATTGACGACAACGAACAGCCAAAGCCCGACGCCCAGCACGGAGAACCAGACGGGCAGCGGATAGCCGGCGCCCGGCCCGAAAGGCAGATGGAAATATCCCAGCCGCGGACCAAAGGCCGCCGCGAAGAGCGAGATCGCGCCCAGCAGCAGCAGCTTGCGCTTCGATTCCATGCCCTTGATGTCGTCGTAAATACCAATGATCACGGCCATAAGAATGAAAATCAGGAGCGCTGCCAGCTCTGTGCTGTAGATGGAGATCAGGTCGCCCGTCAGGCCGAGGCCAAAGGCGACCGTGGCGAAAATGGCAATGCCGCCGGATGTCGGCACCGGCGCGGCCTGGGTCTTGCGGCCACCATCGGGGGCGTCCTCGACGCCAAGCCGGATGACCAGCCAGCAAAACAGGGCCGAGACGATCGGCATGCCCAGAAGCACCAGTGTCATGACAGGTCTGCCCCTCCAAGCAGCGTCGCGCGCACCCATGCTTCGGGTTGCTGCGCCCTCAGGGACTCGGCAGATTCCCGGGCGGCATCAAGGGTGCCGTGAAGGCAGACAAAGGTGGCCCCGGAGCCGCTCATGCGTGTCAGCAAGGCGCCGTTCGGACCGTTCAAGGTCCGTTCCGGGGGCTTCAGGGCGGAATGGAGGGTAAGCGCGGGGGATTCAAGGTCGTTTCGCTGGTCGGCCAGCCAGTCGATCAATCCGCCCATATCGGCAAACTCCGGCAAAGACCCACATTCCGCAAAACCGGCCCCACCGCCTGCTGCGTCGAAAGCCGCAAAGACAGGTCCGGTCGGACACGCAATGCCGGAATTGAACAGGACGGCCGGGAGCGGCGCAGGCAGGTGCACCGGCTCCACCCGTTCGCCCTCCCCGCGCATGAAAGCGGGCTGTCCGAGCAGCGCGACGGGCACATCGCCGCCAAGCTGCGGCGCGACCGTACGGGCATGGCGAGGGTTAATGTCCCAGAGACGCGTGAGCAGACGCAGGGCGGCCGCCGCATCCGCCGAACCGCCGCCAATGCCGGCTGCGACCGGCAGCATCTTCTCAAGGTGCAGCGCCGCGCCCTCTTTGACACCTGCCTCGGCCTGCAAGGCCCGCGCGGCCCTGAGCACGAGATTGTCTGCGCCTGCACCCGCCGCTACTGCGCCGGGGCCCGTGACCGAAAGGGTGAGAATGTCGGACTGTTCAACGGTCAGCCTGTCTGCGGCTTCAGGACCGGCAAACACGACCAGCGAGTCGAGTTCGTGCCGCCCGTTGGATTTCACCGGCCCGACATGCAGGAACAGGTTCACCTTGGCCGGGGCGAGTGTGCTGAGTGGGGCGGGCATTGTCGGCGGTCAGGGCTGGCGGGCGACCGCGGGCCCTGCAGGCGTATCGGACTCGGCCTTCTTCAGGACCGGCATCGTGGGGCCGCCCGTCATCTTGGCCTCGATCCGGGCCTTGTCTTCCGGGCTGGGCCCGAGCTTCAGGGCCCTTTGCCACTGAAAGCGCGCTTCGGTCTTGCGGCCCATCTGCCAATAGGCATCGCCGAGATGATCGTTGAGCAGCAGGACGCCGGGTGACAGCTCCACGGCGCGCTCAAGGAAGCGCGTGGCCAGCTCATAGCGTCCCATCCGGTAGTGCGCCCAGCCGAGACTGTCGATGATATAGCCCGATTGCGGCTCCAGCTCGACGGCGCGGCGGATCATGTTCAGCGCGGCATCGTAATTGAGGCCCCGGTCGATATAGGCATAGCCGAGATAATTCAGGATCGAGGCATTTTCGGGCTGCAGGGTCAGCGCGGTCTTGAGATCTGATTCCGCTTCTTTCCAGCGGTCCGTCTGTTCGAACGTCGTGCCGCGCGCGTAGATGATGCGCCAGTCCTGACGGCCCGCCTCGGCATCCCGCGCGATGATCTCACTCAGAAGGCGCTCGGCATCATTATCGCGGTCGAGCGAGCGGTAGAGATCGGCAAGCTGGATCTTGAGGCCCCGGTCCGGAGAACTCGCAAGAGCGTCTGCCGCAACGGCGAGCGCCTCCTGGTTACGCTCCTCCCGGCGCAGCGCCCAGGCCATCTGGCCACGCGCAGTGGCATAGAATTCCGACTTTTTCGGTATGCGCGAGAGGACGGCAATCGCCTCCTGGCGCCGCCCGGCATTATCCAGCGACTGGCCCCAGAGCGAGCGGGCGACCTGCAAGTCCGGGTCGAGTGCCAGCGCGAGCACGAAATAGACACCGGACAGGTCGTCATCGGTCTGCATCATCAGGGCCGCGGCCGGCACATAGACAGCAAGCGCTGCGCCTTCGCGGGTGGACAGGCGTGTCGGCTTTATCCGGTTCCCAGCAAGAATGTCGGCTCGCAGGGCGTCGAGGCCTGCATTCTCGCCGATATCGTCGCGAAATGTCTGTAGGATTTGGAGCGCGCGGTCTTCCCTGCCCTCCGCGACCAGAAGCTGCGCGTGGGCGTGCACGCCGACGGCCAGCCTTGCGCCGGATTCCCAGAGCGTTTCGAACGTGGCGAGCGCGGCGGCGTCATGCTTGTCGGCCATCTGCAGGAGGCCCATCATGTACAACGTGGCGCTGTCGAGATTGGCATCGCCTGACAGACCGTTGCGCAGATAGGCCTCGGCGGCATCCGCGCCGTCCTTGTCAGCAATGCGCCAAGCCGACAGGCCGCGCGCAATCACCTGATTGAACGGGCCATATTCGGTTTCATCGAGATAAGGCGCCGCTTCGTTTTCCTTGCCACGCACCATGGCATCGACGCCCAGCGTGAGGCGCACGAGTGTCGCCTCGCTGCCAACCTGACTGGCCCGTTTCGCCAGTTCTACGCCGGCGTCATAATCGCCTGCCAGCAGCGCCGAAAACACCGCCCGCTCGGCAATGCCGGACTTTTCCGGCGCGGTGTCGATGGCAGCAGCATAATATTCAGCGGCCGTTTCCGGATCATTCGTCATCGCCGCGAAGCGGGCGACAAGAAAGTCGCCATAGGCCTGCGCTTCGGCCGGTCGGCCATTCGAAAACAGCGCGTTGCGCAGATCGTCTTCCGAAGGCGTGCTGACGCACGACCCGGCCAGCAGGATGGCGGATAGGGCTGACAGAGGCCGGAAAAGGTTCATATGCACAATCTTTCAGCAACCGCGCGTTGCCGCAAGGGTCAAAGGCCGCAAGCCGGCCCGCTATTTAATCAGACGCGACAAGGACTTCCTGCCTGTCGAAGAACTTGTCGATGCCGCGTTTTACCGCCTGCATGGATTTTTCGCGTCCGGAGGCCGACTGTAGCCGCTTGGCATCGGCGGCATTTGTCAGGAATCCCATCTCCAGCAGGACAGCCGGAACATCCGGCGCCAGCAACACATAGAAGCCCGCATTCCGATGCGTGCTGCGCAGAACGGGGCCCGCTGCCTTCAATTCGGGCAGCAAATCCTCGGCAAAAGCAGCCGAATGGCTCTTTGTCTCGCGCTTGACGAGATCTTCGAGGATGCTGCCGACGACCTTGGACCCGCTTGTTTCGATCGGGATCTTCCAGTCATTCTTGTCGGCTTCCCGGTCGATCCGGCGTTCGCCGCGCTCGGAAATCGTATAGACCGACGCGCCCGAAACGTCAGATGAGCCTGCAGCATCGGCATGAAGCGAGATGAACAGGTCTGCGCCCCATTTGCGGGCAAGCGTCACCCGGTCTTCCAGTTCAATGAACCGGTCATCGTCGCGCGTCAGGCGAACTGTGTAGCGCGGGTCCTTTTCCAGCAATTCCTTCAGGTAGAGCGCCGCTTTCAGGGTCACGTCCCGCTCCAGCAGGCCCTTGGCCGACTGGGTGCCGGGGTCCTTGCCGCCATGTCCTGCGTCAACCACGATCACGTATTGCCCGTGGCCCTTGCGATTGCGCGGGCTGAGCGGCTCTATCGGGGCCACTTCAGCAGCAGCCAGGGTGATTGTTGCCTTGCGCGCATCGGATTCGGCCCGGGCGAGGCGCTGCATGTCGCGCTTGGCGATGCTGGCAAACCGGGCCGTGGAGACGGTTTCGAGATCAATAATGATGCGCCATGCCGGTTCGCGGCCCGTTGGTGGCAGTGACAGGACGCGCGAAACGACCAATGGGCGGTCAAGAAGGAAGCTGAGGCGCCCACCGGACAGGGCCCAGTTGGCCACGCCCCCCATGCCATTTCCGGCGCGGGACTGCGTTTCACCCTGTAGCGGCAGGATAAGGCTGCGCTGGCCGCCCGATTCGGCCAGAAAAGCCTGCGCATCCTGTGAAATGTCACTCCAGACCGTAATCCGCGTCGGTGCGCCGTCTCCGACCACCCGAACATCACGAATATCGGCCCCGGCTGAAAAACCGAAGACAATACAGGTCAATAGCAGGAGAAATGAGCGAAAAAGGGTCATTTGGTCTGTCTGGCCGGACAAGCCGCTGATAGATATGGAGGGTTCGCTATCTCCCTAGCAGACGGAAGATTAACCCAGCATTGACCGCACTTAGCTCATCTAACTGCCGTCAAAGGATATTCTTCCTTTCAATTCCCCCTGAAATTGGGCAGTATCCTGAAAGTAGCCGTATATAAGGCTACCCAACAAGTTTCCCAATGACGCGTCAGCGATCGCGCTTCACCGAAAAGGCAAGCGGGCGCCGCGCTCCGGAAAGCAAAGCAATATGTGCACGGGTGCCGTGGTCATCGTCAGTATTCCATTGCCGCCTCAGGGTGCATGGGACAGGCATGGCCGGACCCTTTCCCAACAAACACAGACCGGCCTGACAGCTCGCACGAGGCGCCTTGCGCCCATGGCGGCGTCGCCGGATCATAAGGTTATGTTCCATGAGCAAACTCATGCTAATCGACGCCGCCCACCCGGAAGAGACCCGTGTGGCCATCGTCAATGGCGGCCAAGTCGATGATTTCGACTTCGAAACAACAGGTAACGAACAGCTTCGCGGCAATATCTACCTCGCAAAGGTAACCCGCGTAGAGCCGTCGCTGCAGGCGGCATTCGTTGAATATGGCGGTAATCGCCACGGTTTCCTCGCCTTCAGCGAAATCCACCCTGATTATTACCAGCTTCCGGCCGAAGACCGCGAAGCCCTTCTCAAGGAAGCCGCCGAAGAGGCTGCTGCCGCGATTGAAGATGAAGACGACGACGATATCGACGGCGATGACGACAGCCATGCCGACGCCGATGACGGCGACGACAATGACGATGATTCCTCTGATGATGACGAGGATGACAGCGAAGACGATAGCGAGGACGGCGAGTCCAAGTCCGCTGCCAAGCCTGCCCGTGGCCGTCGCCCGGCCCGCAAGGAATCACAGCGCTCTTCAATCTCCAAACGCTACAAGATCCAGGAAGTGATCCGGCGCCGGCAGGTGATGCTGGTGCAGGTCGTCAAGGAAGAACGCGGCAACAAGGGCGCTGCCCTGACCACGTTCCTGTCGTTGGCTGGCCGTTATTCGGTCCTGATGCCCAACACACCGCGCGGCGGCGGCATTTCCCGCAAGATCGTCAATGGCGCAGACCGCAAGCGCCTGAAATCCATCGTTGCCGAGCTGGATGTGCCGGATGGCATGGGCCTGATCGTTCGTACGGCCGGCGCCAAGCGCACCAAGGCCGAGATCAAGCGCGACTATGAATACCTCTCGAAACTCTGGGAAACCATTGTCGAGAAGACACTGACCTCCGAAGCGCCGATGCTGATCAATGCCGAAGGCGGCCTTGTGCACCGGGCGATGCGCGACATGTTCGACAAGGAGATCGAGGAAGTCTGGGTGCAGGGCGACGACGCCTATCGCGAAGCGAAAGACCTCGCCAAGCTGATCATGCCGAGCCAGGCCAAGAAGGTTCAGCAATGGAAGGAAGACGATCCGCTGTTCGTCTCCGAAGCGGTCGAAGACCAGCTTGATTCCATCTATTCCCCGGTCGTTCAGCTGAAATCCGGCGGCTATCTGGTGATCAACCAGACAGAAGCGCTCGTCGCGATCGACGTCAACTCGGGCAAGTCGACCAAGGAACGCAATATCGAGCAGACCGCCGTGCGCACGAACCTGGAAGCGGCTGAAGAAGCCTGCCGCCAGATGCGCCTGCGCGACCTTGCCGGCCTCGTCGTGATCGACTTCATCGACATGGACGAGAACAAGAACAATCGCGCCGTCGAGAAGAAGCTGAAGGAATGCCTCAAGGTTGACCGCGCCCGCGTCCAGCATGGCCGCATCTCACAGTTCGGCCTGATGGAAATCTCGCGCCAGCGTCGCCGCCAGGGCGTGCTGCAGGCCACATCCGACCCGTGTGAAGCCTGTAACGGCACCGGCCGTCGCCGCTCCATCCCGTCGGCTGCGTTGCAGCTGATCCGCGCCATTGAGGCCCGCGCCTCGACCGGCGGCCTGAAAAGCATCTCGGTGAAGGCACCGACGGACGTTGCGCTCTACATCCTGAACAACAAGCGCGAAGCGCTGGTCGAGACAGAACGGATGGCCGGCTTTGCCGTGTCGATCCATTCCTCGGAAGACCTGCTGCCGGGCGACTTCGTGATTGATGCCGAGCGCGACCCGAACTCGAAACCGAAGAAGAAATCGCCGCCGCGTTCCCTGTCCAAATCCACGAAGCCTGCCGTCTCCGATGAGGATGACGAGGATATCGAGGACGAGGATGACGAGGCCGTCGCCGAAACGGATGACGAAGCCGAGGACAAGGCCGAAGACACGCAAGGCAAGCCGCGCAAGCGTCGCCGTCGCCGGGGTGGCCGCGGCCGCAACCGCGACAGCCGCGATACGGGCCTCGAAGTGATCGATGGCGAAACCCCGCCTGCCGCCGCAGCTTCGGATGAAGACAGCGACGAAGACGAGGATGAAGATGGCGAAGCCGGCACGACGCCGGAAGCCCGCTCGGACGATAGCGAAGAAGCCGGCCGCAAGCGCCGTCGTCGCGGTCGCCGGGGTGGACGTCGCCGTCGCCGTTCGGGTGGCGAGGATCGCGCTGAGGGTTCGGAAGAGAATGCGCCAACCGATGGCGGCGCCTATCTCGACGGCCTGTCGGCCAGCGCACCGGAAATGCTGGACGCCGAAGCGCCAAGCGAAGCCAAGCCTGAAGCGGCCCCTGCCCCCGCGCCAGAGGCCAGCGATGCAGAGCCTGCGAAAGCTGCCGACGCTGATGCTGACGAAGCCGTGAAGGCCGAGAAGCCGAAACGCGCGCGCCGTTCGCGCGCCAAGCCGAAACCAGAGGCCGAGGCCCCTGCTGCAGAAGCTGCGCCAGCACCTGTTGAAACCAAGGCTGCGCCTGAACCGAAGCCTGCACCGGACGTGACGCCAGCGCCCGTGGTCGAAGCCGTCAAGGAAACCGTGACGGCTGAAGCCGCGCCTGCCCCGGAACCAAAGCCTGAGCCCAAGCCGGAACCGGCCAAGGCAGAGGCCAAGGAGACAGGCTCCAAGCGCAAGGGCTGGTGGGCCCGCGCCAAGGGCGAATAAGGCCCTAAAGACAGCCAGAAACAAAAAGGCCGGAGCATCGCTGCTCCGGCCTTTTCTTTTGAATGCTTAGCTAACGCTCTAGGCGGCGGCTTTGGCTTTCTCGCCGCCGGGTGGGAAGCGGTCGTAGAAGCCTTCGCCCTTGGCGGCCAGGTCACGCAGCAGGTCGTTCGGACGGAAGCGTTCGCCATACTTGTCGGCAAGGCGGTCAGCCTCTTCGACGAATGGCTTGATGCCCCAGATCAGGTCCATGTAGCTGGCGCAGCCGCCCGTGTACGGCGCAAAGCCCCAGGCGAGGATCGAACCAATGTCCGCATCGCGCGCATCGGTAATGACGCCTTCTTCAAAGCAACGGGCGACTTCAATGGCCTGACGCACGAGGAAGCGATGGGTCAGTTCAGTCTTCAGCGCAGGCGGGCACTCGTCGATCTTGACTTCGATCATCTTGTTGATGTCGGGCCACAGGCGTTCCGGCTTGCCCTTCTCGTTATAGTCATAGAAGCCCTTGCCGGCCTTGCGGCCAACGCGGCCCTGGTCTTCGACCAGCCAGGCGAGGAACTGCGTGCGCTCGTCGCCCTGGACGTCAGCGCCCATGGCTTCCGCCGTGGCGCGCGTGACCTTGAGGGCCGTGTCGATGCCGACAGAGTCGGTCACTTCAAGCGCGCCCATCGGCATGCCGCACTGGCGGCCGACATTCTCGATGATCGCAGGCTTGATGCCTTCGGCCAGCATTTCCATGCCTTCGCGGGTGTATGTGCCGAAGCAACGCGAGGTGTAGAAGCCGCGGCTGTCATTGACGACGATTGGCGTCTTGCGGATGGCAAGGACGTAATCGATCGTTTTGGCCAACGTCTCTTCGCTGGTTTCCTCGCCCGAGATGATCTCGACAAGGCCCATGCGCTCAACCGGCGAGAAGAAGTGGATGCCGATGAAGTTGGCTGGGCGCTTGGACGCCTTGGCCAGACCGGTGATCGGCAGGGTCGATGTGTTCGACCCCATGACGGCCGTGTCAGCAAGCTGCTCCTCGGCCATCTTCGTGATCTTGGCTTTCAGCTCTTCGTTCTCGAACACGGCTTCGACGACAAGGTCTGCGCCTTTGACATGATCATAGGAATCCGTTGGCGTGATCAGCGCGAGCAGGGCATCGCCCTTCTCCTGCGTGAGCTTGCCGCGCGAGATATCCTTCTCGACGAGTTTGCGGGAATAGTCCTTGCCCTTCTCGGCATTCTCCATGGACACATCGACAAGCACGGTCGGGATGCCGGCCTTGGCCTGGACATAGGCAATGCCTGCGCCCATCAGGCCAGCGCCGATGACGGCGACCTTCTTGAGCTCGTATTTCGGATAGCCCGCCGGACGGTTGCCACCCTTGGACAGCGCCTGCGTCGACAGGAAGAGCGAGCGGATCATGGCTTTCGCCTCAGGCCGCTGCTGCGTGTTGATGAAGTAGCGCGTCTCGATACGCAGACCGGCGTCGATTGGCACCATGATGCCTTCATAGACGCAGGACAGGATGTTCAGCTGGGCCGGATAATTGCCATAGGTTTTGGCGTGCAGCATGGCGTTGGCCATGGTCATCACCTGACCGGCGCCGGGGCTGCGGTGCGGAACGCCGCCCGGAACCTTGAAGCCTTTTTCGTCCCAAGGGGCTTTCGCTTTCGGATTGGCCTTCACCCAGGCCTTGGCCTTGGCAACGGTTTCCGAGGATGGCGCGAGTTCATTGACGACGCCCATGGCGAGCGCCTTCTCGGCATTGAAGCTTTCGCCCTGGAGGATCAGCGGCAGGGCCGTCTGCACACCAACGAGGCGTGGCAGGCGCTGCGTGCCGCCAGCGCCCGGCAGGAGGCCGATCTTGGCTTCCGGCAGGCCGAACTGCAGCTTTGGATTATCATTGGCCGCAACGCGGTAATGCCCGGCGAGCGCGACTTCGAGACCGCCGCCGAGGGCAAGACCGTTCAGTGCAACCGCGACAGGCTTGCCACAGGTTTCGAGCTGGCGAAGTGTCTTGTTCAGCGAGAAGCCCGCGTCGAACTGGGCCTTCTTGATTTCGGCTTCGCTCTTGGGCTCTGAGGAGCCACCGCTTCCGGCGCGGTCGCCCATTTCGCCGAGGTCGGCACCGGCGCAGAAACCGCTGGCCTTGCCCGAGGAAATAACGAGGCCCTTGATCGCGTCATTGGTCGCGACTTCCTGCGTGAAGGCGATGATGTCGGCGACGGCCTTGCCGGTCAGCGTGTTCATGCTGCGGCCGGGCACGTCGAACACGGCATGGGCAATGCCGTCCGCGTCGATGTCGAATGTGAATGTTTCGAGTTTCATGTCTGTCTTCCAGTAATTCGGGTAAGGATTAAACGCGCTCGATGATGGTCGCGGTGCCCATGCCGGCGCCGACGCAGAGCGTGATGAGAGCGGTTTCCTTGCCGCTCCGCTCAAGCTCGTCGATCATCGTGCCCATCAGCATGCCACCGGTCGCGCCGAGCGGGTGGCCCATTGCGATGGCGCCGCCATTCACGTTCATCTTGTCGTGCGGGATGTTCAGGTTGTGCATCATCAGGAGAACGACCGAAGCGAAGGCTTCGTTCAGTTCATAGAGATCAATGTCTTCCGGGTTCATGCCGGCTTTCTTCAGCGCCTTGCGCGACACGTCCGTCGGTCCGGTCAGCATGATGCCGGGCTCGGAGCCGATGGAAGCCATGGCGCGGATGCGGGCGCGGGGCTTCATGCCGAAGCGCTCGCCCATTTCCTTCGAACCGAACAGGACGGCCGAAGCGCCATCCACGATGCCCGACGAGTTGCCGGCGTGGTGGACGTGGTTGATCTTCTCAAGCTCTGGGTAGCGCTGCTTGATGACTTCATCAAAGCCCATGGCGCCCATGCCGAGGAAGGATGGCTGCAGCGCAGCGAGCGACTGCATGTCGGCTTCGGGGCGCATGTGCTCATCATGGTCGAGGCGGATGCCGCCCATCTGGTCCTTCACGGGAACTATGGACTTGGCAAAGCGGCCTTCTTTCCAAGCGCGCGCGGCACGCTTCTGGCTTTCGACGGCGAAGGCATCGACGTCATCGCGCGAGAAGCCCCACTTGGTGGCGATCGTGTCAGCACCGACGCCCTGCGGCGAGAAGTAGGACTTGATGGCGATCTGCGGGTCGGACGACCAGGCACCGCCTGCAGCGCCCATCGGCACGCGGCTCATGCTTTCAACGCCGCCGCCGATGGCCATGTCGGCCTCGCCGGTCATGACTTTCGAGGCAGCCATGTTGCAGGCTTCGAGGCCCGAGGCGCAGAAGCGGTCGACCTGTACGCCGGCCGTCGTGTCGGCATAGTCGGCGTTCAGCACCGCGATGCGGGCAATGTCGCCGCCCTGCTCACCAACCGGCGAGACGCAGCCGAAGACGACATCGTCGACCATGGCGGTGTCGATATTGTTCCGGTCGCGGATGGCTTGCAGCACTTGCGTGCCGAGGCTCAGCGCGGTGATTTCGTGCAGGGAGCCGGACGACTTCCCCTTGCCGCGCGGGGTGCGGACGGCGTCATAGAGATATGCTTCATTCATGGGAGAGGCTCCTGGTGGATTGGTTTGGATTTCTTGTTCATTCGAAGGGCGTATCGGGCGGCCAAACCAATAAGGACCATGGCCACCAGTGCGGCGCTGCCTGAGAGAGGTGTCGTATCTGCGTCCCTTAGAATTTCGATCGTAGAAACAGACGCCGCTGCCGCACCGCAGAGGCATAGGAGGATGAACTTAAACTTGTCGCTCATGTAGTCGTTCCTTGCACCGGGTTGAGGGTGAGGCTCGCGGCACAGCGGGCAGCTTCCTTGCCGCGGGAATCGAAAAGTTCGGCCTCGGCGAAAACCATCGCGCGGCCGATATTGCGCAGGCGTGCGACCACTTCGATAACGCCGACACGCACGGGTCGCAGGAAGTGCGTGTGGAGATCGACGGTCGAAGGCAGGGCGCGCTTGCCCGCCTTCATGCCGGTCAACATGCCAATCGTATCATCCATCATGGCGACGAGATACCCGCCCTGGATCACGCCTGCGGGATTCGTGAATTCCTGGCGGCCCTCAAAGCGCACACGGGCCTCCCACTTCTTCATGTCGAGTGACAGGAGCTTGAAGCCGAGCGACGTCGAGGACGGGCTCGGCTGAGGGAAGACTTCCGTGATGCGTTTGCTATCGGGCATATGTGTTCAGAGTGTCCTCGCGATGAGCATTTTCATGACTTCGTTGGCGCCGCCATAGATGCGCTGGACGCGAGCGTCGGCATACATCTGGGCGATGGGGTATTCGTCCATATAGCCCCAGCCGCCGTGCAGCTGGAGGCACTCGTCGATGATCTTGCACTGGAGATCGGAGATCCAGTATTTCGACATGGAGGCTGTTGAAGCATCGAGTTCGCCCTTCAGCAGCAATTCTGTACAATGATCTGCAAACACTTTTGCGACAGTCGCTTCTGTCTTGGCTTCGGCGAGCTTGAACTGCGTGTTCTGGAAATCGAAGATCGTCTTGCCGAACGCCTTGCGGCCTTTGACATATTCAACCGTCACATGGATCGCGCGCTCGATCATGCCGATGCCCTGCAAGCCGATGATGTGACGCTCCTGCGGCAGTTTCTGCATCAGCTGGATGAAGCCCTTGCCCTCTTCCTCGCTGAGCAGCGCCGATGCCGGCACGCGCACATCGTTGAAGAACAGCTCGGACGTGTCAGCCGCGTGCTGACCCACTTTCTCGAGGTTGCGGCCGCGCTCAAAGCCTTCGAGGCCGTCGGTCTCGACGCACATGATCGAGATGCCCTTGGCGCCCTGTGTCGGGTCGGTCTTGCAGCAGACGAGGATCAGGTTGGCGGTCTGGCCGTTCGAGATGAAGGTCTTCGAGCCATTTATGATGTAGCTGTCGCCATCTTTCTTCGCGGTCGTCTTCATGCCCTGAAGGTCAGAGCCTGCGCCCGGTTCGGTCATCGCGATGGCGGTGACGAGTTCGCCGGTGCAGATTTTCGGCAGCCAGCGCTGCTTCTGGTCTTCGGTGCCATAGGCCGTGATGTAAGGCGCGATGATGGCGTTGTGCAGCGTGATGCCGAAACCGTCGACGCCCTTCCACTGCTGCTGTTCGATGATGATGGCTTCGTGGCGGAAGTCACCGCCCGCGCCGCCGTACTCTTCCGGCACGGACGCGCCCAGCAGGCCCATTTCGCCGGCCTTGGTCCAGATCTCACGCGGCACGATGCCGGCCTTGCGCCAAGCCTGAATATGCGGCGCACATTCCTTTTCAAAGAACTGGCCAACGGCATCGGAGAAAATGTCCATTTCCTCGTCATTGCGCCAGTTGGATTTCGGCACATTCAATGGACTCTCGCGCATTCGTATTTCCTTTAAATAATATGGCGGCACTTGCCGCTTACGTTCACGTAAACATGTAAGAAGCAGACCGCCGCTTGCACAGTGGTCACGCTGCGTCAGGGATGTGCGCGCGAATGCGCACACCCCGTCAGCGTCAGAACTGGTCGGCTGTCAGCGCCATCATTGACTTGGCGCCGGTCTTGACCTTGGCGAGATGCGCAGCGGCATCGGGCAACATGCGGTCGAGGAAGTATTGGCCGGTCAGCAGCTTCTCGGCATAGAACGGCTCGCCCTCGGCCTTTTTCTCGATGGCCACCTTGGCCATGCGCGCCCACATGTACGTCAGCGCCGTCAGGCCGAAGAGGTGCAGGTAATCATGGCTGGACGCGCCGGCATTGTTGAAGTCCGACATGCCGTTCTGCATCAGCCAGGTTGTGCCCTCCTGCAGCTGGGCGCGCGCCGTCGACAGACCTTCGATGAAGGGCTTCAGCTCGGCATCGTCGCCCGCGGTACCGATGAAATCGTCGAGTTCGGCGAAGAAGCTGAACACGGCCCGGCCGCCATTGCTGGCCAGCTTGCGGCCGACAAGGTCGAGCGCCTGGATGCCGTTCGTGCCTTCATAGATCATGGTGATGCGGCAATCGCGGACATATTGCTCAAGGCCCCACTCGCGGGTGAAGCCCGAACCGCCATGCACTTGCAGGCCGATATTGGCGCTCTCGAAGCCCTTATGGGTCAGGTAGGCTTTCACGACCGGCGTCAGCAGCGCCATATAGTCCCCTGCCCGCTCGCGGATTTTCTCGTCAGTCGACTTGTGCTGCAGGTCGCCTTGGAAAGCGGTCCAGTAGGCAAAGGCACGGGCGCCCTCGATGAAGGCCTTCTGGTCGAGCAGCATGCGGCGCACGTCCGGGTGGACGATGATCGGATCGGCCACTTTTTCCGGAGCCTTGGCGCCATTCAGCGAACGGCCCTGCACCCGGTCCTTCGCGAAGTCGGCGGCGTTCTGATAGGCGATCTCGGCTTGCGACAGGCCCTGCAGGCCGACGCCGAGGCGGGCTTCGTTCATCATGACGAACATGGTGCGCATGCCCTTGTGCTCTTCGCCGACGAGCCAGCCGGTCGCGCCGTCATAGTTCATGACGCAGGTCGCGTTGCCGTGAATGCCCATCTTTTCTTCGAGGCCACCACAGGAACAGGCATTGCGCTCGCCCAGCGAGCCGTCTTCCTTGACGATATACTTCGGCACGACGAACAGCGAGATGCCCTTGATGCCCTCCGGAGCGTCCTCGATCCGGGCAAGCACAAGGTGAATGATGTTCTCGGTCAGGTCCTGCTCGCCGCCGGAAATCCAGATCTTCTGGCCGGTGATCTTGTAGCTGCCATCGGCCTGGGGCACGGCCTTTGTCTTGATCAGGCCGAGATCCGTGCCGCACTGCGGCTCGGTCAGGTTCATCGTACCGGCCCATTTGGCGCTGGCCATATTGGGGCCGTACATCTGTTTCTGCTCTTCCGAGCCACCCGCCATCAGCGCCTCATAGGCGCCGCCTGTCAGGCCGGGATACATGCCAAAGGCCATATTGGCAGAGGAAATCATCTCGCCCCAGGCAAGACCGACGACCTGCGGCAGGCCTTGGCCGCCCATGGCGGGGTCCTTGGTCAGAAGCGGCCAGCCATTCTCGACCAGCATGTTGAACGCTTCGGGAAACCCGTCCGGCGTTTTCACGCTGGCATCGTCATTGCGCTTGCAGCCCTGCACGTCGCCAACATGGTTCAGCGGAAACAGCACTTCCTTCGCGAACTTGCCGCCCTCTTCCAGGATCGCGTCGATCAGGTCAGGTGTCGCGTCCTCGAAACCGGGCAGATTGGAATAGTTCTGGAGCTGGAGCACTTCATGAAGAATGAATTGCATATCGCGAACGGGGGCGTCGTAACGGGGCATGGGAGCTTCCTTGTAAACAAAAGTGGCAACTGGCGAACGTTCTAGAGCAATCGTCTAGAAAGGTCGTTCCAGTTGCCAAAACCTCGGTAAGGAGGTGGATCAGACTTCGTCGAGCTGGCGACGGGCGACCGCTTCATAGGCCGCGACCTGACGCTTGCCTTCTTCGTTTGGACCGACTTTCTGGATAAGGTCCTCAAGCCAGAGGATGCCCTTGCGCAGTTCGGTCAGCGCCGTGTCGATGTCCTCGCGCTGGACTTCCAGCTCTTTGACCTGCTTCCGGAACTTGTCGAGCATCATGTACTTCTGAGCCCGTTCGCCGTCGTCCAGCACGTAAAGGTCGAGGATTTCACGAATATCCGCTAGGGGCAGACCGAGACGCTTGAGGCGCACGATAATCGTGAGGCGAGCACGGTCCCGGTTCGAATAGACCCGGGTCATGCCATCGCGCGCCGGGTGCAACATGTCCTTGTCTTCGTAAAAACGAAGGGCACGTGGCGTCACACCATATTCCCGGGCAAGCTCGGAAATCGTGAAGGTGCGGCTGTCGGCGGCGGAAATATGAGATGTCTTGTGATGCATTTGGTCAGCTTAGACCAAGGCTTACGCGAACGTCAACGTCAACTTTACGCGAACGTACGGGGAAACTTGCCCCTTGGTAAACAGAAAACGCCATACGTTACCAGATCGCAGGAAAATATTTACCTTTAACCTCGCTTTAAGACCAAGCCTGTCATCACGGTAAACGAGTGTGAACGAATCGGCCTTTAACGTTAATATCCGGTGGGCCGGCTGAGGGAGTATCGGGGATGAACCAGACAGGGCCCTGGAGTGTCAAAGGCATTGACCAACGCGCGCGCGATGCTGCGCGTGAAGCCGCCAGTGCGGAGGGGCTTACCCTTGGTGAGTACCTCAATCGTCTTTTGATGTCTGACGATTACAGCCTGCCGAACGAGATTTCGTCGCTTTACCGTCCGCAAAGCCGCAATCATTCGGAAATGGCGCCGCCGCAGCCGCAGCAGACGACAGCGTCGTCGACGCTGGACCGCCTTACCCGCAGGATCGAAGCTGCCGAAGCCCGTTCGACACTGGCCATTACAGGCATGGACCACACCGTGCTGGGCCTCGTTGCCAAGCTGGAACAGGCCGAAGGCAACAGCCATGCCGTCGTCGGCCATGTCGAAAGCCTGATCGACGAGCTGCGCGGCACGCATGAAGCACTACAATCAAAGGTGCGCCGTCTGGAGCAGGATGAGTCCGGCAAGCAGAACCTTGAGGCCCTGAGATCGCTTGAGGATGCGCTCGGCAAGCTGGCCACGCATGTCTATGAAGAAAGCGAAATGGCGCAGAACGACACGCAGGCCATCAAGGGCCGCGTCGAATCCGGCTTTGCTGACCTGCACGACCGCGTCGAAGGCATGGAGACCAAGGTCCAGTCGACCCTTTCGGATGCGGCTGCCCGCGTCGAAAAGGCCGTGCAGGACGCCGAGAAGCAATCACAGGGCGCCGCCAAGGAAGTGGCCGAGCGCCTTTCAGCCGTCGAGGCCGACGTCTCCGGCGCGCTGGAATCCATGGAAGGCACCCTGCTGCGCATCCAGGACCGCCTGAACCGCGCCGAGACAACGACCGACGCCGCCCTGAAAAGCCTGGAATCCACGTTCACCAGCCTCGACAGCCGTATCGAAGCGGTCGCGCAAGCCTCCGACCCGGAACTGGCTGACCGCCTGCGCGCCGAATTCGAGGCCCGGTTCGAGGACCTCACCAAGTCGGTCCGCGAAACAGTCGATCAGGCCCGCCTGGAACTGGCCGACGAGATTTCCCGCGCTGCCGAAGGCTATGACGGCACCGCAGTAACCACGATCAAATCCGACCTCAGCGACGTGCAGAAACGCCTCGCCGCCACCGAAGAGCGCCAGACGCGGGCGATGGAAACCGTTTCGAGCCAGGTCAACCGCATGTCGTCCAGCTTCGACGAGCGCATCCGCGAAGTCGAATCACGCGACGACACAGCCGCCACCGAAGCCATGCGCGCCCAGTTCGAACGCCTCGGCGAAACAGTCAGCGCACGTATTGATACGCTGGCGGAACGCGTCGACGAGCGCGTGACCCAAAGCGAAACCCGCAGCGCCGATGCCATCGAGCAGATCGGCGAACAGGTCGCGACCGTGGCCTCGCGCCTGCAGAAGCGCCAGGACGACGCCGTCAAGGCAATGGCGACGCATATGGAAGAGAACCGCAAGCGCACCGACGCGCGCCTGTCGGATGCCCTGTCCAACGTCTCCGAGCGGCTTGAGCAGATCCAGACGCAGTCAACCGCATCCCTCTCGCCGGTCCAGCGCGCGATCGCCTCGCTCGCGACGCGCCTTGAGAGCCTCGAGGAATTCAACTCACCGCCATACGCAGACCCCGGCGGCGCAGACACGCTGCCTGATGCACCTGATTTCACGGCGCCCCCGGCTGCGGTGCACAACCCGGTTCAGGCCGAGACGATTGTGCCGTTCAAGGCCGACCTGCCGGACGCTGAGGAAGATGAAGACCACGAAGACTTCTTCGCAGCCGAAGATGACGCCCAGACGGCGCATCATCAGGACGCCTTTGCCGATCAGGCCGAGGACGACGATGATGATGAGTACTTTGAAGCGGGTATTCAGGGCTGGAACGCAGTCGTTGAAGCGCGCGGCGAGCCCGACACATCAGAGCTTGAAGCCTTGCTCGACAGTTCCCTCGACCCGTTTGCCGCCGAGCCGCGGACCGAAGGCGAGCCCCTGTCAAAGGCCGCACTCGGCCCTGAGAGCTATTTCGATCCGCTGTCGGAGCTCGACGGCATTGATGGCGTGCATGACAGCCATACCGAGGCGCGCGCCTCGGACATCTTCGACACTGACGATGATGATGACGACGAATTCCTCGAAGGCCTCCTGCCCGCCGCCATGCCTGTGCCCATCGAAGACGAAATGGCGGCTGCAGAACTTGACCCGATCGACATTCGCGAAGACGACACGAGCGACTATATCGCCCGCGCCCGCCGCGCCGCGATCAGCGCCGCTGGCAACCCTGTTTCTGCCCCGCATCGCCGCGACCGGCGCAGCACGGACATGCCCGGCTACCGGACGCAGGGCAGCGCCAGCAAGATGCCGCTCTATGCGGCGGCATCCGCCGTCGTGATCACGGGCGCTGCCGTTGGCGGCTATCTCTATATTCGCGGCAAGCAGGCGGCACCCGCCGTGGCCGCATCTGTCGATACCTATGTTGATCCGGGCGCGCCCGAAATCGTGGAAGCGCCGGTCTCGGCCGTCGAGGCCGCCACCGAAGCTGCCGTTCTTGCAGAGGCCGCATCGCAGGACGCCATGATGCCGGAGCCCCTGCCGGCTGGCGCAACTGACGCTGACCTGTTCGATGCTGAAGACGCCGCACCTGCGACACAGCCAGCGTCCGCGCAGGCTGCCAGCGCGCCGGTTGAAAGCAAACCTGTTCCTGCCGCCGTCGTGGCGCCGGCACCAACGCCCAAACCTGCCGCGAAAGTGATCGCGGCGACAGCCAGCTTCCCGGCCATCTCGCCTTTTGTCTCTGTTGAAGGCGCTGCCGCGTCCGGCAATCACATCGCGCAATACCAGCTCGCGCAGGACCGGATTGCCGCTGGCGATTTCGCGGCTGGCGCGTCAATGATGCGCAAGTCCGCGACCAAGGGCCTGCCGATTGCGCAATACGGCCTCGCAAAGCTGCACGAGAAGGGCATGGGCGTGCCCAAGGACCTGTTCCTGGCCCGCGACTGGACCCAGAAAGCGGCCGATGGCGGCAATGTGAAAGCCATGCACGACCTGGCCGTCTACATGGCCGAGGGCGAAGGTGGCACGCAAAGCTATGCCGGCGCCGTCGAGTGGTTTCGCAAGGCCGCCGAGTTCGGCATTGTCGACAGCCAATACAATCTCGGCATCCTTTACGAGCAGGGTCTGGGCATCAGCCCGAACCTGACCGAGGCGCTCTTCTGGTTCGAAGTGGCGGGCAAGAGCGGCGATCCCGGCGCACCGGCAAAAGTCACCGAGCTGAAGTCCCGCGTGTCGCCGCAAGCGGCCGAGCTGGCACATAATCGCGCCATCGCGTGGGAAGCGTCACGCGACAATGCGATCAGCAATGGCCGCTTCGGTGCCCAGCCCTGGAACACGGGCAACCCGCTGCAGGTTCAAGGCGTCCAGGTGGCACTCGCCTCGCTCGGCTATGACATCGGCACGCCGGACGGTGTTGTCGGTACCGGCACAGCCCAGGCGATCCGCAGCTATGAAGGCGCCAACGGCCTGCCGGTGACCGGCACGATTACCGGCGACCTGATCGATAGCCTGAATGCCCGCGCTTCAGGCTCGAACAACGGCTGAGCCTGCGCGCTTGCGTTAGAGGCGTGACAGTCGAGTTCGTTCTAGATATGTTCCATGAGAATCGTGGCAGGATATCTGAATGACACCTCTTATAACCATCGGCTCGATCGGCCTTGATGCCGTTCATGTTGTGCTCCTGCTGGCGGCTATCGGGCTTGGCGTGTTCGCCTGGACGCTGCGTGGCAGCACTGACCTTGTGCGCCGCGACCTGCGCCGCGCCGAAGAGGACCTGGCTGATACGAAGCAGGCCCTGAAAACGCAGCAGGAAGTTGCCCGTCAGGCAGAGATCGCGCTCGCCGAGGCGCGCGCCCGCAGCGCAGAGGAAGAAACCAAGTTTGCCCAGCTGGCGCAGGGTGTTTTGCAACGCGCGAACACAGCCTTCCTGGAGCGCGCCGATGAGACGTTCAAGCGCCACAGGGAAGGCGCGCAGGGCGAACTGAAAGAGCTGATGAAGCCTATCGGCGAGAATTTCGATGCCTTCAAGAAACGCGTCGACGATCTGGAGAAAGTGCGGACAGAGGACAAGTCGCTTCTGTCGGAACAGGTAAAAGCGATCAGCGAGAGCCTGATCCGCAACACGGCCGAGACCGGCAAGCTGGTCAACGCGCTGACCGCCCCGAAGGGTGGCGGGCGCTGGGGCGAGATGACGCTTCGCAACGTCATGGAACAGGCTGGTCTCTCCGCGCACTGTGATTTCAGTGAGCAGGTCCACGACGAAACCGAGGAAGGCCGCCAGCGGCCGGATGCGATCATCCGCCTGCCGGGCGACCGGCAGATCGTGATCGATTCCAAGGTGTCGCTTGCCTCGTATATGTCCGCCGTGGAGGCCGAAGACCCCGCCCAGAAAATCGTCCACCTGAAGGCCCATGCGGCCAGTGTGCAGCGGCACGTCAACACGCTGGCCTCCAAGGACTACCAGTCAAACCTCGGCAATCGGTTCGATTATATCGCCATGTTCATACCGGGGGAAAACTTCTTCGCGGCTGCGCTTCAGGAGGCCCCCGATCTGATCGAGCGGGCGATGTCGAAACAGGTGATTGTCACGACGCCGACAACACTGATCGCCCTGGCCAAGACAGTTGCGCATTTGTGGCGGCAGCATCACCAGAACGAGAACGCCATGGCGGCGGCTGAACTGGGTGCCGAACTCTATGGCCGAATGGGCGTGATGCTGGGCCATATCGAGAAGCTCGGAAAGTCGCTGAACGGCTCTGTCGACCATTTCAATTCGGCAATGGGATCGTTCGACAAGCGCGTGCTGCCGACGCTGCGCAAGTTCGAGGACATGGAAATTGCCCCACCGAACAAGCCGCTGGCCGAGCCGAAACAGATCGAAAACCGGGCCAATACGCCCGAACCGGTCGGCGAACTTGACTTCGGTACGAAGAAAAAGGCCCTGCCGGCGGAGTGAAGCCGAACAGTTGACCAAACGCCCTTCCCTTCATATCTGACACTTATGGCCATTCGCGAGATCCTCACCGTACCCGACCCGCGCCTCAAGGAGGTGTCGAAACCCGTTGAAGGCGGCGTCACCGACGCAGTGCGCGCCCTGATGGATGACATGCTGGAAACCATGTATGACGCGCCCGGCATTGGCCTTGCCGCAATCCAGATTGGCGAGCCGCTGCGCGTGATCGTGATGGACCTTGCCCGTGAGGACGAGGAGCCACAGCCGCGCTTCTTCGTGAACCCGGAAATCCTCGAAACGGTCGAAGAGACGCAGCCCTATGAAGAGGGCTGCCTCTCCGTGCCGGACATTTTCGACGAGGTGGAACGCTCGCAGCGCTGCCTGATTCGCTATCTCGATTATAATGGCAACACGGTCGAGGAATGGGCTGAAGACCTCTATGCGGTCTGCATCCAGCACGAGATGGACCATCTCGAAGGCACCCTGTTCATCGACTATCTCTCGCGCCTGAAGCGTCAGCGGGCCGTCGACAAGGTGAAGAAGGCGAAGCTGCGCAGCCTGCGCGAAGACGCCGCCTGAGCCTTCGGGTCCAATCTTTCCTTTATTGCCTGCGCCGGGCGCGCTAGACCCCCGCACCATGACCAAACCCCTTCGCCTTGCCTTCATGGGCAGCCCCCAGATTGCCGTTGATGTGCTCGCCGCGCTGGTCGCTGCGGGCCATGAGATCGCCTGCGTCTATTCCCAGCCGCCGCGCCCGTCGGGCCGTGGCAAGAAGCTGACGCCGACGCCGGTGCAGGCCTGGGCGGAAGAACATGGCCTTGAGGTGCGCACGCCGAAGAGCCTTAAACAGGCGCCGGAGCAGGAGGCGTTTGCGGCGCTCGGGCTCGATGCGGCTGTGGTGGTCGCCTATGGGCTGATCCTGCCGCAGGCCATTCTGGATGCGCCGCGCCTTGGCTGCCTCAACATGCATGCCTCGATCCTGCCGCGCTGGCGGGGCGCCGCGCCGATCCAGCGGGCAATCATGGCGGGCGACAGCGAGACCGGCATTGACGCGATGCTGATGGATGCCGGGCTTGATACCGGGCCCGTGCTGGCCTCCGCGCGCACAGTGATTACACCGGCGACAACGGCGGGCAATTTGCACGACCGGCTGGCGGAACTGGCCGCCGAGCTGGCGCCGCGCGCGCTGGCCGGGCTGGCGGATGGATCACTCAAGCCGGTGGCGCAGCCGGAAGGTGGCGACACGTATGCCAGCAAGCTGACATCGGCGGACCAGCCGATTGACTGGTCCAAACCAGCTGCCGAGGTGGACTGCCATATACGCGGCCTCTCCCCCTTCCCCGGTGCCATCTGCCACTGGACCCCGGAGGGCGAGGCGGAGCCTGTGCGGCTCAAGCTGCTGATGAGCGAAGCGACCGGAGCGTCCGGCGGAGCGGCGCCCGGCACGGTGCTGGACGACCGGCTGCTGGTGGCATGCGGCGATGGCGGCGCGGTGCGCATCAGCCAGCTGCAGCGGCCCGGCAAAGGGCCGATGACGGCGGCGGTGTTCCTGAACGGCACGCCGATTGCGCCCGGCACGGTGCTGAGCTAATGAGCGTGTGGATCCGCCCAGCCCATGATGACGAGATTGACGCGATCGCGGCGCTGAACACGGCGGCGTTCGGCAAGTCGGCCGAAGGCAAGATCGTGCGCAAGCTGAAGCGGGATGGCGACAGCGTGCTGTCGCTGATTGCGCATGATGACAGCCAGATCGTGGGGCATGTGCAGTTCTTCCGCATCCAGATTGATGGCGCGCCGCTGGCCGTGGGCCTTGGGCCGATGTCTGTTCTGCCCGCGCGGCAGAGGCAGGGCGTGGGTAGAGGGCTGGTGCGCACGGGCCTGCTGGCGCTGGAGGGCGCGGGCGAGACGCGCGTGTTCGTTCTGGGGCACCCGGACTATTATCCGCGCTTTGGTTTTTCCGCCGAGATGGCGTGCAATTTTGCGGCGCCGTGGAACGGGCCGGCCTTCATGACGCGGGCGCTGACTGATGCGGCGCCGGCATCGGGCACGCTCACCTATCCCGCAGCCTTCGAGACTGTCTGATCATGGCCCGTTACAAGCTTCTCATTGAATATCATGGCGGGCCCTATCAGGGCTGGATGCGGCTGCCGGGCAAGCCGACGGTGCAGGGCGCGCTGGAAGAGGCCGCTGCGGCGCTGGATGGCGGGCCTGTCGAGATATATGGCGCGGGGCGCACAGACAGCGGCGTGCACGCGATGGGACAGGTGGCGCATTGCGACTTTGCGATTGATCGGCCCGGCAAGGTGGCCGACGCGCTGAACGCGCATTTGCGGCCCCACCCGATTGCCGTGCTGAAGGCGGAGAAGGTGGACGAGGATTTCCACGCGCGGTTCAGCGCCAAGGCACGCCACTATCGCTTTGTCATCATCAACCGGCGCGCCAACCTGACGGTGGAAAACGGTCTCGCGTGGCGCATCTCGCCGAAGCTGGACGCGAACCGGATGCATGACGCGGCGCAGGTGCTGCTGGGCACGCACGACTTCACCACGTTCCGCGATGTGGAATGCCAAGCGCGCAGCCCGGTCAAGACGCTCGATAAGTTTGATGTCGCCCGCTATGGCGACCGTATCGAATGTACGCTGTCGGCGCAGAGCTTCCTGCACAGGCAGGTGCGCTCGATGGTCGGCTCTCTGGTGGAAGTGGGGCGCGGCAAGCGCGATGCGCGCTGGATGACGCAGATACTGGACGCGGCAGACCGCAAGGCCTGTGGCCCGGTCTCACCGCCGGACGGCCTTTTCCTCGAAAAAGTGGATTACGACTGAGCCTGCACATGCGGCGCCTGTGAGGGCGCTTGGCGGTGGGTTTCTGGTTTTCGGGGATGGGATTGCGGGTCAGGTGTCCGGCAGGGGCAGTGTCCGGCCCAGCCCTGCGATTGCGCCTGCTGCGGGGCAATCGCGGTGCGATGGCTGGTCCCGGCGCAGCAGGGGATACGGAGATATTTCAATTTCAGTTGAAAGCGCTGCCGCCAGCCGCGCCGAGACGGGCGCGCTGATGCTGCGCGGCCCCTGCCCCGGCGCGTCGGATATGGCGTTCACATAGATATTGCCCCAGCGGTCCACGGAGATGAGCAGGCCCCGCCTGCTCTCCTTCATCCAGCGGTTCAGGTTCCACAATTGCAGCCACAGCCATGGCCAGAAGACGACATGGACGTGCGCATAAAGATGAGCGTGAGCCGGGTGCATGGCGCGCAGTATAAGCCCAGTGGGACGGGGTGGGGAAAAGTGGGGGGATTTCCTACAATTCGGGGCGCGGTGCGACGCAGCCCCTACCGCGAGGTCATTCCAGTTTAGCCCCGCTAAACCAACACGATATGTTGCCATTGGCGGGGGCGAGCCCATCTTGCGTAAGTCGGCGCGGCTCAAGCGTGCGGCGTTCGCAACCGATCAGACCACCCACGAGGCCCATGATGACAACCGCTCCCCTGTTTGAAACAATGACACTTCCCCATGGGCCCGCGTGGAAGAACCGCTTCATGCTGGCGCCGCTGACCAATACGCAGAGCCATCCCGACGGGACACTGTCGGATGAGGAATACCACTGGCTGACCATGCGGGCGACAGGCGGCTTCGGCCTGGTGATGACGGCGGCGGCGCATGTGCAGGCCGTGGGACAGGGCTTTCCCGGCCAGATCGGCGCATTCGGGGACGAACATATCGAGGGCCTGACGCGGCTGGCCGCCGGGCTGAAAGCCAAGGGCGCGGTTTCGTCGTTGCAGCTGCACCATGCGGGCGACCGCTCGCCAGCCGATCTTGTCGGCGTGCCGGTTGGCCCGTCGGACGAGGACGACAAGGGCGTGCGCGGCCTGACGCTGGCGGAAGTGGAACAGCTGCGCGAGGATTTCATTGCGGCGGCTGTGCGCGCGAAAAAGGCCGGGTTTGACGGCGTGGAAGTGCACGGCGCGCATGGCTATATCATCGCGCAATTCCTGTCGGCGGAGATCAACAAGCGCGACGATAAATATGGCGGCAGCCTGGAGAACCGGGCGCGCCTGATGTTCGAGATTGTCGATGGCATCCGCGCCGCGACGGGCACGGATTTCCAGATTGGCCTGCGCCTGTCGGCCGAACGCTTCGGCCTTGAGCTGGACGAGATGCTGACCGTGACAAAGCGCGTGTTTGCCGAACAGGTGATCGACTTCTTCGACCTGTCGGCCTGGGACGTGAAAAAGGAGCCCGCCGACGAGGCGTTCGCGGGCCAGACGCTGGTCTCGTATTTCACCGCGCTGGATCGCGGCAAGATCCGCCTTGGCGCGGCCGGCAAGATCATGGATGCGCAGGCCGCGGTCGACCTGCTGGAAGCGGGATGCGATTTCGTGGTGATCGGGCGCGGGGCGATCCTGCGGCATGACTTCCCCGAGCGCGTGCGGCGGGATGACGCCTATACGTCGCCGCCCCTGCCCGTGCCGGAAGCCTGGCTGAACGCACAGGGCCTCAGCACCCGGTTTGTGGACTATATGCGCGCCTGGCCGAACTATCTCGCCAAGGATGGCGACGATACGAGCGCCTATGATGACCTTCAGGTGAAGCTGGAACCTGACACCGTCAGCTGATGCAGCGGAGCGCTTGAACGTGCGGCCTGCGTGGTGCTTTTAGGGACAAGCCCGAGGAGAACAAGATGAGCGACGCTGCCCCTTCAGCCATCGACCAGAAGACATTGTGGAACGGCGCAGCGGGCGAAGCCTGGGTGCGCGGTCAGGACGTGCTGGACACGATGTTCCGGCCCTTCGAGGCGATGCTGGCCGATGCGGCAGCAGGCTGCCGGGGCCGCGTGCTGGATGTCGGCTGTGGCACGGGGGCGACGACGCTGGCCGTGGCTGCCGCCGCGCCGGAGGCCGAGTGTGCAGGCGTCGATATATCCGAGCCGATGATTGCCGCTGCCGTGGCGAAGGCCGAAGCCGCCCAATCGACAGCGCAGTTCTTCTGTGCGGACGCGCAGGACCACGGCTTTGCCGATGCGAGCATCGAGATGATCGTGTCGCGCTTTGGCGTGATGTTCTTTCGCGACCCCGTGGCGGCGTTTGCAAACCTGCGCCGGGCCGCAATCGCGGGCGGTCGGCTGAACGTGATTGCGTGGCGCAGCGCGGCGGATAACCCGTTCATGACGACGGCCGAGCGCGCGGCGGTGAAACTGATCCCGGATTTCCCGGTGCGCAAGAGCGACGGGCCGGGCCAGTTCGCCTTTGCCGATGACACGCATGTACGCGGGATCCTGGAAGCGGCCGGCTGGCGCGACGTGAGCTTCCTGGCCGTGGATGTGGCCTGCGAGATGCCCGAACCTGCCTTGCGCAATTACCTCATGCAGATGGGGCCGCTGGGCGTTGTACTGAACAAGGCAGATGCCGCGACGCGCGAACGGTTGAGCACGGCGGTGCGCGCCGCGTTCAACCGCTATGTCGACGGCGACACGGTGCGCTTTGACGCGGCCTGCTGGGCAATCACGGCGCGGGCCTAGAGGCCGAAGCGCGCCTTGTTGCCGGCGATCAGGGCTTCGAGCTTGGGCATGCCGGCCTTGATGCCGCCAGCGAGCTGTTTGGTGACGAGAAAGCCGAGCGGGAAGATGGCGCTGGCGCGCCCGGTCCAGCGCAGTTCGCAGCCACCGAGCACGTCGACGATCTCATAATCCTCGACACCCGCAGAGATCGGCAGGCTGGACTTGTCGAAGCGGAAGGCCATGCGGCGGCCTTCTTCCCAGAGGAAGAAATATTCCTCGATGACCATGTCGCCGACTTCCACGGTGCGGGTCGTGCCATCCCGGAAGGGTTGGGGGCTGGTCCAGGTGACCTTGGTGATCGGCAGCCATTCAGTCCAGGCTTCGGCGTCAAGCAGGGCCGCCCAGACGGCGCTGGCCGGAAACGGGAACTTGTGCGCGATGGTGCCCTTGGCGCCTTCGAGATAATGCTCGGCGACCGGTTTATGCTGTTTCAGTGCCTTGGCCATGACTGGTCCCCCTGCGTGCTGACATGCGGGAAACTATTGTGGTGGAGCGGCGCGGTTGTCAAAGCCCGCGGACCGGTGCCGCCACGTCAGCTGGCAGGAATGCCCATCGCGTCGCAATGCGACTGGTGCTCGGCGCGGATAAGGTCGAGCGCGCGGTGCATGATCTCACGGGCGGGATCGTACATCAGCTCGATCGTGATCCCGCGCAGGCTGAGGATCAGGATACGGGCATGGACGATGCAGGCATTTACGTCTTTTGCGCCGGCCGCGGCCGCGATGTCGGCAACGTCCCGGTCGATCTCGATCTCGACGCGTTGGGCGATGGGCTTGAGTTCGGCGGCGAGGGCCTCATCCCAGCGCGCGGCGAGCAGTATTTCCGTGATGGCGAACGAAACCGGATTCTGCTGGGTCTCCCAGAAGAGGTCGCACATGGAGCGGTATTTCGCGACCGGGTCGCTGATCGATTCGTAACGGGCCTGCGCGTCGGTCATCATCACCCGCATCGCGGCATCGGCGGCGGCGGACATGAGGGCGAGGCGGGTTGGAAAGAGGTTGAGCACCGAGCCACGGCTGACACCTGCAGCGGCCATGACGGTTTCAACCGAGGTGGCTGCATAGCCCGTGCGGCTGAGGCAATCGACGGCGGCGGTGATCAGGGCGCGACGTGTTTCCTCGCCCCGGCGCGTGCGGCGACGGCGTTCAGGCTGGGCCTGCGCAAGCGTGTTTGCCTGAGTGTCCATGCGTCACCATAACCGGGGAGATACGGGGGCCGTCAACCACGAAAACTGCTCGTATTAGTCAATATTGACTATTTAGTGCTTTGCGTTAGCGTTACGGAAAGACGGCACCCGGCCCCCGCCAGACAAGCCCGTCGCAAGCGCCGGAAAACGGCCGATACGGAGGAAACAGCTTTGCCCGACACAGCCACCCAGGAACAGTCCAACACCGTGAACCGCGGCGGATTCCAGATATTCCGGACAGCCGATGCCCCCTCGCTCGATGAGACGGCGCACATGGATGTGGCCGACATGACGCCCGAACTGGAAGCAGGCATCGGCGTGGCACTGGAAGCCGGCTTTGCCGAGGGCAATGTGGTGAAGACACTTTTCTCCCAACCCGGCTTCAGCCTGACCTATGCATGGTTCAAGAGCGGCTTCCCGCTTCCTCTGCACACGCATGATGTTGATTGCCTCTATTATGTCGTGGCTGGCAGCTTGCAACTCGGCACCGAAACCCTGCGCGCGGGCGACGGCTTTTTCGTCGGCGCCAACAAGGCCTATCGCTACACGCCCGGCCCTGAAGGCGCCGAGGTTCTGGAGTTTCGCGGACAGGAGGATTTCGACATCCGGTTTCTCGCGAAAACCGTGCCCGCCTGGCAGAAGATTGCCAGCGCCGTGGCAGACCGCTGCCCGGACTGGGCCAATGAGACGCCTCCCAGCGCCGCACAGGCCTGAGCCGGTCAGATGACGATGAATAGGTTTGAGAACAAGGTCGCCGTCATCACTGGCGCGGCCTCCGGCATTGGCGCCGCGACGGCCCGCCTGATGGAACGTGAAGGCGCGCATGTCGTGCTGGCTGATATTGGGGATGAGGGCGGGCGCTCGCTGGCCCGCGACCTGGGGCCGACGGCGCTGGCGGTGAAATGCGATGTGTCGAAACAGGCCGATGTGGACGCGCTTATCCGGGCGGCGGTGGAGAGCCATGGCCGTATCGACATTCTCTTCAACAATGCCGGCATCGGCAGCTATGGCACCAGCGTCGAGATGGATGCGGCGACATGGGAGAACGTGATCGCGGTGGACCTGCACTCGGTGTTCTATGCCTGTCACGCGGCCATCCCGCACATGCCGCACGGCAGCGCCATCGTGAACACGGCGTCGATCTCGGGCCTTGGCGGGGATTATCGCTTTGCCGCCTATAATGCGGCCAAGGGCGCTGTGGTGAACTATACGCGGGCGCTGGCCGTAGACCATGCGCGCGACGGCATTCGCGTCAACGCGCTTTGCCCCGGCCTTGTCGACACACCGATCACGGCGGGCGTGCACCAGATACCCGGCCTGAAGGAAGACTGGACACGGCGCATACCGATGCAGCGCGCCGCGCAGCCGGAAGAGATGGCCAATGTTGTCGCCTTCCTTGCCTCGGATGCGGCGTCCTATGTGACGGGCTCGATCATCGTGGCTGATGGCGGCGCAACGGCGCATAAGGGCCAGCCGGAGATTGCCCAATTCGCCGAACTGCCGACGGGCTGAGCCATGCGCGCAGCAACCCTGCAGGGACACCTTTTTTCGATCCGCGCGCTGGCCGATCCCACACCCGCGCAAGGCCAGCTGCTTGTGCGGCCCCTGTTCACCGGCATTTGCGGCAGCGACCTCAGCCTGCGCAAGCAGATGGCGGCCGCCGCCGAAGCCACCCCGCCCGAAGCGCATGACCAGTTGCCGGTGATCATTCCCGGACATGAGTTTTCGGCGGAACTGGTTGGCATCGCACCCGGCACCGAGACGGCGCTGACGATTGGCCAGATCGTCTCCGCCCTGCCCTTCACGCACGGCCATGATGCGCCGCAGGCCATCGGCCTGTCGCCTGACCATAGTGGCGGGCTGGCCACGCTGACCTGCGTGGATGCGGTACGGACCTTTGCCATACCGGAGGATGTGCCAGCAGACCTTGGCGCGCTGACCGAGCCTGTCTCGGTCGGACTGCACGCAGCTAACCTCGCGAGCCGCAATGCCGGGCCGAACATGGTGATCGGCTGCGGGCCGGTGGGCCTGTCGGTGATCCTGGCGCTGCGCCTGCAGGGACGCGGGCCGATCCTCGCGGCGGACTTCTCGCCGGAGCGGCGGGCGGTGGCGGCCGCACTCGGCGCCGATATCGTGCTGGACCCGGCCACGGATTCGCCATTTGGCCGCTGGACCGATTTCGCATTCAGTCCGCACCCCATGTCGCCGCTGCTTGAGCGGGACTTCCGCGGACTGCCGCCGGGCATCAATGTCTTCGAATGTACGGGCGCGCCCGGCGTGATCGACCAGATCGTCAAATCCGCGCCGGCGCATAGTCATATCATCGTGGTGGGCGTCTGCCCGCACGAGGAAAAGCTGGCACCGCTGGAAGGCATCGTGCGCGAGCTGACGCTGGAATTCAGCTTTGCCTACCGGCCGGAGGAGTTTGCTGCCGCGCTAGCCATGATCCGCGCGCATCCGGACGCGGCAGCGCGCCTGATCACCAGTCGCCAGCCGCTGGACCGGACGGAAGCCGCCTTTGACAGCCTTGCCAGCAATCCCAGCGAGATAAAGATTCTGATCAATCCGCAGGCCTGAGGCGCGCAGGTTCTGATCGACAGGCCTGAAAGTCACGACTAGGTTCGCCGCATGATAAAGCTCACATTCTGCCTTCGCCGCCTGCCCCATCTCAGTCGGGAACAGTTCCAGACCTATTGGCGGGAGCAGCACGCGCCCCTGGTTGCAAAGCATGCCAAGACGCTGGGCGTGCTGCGCTATGTGCAGCTCCACACGGGGCATGACGCGCTAAACGCGGGCATTGCAGGCTCACGCGGGGCACCGACTGAATATGATGGTGTGGCCGAACTCTGGTTCGAGAGCGCGGAAGCCATGGCTGCCAATACGAGCGAGGCGGCCGCCGCCGCAGGGCGCGAACTGCTGGAAGACGAGAAAAAATTTATCGACCTCGCCAACTCGCCGCTCTGGTTTGGCGACGAGCACGTGATTGTCGGCTAGCGGTCGTTCGTCCCGAGCGCACCGGCGAAGTCTTCGATCAGATCCGTAACATCTTCCAGCCCGACCGACAGGCGTACGAGGCCTTCACTGATGCCGTGCGCACGGCGTTCATCAGGGCTGTAAGTCGAGTGTGTCATGCTGGCGGGATGCTGGATGAGGGTTTCGGCGTCGCCGAGGCTGACGGCACGGCGGATGAGCCGGAGCCGGTTCATCATGGCGAGCCCCGCTTCGTAACCGCCTTCCAGTTCGAAAGCGACCATGCCGCCAAAACCGTCCATCTGGCGTTTGGCCAATTCATGCTGGGGGTGGCTGACCAGACCTGGATAGTGGACGACCGGGACGCCCGGTTGGGCTTCCAGCCATTCAGCGACTTTCATGCCACTCTCGCAGTGGCGTGCCATGCGCAGCTGGAGCGTCTTCAGGCCGCGCATGACGAGCATCGCGTTGAAAGGCGCCATCACCGACCCGGTCATGTCCTTGACGCCGACCATGCGGATCTCGTGGATCGCGTCGGCCCTGCCGCAGACGGCGCCAGCCACGAGGTCGCCATGCCCGCCAAGATACTTTGTCGCCGAATGGAGCACGAAGTCTGCCCCGAGCGTGAGCGGACGGGTCAGCATGGGCGAGGCGTAAGTGTTGTCGACGACGACCAGCGTATCGTGCTCATGCGCGATGGATGAGACGGCGCGGATATCAACGAGGCGCATGTTCGGGTTGGCCGGGCTTTCAAAATAGACGATCCGCGTCTTGTCCGAGATGGCGCCGCGCAGGTTTTCCGGGTCGCGCAGGTCGACATGCGTAATCGTGATGCCGAAGCGCGAGAGCCCGTCGCGCATGAAGGCGAACGTACAGCCATAGAGCGTCTGGTCGGTAATGATCTCGTCACCGGGCTTTAACAGCGTCCACATGGTGGCTGAAATCGCGCCCATGCCGGAGGCGGTGCAGAGACCGGCTTCGGCCCCTTCAAGGTCTGCGATGCGGGATTCGAGCAGGGCGACGGTCGGGTTGGAGATGCGGGAATAGACATGACCCTCCGCTTCACCGGCAAAGAGCGCCCCGCCCTCTTCAGCGGTCGGGAAGGCAAAGGTGGAGCTAAGATGCAGCGGCGGGGTGAGCGCGTTGGCATTATCTGCCGGGTTATAGCCGTGGTGGATGGCGCGGGTCGCGAAGCCGAGCGGGCGCGTGGAATCAAAGGCCATGTGCGTCTCTCCTGTATTTGCGCCAGAATAGCACCAATACCACAGCGGGTTTCGCCTTTTCCTGCTGCAAACTGCTTGCAAATTGGCAGATTCTGCCAATAGATTATTGAATGGATATAACGGATGCCAAAATTCTGAAGGCACTGCAGCGTGACGGACGCCTGACGAACCAGGAATTGTCACTTGAGGCCGGCCTCTCGCCCTCGCCCTGCCTGCGGCGCGTGCGTAACCTCGAAGCGGCGGGCATAATCACGGGCTATACAGCGCTGGTCGACCAGAAAGCCTGCGGCTATCCGATCACGTGCTTCATCCGCATTCGACTCACCAATCATGCCGAAGAAACCGTCAAACAGTTCGAAAGCAGGATTGCCGAAATCGAGCCTGTGCTTGACTGTTACCTGATGGCGGGCGGCGAGGACTACCAGATGAAGGTGATCGCCAGCAGCCTCGACGACTACGAACACCTGATGCGGCAGACGATACACAAGATACCCGGCATTGCCTCGATCGAAACGAGTTTTGCCTATGGCGTGGTGAAGCAATCGCGCGCGCTGCCCGTGATCACGCAAAAGCGAGCATAGGCGCCAGCGCCGGAGCTGCTATAGGATAAGCATGAACGTTAAGTCGAACCCTGCCAGCGCCGGTCCCAGCCTCGTCGACACCCGCAATTCGGCCCTGCGCCGGCCCGGCCGCTGGCGTATCTCCAACATTATTGACGGGCGCGCCCTCCGCATCAAGCTGACGGCCGCCGCCCAGCACCATCAGGGCGACCCGCAGGCCGCGCGCAAAGTGGTGATCGACCACCTGCACGCCGCCCTCTTCCGCGGCCGCATGATCGCCCAGGAGCGCCTGCAACAGGGCGCCGACGGGCTGGACACCGCCCGCCTGCTCTGCGCCGTGCAGGATGAAGTGATCAGCGCGCTTTACGATTACACGACGACGCACGTCATCCGCGCCCGCAACCCCACAGAGGCCGAGCGCATCGCGATTGTCGCCACCGGCGGCTACGGACGCGGCGTGATGGCGCCGTCTTCCGATACCGACCTTCTGTTCCTGCGGGCCTACAAGGTGAGCCCGCATACCGAGAGCGTGATCGAATACATGCTCTATGCGATGTGGGACATGGGGCTGAAGGTTGGCCATGCTTTCCGTACACCGCAGGATTGCGTGAAGCTGGCCGCGGAAGACGTGACCATCAAGACATCCATGCTGGACGCGCGTTTCATCTGCGGGGACGAAGCGCTGGCGACCGACATGTTCGAGCTGTTCCAGCGCGAGGCCGTGAAGGGCAAGGACGCCCAGTTCATCGCCGACAAGCTGGCAGAGCGCGACGCCCGCCATGCCCGCCACGGCGACGCGCGCTATGTGGTCGAGCCGAACCTCAAGGAAGGCAAGGGCGGCCTGCGCGACCTGCAGACGCTCTACTGGATAACCAAGCACATGTATGGCGGTCGCACGCTGGAAGACGTGATGCAGAACGGCCCCTTCACGCCGCACGAATATGCGATCTTCATCCGCGCCGCGAAATTCCTCTGGACCGTGCGCTGCCACCTTCACTTCGTTACGGGACGCCCGGAAGAACGGCTGGGCTTTGACCTGCAGCCGGAGATCGCGTCGCGCATGGGCTATCGTGATCGGGGCGAGCAGCAGGGCGTGGAGCGCTTCATGAAGCGCTACTTCCTGATCGCCAAGGATGTCGGCAGCCTGACGCGAATCCTGGCGGCGAAACTGGAAGCCGACCACAAGAAGAAACCTGAAGGCTTCCGTCGCTTCCTGCCGATCCGCGCGCCGCAGGCGCTGAAGGAAACCGGCTTCATCATCGACAATGGCCGCATCAATACGGTGGACGAAGACGTTATGGCGTCCGATCCGCTGAACATGCTGCGCCTGTTCACGATTGCCCGGCGCGAAGGCAAGGACATCCACCCCGATGCCCTGACCGCGCTGACCCGCAACCTGCGCGCCATGAATGACAGGGTGCGCGAGACGCCAGAGGCGCGCCAGCTGGTGCTGGAATCCATCATGGGCGGCGACCGTCCGGGCCAGGTGCTGCGCTGGATGAACGAGTCCGGCCTGCTGGGCCGTGTGATGCCGGAGTTTGGCGGCATCGTCGCGCAGACCCAGTTCAACATGTACCATCACTATACAGTCGACGAGCACACGATCCGCGCCGTGGAATACATTTCCGACATGGAGCATGGGCGCGGCGAGACGATCAAGCTGGTCTCCGAACTGTTCCCGATGCTGGAAAACCGCCGCGCGCTCTACATGGCGATGCTGTTGCACGACACGGGCAAGGGCAAGGGCGACCAGCAGATCGAGGGCATGAAGACATCCCTGCGCGCCTGCCAGCGCCTTGGTCTGCCTGAAGCCGAGAGCGAACTCGTGGCCTGGCTGGTAGGGCACCATCTGGAAATGAGCGAGACGGCGCAGAAGCGTGATATTTCCGATCCGCGTACGGTGGCGAAATTCGCTGATCTTGTGGGCTCGCTGGAGCGGCTGCGCCTGCTCTACATTCTCACCGTGGCCGACATCAAGGCCGTCGGCCCGGCCGTGTGGAACGCTTGGAAGGGCCAGCTGCTGGCTGACCTCTACAACAATACGGCGGCTGCCCTGCGCGGCGGGCGGACCGACGAGGCTGGCGTGCTGGCCGAGCTGGAAGCGCGCGCCGAACGCCGCCGCGAAGCGCTGATCGACCGGGTTGGCAAGGTTCCGGCGCTGATGCTGGAAATGGAAACGGCCTACTGGACCGGTTTCGACCTCGACGATCTCGCCTGGCAGGCCCGCGTGCTGAATGATGGTCAGGAAGTCGTGGCGCACCGCTATCTCGCCGATGGCGGCGCCGTGGCAATGATCGTGTCGGGCGCGGACCGGACGGGCCTGTTTGCGGACCTCGCCGGTACGCTGGCCCGGCTGGGCGCCAACGTGGTCTCGGCGCAGGTGTTCACCAGCAACCGGGGCCGTATCGTCGACATCTTCATGCTGCAGGACGCGAGCAAGGGCGCCTTTGCGGCCGGTGATGCACCGCGCATGGCGCGGCTTGAAAAGGCCATGCGGGATGCCCTCGCCGACAACGCCATCAAGGGTGAAGTCAATGCACGGGCCGGACGGCGCGAAGCGGCTTTCCTCGTGCAGCCGTCCGTGCAAATCCGCGACGACCTTTCGGCGGACTATACGGTGATCGACATTGCCGGGCGCAACCGGCCGGGCCTCTTGCATGAAGTGGCCGATGTGCTGGCCGACATGAAACTGTCGATCCACTCGGCCCACGTGGGTTCTTACGGCGAGCGCGTGTTCGATGCTTTCTATGTGCAGAATGCCCGCGGCCAGAAGATGGGGACAAAAGCCCGCAAAGATACACTCAAGGAACGTCTTCTCGCCGTATTGGGGCGCGAAGAACCGGATGCACCGCAAACCCCGGCCCGGAAACTGAAACGCTCCCGCGCCGTGGACAGCTTCTGAGAATTCACACAAGGGAAATTGCATGAGCGTCGCGCGCAACACTCTCGTGCAATCATCCCTGACACTGGCCAGCCGCGTGCTGGGCATGGTGCGCGACATCCTGCTCGTGGCCACGATCGGCGCCGGGCCGGTGGGCGACGCCTGGGCCACGGCGCAGCAATTCCCGAACCTGTTCCGCCGCATCTTTGCCGAAGGCGCCTTTGCGTCTGCCTTCGTGCCAACCTATGCGCGCACGCTGGAGGCCGAGGGGCCAGAGGCCGCCCGCGCCGTGGCGCAGGAGGCGATGCGCGTCTTGTTTGCGGCCACAGCGGCGCTGACCATCCTCGCGCAGATCTTCATGCCCTGGGTTTTGCTGCTGATCCATGGCGGACAGGCCGACGATCCGGAACACTATAATCTGGCAGTGCTGCTGACGCGCGTGACGATGCCATATCTCACGTTCATGGCGCTGGCGGCGCTACTGTCGGGCGTGTTGAACTCATCCGAGCGGTTCATCCTGTCGGCGGGTGTGCCGACACTTCTGAATCTCTGCCTGATCCCGGCAGCCCTGATCAGCGACGACCCGGTAACCACGGCCAAGGCCGCCTCCATTGCGTATTTCATCGCGGGCATTCTACAGGCCGGGGCCCTCTGGTGGGGCGTCAGCCGACAGAAAGTGCATCTCAGCCTGCTTGGCCTGCCCCGCCTGACCCCGGCGGTGAAGAAGGTGATGATGCTCGCCCTGCCCGGCACGTTTGCGGCCAGTGGCACGCAGATCAACATCATTGTCAGCCAATCGCTGGCGAGTTTTGAAGTCGGTGCCAAGAGCTGGCTCTACGCCGCCGACCGACTTTACCAGTTGCCGCTCGGCCTTGTCGGCGTGGCCGTGGGCGTCGCCATCCTGCCGCGCCTGTCGCGGGCGGCGCGAGCGCTGGACGATGATTCCAGCCGGGCAACAATGGACGAGGGCATCGGCCTTGCCATGGCGCTGACGCTGCCGGCGGCCGCCTCGCTACTGATCGCACCGGTCTTCCTGATCGATGCCTTCTTTGCGCGGGGCGAGTTTACCACGTTCGATGCCCTGCAATCGGGCAATGCCCTTTTCCATTTCGCCTGGGGCGTGCCCGCCTTCGTGCTGATCAAAGTTCTGGCGCCGGCCTTTTTTGCCCGTGAGGACACGAAGACGCCAATGCGCTATGCGCTGGCTTCCGTGTTCATCAATACGGTGCTGGGCGCCGGCCTGTTCTTCTGGATGAAGGCGCATGACCAGCAAGGCTTTGTCGGCCTTGCGATTGCCACCAGTGTTGCCGCCTGGGTGAACGTCATCCTCCTTTGGACCACGCTGGTGCAGCGCGACTGGTACAGGCCGGGGCCAAAGCTGGCCTCAGGCGTGATCCGGGCGCTGATCGCCACGGCAGTCATGTCGGCAGTCGTCTGGTACCTGCTGCGCATCCTGCCGACCCTGGAAGCCTATCTCTATAACAGCAAGGCGCTGTCGGCCGCCGTCATCGTGCTGGCTGGCGGCGTGACCTATGCCGTTGCGGCCCTGATCACGGGCGCCGTGCGGATCAGCGACATCCGCCGCACTATGCGACGCTGACCAAACGCGCTATTGGCCCTGCCCATGACTGATACGACCCCTGCCTATACCGGCCCCGAGCGCGTTTTCTCCGGCATCCAGCCGACGGGAAACCTGCACCTTGGCAACTATCTTGGCGCGCTGAAAAAGTTCGTCGACCTTCAGGAAGCAGGCCACGACTGCATCTTTTCGGTCGTGAACATGCATGCGATCACCCTGCCCGTGTCCCGCGAGGCCCTGCTGGGCCAGACGCGCCAGATCGCGGCAGCCTTCCTTGCGTGCGGCATCGATCCCGACAAATCGATCGTCTTCGCGCAATCGGCCGTGCCTGCGCATGCGGAACTCGCCTGGGTGTTCAATTGTGTCGCCCGCATGGGCTGGGTCGAGCGGATGACCCAGTTCAAGGACAAGGCCGGCAAGGATTCCGAGCGGGCCTCCGTTGGCCTGTTCACCTATCCCGTGCTGCAGGCCGCGGACATCCTGGCCTACAAGGCCACGCACGTGCCTGTGGGCGAGGACCAGAAACAGCATCTTGAGCTGAGCCGTGACATCGCCGACCGGTTCAACCGCGAATATGACGCGCCGGGCTTCTTTCCCCTGCCTGAACCCATGATCAAGGGCCCCGGTGCCCGGATCATGAGCCTGAAGGACGGCACGAAGAAGATGTCAAAATCCGACCCGTCGGACCTGTCGCGCATCAACCTTGTCGATACGTCCGACGAAATCTCGAAGAAGATCAAGAAGGCCAAGACCGATCTTGAGGGCGACATGCCGAGCGAGATCGAAGGCCTGAAGGGGCGTCCGGAAGTCGAAAACCTTGTCGGCATCTATAGCGCGCTGTCAGGCGAAAGCGTTGAGGCCGTGCTGCGCCAGTTTGGCGGACAAGGCTTTGGCACGTTCAAGCCAGCGCTGGCGGATGTGACCGTGGCACACCTCGCGCCCATCACCGCGCGGTATCGCGAGATTCTTGCCGACCCGGCAGGCATCGACCGCGCGCTGGCCAAGGGCGCTGAAAAAGCCCGTGCGATTGCTGCGCCGATCATGGACGAAGTGCGGGATATCGTCGGCTTCTGGCGCGGCTGAGCCGCCCTGCGGCTGCGTGTACCCTTTTCCGAACGGCGCATCAGGCATAGCGTGAGAGCAGAATTATTCCCTCGGAAGGATATCTCATGAAACGCCTCTCCCTTGCCGCGACACTGATTGGTTTTGGCCTGCTGGCTGCCTGCTCGAGCCCTGTGCCTGAAGGCGAAAGCGCGCTTGAAGTGTCAGACGCCTATATCGTCATGCCAGCCGGTGGGCAGGGTATCGCCAGCGGCGGCATGGTCGTGACAGTGCGCGGCGGCGACGAAATGCTGACAGCGGCCACCACGGACGCGGCCGACAGTGTCGAAATCCACACGATGTCGATGGACGATGGCGTGATGCGGATGCGTCAGGTGGAATCCCTGCCCGTGACCGAGAAAGCGCCCCTCGTGCTCAAGCGCGGCGGCAATCACCTCATGTTCTTCGGCTTCGACAAGACTCTCGCCGTGGGCGACTCAGCCGATATCGTGCTGACCTTCAGCAATGGTCAGGGCAAGGAACAAATGCTGGTCACAAAGGCCGAAATCATTGGCCAAGGCGACTGACTGCCATTTTTTTGAGCAATCGCGGACAGAAAAAACCAAAGCATGCCAAGGGCTTTGGCAACTGACTTGCAATCAAAAATGCGGGTTGCCTAGATTTAACTGTTAAGGGACTGTTAATGGGGTCTAATTCCCCGCATAGTGTCGTAAGGGCAACAGTTTCAGCGTTTGGATGTATAGTGATGGCATTTGATAGTCGCCTGCCAGCGGCCTACCAAGAGGAAGGGCCCGTCGTGACCCGGATCGGTACCGACCATCTCGTGACTTTCGACTATGCCGAACCAAGTCCGATCATGTTGTTTTTCCAGCGCTGGTGGCGCCGCTCCATCCTGATGCTGAAGGTCGGCACGGTTGTCGGCGCGGTTCTCGCCTATCCGGTCATGACCGTGATGTCCCACAAGATTGACGATAGCGACGTAGTTCTCTCGTCGAACCAGAACTGGGCCTCGCCGGAAGCCGGTGTTGCCATCAACAAGATCGCCCGCGAACTGGAAGGCACCGGCTGGGCCGGTGACCGCGCCAACTGGCATCCACAGGCCCGCCTGACCGCGATGCCCGCCTGGCAGAAGGCCACCGCCGATGCACTGGCCGAGCATGCCCGCCTCCTGGCCGTGATGAGCCCGGTCAATGGCGAGCCTGATGCGGACCTGACCGCCGCAGCGCGCCTGCTGCACGGCATGCCCGGCGATGACATGCGCCCGCGCCTGACATCCGCCGCCGAAGCCCTGAACCGTTTTGACACACGCTCTGCCCGTGGCCTGGCCGTACAGCCTGACCGAATGGAATTGCTGCAGGCCGAATCGCGCCTTTTCGCCGGCTGGGCCGAGACAGACCTTGCTGACCTTTCGGCCCAGATAAACGCTGAAACGGTCGAATGGCCCGCCAGCCGCCAGGACATCACGGCGTTCTATGGCGCCAAGGCCCGCGCCCATGTCGCCCGCGAAATGCTCGTGGCCTCCGAGCGCGCTGATCCTCGCTTCAGCCGGATGCCCGATGTGCAGGCGGCCATGACAAAGGCCAAGGAGGCCTGGGGCCACGCGGCACACATGAAGCCGCTGCTCGTCTCCAACCAGCCCGGCGACGGCATATTGATGGCCAATCACCTGGCCAGCATGGGATTCTACCTTTCGGAAGCCAAGGCGGCGACGCTGGAACTGGCTGATGCGATCGAGGCCCTGCCTGCAGAAGACGTGGAATCCGTCGCCTCGCTGGACCCCGCCCTTGGCGTGGCGGCACCCTGAAGGCGGCTTTGCCCTTGAACACATAGCATCTTCGGGCCATCTGGCACTTAGATAGCCATGTGAGAGGGGCCTGACGCCCATGTTCATCCAGACCGAACCGACCCCGAACCCGGATACCGTGAAATTTCTGCCCGGATTGCCCGTTGCGGGAGATCTCGGCCCGTTCGACTTCCCTGATATCGGCAGCGCCCGCATGAGCCTGCTCGCCCGCGCCCTGTTCCAGGTAGACGGCGTGGACCGCGTTTTCCTTGGCAGCGATTTCGTGTCGATCAACAAGGACCCGGACCGCGACTGGAAACACGTCAAACCCATGGTGCTGGCTGCGATCATGGACCACTTCATGGCTGGCCTGCCCGTTGTCGAAGACGGCGCTGTCGCCGCAAGCAGCGAAAGCGGCGACGATACCGTCTATGAAGGCGACGCCGCCGAAATCGTCGAGGAGATCAAGGAACTGATCGAGACGCGCGTACGCCCGGCCGTTGCGCAGGATGGTGGCGATATCATCTTCCACCGCTTCGAACCGGACACAGGGATTGTGCACCTGTCGATGCGGGGCGCCTGTGCGGGCTGCCCTTCCTCGACAATGACCCTGAAGCAGGGCATCGAAAACATGCTCAAGACCTATGTGCCGGAAGTCACAGCCGTCGAAGCCGTCCTTTAGGACACTTAAAAAAACACGATAGAAGGACACCTCGCCATGGCTCACCCGGTCAACGACCACGCCCTTGACGTCATCTTCCGCGATGCGCGCAGCCAGAACGGTTTCATCGACAAGTCGGTGCCTGAAGTTCTCGTCCGCGCCGTCTACGACCTTGCCAAGATGGGCCCAACGAGTGCGAATTGTTCGCCTGCCCGCTTCCTCTGGATCACCAGCGACGAGGCCAAGGCCCGATTGAAGCCCCATATGGGCGGCAACAATGCCGACAAGACGATGGCTGCGCCCTATGTATGCGTCATTGCCTATGACCTGAAGTTCCAGGAAAAAATTCCGAAACTGTTCCCGCATGCCCCGGAAGCCAAAGACTGGTTCAACTCGAACCGCGACGAGACCGCTTTCCGCAATGGCACGCTGCAGGGCGCCTACCTTCTGATCGCTGCGCGGGCGCTTGGCCTCGATTGCGGCCCAATGTCCGGCTTCAACGCTGATGGCGTAAACAAGGAATTCTTCGAGAGCCAGGACGGCGAGATGCAGCATTGGCGCGCCAATTTCATCTGCAATATCGGCCATGGCGACAAGTCCAAGCTGTTCGACCGCAGCCCGCGCCTCGACTTTGAAGAAGCCTGCCGGGTTCTCTGACCCCGCACGCCCATGCTGGTTCTCGCTCTCAACACAGCCTCTGCCGCCCTCGAAGCGGCAGTGGTGCGCGACGGTGATATTCTCGCCGATGCGCGCGAGGACATGGCGCGTGGGCAGGACCGGCAACTTCCGGGCTTTGTCGAGCGCCTGCTGGTGGACGCCGGCGTCACCCTGCAGGATGTTGACCGTATAGCGGTCGTGACCGGGCCGGGCAGTTTCACCGGCATACGTATCGGTGTGGCCTACGCCCGCGGCCTGGCACTCGTCACAGAGGCAGACTGTATTGGCGTGACCAGCCTCGAAGCGGCCATCCCCGCCGGCATGGAAGGCAACACGCTCGGCGCGCTGCAGGCTCAGAAACGCCCGCCGGACCAGACATGGTGGGTGCAGGGCCTTGAAGGCGATGAAGGCATTTCAGCGCCTGTGGAAGTAGGCCTTGATGCGCTGAAAGCCATGCTTGAAGGGTTCAAGGTACCGGTTTTCATCGATGGAAGCGAGGCGCTTGGTCCCGTGATTGATGCGCTTGATATCAGGCCGATGCGGCCCTCTGCGATCACGGCTGCACTGAAGGCGCCCGGCTTTGACGCGGGCAGCCATCCCCCTGCCCCTGTCTATGCGCGAGAACCGGACGCGACCCTGCCCGGACCGAAACCATGACCCAGCCGATCGTGGTCCTCCGGCCCGATGATGCCGGACGCGTGGCCATGCTGCATGCGACAGGTTTCGCCGATCCTTGGAGCCCCGCCGCCTTTCGCGATCTGCTGTCAGAGAGCACGACGTTGGCTTTGGGTGTCGAGCGCGCAGGGCAACTGGTCGCTTTCGTGCTGGTTCAGACCATTCTGGGTGAAGCTGATATCCTGACTGTCGCTACACAGCCCGACTTCAAGCGCGGCGGGCTGGCCAGGAACCTGCTGCAAAACCTTATGTCGCGTCTGGGCGAACGCGGCATTTCCCGCATCACGCTGGACGTGGCCGAAGACAACATGCCTGCCCGCAATCTTTATGACAGTCTCGGTTTTACCGAAGACGGGCGCCGGCCGGGCTATTACACGACCGGACGGGACATTCCCGCCGCCGCCGTGCTGATGTCCCGGTCACTCGCGCTCTGAGCGCTTCTATCTGGACTTCCCACGCCAGTGCAGGCAGAAAAGCACAATGGACAGACTCGAAAAACTTTGCGCTGAAAAAGGCCTCCGCATGACGGAGCCACGCCGCGTGATCGCCCGCATCCTGTCGATGTCGGATGACCATCCGGACGCCGAGGAATTGCACCGCCGCGCCAATACAATGGACTCCTCGATTTCGCTGGCAACGGTCTACCGGACCGTGAAACTGTTCGAGGATGCCGGCATCATCGAGCGCCATGATTTCCGTGACGGGCGTGCCCGCTATGAGGAAGTGCCCGACGAGCACCATGACCACCTGATCGACATCAAGACGGGCGGTGTGGTTGAGTTCCATTCGGAAGAGATTGAAGCCCTTCAGATCGAGATCGCGCGCAAGCTCGGCTACAAGCTGGTCGACCACCGGCTGGAACTTTACGGCGTTCCGTTGAAAGAGGGCGAGTAGCCCGGCCGCCTCCCCCACCTGGGAGAGAGGCAGCCCGGCAATTGACGTCTAGGCGTTCAGGAAGCCGCTGAGGCGCTTGTTGATGATCGCTTCGGCCTCGGCCATGATCCGGTCGATCAGTTCCTTACAGGTCGGGATATCGTGGATGAGGCCGGCAACCATGCCGCAGCTCCATGCGCCGGCATCCATTTCGCCGTCCATCATGATGCGCGGGTAGACGCCTGCCACTTCCTCGGCGATGTCCTTGAACTCCAGCTTCGAGCCGAGTTCCTTTTCCTTTTGCAGAAGGCGTTCGACCGCGACATTGGTCAGCACGCGCTCGGTATTGCGCAGCGGGCGCATCACGAGGCGGGTGTCGAGTTCGCTGGCCGCAACGATGGCGTCCTTCACGTTCTGGTGCACGGGCGCTTCTTTCGTCGCGATGAAGCGTGTGCCCATATTCATGCCTTCGGCGCCCATGGCGAGCGAGGCAACGAGGCTGCGCCCGTCGGCCTGTCCACCGGACGAGACGAATGGAATGTCCAGTTCGTCTGCAGCGCGTGGCAGCAGGATCATGTTCGGAACATCATCCTCGCCGGGGTGGCCGCCGCACTCGAAGCCGTCAACGCTGACCGCGTCGCAACCGATTGACTGGGCCTTCAGCGCGTGGCGCACGGCAGTACATTTGTGGATGACCTTGATGCCGTGCTCCTTGAGGATCGGCAGGACCTGAACCGGGTTGTTACCGGCAGTCTCAACGGCTTTGACGCCGCCATCGATGATGGCTTTCACATAGCCTGGATAATCGGGTGCGTTGACGACCGGCAGGAAGGTGAGGTTCACGCCGATTGGCTTGTCCGTCATGTCGCGGCAGCGGGCGATCTCGTTGGCAAGATCTGCCGGCGTGCGCTGCGTGAGCGCCGTGATAATGCCAAGACCGCCAGCATTTGATACAGCCGCAGCCATTTCAGCAAAGCCTACAAAGTGCATGCCGCCCTGAATGATCGGGTGCTGGATACCGAACATTTCGGTGATACGGGTTTTCATGGGTCGCCTCCAAATACGATTTTGCGCCATCCTTGAACAAGGACGGCGCAAGTCGCAAGGCTTACGATGGGTAAAGGGCGGGTGGCCCCCTACGCTTCCCTAGCTGGATGCTGGCGACCAGGAACCCCGGCTGCGTGCAGCTGCAGGTGTTGCGCCGCCGCCATTGCCGGAACGCTGGCCACCGGGCTTGCCGCCCTGTTTGCGGCCACCATTGGCGCCGCCGCCGGAATTGGGCTTGCCGCCCTGGCCATGGGCGCGGGGCTTACCGCCACCACCGCCGCTGCGAGCATGGCTACGACCGCCGCCGCCACCGCCGCCGCCCGGACGGCTACGGCCGCCATTGCGTTGCTGCTTGTGTGGGCCTTCTTCTTCCGGCTGCGACAGGTCCAGTGCGGTACCGGCTGGCGGATCAAGCCGCGAGATGGACTTGCCGGTCAGTTTCTCGATGTCGCGCAGGTAGGCGCGCTCATCATTGCCGACGAGCGAGATGGCGATACCGGTCTTACCCGCGCGGGCCGTACGGCCGATGCGGTGGACATAGGATTCCGAGATGTTCGGCATGTCGAAATTGATGACATGGCTGACGCCGTCGACATCAATGCCGCGTGCGGCGATATCAGTCGCAACCAGGATTGGTGCCTTGCCGCTCTTGAAGGCGTCGAGGGCACGGATGCGCTGGTTCTGGCTCTTGTTGCCATGAATGGCTTCGGCATAGAGGCCGTCATTGGCAAGATGTTTCACCACCTTGTCGGCGCCATGCTTGGTGCGTGTGAAGACAATCGCGCGGTCCATGTCGTCAGCCGAAAGTAGCTCCGACAGGAAGGCCGGCTTCGCATTGCCCTTGATCATGTAGACGGCCTGTTCGATGCGCTCGACAGGACGCGATTCCGGCGTCACGGCAATTTCGACCGGGTCACGGAGGAAATCGTCAGCAAGCGCGCGGATAGGCTTCGGCATGGTTGCCGAGAAGAGCAGTGTCTGGCGCTTCATTGGGACGGCAGCCATTACCTTGCGGATGGCCGGCATGAAGCCGAGGTCCATCATCTGGTCGGCTTCGTCGAGCACGACAGCCGTTGTGTCAGCGAGGCTGATGGCTTTGGTGTCCATGTGGTCCAGCAGGCGGCCAGGCGTTGCGATCAGGAAATCGACGCCGCGCGACATGGCCTTGATCTGTGCGCCGGGCTTCACGCCGCCAACGACAACAGCAACGCTTGGGCGCATGTGGCTGCCATAGGCGCGCACGCTGTCGGCAATCTGGGCGGCCAGTTCGCGGGTTGGCGCGAGGATAAGGACGCGGGCCGTGCGAGGCGCAGGGCGCGATGGCTTGGTGGCCAGCAGGCTCAGCAGCGGCAGCACGAAGGCAGCGGTCTTGCCGGTGCCGGTCTGGGCGATGCCGACGACATCCTGGCCCTTGAGCAGGACAGGAATGGCTTGCGCCTGAATTGGGGTCGGGGTGGTGTAGCCCTCAGCTGTAATGGCTTTGAGGACGGGCTCGGCCAGGCCGAGTTCGGTAAATTGGGTCAAAATGACTCTTTCATGTTCGTGCGCGCAAAACGGGACGAAATGCACCGGCGCGCGAATGGCTCTAATTGTGTAGGAAGCCTTTGATGATCGGCATCCCGGTTCGTTGCGCACTCGACGCGAAACCGGAAAGGTCTACGATCAATGCGAGAGCAGCGGCACGCCTTTATGGGGCGCTGTCCCTGCTGAGGCAGCCTATTGCACGCTTTGCTGCGCCGCACAAACGAATTTGTGAGTGAAAAGGTTAATGCAGATGACACACTTCCGGATACGCCGCTGTGTTTTGGCGCTCGTCCTACTCGCCAGCGCCTGCAGCGGAACCCCGCAAAAATCAGGCGAGACACCTTCCGACACCGCCCCTCCCTCCGTCTTGTTTGGCGATCTCTATACGGATGCCGCCAAGGCACGCATCCACCCAGACACCAAGACTCTCGCCGATGCGGTGCCGCTCCGCGCACCGGCAGACATCGTGGCGGACTATGACCGGCAGAAGCCCATGTCCGAGACGGCCATGCGAAATTTCTTCGACGCCAATTTCCGTATCGACCCGCCGGTCAAGACCGTCGCGCCGCCCGAAGGCTTGTCCCTGCGCGATCACATCGCTGCGCTCTGGCCCTTGCTGACGCGCACGACGACCGCGGCAGAGCCCGGTAGCTCGCGCCTCGCTTTGCCGGAGCCTTACGTCGTGCCGGGCGGTCGCTTCACCGAGATCTATTACTGGGATTCCTATTTCACCATGCTGGGCCTCGGGCCAGATCAGGCGGGGCTGCGCCGCAGCATGGTCAATGATTTCGCCTACATGATCCGCACCTATGGCCATGTGCCGAATGGCAGCCGCACCTATTATCTCAGCCGCTCGCAGCCGCCCTTCTTCTATCTCATGGTTTCGCTGCTCTCTCCGGACGACCCGGCCAGGGCCTGGGCCGAATACCTGCCCAAGCTGAAAGCCGAGCATGATTTCTGGATGACGGGCGAGGCGGACGCAGCGCCCGGCGCGCCCGCGTTGCGCGTGGTGAAGCTGGCCGATGGCAGCGTGCTGAACCGCTATTATGATGGCCGCGATGTGCCGCGCGACGAATCCTATGGGGAGGATCTTGCGGTCGCGGCAGGCAGCAGCCGCCCGAAACCGCAAGTCTATCGCGACATCCGCGCGGCGGCCGAGAGCGGCTGGGATTTCTCGTCGCGATGGTTCGTGGACGGCAAATCTCTCACGACGATCCATACGACGGATATCCTGCCGCCGGACTTGAACAGTCTGCTCTACGGCCTTGAAAAAGCGATTGCCGCTGGCTGCGTCGTTGCAGACGACCCGGCCTGCGCCATCACCTATGCAGCCAAGGCCGACGCGCGCCACGCCGCGATCAACACGCTTCTCTGGAATGCGGAAACTGGCCTCTATGACGATCTCGACTGGAAGACCGGCATTCTGCAGGGTCATGTCACGGCAGCCGGGCTCTACCCGCTTTTCACCGGCGCCGCCGACGACGCCAAGGCCGCGGAGGTCGCGTCAACCACACGGGAGCACCTCCTGCAGCAGGGCGGCATCGTCACCTCCACGATCAACACGGGCCAGCAATGGGATGCGCCGAACGGCTGGGCGCCACTGCAATGGATGTCCGTGACAGGCTTCTGCCGCTATGGCGACGCGGCACTGGCACGCGACATTGCGCAGCGCTGGGTCTCAACCGTCTCGCGCGTTTATGACGATACCGGCCGTCTCCTGGAGAAATACAATGTCATGGACGCCGTGCCGGGTGGCGGCGGGGAATATGCCCTGCAGGACGGGTTTGGCTGGACCAATGGCGTGACCCTCGCCCTGATGGACACGTTGAATGAGCCGGATGGCGGGAGCGCGGCCTTCACTTGCCCTGTCGTGACTGGCCCCTGACGCGGCGGCAGTGCGACGTCTTCGTCCTTAGGGGATTTTCCGGAGTGTACAGGCGCGCCCGGATGCGCTTCCATGGGGGAAAGATAGCGGGCCTCGCGCAAGGTACCGCACCACAGGGACGGAAACGAAGACAATGGCAGACACACAGACACTCGACCGCCGCGCGAGCAGCACAGACACCGAGCATTTCGATGTGCTGATCGCGGGCGCCGGCATTTCCGGCATCGGCGCGGCCTATCACCTTAAGACGCAGACGCCGGGCAAGCGCTTCGTCATTCTCGAAGCACAGGAAAGCTTTGGCGGCACCTGGCTGACGCACAAATATCCGGGCATCCGGTCCGACAGCGACCTCTATACATTCGGCTATCGCTTCAAGCCATGGACGGGCCAGCCCATTGCCGCGGCCGACAAGATCCTGACCTATATGGAAGAAGTGATCGACGAGAACGATATCACGCCGCACATTCGCTACAGCCACAAGATCCTGTCGGCGAGCTGGTCGTCGCAGGACAAACAGTGGACCGTGGAAGCCAAGCGATCCGACACGGGCGAGATCGTGCGTGTGACCGCCAACTTCCTGTGGATGTGCCAGGGCTATTACGACCATTCCAAGGGCTTCACGCCGGAATGGGAGGGCATGGACGACTTCAAGGGCCAGATCGTGCACCCGCAAACCTGGCCGGAAGACCTCGATTATAAAGGCAAGCGCGTCATCGTGATCGGCTCCGGCGCCACGGCGGCGACCGTCGTGCCCGCGATCGCTGCTGACTGTAAGCACGTCACGCTGCTGCAGCGCTCGCCGACCTATTTCATTCCCGGCCGCAACGAGAACGAGCTGGCCGACGAGCTGCGCAAGCTGCAGATCGACGAGACATGGATCCACGAGATCGTGCGCCGCAAGGTCCTCTTCGACCAGAACGAGTTCACCCGCCGCGCGACCGAGGAGTCCGATGTGGTGAAGGAAGAACTGCTGGCCGGCGTGCGCGAATTCCTCGGGCCGGACTTTGACGTGGAAAAGCATTTCACGCCCGCCTACCGGCCGTGGCAGCAGCGCATTGCCTTCGTGCCGGATGGCGACCTCTTTGAGGGCATTGCCAGCGGCAAGGCCAGTGTCGTGACGGACCATATCGAACGCTTCACGGAAAAGGGCATCCTGCTCAAATCCGGCGAGGAACTGGAAGCCGATATCATCGTCACCGCGACGGGTTTCAACCTCTCCGTCCTCGGCGGCATTCCGTTCACGGTGGATAACAAGCCGGTCGATTTTGCAGACACGGTCACGTATCGGGGCATGATGTTCACCGGCGTGCCAAACATGGCCTGGGTGTTCGGATACTTCCGCGCCAGCTGGACCCTGCGCGTAGACCTGATGGGTGATTTCATCGCAAGGCTGCTGAACCATATGGACGAAAAACATGTGCGGCAGGTCGAGGTGGCGCTGCCGCCCGAGGATGAAGACATGGAGCGCCAGCCCTGGATCGACGCCAGCAACTTCAATCCGAATTACCTGATGCGCTCAATCCACCTGATGCCGAAGCGCGGCACGAAGCCCCAATGGCAGCACAATCAGGACTATTGGTCAGAGAAGGACGACTTCCCCAAGATCGACCTCGAGGCGCCGGAATTCATATATTCCTGACGCAGCCACACCGCAGGACTACTGGTCCTGCGGTGCCTGGATGCTCTCCATATAGGTCAGCAGCGAGTCGATATGCTCCGGCTCGAACTCGAAGATCGGCATGTCCGGATGGCCGACCATGATGCCCTCGGCGAGTGGCTCAGCCAGATCCTCAACCGGATAACTCCTGGAAATATTCCGGAACGGGATGGCGTCGGGATGCGGGCTGTCGCCTTCCGTGCCAACGGCATGGCATGTCGCGCAGACCGTCTCGGCAATCTCGCGCCCCTGCCCCATCTTTTCCTCTGGCGTATTGGCAAACGCTGCGTTCGGGCGCTCGGCCGGCTCTGCGACAGGCAGGGACGGTTCAATCGGCTCTACGGATTCAGCCGCGGGTGAAGGTGCTGTCTCTGGCACAGGCGCCTTGTTGCAGGCGGCAAGCAGGCAGGCAGCGGCCAGTGCCGGCGCAAGGAATGTATGTCTGCGAATCATCATGGGGTCTCCTGCATTCTCAGAAGACCCTAGCCCGACCAGCCCGCAAGGGACAGGGTCAGGCCGCGACTGTGCCTTTGGCCCCATCGCGCTTCACGGCGCGGCGCAGCACGTCCAGATAGCCATGCGAGATACAGTCATGGTCGCGGTAATAGCCGCGCGACGAGAGCAGCTTGTGCAGGCGTGGCAGGTTATAGCCCGGCACGGCGGCAAAATGGTGGTGCTCGAGATGGTAGTTCACCTGGTTCGGCGCGATCAGCAGCCGCTCCCACCATGAGGCCAGCGTCGTGCTCGTATTGTCGCGCGGATCAAGGCTGTCACGGTTGAGCGCGACGCCATGCTCGCCGATCTGTCGCACGCGGGTCAGCACGGGATAGACGAAAATCTCCGCCGCCCACCACATCAGATAGGCCCATGGCGCGCCCACAGCCGTGAGCACGGCCAGCAGGCCGATATGGAAGGCCAGCCAGGGATAATGCTTCTTCAGCTTGAAATTCCTGAGCTTCATCATCGTGTCGCGAAAGCCCGTGCGACCCGTCACATCTCGGATCAGCTTGCGCTTCAGGCTGTCTTTCGACACCGGGTAATTCTTCACGAAAATCTTGTCCGGGTCCTGGTCGGTGCCGGCATATTTGTGATGCTTCAGGTGATAGGCGCGATAGGCGTAAACCGAGATATTCAGCGGCGCGCCGCACAGCCAGTGGCCGATGAAATCATTGCCCTTCTTGCTGGTCATGAAAGCATGGTGGGCACAGTCATGGTTAAGGATGCCAAGGCCGAGCTGACGCCCGCCAAGAAACAGCACCGCCGCGAAAATCGTCAACGGATTGGTCCAGATGATCGGCACGGCGAAGGCTGCCACGATCAGCGCCCAATTGAAGGTGAGCGAGGCGATGGCCTTCACGTCCGAAGGCGTCGACAGGTCGCGCAATTCTTCCTTCGTCAGGGCCTCTGACAGGCGTACAGCTTCGGTCATGCTTGGGTCTCTTCCCTTGGACTTCTTTATCTTTTTGTCTTTGTAACATAAATATGCACAATACGTCAAATGTCGTTACGTTTTAAACCTACCGAAGCTGAAGACGTCTCCGCGCGCACACTCGTCCTGTCGCTGATGAGCGTGCCGGGGCGGCGCCCGCAGACGCTGGCCTACCTCTCCCGCGCAGGAGGCCTTTTCGGCATGGAGCCAACGGCGATCCGCATGGCGGTCACGCGGCTCGTGAAGGAAGGCCTGCTCGAGAGCGTCGACCGGGGTGTTTATACGACGGGCCCAAAGGCCGCCGCCTTCACGGCCGAGATCAGCAACTGGCGCAATGCGCCCGATCGCACGCGGTCATGGGCTGGCGGCTGGATTGGCGTGCTGACAAACCATCTTGGCCGCACAGACCGGAAAGACCTGCGTGCCCGCATGCGCGCGCTTCGTCTTTACGGGTTTGCGCAGGCCGAGGCTGGTCTCTGGGTGCGGCCTGATAACCTACGCCTATCGCTGGAGCAGCTGCGGGCCGCCCTGCTCCGCATTGGCCTTCAGGAAGACGCCCTGGTCGTCACGATCACGGACACGGCCTTGCCCGACAGTGCCGACTGGCAGGGCCTCTGGTCCACGGCGGACCTCAGGGCGACCTATGAAGGCGCCATCGCCGCCATGCAACGCAGCCGCACGGCCGCTGCCAGGCTGCCAGCCGACGATGCAGCGCGAGAGACCCTTCTCATCGGGCAGTCGGTCATCCGCACCATCAACCTCGACCCACTCCTGCCCGAAGACATCGGCGACGCCGCCCTCTTCCGCAAAATGGTGTCAGAAATGGATGCCTATGACCGTTTCGGCCGTACTTTCTGGGACCAGCTGGCCTGATTTTGCCGCGCGACGCTCAAGGGAGCGACATGCAGCGCCTGCAAACGCCACCAAAGCGCGAAATCCTTGCGCATTGCTGTCGCCTGTGGCTCACTCATGTCACGCACAACCGGGCTCGGGGGAGCAAGACACATGATCCTGTTTGTACATGGCGTGCCAGATACGCCGTTTCTCTGGCAGCCGCTGATCAAGGCGCTCGGCCTGAAGCCGGACCAATGGATCGCGCCCGCCCTGCCGGGTTTTGGCTGCCCGGTGCCGGATGGCTTCAGCTGCACCAAGGAAGCCTATGCGGACTGGCTGATTGCGCAAATGGAAGCTGCGGGGGAGCCGGTGAACATTGTCGGCCATGACTGGGGCGCCCTGCTGACACTGCGCGCATGTTCCATGCGACCGGACCTCGTGGAAAGCTGGTGCGTCACGAATGCCGTGATCGACAGCCAGTATTCCGGCCACCGCATGGCCCGCATGTGGGCAACGCCTCTGCTGGGCGAACTGGTGATGCGCGGCATGCGCGACTCGGCGCGCCTGTCCGCCGCCTTGATAGAGGGCGGCCTGCCTGCCGCAATTGCGGCGCATGAGGCGCCATTGGTCGACAAGACCATGCGCCAGTCGATCCTGAAACTCTATCGTTCGGCCAGGGGCCTGCGTTTCTCGGGAGACTGGGAAGACGACCTCGCCAACCTGCCCTCGAAGGGCCAGCTCTACTGGGGCGAAAACGACCCGTTCGTGAACCTCTCGGTCGCGCAACGCTTTGCCAAGAACTGGAAAGTGCCGCTGCATGTGGAGCCTGATGCTGGCCACTGGGCTTGCGCCGAACACCCCGGCAGTTTCGCCCTCGTCCTCAAGGAATTCTGGGCGACGAAACGGATGATGTGAGCGCGCCAAGCGCGCTCAGGATCAGGCCGCTTCGGCTTTCGGATTGCCCAGTTCCATCTTCACGCGCTCTGCCAGCTGGCGGGACGTGAACGGCTTGGCGAGGAACGAGACTGCACGGTCATCGTCCAGCTGCTTGGCAAGGTCGCGCTCGGCATAGCCGGAGATGAAGATCACGCGGGCATGGCCCAGCAATTCCTTCGCCTCGCGGATCAGTGTCGGGCCGTCCATGCCGGGCATGACAACATCCGAGATAACGAGATCGAAGGCGCCCGGATTGTCTTCAAGCACTTCCATCGCCTCTTCGCCATCGCAGGCCTCGGACACCTCATAGCCGCGCTTGCGCAGCTGTGTTGCCGTGATGGCGCGCACGCCGTCTTCGTCCTCAATCAGCAGGATGCGGCCACGACCGGAAATGTCGACCGGACGGTGGGCCTGGCGTTCAGCCTGGGTCATTTCGACAGGTGCCGGAATGTCTTCAGCCTTCAGGGCCGGCAGATAGATCTGGAACGTGGTGCCCTTGCCGACGGTGGAAAGCGGGCAGATATAGCCACCCGACTGCTTGATGATGCCGTAGACCGTCGCGAGGCCGAGGCCTGTGCCGACGCCGGCTTCCTTCGTCGTAAAGAAGGGCTGGAAGATCTTGTCCATCACTTCGCGCGGCATGCCGTGGCCCGTGTCCTCCATCTCGATCAGCATGTAATCGCCGTCCTCGACATAGCCAAAGCCCTTGGCTTGCGCATCCTTGCCAGTCGCGCGTGCCGTGCGGATGGTGAGCTTGCCGCCATTATTGTGGCTGATCATGGCATCGCGCGCGTTGGTTGCGAGGTTAATGATCGCCGTTTCGAGCTGGTTCTTGTCGGCCTTGATGTGCGGCACGTCGCGGCCATGCTTCACGTCGATCTCGACGCGCTCGTCGAGAATCTGGCGCAGCAGGATCGAGAATTCCGACAGGAAGTCCGTAACGTTGAAGATCTCGCGCTTGAAGGTCTGCTGGCGCGCATAGGCCAACAGCATACGGACGAGGTCTTTCGCACGGATGGAGAATTCGTGGATGGATTTCAGGTTGTTATACGATGGATCGCCAACCGGGTGGGTCGTCATCAGGTCCTCATTATTGAGGATGATGCCCTGGAGCACATTGTTGAAATCATGCGCCACACCGCCGGCGAGCTGGCCAATGGCCTGCATCTTTTCGCCATGCGCGAGGCGCAGTTCCAGCTCGCGCTGTTCAGTGATGTCGATGACATAGGCAACTGACGGACGGCCATTATTGTCGAGCGTGACGAACACGTTGACGTGGCGCGGCTCACGGCCAGCCAGCTTCAGACCGACAGGCTTGTCGATGGCATCGATGAGCGAGCCATTCAGCGCTTCCTGGCCGTCTTCGGCAACAAACAGGTTGGAGAACCGACCACCCGGCGTCGCTTCGCCGCCGGTCATTTCCATCAGCGCGCGGTTGGCATCGAGGATGATCGCCCCGTCCACGCCGTCGCCCTGCAGGCGCACGGCGCCAAAGGGCGCATCGTCAAACATCGGGTCGCCATCAAGGCGCGGCGGGCGCGACGATGAGGCAAAGTTCAGGCGCTCTTCCTGACCGTTCATCACCTGCTGGTTGGCAAGGATGATCGTGCGGCCAGCCGCTTCGGAGCCACGACCGGCCCAGGTCGTGATTGCCTGCACAGGCACTTCAACGCCGTCACGGGCGCGCAGCTGGATATCGGCCCGGCCCGGCGCGCCGGACTTGCGGTCGCGCGCCAGCATTTTCACGAATTCCGGGCGCATGATGTCGTCGATGCGAATGTTCTTGGCCGATTCCGGCAGGCCCAACATCTCGCGCAGCCAGCTGTTGGCATAGGTGATCGTGCCGTCAGGGCGGGCAGCGAAGAAGCCCATTGGGGCATCTTCGACGTAAAGGGATTTCAGGTCCGAGGCGCCGGTCGCTTCCTGCTGGCCGGCGATCCGGCGGATGCGCCAGAGAACGCGCTGGCGCGGCAGCGGAGAGACACCGATCTCGAACTGGGCGGGCACCTGCTCTGCGCCAATCGTGATCGGCGGCAGGACTTCGCGGCGGGCCTGACCGGCCTTCGCGGCCTTGGACAGGCGGTAGACGGGGGCAGCAAGGCCTGGATTGGCGCCGAACAGGCGGTCAACGGTCACGGCCGCGCCATCAGGCTGCCCGACCATCAGCGCAAGCTGGCTAAGCTCGGTATAGGATTCATTTGCGGCGACAGGGGCGCCGCCCTGGTCGGTGATCAGTACGGACTCATCAAGCGCCTCGATCCAGCCGAAACGGGGAATATTTGTCTGCACGGCACGGGCAGCCGATCCGCGCTCAGGGAACAGGCCAAGGAAACGCCCTGCCCCGCGTACGCTCCACAGGAGGAAAACGAGACCGCCGGACGCCATGGAAATCAACAGGATCGGACCGGGCGCACCCGACGCCTTCGGCCAGGCCAGTGCAACACTGGCTGCCGCGATCGAAATCAGCAGGCAGCCCCAGAACAGGAGCTGCATGATGTCGAAGCGTCCACCCATGGCAGCAAAGCTTTCGCCACCGGTGGTTTCACCATCATCACCAGAATTGGTCGCCTGCGTCAGTTCCAGGGAATCCATCGTGTTACGTCTCCTGCACCGGCAGCATCATTCACATGCCGGATCACTCTACACTGATTCCACGGCGAGGGGCCGACTCAGCCGAAGCGGAATCCTAGTGCACATACTTTGACACTGCAAAGGTTAACGAATCCGAAAAAAGCGTTAAGACTCACTGTGGAAATTGCATAAACCTCATCAGATTCCGGAGTTTCACATGATGCGTACCGCCACCGCCATCGCAGCTGTTTTGCTGCTCGCCGCGTGCACCAGCCCGACCCAAACGAGCGTGCCCGAAACGGAGACGCTGACCGTCACCGAAGTGACCGTGGACGAGAGCGCCCGGCTAAACGATTGGTTTGAAGTCAAATTTCAGGAAATGGTTGCCCGCAGCCCGATGACGCAGACCTATCTCGGCATCAAGGACAACTATGGCCAATGGGATGATGTCACGGACGCGCATGCGCTGGGCGACCTCGCACTGCAGCGCGCCACGGTTGCGGAAATGAAGGAGTCCTTTGACTTCGAAAAACTTGATTCGCAGGCTAAACTCTCCTGGCGACTGGCGGAATACGAACTGGCCGATGCCGAAGCCCAGTTCCCGTTCCGCGACCACGAATACCTCTTCAACCAGATGCATGGCGTTCAATCAGGCATTCCGGCCTTTCTGGTGAACCAGCACAAGGTGACGAGCCTGCCTGATGCCGAGGCCTATATCTCGCGCCTGAACGGCATTCCGGAATACCTTGGCCAGAATGTTGCCAATTCGCGCGCATCCGCCGCGAAGGGCATCATGCCGCCGCGCTTTGTCTACGACTACGTCATCTCCGATTCCCGCAGCGTCCTCACGGGTTACCCCTTCACGTCGACCGTGACCGACGGGACTGAGGACAGCCCGCTGATGAAGGATTTCCGCAGCAAGGTCGGCGCGCTGGTTGAGGACGCCACGATCACACAGGCTGAGGCCGACACACTGCTCGCCAATGCGGCGACGGCGCTCGTCGGGAAAGTGGGGCCCGCCTACGAAGCCGCTATCGTCGAAATGCAGGCGCAAGCTGAAGTGGCGACAACAGAAGACGGCGTCTGGAAACTGCCCGATGCGGACGCCTATTATGCCATGCGCCTGAAGCATATCACGACGACCGACATGAGCGCCGACGAGATCCACAATCTTGGCCTAGCGGAAGTTGCCCGCATCCAGGACGAGATGCGCGGCATCATGGCCAAGGTGGGGTACGAGGGCACGCTGAAGGAATTCTTCGAATTTACCCGCACCGACCCGCAATTCTTCAAGCCAAACACGGAAGAGGGCAAAGCCGAGTATCTCGCAGAGGCAACGGCCGCGATCGACCAGATGCGCGGCGACCTGCCCATGGTGTTCAAGACCTTCCCGAAGGCCGAACTTATTGTGAAGGCGGTCGAGCCGTTCCGCGAAAAGTCGGCGGGCAAGGCGTTCTATTCCCGCCCTGCCCCGGATGGCAGCCGCCCCGGCACCTATTATGCCAACCTCTACCGCATGCAGGACATGCCGACCTATCAGATGCAGGCGCTTGCCTTCCACGAAGGCATTCCGGGCCACCACATGCAGATCGCACTGGCGCAGGAACTGGAAGGCATTCCGAGCTTCCGCAAGTTCGGGGGCTATACGGCCTATACCGAAGGCTGGGGGCTCTATTCAGAACTGCTGCCAAAGGAAATGGGCTATTATTCTGATCCGTATGATGATTTCGGCCGCCTCGCCATGGAGATCTGGCGGGCTGCCCGGCTCGTGGTCGATACCGGCATTCATGACAGGCAGTGGACCCGCGAAGAGGCGATCCAGTACCTGCTCGACAATACGCCAAATCCCGAGGGCGACTGCAAGAAGGCCATCGAGCGCTATATCGTGATGCCGGGCCAGGCCACGGCCTACAAGATTGGCATGCTGAAAATCGTCGAACTGCGCGAGCAGGCAAAGTCGAAACTTGGCGACAGTTTCGACATCCGCGACTTCCACGATGTTGTCCTGCGGGACGGCGCGGTGCCGCTCGCTGTGCTCGAGCAGAATGTCGATGCATGGGTCGCAGAAACGCAGCAGGACTGACAGCCGCGAATACGCCTCGCCGGCAGGGTTCCAGATGGAAGGGAACCCTGCCGGGTTCGACGCGCTCTCTAACCTGACAAGTCCAGCAGACAGGTACAGGGGGAGCGGACATGCTCAGCGACGTCATCCATGAAGTATTCTCGACATCGGGGCTGTTCACGCTGCTGATGCTCCTGCTGTTGCAGGCCGTGCTCGGTTTCGACAACCTGCTTTACATATCGATTGAGTCCAAGCGCGTCGGCGAGGAAAAGGCGCCGATGGTGAGGCGCTGGGGAATCGGTCTGGCCGTCCTCTTCCGTGTCGTGTTGCTGTTCATCATTGTCGGCCTGTTCGATGCCATCGCCGAACCCCTGTTCGGCGTGAAGCTCTCACAGTTCATCAGCGGCGAGTTCACCTTCCAGAGCCTCGTGACAATGGCGGGCGGTGCGTTCATCATTTACACGGCTATCAAGGAAATAAGCCACCTTCTGACCGTTGAGTTTATTGAACATTCCGAAGGCGCACAGCCAAAATCGGTCACCCAGGCCATAACGAAGATCGTGGCGATGAACCTAGTCTTCTCGTTCGACTCGATCCTCTCGGCCATGGCGATTGCCAATATCAAAAGCCTCGATGCCAGCGGCCATCCCGTGATTGAATATCAGGTCTGGCTGATGGCGATCGCGATCATCGTTTCAGGTATTGCGATGGCCATGATGGCCGACCCCGTGGCCAATTTCCTCAAGAAAAACCGGATGTACGAGGTGCTTGGCCTGTTCATCCTGTTCCTGGTCGGCGTGCTGCTGGTGACTGAGGGTGCCCATCTTGGCCACCTCACCCTGTTCACCTACACAATTGAGGCGATGAGCAAGTCCAGCTTCTATCTCGTCATCTTCGTGCTGGTGGTCAGCGACATTATTTCGACGAACTACCAGAAGCGCCTCTGGGCACAGAAGGAGGCGGAGCTGAGAGGTGACGGCTCAGAGAAAGCCTCCCGCGATGGCGCCGATGCGCATATCAATCGCAAGGCGCAGAAGGTCTAGCGCAGGGCTGGGCCGCGCTTGGTGATACGCAGCGCCATATGGGCGCCCTTGCGGCCGATCTGGGCTTCAGCAGCAACCGGGCCATTCCGCCCACCGGAGAGAAGCTCGACAGGCTGGTCCGCTGGCAGCCCCAGCAGCAGTGTTGAACCGGCCTTTAGATCGGTGAGCCGCGACAGCGGCACGGAGAGGCTGGCAATCCGCGCCGTCAGGACTGCCGTCACCGGAGCAGAAGAAGGGACGTGGACCGGCGCTTCACGCACCGCGCCCTGCGCCTTGACGGGCACAGGATCGGTTTCAAAAAGGTCGTCGCAGGCCAGGATCAGGCGCGCTGACATGCGCGACTGCTCAAAGCGGATATCAAGATCGATCACGTCGGTCGCGCCGGGCCGGGCAAGGGCCGCGGCAAATCCGGCATCGGTCTCGATCCGGGAAAAACTCAGCGAGGACGATATGCCGGCACCCAGCGGGCGCACGAGCCCCTCCAGCAGGGCCGCATCAACGGGCGTCAGCTCGCGCGGTGTGTAAGCGCCCGCCTTGCCGCCGCAAGCGCTCTCGATGAGGGCGTTGGCCAGTTCTGCACTGAGGCTGAGCATGGCAACGATCTCGCCATTCGGCGCCGCGAAACAGGCAATCGCCTGTCCGGCATCGGCCGAGGGGCTGACAAGCGCAGAGGCGAACGTACCTTCTGAGACCGCCTTGACGGTGGCCGCCGCACGCAAGCCACAGCCCTGACGCAAGGCCAGCGAAAGCCGCGCGGCAACGCGCAGGGCATCTTCAGGCACATCCGTGCGCTGGGTCATCGGCGCAGGCGTATCAAAATCCGGTATCGCCCGATCGGCCACTTTTATGGGGGGCGGTGGCGCAGGCTCGGGGGCCATGTCCGACAGGTCTGGCCGCAGCAGTGCCTCGATCTCGGCAGAACTCAGCTTTTCGCGCAGGATGGGCTTTTCCTTCACCGCATCGAATGTTTCAAAACTTGTCGGCATTTCAAGCACGACGGCGCTCTCACGCCTTGGAGACATGTCCCATCCGTCATCGGCGGTGGATGGCAAAGGCCTGCTCATGTGGGCGATCAGTTATCCCGTCCGTTAAACATACACTTTGCCTCAAATAGAGTTAACGGGTGGTTAGGACTTTCGCCGCGCGGCTGTTGTTCGCTCAAGCGAACACAGTGGAATCACCTCTGACATTAACCGAATCGGATGTCACGTTAAGCAAGCAGACCTTGCCTTAAGCCTATGGTTACATTCAAGTAACCCTGTGTTCGGACCTTGATGCGATCATCCCCTTAACGCACGAGGCAGCACGATAATCGCCGCGGCGTTGGGTAGATGGATAAATAGGCGGCGGCACTTCCGAAAACCGGGAGGCCGCCGTTCCTGTTTCAGAGCCGCTTCAGGTCAGTCCCGAAGACAGGCGCTTAATCGTCACGCAGGGTGCGTTCCTTGCGCTCGTGACGCTCCTGCGCCTCAAGGCTCAGCGTGGCCGTCGGACGGGCTTCAAGGCGGCGCAAGCCAATCGGCTCACCGGTCGCCTCGCAGAAACCGTACGAGCCATCATTGATGCGACGGATTGCGCTGTCGATCTTAGAAATCAGCTTGCGCTGACGATCGCGTGTACGCAGTTCCAGCGCCTTGTCGCTTTCGGCAGAGGCACGGTCGACAATGTCAGGGAGCGAACCAGATTCATCCTGCAAATTATGGATGGTCTGTTTTGCGCCGTCGAGAATGTCCGCCTTCCAGTTCTCGAGCAGCCGGCGGAAGAAAGCCAGCTGACGCTCGTTCATGAACTCCTCGTCATCGGAGGGGCGGTAATCGTCTGATAGTTCAATACTCATAGCAGACACCTTCATTCAGGTTTGGCCCGATATAGAGCGGCTAGCGATTCACCGCAATCGGGAAAGCTGACTTAATATTCTCAATCTTTTCATGGAATTGCGCCATTTTTGCGTATATTTCATGTTATTGTGAACAGCGAAACCTTCTTCCGGAGCGCCAAAGACGGTGCAATTTGCAGGCCAAGGCTTGATCTTTAGGCCAACGCCGCGCTCTATGAAACCTCGTCCAAAGTACAGCTTTCGCAACGGTTCCACCCCATGGCCCGCCGACGGAAAAGATCAATTCGCTCCTCAGGTTGGATGCAGGCTGTGATGTTCAACTCATTGCTGATCCTCATGCCTGTGATCGCCGCCCAGATCCTGGGCGCGGCGTTTTCGGGCGCCACCTTCTCTGATGCACCAACTGTCGAGGCCATCGACCAGACCCGCCACAACATGGATGAGTCCTTTGAGGCGATGGCGCCACGCAATGCGGGCGACAAATACAAGTTCTGGCACGATATTGTCTCCCGCGAACTGACGGCCCGTGATGTCACAGCTGCGCGCGGCTTCCTGCTGACCGCGCCGCAAATGCTGAGCCGCGAAGAGGTAAAGGAGCTGATGGCCGCCGCTGACGCGGAAGTAACGGGTACGGAAGATGAGCGCATTGCGCTGGCCGCCCTGCGCAAGCTGCCGGTCGAAGTCAGCCAGCGGTTCGCCGAGGCGAGCGGCGCCGCGCATAACATGAACACGCTGACCGTGCCTGTCGAAGATGCCCCGGCTGTCGAACCAACGCCGGAAGACATGGCGCCGGCCCCGGCCGAAGACACAGCCCTTGAGGACGAGCCCTCCCCTGTGGCCGAAGCCCAGTTCGCCATGCTCGGCACCCATGCCGATCTCGCCAACCATTCCGAACGCTGGCTCGAGGGCGACCGCGTTGATGAAATGGTCCTGAAGATCACCGGCATAGGCCTGGCAGAATCCAGCGAGACGGACGCGATGGCGGAGGCCAATATCCGCGCGCTATCGATCCTGAAGTCCGCTCGCCGCTCGCGGCGCATGACACCGGAATTCACCGAATACCTGACCGCCCGCATCGATGCCGCCCTGCCGGATTCCGCTCTCAAGCCGGCGCTGGAAGAAGCCTTTGGAGATCTGGCCACAACCAAGGTCAGGGTGGAACGTGTCCGCAAGGCCTATGGCGGCGCAATCAACGAGAAGGGCCTCGCCCGGCTGGAATCCGATCTCATCCAGATCAACCGTATCGGCTCGCTGACTGACCCCGCCGCCGCCATCACGCTGATCGAACAGGTGAAGGATAGCGCAGACCTGCGCCGGATCCGCCTTATTGCCGAAGCTGGCGGCGACCGCTCGGTCGCCCTGGTCAAACAGATGGGGCCATCGGCCATGCGGATTGCCGATACAGGCGTGCGCTGGACCCGCGAACTGGTCTTGCAGTTCATGGGGCTGACCGCTGCGGGCCTCGTGATGTTCTGGGTGACGCTATCGACCTTGCGCCGCACAATGATGCGCCGACGCCCACGCCTCGAAGCGCCGCAATAGGCCTCAAACGAGGCTGAACGCGCCCTTGATGCCGTCAATGAGCAGCTGCACCGAAAGCGCCGCCAGAATAACACCGAGAATACGCGTCAGTGCACCAGCCACACTGGCACCCATCAGACGCACGAGCGGCGTTGCAATCAGGAAGATCGCCAGCGTCAGCAACAGGTTCAGCCCGATGGCGGACAGCACGACGGCTTTCTCGGTCCACATCGTGGCTTGCGACATGTAGAACATGGCCGTCGCGATGGAGCCGGGCCCCGCAATCATCGGAATGCCGATGGGGAACACGGACACATCGTCGGGCTCTGTTGCATCGTCGTGACCTTCCAGCAATTCCTCTGCGCGGTGTTCACGCCGTTCGGTCCGCTTCTCGAAAACCATGTCGAGGGCAATCAGGAACAGGAGCGCGCCACCGGCCGCTCGGAAAGCATCAATCGAAATGTGCATGGCGCCGAGCAGCCAGGCGCCGCCGAACGCAAACAGGAACATGATGATCGACGCAACAAAGGTCGACTTGAACGCCATCCGTCGCCGATAGGCCGCATCACCCTGCGCGGTCAGCGTTGCAAACACCGGCGCCACGCCAGGGGCATCGATCAGCACGAAGAATGTGACAAAAGTCGCGGTAAAAAGGGAGATCAGTTCTGGGGTCATGCGCGAGGCCCCTAATCCCTATGACCTGCGGCGTCGAGTATTTCCTGCACCAGCGGCGCGACTTTCAACACCCCGGAAGTGGCTGAAAACGGGGAGAGATCAGCCGCGCCCGAGGCGAGCGCCACCATCATGCGGTGCCCGCGCAGCCGCTGAAGCAGCCCCTCGTCGCCGCGATGGCCGCTTGCCGTGGCTGTTCGTCCCTCACCAAGATCAACCACAAGGCCTTCGCCCTTGCCCGCTTCAAACCGGGCAATGGCCTCGTCGAGGCCGAGACGCCCCTCGCCGGGTCGTGCGCGCGCGGTCATGAGGCTTCCGTCCGGCATCAGGCGGCCTCTGCCGCTTCGCGCGCCATCAGTTTGCGGCAACGGCTGAGGGCCCGGTAAAGATCAGCGGCAGCTACATCGGCCGAAATCTCGAGCACGTCGGCCCGGTCTTCGGTCTTGGCGGCATTGGCCATAAGGGCGGCAATGGCTTCAGCAGCCTGCGTATAGGCAGGTCCGTCGACCTCACCCAGCAGGTACATCTGCATCACGGCAAAATAGGCGCGGCGCACGGGCGTCGTGGCATCAGCGGGGCGAAGGATATCCTTCTCACGCAGGACACGGGCCTGGTTTTCCAGCAGCAGCACGCCGCGACGGTCGCCATTGCGCACGACTGCGCCGTTGACGACGAACGTCTCGCCGGGCTTCAGGGAAAGCTTCAAGGGCATCGTGCAAAAATCCGATTCGGCCTGATTTCCTTGAATTTTGCAGAAAGGCGTTAACGCTTGATTGCCACGCGTTAATCAAGGCGCGGCAGTCCGGAAGGTTGGAGCGGGGTAAGAGCGCCATGCGCCCGTTATCATCGGGCAGTTTGGATCATACGGCCTGCACCTGTCCTGAAACGCCTTTCCTGCATGGGAATGGCAGACCATGAACAGGCGCGACACTTAGCTGAAGCTGGTGCTCCGCGGCGGCGCGCATGGCATAATCTCTATACCACAGCTCCCGCATGGGGCGAAGATGTTTCCGCTAGGGAATGGCCGGATTACCACTTTTTCACGGAATGTCAGTCTTCCCGCAACGTCAAAGCTTGCTCCGCCGGATGCGGCGCCTATTGTGGTCCTGAAGAATTACAGGAGGATCAAGCCCCATGCGTTTTGAAGGCACCAAGGACTATGTCGCCACCGAAGACCTGAAAGTGGCCGTCAATGCTGCCATTGCGCTGGAGCGGCCGCTTCTGATCAAGGGCGAACCGGGCACCGGCAAGACCGTGCTGGCCATTGAAGTGGCCAAGTCGCTCGGCTGCGAACTGATCGAATGGCACATCAAATCCACCACCAAGGCGAACCAGGGCCTCTATGAATATGACGCCGTCAGCCGTCTGCGCGATGGCCAGATGGGCGAAGAGCGCGCCAAGGACGTCAAGAACTACATCAAGAAGGGCAAGCTCTGGGAGGCATTCACTGCCAAGAAGCGCCCTGTCCTGCTGATCGACGAGATCGACAAGGCCGACATCGAATTCCCGAACGACCTTCTGCAGGAACTCGATCGCATGGAATTCTTCGTCTACGAGACGAACGAAGTCGTGAAGGCGAAAGTGCGCCCGATCGTGATCATCACGTCGAACAATGAGAAGGAACTGCCGGACGCCTTCCTGCGCCGCTGCTTCTTCCACTTCATCAAGTTCCCCGACGAAGAAACGATGCGCGAAATCATCGACGTGCACTTCCCGGACATCAAGAAGAAGCTGGTCGGCGATGCCCTCACCACGTTCTACGCCATGCGCGAACTGCCGGGCGTGAAGAAGAAGCCATCCACCAGCGAACTGCTCGATTGGCTGAAGCTCCTTATGAACGAGGATGTCGACCTTGAGACACTGCGCGAGCAGAACCCGGACAAGCTGACACCGCCGCTGCATGGTGCACTGCTAAAGAACGAGCAGGACGTCGCCCTCTTCGAACGTCTCGCCTTCCTCTCGCGCCGTCAGGACGGCCCAGGTGGCGGACGTCGCGGCCCGGCTGGCTGAGCCCGGTTGCTCTGTAAAAGAAAAGGGCGGGTCCTCATGGGATCCGCCCTTTTTCTTTGCATCATGCATCCAGCAGGCCGCCCTACCGCCCGAGAATATCCATCTTGGTGTGGGCTTCTTCGCGGTCGAGCGTATTGGCATTTGTGTTGACGTCCTGCCGGCTTTTCAGGAAGTCGGCCATCTTGGACTTGTCATAGCGTTCGTCGAGCCAAGTCTTAACGGCAATGCCAATCCAGATCGCGTGGAAGGTCAGACCGCCACCAATCGCGACGAGGCCCGGAATCGGGCCGATATGCGCGCGGCGGATGAATTGCGACCATGTTTCCACGTCCGTCGGGTGGATTGCGATCTTTGCGAAATAGGCCGCGCCGAGAATGGCAAACAGCCAGCCATAGTTCCGGCGCAACCGTCGGCCAATCGCGCGGATCATGGAGATGCGGTATTGCGGTTTCTCGTAATCGTCTGACAGGGCCGTGCCCCGGTCGAGCGGGATACGGGCCCCCTCTCCGCGCAGCATCGGCACATAGAAGGCAATCTCCAGCACCCGCGCCCGGAAGCGCCAGACATAGAAGAAACGATAACGCCGCGATTCCAGCGTCAAGAATACGATGCAGAGCGCGCCGACCAAGACAATGGGAAAAGGCGAAGCCTGCGCGCTGGCGAAGGATACGGAAAGGCCGATACCTGTCGAGATAACGGCCCAGTTCGTGGTCTGGTCAAGGCGCTGGCGCCACACGGTGGAGCGATACACTTCGGCGCGATAGAGGTGCGCAAGCGCGCCCACTTCCTTGCTGCCGCATATGGCTTCAGGCGGATCGCCGTCCGGATCGGCCATGTCATTGTCAAATTCGGTCATCGGTGCACTTTATGGACTTGTTCAATGGCGACGCAAGGCCTTGCCGGACAGGCCGCGACGTTAGCCACCCTTCGTGTCGCCGGACTCAGGCGAATCTGTGTCCGACTTGCCGGAATCTTGCAGCCGCAGGGGCATGGCTTCGGGACGGAATGACAGGGTCGATTGCGGGAACGGGATGGTGATGCTGGCATCGTCCAGCGCCTGTTTCACGGCAAAGGCCACTTCGTCATAGGAACCGCGCTGGTCAGCTGGTTGGCTTTTCGCCCACCAGAGCAGGCGGAAATCGATTGATGAACCACCAAACGACACGCACTGAACCTCGGATTCGCGCTCGGCACTGACGGATTCGCACGCGTCGAGCGCGCCTTTAAGGGCATCGCGGGCTTCGGGCATGCTGGCATCATAGTCGACACCAACAATAAGTTCCTGACGTTTCAGGGCATGATCCGTCTCGATGCTCACCGGGTTCGTGAAAAGGAAGGAATTGGGTACGATCACCAGTTCGCCGTCCGTCTCGCGCACATGCGTCTCACGGATCAGGATGTTCTCGACGCGGCCATACACGTCTTCGCATTCAATCATGTCGCCGATCCGCATTTTCTCGCGGCTGAGGATTATGACGCCGGCAAGGAAGTTCTCGAACACGTCCTTGAAGGCAAAGCCAATGGCCACAGAGGTGAGGCCGAGCCCGGCAATGATATCAGCCGGCGAAATGGAGGGCAGCAGCACGGTCAATGCAATCGCCACCCCGATGATCCAGGCCGCAATCCCGATCAGGTTCTGGGCCAGCGTTCGCAAGGCCTCGCGAACATTTGCCTTCTTCATCGCCGCAGACAGAATAGCCCGGACAATACGCGCCACCAGCATGATGGCGAAGAGCACAAAGATGGCCAGGACGAGGTTTGGAAGGCTCTTGAAAAATCCGGTAGCCATACCGTCGAGAGACTCGCGAAGATCGGTCAGGGGTGTAAGTTCCATGCGCGCCTTACGCATGAACAGCGGATTTGTTCAGCCTACCGCGCGCAATAACCTATGGATACCACGGGCGCATACCCCTCCAACGCCCCCCGCACGTGACGCGTATCATCCGCCGACGCCTCATTCCTGATGCGCGTGGCGAGCACGCCGGCATGGCCCGTGATCCGCGTACGCCACAGCGCATAGCGCAGGCTGTCAGGCGCCGCTGTCAGCGTCACGGCCCGGTCAAATCCATTCAGGTCACAGGCCTGCATCGACAGCTCGGCCAGCGCATGCCCAAAATCGGATTTCTCGAAATTATCGCCCATGCCGCCGCGTGTGGCCTTTGTATGCGCTAAGTCGAACATGGCCTCGGTCAGGCGGCGTTTTGTGGCGGCGTCTGGCGCAAGGCGCACACCGGCAGCCATGATTTCCGGCCGCCCAGTATTGAACGGCACCGCTCCGGCCCGCGCACGCTGTTCAAACCCGTCCCAGCCACTCTCGGCCACCACGGCGCTAGCCTGATCGGCGGTATAATCGATTGAAGGGCTGCGATGGCTGGCGGCGGCACCGAGACGCGTCTGCCATGCCCGCAAAAGGGCGGCATCGCCCGCCTTCCCGACCGTTTCGAGGAAAAAGGGCTGGATTCGTGCCTTTTTCTCCGGTGGCAGCGGCGCGGCGGCGTCCCAGATTGCCTCGAACATGCAGGATTGCTCGCTGGGTCCGGCGCAGGCGGACATATCGGCGCGCGCCGTCAGGCCAAGTGAAAAACCGGCACACAGGATCAGAAAAGCCCTCAACATGGGCCGTCTTCTAGGCCCTCAGGGGTGAACCGGACATGACCGGGCGCCCTTTTCGCTGCGTCAGCTTGGACATGGGGCCCAAGGCGGGTTATCTTTTGCCAAAGACGACAGGAAAGACGCCGATATGTTCCTCAACTTCTTCAATGAATTGCGCGAAGCCAAAGTACCGGTGACGCTGAAGGAATACCTGATGCTCATGGAAGCCATGGACAAACAGGTCATCGATTCGAATGTCGAGGATTTCTACTACCTGTCCCGCGCGGCCTTGGTGAAGGACGAGCGCAATATCGACAAATTCGACAAGGTCTTCGGCCATGTCTTCAAGGGCCTCGACAGCATGGCTGATGCCGTTGACGTGACAGACATTCCCGAGGAATGGCTGCGCAAGATGTCCGAGAAATTCCTCTCCAAGGAAGAAATGGACGAGATCGAAGCCATGGGCGGCTTCGAAAAGCTTATGGAAACGCTGCAGAAGCGCCTCGAAGAACAGAAAAAGCGCCACGAAGGCGGCAACAAGTGGATCGGCACCGGCGGCACATCGCCCTTTGGCGCCAATGGCTACAACCCGGAAGGCGTACGCATCGGGCAGGAAAAATCCCGCCACCGCCGCGCCGTGAAGGTCTGGGACAAGCGCGAATTCAAGAATTACGACGACAGTGTCGAGCTCGGCACCCGCAACATCAAGGTCGCCATGAAGCGGCTGCGCAAATGGGCCCGCAAGGGCGCGCCGGACGAGCTGGACCTCGACCAGACCATCCGCAACACGGCCCGCAAGGGCTATCTCGACATCGAGATGCGCCCGGAAAAGCGCAACGCGGTGTCCGTGCTCCTGCTGCTCGATGTCGGCGGCTCGATGGACCCCTATGTGCGGATCATGGAAGAACTGTTCTCAGCGGCCAAGTCCGAGATCAAGAACCTCGAATACTACTACTTCCACAACTGCCCCTATGAGGGCCTGTGGAAGGACAATCGTCGCCGCATGAACAACCGCATCCCGACCTGGGACGTGCTGAACAAGTTCCCGTCCGACTACAAGGTCATCGTCGTCGGCGACGCCACGATGAGCCCGTACGAGATCACCTATGCCGGTGGCTCAGTCGAACACTGGAACGAGGAAGCCGGCGGCATCTGGATCCAGCGCTTCGTGCAGCGCTTCCCGAACATGGTGTGGCTGAACCCGGTCAAGGAAGGCGCGTGGGACTATACCGGCTCCATCAAGCTGATCCGTGAGCTGATCGGCGAGCACCGCATGTTTGAGCTGACCCTCTCGGGCCTCGACGAAGCGATGAAGGAACTCGGGCGCTAGCATTTACAGACCCCGCGTCATGGCCTCTAATCTGCTAAAACAAGAAGCAGAATGAGGGAGGCCGCAAATGGCGCGCATCAAGGCAAATGGTATCGAGATCGAATATGAGACGACCGGGTCATCGAATGACCCGATGATGTTGCTCGTCTCAGGTTTTTCCGGTCAGCTGACCCGGTGGCCTGAAAGTCTCAAGCGCGGCTTGGCCGATGCAGGCCGCTACGTCATCACGTTCGATAATCGCGACATCGGACTCTCAACCGAATTCACCGGAAAGGTCCCCGCGTCTCCGCGCGACATCGTCAAGGCCGCCGCAGAGGGCAAGCCGACCGGCGACATGGTGCCTTATGTGCTGGATGATATGGCCGCCGACGCTGCTGCACTGATCCGGGAACTGGGCGCCAGTCAGGCAGATGTACTGGGCGTCTCCATGGGCGGCATGATCGTTCAGCTGATGGCGCTGAACCATCCAGCCCAAGTGCGCACGCTGATCCCCGTCATGACGACCTCCGGCGCGCCTGGCCTGCCGCAGTCGGACCCGGCCGCGCAGGCCGCGCTCACCGCCGTGCCCGACGTGCGCACGGCCGAGGTCATCGCCGAACTCTCCGTCAAATCGCGTCATGCCATTGGCTCGGCGCCGGAGCTGCGCAGCAGCGACATGGATGTGCGTGCGCAGTCGATGGCCGATTTCAACCGTTCCGATCGCCCGCTGGGTGTGGCCCGCCAATATGCCGCCATTCTCGCCCAGCCGCGCTGGCATGAACGCCTCGTCGGCGTCACCATCCCCACACTCGTGCTGCATGGCGCCGCCGATCCGCTAATCAAGCCGGAAGCCGGCCGCGACATAGCCCAGCGCATCCCCAGCGCGGAAATCGACGTGATCGACAAATGGGGCCATGACATGCCCGAGAAGATCGTGCCAACCCTGCTGAACCGGATCGTGCCCTTCCTCGCCCGCAACACGCCGGAGGCAACCCGCGCGAACATGTCCCGATGAGCGGTGAGGGCCCTGTTCTAACGCGCCAGGATGGCAACATCCTGATCGTCACGATCAACCGACCGACCCGGCGCAATGCCGTCGACCGGGAGGCGGCGCTGGCCCTCTACGATGCTTTCAAGGCTTTCGACGCTGATGACGCGCTGTCCGTCGCGATCCTCACGGGCACCGAAGGCAATTTCTGTGCAGGCGCGGACCTTCAGGCCGTTGCCGCCGGCAAGGGCAATCCTGTGCGGCCAGATGGTGACATGGGACCAATGGGGCCAACACGTCTTGAACTTTCAAAGCCCGTCATTGCCGCCATCGAAGGCTATGCCGTGGCGGGCGGCATGGAACTCGCCCTCTGGTGCGACCTGCGCGTTGTGTCTGATACCGCCCGCTTCGGCGTCTTCTGCCGCCGCTTCGGTGTGCCGCTCATAGATGGAGGCACGATCCGCCTGCCGCGCCTTATCGGCGCCTCGCGCGCCATGGACCTGATCCTCACCGGCCGCGAGGTCGGTCCTGACGAAGCTATGGCGATCGGCCTTGCGAATTATGCCGCACCCGCTGGCCAGGCCCTCGACCGCGCCGTCCAGCTCGCCAAATACATCGCCGTCTTCCCGCAAACCTGTATGCGCGCCGACCGCCTGTCTTCCCTGCGTCAATGGAGCCTCGACATGGACACGGCCCTCAAAGCGGAAGTCGCAGGCGGGCTCGATGTGCTGAAGTCAGGCGAGACACTGAAGGGCGCGACCGCCTTCAGCAAGGGCAAGGGCCGCCACGGCGCCTTCTAGGCGTCAGTCCGTGTGCCGGGCGAACCAATCGGCGCGTGTGACTTCCCAGACCAGCGACCCCCGCGTCGTGCCATCCGTCCGCGTACTCGTCACCTCGCCCTTGCGTTCAAAGCCGAGCCCGTCAAGCAGGCGGTGCGTTGGCACGTTCTCCGGGCTTGCCGTTTCGCAAATGACATCAAGGTGCAGCGCCCTGAACATCCAGGCGAAGCTCATGGCGGCGCCTGCCGTGCCCCTGCCCTGATTGTGAAGCGAGGGATGCAGCGCCCCGCCCAGTTCCCCCGCCGCCCAGTGCGGCCAAATCTGGATGTCGCTATAGCCGACGATGGCCCCTGCGCCATCCTCGCGCACGAAGAGCAGGCCCTCGCCCTCGGCCTGCTCGGCAATATGATCCGTGATGAACGCCGCCACGCTGGCCTCGGTCAGCGGCCGTGGCAATGTGTAGATCGGGGCATGGACAGTGCGGTCCGACAGGAAGGCCAGCAGCGCAGGCGCGTCTTCGGCACGGGCAAGGCGCGAAGCCTCCGGCCCTTCGCCCAGATGGGTCACACTACGAACCGCGTCCCGGATCGCAGTTATCCGGCTTATGGGGACCTCCATACGGGTGACCGGTATCGTGTCCGCCATGGTCTATTCGCTGCCATGCAATGCGCTAAGGCAGGCCTGTCGCGCACCATAAGTGGCAGCATTGTCGAGACACGCCTGATACGCGGCCGGCCCACGCTCATAGAAGAACTGGTCTGCCGCCGTCCACTCACGCCGCAGCGTCTGCGGGGCACGATAGGTCGGCACGACTTCCCGGCGCGGTTGCCGTGGCGTGGGAGCCGACGATGCATCATCCTCCCGCGCGGCATCACGCTGACGCAGGGCCTGTTCGCGTCGCACGATCTGGCCGCCATAGGCAATCATCTGCTGGCGGTCGAAATCATAGCGTCCGCGCTCCGCCCGGATCTGCTTGTCCATGACGCCCCCCACCCAATGCTCCATTGCGTCCGGCGGCGTGGAATCATGGGCCGCGTGCCACTCAGCCGCCTGCGCGCCATAGGCCGCGAGCATATCGTCCCGGCAATTCATCCAGGCGAATACTTTTTCAAACGCCGCCCCGGTCTGCCGCAACGCATCCCAGCCCATCGTGTTGATCCTTTTCGACTGGCTCACGGGCGGCTGATAGGCGGGGCTCGGACCGCAAGGCGTCACAAAGTCGAGCACTGTGTAATAATCCGCCCAGCCGCGCGCAATGCCCACGCCCTGCTCTGCCGCATCGGCATAGGGTACCATCGTCGCCGTATTGACAGAGAGGAAGGGAAAAGCCTCTTCGGACCGATCGGCTAGCGCCGCCCAGGCGTCATCGCCCGCCCGGCAAATGCCCTCTTCACCCGCCTGCTCGAACGCCACCAGCTCCGACTGGACCGGCGAATTTACTGCGATCCCCAACAGTTTGGAGGGGTTGAACCGGGTCGACCGGATAGCCTCCACAGCAGCATCCCTGAGTATCGGCGTGGTGCATTCAGCCGAGATATCCTTTGGCTTGCCCGAACGACCGACCTTGAACCGGGTATTGCAGCACCCACTGAATCCCTCGCGCGAGATGGCAACAGGCATCACCGCCACGATGTCGCCTTCCACTTCCGGCGGGGATATCTGCGCGCGCGCGGGCACCCCACCGGCTAGGTAGGTGACGAGAATGGCAGCGCAGAATGCCTTTGCGTTCAGCTTCATCAGCTCGTCTTTCTTGGTTCGGTGCCCAGTTAGTATGAATCTCGGCGCGCGTCCGTTTCATAAAAGTCACTCGTCGGGAAATAGGGCGCCCGCAATGATTCATGCGCAGCCAGGTGCCGGGTTGGAGGTCCCCGAAGCCCGTCTTCCGCAGGGCGAGTGCAGGCCATGTCAGGATCCCCTTTCACAGCGATTGACCTTTGGGCCATTCCCGCCCAAAGCGTGAACATGACCGACAATCCCGCCTCCCGGAAACACGGCAAGAACGCGTTTTTCTTCGTCCTCGTCACCGTCGCCATCGACATGCTCGGCTTTGGCCTGATCATCCCGGTTGTGCCGAGTCTCGTGCAGGAAATGCTGCATATCCCGCCCGAGGACGCCACGCTTTGGCTCGGAACGCTGGCCGCGACCTACGCCCTGATGAATTTCATCTTCGGACCAATCGTCGGCGCCCTGTCTGACCGGTATGGCCGACGCCTTGTGCTTCTGGTCTCAATCGGCACCCTGGTGGTGGACTTCCTGATCATGGGCATTGCCGGGTCGATCTGGCTGCTCTTCATCGGGCGCGCCCTGTCCGGCATTTCCGGCGCCACCTATTCCACAGCCAACGCCTATATTGCCGATGTCACCGAACCGGAAAATCGCGGCAAGGCGTTCGGCATGATCGGCGCCGCGTTTGGTTTCGGCTTCGTGTTCGGCCCGGTCATTGGCGGCTTCCTCGGCGAGATCAGCCCGCGCGCGCCCTTCTTTGCCGCAGCCGGCCTTGCAGCCCTCAACTTCTGCTACGGCCTCTTCGTGCTGCCGGAATCGCTGGCCCCTGAAGACCGCCGCCCGTTTGACATCAAGCGCGCCAATCCGTTTGGCGCGGTAAAGCATTTCTCGAAACTGCCCCAGATTTCCTGGTTTCTTGTGGCCGCAGGCATCTTCTTTCTCGCGCATACCGTGTTTCCGGGCACCTGGTCGGTGCACGGCGAGATCCGCTATGACTGGAGCCCGAAGCAGATCGGCTTCTCGCTGGGCCTTGTCGGAATTGGCGCCGCCGTGGTGCAGGCTGGCCTGATGGGCATGATCCTGAAACGGCTGGGCACTGTGCGCACGGCCCTGCTCGGCATGGGCACCAGCATTGTCTCCCTTTCGGCCTTTGCCTTCGCGGAACAGGGCTGGATGGTCTATGCCATCATTCCCCTCGGGGCCCTTGGCGGCCTCACCGGGCCAGCCATCAATTCGCTGATGTCGACCCTGACTCCCCGCAATGCCCAAGGCGAGCTGCAGGGCGCCAGCTCCAGCCTGAACTCCCTTGCGATGATTATCGGACCGCTTGCCATGAATGGCGCGCTTTATTACTTCACCCGCGAAAACGCACCCGTCCATTTCGGCGGCGCGGCCTTCCTGCTGGCGGCCGTGCTGACCATTCTGGCCATCGGTCCCTTCCTGCGCGGTGTCCGCGAGAACCGCGGCGCGATACCTGCCACCGCGGAGTAGGCGACGACTCCCGGCCTGAAAGGGCTCGCCATCCTGCCAGTCAGGCCTTCGGAATGATGCCGTCAGCCCGCAACCTGTCGAACAGGTCGAAGAAAGCCTTGTCCGTGGCGATATAGCCGGTGAACCCCAGCGCCCGGCTCTTGCTCATGTCTGTCACGACTTCGATCGGGCGCCCGAGGTCGGCATCCGTGTGCCAGGGCGACGCGAGACGCGACAGGTCTTTTTCAGCCAGCCCGTGTTTCGCCGCGATCTCAGCCCAGACGGACGCATCGTCCTTCATCTGTCCTTCAAGGGGGCGTTCCACACCGTCGAAATCCTCGACCGCCACACCGAAATAGTCACCAATACGGTGCCACATCCAGTTCCAGCGGAAAACGTCACCATTGACGATGTTGAAGTCTTCGTTGCGTGCAGCCAGGGTGGTCGCGGCCCAGATCACCTGGTCTGCCAGTTGGCGCGCATCGGTCATGTCTGTGAGCGAGTCCCACTGCACCTGCGACCCCGGAAAACGGAAGGGTCGCCCGGTGGCCTTGCAGAGTTCTGCATAGACGGCGAGCGTGGTGCCCATGTTCATCGCATTACCGACGGCCTTGCCGATGACCGTGTGCGGGCGGTGGATACTGTAGGTGAAACCGTCCCGGGCGGCGGCAGCAAATACCTCGTCCTCCTGCGCGTAATAGAAGTTTGCGACGTCCATCCGACCCTGGTTTTCGCGGAACGGCGTTTTTGGCAGACTGCCTTTGCCATAGGCCTCAAAGGGGCCGAGGTAGTGCTTGAGGCCTGTTACGAGCGCCACATGTTCCACGCTTCCAGCAGGGCGGACAGCGTCCAGCAGGTTGCGGACCATCGTCCCATTGACGCGGATATTCTCCGCCTCGGTATCCTGACGCAGCCACGTCGTCAGGAAAACATGGGTTGGCTTCAGCCCTTCAAGCGCTTGCACGAGCGCAATGGGATCAAGCAGGTCGGCAGCGATGGGCGTGACACCCGCCTGTTCCTGCGGGGACCGCGCAAGGCCGAGCACATGCCAGCCGTCCTTTACGAGTCTTGCGGCAATGGCGCTGCCTTGGATGCCGGTCGCTCCGACAACAAGTGCTGTCTTGGTCATGGGGTCTCTCCTGTCATTACAAGATGTAAGAGGCACCTAGTCCCCCGCCTCCCGCTTCGCTAGACGGCACCTAAACGGAACGTAGTCACCCAAAGGAAACCACCATGGACGACGAAGATTGGCGCGAGGACTGCGCGCCCCGGCGCGTGATGGAGATCTTTTCCACCAAGTGGACCAGCATGATCCTGCACACATTGCATGCCCGCCACCGCGGCGCCGCCCGCAGCGGCGCCCTGCACCGCAGCCTTCCGGGATTGTCGAAAAAGATGTTCGTCCAGACCCTGCGCGACATGGAAAGCAGCCGGTTGATCAGCCGTCAGGTCGGAAGTGCGGTGCCGCCTGCCGTGACCTACACATTGACCCCGCTGGGGCAACGGTTCGTTGGCTTGGTGGACATGGTCTACGATTGGGGGCGCGACAATGCCGACGCGCTGGACGCCCTTCAGCCGCGCGAGGGCGCCCGCCGCTTGCGCCCCGTGTCTACCGAGTAGGCAGTCTGCCCCGCGTCAGCCGCGGCTTCGAACCAGCATGCCAGCGATCAGGCCAAGCACGCCGCCGCCGACACCGCCTTCCAGCAGGCTGTTGACGATGTTCATCGGCGCGGTCGCTCCGGCGGCTGCGTTACCGAGCACCTGCACATTCGCCGCATCAAGCCCGTAATGCGCAGCGATTCCGCCGATTATGCCGCCAAGAATGCCCCCGGTGCCACTGCCCCCGGTCAGCTTCGAAATGATAGGACCAAGCACTGTGCCACCGACAGCGCTCAGGATAAGCGGTAGATATTGTTCCATTGGTTTTGCCCTCCCATGGGTCTTGCTGGAGGCTCTTTGCGGCCCCTCTGCATAGAGACAACTGCTTATTGGCCATGAGGTCCAGCCCATTCCCCCTAGCGGCAAGTGTTGCAACTTCCGCTGCGCGCGGGCAAAGAACGCGAAGATGACCTCCCAGCGTCCTGCTCTCTTCCTTGATCGTGACGGCGTTATCAACGTCGACAAGGGCTATGTCAGCCAGGTGGCAGACTTCGAATGGATCGAAGGCGCAGCTGAGACAATTGCCGCCTTCAAGGCGCGCGGCTGGTTCGTGTTCGTGGTGACCAACCAGTCCGGAATCGCCCGTGACTATTACTCAGAGCATGACATGCACACGCTCCATGCCTGGATGGAGGAACGCCTCGCCGAGAAGGGCGCGGCCATCGACCGTATCTATTATTGCCCCTATCACGACGAGGGCGAGAACCCGCGCTACCGGCGCGACAGTTTTGACCGCAAGCCCAAGCCCGGCATGCTGCTGAAAGCGATGGCCGACTTTCCCGTCAAGCGCGAGTCATCCTTCCTCATCGGTGACAAGCAGACCGACATTGAGGCCGCCCGCGCGGCCGGCGTCGCGGGCTTCCTCTTCACCGGCGGCGACCTCTTCCGGTTCGCTGAATGGACGCTCGCCGGCTTCGAGGAAGGCAATCGGGGATGAAAATGATTGGTATAATCGGCGGCATGGGCCCGGCCTCGACCGTCATCTACTACGACACGCTCTGCCAGATGGCCCGTGACCGTTTCGGTGGCAACACCAGTGCGCGCGTGATGATCGACGCGCTGGACTTCGGGCAAGTGCAGGCCCTGCAACAGTCCGGCGAATGGGACGAAGCAGGCCGCCAGCTCGCTGCCTCAGGCAAACGGCTCGAACAGGCAGGCGCAGGCCTTATCCTTCTCGCCACCAATACGATGCACAAGGTCGCCGCGCCGCTTGAGGCCGCCCTCAGCGTGCCTTTCGTGCATATCGTGGACGCGACAGCCGCCCGCCTCACCGCCGACGGCCGCAGCGCCCCAGCCCTCCTTGGCACCCGCTACACGATGGAAGAACCCTTCTATCCGAACCATTTCGCCGGGGCCTTCGGGGCGCCGCCCGTGATCCCCGGGACGGCCGAGCGCGATGACATCCACCGCATCATCTTCGACGATCTCGTCAAAGGCGTCGTCACACCGGAGACAACGCGCCGCTATATCGAGATCGTGGAAGCACTGGGCACGCGCGGGGCTGACAGCGTGATCCTCGGGTGCACCGAGATCGGCCTCGTCATCAATTCGAACAACAGTCCTCTGCCCGTCTATGACAGCGCCCACATTCATTGCGAGGCCGCGATGGAACTGGCTTGCGCCTAAACCGGCTTCAGCGTTTTAGGATCGATCCCGCCCATCCGGCAGACTTCCTTCCACTCCGATGCCAGCACGGGCTGCACTGACAGGCGGAAAGATTTTACGAGGCTCATCTCTTCAAGTTTCGCGTTCGCCTTCACATCCTTCAACGAGACCGGCTTTGGCATGTCGGCCAGTGCGCGGATGTGCACGCAGTCCCAGCGCTCATCATCGGTGGTGGAGTCCGGCGCGCTGAGCGCGCAAACCTCAGCAATGCCGACAACTTCCAGCCCCTTGTTGGAATGATAGAAGAACACCTGATCGCCCAGCTTCATCTCGCGCATGAAATTGCGCGCCTGATAATTGCGGATGCCGGACCATTCCTCGCCCGCCTTGCCCTTGGCTTTTTGCTGCTCCCAGCTCCAGGCGTCGGGTTCGGACTTCATCAGCCAATAATTCATCTCTGTCTCCGGTATTGCCGTGCCAGCCTGATCTAGGCGGCACTGCGCTTCACGTCCACCCGCAGGCCGTCAGGCAAGTTGCGCCAGCGCGGCGCGCACCAGCCGGTCATGGTCCGGCCAGCCCTTATAGTCGGCCAAAGCCGGATCGATGCCGTTCCAAGCGTTCTCAAAGGCCTGCCTGTGCGCGGCGTCCGGCAGGGCCGCTTGCAGAGGATCAATACAGACGCGGATCGTGAACACGACAGCCCCGGTCTCCGGTAGTTTCGAGATTGTCTGCCGTTCGACCCGCAGGTGCAGCAGTTCCAGCGCCGCATCATCAGGCGCCGTGCGGGCCACAGCCTTCAGCGGCGCGCTGCTCGGCGTAAAGCGCGACGAGCCCGCCTGAACCGTCCAGTTGAATCGCTCCAGCACATGGCCCGGTCGCAACCCGTCAAACATGCGCCCTATCCGGTTCACCAGGCCCGGATTGGCATTCGGCACCGGCCCATGCAGGCCCGTCAGCGGCTCGCCAATCTTCTCAGCCAGAGACCAGAACGTCGGTGCGACAAGGCTCGCGGCCCGCAAGGTCCACAAGCCATCTGCATTGGGCATAAGCAGGCAGAGATCGTCAGATACGCGCGCCGCAGCCATCTCCAGCGGGCTTTCCCAGATATCATCCCCCATGCCGGTTACTGCCAGCACGGCGCCCGCCAGTTCCTCGATCACGGCCGGCACGCCCGTATCAGCGAAAACCTGATCACGGTGCGTGCGCATCAGCACGGTTTTGGCCGGCAACCACGCAGCCGCCTCCGTATCAGGCGCCAGCCAGCGTTCCGTATCGATAGGGGCCAAGCCCGGCGCGAGACTGGGCGGCCCTGCGATATATGGCAGGTAGGGTGGGGTACGCATGGTTTGCTTCAGGCCGGGCGGGCAGCGCCCCAGCTGACAAAGCCCGCCACTTTCGGTGTCGATGGCAGGTACATGGTCTCAGCCTCTTCAAGCCGGAATCCGGCTTCGGCGAACAGCGCGGCAACATCGCGCGTCAGATGGCATCCGCCCGCCAAGGGCTTCCACACAGGCTCGATCCTGCGCTGCCACTTGGCGACGCTTTCGTCCGGCGCGAGGCCATGTTCGGAAAACAGGACACGGCCCTCAGGCTTCAGCACACGACGCGTTTCGGCCAGCGCAGCGCGCCAGTCAGGTATTGTGCACAGCACGAATGTGATGACGGCCGTATCAATGGAATTGTCTTCCAGCGAAATGGCTTCCGCACCCGTCTCCAGAAATTCGATATTGTTGCCAAAGCCCAGCGCACCGGCTTCACGTCGCGCCTTCACCAACATGCCGGGCGATGGCTCCAGCGCATAGAGATGATCGACCTTGTTGGCATCGTACATCGCGAAATTGGTGCCGGACCCGCAACCGAGTTCCAGCACGCGGCCTTCCGCTTTCGGAACAACTTTCTCGCGCTGCTTCATGATCGGCTTGGTGCCGCAGGCACAGGCGATCAGGTTCGGGACGACATAACGCTCCCACGGGTTCATTGCGCATTCCCCCGCGTCGACTGGAAGCCGGGATAAGTCCCCTTCTGGATCAGCGTCTTTGTCGCTTCAGTTGGGCGCGCGACCAGCGCGTCCTGCGTGATGTTCACATTGTATTCGAAACCATTGCCCATGGGCTGGTAGGTCGCTGAACCATATTGCGCATCAATGCCGAAACGCGGACCTTCCTTTTCGGCAAGCGCATGCACATCGAGACCGGGGTTTTGCGTCAGTGCGATGCCATTGGTCTGCGCGTCCGTTACCACGTCAGACGAAAAGCGCTTGGCTTCGCGTCCTTCGATATAATCGAGCCGGTAAATCGAATCATAGCCGAGCATGTTGGCGACGGGCAGGAACTTGATGACCTGCGCGCCGATCTCGAACTGGTCACCTTTCAGGATGGGCTGCGCGCCGGTGACCTCAAGCAGTTTTTGTCCATCGGAAAAGGTGACATCCACCTTGTAAGTGTCCGGGGCGCCCTCAACGGCGGCAAATTTGATATTGGCGACGTCGCGCTCATATGTGAGGCGCTTGTAGGTCTGCAGGTTGAGGCCGGCAAACGCCACCACGCCAGCAATGCCGAGGAAGCCGACGCCGAAGAGCAGCCGCCCGCCGCCTGCCATAGGCTTCAACTGTGCGAGCTTCCCGAAGCCTGCAAACAGCAGCATCAGGCCAATGACACCCGCCACGGCAGGTAAAATCCACCAGATCAATCCCATTCAGCATCTCCCTTTGCGGTTCGTGGCCTGCATTCCTCAGCGAGCCGCATTCACCCACGCCTATATCATCTTCATGATGGGCGTTTAGCAAGCCGATGCATACGCGATGCAGCCGTCCTTGTCAGGTCAAACGGCCAACGCGCCCCAGGCGTTCCACGCAACATAGCCCGCAACCACAAGGATCATCACCGCAAAAGCCGACCGTGCCGTCCGTACCCGCGTTTTCAGCAGACGGGAAATTCCGATGCCTGCCACGCCGCCAACAGCCCCGCCCAGCAACAGCAGCAGCACAAGCGGCCCGTCGACCAGGCCCGACAGCGCATAGTTGGCTGATGTCGCCGCGCCAAACAGCGCAACCGACACCAGCGACGAAGCTGTCGCATTTGTCATGGTCATGCCTGCTGCCAGCATCAGGCCCGGCACGATCAGGAACCCGCCGCCAATACCGAAGAAACCGGCAGCCATGCCAACCACAAGGCCCAGTGGCGCCAGGCGCAACATGATTGATCGCGTCAGGTGCACATCCGGATTGCCCGCAAAGGCCGGCTTGCGGAACATGGACAGCGCAATCACCGCCATCGCTGCCGAAAAGGCGAGCAATAGTTGCGTGCCATCGACCTGTTTGGCGATGCTGGAACCGATAATTGACCCGGCAAAGCCCGACAGCGCGAACACGATCGCGCAAGGCCATTTCACATTACCCCCGCGCCAGTGGCCGAACAGGCTGAACAGCGCAATCGCCGCGACAGCGGCAGCAGACGTGCCGATGGCGACATGCGGTTCGCTGACCCCCACAACATAGAGCAATAGCGGCGCGGCCAGCACCGATCCCCCGCCCCCGAACGTGCCAAGGAACACGCCAATGATCGCGCCGCTGATGATGGCTGCAATGATGATATCGGGGGTCAGGGAAAGGGTCATGTGGCAGATCCCGCCTTCCGGTTCCAGGGCATCACAGCCAGCACATGCGCCATGCCGCACCAGCCGCTGATCCCGGCAAACATCAGACCGGCACCGACAAAGCCGGACAGGCCGAAAAAGCCGGGATGCACGGCAAAGCCAAGCAGGAAGCCCGTCAGCACCAGCGCACCTGCCGTGATCTGGACCTGCCGGTTCATCGGCAGGGGCGCGCTTGTATCCTGAACAGTCGGCAAGCCGGCCTTTTTCCAGGCATCAAGCCCGCCTTCGAGAATGTAGGCGTTGCCGTTCACGTGGGCGGCAAGGCGGTCGCAATTGGCTTCCGTCCGCATGCCTGACTTGCAATGGAACACGGCATTCTGGTCCGCGTCGAGCATCAGCCCGGCGGTGTCCACGCCCGAAAGGGGCAGTGAAATGGCCCCGCCAATATGCTCGCGGCCATATTCATCGGCCTCGCGGATATCGACGAGCTTCAGTTCACCGCGCTTGATACGGTCAGCAGCGGTTTGAGGGTCAAGTTTGGTCAGGGTCATCGAGCATCTCCGGGCAATAGATTGAGGCCAGCGTCGCGATCACCTTGATCGCTGCGGGGTCGGCTATTCGATAGTAGATCGACTGTCCCTCGCGCCGGTTCGACACGAGCGCTTCATCGCGCAGCACGGCGAGGTGCTGCGACAGCGCCGATTGCGACAGGCCAATATGGCCCTGCAATTGGCTCACCGTCATCTCCCCTGTGCCAAGGCGGCAGAGGATCATCAGGCGGTGTTCATTGCCCATGCTCCGCAGCAGCCTTGCCGCCTTGGAAGCCTTGTCCGTGAAGAGGGCCGGATCGAGGTAAGTCATTGTCATGGGTCCTATATATTAGCTATTGCTAATTTAGCAAGTACTAATATATACCTTGATGAAAGGAGCCACACAATGCTCAAGACAGACGCCTATTTCGACACCGCCACATCCACCGTCACTTATCTCGCTTGGGATGACGCAACGCTGGAGGCGGCCATCATCGACCCCGTCATGGATTACGAGCCCCATGCCGCCAGCCTCTCCACGACCTCGGTCGACCGCATCCTGGCCGATGCAAAGGAGCGCGGCCTGAAAATCGTCTGGGCCCTCGACACCCATGCCCACGCCGACCACCTCTCAGCCGCCCACCATGTGCGCGACGTGACAGGCGCCAAGGTCGGCATCGGCGCGCGCATCACCGAAGTACAGCGCGTCTTCTCATCCATGTTTCATGCCCCGGACGTCTGCCAGGATGGCGGCGCATTCGACGCCTTGTTCAAGGACGGCGACACGTTCCCGATCGGCAACCTGACCGTGAACGTGCTGCATACGCCCGGCCACACACCGGCCTGCGTCACCTATGTGGTCGAAGACGCAGCCTTCGTCGGCGACACGCTCTTCATGCCCGACTATGGCACCGCCCGCGCCGACTTTCCCGGTGGTGATGCGGCAACGCTCTACCAGTCGATCCACCGCATCCTCGACCTGCCGCCGGAAACACGAATCTTCGTCGGTCATGACTACCTACCGGCAGGCCGTGACAAACCCGCCTGGGAAACCACCGTGGCAGAGCAGCACGCCGCCAATGTGCACGTCCATGATGGCGTCGACGAAGCCGCCTTCGTCACCATGCGACAGGCGCGTGACGCCACGCTTGCGGCCCCGCGCCTCATCCTGCCGTCACTACAGGTAAACATCCGGGGCGGCGCACTGCCCCCTGCCGAGGATGACGGCCAGGTCTACCTGAAGATCCCCGTCAACCGGCTGGGTGTCTGATATGCATTCGGGCAGGGCAAAAGGCCCTGCCCTTTGCGGCCAAAGCCTGTTATCGGGCAAATATGGTCTTTCGTGATTTCGCCCTGCTTTTCGTGGTCTGCCTCGTTTGGGGACTCAACATCGTACTCAGCCGCTGGGTCGTGGCCGATGTCGGCGTGCCGCCGCTCTTCTTCGCGGCCGTGCGTTTTACGGGCGTTGCGCTCTTCCTGATCCCCTTCCTGCGGCCAAAACCGAAAGACCTGAAAACGCTCTTCGTGATCGCGCTGTTGATCGGTTCGGTGAACTTTGCCCTTCTCTTCATCGGCCTCACCACCGCCGAAGCCTCCGCTGCCGCCGTCACCGGCCAGCTCGGCGTGCCGATCTCCACCCTGCTTTCCATGGCCTTTCTCGGCGAGACCATCGGCTGGCGGCGCGGGCTCGGCATCATGCTCGCCTTTGCGGGCGTCGTTCTGATCGCCTTCGATCCCGGCAGCTTCGGCGTCTCCGTCGGCCTGCTCTACATCATTGCCTCGGCCTTCATCGGCTCGGTCGCCGGCATCCTGATGAAGCGCATGGCGCCCGTCACCGGCCTTCAGCTGCAGGCCTGGGTCGGTCTCTTCAGCTTCCTGCCACTCTTCCTCTTCTCCTACCTGTTCGAGGAGAACCAGCTGAGCACCTACATCAATGCCGGCTGGCCTGTCTGGATCGCCAGCCTGTTCGCTGTCGTCGGCGTCTCGATCTTCGGGCACAGCGCCTTCTACACGCTGCTCAAGAAATATGACGTGTCGATGATTTCGCCGCTCACCCTGATGACACCCATCTGGGGCGTCATCTTCGGCATTGTCCTGCTCAACGAGCCAATCACCGCGCGCCTCATTCTTGGCGCCGCCATCTCGCTGACCGGTGTCTTCGTCATCGCCATCCGGCCGAACCGCCGCATGCCCGAAGCCGCGCTCGGCAAGAAGATCGGGCCCGGAGACAGCTGATGCAGGTAGAACAGGTCGCCAGCCCCAATTTCAACGACCGCAAGCATCCGGTCGACATGCTGGTCCTGCATTATACCGGCATGGAAACGGGCGAAGCAGCCCTCACCCGCATGTGCGATCCTGCTGCCGAGGTCTCGGCCCATTACATGGTCTGGGAAGATGGCCGTATCACACAGCTGGTATCCGAAGACCAACGCGCGTGGCACGCCGGCGTCTCCATCTGGCAAGGCGACACGGATCTCAACTCCCGTTCCGTGGGCATCGAGATCGTCAATGGTGGCCATGATGTCCCGCTGACCGACGGCACCCTGCCGCCCTATCCGGACTCGCAGATCGAGGCCCTTATCGCGCTCTGCACCGGCATCCTGTCACGCCACACCATTCCGGCCAGCCGCATTGTCGCGCATTCCGACATCGCCCCGGCCCGCAAGACCGATCCCGGCGAGCATTTTCCCTGGGCGCGCCTTGCGGCGGCAGGCATCGGCCTTTGGCCATCCTCCGGCATAATCAGCCTCGATGAGTCCTCGCTAATGCCCGGCGACAGCGGCCCGGCCGTCAACGACCTTCAGAACATGCTCGGCGCCATCGGTTATGGACTGGAAGAGACTGGCCATTTTGATGAGACGACTCGTCTCGTCATCAGCGCCTTCCAGCGCCGCTATGTGCCAGACCAGATTACCGGCGCCGCCGATCCGGTAACGCAGGAACGTGTGGCGCTAGTCTACGGGCTGTGCACAGGTGCCGTTTGACTGTTATGGTCAGATGGTGATCGCCCCGTCCTGACCGGCCTCATCTTCCTCGGAAATCAGGCCTTCGCGCGGCAACCGGCTCGCCCACTCAACGGCCAGCGCAGCGCCCAATAGCAGCGCCGACACCGAGAATGACAGCCAGATGAAGCCAAGGATGACCGAGGCCAGCGCCCCGTAGAAGGAGTCCAGCGCGGAGAATTTCAGGTAGATGTGAAACGCCCACGTCGCCCCCAGCCAGGCCAGTGATCCGGCCGCCGCGCCAGCTGCCTTCGCCCGGTTACCCTTGATCCGCCCATGCAGCGACAGCGCGATGATCATGTAGAAAATCGCAAAGCAGGCGATGCCTTTGCCCAGCCAAAGGCGCGAGGCAATGTCCGACAGGCCCTGCGCGAGGTCGAATGCGATATAGCCTTCATTCTCGGTGATGAACGAGGCCATCAGCTGCAGCGCGCCAAGGATCCAGACTGACAGGATCAGAAGCGCCGTCATCAGGATCGACACGCCCTGGAAGCGGATGATCTTGCTCGCCCGCTCGCTGCCGGTCACCATGCGGATACCCGTGATCGCGGCCTTCGCCCCCGAACTCGCCGTATAGAACACGACAATGATCGCCCCCAGCGCCTGCAGGGTCAGCGTCCGCGCGGTCATGCTGCGGATCGTGTCGAGGTCGGCCTTGGACAACGGCGCGACGGCCGAGACCAGCACCTGGTCAATCGTGTCGGACAATTGCCGGCTGAGATCGGCAGGCAGCAGCGTGAAAAGCAAGGTCACCGTCAGGTAGATCAGCGGGAAGATCGAAAACAGGGCGTAGAAGCTGATACCGCCGGTCACAATGCGGATTTCGGGCTTCGACAGGCGCACCAGGGCGCACCACAATGGCATCAGCAGCCAGTGCTTGACCGCCTCCGGCACGGGCAATTTTTCTATCAGCTTCCGCATTAGGCCTCCGGGAGGAATCGATCAGGCTTTGTGCCAGCTTCAGTGTGCGCTATATGCCCCCGAATGACCAGACGGCCGGGCAGCCGCTGGTGGTGGGGTAACCTGCCATTGGAGGAAAGTCCGGGCTCCAGGGAGACAAGGCGGCGGATAACTTCCGCCCGGCGCGAGCCGAGGGAAAGTGCCACAGAGAGCAGACCGCCTGCCGCTTCGGTGGCAGGTAAGGGTGAAAGGGTGGGGTAAGAGCCCACCGCGGGCCTGGTAACAGGACTGGCAAGGTAAACCCCGCCTGGAGCAAGACCAAGTAGGGGGCGCATATGGGATGTCTTCAGCCCGCGCCCCGGGTGTGTCGCGAGAGGCAGGCTGTGAGGCGTGTCGCAGAGGAATGGTTGCCGAACCGATGTCCCGAGAGGGCGCGGGGAACAGAACCCGGCTTACAGGCCGTCTGGTCATATTTACACCCGCGCACGCAACCAAAGCGGGTAAGCTTGATATATTTATTTTGCCCATCATTGGCTGTTTCGTGCATTAGGTACTTATCGGCTGCCCTCTGAAGGCGTTCAGTTGACTGAGAGATGCTCGCGCTCGCGCTCGCGCTCGCGCCTGTCAGCTGGAGCCGACATGTTCAGGAATGACTCCCAACCAGGCAATCGCCTGCTCGCAAGCCTTCCGCTTGGAGAATACGCACTGGTAACTGCAGCCGTCGAGCGCGTGACGCTTGAAATTGGTCAGACACTGCATCGCTCCGGCGTAATGATTGACCATGCGCTGCGCCATGCCTTCCCGGCGGACAGGCGCGGCAAGATTTCCGTGAGCGTCGAACTCACAGCCGATGACATAATTCTTGTTGTCAAAGATGATGGCGTTGGGCTGACAGTGACAGACTCCGGTCACATCGGTTTTGGCACTGAACTGATGAAAATGATGACCCATCAGATCGATGGCGAACTGGTCATGGATTGCACGTCGGGAACCTGCTTTACACTGACGGCGCCGCTCCCTTTGGCCATTGATGTTGTGCAGGCTGCCAGGGCCAAAGACCCCGATCTGTTCACGCCGCAAAATGATCGATGATAACCTGAACCTGTGAAAGCAGGTGATCCGCGCATCGCGGGCCCCGGCATAAGGCCAACCCTTGCGAACGGCCATCCCCCGGCTGAACGCTTGATGCACCGTGGCGGTCTACGTCCACGCGCAATCGCCACGGTGCGAACCTGTTCAGCCCTTGCCGGCATACTTGTCCGTTGCCTGGATCAGCTGGTCGAGGATGCCCGGTTCGGAATAGGCGTGGCCCGCGCCCTCGATCAGGTGGAACTCCGCCTTCGGCCAGGCCTTGTGCAGCGCCCATGCATAACGCGCCGGGCAAGGCATGTCATAGCGGCCATGAACAATCGTCCCCGGAATATCCTTCAGCTTGCCTGCATCATGCAGCAGCTGGCCTTCATCGAACCAGCCGCCATGCATGAAATAATGGTTCTCGATCCGCGCAAAGGCGAGCGCAAATTCATCCTCGCCAAACACGTCGCTGGTTGAGGGCTCCGGCAGAAGCGTGATTGTCTGGCCCTCCCACTGGCTCCATGCCAGCGCCGCTTCGATCTGTACCGCGCGGTCATCGCTCGTCAGGCGCTTGCGGTACGCCGCCTTCAGGTCGCCGCGCTCCGCTTCGGGGATCGGCGCAAGGAAACGCTCCCACTTGTCCGGGAACATTTCCGACACGCCGAACTGGTAATACCAGTCCATCTCCGCCTTGGTCAGCAGGTAGATGCCGCGCAGCACCAGCTCGCTCACATGGTCCGGATGCGTCTCGGCATAGGCCAGCGCCAGCGTCGAACCCCACGAGCCGCCAAACACCTGCCACTTATCCACGCCCATCATCTCGCGCAGGCGCTCAATGTCCGCCACAAGGTGCCATGTCGTGTTCGCCTCCAGCGACGCATGCGGCGTGGACTTGCCGCACCCGCGCTGGTCGAACAGCATCACGTCATAAAGCTTCGGGTCGAACAGCCGCCGATGGCTGCCGGAAAACCCGCCGCCCGGTCCACCATGCAGGAACACAGCTGGCTTCGCGCCCTTCGTGCCCGATCGCTCCCAATAGATCACATGCCCGTCGCCGACATCGAGATGGCCGGAATCATAGGGTTTGATTTCGGGATAGAAAGTTCTGAGATCAGACATGGAGGCCCCTTAAAGGTCGAGGTGGAAGAACTGGTTAAATGCGCTCTTCTCATAGTCCCCAAATGCCTCGCCCTCAACGAAGCCATAGCGGCGATACAGCGTCAGCGCCGGATCAAACGCCGCGCCGCTCCCGGTCTCGAGGCACAGGCGGGTATAGCCCCTCCCCTGCGCCGCGCCGATAATGTGCTCCAGCAGCTGCGCCGCGACGCCCTTGCGCAGGTGCGCCTCATAGGTCCGCATCGACTTGATTTCACCCGCGCCGTCGCCCAGCGCCTTCAGGGCGCCCATGCCCAGCAGCGCCGAGTCATCCCACGCGGTGTAAAAACTGATCTCAGGCGCCTTGAGGCCCGTCAGGTCCAGCGCGAACACATTGCCGGCGGGCGAGTTGGCATGCATGCCCGCAAGGTGCACCCGCAGCAGATCCAGCACCCGCGCATCCCCGAAATCACCAGGCCGAATATCCATCCTGCAACGCTCACACGCCGGGGCGCATCTCCGCGATAAACGCGTCGGCGTCCGCAATGGACCGCTCCATGTCGGCAATCAGGCTCACGACATTCGATTCCAGGCCCGCCGTCTCCGGCTCCAGCGCCGCAATCGCCCGCGCATTCAGGTTATGCTTCAGGTACAAAACCCGGTCGTGGAACATCACGAGCACGGGGTCCATGGAGGCCGCCGCCGCGTCCATCTTCATCACCAGCGCGTCATAGCGCGCTTCGGTTTCGGCCAGTTGCTGCGCAGCCTTCATACGCAGGCCCGGATCCGAATATTCCGTCAGCTCGCCATTCCATTCCTTGAACAGGTCCCGCGCCACCGACTTCACGTCCTTGATCCGCGAGCGCACTTTATCCGCCTTGTCGACCGAGCGGTCATAGGATTTCGACAGGCTGTCATAGCTGCTTTCAAGCGCGCCCGGCTCGACATAAACAACCGCGCGAAAAGCCTCCAGCGCATTGGCAAATTCTGTCTTGGCCGCTTCCTGGCTGCGCGCGGTTTCAGAGACGCGCTGCACGAGGAGATCGCGCTTCTCGTAGCCGATCTTTTCCATCGCGCCATAATAGGTCGATGCACAGCCCGCGAGCGTGGACGTAGCGAGAAGCGCGCCGATCAGGCCCGCACGAAGAATCGTTTTCATGGTCGATACCCCTCCAGTTGCCTTTACTTGCCGTGATCCGGCCCATGGGTCCAGACTTTACAGGCCAAACCCCGCGAAGCTTTCATGAACCCGCCGTAATCTGAGCGCATTTGGTGTATGATGTGAGTCGAATGGACGCAGCGGCTCGCCTTCCTCTCGCGCTCTTCCGCACGATAGATGCGGACCCTCGCCATTGGCAAATCCTCGCCCTGTCGGGCCTGTTCATCTTTTCCTACAGCACCAGCAGCTTTGGTGCTGAACCTTCCGCCCTTCTGTTTGCGGCTTCAGGTGCGATGCTCGCCCAGACGCTCGGCACAGCGATCATCAACCTGCGCGCAAGCCGCCCCCTGTTTCACGGCTTCGAAGTCAAATCGGCCCTGATAACCACACTCGGCGTCACCATCCTGCTGCGCGCCGCCGCGCCATGGATCTGGTTCGCGGCAGCCTTCACCGGCATCGCGCTGAAATTCCTTGTGCGCATCAAGGGCAAGCATGTGTTCAATCCGGGCTGCATCGGCATTGTCGCCATGATGCTCCTGCTCGGGCGCGATGCCTGGGTGTCACCCGGCCAATGGGGCCAGATGCCGCTGATTGCCGGCTATGCCCTCGCCCTCGCCGCGCTCACCCTCTCCAGCGCCAAACGGCTCGACATCGCCCTCGGCTTTCTTTTCACCGTCGCCGCCATCCTGTTTGCGCGCGCCGTATGGCTCGGCGATCCCATGGCGATCCCGCTGCACCAGCTCTCGTCCGGCTCGCTGCTCATCTTCGCCTTCTTCATGATCACAGACCCGCGCTCGACGCCTGACAGCCGCATGGGCCGCGTGCTTTTCGCCATGGCCGTCGCCAGCCTTGCAGCCTGGTTCATCATCGGCCCGAACCAGCGCGGCGCGCCCTTGATGGCTCTCGCGGCGCTCGGCCTGCTAACGCCGCTGCTCGACCGTGCCCTGCCTGCCCGCCGGTTCGAATGGCCGCGCGGCATGCCCGCGCTCGAAGGGCGCCGGCCCATTTCCACACCTGTATCGATACGTCCTTGGGGGACAAAGGAGACACCAAGACCATGAACTTGAAGCACCTGATCGCCAGCCTCGCGCTGCCGCTCGCCGGCCTGGCTTTTGCCGCGCCCGCCAGTGCCTTTTGCGGCTTCTATGTCGCCAAGGCCGACACCGACCTCTTCAATGACGCCTCCAAGGTCGTCCTCGCCCGCGATGGCGAGCGCACGGTCATCACCATGGCGTCCGACTTCCGCGGCGACGTCTCGGAATTTGCCATGGTCGTCCCGGTCGTCGCCGTGCCGGAACGCGAGCAGATCAATGTCGCCAACCCGGCCCTCATCGAGCACATCGACGCCTACACCGCTCCCCGCCTCGTCGAGTATTACGACGAGAACCCGTGCGAGGCCGACAGGCGCTATCGCATGATGCAGGAAACGGCGGCGATGCCTGCCCCGCCCATGGTCGGCGCAGCCGATGACATGGCCGATCTCGGCGTCACGATCGAAGCTGAATACGAAGTCGGCGAATATGACATCCTTATCCTCTCGGCCGAGGAATCCGACGGCCTGATCAAATGGCTGAACCAGAATGGCTACAACATCCCCGACGGCGCAGAGGAAACCATCGGTGCCTATCTCAAGCGCGGCATGAAATTCTTCGTCGCAAAGGTCAGCCTCGAACGCCATGACGGCTCTTCCATGCTGCGCCCCATCCAGGTCGCCTATGAGGACGAGGACTTCATGCTCCCGATCCGGCTTGGCACGGTCAATGCGGAGGGCAAGCAGGAACTCTTCGTCTTCGCCCTCACAAGCAAGGGCCGCGTCGAGACCAGCAACTATCGGACGGTAAAATTGCCCTCAGACATGGATGTGCCAATCTATGTTAAGGACGAATTCGCCGACTTCTATAAAGCCATGTTCTCTCATCAGGTTGAGAGGGAGAACGGCAAGGCCGTATTCATGGAATACGCTTGGGACATGTCATGGTGCGACCCCTGTGCGGCCGAACCGCTCAGCCAGTCCGAGTTGCGTGAACTTGGCGTGATGTGGCTCGATGACGTGGCTGACGGTCCCACCCCGCGCGGCGGCTTTGGGCCCGAGCCCGTCGATGTCTTCGTGACGAGGCTGCATCTACGTTATGACGCGAAAACCTTTCCGGAGGACCTGACCTTCGAAATTACAGGCGACCGGGAGAACTATCAGGGACGATATGTCTTGCGCCATCCGTGGCGCGGCGATTATACATCGTGCAATGCTGCCAGTGAATACGCCAGTTCACTGGTAGAACGATGGGATGCCGAAGCGGTGGCCTTGGCAAAACTTACCGGATGGGATGTGAATGACATCCGGACTAAAATGAAAGACGGGGGTTATTCAGCTGCTGCTCTCAGGGGCATAGATATCGAGAAGCGCGATAATAAAAAATCGTGGTGGAAACGACTCTGGAGTAATGGCTAACCTGCAATAAATATTGTAGGTTGCGCCTAAGATTAAATCCCGTATGAATGCGCTGCGAATGCTTCTTATTTGCGAGAAGTACACCTTGGGTCTTCGAGGAATTGCTAATGCCGCGTCCGGTGGGTGCACGAAATCATGACTTCAAGGAAAAACGTGCAGCTTTGGTCGACGCCCTGACCAACTTTGCGCTGGATGCAGACTTGCGCCGTCCGTCGCTGCGCCAGTTCGCTATTGCAGCCGAGGCGTCCGAACCAACCCTGCGGCATTACTTCGATGACCGCTCCGGCGTGGTGGTCGCAATCCTCGAAAACATCGGCCAGCGCGGCGCGCCGATCTGGAATACGATTTCCGTCCCGGCCGAAAACCCGATGGAAGCTGTCGAGCAGTATTATCGTGTCGCTGACGCCGGCATGCGGTTCGCAAACTTTACACGCGCCCACGCCTTCGGCTTGATTGAAGGCATTGCCGACGAGAACGCCGGCAAGGCCTACCTCAAGCATATGCTTGAGCCGGCGCTGACATCGATCATGGGCAAGCTGCGCGGCACACCCGGATGCCCACAATCCAATGACGCACTTCGCGCCGCCGCCCTGGCCATCATGTCGCCGCTGCTGATCATGTCGATCCACCAAGGCCTGCTGAGCGGTGATACCGAAGCGCCAATCGATGCAGAAGCCACAATCGGCTTCCTGCAATCCTGGCTCGGCGCCGCTCTCACCGTCTAGTGGGCATCAGCCCATTGCGGTTGCGACCGCGCTGATTTCGTCATCCTGCGTGGCCCATGAGCAGACAAACCGGTGGCTGCCATCCGGCCAAGGATAGAAGACCGCTCCCGCTGCCATCAGCCGCTCGGCCAGCCCTTCTGGCAGGCGCGCAAACACTTCATTGCCGCCCGGCTTGGTGACCAGATGCACCCCCGGCTGCGCCATCAGGGTCGCCGCCAGTTTCAGCGCCGCCTTGTTGGCCCGGGCCGCCAGGTCCAGCCAGAGGCCGCCATCCAGCATCGCCTCGGCCTGCGCTGCCAGGTAACGCATCTTTGGCGGCATATGGCCGGAACGCTTGGCCCGCGCCTTCAGTTCGCCCGCCTTCTCACGCGCCTTGCCGAACAGCATGATGATCTCGCAGCCCATCGCGCCGGTCTTGGTCAGGCCGAAGGTCAACACGTCGACGCCCGCTTTCCAGCTCATGTCCGCCGGACTCGCCCCGGTCGCCACTAGTGCGTTGCCAAAGCGGGCACCATCCAGATGCACCACGAGGTCCGCCGCATGCGCCTTGGCCGCGTGGCTGGCGACTTCGGCGACCGAATAGGCCGTGCCGTTCTCGGTCAGATTGGTCAGCGACAGCACATGCGCGGGCGTCTCGTGCACGAAATCATGATTGATCCGCGCCAGCGCCGCCTCGAGCCCGTCAGCCGCGATCTTCCCGTCAGGTCCGCCAAGCAGTTGCAGCTTGCCGCCGCCGGAAAAGAATTCCGGCGCGCCACGCTCGTCGACGGCGATATGCGCCCCGGCATGGCAGAGCACAGCGCCGGTCGGCGGGCAAAAGCATGACAGGGCCAGCGCATTGGAGGCCGTGCCCGACGCGGTCATCCAGAAATCGAAATCCTCTGTCTCGAACACCTCAGCCAGCAGGCCGCGCAGTCGCGCCGTCACGCTGTCACCGCCATAGCTTGCCTCATTGCCGGTGTTCACGCGGGCAAGCGCCGCCAGGACATTGGGATGAGCCGGGGCGGACGTGTCGGATGAAAAGTTCATTTTACCTCAGATCTGTGTATCGGGCGTCTGCCACATCAGGTGCTGCCCGCCATCGGACGCGATCATCTGGCCGGTCACGCTGGTTGCGGAAATCAGGTAGCGCAGCGCCCGCACAATCTCATCCGGGCTGGAGCCCTCCTGCGTCAGCGTCGCCTGCGTTTCAGCTTCAAAATCCGCTTCGCTCTGGTGCACGCTCTTAAGCGTCGGCCCCGGCCCGATCCCGTTCACCCGCACATTTGGCGCCAGCGCCTGCGCCAATGTCTGCGTCGCCTGCCACAGCGCCGCCTTCGAGAGTGTATAGGTGAAGAATTGCGGGTTCAGCTTCCACACGCGCTGGTCGATCAGGTTGACCACGAGGCCCTTCACACCCGGCGCAAGGCCCGCCGCCATCTGCTGCGCCAGGTGCACAGGCGCGCGCAGGTTCGTGTCCATGTGGCCGTCCCAGTCCGCCCGCGTATGGCCCGCTGCACTGTCATCTGTGAAGACCGACGCGGAATTGACCAGAAGGCTCACGGGTTGGCCGAGTTCAGCCCCTGCCCGCCCGACCAGATCGGCGACCTGGGATTCGTCTGCAAGGTCTGCCTGAACCAGCGTCGCCCGTCCGCCAGCCGCCTTGATGACGTCATGCGTTTCCCGAGCGCCATCCTTGGAAGACCGATAGTGAATGGCAACAGCCCAGCCATCCTGCCCCAGCGCTTCGGCCATGGCCTTGCCGACCCGCGCACCTGCACCGGTGACGAGCGCCGCGCCGGGCCTCATGTTCCGACCGGCTGGAACAGGCCGAGAATGTTGAACCCGTTGATCAACCCGTAAATATAGATCGCGTAGATCAGCAGCAGCAGGATCCCGACCAGCCGTCCGACCCGCGCCTTGGTCAGTATCAGCAGCGCGATGATCGCCGCCGCAAGGCCCATGGCCCAATGGTCATATTGCCTGAATGTCGGCGCCACCTGGATTGGCCCGAAGAAGGACACGATCCCGCCGGCGCCGAGAATGTTGAAAACGTTGGAGCCGAGAATGTTGCCAATGGCCACGTCGCCCCGCTTGCGCAGCGCCGCCGCAACACTCGCACCGATCTCCGGCATCGACGTGCCGACCGCCAGCAGTGTCAGCCCGATCCATTCCTGCGGTACGCCGTAGAATTCGGCCACGCCGACACCGCCGGCTATGATCAGCTGCGCACCAAGGATCAGCCCGGCAATGCCCAGCGGGACATAGGAGAGCGCCCGCCACAGGGCCATATGCGGATCGTCCTCCACAGCCACGCCCGGGTCGATCCCGGCCGCGACCGCCTTGCGCGCCGAGATCAGCGTGAAGCCGCAATAGCCGAGCAGGATCAGGATGAAGAAGAAGCCGATGCCAGCCGTCAGCGGCATGATCGCCGTCAGGCCGATCCACAGCGCCGTCGCCAGCAGCATCGCGCCAAGCGCCCGGCCCTCGCCCTTCCCGCCCGCAAAAAAGGGCGAGATCAGCGCGGGAAAACCCAGCACAAGACAGACATTGGCAATGTTGGAGCCGACAATATTGCCGAGCGCGAGGCCAGCGCGACCTTCCATCGCGGCGTCGAGAGACACCACCATTTCAGGCGCAGATGTGCCGAACCCGACAATGAAAATGCCGGCGATAAGGGGAGAAACACCAAGCTTGCGCGCCAGCGCCACTGCGCCATTGACCAGGAAATCCCCGGCAAAGGCCATAATGATGAGACCACCCAGAAGGGCGGCAATCAGCGTCAGGTCTGGCATGTCGCCTGAGCGTCCCTAGTCGAGACGCTTGAATTCGATGAGGTTCAGGATGCCGAACACGAGCACGATCGTGCCGATGGCAATCAGTGAGGGATGGATCATTGCACCGTCTCGCTTTTTAGCTGTTTTAGTAGCTGTTATCGTTAGTTGCCCCGTCCTTACAGCGCGTTGCCCCCCTTGGCGAGCCTCATTCGACACCAAAACCCTCCGATTCCCCGCCATCACGACCAAATACGCGCGCGTCCTTCGACTTCACTCGGGATGAGCGATAGGCTCGCAAAGAACCGCCCGGAGTCCCTGAATTGCCTACGCTACGCACCCGCCTCTTCCAATCCTATGCGCGCCTGCGCCGGCCCATGACGCTCGGCGTGCGCGCGGCGGTGGAGAATGCAGAAGGCCGCGTCTTCCTCGTGCGCCACACCTATGTGAAAGGCTGGTACATGCCGGGCGGCGGCGTCGAGCGCGGCGAACCGGCGATTGAGGCCCTGGCCCGCGAACTGGTCGAGGAAGCGGGCGTACAACTGACAGGCGCCCCGCGTCTCATCGGCGTTTATTCCAACCATCCCGTCTTTCGCAATGATCACGTCCTGCTTTACCGGGTGCCCCATGGCGAGTGGTCCGAAACCCCGGCAACCTCCTTTGGCGAGATTGCCGAAACCCTCTGGGCCGATCCGCTCGACCCGCCAGAGGGCGCAACACCCGGCACCGTGAAACGCTTGGCCGAAATCTACGGCAATGAGGGTGCGAGCCCGTTTTGGGCAGGGCCCAGACCTTAAGCCCCTGCGAAAGCCAGCAGCGCCGGCACGCACAGGAAAAGCAGCGCCGCGAGGATGAAAGCGAGGAATTTGAGCTCGGGGGAGACGCGCTTTTTCATGCGCTCAGGAATTAACCCTGATTGAGGCCGATCACAGGCGGAATACCGACCGTGTTGCGAATTATCTGCCTCATTCCCGCCTTGGGTCTTAACGCGACATTAGGAAAGTTCACCGAGGATTAGAAGGTGATCAGGATGCTTCCCCATCCTGTCGCGTGTATAACCCCGGCGGCCCGGTTCTTCCCCTTGCCGGTGCGCCGCCCCGCAGAAGAACGCCGACCTACGTCCACGTAAGGTCGGCGTTTTTGCATTCCGGAAGTCTCAGCCCCGCGCTGCGCGGATATAACGCCAGCCCGTGATCAGCGACAGCGCCGCCGCCACCCACAGCATCGCGACCAGCATGTAGGAACCAACCACGAAGACGAGCGGCGTTGATCCGCTGGCATCAGCGGCCATGTCAGCCGGCGCGAAAGCCAGCGGCAGCATCAGGCCAATGATCGCTGCCATCTCGAACCCGGTCTTCCATTTGGCGAGGTTTGACGGATCGACAACAACCTTGCCGGCGGGCGTGGTGCGCAGCCAGGTCATGAATACGTCCCGCCCGATAATGGCTGCCGCCGGCAGATAGATCAGCCAGCTCTTCAGCACCATCGCAAGGCCAAGCAGCGCCGCGCCAACCAGCAGCTTGTCGGCAATCGGGTCCAGCCACACACCAAAACGGCTCTGCGCCTTCAGCTTGCGGGCAAGGTAGCCATCAAGAAAGTCGGTCAAGGCGCCGGAGAGAAAGCCCAGCAGCGCGAACTGGTACCAGAGCTGCTGCATCACCGTGTGCCGCAACAGGTCTTCCGGCGGCATGTCCGGCGTCACCGCGCCTGCGGCCACGCCAGACAGCTCGGCGTTCCATATCCCCCATATGACAAGGCCCGCAAAACCACAGCGGGCAATCGTCAACGCATTCGGTATCCATTTGAAATCCATGCCAATGCATTGCCAGCGCTTTGCCGCGCCTGCAATGGCCGTGCGTCACCTGTCTTGCAGAATGGCGTCAGCCCAGCATCTCGAACACGAGGAAGATGGCCGCCGACAGGCCACCGGCAGCTGGCACGGTGATGAGCCAGGCGGCGATGATCGTCATGAAGTGATGGCGGCGCACAAGGCGGCGATAGCGCGGCTGGTCGCCGTTCACGGGTTCGTCGCGATCCGGATTGCGCGGGTTGCGCGCAATATAGTCACGCCGCCGTTTCGAATTGGCGGTGTACCATTCCCGGAAGAAGCCGACACCGAAGACCGCGCCCACGGCGATATGCGTCGAGCTGACCGGCAGGCCAAGCGCCGAGGCGACAATCACGGTAATTGCCGCAGACAGGGCCACACAGAAAGCCCGCATCGGGTTCAGCTTGGTGATCTGGTCGCCCACCATGCGGATCAGTTTCGGCCCGAACATGATCAGCCCGAACGAGATGCCCAGCGCGCCAATCGCCATCACCCAGAGCGGGATGCCGACCTCGGCCGCCACGGCGCCAGATTGCGCCGTCGACACAATCGCCGCCAGCGGGCCAATCGCGTTGGCAACGTCGTTCGCCCCGTGCGCAAACGACAGCAGCGCAGCGGAGAAAATCAGTGGCAGCTTGAACAATTCCCGCAGCGATTTGTTGCGGTTTTCCATGCCGATCGACTGGCGCTTGATCAGCGGGCGGGCGATCAGCCATGTGAGCACCGTCATGCCGAGGCCAATCAGGGAAGCCCGCACCAGATTGATTTCGATCAGGTGCTTCAGGCCCTTGGTCGCCAGATAGGTCGAAAATGCACCCGCCATCACGGCTACCAGCAGCGGCACCCAGCGCCGCGCGGCGGCAATCTTGTCATCCTGATAGATGATGGCCGTCTTGATGAAGGCCAGGAAGCAGGCTGCCACAATGCCACCCAGCAGCGGTGAGATTACCCAGCTCGCCGCGATCTGCCCCATCGTCGGCCAGTTGACCGCTGCGATCCCTGCGGCCGCGATCCCCGCCCCGGCCACACCGCCGACAATCGAGTGCGTCGTTGAAACCGGCGCGCCAAACACGGTCGCGATATTGATCCACAGCGCCGCGGCGATCAGCGCCGACATCATCAGCAGGATGAACGTGTTCGCGTCGGCAAGCCCTGCGGGGTCGATAATGCCCTTCGACACTGTGCCCACAACATCGCCGCCGGCAATCAGGGCCCCCGCACTCTCGCAGATGGCTGCGATGGCCAGCGCGCCCATCATCGACAGCGCTTTAGACCCCACAGCCGGGCCGACATTGTTCGCGACATCATTGGCGCCGATATTCAGCGCCATATACGCACCGATGGCTGCAGCCACGACTATGATCAGGGCGCCAGGCGTGTCCTGGATGATCGTGCTGACAACCAGCGCACACACGGCGATGAAAACCAGTGCCAGTCCCGGCATCAAAAGGGAACGTGACACCGAATGCGAGGCCTGCTCGATCTGTCCGACCTTTGAAAGGTCCTTGTCGAGGGTAGGTTTCATTCCATCGGACTGGGGCATGCTGGCTGTGTTTCCGTCTTGCTTGGCCGGGCGGTTAGCACGCCTTGCCGGACGGATACAGGATCAGGTGTCAAATTTCAGGACGAATCTCGAAGACTGTGGCCCCGCCCTCAGGGCGCAAACTGCGTCAGCAGCGCGCTCAGCTCGGCATATTCCACCTTTGCCGCCGCCTCGCCCGGCGAGAACCAGCCGATTTCGCGCTGCCCGGCTTCCGGGAAGGCTTGCAGCTGCTCGCTCACTTCGAGTGCATAGACCGTGGCCTCGCACTCCATGACAGTGCCCATGCCAATGCGTTTCTCGTAATGGAAACTACCTATGGGCGAAGGATCCAGTGCCCCGCGCACGCCGGCTTCCTCATAGGCCTCGACCGCCGCCATTTCAGCGTCCGGCTTGCTCTCTTTCGGCCAGCCTTTGGGTAGCATCCACTGACCCCGGCCGCGCGTCGTCACCAGCAGCACTTCATGCCCCTCACCTGCCCGCCGCCAGCACAACGCAGCCACCTGCTGCGCCACAGGCGGGCGCAGCCACGCCCCGGTCACCAGGGCGGTCAATTCGCGTTTGAGACTGAACTCGGTAGGTTTCATGACACTAATGTGAATGTATTCGCTGCAACCTGCAATGGCGCGCCTGCAAAAGCGCCGCTATGCCCCAGCGCATGGCTATACATTCACCTGTCTTAAGATTTCCTGCTGAATGTGTGAGCAACGCCTAGCGCGGCGCGTCCGCATCCATCTCTGCGACGGAAATCGCATGGATGCGCCAGCCGCCGCCCACATTGCGATAGATCACATCGAACCTGATCGCACTCGGCCGGTATTCGAAGGCGCCTCGCAGGCGCAGGTCGCCAACGGAATCAAGGGCCGGTTCAATGTAATAGGTCGGGGTGATCAGGATCGCACGGCCGACATCCACGCGACGGTTGCGCAGCGGCGCAAATACGCCAGCCAGCGCCTTTGGCGTATTGGCCTTCTGGAACTGGGGTGTGCCGAGCTGCTGCAACACATCGTAATTGCCGGTCCTGTTGGCATTGTCGAGCGTCACCATGGTCGACCAGACAAGCCGTGCGAGGCCGCTCTCATCCGGCACGGCTGGAGTGGCTTGCGCATGCGCCGTTGCTGCCATCAGGGCAAAGGCGAGCCAAAGCCCGGAGACCCGGCTAGCCACGCCCCGCCAAAAGGCAGGGCGTGGCACCTGGAGGGAATGCAAGGTGGACAAAAATTCCCTACCAGGCAGCCGAGAAGCCGACACGTCCGCCCGTGCCGCCATTATTCATGCCCGAAGCAATACCGGCATCGATCTGCCAGGCATCGTTCAGGCGGTAACCGGCTGAAGCACCAATCGCGCTTTCGCTGTCATAGAAGCCATAGCCGCCATTGATCGCGAACTTCTTGCCAACCGGCACATAGGCCGTGTCGAGCGCGAAGGCCGCCGCAATGCCAGCCCGGTTATCCTGAATGTCCTGCTGGTTGCGTGCGATGAGGTTGGCGTTGGAGGTGAGACCGGATGACAGCGAATAGTCCGCCGCAAGATTACCGTTCTGGTCTGTCGTCACCAGACCCACCGGTCCGCTTTGGGCCGCCGTACTCGCCGCCGAGTTCACACCGGCCAGCGTGTACGTATTGTCAGCCGTGCCCAGCGCGACCTGATTGGCCCGCGTGGTTGTGGCGCCATTGCCGATCGCTACCGAATTAGCAAAGCCTGCACTTGCCTGGTTGCCGAGAGCACTGGCAAAGTCAGCAGACGCGTTCGCGGCTTCACCAATTGCCGTTGAGCGGACGCCCGAAGCCTTGGCGAGGTGACCAAAGGCCTGTGCACGTTCAGCTGTTGCACCGGACTGCCAGCCAAATGCCGTTGCGCCTGCGCCAGTCGCAACCGCTTCGCCACCGACAGCCGTTGTCGAGTTGCCGTTGGCCGTGGCCGTTGTGCCGATCGCTACTGCGTCAACACCGGTAGCTGAGGCCAGATTGCCCTGCGCAATGCTCTCGAGGCCGTCAGCAACAGCCCCCTCACCGACCGCCAGTGAGCGAATGCCATTCGCCTTGGCAAGGTGTCCAAAAGCCTGTGCGCGTTCAGCTGTTGCGCCGGACTGCCAGCCAAACGCCGTTGCCCCCGCACCTTCTGCTACGGCCTCGCCGCCGACAGCTGTCGTGGAGTTGCCATTGGCCACAGTCGTCGTGCCGATGGCCACGGCGTCAATGCCGGTTGCCGACGCGAGGTTGCCCTGCGCGATGCTCTCGAGGCTGTTTGCAACAGCTCCTTCACCCACGGCCAGCGAGCGGACGCCATTCGCCTTGGCCAGATGGCCGAAGGCCTGTGCGCGCTCTGCATTGGCGCCAGACTGCCAGCCGATGGCCGTTGCGCCTGCGCCATTGGCAACCGACTCGCCACCGACAGCTGTCGTCGAGTTACCCGTCGCGGTCGCATCCGTGCCCACGGCCATCGCGTCAACGCCTGTCGCCGCCGCGTTTACGCCGCACTCCAGCGCCGTCGCTTCGCCCGCATTGGCATTACAGTCAGGGGTCGCGTCGGCAAATGCCGGCAGGGCGGGCACGAGCAATGCGCCCAGCGCCATCGCCGTCAGGAGGCCGCTCGTTTTCATCAGATTCTGTGTCTTCATCACCCGTATCCCTTTCCATTGACGCCGGGCGGTATGCCCAGCCGCTATCACCTCGCCATATAATATAGCGTGTACAATAATTTACGGGCAGGGTTGAAAACTGGATCAGCGCTTTGATAAGAATTTGTTAAATATTTTCCGACCTGCAGCAAACACTACAGATCGAGGCGATGAAACAAGAAGGGTGTGGGCCTGCAGCCCTGGGCAACGGGCAAGCGGGACTGGGAGTGAGACCAGCCCCGCCGCCCCCGCAAGAGCCTATCGGACCGTAAGGGGGCGGTCCGGCAGGCCCGTCAGTGACTGTGCGCCGCCGATGCCGGGGTCGCAGACCGATATGCCCCCGCATCCGTCGTGAACTCGGCATGGCCATAGCGCGCCAGCAACTTGCGTATCTTGCCCGTCAGCCGCCGGTCGGCGACGGTTTTCAGGCCCGGCGTCGCCAGGGCCAGCTTGTAGGCCGCCATCTTCAGCGCAATTCCGGTGCCCATCACGGCCGCGACCGCATAATCCAGGTTGCTCACCGGCACCCCCATGTCGGCGGCCGCCTTGCGGTCTCCGCCGAGGAATTGCTGGATGAACACGATGCGCGAGAACCGCTTCTCGATGGCATCAAACACGCGGCTGCCGAATGACTTGTCCGGCGGCATATAGGCCGCCAGTGTCGCCCGCACGAGTGCTCCGCAGGTCGCATCGTCAAACCCGTCGCGGATCGATCCGCCCCGCGCATTCATGATGTCGATAATCCCCTGAGGTGTATCCATCAGCAGGTCTTCCGGCAGGCCCAGAAGGTAACAGCGATAACGGCTGAACTCGACCCGCGCGCGCTCATCTGCAGTGAACTCCGTGCGACCCTCGGCCACCATCTGGTAGGCCAGCAGGAACACGTCGATCAGGCCGGCCGGCATCTGGTCCACCTGCGGGATCGGAATGCCGTATACGGCAACGTCCCAGCCCTTCACGCGCCGCAGCACATTGAACCGCACCATGGAATGCATCAGGCGCACCATGGCCGCTGCCTTGAATCCCTCGCCATGCGGCTCCATCGCCCCCGGCAGGGTCGTCACGGTAAAGAAGGTCGCCGTCTCGTTCACGCGCCGCGCAGCGGTCGTGCCGCTCAGTGTCCCGGTCAGCGCCATTGGCAGCGCCGTGTACTTGTTCAGGAAGGTCGCCAGGAAAGACCCGCGGATCATCCACGGCGCCGCCACCGCCATCGGCAGCCTGTTCAGCCGCCCGCCCTCACGCACCAATTCCATGTCCAGCCAGTCTGGCTTTGTCTCCATCTCGGCGATCAGCGCGACCAGTTCCGGCGGCGCGTCCGGCACGGCGGCAATGCCCTTGTCACAGGCGGTCTGCAGCATGTCGACCAGCTTCTTGAAGCCATATTCGCCCATCAGCGCCGCATAGGCATCGGCCGTGACGTCGCCCAGCATTGTATAGGCGCGCACGCGCTCTACCATATCAGCAGGCGGCGCCGGGAACTTGTCCGCATAGGCGGCAATCGAGCTTGCCGAAACATCCTCGGTATAGCGCTCGGGCATCACCGAGAAATCGACATCACCATACATGGCCGGTAAGGTGACCTTCTGCTTGGCAATGCGCGCGTGCATGGACGCTGGAACATCAGACATGTTTCGACCCTTCAAGCTGCTCTATTGGCAGGTTGGTCAATATATGTGAGTAATACTCATGTTTTCTACTCGCTTAGGGCGAAGCGAACGCAACAATGCGGGAGAAATATCTAAATGCCTGAAAAGACAAGAAGAAACCCAAAGCAGGCCCGCTCGCAGGCCACCGTGGACGCTATTCTTGAAGCGACGTTTCATATTCTTGAGACCGAAGGTCATGCCAAACTGACCACCAACCGGATCTCGGAACGCGCTGGCGTGAGCATCGGCACGCTCTACCAGTATTTCAGCGACCGGGAGGCCATTCTGGCCGCCATGGGCGAGCGCGAGGCCGAAGCCATCCGTCAGGAAATCACGCGCATCATGATTGAACAGCCGGAGGGCGGTGCGCGCCCGGTTATCCAGGCCCTGATGAATGGCCTCCAGGGATCAGTGGAAACGCGCATCGTCCTGGGCGATGCGCTCATTCGTGCGCGCGGAGAGCAAGTGATCAGCGATCATCACAATGCCTTTCTTGAGTCTGTAAAAGAACGCGAGGAACTGAGTTTCTCCTTCGGACGCGAGGCAGCGTTTGTGCTGACACACACCGTTGTCTGCCTGCTGCGCGCCGCCGCCGCTGAACCGGAACTCGCCCTTGAAGCAGGTCCGCTTGAGGACGAACTCGTGCTGCTGATTGAAAGCTATCTTGCCGCACTGACGGTGCGCGCCCAGAAACAGGTCGCCAACTAGGGCTCACCCGCTATGGAAATGCCCATAGATCCGCTCGGCCAGCGCCTCGTTCACGCCCTCGACCGCCATCAGGTCCGCCACCTTCGCCCGTGACACGCCGCGCGCCGAGCCGAAATACTGCAACAGCGCCTTCTTGCGCGCCGGGCCGATCCCCTCGATCTCGTCGAGCGGCGAACGGGTAATGTCGGCCGACCGCTTCGCCCGGTGCGCGCCGATCGCCCAGCGGTGCGCTTCGTCACGCAACCGCTGCAGGTAATAAAGCACCGGCGCCGTCTCCGGCAGTTTGAACGGCGCCCGTCCGGGGCGGAAGAACTGCTCGCGGCCCGCATTGCGGTCAACGCCCTTGGCAATCGACACAAGGTTCACATCGTCTGGCCCAAGGCCCAGCCCGGCCAGCGCCTCCAGCACGGCGTTCAGCTGTCCCAGACCGCCATCGATCAGCACAAGGTCAGGCCAGTTGCGGTCATTGCCGACCGCCTTTTCCTTCAGGCCGCGCGCAAAGCGCCGCCGCATCACTTCGCGCATCATGCCGTAATCATCGCCCGGCTCGATCTCGGTGTCCTTGATATTGAACTTGCGATAGGCCGTCTTCATGAACCCGTCCGGCCCGGCGACAACCATGCCGCCCACGGCATTGGTGCCCTGGATGTGCGAGTTATCGTAAATCTCGATCCGCTCCGGCAACTTCTCCAGTTCGAACAGCTTCTGCACCTCGTCCAGCAGCCGCGACTGGCTCGCCGTCTCAGCCAGCTTGCGCGTCACGGCCTCGGTCGCGTTGCGCTCAGCCTGCGTGACGAGGTCCCGCTTCGATCCGCGCTCCGGCCGGCGTATCTCCACCCGACGGTCAATCTTCAGCTCCAGCGCCTCGCCGATCAGGCTCGCCTGCTCCGGCATCTCGTTGACCAGTATCAGTTTCGGCGGCGGGCGCTTGTCATAGAATTGCACAAGGAAGGCGGCCAGCACTTCCTCCTTGGTCTGCTCGCTGTCATGGCGCGGATAGTGCGCCGTCGCGCCCCAGTTCTGCCCCGCGCGGATGAAGAATACCTGCACGCATGAGACGCCGCCCTCCATCGCGATGGCAAAGATGTCGGCCTCTTCCAGCCCGTCCGGGTTCACGTCCTGCGTCGCGCGCACATGGGCCAGTGCCCGGATGCGGTCACGCAGGCGCGCTGCCGTCTCGAACTCCATCGCCTCGGCCGCGACGTCCATGTCTTCGGCCAGGCGCTTCTGCAGGTCGGCCCCTTTCCCGCGCAGGAAGTCGGCGGCCTCATCGGCCAGCTCGGTATAATCCTCTTTCGAGATCAGCCCCACGCATGGTGCCGAACAGCGCTTGATCTGGTGCAGCATGCAGGGCCGCGTGCGCGCATTGAAAACGCTGTCCTCGCAGGTGCGCAGCAGGAAGGCCTTCTGCAGCGTATCCAGCGTCTGCATCACCGCCCCGGCGCTCGCGAACGGTCCGAAATAATCGCCCTCATTATGCTTGGTGCCACGATACTTCTTGATCTGCGGCGCCTCATGGTTTCGGCGGATGAGGATATAGGGAAACGACTTGTCGTCGCGCAGCAGCACATTGAAGCGCGGCTTCAGGCTCTTGATCAGGCTGGCTTCCAGCAGCAGCGCCTCAGTCTCGCTCTCGGTCACGACGAATTCCATCCGCCGCGTCATCAGGATCATCCGGGCAATCCGCTGCGTATGCCCGCCAAGGCGGGCATAGTTCGACACGCGCGCCTTCAGGTCGCGCGCCTTGCCCACGTACAGGACCTCGCCCCCATCGCCGAACATGCGATAGACACCGGGCCGACCGGGCAGCCGTTTCAGATTGTCCTTGATGACGTCGACGCCGCGAAGCGTGGTTGCGTCATGATCGTGCGATTCCATGGCTTCCTAGATAGCGCCTGCGCGCCCTGCTTGCGAGGCCTAGAACAGCTTGGCCATCAGTTGGCCGAAATCGACGCCGCCATCCATGCCCCAGCCGACGCCAAAGGCGAAGACCATGACGATCGCAAGCGCAAAGATAAACTCGCTGCCCTGCTTGGCCTCGCGCTTTTTCTTGCGCTTTGCCAGCTGCTGCGGACGAAAGGCCAGGATCAGCAGGATCAGCGCAAATACGCAGAGGCCAAACACACGCTGTGTATCGCTCAGGCGCTCCAGCCAGATGCCCAGATCAGACGCGCCATGGCGCACCTCATGCATGAAAAGATCCCATATCTCTTCAATGGGATAGATATTGTTCGATGAGACCATGGCCTCGGTCGTCCTCCACCAGACCAGACAGATAGCCTGATCCTGCCCAGTCACATTCGCAGGTATGGTTGAAAACCTGATAAAGAAATCCTCTGAAATTGAGCCAAATAGTACAATTCCGCGCCAATCATACCTGTCGCGGCAAAGGCCTGCGTCCCGCAGCCGCACAGCCGCCAATAAGGGAAAAGCTTGCCGCAAACGCCCATGCGTCCTAAGGCCTAGGCCATTCGCCCAACCCCCAATCCGCACCTCGGGATCTCAGATAATGTCCGCAGACATCCGCCTCGCCGACGCCCTCGAACGCGTCAAGCCATCCGCCACGATCGCCGTCACGACCAAGGCCGCCGAACTCAAGCGCGCCGGACATGACGTCATTGGCCTTGGCGCAGGCGAACCCGATTTCGACACGCCGGACAATATCAAGGAAGCCGCCATCAAGGCGATCCGCGAAGGCAAGACCAAGTACACGCCTGCCGACGGCCTGCCCGAGCTGAAAGAAGCCATCTGCGGCAAGTTTCTCCGCGAGAACGGCCTCACCTACAAGCCCTCGCAGGTGCACGTCGCGCCGGGCGGCAAGCCGGTCATCTACAACGCGCTTGTTGCCACGCTGAACCCCGGCGACGAAGTTATCGTGCCTGCCCCCTACTGGGTCTCCTATCCCGAAATGGTCCTTATGGCCGGCGGCGAGCCCGTCATCGCCCCTTGCGGCCCGAATACCCAGTACAAGCTGACGCCGGACGCGCTCGAAGCCGCGATCACGCCGCGCACCCGCTGGATCATCCTCAACTCACCCTCGAACCCTACCGGCGCCGCCTATACCAAGGCTGAGCTGCGCGGCCTCGCCGACGTGCTCCTGCGCCATCCGCAAGTCTGGGTCCTCACCGACGACATGTACGAGCACCTCGTCTATGACGGCTTCGAATACTGGACCATCGCCCAGGTCGAGCCTGCGCTCTACGACCGCACGCTGACCATGAACGGCGTCTCCAAGGCCTATGCCATGACCGGCTGGCGCATCGGCTATGCTGCGGGCCCTGAAAAACTGATCAAGGCCATGGGCAAGGTCATCAGCCAGACCACATCCAACCCGTCCTCGATCAGCCAGTATGCCGCCATCGAAGCCCTCAACGGCACGCAGGACTTCCTTGAACCGCGCCGCAAGGTCTATCAGGAACGCCGCGACATGGTCGTCGCCGGCCTCAACAAATGTGAAGGCCTGCACTGCCCGACGCCTGAAGGCGCCTTCTATGTCTATCCGTCCTGCGCGGGCGTGATCGGCAAGACGGCCCCGTCCGGCAAGGTCATCGCGAATGACGAGGATTTCGCCAGCGAGCTTCTGGAAACTGAAAAGGTCGCCGTCGTCTTCGGCGCAGCCTTCGGCATGTCCCCGGCTTTCCGCGTGTCCTATGCCACCTCCACCGAGGCCCTGACCGAAGCCCTGGTCCGCATCGAACGCTTCTGCGCCGCCCTGAAATAGACTGCGTCTATAGTTCAGCCAGCTGCTATTGATTGGTAAAATAGGGATCGAATGACCATCTGTGGCGTATAGGTGCTAGAGATACAGGAGAATCCCATGCCCATTGATATCGGAATGAACGACAAGGCCCGCCAGTCTTCCGCGCAGGCGCTCAGCGTGCTGCTCGGCGAGACCTATGCCCTCTATGTGAAGACCCATGGTTACCACTGGAACGTGACAGGCCCGCGCTTCAACTCGCTGCACGGCATGTTCATGACCCAGTATACAGAGCTCTGGACCGCGCTCGACGAGATTGCCGAGCGCATCCGCGCCCTCGGCCATTTCGCGCCGGGTTCGTCCGCTGAAATGCTGGAAGAAGCCACAATCAAGCCGGACAATGGCGTGCCGGAGGCTGAAGCCATGATCTCGAACCTGGTCAAAGGCCACGAAGCGATCAGCCGCGCCGCCAAGATCGGCCTCAAGGTTGCCGAGGAAAACAATGACATCGTGACCGTCGACCTGATGACCCGCCGCGCCGACGTTTCCGAGAAAACCGCCTGGATGCTGCGCGCCAACCTCTAGGCCCGCCAGCAGGTTTCAAGATACCGCGTATAAAAGGGGCTCCCCAGTGGGGCCCCTTTTTCGTGGCGCGGGGCACGCGCGTAGCGCCCTTTGCGCTGCTCCCCCTAAGGTAGAGCAAAAACAAGCGAATGTATTTTTCCCTGTCAGGGCACCTTTCGCGCCGCGATGGGCGCCCTTGGCGTGCGCGAAACAAAAAAAAGCCCGGCAGCGAATGAACGCGCCGGGCTGATGAGTATTGGGCCCCGAAGGGGGGAGGAAACGCCCAATCGGAGGAGATTGGGAAATGCCCGGGGCCCAAGGCATGCTTTGTAGATAAAGCTTCGCAGCTGCAGCACAACCTGCATGACAGCAAGCCACCCATGCACAAATGCATTTCATCAAATGTTCAAACTAGCCTTGGTGCATGGACGGGCGCCGCAGAGGCTCCGTCTCGGCCGTCACGAAGTCGCGAAAGGCCGCCACGCGCTTGGATCGGCGCAGGTCGCTCGGATAGACGAAATAGAGATCGAAGATCGGCCCGACATGGTCCGGCAGCACTTTCACAAGGCGCGGCATCGTGCTGGCCATATAGTCCGGCACGTCGGCAATGCCGAGCCCGGCATCTACGGCGCGCAGCATGGCGAACACATTGTTCAGCTTCAGCGAAGCCGGACGCGGCGGGCTGTCATCCCGGCCAACCCGGCAGGCGAAGCTCATCACGTTGAGCAAGGAACTCTCGTCGCCATAGGCAATGATACGGTGGTTATCGAGGTCCTGCGGCGTGCGCGGCATGCCCTTCTGCTTCAGGTATTCCGGCGAAGCATAGAGGTTGGTCGCCACGGTGCCGAGCTTGCGCTGGATCAGGTCCGCCTTGTCCGCCGCCCACAGCCGGATGGCACATTCCGCCTCAAGTTTCAGCAGGTCATAGTCGTTATCGTCGAGCCTCAGGTCGAGATGCAGGTCCGGATGCTTCTTCGTGAACCCGCCTAGCCTTGGCACCAGCCAGGTCGACCCGAACGCCACTGGCGCCGACACGATCAGCTCGCCTTGTGGCGTATCCTGCTGGTCCTTCAGCGCCGCATTGGCCGAGGTCGCAGCCGCCGCCATCTCCATCGTCGAGCGATAGAGCGTATGGCCTGAATCCGTCATTACCAGCCCGCGCGCATGCCGCTGGAACAGCGAGACGCCCAGCGCTTCTTCCAGGGCCGCGATCTGTCGCGAGACAGCCGACTGCGATATCCCGAGCCGTTCGCCCGCTGATGTCAGGCTGCCCGCTTCGGCCGCCGCGTGAAATGATCTGAGCTTACCCCAATCCATGGGGTCGGTTTGTGGCGCCAGTTTGACTTTAGGGCAAGCAGAGAATGCGCCGCATGTGCGAATTCGCTATTTCCCCCTGAATGTGTATTTTCACGGCTTCAGACAGGAGTTCCCGGCATGTCAGACCCTTTTCTCATGCGTCCCGTCGGTCATGTCCGCTGTGACCGGGCTGAAGCAATCGATGATGATTGGGACAGCGTTCCCGCCCGGATCGAGCTCGACACCGCCGTCTTCAATGCAGAAGCCCTGATGGGCCTCGAGACCTTCTCTCATGCCGAAGTGATCTTCCTGTTCGATCAGGTACCGGACGCGAAAATCGTCACCGGCGCGCGCCATCCGCGCGGCAATACGGACTGGCCGAAAATCGGCATCTTCGCCCAGCGCGGTAAGAACCGCCCCAACCGCCTCGGTGCCACGATCTGCGAAATTCTCTCCGTCGACGGAACAGTTATCCACCTCAAGGGCCTTGACGCCATCGACGGCACCCCCGTCCTCGATATCAAACCCGTCATGTCCGGCTTCCAGCCGAGGGGCGCCCTGCGCGAGCCCGGCTGGTCAACAGAGATAATGGAGACCTACTGGTAGAGGCTAGAGCCGCAGCCCGAATTTCGGCCCAATCCAGGTCATAAGCAGGTAGAGGCCAATCGTCAGCATACAGCCTGCAATGAGGGACGGCCAGAATCCCCATCCGTGGCGCAACAGCGCCGGGATCAGCAGGAACATCGGCAGCGAGGGCAGCACATACCAGAACGTGGCGCTGGCATGGTCAGCCATATTCGCGACATCCGGCTTGTCACGCCAAAGCCATATCATCCCCAGAACCGAGACCAGCGGCAGCGACGCCACCAGCGCCCCGAACCCCGGATTGCGCTTGGCAATCTCAGACACCGCCGCAACAATAATGCCCGACACGAGCGCCTTGATGACAAGATACATGACCGCGCTCACTGGCTCGCCCACAATATCCGCGCGATCCAGGCGATCTCGTTCGGCTTGAAGCTGCGCACCGGATAATCCGGGTTCAGCGAGGCGAGGTCCACGACGCGCGTATTGCGCCGCTCCAGCACCTTGGCCATCACTTCGCCGGCCGTTGTCTTCGCCACGACCCTGTCGCCCGGCTTCACCTCCGCGCCCGGCGCAACAATGATCCGGTCACCCGCGCGATAGGCCGGCTCCATGGAATCGCCGCTGATCTGCAGCGCATAGACGGCCTCGTCACCCAGCCCCGGGAACCGCACCTCTTCCCAGCCCGCGCCGACCGGAAAACCACCATCATCGAAAAAGCCGTCCCGCCCCGCCTGCGCAAAGCCGATCAGCGGCGCGAGGCCCCCGCGTCGCCCTTCCACCATGGCGGCGAAATCATCAAACCCGCTTCCGACAGCGTCCAGCACGCGGGCCAGGCTCTCGGTCGAGGGCCAGCGCGGGCGGCCATCGGCACCCTCGCGCTTTGACGGGTTGAACGCTGTCGGGTCGAGCCCGGCGCGCTTTGCAAGGCCCGAGGCCGACAGGCCGTGATGCGCGGCCAGCTGGTCGATTCCCCGCCAGATATCCCGGTGCTGCATGGCAAATTGCCCTGTTCTGTCCTGCGTATCATATAATGGGTATATAATCCTATCGTCAAGCCCACCGCGCCTGCAATGAACCAAAGCCGTTCCGGCACGTTACGGAAAAATGAAATCCCCTTCCGGCCTCAGTTCGCTCGAGCGGACCGCGTTCTATGTCTGCGCCGCGCTCCTCGCGCTGGCCGTGCTCGTCCTCGCCTTCCTGCTGGCCATGACGCAGCCCCGCTTTGCCACGCCCATGGTCAACCGGGCCCTCAATGCCTGGGGGCCGGACGGCGCCAAGGTCGCCTCGGCGCACCTGCGCTTTCCCGCCCTCGGCACACTCGCCGTCTCAGGCGCCGACGTGCCAGACTTGGCCGAAGTCGGAAAAGGCGCCCTCACGGCCAACCTGCTCGGCTTCCTGCCGGGCGTCCCATGGCTCTCGGAAGTCTCCGCACGCGATGGCCGCATCAGCCTCGTCGGATCAGGCGGCGACGAGAATTCTGCCCGGTCCGACCTACGCAAATGGGTCGACCAGATCGACATCGCCAATATCGATCTCGCCTTCAATCCGGACAAGCCTGAGCGCACGCTGAAACTCGTTTCTGCCAAGGGCTCGGTCCAGAGTGGCAACGTAACTCTCCACGCCACCGGCGCGGAGTCCGAAGTCCGCTTCGAAGGCACCGCCAAGGCTTCAAAGAACGACACGCTCGGCGGCCGCGTCCGCATCAAGGGCGACAACATGGCAGACCTCGCCCGCCTTGTGGGCCTCGCTGCGCCTGATACGCCGCCCTACAATCTCACCGCCCAGCTTTCGATCGAGCCCGGCGCCTATGACCTCAACGATATTGCCGGCACCGTCGGCGACAGCGATCTCTCCGGTTCGATCCTTGTCGACCTTGATCAGGAGACACCCTACATCACCGCCGACATCCGCTCCAACCAACTCGACTTCGATGATCTTGGTGTCATCTTCGCCCTGCCCTTCGGCACCGGCAATGGCGAGACAGTCGGCAAGGCCCAGCGCCGTGCCAAACAGGCCTACCAGCGCGGCAACCGCCTCACCCCCAATATCGAGATCGACTTTGCCCGCCTCGATGCCGTTAATGGCAAGGTCCGTTATGTCGCCGACACAGTGATCAATTCCACGCTCGATCTCACCGGCGCTGAACTCGACTTCGACATCACAGGCCGCGTCGTGAAGGCCGAGCTCGCCCGCTTCGCCTTCGATGAGGGCACAATCACCGCCTATGCCACGATCGACGGCACGCAGCAGCCTGCCCAGACCAATGTCCTCGGCAACCTCGACAATGTCGCCCTCTCAAGCCTCTCGCTCGACAAAATCGCGCGCGGTAATGTCGACGGTCAGTTCAAGGCCGACATGTCCGGCAACCGGCTGCGTGACGCCGTCGGCAGGGCCAATGGCAGCCTCTCCTTCTGGTCGACGGATACGCAGGTGCTTGCCCTCGGCAGCGAGGCGCTCGGGCTGGACATCGGTGAAGCAATCGTTCTCCTCGCCGCAGAAGACAGGGCCGACCCGGTCTTCACGCCAGCCCGCTGCCTCGCCGTGGTGATGGACATCAACAAGGGCATGGGCACACTCAACCCGGCCGTGCTCGACACGGAAGACAGTCTCATTGTCATGAAAGGCAATATCGATCTCGGCACGGAAGAACTCGACATCAAGATCCGCTCTGACGCCAAGGACGCCTCATGGGGCACGCTGGTCGGCAATATCTCGCTCGGCGGCACGCTGCGCAATCCGAGCATAAATCCGCTGAATGGCAAAGCGGTCCTGCAGGTTGGCCTCGCCGTTGTCCTCGCTCAGGTCGCCGGACCGCTCGCTGCCCTCCCCTTCATGGAAACCGGCGGCGGCGAAGACGCCCCCTGCGGCGCCCTCCTCTCCCGTGCCCGGAATTCACAAAACGAAGGCTAAAGCCGCCAGCGGGCTGCGGCCACATCCGGCACGAGGCTTTTCGCTGACACCGCAAACACGCGCTCGCCGCCCAGTGCAAAGGCCATCAGGCCTTCCGGGAAGAGCGGCGCGAAGGCCGCATCGAGCACATTCAGTCCGCCGGTGAACGTGCCCATGGCCGGCATCACCAGACGCGCCCCGTCGCTGGCAAAACAGCGCCGCCGCACCATGCGCCCGCGCCCCTTCACCTTCGCTGCCGGGTGCAGGTGGCCGGCAATCTCGCCCGCCTCGCCCGTCGGTTCATGCCGGAACACAAGCGATCCGATCCGCAACACTTTCGCCGCGCGCCCGCCAAGATGCGCCGGCGGGTCGGGGTCATGGTTGCCCTCCACCCAGACCCAATCATGCGCCCCGGTCAGCGCCTGTATCCGCGCCGCATAGGGCGCTGGCAGGCGCAGCTCGGCTGCCCGGTCATGGAAACTGTCGCCCAGCGAAATCACGGTCCGCGGCTTCAACGCCGCACACAGCCGCTCCACCAGGTTCAGCGTCGCGCCCGTGTCATAAGGCGGCAACATCTGCCCGCGCGCCGCATAGGCACTGCCCTTTTCCAGGTGCAGGTCCGACACCACCAGCACGCGCTCGGCAGCCCACCACAGCGCGCCTTCCGGCAGCGGCAAAAGAAGCTCGCCGCACAAGTGCAGCATCGTATCCGAGGGTCGCGCAGCAACAGCAGTCATGGAGGTGAAAGTGGCCCGCATCGCGAGGCGGGTCAAACGCTTGTTCCACAAGGCGCGATGCCCGGAAAATCGCCTGTCTTTACACGGCTTTAAACATGTTTCCCTAGAACCGCATGAGGCAACAGACAAAAAATGATGTGCCGAGGTCGTTGGTGATGGTCGAATCTGCAGTCTCCCTGAGCGATGCCATGGGCATCGCGCCGCGCGTGGGGCACTGGCTGTTCGGCCTTCTTCCCTTCGGCACGAGCGACCGCACCCACTGGACCGGCCTCGCCGCCTTCCTGCTGATCGGCAGCGTGATCTGGGTGTTCAACCGCAAGACCATCCGCGAAGAAGGCTTCACCAGCCTCGTCAATTTCCTCGTCCCCTCGCACATCTATCTCTCGCGCTCATCCCTGCTTGACGCGAAAGTCTTTCTGGCCAATCGGGTCTTGTCACCTCTCATCGGTCTTTCCGGTCAGGCACTGGCCGTGGTGGTAACAGCCCTCGTCGCAACACTCTTCGGCGGCCTCATACAAGACACGCCTCATACAGCCACCTCCCCCGCCGCGATCATCTTAGCGACCATCTGCATGGCTATCGCAGGTGACTTCGGGGTTTACTGGACCCACCGCCTGCATCATGAACGTGACCTGCTCTGGCCCTTCCATAAAGTCCACCATAGCGCCGAACATCTCACCCCGCTCACGGTATACCGAAAGCATCCCGTTTATGACGTGACAAGCTCCCTGATCCGCGCTTTCTGCGTCGGGCCTGTCTTCGGAATCATCCTTGCCCTGTTCGGGGTCCTGAACCTGTCAACGATCCTTGGCGTCAGCCTTGTGCTGGCCGTGTTCAACTTGGCCGGCTCCAACCTGCGCCACTCGCATATCTGGCTCGATTTCGGCCCGGTGCTCGACCACATCTTCATCAGCCCGGCCCAGCACCAGATCCACCATTCGATCAACCCGAAACACCATGACCGGAATTATGGCGAGATGCTTGCCATCTGGGACTGGGCCTTCGGCACGCTCTACATCCCGCAGGGCCGCGAGGCGCTTCAGTTCGGTGTGGCCGATGCCAATGGCGTGCCGGAGCCGCAGGTTCACACGTCCCTCGTCACCGCCTATGCAGTACCCTTCACCGAAGCCGCCAGCGTGCTGCGCGAGCGGCGCGCGCCGCAGCAGATGGCTGCCGAATGACCCGCGGCTTCTCAATCTATCTCGATGCGCTTCGCTTCCTTGCCGCCCTGATCGTGTTTGCCTCGCATATGGGCTATGACCGCTTCACCAACGGCAACATGGCCTGGATCCGCGAGATGAACCTCGGCAGCGACGCTGTCGTCGTCTTCTTCGTTCTCTCCGGCTTCGTCATCGCCTTCACCACGTTCGCACGCGATCGCGGCCCGGCCGCCTATGCCGAGGCCCGTATCGCCCGGCTCTATTCCGTCATCATCCCGGCGCTGATCTTCACCTTCGCGCTCGACACGCTCGGTACGCTAGCTGTTCCGGGCGCTTATCAGGGCTGGTGGTACAATGGCGAAGACCGCATTGCCCAGCTCCTTCAGGGACTCACCTTCACCACGCAGATGTGGACCGACAACACACGCGTCGGCTCCAATGGCCCGTTCTGGTCGGTCGCCTATGAGGCCTGGTATTATGCCGGCTTCGGCGTTGCCATCTTCTGCAAAGGCCGCACGCGTATCCTGCTCCTCGCGCTGATGGCGCTGGTCGTCGGCCCACGCGTGCTGTTGCTTGGGCCCTGCTGGCTGCTGGGTGTCGGCCTGCAACAGCTGGTCGCGCGCGGCTACGGCGCTTCTCTGTCACGCACAAAGGGCTGGCTGCTCGCCATCGCGCCCTGGGCCATCTATGCCGTCGCCCTCGCCCTGCACATGCCCCAGCGCCTGACCTGGTATACCTACAAGCTGCTCGGCGAGCAGGTCACGCCCAACGCGCTCTTCGGCTTTTCGGACGAGTTCATCTGGAACTTCGGGATCGCCGCGCTGATGGCGCTGCACTTCCTCGGCGTCTACCGCCTAGCCCGCAATGCCGACTGGCTGGACGCCCGCGCAGAGGCCGCCATCCGCTGGTGCGCCGGGGCGACCTTCTCGCTCTACCTCTTCCACTATCCGATCCTGACCTTCCTCCACGGTCTGCCCGCCTATGACAGCGCCAACCCGCTGCACGCCGCGCTGATGGCCGCCGTCACGCTCATCGCCTGCTTCCTGCTGGCAGAAGTGTCGGAGCGCCGCCTCGGCTTCTGGAAACGTCTGGTGCATGGCGTGTTTGAACGGCTCGCGGCGCTGACACCGTCACCTGCCGTGCCCAAGCGCTCATCCTGAGACGGGCCCAGCCCTAATCCCGCATCGCATCGCGCACGAGGTCTGCCTCCGCCTCTCCCAGCACGGCGTCCTGAACAGAGGCACCGAACACAGGCTCTCGCCCCATTTCCAGCATCACCGGCACGGCAAACGGGCTGATATGGTCCAGCACGTTGTGGTCGATCTTGCCGCGTATCCGCACCAGCATTTCGGACAGGCGCCGCACATCGAGCAGGCCCGTCGCCGCGTCCTGCCGCGCTGCCTGCAGCAAGATATGGTCCGGCTCGTGGCTGCGCAGCACGTCATAGATCAGGTCACTGGAAAAGCTCACCTGCCGCGAGTTCTTCTCCTTGCCCGGAAGGTTGCGTGCAATCAGGCCGGAGATCTGTGCACAATGCGCGAACGTCCGCTTCATCAACGCGCTCTCGTCCAGCCATTCCTCAAGGTCGTCGCCCAGCATGTCCGGGTGGAACAGGTCGCCCATGTCGAGCCCTGACATGTCCTCCATCGCCCAGACCGACATGGCATATTCGCTCGCCACGAAGCCGAGCGGCTTAGCCCCCATCCGCTCCAGCCGCCGCGTCAGCAGCATGCCAAGCGTCTGGTGCGCGAGGCGCCCCTCGAACGGATAGCACACCATGTAATGCCGCTCGCCCCGCGGAAAGGTCTCCACCAGCAAATGGTCGGGCGGCGGAATGCTGGAGCGGCGCACCTGAACCTCGAACCATTCGCGCACCGGCGCCGGCAGCCCGTCCCACTGCGCCGGGTCATGGATCATCTGGCGCACACGCTCGGCAAGGAATGTGGTCAGCGGAAATTTCCCGCCATTGTAACTCGGTATGGCGGGCTTCTCGCCCACCGCCCGAACCACCAGCGCGTCGAGGCCCTCAACGCCAATCAGGCGTAGCACTTCGCCGCCAAACAGGAACGTGTCGCCCGGCACCAGCGTGGAGATGAAATATTCCTCCACCTCGCCCAGCTTGTGGCCGGCCCGCATCGTCCGCTTGGAATCGCCCGCCTGCCCCTTCCCTACAAAGCTTGCCAGCCGCACCGACAATTGCACCGCCTCGACAATCGCGCCGACATTCATCCGGTGCTGCTGTGCATCCTGCCGCGTGCGCGCCACCCAGCGCCCGTCCGGCCGCCGCACGATCCGGTGGAAACGGTCATACGTCTTCAGCGCATAGCCGCCACTGGCCACGAAATCGACAATCCGCTCGAACGTCTCCCAATCGAGCCACGCATAAGGTGCCGCGCGGATGATCTCATCGTAGAGTGGCGCGAGTTCAAACCCGTCGCCGCAGGCCCGCCCCATCACATGCTGCGCCAGCACGTCGAGCGATCCTTGGCGCAATCCTTCGCCATCAATCTCGCCCGCCTCGACTGCTGCCTCCGCCGCGCGGCATTCCAGCACCTCGAACCGGTTCGTGGGCACCAGCACAGCCCGGCTCGCCTCGTCCATCCGGTGGTTCGCCCGCCCGATCCGCTGGATCAATCGCGCCGCGCCCTTCGGCGCGCCCATCTGGATCACGAGGTCCACCTCGCCCCAGTCGATGCCAAGATCGAGCGTCGAGGTACACACTACCGCTTTGAGCTGTCCCGCCGCCATCGCCGCCTCGACACGCACGCGCTGTTCCTTGGCCAGCGAGCCATGATGCAACGCAATCGGCAGCCCGTCCTCATTCGCCCGCCACAGCTCCTGGAACATGAACTCGGCCTGGCTGCGCGTGTTCACAAACACCAGCGCCATCTTCGCGCTTTTGATCGCCTCATACACTTCCGGCACGGCAAATCGCCCCGAATGCCCCGACCATGGAATCCGCTCACGGGAGACAAGGATATCGACTTCGGCCGACACACCCCCCTGCGCCCTGATGATGCGCGCCTCCGGCGACAGCCAGCGCGCCAGCTCCTCCGGCTCCTTCACCGTGGCCGAAAGGCCGATGAACCGGCAGGCCGGGGCCCATTCCGCCAGCGTCGCCAAGCCAAGCGACAGCAAGTCCCCCCGCTTCGACGCGGCCATCGCGTGCACCTCGTCAATGATCACGCATTTCAGGTCAGCGAAGAAGTCCTTGGCGTGGTCCGAGGCAATGAACAGCGCGAGCTGTTCCGGCGTCGTCAGCAGGACGTCCGGCGGGTTGCGCCGCTGCCGCTGGCGCACATGCGCTGGCGTGTCGCCCGTGCGCGTCTCGATGCGGATCGGCAGGTCCATCTCCCCCACCGGCGCCATCAGGTTGCGCTGCACATCCACCGCCAGCGCCTTGAGTGGCGAGATATAAAGCGTGTGCAGCGCCGGGATGCCGCTGTTCGACTGCCGCCCCTTGTCCTTCAGCTCGATCAGGCTCGCGAGGAAACCCGCCAGCGTCTTGCCCCCGCCCGTCGGCGCAATCAGCAGAGCGCTCTCGCCCGCCAGCGCCGCTTCCGTCAGCGCCAGCTGGTGCGGCCGCGCCTGCCAGCCACGCGCAGCGAACCAGCCCGCAAAGGGCTCCGGCAGGGTGAATGTCAGGGCGGCGCTATCGGGCATGTCCGGATTAAACTAACGCAAGACGGAGACGTTGCCTCTTTATTTTCAGGCCCGGTTCAGGTGAAGGCTGCTCTCACACAACCTCACGCCGAATCGAAGGACAGATCATGCGCCACGCTTACCTCCCGCTCGCACTGCTCGCGCTGCTGCCCTTCCACGCCGCCGCGGGCACCCCGCTGCAAGACGCCCTCGCTGCCAGGGCGGACGGCCCGCTCTACATGTTCGACGTGATCATCCAGAACAGCGACACCGATGCCATGCTCCGCGTTGACCCGTCCCGGCCTGAAGGCGAGCGCCTCACCGTTATTTCACCACCTGAAAAGGACTGGACCGATGATTTCCGCAAGCTGGTCGACAAGATGGACGCTGACACGGATGGCGACATCTGGTGCCAGGGCTTCGGCGAAAACATTCCCGATGACGCGGCGCTCGTCTCCGAGACGCCCACGACCGCGACCTACACATTCAAGCCGCAAAAGGGCGCCAAGCCCGACGATCTCGACGATGTCTACAAATACCTGACCGGGAAGGTCGTCGTGGCAAAGGACGATCCCGCCATCCTGTCAGTCGAGATGGTGTCGGAAAAGCCGTTCCGCCCCCTACCCGTGGCAAAGATCAAGACGTTCAAACTGAATTTCGACTGCTCCCGCGCGCCCGACGGGCGCACACACATCGCCCGCATAAATGTCGACATCAACGGGTCGGCCATGATGAAGGATTTCAGCGAGTCCGAACGCCAGACGATCACCAATCTCAAGCCCCTGCCGGAATCCGGCATGGGCACGAAATAGGCTCCTTCGGGCCTAGTTCGGCTGGGCTTGCGTGGCCTGCTGGTCGGCGAGGAATTTCGCGCGTTCCTTCGGCGTCATGTTTTCCATCTGGGCATCAAGCTCGGCCTGCGACCGCTGTGCCGCGCGCTCATTGTCAGCCGCCTGCAGGGCCAGAAGCACGTCGCGCGTGAAATCATTGATCTGGAAACCCGCACCGCCATTGGCGTCATAGCCACGCCGCACGATCACGGCATTCATGCTCGGCGCGATGACGACATACTGTCCGCGATTGCCGGCCATGTAATACACGTCCGACGGCACACCCGGCGCATCGGTCATCAGCCAGAATTGCGCGCCATAGCCAGGGCCTGTCGCCGGTTGGGCTGGCGCCGGTGTGCGCACGAATTTCGCCCAGCCTTCCGGCAGCAGGCGCTCATTGCCCCACATGCCGTCCTGCAGGTAAAGCTGGCCCACGCGGGCAAGGTCGCGCGCCGTTGACCAGACCTGGCTCGACGCGATGAAATCACCGTTCCAGTCGATTTCCATCGTCGTATGGGCTGCGCCGATCTTGTTCAGCACTTTCTCATACGGGAATCGGTGGAAGGCATCATCATCCTTCATCGCCTCACGCAAGCTGCGCATCGCGATCAGCGTGTCATTGTTTGAATACTTGAAGCGCGTTCCCGGCGCCGCCTCCAGCACCTTGCTGGCTGACTGGTCAATCACGCGGCCACCGCCAAAATAGATGCGGTCGGTGCGCGAGCCGCTCTCGCCGCTGTCGAGGCCGCTCGCCATGTGCATCAGGTTGCGGATCGTGATGTTGCGGCGCGGATCGGCGCCATTGTTCCAGTCGTCGATCACGGCCGGATAATCGATATCGATCAGCCCGTTGCGGCGCGCGGCGCCCAGCACGGTGGCTGCGATGGACTTGCCGACAGACCATGTCCGCTGCGGCGTCTCATGGTCGACGCCAAGGGCATAGCGCTCGGCCACGACCTGACCGTCACGCACGACCAGCACGGCGCTTGTGCGCGTGCCATTGCCATAAGTGCGCTCATCAAAGGCCGACGAGACCGGCAATTCCAGCCGTTCGGCCTCTTCGGTGCGCAGCTGGATCTTCACGTTCGAGCCAATAGCACTGCCCCGGTCAGCGGCGGGCGCAGCGGGCCAGCTGGCGAAATGCGGCAGGAAAGCAATCTGGCTCGTATCAGCCCCGATCGGCAGCTGCGTACAGCCAAAGCCCGGGCGCCAGGCGGAAATACGCGGCGGCATCGTGGCTGAATAGGTCACCGACACGGTCTTCTGCATCGTGTTCACCTGCGCGCCGGGCAGCTTGTCATAGGCACGCTGGTAATCGGGATAGATGCCCGAGAGATCGTTCTGCGCGATCTCCGCCATGGACTGGCCGGCATTGAACAGGTCAGAGCAAGTGAAGCTGGCTTTCCAGCCTGCTGCCAGCGCGGCATCCATCTCGTCTGTATTGCCACCCTCCTGCGCGATCGCAGGCATGGCAGACACTGCAAGCGCAGCAAGGGACACGAACACGGCTCTGACGGGACGCATGGGCAAATCTCTCCTGTTGAGTGCGCAACTCTATGCACATCGCTTCATGTCGCAAGTATGGCGGGGCAGTTAAGATTTGCACAACCCCATGAGCGCCCTGACCCGTTTGCGCCCCTTGTGACGCCTCTAATCCTGAAGACAGAACGGGAAGGCCTTCCGCCAATGACGCACACTCGGAATTTCATGCATATCGTCCTGCTCAGTGCAGGCCTGCTGCTGGTCGCCTGCGGCAAGCAAGAGCCGCTACCGGCGCCGGACGGCGAAGCACAGCTGGACAGTGGCGACACCGGCGCATTCACCACTGACGAGGCCGAACTGCAGGCGATGATCATCCCGGAATTCGAGACCGCTGCGGCCAATGGCCAGATGGATGCAGCGCTGTTCCTCGCCCTTTTCCGCCTGCGTCCGGAAACGGAAACCGTGTTTCTTGAGACCGCGGCCCAGGCCCGCCGCGAGGGCGCCACCTATACAGAAGCTGGGCGCGCCGGCGGCGACGCCATCCGGCCAGTACTGATCGAAGAATCAAACAAGGCCATGCTGCGCGCCACCGACCAGCAGGCATCAGATTTTGCCGAAGTGACGCTCAAGGAGTTCCGCGAATTCGAGACAACCGCCGTGCAGGATTGCGCCCGCACTGCCATCGGCCTCTCGCCCCTGCTCACCTCCGACCGGCTGGCTGAACTGCGAAATGCCGAAAGCGCCATCACCGTCGACATCCTGAATGCGCCTGACCAGGGCGGTTTCCGCGTGACGCCAATAGAGGATGTCCAGACATGGATGGGCGACGTCTTCAGGGACAAGCCGGCAGCGGGCACCGGCGCCACCTATATCGGCACGCCCGATCCGACCGATGAACAGGCCATGGCCATATGCAACACAATGATCACGATCTACGAGGAGCTTGGCAAACTGCCGCTGGCCCGCCGCGCCGCCTATATGCGCGGCATGTCGGCAGGCTGAAGCTCGCGTTGACCCCGTTGCCCCTCTTTCGACGCCTGTAGTGCCGGAGACCAAATATGGAGAGGCATTCAGTCAATGACGCAGACTCAAGTATTGCTCCTGGCGGCCCTGATCAGCGCAGGCCTGCTTCTGGCAGCCTGTGTCTCAAAAGCGCTGATGCCGGCCGCGCCGCGGGACGGTCAGGCGGAACTGGACCTCACCGACGCGGACACGTTCGCCCTTCGCCGTGCCGAATTCAGGGCGCAGGTCTTGCCCGAGTTCCACAAGGCCGCTGCCCTGGGACGAATGGAGGTGGCCCTGATACTTGCGCTCTTCCGCCTGCGTACGGACACTGAGCCCCTCTTCCTTGACGCAGGTACGAAGGCCCGCGGCGCAGGCGCAACCTATCTTGAGGCAACAGAGGCCGGAGCCGAGGCTATCAGGTCAATACTGCTTGAAGAATCCAGCAAGGCCATGCTCCGCGCCACGGATCAGCAGGCATCAGATGCTGCCGAAGTGACACTCCAGTCATACTACGAATATGAGCAGACAGACGCGCAGGCTTGCGCGCGCGTGCTGATGGGACTAGCGCCCCGGATCGATTCCGACCGTTGGTCTCAATTGCGCAATACCGAAAGCGCCATCACGCTCGACATCATGAATATGCCTGCCCCAGGTGCCGTCACCATCACGCCGCCTGATGAGGTTCAGCAATGGATGGTCGAGGTTTTGCAGGATACGCCAGAGGCCGCCAGCGGCGCGACTTATATCGGCACGCCGGACCCGACGGATGAACAGGCCATGGCCGCTTGCAAGGCCATGATCACGATCTACGAGGCGCTTGTGAAACTCCCGCTGCCCATCCGCGCTGCGCATGTGCGCGGCATGTCGGCTGGCTAAGGTAATGGCACCACCACGCACCACCCGGATCGACCATGACATTCCCACCACGCTTGTGGTCCGTCTCATGCTGGTGCTGGCAGGGTTGGCCACACTGCTGATCCCGGCCTGGCTCCTGCGGCACGGCCTGTGGCCGCCCGGTTCTGTCTCGCCCGTGATTGTCCTCATCGTGCTCGCCACTTGGCTCATCGGGACATTCTTTCTCGGCGCGGCCATGATCGTCGCCTCATCCCGGTGGATGATATCGCCAGGCCATCTCAGCATCACGGTCCACCGCCCGTTCCGCCCGGCTGAGATGCATGCCTTCACACCGCGCGATCAGGTGCGGTTCGCGCTGAAACAGCTCGACTGGGTGGAAACGCAGGACATGTGGAGAGTCATGCTCACCGCGCCGGACGGCAGGACGTTCGCCTCCAGCCCCTTCCACAGCGCCGAAGACGCCAATGCCTTTCGGGCATCCGCCGAAGCCCTGTTCCGCAAGAAAGCCTGACTAGGCCTTCGCCATCGCCGCCCCATGCACAGCGAGGCCCTTGGCCACCGCGCCGAAGCGATCGTTCGCTGACAGGGTCGCATTGCCGAACCGGGCTGCCAGCCTGTCCTGCACCAGCGGAATGAAGGTCGAGCCGCCCACCATGACGATATCGGTGATCTGCTCCGGCCTCGCCCCTGCCCGCGCAAGGCACTCGACCGCCACCGCGTCCATCTTGGAAATCGCCTCGTCGATCAGCCCCTCGAATGCGGCCCGCGCGACGATTTTTTCGAGGTGCGCATCCGGCGTATCATAGGCGAATACCTGCTGGTCGGCGCCGCTGAGGCCGATCTTGATCTGCTCGGTGCGCTTGGCATAGCCGTGGGCCTCGTGGTGGCGCACCAGATAGTCGAAGGCGAGGATCCCTTCGCTCTGCGGACTGTTCATCTTCATCCAGGTGATCTGCTTCTGCACATCGCGCGTGTAGAGCTTGTTCAAGCTCTTCCAGTCCGACAGGATCGAATAGGGCGCTGACGGCACCGGCAATCCGTTCAGCGACAGCGTCTCCATATGCCCGAACAGTTTCGACAGTTCGTGAAAGCTGAGCATGTGGTCGAAATCATTACCCCCGACATAGAGCCCGGCGCTGCCCAGCACATCGAAGCCTGTATTGTCGGCTGAAATACGCACGACCGAAAAGTCCGATGTACCGCCGCCGATATCGACCACGAAGACCAGCTTTTCACGGCCCGCCTCGAAGCTGACAGAGCGCGCCGCCGCCACCGGTTCGTCAAGGAACTCGACCTCATTCACGCCCGCCACATTGAGACAGGCCTCAAGGATGGTCTGCGCCCGTGCATCAAGTTCCGGATGGCGGTCATTGAACGAGACCGGCCGTCCCTGGATCACCGAGTCGACCCGCTCGCCCGTCTCCGCCTCGGCGCGGGCAATCACCCGCGTCAGGAAATGCGCGATCACATCGCGAAACGGCAGGCGCCGCCGGCCCACTTCCGTCGTCTCGTCAATCAAAGACGAACCAAGCACAGACTTGATCGACCGCATCAAACGGCCTTCCTCGCCGGACTCGTAGGCACTCACCGCCTCCGCGCCGATGGCATATTCGCCCGACGTCGAGCCATAAAAGACCGCCGTCGGGATCGACGTTGCGTCCGGCTCCAGCGCGATCAGCTGTGTGCCCTTGGCGCTGCGAAACGCGATGGACGTGTTGGACGTGCCGAAATCGATGCCGACTTGCATGGGAGGTGCCCTCGGTGCGGGGGATGCGGCTAAGTCGCCTAGCCCACTTGAACCAAAAGCGAAAGGCGCCGCAGCCAGCCCCTTCCCCGCTTTGTGCAATCGCCTACATTCTGAACATGCTTCGCCCTGATCTCCTGCTGCAGCCGACACCCAAGGGCCTCTATTGCCTGCCAGGGGATTTCTATCTCGATCCGGTGCGCGGCGCGGTCGAACGGGCCGTCATCAGCCACGGCCATTCAGATCATGCGCGCGGCGGTCATGGCAAAGTGCTCGCCCACCCCGACACGCTCGCCATCATGGCCTGCCGCTATGGCACCAATTTCGCCAAGTCCACGCAGGCCCTCGAATATGGCGAAACCATCGAGATCAACGGCGTCACCGTCTGGCTCGCGCCCGCCGGACACATCCTCGGCTCGGCCCAGGTCGTGGTCGAGCACAAGGGCCTGCGCATGACCTTTACCGGCGACTACAAACGCCGTTTCGACCCGACCTGCGCTAGTTTCGAGCCGGTCGAGAACACACATGTGTTCATCTCCGAGGCGACCTTCGCCCTGCCTGTCTTCCGCCATCCAGATACGGGCCACGAGATCAATCGCCTGCTGCAAAGCGTGACCGACTTTCACGAACGCGCCCATTGCATCGGCGCCTATTCGCTCGGCAAGGCCCAGCGCGTGATCCGCCACCTGCGGCTCGCGGGCTATGACGAGCCCATCTTCATCCATGGCAGTCTCGAAAAGCTCTGCGCGCACTACCAGTCAGTTGGCATCGATCTCGGCACTCTGGTTCTCGCCACAAGTGACGACACATCCAGGGCCGCCCGCGAGGCGTTTCGCGGCAAGATCATCGTCGCCCCACCCGGCGCCTTCGAAGGCAAATGGGCCCAGCGCTTCCCCGACCCGATCCTCGGCTTCGCCTCCGGCTGGATGAGCATAAAACAGCGGGCAAAACAGCGCGGCGTCGAACTGCCACTGGTGATCTCCGACCATGCCGACTGGGACGAACTGACCGAGACCGTACGCGAAGTGAACCCCGAAGAACTCTGGGTCACCTATGGCCGCGAAGACGCCCTCGTGCGCTGGGCAGAGCTGGAAGGCCGCCGTGCCCGCCCCCTGCGCATGGTCGCCTATGACGACGAGGCAGGTTGACCCCGCCGCGCCTTGGCCCCTTTAGTAAGGGCCATCGGTGCTTTCAAAGGGGACGATATGAAACACCCAGCCCTCATCGCGGCCACGGCCGCCCTGTTCGCGCTCGCCGCCTGCGACGCCATCCGCCTGCCGGGTGACCCGCCAGAGACCGCCGCCGAGAAATCGGACGACACGTCCGGCACGCTGGACCAGCTGCCTGGCAACCTCTTCGACGACACGGTGACGAGTTCCGTCGAAGTGGTGCCCGAAACACCTGCGAGCACCCCCACAACGGACACGGAAGTCGCACCGAACGGACCCGGAACGGACACAGAAGTCCTCGAAATCACCCCGGAAACAACTGAAGAAACCGCCCTGCAGCCGGAATCCGTCGGCGGCATGGCGCTCGCCGTGCAGATGCCAGAGCTCTCGCTCGCCTCGCTCAATGCCGCCAGCTGTGGCCGCCCAGCTGGCAGCCCGCCAACACCAACAGTTGCTACAGTTTCCGGCGCCAAGGTCCAGGACGAGAGCCTCGCCGGGACCGAAGCCGTCAACGGCCTCGCCGCCACGCTGGCCAGCTTCCCCGGCATCGTGAAGCTCGAACCCCGCGCGCCCCAGCCCGACGGCACAATCACCAGTGGCCATTGCAGCGCCACGCGCATCGCCCAGAACTGGTTCGTCACGGCAGCCCATTGCGTGGACGATGATTACCAGGAACTGCGCCTGATCGGTGACGCGGCCAATCTGCGCAGCCCGCTTGCCAAGGTCACCAGCGCGACGGTCGCCGTCTGCCATGCGGGCTATCTCGGCACGGCCAACGGCTACGCCAATGACCTCGCCCTGATCCGTCTTAACGACGCGCAGATCGCGCCCATCGCCGATGTGCCCGTTGCCCGCTATGGTGACACACAGAAGCCGCTGGCCCCTGCCAATTATCCGATGGCCGACATGGCCGGCTGGGGCCTCACTCATTATGGCGGCAACCTGTCGAACGACCTGATGTCGACCCAGCTCAAGATCACCGCTGACGGACCGTCACTGATCAATGTCGCCACAGCAGGTGGCGCAGGCCCATGTGTCGGGGACAGCGGCGGCCCGCTTTACATCACGGAAGCAGACGGCACCAAGACGGTTGTCGGCGTGCTGTCCGTCGTCGAGCAGAACCGCACCACCGGTGAGTTCTGCGCAGGCGACTATAATGGCCGCTACACCAACCTGCAGGGCTATACGCGCTGGATCAGCTCGGTGATGGCACTCTGCGATGCAAACCCGGACGTGTGCAAATAGGCCGAGCCTAGATGCCCACTTCCAGCATCTTCTGATAGGCAGGGCGTGCTTTCATCTTCTCGAACCAAGCCTTCGTTGCGGGCCGGTTTTCGAGGCCGCCTTGCGCATCGGACATCAGGATCTGGAAGCCCATCAGGCAGTCAGCGGCCGTGAAGCGCTCACCTGCGAAGTATGAATGCTTGGCCAAGTGTGCCTCGATCGTGCTGGCCGCCTTCTCGCGCTCTGCCGCCATCATCTCCTTGGCGGGATTGCCCGTCATGTCGACGCGGGCAAAATAGACCTGCAGCAGGCCCGGCAGGAAGATGGCGCCCTCGGCCGCGTGTAGCCATTCCAGATAGCGCGGGAATTCCGGCGAGCTTGGGCGCGGGTGAAGGTGGAAGTCGGTGTCATACTTGCCCATCAGGTATTCTGCGATGGCGCCCGTCTCGGCGATCACGACATCGCCGTCTTCCAGCAGCGGCGACTTGCCCATCGGGTGGATCTTGAGCAGCTCCGGCGGTGCCAGGTTTGTCACGGCATTGCGCTTGTAGTGGACAATCTCGTGCGGCACGCCGAGTTCGGCCAGCAGCCAGACAATGCGCTGCGAGCGGGAGGCGTTGAGATGGTGGAGCGTGAGCGTCATGAACGAAATTCCCTTTGAGACGTATGGGCCATTATCGGCTGCGCGCCTGTTTCCGACGCTGTCATCAACCCTGTTTGGCCTTATGTAAGTCTGCATGCAAGCCTTTGCCTATCTCCTAGACCGACTGGTCCTGACGCCTTCCCGCAACGGCAAGCTGCGCCTGATGGCCGCCTATTTCGGCGCCGCGCCGGACCCTGACCGCGGCTATGCCCTCGGCGCCATCACCGGCGATCTCGACATTCCGAACGCCAAGCCCGCCATGATCCGCTCGCTCATGGACGGGCGCATGGATGCCGAACTCTTCGCGCTCTCCTATGACTATGTCGGCGACCTGGCAGAAACTGTCAGCCTCGTCTGGCCGGATACGCGCGGGGCCAACCGCACACCGCCGCTATCGGATATTGTCGAAACACTCAGCGAGGCAACGCGCGCCGAGACACCGCGCCTTGTGGCCGGATGGCTCGACGGCCTCGACGCGACGGGCCGCTGGGCCTTCCTCAAGCTGCTGACGGGCGGCCTGCGCATCGGCGTCTCCGCGCGGCTCGCGAAACTGGCGCTGGCGGAGTTCGGCAACAAGGACGTGACCGAGATCGAGGAAATCTGGCACGGCCTCGCACCGCCCTACGAATCGCTCTTCGCATGGCTCGAAGACCGCGCAGAGAAACCAACGCCAGATATTGCCGCACCCTTCCGGCCGGTCATGCTCGCCCACCCGCTGGTGCCCAAGGCCGACCGCGACAATCCGGATGCAATCGACCCGTCCCTCATCACCGCCGAGGCCTTCGCCGCCGAATGGAAATATGACGGTATCCGCGTGCAGGCCTCAGCTGAGCGTGACGCGCGACGCATCTACACACGTACCGGCGATGACATTTCGCACGCCTTCCCCGATGTGGTTGCCGCGATGGACTATGAAGGCACGCTCGACGGCGAACTGCTGGTGCGCAATCCCGATGGCACGGTCGCGCCCTTTAACGCGCTGCAGCAGCGCCTCAACCGCAAGACCGTGTCAAAGAAACAAATGGAGACGCATCCTGCGTTCATCCGCGCCTATGATCTTCTTGTCGACGGATCGCGCGACGTACGCGGACTGACATTCCGCGAACGCCGCGCGCGACTTGAGGATTTCATCCTGACAATCGAGAGCGACCGGTTCGACCTGTCGCCGCTCGTGCCGATCACGACGCTGGCAAAGCTGGACGATGCGCGACTTGATCCCCCTGCCCCGGAAATCGAAGGCGTGATGCTGAAACGCTGGGACAGTGCCTATCTCGCGGGGCGCCCCAAGGGCCTCTGGTACAAGTGGAAACGTGATCCGTATCTCGTAGACGCCGTGCTGATGTACGCCCAGCGCGGCCATGGCAAGCGGTCCAGCTTCTATTCTGATTTCACCTTCGGCGTCTGGCGCGAGAATGACGGCGCAGACGAATTGACCCCGGTGGGCAAGGCCTATTTCGGCTTTACCGATGAGGAACTGAAACAGCTTGATGCCTTCGTGCGCGCCAACACGATCGACCGGTTCGGGCCGGTGCGCTCTGTCACGGCAAACAAGGAGACAGGCGTGGTTCTGGAAGTAGCGTTCGAGGGCCTGCAGCGCTCGCCGCGACACAAGTCAGGCCTGGCCATGCGCTTCCCGCGCATCAACCGTATCCGGTGGGACAAGCCGACAGCCGAAGCCGACCGGATCGAAACGCTTGAGGCGCTGCTGGCCGAACAGGGTCAATAAAAAAGGGCCAGCCCCTACGGGCCGGCCCTCTCGAATCAGTTCAAAAAGAAATCCGCCTTCAGACGGTCTCTTTCAGTTCCTTCGCAACGCGGAAGGCGACCTTTTTCGAGGCCTTGATCTTGATGGCTTCGCCCGTTGCCGGGTTGCGGCCCATGCGTGCCGGGCGCTTGCGCACTTCCAGCGTGCCGAGACCGTTGATACGGATACGTTCGCCTTTTTTCAGGCGTTTCGTGATCTGTGTCGCCATGTCGTCAAAGATTTCCTGCGACTGCTTCTTGGTGAGACCGTGGGTCTCAGCCATGTCGACAGACATCTGACGCAGTGTGACGGTTGTTGCTGTTTTCGTTGCAGCCTTGGCCGGCGCAGCAGCTGGTTTAGCGGCTGCTTTTGCAGCCGGTTTTGCGGCGGCAGCAGGCTTGGCTTTCGCAGCAGGCTTTGCAGCCGCTTTCGTCGCCGCAGGTTTTTTCGCGGCAGCCGTCTTGGTGGCTGCAGGTTTCGCAGCGGCCTTCTTGGCCGCAGGTTTGATTGCCATGAGCAAATTCCTTTGTTGAATCTCCGCAGAGGCGTCGGCGTATAACGCCAATTTGCATCCCTGCATCAAACTTTTTTCAGTTGGGCCGCGTTGCCACACGCGTTTTGAGGTACATATCTGCCTTCATGCAGAAACAACGGCCCTTCATCCTGATTCTCCTTGCACTGCTGCAGCCGCTTTCGGGCGCACTCGCGCCGCTTGCGGGAATTGGCACGCCAATCGGAAATGCAACGCGCGATCTTGGCGCGCCAGAACAGCCGCTGCCGGTCTTCTTTTCAATCTGGAGCGTTATCTTCGCAGCCTATCTGGGCTTCGCGCTGTTCATGCTGCTGCGCCGTGAGCCTTGGATGGATCGCATTGCCATGCCGCTCACCCTTGCCGGGCTGATGAACGTTGTCTGGATGCTGAGCGCGCAACTGATCGCGTCCCAGCCGCTCGATTTCGCGCTACTGTTTCCAATCGGCGCCGCGGCATGGGCCTCGGCCTGGCAGTTCGACCGTTTGCGCGGCATGGGTGGCAGTCTTGCCAAGCTGACAGCGGATGCCGCCACCGGCCTTCTCTCCGGGTGGATCACGGTTGCAATTGCCATCTCCATTCCGCTCACGATCCGTCATTTCTCGAGCCTTGGCCCGACCGACCTGCCCTGGCTCATGCTCTGGGCCACGCTCGTGACCGCCTCGCTGGCGACATGGGCATTCACCCGTTTCATCAGTCGCAGCCCCTGGTTCTTCGTGTCCCTCGGTTGGGGCCTGCTTGGCGTCATTCTCAACAACTGGACGATCACGGACATGCACTGGCTCGCCATCATGACCGGCGTGGTCGCTGTCATCGTCCTTTCCCTGCGGCTGACGCGCGGCGCCCATGGCGCTGTGCAGGCCGCCTGACACTGGAGTAATTCATGGACTTTCTGAACAATATCGACTGGCAGGCCCAGCTCGAAGACCATTGGCCGACCCTTGCCAGTTATGGCCTGAAAGCGCTCGGCGCCTTCCTCGTCCTGATCATCGGCCTGCGCATTTCCGGCGCCATGGCGAGCTTCGTGCGCAAGCAGGCCATCAAGCGCCCGAATATAGACGAGACGCTGGGAAGCTTCTTCGCCTCGCTCGTGCGCTGGTTCATGACGGCCGCCACGCTGATCGCCGCGCTGCAACTCTTCGGTGTGCAGGCGACCAGCTTCGTCGCCATCCTCGGTGCAATGACCCTGGCCATCGGCCTGTCATTGCAGGGCGCGCTTGGCAATATCGCTTCCGGCATTATGATCATGCTGTTTCGGCCCTATGGCGTCGGCCAATATATCGAGGTCGCCGGCGAAGGCGGCACGGTGAAGGAGATCAATCTCTTCCAGACCATCCTCGCAACGCCCGACAATGTGCAGGTCATCGTGCCCAACAGCCAGGCCATAGATGGCATCATCAAGAACTATGCCGGCTATCCGACGCGCCGCATCGATCTCGTCTTCGGCATCGACTATGGCGACGGCATGGAGAACGCGATGAACGTGATCGAAAGCGTCATCAAGGCCGACAAGCGCGTGCTGGCAGACCCTGCCCCCGTCGTGCGCGTCAGCGAGCTGAACTCAAGCTCGGTCGACATTATCGCACGCCCCTGGGTGAAGACGCCCGACTACTGGGAGACACGCTGGGCGCTGACCCAAGCCGTGAAGAATGCCCTGGACGAAGCCGGCATTTCGATCCCGTATCCGCACCAGGTCAACGTCAACAAGGAATAGCGCTCAGCAGCACCCGCCGACGGGCGCGGCAGCGGGCGTTTCGCCTGCCGCAAACACGTCGGGTGCCGCGCATCCGGGGAACAGGCCAAAGTGCCTGTCGCCGGCGCCAATCACGTCGAAGTAGTTCGCAAAGCGCGTATCCATCAGCATGGCCAGTGTGTTGCCGCAAACCGGGAACACACGGCCCTGCTCGATATGGTGTTCGGCATCGAGGATGAAGACCTCCTCCATGCCTTCCACGCCGCCACGATAGACGACGGCCTGTCCGTAATCTTCGCAGGCAGGCTCAAGCCCCTCCAGCTTGAACAGGCGCGCGGTAACAGAGGCAAAGCGGATCTGCCCGACCTTGGCCTTGAGCGAAGGGTCGATGATCGCCAGCGGACGATGCTCCACCACGCGCGGGTCGCCAAAGCCGGCGGCTTTGGCCACAGCCTGGTAGTCGCCCCAGTAGAGCGCGCCGGAAAGGCACTCGCCGTACAGGACAGGGTCTTTTACCAGGACTGCAGGAATGCGCCGATCTGCATAGACGTCCGAGAAATAAAGCTCGCCGCCCGGTTTCAGCAGGCGTTGGGCGGCGCGGAACACGGCCGGCTTGTCGGAGCAGAGGTTGATCACGCAATTGGAGATGATGAGGTCGAAGCTGCCCGGCGCGAGATCGAGGTCATCAAGACGCTCAAGCTCGCCCTCGATGAAGGTCGTGTTCGGCTGCGCATAGCCGAATGCTTCCGCATGCCAGGCTTCGTGTTCGCGCGCGACGGCAAGCTGCTCGAGCGTCATGTCGACACCCGTGACATGGCCGTTCGGGCCGACAAGGCTGGCCAGCGCATAGACATCACGCCCTGCCCCGCAGCCAAGGTCGAGCACACGCAGGCCTTCCAGCTGCGCCGGAATGGCAAGTCCGCAGCCATAATAGCGCGCGGAGACAGCATCGTGAACGCGGCCGAGCGCCTTGCGCACATGCGCAGGTGGCGCGGCGACTGTTGTGCAGGCGTCCGTACGCAGGTCCGAAGAGGATTTGAGAATGTCTCCGTAATATTCCTGGACGACCTGTTTGTTCATGCGATGTCTCCTGCGCGCTGTTGCCCCCACCTGCCGCAAGCCCGTCTGTTTCACCAGTCACCAATGCGTGAAAGTTCAGTTGAAGGAGACCACGGCGCGTGACATGACTGCGCCATGATGCCCGAGATCGACATGACCGGCTGGCCCGCCTGGGCGCAGGCCGCTGAACCACAGGTCCTGAAATGGGCGCTTGTGCTGGCCGCCGTAGTGGCAATCTGGATTGTTGCGATTGGCGTGAAGTGGCTGGTCTCGCTGATCGGCAAGATCGTGACGCCGAAGGATCATGATTTCGAAGGGTCCAGTTGGGACCTTGGCGCTTCTGTCGCCCGCATGTTCGCCCTGATCCTGATGTCGCCGCTGCCGCTTGGGCTCGCCGGATATGACTGGCGCAGCATGATCGAAGATCGTGGTGCCGGCGCCATTGCGGCCGTCGCCATCCTTGTGATCGCCATCCTCTTTGCCAACTGGATCGCGCGTTCGCTGCGCAATTTCGGCGGCAAGGCCCACCGGCGCACGGGCGCAGACGACACACTGTTCGCCTTTGCTGGCTCGATGGTGAAATACCTGATTTTCGCCATCGCCATCGTCACGGCACTGACGCAGCTTGGCTTCCCGACCACGTCCCTCGCTGCCGTGCTCGGCGCCATGGGTCTCGCCATCGGACTCGGCCTGCAGGACACGATGAAGTCCGTTGCAGCGGGCGTGATGCTGGCCATCCTGCGCCCGTTCCGGATCGGCGACTATGTCAGCCTTGCCAATCTGGAAGGCGAAGTGACCGATATTTCGCCCTTCACCACGTCGCTGAAACAGGTCGACAACAAGGTCGTCATCGTGACCAACAACATGATCTGGGCAGATCCCCTGATCAACCACACGCGCCAGACGCGGCGCCGGTTCGATCTTTATTTCGACATTTCCTATGACGACAACATGGACCATGCACTCAAGATCCTGCTCGACACGGCGAATGAGCATCCGCGCGTGCTTTCCAAGCCGGACACATGGGTCGGGGTACATGCGCTGGCCGATTGGAGCGTGAAGTTGCGCCTGCGCGCCTGGGTGGCGACGCCCGAATTCGTCGAAGTGCGCGCAGACCTCACCAAGGCCGTCAAGGAGGCCTTCGACCGCGAAGGAATCACCATCCCGTACCCGCACCAGGTCAATGTCGCCTACAGGGGCAATCCTGTGCTAGACAATGCGGAAGATGAATGAGAGCGAACCGCCCGTCGTAGAGCCGCTACCACCGCCACCCGGACCGGCGGTGCCTCCCAAGCCTGCCAAGGAACCGCCCCGCCCCGTCCTGACGCGCCTGTTCGGCATTGGCGTCTGGGGCTGGATCAAGCTGATCGCGCTCTGCATCCTTGTCGGCTTTATCGTACTCGCCTCGAATTTCGACCCATCCTCGCCGGATGTGGATATTCCGGCCGCCATTGGCGCCATCGTACGCCAGACGCTCGCCGCCGCCGGCTGGGCCTTGCAGAATTTCTGGAAGCCCGCCCTTGCCGGCGCAGGCATCGTGTTGCCTGTCTGGATCCTCTGGCGCCTGGTCAGCCTGCCCTTCCGGAAATAGCGCGCCTCAGCCCACTGGCTTCCAGTTCTGAGTCTTGCAGAGAAAGCCGACACAACCCTTCACTTCCAGTATGCCGTCATCCAGCAGCTTCATCTTGGAGCTGTAGGTCTTGCCTTCCTTCGGGTTGTAAATGGTGCCGTCGCTCCAGCCCTTGGCTGTCTTCTTGAAGCCTTCCAGCATGGTCAGGCCGAGTATCTTCTTGCCATCGGCATCTGTCGCCGTTTCAGGCGTCTTGCCGTCCGACACGCTGGCCGGGTCGATCCATATAATCGTGCCGCACGGCGTGCCGTCGCCGCAGTCAGCGATCTGGATATGTGAGTTCTCTTCCTCGGTGGCGAAGGTGCCGTACACATCGAGAGGGTCGGCAGCGGCATATCCTGCCGCGAGGGCAAGGGAGACAAATGCAAAAATGACGGGTTTCATGGGCTAACTCCAGCTCCGGACGAACTGGAACAATAACAGAATTCAACCAGGGAGAACACTGATGGATACGTCACAATTGATGTTCCGTGATGGCCTGATGAAGGGTGAACGCATCCTCGTCACGGGCGGCGGCACGGGCCTCGGCAAGGAAATGGCGGAAGGCTTCCTCAAGCTCGGTGCGGAAGTACATATTTGCGGCCGTCGCGGCGGCGTTTGCGAAGAGACCGCCAAGGAACTGATGGAGAAGCATGGCGGCAAGGTCGTGCCGCATGCGTGCGATATTCGCGTCGCCGAAGCCATCACCGACATGAATGATGCCATCTGGTCCCAGCACGGGCCGCTCACCGGCCTCGTGAACAATGCCGCCGGCAACTTCATCAGCCGTACCGAAGATCTCTCTGTGCGCGGCTTCGATGCCATTTCGAACATCGTGTTCCGCGGCACGTTCTACATGACGCAGGATATCGGCAAGCGCTGGATCAAGGGCGGCAATCGCGGCAACGTCATCTCCATCCTGACGACCTGGGTGTGGAATGGCGGTCCGTTCGTTGTGCCTTCCGCAATGTCCAAGGCCGCCGTTAACACGATGACGCAAAGCCTTGCAGTCGAGTGGGGCCGCTACGGCCTGCGCTTCAACGCCATTGCCCCCGGCCCCTTCCCGACTGAAGGCATGTCGAAACGCCTCTCGCCCGATGCCGAAGGCGCCAAGCGCATGGACTCAGGTGCGGCCAATCCGATGGGCCGCGTTGGCGAGATGCACGAACTGGTCAACCTCGCCGTGCTGCTGATGGGCCCCGGCGCCGAATACATCAACGGCCAGACCATCGCCATTGACGGCGCGATGTACAATGCGTCCGGCGGCAACTTCTCGCAGCTCACAGCCTGGGGCGACACCGAATGGCAGGCCGCCAAGGATGCCATCACCGCCACGAACGACGCCGACAAGGCCAAGCGTACGGTCTAGGCATGCGGAACCTTCCGTTCGCAGGGCCGTTGGCACCTGCGAACGGGAATCGCGCGCTGGCATAGCAAGAACGCGGCATCCCGCAAGTCCATCAAAGGGAAATGCCGCCATGAAACTCTCGACCCTCCTCGCCTCAGTCGCCCTCGGCACTATGGCCGTCGCCTGCGCCGCCACGCCGACCCAATACCCGGCCCAAAACCAGATTACCGAACACGTCGTTACCGGCCAGCTGACCTATCGCGAGCGCATTGCCCTGCCCGCCGGCAGCACGGCTACCGTCACGATCAGCGACACGTCCCGTATGGATGTGCCCGCCACGATCGTCGCGGAAGCCATGATGAACCTCGGCACGTCTCAAGTGCCGGTTGCGTTCAACATCACCGTTGATGACCGCGATCTTGACCCGAACGGCATCTACACGCTGCGCGCAACGATCCGCAGCCCTGCTGGAGAGCTGTTTTGGACAACCGACACAGTCTACCCAGTCGATCTTTATGGCCCCTACACAGACATGGGCACGCTCTACCTCGTCAGCGGCACGCCCGGCACGGCCTACCCTGCGCCTTATCCTGACGCGAGCCCCTACCCTTCGACGCCTGGCTATGGCGCGATGCTGAGCGGTCCTGAATGGGTTGTGGAAGACATTTCCCGCCAGGGCGTGATCGACTTCTCACGCGCCTCGATCAATTTTGACACCAATGGCCGCGTTACCGGTAATGCGTCGTGCAACACGTTCAGCGCTGGCTATAACGCCACCCAACAGGACCTGCGCCTGACGGAAATGGTGATGACACGAAAGGCCTGCCCACCGGCCCTGATGAATCAGGAACGCGCCTTTACCGACATCTTGGGAAGCGCGCGGCAGTACACGATCACGCAGGATGGCGCGCTGGTCATCTACGCTCCCAACGGCGACACGATCACAGCCCGCCGCTAGGCAGGGCTGCGCGGGCGGCGGAACCAATCCGCCGCCCGTTCGCTCATACCCGGAAGAACAAAAGAACCGGAGATACGCCATGAACCGCGCCAGCACGCTCGCCGCTCTCATGCTTGCCGCCACTGCGGCCGCCTGCGCGGTGACACCCCCGTCCGCCTCCCAGCAAGGCGACATGCGGATGCAGAATGACCCGGCCTATGCAACACCGTATGGCTCGGACGTTATCTCCCCATATTACGAATGTGGCGCACTTCAGCTTGAGGCGAGCGTCGTGGGTACGACAGCGACAGTCATGTTCAATGGCGAAGTGCACCAGCTGCAACAGGTCGAAGCTGAAAAGGGTATGCGCTACCAGTCCGGCATCGGCCCGTCGCGCGTCGTCTTCTGGGACCAAGGCCGTTATGCCGTCCTGCAACAGGGCACGACCACATTCCCGCAATGCACGCGCATCCGCTAGGCACGGCCTAACCCTGCTTTGACAAATCCATCCGGCTGCTGTCCAAGCGCCGGATGGAAATCTGGATCCCCATAACCATTGCAGCGGCGTTCCTGCAGAACCTGCGCTCAGCGCTGCAGAAGAAGTTACGCGCGACGCTCTCGACATGGGGGGCAACGGCGGCCCGGTTTGTGTATGCCGCCCCATTGGCGCTGGCGCTGCTGGTTGGTCTTCTGGCAACAACCGGTGCGAAGGCGCCGTCGCTTAACCTGACTTTTATCGCCAGCGGCATGGTCGGCGGCCTCGCGCAGATCCTTGCGACAGGCATGCTGATTCATCTCTTCTCGCACAAGAATTTTACCGTCGCGACGGCCTTCACCAAGACCGAGCCGATCCAGACAGCGCTGTTCGGCATTGTCCTCCTCGGCGATCATCTCTCCCTGGCGGTCGCCCTCGCCATTCTCATCAGCCTTGTCGGCGTAATCCTGATCTCGATTCCTGCAGACGCAGAAGGCCGGCGCAATTTCCTTGATCGCAAGGCGCTGATCGGCATTGCAGCAGGCGGCCTGTTCGGCCTCTCGGCCGTGGCCTATCGCGGCGCCTCGCTATCGCTGGAAGATGGCAGCGTATTTCTCCGCGCAACCGTCACGCTCGCCTTCGTGACCAGCTTTCAGGCCGTGGCCATCCTCGGCTACCTGCACCTGCGTGAGCCGGGTGAAGCCCGCCGCCTGCTGGTCAGCTGGCGCAGTGCAGCCTGGGTCGGCCTTGTCGGCATGCTGGGGTCGCTTGCCTGGTTCACCGCCTTTACCTTGCAGAACGCCGCGCTTGTGCGGGCGCTCGGGCAAGTCGAGATCGTCTTCATGATCGGCGCGTCAATTTTCGTGTTCAGGGAACGCATAACGGCGCGCGAAATCATCGGCGTGCTACTCGTGACTGCCGGTATTGTCGGCCTGGTGCTCTGGTCCGCCTAGGGCGTGACCACCACCTTGCCGACGACCTTGCGGTTCCACAGCATGGCAAACGCATCCATGGCCTCTTCCAGCGGCAGTTCGGCGTGCACGCGCGGGTTCACCTTCCCGTCGCGGGCCCACTTCCAGATTGTCTCGACATTCTCGCGGCCTTTTTCAGGGAACTGGCGGCCATATTCCCCTGCCCGTACCCCGACCACCGAGAAGCCCTTGATCAGCGGCATATTGGTCGACACGGTCGCAATGCGGCCTGACGTGAAGCCGATCACCAGGAGGCGCCCGTCGAACGCAATGCAACGCACGCTTTCATCAAACACGTCGCCGCCAACCGGATCGAAGATAACGTCCGCTCCGCGCCCCTTGGTCAGTGTCTTCACCTTGTCGCGAAAGCCCTGGTTCACGTTGATCGCATAGTCCGCACCATGCGCGACAACCATGTCGAGCTTTTCATCAGACCCGCCTGTCGCAATCACCGTCGCGCCCAGCAGCTTGCCGACATCCACAGCTGCAAGGCCCACGCCGCCGCTTGCCCCGTGCACCAGTAGCGTCTCGCCCGGCTGCAGGTTCGCCCGGCGCACAAGCGCGACATAGGCGGTAAGGTAGGCTGCCGAATACGACGCAGCCGACGCAAAGCTCATTGCGGGCGGTTTCTTCTGCAGTCCCTCGACAGGTACCGTGATGAATTCCGCAAAGGCCCCTGACCGCGTGCCACCAGCGACATCCGTGCCTTCACGCAAGGGGCCGCTCACGCCGGGACCGAGCTTGTCGATAATACCGGAAAAATCCATGCCGGGCGTGAAGGGCGGTTCCAGCTTTAGCTGGTACTTGCCCTGCGTCAGCAACAGGTCCGGGAAATTGACGCTGGCCGCCTTGACGCGCACGCGCACTTCACCGGGACCCGGTTCAGGCATCGGCACATCGCGCACCTCGGTTCCGGAAAAATCATCCGTGATCTTATGGCAGACGAGCGCTCTCACAGACGTGCATACATGTCGTTGACCATGCCCGCAATTTCGAGACACGCCTTGCGCGATCCCGGAGAAAAATCCGTAAACGCCGTGAAGGCGTGTGCGAGGGTGTCATAGCGTTTGTGTTTGACATACACGCCTGCGCGACCGAGACGCAGCGCATAATCGTCGCCTTCATCACACAGCGGGTCGTGCCCCGCCGTGATGACAATGGCAGGCGGCAGGTCGGTCAGGTCACCGGTCTGGCCCGGCGACAGGAGCCTGTCGCTCATGTCGAAGCCTTCCGGCAGGTACTGTTCCATGAACCAGTTCATCGTGTCGGTCGACAATGAGAACGTGCCAGCAAAATCCTTGCGTGACGGAAATTCATCAACCAGATCCACCGCCGGATAGATCAGCAATTGCATGGCGGGAATCGGCTTCTCCTGCCGCTTCATTTCCTGCGCGACGATGGCCGAGAAATTGCCGCCCATACTGTCGCCGCCAACCGCCGCGACGCCTTCGGGCGCCCCATACTTGCCGGCATTGCGCAGCGCCCATTCATAGGCAGCCAGCGCATCATCAATGCCCGCCGGGAACTTGTGTGGCGGGGCAAGACGATAGTCGACCGACAGGACAGGGCATTTCGCAACCGAGGCAATGATCGAACAGAAGGCGTTGCATGTGTCGAGATCACCGATGACGCCGCCGCCCATATGATAATACACCATCAGCGGATGCGCCGGCTCCTGATAATCAGGCCGATAGAGCCGCACCGGGATGGCGTTCTTGTCAGGGCCCGGAATGGTAAAGTCCTCGATGGCAACGCCTGGCTCCGGCTTGGCGGCCAGCATGTTCAGCTGTTCACGCGTTGCGGCCTGCACTACTTCCGCCGGCAAGGTGGAGAGCGGCGGCGCATTGCGCCCGTTCCAGGCGACCATCTGCAGCTGTGGTTCAAGTGTACGGCCATTGATCACGACCGGTTTGCCGCCTGCCATGCGCACGAGCATGCTGCTTGGCAGTTTGAAAATCATTTTCGCAATTGTCTGCTGAAGGCTCATCGGCCGGGCTCCCACCTGCTGTTTTCACACCAGCTTACCGCCCTTACCCAAGGTCCGCCAAGCGGTTCCTCAAAGCGGCTTGCCGGAGACCTCGCGTACACCGCCAAGAAGCAGGGCTGTGGCGAACTTCGTCGCGGCGACTGCATCCACCGGGCGGCGCTGCAACATGTGATCACCCATCTCCCGCGCAATGCCGATGGCGGCTGCCGTAAGAAAGTCGATATCGGTCACCGGCGCCCCCGCTGCAGAGAGGACATGGTCGAGATCGGAACGGATCTCGTCGGCAATGGCCAGCATTTCCGGCGTATCCACGCGCACCCCAATCAGCGCCAGATGCGGGGCGCCCATGCGGATCGCGTCTTCATTCTCGGCGGCCACAAAGCTGAAATAGGCGTGATAGGCCTGATGGATATAGTCCTCGAACGTGGTCGCCCGCGCCCGCACATCGCTGAGGCGCGTGCGGAAGCGATAGGTCGAATCCTCGGCGATCGCCTCGAACACTTCCTCTTTCGACTTGAAATAATTGTAGAAAGTTCCCGCAGCGAGGTCGGTCTCGCGGATAATGTCGCGCACAGTGGTCGCATCGAAGCCAACGCGTGCAAACACCCGGCGCCCGGCGCTCAGGATGGCCCGGCGATTGGCGGCCTTGGAACGGGCGCGCTTGCCGGATGCCGCGATTGTATCGGCTGTATTGGACATGCACTTTCCTTTTAACGCCATAAAGACGGTTGAAGGCGCAATCATGCGCCTATCCGTCACCATGCGTCAACTTTCTACACGGGCTGCGCGAATTTGTTAGTCAGTTTGCCCAGTCCGCCATCAAGTTTCAGGCGGCGCAGCAGCGACAGCACAATCCCGAACACAACGCGGATCACGATCAGGATCAGTACGCCCAGAAGCGGCTGGTTCGTGGCAATCGCAATGAAGGCTCCCAAGATAATGGCGACATGCAGCGTCACGATCCGGCCATACGGCGCGAACATTTCGGCCGGCGGATCGGCGCGCCGGAACTCGCCGCGGCCAATATAGTCGACAAGGAAGAACACCGCATTGGTGGCGATGATCAGCCCGACAAACAGAACCATGCCCTCGCCGCTCCCCAGCGCCCAGGTCACGAGATCCATAGGCGCGGCACCGCCCCCGTTCCCCTGCCCGCCAGCAAAGCTGCGGATGAACAGGCCATGGCCGTAGCAGAACATGCCGTAGTGAAACGTGAAAAACGGGATCATGAAGATCGCCGTTGCAAGGTTGATGAAACTCACCACCGCCGCCCCGCCCAGCCGCAGGATCGTGTAGGCGCCGATGATCAGGTTCTCCAGCCAGTAGAGCGCCACCAGCGGCGTCGGTCCCCAGCTGAAGACAAGAATGGCCGCGATCGGCAACAGGTCCGTTGCGAGGCTCAGCCAGGCCAGCGGATCGCGATACGTGCGCACAAACAGGGACGGATCAAGAAATCGCGCGCCCAATCCGGCGCTGCCAGCTTCACGCATGCCCGTCCCCCCTTAATGTCGCTCAAGACCCCGCGAAGAGATAATCATAGGCAGGAAAACTGAACGGGTCACGCACTTGCAGGCCCTTTGACCCCTTGGGGTTGTGATAATTGCCCGTCAGTATTTCGTAGTGGAGGTGGATCGCCTGCGCATTGCCGGACTGACCCATCATGCCGACCGGGCGCCCATAATTGATCTGTCCGCCCACGACGACACCGGGGTCCAGATACGCAAGGTGCGCATAGCGGGTATAGACGCCGCTGCCATGGTCAATCAGCACCTGCAGCCCGTAGCCACGCGACATGCGCGCCTCGATGATCCGCCCCGGCGCGGCGGCATAGACGGGCCCCGCCGGGCGATGTGTCAGGTCGATGCCCTCATGGAACGTACCGCCGCGAATGCCGAAGCCGGATGACAGGCAGGCATCATTCGTAGGCACCGTGACCAGCACCACGTCATTCACGACGATGATCGGTTTGAACTCCGCCACCCATCCGCCGGGATAGGCCACAGGCGAATTAGAGACGGTCATGCCGCCGCAAACCTGCAGATAGGCATTCGGTTGCAGCGTACCCGGAACGGGCATGGGCGGCTGCGGCGGTGGCTCCTCGAACCGCGGGTTATAAGCGCCCGTTCGCATCGGCGCAGGCGAGGAGGCACAGGCAGCCGCCATAAGCAGCATAAGGAGGGCGGGGATCAGGCGCTTCATGTGCCCCACTATGCCCTGCCCCACGTTAATATCAGGCAACCGCGCGTGCGCGTTTCTCCCCGCGTTTGATTTCCTTCAACAAATCCGCGACATAGACGCCGAAATCCACCTGCATCCGGTGGCGCGGGCTGTCATAGAAGTGGCCAAGGTGCAGCTGCTCGTCTTCCGCGGTCACCCGGTCCATCTCCGCCGCATCCGGAAATGCGTACTCTCCCGTCAACGCCGCAGCGACTAGTTTCGACTGTTGTTCGGCGAAATTGACCAGCGTCGGCAGCGGCTGTGCCAGCCCGAGGAAGAACAGGGTCTCATAGCCCGGCTTCACCATGCGCTTGTATAGCGGGAACGTGTTTTCCTGCGGCGTTAATGCCTTCTGCTTCAGGAACGGAAAGGTCACATTATAGCCTGTCGCCCAGACAATCGCGTCGACCTGCTCGCGCGTGCCATCCGTGAAGACAACGCTGTCGCCATCAAGGCTCTGGATGCCTGGTTTCGGCTTGATGTCGCCGCAGCCGACGCGCGTCAGGAACTCGCCAGACACTGACGGGTGTCCATCCAGCGGCTCATGGTCGGGCTTGGGCAGGCCATAATCCTCCATCATGCCGATGGTCTTCTTGATCTTTGCCCGCGCCAGTTTGCGGCCGAGTTTCGACGGCAACCATGGCGGCAGCGCCGCCTTGTCGGCCGGTGAGCCATCCATGTATTTCGGCAGCACCCAGACGCCGCGGCGCATCGAGATAAACAGGTTCTTCGCAATCGGGCGCTGTGCCAGTTCCGAGGAGATATCCATCGCCGAGTTTCCGGCGCCGACGATCATCACATTCTTGCCGCGAAAGTCGTAAGGCTCGAACGGGTCGCGATAATAGTGCGAGTGGACCTGGTAACCATCGAAATGCCCAGGATAAGTGGGCATCCGCGCATCCCAGTGATGACCATTGGAGACCACGACCGCGTCATACTCACGGCTCTCACCCGTCGAGAGCGTCACCTTCCAGCGTCCGCCCGGCAGCGTTTCCACATCCGTCACTGCCGTGTTGAACGTTATCGTCTCGCGCAGGCCGAAATGGTCCACATAATCATGGAAATACTGCAGTAATTGCGCATGGTGGGGGAAGTCCGGCCAGTCGTCTGGCACGGGATAGTCCTCAAAGGCGAGGCGCCATTTGGACGTATCGATATGCAGGCTCTGGTAACAGGACGAGGTGCCGTTCGGATTCTTGTAATACCAGTTGCCACCAATATTGTCCGACATCTCGAAACAATCATAGGGCAAGCCCTTGTCCTTCAGGCGCTTGGCCATCGTGAAGCCGGAGCACCCGGCGCCGATAATGCACGTTTTCGGTTTGCTGCTGCCGTCAAATGCCATAGGCCATCTCCTCCCGCTGCGTGAACTGTTTCCACGTCATGGCCCAAATGTTATCCGGGGCAACTGGAACGTCAAATGAAGAGGCCTGCACATGAGCGATGACGCGACGTCAGTTTCCCAAAGGAGCCCATTGCCGCTCCGTCTGATGCAGGAAAACCTCGACATCGGCCCCGGCGTCATCCCGTGGGACCACCTTCCGCGATAATCTCTGCGGCACGGCGGCCGGCTCGGCCATGGACCGTGCCCGCGCCAACCCCGAAAGCATGGTTCAACAATGTCTGCCGACCCCTCAGATCTCGAACAACGCCTGGCTCTCATGCGGGAAAACATGAAAATGATGACCAAGGCCGTGCCATGGGCGCGCGACCTCGGATTCGAAGTCACGCGTATCGAGAAAGGCCGAGTATGGGGCAGCCAGCCCTGGGATGATTCGCTGGTAGGTGACCCGGACACAGGCGTCATCCATGGCGGGGTGATCACCACGCTGCTCGACAACCTTTGCGGCATGTCCTGCAGCGCCATTCTCTCGGATTTCCGCTTCGTGGCCACGCTCGACCTGCGCATCGACTACATGCGCCCGGCAGACAAGGGCCGCGCCATTATTGGCGAGGCCGAATGTTACCATGTCACCCGCACGGTCTGCTTCACGCGCGCATGGGCCTATCATGAGACCCGCGACAAGGTGATTGCCACCGCCGCTGGCGCCTTTGCCATCAACCAGCCGCGCCCGGCAGACAAGCTGGAGTCGCTCGCATGACCCCCTTTGAAGCCAATCCGCGCGCCGCCGAGGTCGAAGCTTTCCTCGCCCGCACCCCCTTCGCCCAGAAACTCGGCATGCGCTGCGACATACGCGGCGACGAGATGACCGCCATTCTGCCCTTCTCCAAGAAGCTGATCGGCAATTTCACCATCAAAGCCCTGCATGGCGGGGCGATTTCATCTTTCCTTGAACTGACGGCCATGGCGCAGGTCTTCCTCGTGACCGACCTCGCCCGCCCACCCAAGACGATCAACCTGACGATCGACTACCTGCGACAGGGCCACGCCAAGGATCTCTATGCCCGCGCCTATATCACCAAGATGGGCCGCCGCATGGCGTCGGTCCGCGCCGAGGCATGGCAGGAAGAAAAGTCCAAGCCCGTCACCGCGCTGATGGCCCATTTCATGGTAGGTGGGGACTAGGCGCCGCACGCGCAGCCTAGTCCGCTCCCACGTCCGGAAATGCGCCCGCAATTGTCTGGTTCCAGCGGAACAGGTCAGGCCAGTTCTCGCCCTCGTTCGACATGATCCCGAGACGCACGATCACGAGGTCCCGCGACGGCACGATGAAGATCGTTTGCCCCTCATGGCCCTCTGCCGCGAAACTGTCCCAGGGCGGCGCATCGCGTCGCTGGTAAGACGGCACCGGATCGGCCCCGCCCGTCGTCAGCCAGAAGCCCGCGCCATAGACGTTTTCCTTTGGCCCATCCGGGTGCAACCGCGAGAAATCCACCCAGCCTTCCGGCAACAGGCGCTCGCCGTCCCACACGCCATCCCGCAAATACAAATACCCAAACTTCGCAAAATCCCGCGCCGATGCCCAGACGAGCGAGCCACCAAGATAATTTTCCGAGGCATCAAATTCGATGAGCGCATTCATACCGATAGGTTTGCTAAGCTCCCGGCTAAACCAGCTTGAGAAGGACGCCGCGGTCGGCTCATCTGTCGCAAGTCCCTGAAGCGCATTGCCGATCAGATGAAACGCCGCCGTCGAATAATTCCAGACCGTCCCCGGTTCATGCAAAGGCGGCAACTCATCCTTGATATATTTCAGCACATCGAAACGCCCCGGCCCGTACATCATCTGGATGACGTCATTGTCCGCCATCCCCGTCGCGCCGATCTCGGTATAGTCGAGCCCGTCCGTCATCGTCAGCCACTGGCGCCAGGTGATCTCTGCCCGTGGATCACCCGCATCGAATGGTGTTGGCATCGGCGCATCGATATCCTTGATCAGCCCAAGCTCCACCGCCCGCCCCGCTAGCGCCGAAGTCACTGATTTGGCCATGCTCCACGAGACCTGTTTCGTCACCGGCCCGAACCCGTCGCGATAAGCCTCGGCGACCAGCTTACCGTGATGAATGATCACAACCGCCCGCGTCTCGCCCATCGGCCCGGCCTTCTCGCCGGCAATCGCCGTGTCGATCATCGGCTGAACGATCACCGCAACGTCCGGCGCCATGTCCGCCGTCTCCCAGCCTTGCGTCGGCCAGGCCAACCCTTCCGGCTGGGGTGGCAACGGGACCAGTTCCTGCGCGGAGGCCGTAAATCCTGCCAGATACATCAGGCCCAGAAGCCCTTTCACGAAACGGTTGCCCATGGCGGCATTTCTCCCCTAACCTTTGCGCCAGCTTAGGGGCATCACATGAAACTCGTCAAAGTCCTTCTGATCACGCTCGCTGTCCTGCTTGTCATTGCCGGGCTTGGCTGGCAGTTCTGGCTGAAGGAGCAAGTGGCCTTTGCGAAAGTCGCCACTGCCTATGGCGCCAAACAGGTCTGTTCCTGCCTGCATGTGGGCGAACGTCCAATGGAAAGCTGCATGGATGATTTTACCGTCGACATCAGCGCCGTAACGGTCACCGATGACGGGGCGGTCACAACGGCCAGTGTCCTCGGCGGGGTCGTAAAATCAGAGGCAAGCTACTCGCCCGGCCTCGGCTGCACGCTGGTTAAGCCGTGAAGCGGCTTGCTGCCCTGCTCCTCGTCGCCGGTTGCGCGTCCGGCCCTTCATCAGCGCGCGAAGCGTCGCTCGACTGGCTCACCGGCTGCTGGGAGAATGCGGATGGCAGCTATCGCGAGGTCTGGTCACCATCCGAACACGGCTATTATTTTGGCTATGCCGTGAGCCTGAAGGATAGCGCCGTTAGTTTCTTTGAGCAGACCCGTATCGATCCCGGCCGACCCGCCGTCATGAATGCCTATCCGGCTGGAAAGGGCGCCTCGCCCTTCCCTGAAAGCGCGCGCACGGACACTTCGATTAGTTTCGCCGAGCCTGCGCACGACTATCCGCAGCTTATCGTCTACCGGAAGACAGAGGCCGGACTTTCCGCGCGGATTTCACTGCAGGATGGCTCAAGCGCGCAAGACTTTGACTTCGCGCCCTGCCCTATTCCTCGGTAACGGGCTCGCCCGCAAAGAGGCCTTCATATTGCGGCTTCAGGAATGTGTGGAAAACGGCCTGCGGCACGACGACCTTGTAGGCGCCTTCCGCGTAAGAGGCGATTTCATAGGGCGCGAAATGCACGACAAAGCCGCCAAAAGCATTGTCCTCGGTTGAGGCCACAAGACCAATCTCGCCTCCCATCAGACTGTCAGCAGAAACGGCATCCGCCGCCTCACCCCGAAACGTCTCTTCCGAGCCGCCACCGCCCGCCTTTTCTGACCGCAGGCGTGCAATCTCGCTCAGCACGACCGACAGCGCATCCTGTATGGCCGCTTCAGGGTCTGCCACAAGGTCACGCAGAAACACTTCCTTGCCGCTCGCCAGGTCATAAATCCGGGCATCGGTGCCGTAATTGCCGTGCGCCCCACCCGTATAGGCCGAGGTGAAGCCCTCAATACTGATCAGGTCGCCGGCCTTGGCCGCAAGCGTCCATTCGATCGACAGGCTGTAGGTGTTGAAATATTCCGGGTCGGTTTCCTTATAGGTCTCCGCGTCGGACTGCATGGCCGCCATCCGGCCATTGCCATCCTTCATCAGTTCGGCCGCCAATGCAGGCGCAACCGCGAAAAGGCTGTCGCCAACCGTGACGGAGCCGACAAAGGCCTCATTGGAAACTTCGGCCTTGTGAGGCACATCCGCGACAGAGCCAGGCTCGGTCGCGGATTCGCTGGCCGGCTGGGCCTCCCCCGAAATGCCTGTCGCAGGCGTAGGAGAGACATCCGGCGCTTCGGCCTTCTCGCCGCATCCCGTCAGGATCAAAACGCTCAGCGCGGCAGAGAAGGCAAGTTTCAGCATCGGTCCGGTTCCTCTTAAAGGCTGAGCAGCTCCGCATCGCCGCCCTGTGCCGTGATATTCACTGTTACCACGCGCTCGTTGGCGAAACGATGGAGATAATGTGGTCCGCCCGCCTTGGGGCCCGTGCCGGAGAGGCCCTCGCCACCAAATGGCTGCACACCGACTACTGCCCCGGTCATCGAACGGTTCACATAGGTATTCCCCACCGGGCAGGCGGCCTTGACTTCATTGTGGAAGCTTTCAAGCCGCGAGTGGATGCCGAGCGTCAGGCCATAGCCCTTTGCTTTTAGCTTCGCACCGACCTTGTCGATATCATCGGGGTCATAGCGGATGATATGCAGGATGGGCCCGAACTTCTCTTCCGTGATCTGGTCAAGCGAGGTGAGTTCGACCAGGGCCGGGCCGAACCCAAAACCGCGCTCGCCGATTTTGCCCGCATCGACCTGATGAAGGACTTTCGCCTCCTTGCTCATCACCTCAAGATGCTTTTCGAGTATCTCGCGGGCTTCAGCGTCGATCACCGGGCCGACATCCGTGTCAGCTTCGGCCGGATCGCCGAGCTTGAGTTCATTCATCGCGCCGATAATGCCCTCGATCAAACCCTTGGCGGTCGACTTGGGCAGGAAAGCAACCCGCAGCGCTGAACAGCGCTGACCGGCTGAGCCAAAGGCCGACACGATAATATCGTCGATGACCTGCTCCCTTAGCGCCGTCGTATCCACGAACAGGCCGTTGAGCCCACCTGTCTCGGCGATCAGCGGAATGATCGGGCCATCGCGATCGGCAATCGCACGATTGATCATGCGAGCGGTCGAGGTGCCACCCGTAAAGCAAACGCCCGACACGCGCAGATCGCTCGTCAGGGCTGCACCCACACTTTCGCCCTTGCCGGGCAGGAGGTGAAGCGCATCGACCGGCAGGCCGGCCTTCTGGAAGAGGCGCACGGCCTCGAATGCGATCAGCGGCGTCTGTTCGGCTGGCTTGGCAACGACAGTGTTGCCGGCCGCGAGCGCCGCCACGATCTGGCCGGTAAAGATGGCCAACGGGAAGTTCCAAGGACTGATACAGCAGAACACACCGCGTCCGTGCAGGGAAATATGATTGGTCTCGCCCGTTGGCCCTGGCAGGCGCACCGCGCCTTCAAATTCATGATCGGCTTGGGCGGCGTAATAGCGACAGAAATCAACCGCCTCGCGCACTTCAGCCACACCATCAGCCAGTGTCTTGCCGCCTTCGCGTGACATCAAGGCGATCAGACGCGAGGCATTGTCTTCAAGCGTATCCGCCATGGCGCGCAAGTGTTCGGCACGCTTGGATCCGCCGAGGGCGTCCCAGGAAGGCTGGAACTTCACGGCCGCCTTGAGCGCCTTGTCGATGGCTTCCGGGCTGGCCTCCTTGCAGGCGCCTAGAATATGCTCTGTGTCGAAGGGCACACGGACCATGTCGCCGCCGCCCGTGTCAGCCTTGCCGGAAACGATCGCGCCGGCCGAAATGGCCGGGCTGTCGCGGAAGGATTTGAGCGCGCCTTCCATGGAGTCGCGCACGGACTTCTGGCTGAGATCAAGACCGGTCGAATTGCGGCGGTCCGGCCCGTAAAGGCGCGGCGGCGTCGGAATACCCGGGTGGCGGCGCGGGCCGATCTCGACCCGTGTGATCGGATCATCAACGACATCCTCGACCGGCACATCCGGGTCGAGGAAGGAGTGGACGAAACTGGCATTGGCGCCGTTCTCGAGCAGGCGGCGGACAAGATAAGGCAGGAGGTCCTTGTGAGCGCCGACGGGCGCATAGACGCGCACACGCTTGCCGGCATCTGCGGCATCATAGAGCGCCTCGCCCATGCCGTGCAGGCGCTGGAATTCGTAATGGGTGACGCCAGCTGTTTCGGCCAGCAGGTCGATGGCGGCAAGAGAATGCGCATTGTGCGTCGCAAATTGCGGATAGATCGCAGGCGCGGCTTCAAGCATGGCCTTGGCACAAGCGAGGTAATGTACATCCGTGCCCGGCTTGGTGGTGAAGACGGGGAAATTGGAGTAGCCCTCGATCTGGGCGTGTTTGATCTCGCTGTCCCAATAGGCACCTTTCACGAGGCGAACCATGAAGCGCTGGTCTGTCTGCTCTGCCAAGCGTGCCAGCTTGTCGATCACCAGAAGCGCACGCTTCTGATAGGCCTGAACGGCAAGGCCGAGGCCGGTCCAGTCTTTCAGGGACGGCTCACGCGCCAGCCGCTCGAACAGTTTCAGGCTGAGCACTAGCCGGTCAGCTTCCTCGGCATCGAGACAGAGATGGATATTGGCGGCCGCGGCCTTTTCGCAAAGCGCCAGCAGCGACGGATACATCTCTTCCATCACGCGGGCTTCATTGACGGCCTCAAAGCGGGGATGGAGTGCCGAGAGCTTGACCGACACACCGCTCGCCTTTTCCGGCAAGACCGACTTGTCTTTCTCGGCGGCGACAGCATCAACGGCCAGTTGGTAAGCCTTGAGATAGCGCGCAGCATCTTCAGCCGTACGGGCGCCTTCGCCCAGCATGTCAAAGCTGAAATGCGCCGCTTCGCCTGCTTTCACCATGCGCTTGCCGCGCTTGAGCGCTTCCTTGACGCTCCGGCCAAGGACGAACTGTTCGCCCATGATACGCATGGCCTGCATCATCGCCGCGCGAATTACGGGTTCGCCGCTCTCACGGATCAGGCCCTGCACGAACGCGCCGGGGCCCTTCTGGAGGGCCTTGGGAACGCCGATCACGGAACCGGTAAGCATCAGGCCCCATGTCGAGGCGTTGACGAGCCAGCTTTCCGACTGGCCAACATGTGAGGCCCAGTCGCCGGAACGAATTTTCTCGGCGATCAGGTCATCGCGCGTTTCAGCATCCGGCACGCGAAGCAGCGCTTCGGCCAGGCACATCAGTGCCAAGCCTTCGGAGTTCGAAAGACCGAACTCCTCAAGAAAGCTTTCCATCATGCCCTTCTTGCGGCCACGGCTGCGGGCAATCTCGACCAGTTCGCGGCCACGGCGCACAGCGGCATGGCGTGCGCCATCGTCAAGCGAGGCGGGTTTAACCAGTCCCTCGAGAAGGCCCTCTTCGTCGTCAAACTTGTGTTGATCGAGGATGTCCCAATCAAGGGAGGCGAGGGGCAGAGAATCAGGCATATAGGTTTCCATACATCAGGGGGTTCAAGAGAGTGCTGTACGGCGCGGCAAAAGCCTGCGCAGAATTCGGGTTTACGGGCACAGCTATATCGTCACATACAAGCGAACGCGAGCCATAGCGCTGTGGTTCCACCTCTTTACGTATGAAACCAACCCCGCCACATTGCCGCCGACCGTCTAACGGCCTCAAGGAGACCCGATGCGCATCATGTTGATCACCGACGCCTGGGACCCCCAGGTCAATGGCGTCGTGCGCACAATGAAGCGGGTTATCGCTGAATCCGAGGCTATGGGGCATATCTGGGAAATCGTGCACCCCGGCGACGGATTTCATACGGTGCCCCTGCCCACCTATCCCGAAATCAAGCTGGCTTTGTTTGCGCGCCGCAAAATTGAGGAACGCTTTCACGAGTTCGAGCCCGATGCGATCCATATCGCGACCGAAGGGACACTTGGCATGGCCGGTCGCACAATGTGCCTGCGCGTGAAACACCCCTTCTCGACCGCTTACCACACGCGATTTCCGGAATATGTCTCGGCCCGCCTGCCGATTCCGACCGCATGGGGCTATTCGTTCGTTCATTGGTTCCACAAGTATTCCGGCAAGGTGATGGTCCCGACGCCCTCGATGGTGGAGGAGCTGAAGGCCCGTAAGTTCATCAATCTGGTCGCTTGGACACGCGGCGTCGATACCGAATTGTTCAATCCGGCCCGCCGTGTCCCGGAAGGCGCAGAAAATGACCCGTTCAAGGGACTGGCCCGCCCCATCTTCCTGAATGTGGGTCGGGTGGCCGTCGAAAAGAACATCGAATCCTTCGCCGAACTCGACCTGCCGGGTTCAAAAGTCATCGTTGGCGCCGGGCCCCAGCTTGACGAACTCAAGCGCAACTATCCAAATGTCACCTTCCTGGGCGGCCGGTTCGGGGAAGATCTGGCGACGGTCTATGCCAGCGCCGACGTGTTCGTTTTCCCGAGCCTGACAGATACATTTGGCCTTGTTGTACTTGAGGCCATGGCGTCCGGCATTCCCGTTGCCGCGTTTGATGCGACAGGCCCGCGCGATGTCATTCCCGGCTCTGGTGCCGGCACGATCACACCGGTGGGCGGGGATCTGCGCCAGGGCGCACTCGACTGCCTGGAACTCGACCGCAAGACCTGTCGCAGCTTTGCCGAGACCTATAGCTGGAAGGCCTGCGCCGAAGCCTTCATCGAGAACCTCCAGCCCCTTCCCGCGCCGGCCCGTCGTCGCTTCTGGCAAAAGATCCGTCTGCGTCGACGCAAGAAGCCGCCGATAGAAGGCCTGTAGGCGAAGAAACCTTCCTCCTCACACGGCGTTGATCGTGTGACAGACCAAAGGAGGACTTTCCCCATGCCCGCCCAATCAAAAGCCCAGCAAAAAGCCGCAGGCGCGGCGCTTGCCGCCAAGCGCGGAGAGCAGGAAAAATCCGATCTCATCGGCGCATCGAAAGACATGTACGAGTCTATGGACGAAGACGAGCTGGAGGAACTTGCGTCAACGAAACGCAAGTCCCTCCCGCAAAAAGTCAACAAGTCTTAGCGCCAAGCGCCAGCCGGCTTAGTTTGCGCCTGTCTTGAGTTCTTCGACGAGCGCACGCTGCGCTGCGCGGTCTTCGTCATTGAGGGGGATCAGGCCTTTCTCAAGCAGATAGCCGTCAGGTCCGAAGGCGCTTTCCGACGTGAAGGCTTCGACGAAGTCGATCAAGCCGGGCACAAGCGCGAGGTTCTGGTCCTTCACGTAGAAGAGCATCACACGCGACAGGCCATATTCACCGGAGTTGATCATCTCGAATGTCGCAGGCACGCCTGACAGATGGGCGCCTTTCACACGGTCTGCATTCTGTTCGAGATAGGAGAAGCCAAGTACGCCCATGGCGGTCGGTGTCTTCACAAGCGACTGGATGATCGCCGTGTCATTCTCGCCAAAATCGATCCAGGCCCCATCGGTGCGGATCGTATGCGCACGCTCGGAGAAGGCTTTCGGATCGCTGGCCTTGAGCGCAGCCATTGCCGGCACGGTCTCGGCGCCATGCTCCATGCCAAGTTCGACAAAAGCGTCGCGCGTGCCCGAAGTTGGCGGTGGGCCGAACACCATGATTGGCTCGTCCGGCAGACTCGGGTCAACATCAATCCAGGACTTATACGGGTTCGGCTGGAACTCGCCTGCTTCATTCGGCACGTCCTGCGCAAGTGCGAGGTAAAGCTGCGTCTTGGTGACGTCGAAATCCGGGCCTTCCTTGGAATTGGCAATGACGATGCCGTCATAGCCGATTTCTACGGGCGTGATCTCGGTGACGCCATTGCTGGCGCAGAGTTCAGCTTCGCTGTCCTTGATTGGGCGAGAGGCATCGGCAATCGACGGCTGGTCGGGCCCAACGCCCTGACAGAAGGCCTTGAAGCCGCCGCCTGTGCCGGTTGTTTCCACAATCGGGGTGGGGAAGCCGGATGTCGCGCCAAAACGCTCAGCAACGGTGGTGGCGAAAGGCGAGACAGTGGAAGAGCCGACAACCTTGATTTTCTCACTCGAGCCGGACAGTTCAGGCCGGTCGGGTGCGGCCTCGGACGCGTCGAGCGTCGAGAGGTCTGTCTTGCCACAGGCGACGAGCGCCAACGCCATCAAGCTGATAGCGCCAAAAGTCATGCCAGATTTCATTGCAGGTCTCCTGAAAAATCGTGTCCCAGATCGGGCTTTCGATCGCCGGAATACGCCGCAGACATGACAATCATGTCGAAGTTACATGACGTTTTTGCGACATCACTGCAAACTTGCGAAGTTTTCACTTGCACTCCCGATTATCATCGCATATCTCACAGCCCGAATACGGATGTGGCGGACATCTGGGCCAACCCTTAAACTGGGGGCCCCCTGCACTAACGCCCGAAGCTGGTTAAAAGCCCTTTGGAGGTTAGGTGTCATGCACTCCTATGCTACCCCCTATAATATCGTGCGTTCGCAAGAGCCCGATGTTCCTGTTTACTGCTTCCGCCCTGAGCGGGTGACAGCGGCTGCGAAATGGTTCCGGGAAAGCTTCCCGGCCCAGCCATTCTACGCTGTGAAGGCCAACCCTGGCGTTCACGTCCTCGACGCCCTTTGGGCTGCCGGCATCAACAGCTTTGATGTCGCCTCCGAGAACGAGATCGAACTGATCTATAACCGGTTCCCTGGCGCCCGCATGGCTTTCCTTCACCCCGTGAAGAACCGCCGCGCTGTCTCCCGCGCATACCACCAGTATGGCGTTCGCATCTTCGTGACCGACACGCAGGCAGAGCTGCAGAAGATCCTCGAAGAAACCAACTATGCGAAAGATCTCACGATCATCGTGCGCATCGGTGTGTCGAATGACGGCGCAACGCTGCCCCTGACGGGCAAGTTCGGTGCAACCGAAGACGACGCCGCAGCGATCCTGCGCGAAGCCCGCCGTTATGCTGATGAACTCGGCGTGTCGTTCCATGTCGGCAGCCAGGCGATGAAACCCTCTGCCTGGGCAACCGCGATGGCAGACGTTTCGCGCATCATCATCTCGGCTGGTGTCACCGTGGACATCGTTGATGTCGGCGGCGGCTTCCCGTCGATCTATGCTGATACGCCCCCGCCTTCGCTGGAAGCGTATGCGTCGATGGTCGAAGCCTCGTTCGAGAACATGTTCGTTCTGGAAAACGCCGAGCTCTGGTGTGAACCCGGCCGCGCGCTCGTCGCCGAAGCCGAAAGCCTGCTCGTGCGCGTCGAACTGGCAAAGCCCGGCTCGCTCTACATCAATGACGGCTCCTACGGGTCGCTCTATGATGCCGTGCACGAGCGCTGGCAGTTCCCTGTCCGCGCGATCACGGGCAATGGCCGCAAGCTGCGCGGCATGGCCGAGTATACGGTTTACGGCCCGACTTGCGATTCGACTGACAAGTTCCCTGACAAGGTCTGGCTGCCTGCCGGCCTGACCGAGGGCGACTATCTCGAGTTCGGGAACATCGGCGCTTACGGACGTGCCATGTCCAGCCGCTTCAACGGTTTCGGCGAAACCGAAGTGGCGATTGTCCACGATGCCCCCTGGCCGAGCCTCTACAATGCGGTCGGCGCAGAAGTCATCGCGATCGGGTCCAAAGCCACGAAGTGAGCGTCCGGGAAACCGTAACGCCGGAGCACGAGCGCCAGGTCCGGCGCGTCTTCCGGCGGGCTTGTCAGGTAAGCTGAGCCGCCAATGCCGCGTGCTTCCGTTTCATGCGGAAGCACGCGGATGGTCTGGCGGGCAATCGCAGCGCCGGAATCCACATAGCTGATACCCCGCGGCGCGCTGGCAATGAGTTGCCCGCGCACGAGCGGGAAATGCGTGCAGGCCAAGACGATCGTGTCGATCTGGTCACCGCCGGGCGCGTCAAAGAGCGGCGCCTGGGCTGCGGCGATGGCCTCAATCGGCACATCTTCTCCGCGCGCATGCGCCTCGGCGAGCCGGACCAGCTCGATACTTCCGTGCATGATGACCTTGTGCCCGCCTGCGAATTCATTGATCAGGCGCGCCGTATAAGCCCGCCTGATGGTGCCCGGGGTGGCCAGCAGCCCAATCGTGCCGGTCTGGCTGAACGCCGCCGCCGGCTTGATGGCCGGTACGGTGCCAACAACAGGAATGTCCAGCACTGCGCGCACTTCCTGCAGCGCCAGCGTGCTGGCCGTGTTGCAGGCGATAACGAACACATCTGGCCTGACATGATCGCACAGCATCCTGGCAACACGCGGGATACGCTCGATCAGCTCTTCGTCGCTTTTGTCGCCATAGGGAAAAAACCCGCTATCGGCCGCGTAGTGCACGCCCAAGGCAGGCGCGAGCGCACGTATCTCCTCAGCGACGGTCAGGCCGCCTACCCCGGAATCGAATACAAGAACCCGGCCGCGTGCGGGCGAAGGCGTGAAATGACTGGAGAGGAAGTCGGGCATGATGGGACAATAGGTGCATTCGCTCGCGGCGAAAACGGGGCAAGCAAAGGAGTTTTGGCACGAGATTTGTTGTGCAGTGCACCATAACGTGTCTACTATCCTGTTTGAAAACAAGGAAATTCCCGATGATGGACCTCTGGCTCGCGCCGTGGCGCGCCTCTCTTTCCCTTACAGCCTCGACCCTCGAGATGATGCTGACGGCTCAGAAAAGCATCGCCGGCGCGCGGGCCGTGCCTGATTTCCAGCCGATGGACGAGATCAAAATGCGCGAAGCCTTTCACAAGGCAGCGGATTCAAACCTGCGTCGCTGGGGTGATACGGCTGATGCCATCAACAAACTGCCGGATTGGTACAGGGACTTGTCCCGCGTTCCAGGCGGCGTGATGACAGACTGGTTCGATAAAGCGCGCCGCTAAAGCGCGCCTATACCAGCTTTCCATAGAGGTCTGGCCGGCGATCCCGGAAAAAGCCCCAGGCTGCGCGCTCCCGGTCAATCTCATCAAGATCAAATGTCGCGAGGATCACGCCCTCCTCGGTCCGGCCCATATCCGTGATGACTTCGCCCGTCTGATCGGCGATGAAACTCGTGCCGTAGAAGACCTGCCCGCCCTCGTCGCCCATACGATTGGCCGCGCAGACCGGAATGACGTTCGATACCGCATGTCCGAGCATCGCCCGGCGCCAGCGTCCGGCCGTGTCCAGCGTGGAATCCTGTGGCTCAGCGCCAATGGCAGTCGGGTATAGCAGCACGTCCGCGCCCATGAGGGCCATGGCGCGTGCTGCTTCGGGAAACCATTGATCCCAGCAGATGCCAACGCCGATGCGGCCCTTCTTTGTGTCCCAGACACGGAAGCCCGTATCGCCTGGGCGGAAATAGAATTTCTCCTGATAGCCGGGGCCATCCGGAATATGGCTCTTGCGGTAGACGCCCATGGCGCTGCCGTCTGCATCAAGCATGACGAGCGAATTGTAATAGGCCGGGCCATCCTTCTCATAGATCGAGACAGGCACGACGACACCGCATTTGCGCGCGACTTCAGCAAGTTGCACCACAGCCGGGTGGCTTTGCCATGGCAGGGCGCGGGCGAAATGTTCCTCTTCCTGCGTCTTGCAGAAATAGGACCCGCAGAAGAGTTCCGGCGGCAGCACGACATCAGCGCCGCGACCTGCAGCCTCTTTAATGAAACCAGCAACGCGATCGATATTGTCCTGCACATCGTCGGACGGTGCGAACTGGATAGCGGCGAGCGTGATGGAGCGGGTCATGAGTGGTGTCCGGTGGGTTCGGAGGGGTATTTAGGTGTGCGGTCCTGAGCTTTCGAGAGCGTTCAGGCAGGAATCTCGCGGGTCATGCAGTGGAAACTGCCGCCACCGCGCAGAATGTTCAATGCCGGAAGGCCAATCACCTTGCGGCCCGGAAAGAGCGGACGCAGTTCGGCAAGGGCAACGAGGCCGAAACGCTCGTCATAAGTCGGCACAAAAACCGCGCCATTGGTGATGGTGAAATTCATGTGGCTGGCAGGCACAGGCTGGCCGTCGCCGAAATCGACCGGACCCGGTGAGGATATGGTCGACACCATCAGGCCGGCGGTGCGCAGGCGGTCTTCGATGGCGAGCAGCACATCGGCATTGGGATCCTGCTGGCCGGTGGGATGCTGACAGAGAACATGGCCGGGCGCGATGAAGCGAGCGATATTGTCGACATGGCCATCGGTATGATCGTTGAGCAGGCCGTCACCAAGCCAGATGACTTCATTGACGCCGAAGGCGGCACCCAACGCAGCTTCTGCGTCGGCTTCGGTCCAGGCCCCGTTGCGGTTCGGATTGAGCAGGCACTGGCGGGTCGTGAGCAGCCGCCCTTCCCCGTCAACATCGATCGCGCCGCCTTCGAGGACGATATCATGCGCGCGCACCTTCACGTCTTCAATATCTGCAATGGCGGGCGCCGTGTCTGTGTCGCCCGGCATAAGGTATTTGCCGCCCCAGCCATTGAAGCGGAATGTCTCGGCCTGAAAGCCACTGGCGCCACGCGTAATGATCGGGCCGGTATCGCGCAGCCAGATGTCGCCGGTTGGCACTTCGATGATCTGCGCCACATCGCCTACGGCTGCCTGGGCTGAGCGGGCGGCCTCTTCCGAGCCAGCCGCTACCTTGACGGTGACGAAGGCAGACGCAGCGCGGATCAGCGCGGCGATTTCAGCGCGTGCGCCATCATAATTACCGCCCCATTCCTCGGCGAGGCGGGGCCAGCCGCACCAGAGCGCGGATTGCGGGGCCCATTCGGGCGGGAGGGAGAAAGCGGCTTCGGTCATGGTCGCTGGCATTGCCACACCTTTGAAACAAGGAAAAGGGCGGCCCGCACAGCAGGCCGCCCTTCCCAATCTACATTCTCAGATCGCAGCGCGACCTAGAACTTGTATTTCACGCCGAAGTGGACCTGCCACAGCGATGGGCTGACCTCGATGGAGTCATTGTCGGCATCAGCATTGAAGCCCGAGACAATGTAGCGTCCCTGTGCGTCAAAGCCGCTGATATCATAGAGTTCAGCAGAACCTGGGAAGCCGTGCTGGCGCAGGACGCCCCAACGGTCGTTCAGAAGGTTGCCGACATTCTCGATCGTCATGAATGCTTCAGACCGATCCTGTTCGCGGAAGCCCGGGAATTCCTGAGTGATTTTCAGGTCGAACTTCGTCCACCAGTCATCGTTGGCAACGTTGCGTGGTGCGCTGCCGCCGCGATACTTCTGGAGGTCTGAATTCTGGCCGATGTACTGGTACAGACCTGCAAGTGCTTCAGGATCAGACTGCGGCGAGATAAGTGGATCACCTGCACCCGTCGGGATGTAAGCGAGCTGACGGCTCGAAGTGAAGCGCGTTTCGATGAGACCGTTACGGCCGAATGTGTAGCTGTAAGGCGAGCCTTCGTTGGCGGTTCCGAAGAGCGAGAAGCGCGTTGCGTAGTCTTTCACGAATTCGGTTTCGTAGTTGAACGTCATCGTGATGCGGTGCGGAATCTCATAGTCCGACGTGCCGAGGTTCGGGTTGAGCGGATCATCGGTCACATAGTTCGCGAAGTTCGAGAACGCGACCGACGAAGTCATTGGATTGAGATCCTTTGCGTCGGTGTAGGCGTAGCCAAGCGACCAGTCGATGCCATTGTCGTACTGCTGCGAGACAGCAATGGAGGCGACAAAGGCCTCGCCTTTTTTCTTGGCATTCGTCAGCACGAAGTCGTTGGTGCTGCCGCCGTAGATCGGACGACCGTCAGGTGCCGTACCGGTCTGGATATAGCTGATCGGAACGACCTGCGCGGCTTCGTTTGTCTTGGACAGGAGAAGGTCTGCCATGACGCGAAGGTCGGAGCCGAGCGCGGCTGTGCGTGTGTCCACTTCGAACACCGTGCCAATCGAGAACTTCCATTCCGACGGAATTTTGAAGTCCGGGTCGAGGGCGTTGACCGAACCGACACCCGAAGCATTCGCGATGAAATCGATGCCTTCTTGTGGCACATCGATGAATGGCTGGCCGGTATCGGAATAGGTGTAGTCAGCGAGGTTCGGTTGGAACGTGTTGGAAGACCGCACGATATAGTCTGCCAGCGTCACGCCGTCGTTCGAGTAGTTGTTCGAAAGCCAGACGTTCGGGTTGCCGCCGGAGAACAGGCCAAAACCACCATGGATCTGGATGGTATCGCTGGCTTCATAGTTGAAGCCGACGCGTGGCTGGAGCAGATCAATACCGTCGAGGGTTTGGTCGTTGCGGAAGCCATACTTGGTTTCGAAAGCCGCGTTGTAAGCTGGCTTGTCGCTGGTCGTGTAATAGTCGTAGCGAAGGCCTGCGGTGACATCAAGGCGATCAGTGATCGCCCATTCGTCCTGCAAGTAGGCCGTCGTGATCTCGTAGCCAAAGCTGGCCGCACCATCATTCTGGTCATTGGAGCCGACAGCGTTCGAATATTCGAAGTAGTTGAAGTCGCCATTGGCGAAGTCTTCGGGGCTCGAAAAGCGCCATTCGCCGAGCACTTCCTGGATGAACAGGTTGAACACCGAGAATTCCTCGCGCTCAACGCCGGCTGTGAACAGGTGGTTGCCCATCTGGTAGTTCGCAGCGGCCTTGTAGTTCCAGAGCTCGTAGTTGAGCTGGTTGGCGTGACGGCTGTCATCGGCGCCGAGATAGATCGTTGTCGTGCCCGAACCGAGGTCCTGGGGAACGCGGATCTGGACTTCACCGAAATTATCAAGACCGGCGACCGGGATCGAGCTCTGGTCAAGTTTCAGGTAGGAAACGCGCAGCTCGGTGTTGAAGGTCTCTGTCCAGTCGGAGAACAGGCCGCCCGTGTAGTTCTCAAGCTTGGCGCCACGCTCGTAATAGTGGTTACCATCAGGGATCTGGGTCGAGCCGGAGTCAGATGGCGAGAAGTTCGAGCCGTCATTGTACGTGTAGGTGAATTCAGCACGCTGGTCGTTGGTGATGTTCCAGTCCAGCTTGGCGAAGAATTTTTCGTCTTCGACCGGGATCGAAGTCGGCAGGCCACCGGCGATGTAACCATACTGGTTGACCGCTGTGTCGATGACGCTCTGGTAGAGTCCGTCGGACAGGCCGACGTCGCCTGGCGTTGCGCCGAAGATGTTGGCACCTTCGAATTTTTCATAGGCGGCTGAGAAGAACAGACGATCCTTAATGATCGGGCCGCTGATGTTGATGCCGTAGCGCTTCTCTTCGAACGTGCCGAGATCGCGCTTGATGCCGTCAGTTTCGCTGCCCGTCAGGGAGTCGTCAGTGTAGTCGAAGAACACGCCACCGTGGAACTCGTTTGTGCCCGATTTGGTGACAGCGTTGATGTTACAGGCCGTGAAAGAACCGTAGTTGACGTCGAAAGGCGCCAGTTCGACAGAGACCTGCTCGATAGCGTCATATGAGAACGGAATGCGCTCGGTTGGATAACCGTTGGAGCTGAGGCCGAAATTGTCGTTCAGGCGGACGCCGTCGACGGTCAGCGAGTTGTAGCGCGGGTTGGCGCCGGCGCAGTTGATCGAGTCGCTGAATGATTCATCGACATAAACGCGTGGATCAAGACGCACGATGTCCTTGATGTCGCGGTTCATGGACGGCGTGTTTTCAAGGGTCGAGAGGTTGAAGGTCGTCGATGGACCGGTTGCAACCTGGGCAGCCGAAACAGCAGAACCCGTGATGACAACCGTTTCCATGCGGGCCGTGTCGTCGCCGCTGGTAACAGCTTCAACCGTCAGGATGACAGATGTCGCGTCGCCAAGGTTTGCGTAAATGTCGTCTGCGCGGCTAGGGACGAAGTCCGAGCCTGTGACCGTAACGCTGTAAGGGCCGCCAACACGCAGGTTCTGGGCAGAAAAAGCGCCTGTCGCTGTGGTTGATGTAACCGAAACCGTGCCAGTCGGCACGTGCAGGATGGTGACGGTGGCGCCAGAAACGGGCGAACCGTTGCTGTCGGTAACCGAACCGCGAATGCTGGAAGTTGTAACCTGTGCAGAAGCAATGCCTGCGACGCTGAGCGCAATAGCGGATACCGCCATGCCGCGACCGAAAGTGTTCCAATTCATGATCATTTTCCCCTGATCGGTATGAAGTCCCGCCTTCTCTCTCACAACAAGGCCGGTTGGCGGTCGCTTACGCTCCCTGAGTGACGGATTAGTGACAAGTTTTTAAAGGTTCAACGTAGGTTACAGAGAATCCAGCTATTGGTTTTTGTGCGATGCAAAAAAGCCACGCTTTGGACTGGCAAAGGGCATGGCTTACCTGAATTTGGGGCTATATCAGGCGGACCACGCGCTGCATAAGCAGAGAATGTATCAAGGTGAGACCACATGGCCGGGCTGAGTCGCGAATCGGAATCAACCTATTGGCGCGCGACGGCTTTCGGGCTCGGATTGCTCCTTGTGCTGCGTGTCGGCTTCCTGCTCGTCTCGCCTCTGAACCTCTATGCCGATGAAGCGCAGTACTGGCGCTGGGGCGAAACGCTGGCCTGGGGCTATTATTCCAAGCCGCCGATGATTGCCTGGGTGATCCATGGTGTGACCACGCTGCTGGGTAATGCCGAATGGGCCGTGCGGCTGGCCGCGCCCTTCCTGCACACGGCGGGCGCCGTTATTCTCTTCTTCCTAGGCCGCGCCATTTATGATGCCCGCACGGGCATGTATGCCGCATTCCTCTATGCGCTGATGCCGGCGGTGATCCTGTCTTCAGCTGTCATATCGACCGATGGCGTGCTGATGCCATTCTGGTGTGGGGCGCTCTATGCCCTGTGGCGACTGCGCAGTGGTGAGGGTCGCTGGGCAAGCGCCGTGGGGCTTGGCGCAGCTGTCGGCGCGGGCTTCCTGTCAAAATACGCGATGCTCTACTTTTTAATAGGGATAGGGCTGACGCTGGCCTTTGATCGCGACACGCGGCGTGCCCTTCTGTCCTGGCGCGGGCTGGTGGCCCTGATTGTCGCCTGCACGATCTTTGCGCCGCACTTGGCCTGGAACGCGGCGAATGACTTCAAGACGGTCAGTCATACGGTGGACAACGCGAACCTGGGCGGCGATCTGTTCCATCCGGACCATGCCCTTACGTTCCTGGCCGACCAGATGGGCGTGTTCGGGCCGATCAGCCTGATTGCCTTTGTGTTCGGCCTGTTTGCGATGCGCAAGGCAGGTGATGCGCTGAAAGCGCGTGACCGCTGGCTGCTCTGCTTTGTCATACCTGTTCTGGTGATCATTCTGGTGCAGGCGGTGCTGTCACGGGCGAACGCCAACTGGGCGGCAACAGCCTGGCCTGCTGCCAGCGTACTGGTGGCAGCCTGGTTGATCCGGATGGCCCCTGCTGGCGTGCGTTGGCTCTGGGCCAGCCTCGCCCTGCATGTGGCGCTTGGCGTGCTTTTCGTTACGGTGCCGCTGGTGCCGGCCGCAGCAGCTTCACAGGCCGGTTTTGACAATGAGCTGAAGCGCACACGCGGATGGGACACGGCCGCCAACGCGGTGTTTGCAAAGGCCGCGGAGATCGGCGCGACATCCGTGCTCGTCGATGAGCGCGAAGTCTGGCACGGGCTGGACTATTACGCCCGCGACCGAAGGCTGCCACTGATCTCGTGGCGCCGCTATGGCGTGCCGAAAAGCTTTTCAGAAGCGGTGCCCATGGCGCCGCCCATCGATGAGAAAGTGCTGGTTGTGTCACTGCATGCCGAGATGCGACCGATGATGCGAAGTGACTTCAAAACATTTGAGGACATAGGTGAGATCACCATTCCGCTCGGCGAGCGACGGAATGGCTGCCCGCTCACGCGGCGTTTCCATCTCTATATTGGCTCAGGCTTTGCACCCGAACTCCATGATGACGCGTGGGAAGCGCGCCATGACGGGCTGGCGGAGTTCAAGGCCCCGCCCTGCCCGGCACCGAAGGCTCAGTGAGTGGTGGCCTGGTCGCCCCACAATTCCTTCACGCGTCCATCACGGCCGCAGGCAGCGCGATAGTAGCGGTATTTGAGCGGGTTCTTGGTGTAATAGTCCTGGTGATAATCTTCAGCAGGCCAGAACGTGTCGGCATTGATGACCTTCGTCACGATTGGCGCTGGCAGCACGCCTGAGGCTTCGACAGTTGCAATGTCGGCTTCGGCGGTTGCGCGCTCGTCAGGGTTCGAGACGAAGATGGCCGTGCGATAGCTTTCGCCCTTGTCGCAGAACTGGCCGTCAGCATCCGTCGGATCAACGGAATGAAGGAAATAGGTGACGAGCTGGTTATAGCTGACCACGTCAGGGTCGTAGGTAACCTTCACCGATTCATAATGGCCGGTGTTTTCGTGACTGACCTGCTTGTAGGTCGGGTTGGCAACATGTCCGCCGGTATAGCCCGAAACGGTTTCGATCACACCTTCAACCTTGTCGAAATCAGATTCGACACACCAGAAACATCCGCCGGCAAAAACAGCCGACGACATGTGCTTGGCTGCTTCGGTTGCAGGTTTGTCTTCGGCCCCTGCGCTCGAGAAAAAGGCAAGGCTCGTGGCCGCGATGCCGGCAACGATGGCGACGAAAGGGGCTGATCTGATACGCATGGTAAACTCGTGAATTCTACGGACGGCGGACAAATGCTCCGTCTGCAGCGATATATGGGTTGAGCCCGGCTGTGGAAAAGCCAGCAATCGCAGACCTAACGGATTTGTGTTGCCCCCGTGTTGTCGCGGCGTGTCAAAAATGGGGCAATGCCGTGTTTTTAGGCAGGCCCTGTCAACACCCTCACCCGCACGCGGCTGGCGCGACCTGCAGCATCCACTGCAGTTACCGTGTAAAAACCCTCACGCGTGGGTGACCAAACCGGGGCACCGGCGTCGTCAATGTCGCAGGGCGCCCCATCAACGTACCAGGACAGCCGCCCCTCGCCTCGCCCGGCGAGCACGAACCCGCGCGCCTTTTTGCCGTCAACCGTGCCTGCCCACAGCTCCGCTTCGCTCGGCGGAAACAGGATTTGCGGCGGGGCAGCGACGGCAAAGTCACGCATGGCACCCTTGGATTTCAGTCGCTTCTCGCTGGTCAGGCGCCCACGCGCCTCTCCCGTATCACGCAGGTGGTGGGCAGCGCGGTCGGCAATTTCGAACAGGATGGGCAGCGCGGCATCGCCGCCTGTCACGCCCGGACGGGGCGCGCCATCGGCCCGGCCCATCCAGACGATGATCGCGAGATCGCCCGCCACACCCGCCGCCCAGGCATCACGGAAGCCATAGGACGTGCCGGTCTTGAAGGCGATCTGCGGCGCGTTCTCCGTGAGGCGGCCGGGAACCCGGCCCGCCGGTGTCGGCCCGTTTTGCAGGATGCGGATAATCTCGTCCGCACTCGCTTCACCGATCAGGCGATTACCGGGCGCGTCGTGCGCCGCCGCTTCCTCATCTGCTCGCCAGACCAGCGGCTTGGCAACGCCCTTATCGCCCAGGGCAGAATAAAGAATGGCCAGCTCACGCGCCGTCAGCCCCGCCCCACCAAGTGCGATCGCAAGACCCGCCTGATGGCTGGCAGACCCGGCAATGCGCGGGCTCGCTCCCGCCGTCGTCAGTTGCGAGACAAAGCGTTCCGGCCCGACCTTGTCGAGCATCATGACAGCCGGCACGTTCAGCGAATGCTGCAACGCATCCGATACGCGCACATCGCCGCGAAACATGCGGTCAAAGTTTTCCGGCTGGTAGGCGGCAAAGCGGCGGGGCAAATCGGAGATTAGTGTGTCGGGCGCAGCGGTCCCGTCATCGAACGCCATGGCATAGATAAAGGGCTTCAGCGTCGAGCCAGGCGAGCGGGCCTGCGCTGTCAGGTCGAGCCAGCCGCCCGGACGCTCACGCGAAGCAGAGCCGGCAATCGCGCGCACGGCCCGCGTCGGAATATGCACGACCAGTGCGGCGACCTGAACGTCCGCCCCAGCCGCCTCAGCTTGCGTCAGCGCTATCCGCTCGACCTCCGCCTGCAAGCCGGCATCAAGCGTTGAACGAACATCGCCGCGCGGTCCGCTGGCCAATGCCTTGGCCGTGCCATGCCACGCCCGGTCCGGAAAATCGCGACGGCGACCGGGCACGCCGGAAGCAGCCACATCCGCCACATCCTCAGCCGAGAAGACGCCATATATGGCCAGTTTCTCCGCCACCCAGTCGCGCGCCTTGGCCGCCTGTTCCGGGCGGCGATCAGGCCGGCGCGCCTCGGGCGACTGCGGCAGCGCGATGAGCAGGGCAATCTCGTCATCGGTGAGGCGATCGGCCTCGTGTCCGAAATAGCTCCAGCTTGCCGCGCGCACACCTTCCAGGTTGCCGCCATAAGGCGTCAGCGTGAGGTAAAGCGCGAGGATCTCGTCTTTGGACAGGCGCCGCTCGATCTGGTGTGCGCGGACAATCTCGATCAGCTTAGAACCAATATTGCGCCGACGCGGCTCCAGCATGCGTGCCGTCTGCATCGTGATCGTAGACCCGCCGGAGACGATCCGGCCCGAAAGGGCAGAATCCACCGCAGCACGCACCATGCCTGTCCAGTCAGTGCCGTGGTGCTGGCGGAAACGCTTGTCCTCGACACGGATCAGCGCCTCGACGAATTCCGGGTCGATCTTGTCGAGATCGCCGTGGAAGCGCCAGCGACCGTCATTGGTCGGAAAGGCGCGCAGGGGTTTCCCGGCCCGGTCAGTGACCAGGGCCGAGATCTCCCCTGCCCGCTCCAGCGGCGGTGGCAACAGGGCGTCCAGCGCGAATGCCGCGCCTGCAAGCAGGGCGAAGGCGGCAAGAAGGCGCCTGGCAGGCCCCATCAGCCTACTTGCCTCCCGCCGTCGTTCCGGGCGCACCCGTGATGGTCACGCGGCCCGGGGCCGAGCGTGCATAGACCGTGGGCCGGTACATGTCCTCGACCACAACGCCCGGCATTGCGAAGTCACCGGGCGTAACGGCCCGCACGACATAAGCCACAGTCAACGGCTCGCCATAGACGTCGAGCGCGGCAACATAGCGGTCATCCTGCGCCTGCTGTGTCTGGGCGTAGGCAATATCGCCAAGGAAGCTAAACGCGCCGGACGTCTCGCCCTCGCGCCGGCCATCAGCCGGACGCAGCACGGTTTCGATCTCGAAACCGGCAGGCAGCAGGTCTGCCACGATCACCGGGTTGAGCCGGTTTTCCTGAGGCGTGACCGAGATGCGTACGACCAGCTGGTCGCCCTGGTTCACGCGGGACAGATCAACCTTGCCACCCGTCATGGTGTAGAAGGTCTTGTCCGTCTTCAGCTTGGACGAAGCCGCAGGGGGAGCTTTTTCAGGAGCGCCAGTGACCAGCACAGTACGGAACATCGGCGCCTTGCCTTCCAGCTTGAACTGGACGCCGGAAGCGACTTCCGCTTCCGAGACAAGATACTGGCGCTTGTCATCCTTGCCGCGGCCGAGGCCCTCGACCATCAGGCGGAACGCATTCTCACCCTTGTTGAAGTCGTTGACCGCCAGCAGCGTGAAGGCCTTTTCCTGCGTGGTCATGGCGTCGGCTTCCGGCACATCCTTGCCGAGACGTTCGGCAAGGCGGGCCACCAGCTCTGTCATGTCCGACTCACTGGCGAGGGCCATTACACCTGCAAGATCGCGCAGCGGCGTCTGGTAATAGTCGCCAGTGTTCTGGTAGCCGAGCGCTTTCTCGGCCGATTCAAAGGCCGAGGTTGCGCGGGACCGGTCACCCATGAAGGCAAGGCCGGCGCCGATCTGGGCCCGAGCGAGCGGGCTGTCGATATTCGGCAATTCCCGGTCGTGCAGGTAGCGCAGGCGGGAGATGTCGGCCTCACCGGCCTTGGCGAGGACATAGAGCGCAAAGGCCGCCGAACGGAACATCATCTGCTCGTTCGTGTCGTTGGAATAACGGCTCTCGTAGACGTCCGTATCGTAGCCGTAGATGCGCCACTTGTCGCCGGTGGAAATGGCGCGCAAGGCACCATAGGCACGGTCAAGCGCCTCATCCGGCACATTGTAACCAGCCGCTTTCGCACGGTAGATAAAGTCCGTCGAATAGGCTCCGAGCCATGGCGAAGCATAGCCGTCGCCTTCACGCCAGAGGCCGAAGGCACCTTCTGCTCCCTGACGGTTCAGGATCGTGTTGACGGCAGTCTGCACCCGGTCACGCGCATTGTCGCGCGAGCCCTTGGCACCCATCGCGACCAGCTGCTCGGAATAGAGCAACGGCATCGCACGGCTGACCGTCTGTTCGGTACAACCATAGGGATAGCGGTCGAGCGAGGCATAGAGCGTCGCCGGATCGACCGGGATGCTGGAGAAGCCAACCGTGACATCCGTTGATCCCGGCACGTAACCGGCAAGCAGTTTCGGATCGATGGAATATTGCTGGCCTGGCTGCATGAGGGCGCTCGTTGAGCGCGTCTCCGGCAGGTAGGGCGAGCGGGTCTGGATGTCATAAGTGTGCTGGACAGAATACTTGTCCGGTCCCGTCACAACGATGCGCACCTTCGAGATACCCTCGGAGGTCGCTTCCACACGGACGGGTGCGTCCGAGCGCTTGCCCGTCTGCAGGGTGCGAGTGAGGCGGCTTTCAGCCACTTCGACAGGCCCGGTACTGGAGATATCGGCCGTAAACTCGCCGGCTGGCAATTCGACATTGTCGATGCTGGCGGTGAGATAAGCTTCGTCACCCGGCGCCATGAAGCGTGGCAGGACCAGGTCTGAAGGTGCCTCGTCGCGGACAGTCATCTTGGAGTCGCCCTGACCAAGCCCGGTTTTCGACCAGGCCACGGCCATGATGCGCAGCTCGCCATTAAAGTCCGGCACGTCAAAGCGAACCTTCGCCTTGCCGGAGCGGCCGACCTCAACGAGGCCCGAGAACAGCGCAACGGATTTGGTCGGGACAACAGTGAGGCCCTCGCCGCCGAGCTGGTCACCACCGGTGCGCACTTCGGCTGGCAGGCCCATGTTGGGATCCAGCAGGCGGCCATAGTCGTCATACTGTTCCACGCCGAGCGCCTTCTGGCCGTAATAATAGGCAACCGGGTCCGGGCTCTTAAACTTGGTCAGTTGCAGGATGCCTTCATCGACCGCCGCGAGCGTCAGGTAGACTGGCTCACGCGGGCCACCACCGAAATCGACTTCGATGACCTGTTCGCCGCGCGGGCGCGCAACCTTGGGCGCACTGATCGACAGTTTGAAGGTGCGCGCGTCCATGTTGACGGGCACATGCGCCACGCCGACAGCACGGCGCGGCTTGGCCTGCAGCACGGGGTCACGCTCGGTATAGACGTTGACCATGACATAGGCACCCTCACCCCATTCCTCGGTCACAGGCAGGGACACGCGTGTGCCGCCAGCCGTCACGTTGAGGTTCTGGACAGAAAGGACGCGATCCGTCGCAACCACGATCTGGGCCTGGCCGTCATAAGGCGGGATGATGGTGATCTCGGCGGTCTGACCCGGTGTCGGCGAGCGCTCAGGGCCCATGACACGCACACGGTCGGGCGCTTCGATACCATCTTCAGATACGCGGCCACCCCAGCCGACATAGAAGTCGTCGCTGGCGGCGGCGCCGACATTGACGCCTTCCGCTTCGACCACGAGTTCATGGCTACCCCATTCGAGGCCGCTGACCTTGATCTCGGCAGTTCCGCCAGACGAGGTGGACACAACGCCTTCATTGACCTTGGTCACGGTCCGCGACCGGCGCCAGCGCCACTCGTCGCCATCACGATACCAGTCGTAATGATAGTCGATGGCCAGCATCTTCCAGGCGAGGCGCTGGGCAACGGCTGCGCCGTCGGAATTGACGGCGACAACCTGATAGACGGTGTCTCCGCCTTCCTCGACGGATTCATCGAAGCCAGGCTTCAGACCGATATAAAGGCTTTCCGGGCGATACGGGATGCGAACGCTATCCGTCACCGCGCGGCCACCGGGCTCAAGCACGCTGACTACCGTGTTGATCCGCAGTGGGCGGCCCGCATTGCTGCCGGCATTGCCCGGCGCGAGGCGCACCATGGCAGCCCCTGCCCCATCGGTTGTCTGGTCAGGCAGTTCGATGATGCGCTCTTCGAAGGTCGCGTCGTAACGACCGAAGGCAAAACCATCAAAGGCTGAGAACGGGTTCGGCTGTGGCTCAAGCCGGGCTTCGGCCTTGACCGTCAGGCCAGCGCCGGGCGCGCCATAGAGGAAGCGGGAGGCAACGCTGATTTCCCGTGTTCCGCCGAGCTTCATCGCCGTCTTGTCGTCAGCTTTCAGATCGACTGCGATACGCTGCGGCACGAAGTCTTCCACCGCGAAGGTTGCGGCGCCGGAGGTTTCCGGCAGGCCGTCAATCTCGATAGCCGCGCGCCACTGGCCACGCGAGGCGCCCTTGGGCAGTTCGAAACTGTCGAGCACAGCGCCAGAGTCGGGCGCCTCGAAGCGAACCTTTTCCGCGACCAGCCCGTTCGGGCGATAGATCACAAGATTGCCCGCACGCTCATCAACCTGACGACCTGCACGATCGCGCAGAAGGGCGGATATCTCGACCGTTTCGCCCGGGCGATAGATGCCGCGCTCGGTGTAGACATAGGCGTCCACGATGCCCGGCGTGCGGCGACCACCGACAACATGTTCGGAAAGGTCAACAGGTGCGCGGGCAAGGTCCAGCGCAGCCAGTTCGCCCTTGGCGCTGTAGGCCAGGATCATCTTAGGTGCGAGATTCCCCGCACCATTGGTCAACGGCCCGTCAAAGGCAGCGCGGCCCTGCTCGTTGGAACGGGTCTCGCCGAGGATCTCATTGTTCATGGCGACAAGCTGGACCGTCGTGTCCGGCACGACCTTGCCGTCCTGCAGCGAGCGCAAGGTGACATCGAGGCCGTTCTCGCCCTGATAGGCCGTGATCGCGAGATCGGTCAGCATGATCCAGCGGCTGGACGAAGCCGGCGGGCCTTCCTGTGGGTCGAGCTTGGCGGCGTCCTCGATGCGCACATAATAGGCGCCGGGCTCCATTGTGCCGATCACGTCCTGCAGCGGGAAGACCGAAATCACCGGCGCATTCTGCTCTGCCGCAATCTCCATCGTACCGGACCAAAGCTCGGTCTCGACTTCGCTCGGGCTGTCTTCACCCCAGGCATAGGAATAGCGGCCCTGCGCCGTGGTTTCGCCTTGTGTAATGCTCTTGAAGGCCAGTGCGCGGTCATTGATGCGCGAGACCTTGATCGTGACCTTGTCCACGTTGACCGTTTCGATCGGCAGGCCGTCGGCATCTTCGCGCGGCAGGATCACGCCCGCGCCCTTGAAGCCGACATAGGGAGGCCGGTCAGCGAAATCGATCGGCACAGTCTCTTCACGCTTGAGCGTGCGGCCGTCAGCGGCTGGCAGACCGGAGAGGATTGTCGCAGTGCGGCTGGTGCCGAATGTCAGGCCGCCGACGCAAAGCTCACGTCCCTCGACACTGAGCGCAGGCCGGAAGGCCGGGCGGAATTCGACATAAGGCGAATAGTCGGCCTTGGGATCAAGCGCAGCGGAGAAAACGAGACACGCGAGCGGCTGCTCACCACTGGTGTCGATGCGGTAGCGGAAATAGGAAAATTCCTGCTCCTGTGCAGCGAGCGCCTTCTGGCGGCGCTGTTCCCGCTGCCGCGCAGCAACCTGGTCCTTGGGAGAACGCTGGACGACTTCGCCAGCCACACTGGCATCATCGGCCGGCTTGTCCTTGCCGCCCCCGCACGCCGCAACCAGACCGAAGAGTAAAGCCGCGATAACGGCCTTGTATCGACCTTGAGTGCTCGTTCCGAACTGCGCCATGAACCTCTCCTGCATTTTCTGTTGATATCCATACACCGCTTGTGCGGGGCGCCAACAGGGCGCGATTGGGTCAATTCAAAGGAATATTGCGTTATTGTCAGGTAGCCGACGCGACGCGACAGCCTTTATCCACCTTGTCAGCCGCCTCTTTGCGCCCGATGTATGCCAGCATGTGGGCCTGGCGCATCCTTGGTATGTTCGCTTTCGCGTTGGGGGCGATAGGCGTCGTGCTGCCCGTAATGCCCACCACCATCTTCTGGATCGTCGCCGCCTACGCTTTTGTCAGGTCGGATCCACGCTGGGCAGAATGGATTTACGCCCGTCCCGGCATCGGCATCCATATCCAGACATTCGTTGAGACAGGCCGTATCGGCATGCGCAGCAAGGCAGCCGCGCTGGCAGGCATGGCGCTTGCCGCCGCGGGCACGGTCTTCCTCTTCTGGAACCATCCCTGGCCCATGGCCGGCAGCCTTGGCTTCCTCGCCATCGGCTCCGCCTTCGTCATCAGCCGCAAGGCGCCGCTCGCCACCGGGTCGGAACAGCTTCAAGACATACAAACAGAAAAATAGGGAGAATAAGTCATGGATCTCGGTCTCAAAGATAAAGTCATCTTCGTTGCTGGCGCCAGCAGGGGCATTGGTCTCGGCATTGTCGAGGCGTGCCTCGCCGAAGGGGCAAAAGTCGCCATCGCCGCACGTGGCGCTGAAGCCCTTGAAGAACAGCGCGCACGGCTGGCAAAGCAATATGGCGACGACAAGCTTTGGGCCCGCGCCGGCGACCTGCGCGACTCCAAGACCATCGACTCCATGATCGACGCAATCGAGACAGAGTTCGGTCCGCTCTGGGGCGCTGTCGCCAATGTCGGCCTTCACCCCTGCCCTCCTGGCTTTGAAGTCGATGACGAGACCTGGGATGGGGGCATCAGCCAGAACCTCGACTCAGCGTTCAAACTGGCACGGTCCGCCCTGCGCCGCATGACACCGCGCGAAGAAGGCTCGGTCCTGATGATCACATCCATCGCCGGGCTTGGCGCCCTCGGCACACCCGTCACCTACGGCACGTCAAAGGCCGCGATGAACCACCTCGCCAAGGAACTGGCCCGCGTCGCCGGCCCCTCCGGCGTGCGCGTCAACGCGATTGCCCCGGGCAATATCATCTTCCCGGGCGGCGACTGGGAAGAACGCTCGGAAGGTGAGCGCGGCGACTCCTGGAAAAAATGGATCCGGCGCGAAGTGCCGCTGCGCCGTTTCGGCAAGCCCGACGAGATCGGCTCGGCCGCCGCCTACCTGCTCAGCCCGCTTGCGAGCTTTGTGACAGGCGCGGTGCTGCCGGTCGATGGCGGCCAGACGAAGTAGTTATCCGTCTACGCACTACATGCGCATTGCCCAAGTGTAACGTTTTGGCCTGCAACCATTACAGGACCCATGCATTTATTAGGCACAGGGATATTCCTGAAGCGGCGCAGACCTCTCGCGTGGCCTGCCGACGCACCAGAACACTAGAAGCAAGGAGACATACTTATGACTCAACGCGCTCAAGGACGAAAACTCGCCATCCTCGCCACAGACGGATTTGAACAGATCGAGCTGACTTCACCGAAAGAAGCCATCGAAAACGCCGGCGGTGAGACAACGATCATCTCGCTGAAGCACGGCACAATCCAGGCGAACAAGCACCGTGAACACGGCGACACATTCAAAGTCGACATGACGCTGGATGATGCAAAAGCTGAAGACTTCGATGCCTTGCTCATTCCCGGCGGCCTGTTCAGCCCGGATACGCTTCGCACCAATCAGAAAGCCAAGGATTTCACCTCGGCCTTCTTCAGGCAGATGAAGCCTGTCTTCGCGATCTGCCACGGTCCGCAACTCCTGATCTCGGCCAATCTTGTGAACGGCCGCGAGATGACCGGCTTCCCGGCCATCCAGCAGGATCTCAAGAATGCAGGTGCCCGCGTGCTCGACCAGTCGGTCGTCGTGGACTCCGGCCTCGTGACCTCGCGTTCCCCGGACGACCTCGGAGACTTCAACGCGAAGATCGTAGAGGAAATCTGCGAAGGCAAGCATGCCGAGCAACGCCAGTCCGTCACCGCATAAGACGAACGGCGTCACTCCAGAGGGAGTGAAACGTAGAGTTTGACTAGCGCGCCCCTTTTGGGGGTGCGCTTTTCTTTTGCCGCCCGCTGCACCCAATTGAATTTGCTAACATAATGCAACTTTCCAGCTTGACGGCCAACATACGCACGCATAGGTTGCGGATGTTGGGGGAAAATCAGGCGATCTGTATTGTTTGCTACGGCTGCAGCCGTTTGTGTGCTTGTGTTTGCGCAACGCGCTGGCGCTGATGACCTGGAGACGCTGCAGGCCATTCCGATTGCCGCCCTGAGCCTCAGTGTCGATGATTCCGACAGCCATTTCATGATCGTTTATGAACGCATGGGTGAAACGGCGACGGCCGCGGTGTTCGCTGGAATAATCGGGGCCGGAATAAACTCTGCGATCAATGCGGATCAGGATGCAGCCCTCGCCAGGCCTTATCTGGCTGCGGCCAATGCACTCCCGCTCCGGGACATTATCGAAAACAGTATCCGGTCAACACTGGAAGCAAGAGGCATGGGCCTGACCGACGCGGCGGAGGCAAGTCACCTGTTGCGCGTGGAAATCAAGGACTGGGGCCTTCTGCGCAACTCGTTCGACGGCACCCAGCTGACCACATTCCTGAAACTTCATCTCATCATGAAGGATGGGAAGGAACGGGTCTGGGACGTCTACCAGAAAGAGGTGGGGAAGCAGGCCGAGAACATTGAGAACATCACGCCGGAAACTCTTTCGGCTGCGATGGAAAAGCTTGCGGCGAAGTCCGGCAAGCGTGTCGCGTATGAAATCATTTACAGGTAAAAGGAAACACCGTGTTCAAGACATTTTGGATCGCGCTTGGCGCACTCTCACTGTCAGCTTGCGCAACAGGCACAACAAATCTTTCTCTTGGTCTTTCGGAAGATGCTGCGAAACCAGCCTTGCTCTCTGAAGTGTCGCCAGAAGTGCTGGTACTGAAAGACGTCAAAGACAGCCGCAAGCCGGAAGAGACTGCCCGTATCGGCAACAAACGGAACGGCTATGGCATGGTGATGGGCGCCATAGGGACGAAGACGGCACCGACCGATACGGTTGCCGACGTCATCACCAAAACGCTAGAGGCCAATGGTCATAGCGTTACAAGCACACCCGACGGAAAGTCGCTCGAAGTATCGGCAGAACTCACGCGTTTCTGGCTCGACTACAAAACCGGCTTTGTAACGGTTGAATTTTTCGGTGACGTCCAGATCAACTTCTCTCTGACAGACCCGGCCAGCGGTGAGATCGTTTTCTCTGACCAGTTCAAAGGCTATTATTCCGACAAGACCGGTGGTGGCCTGAGCAAGACTTGGACACGCGTTATGGATGCGGCCCTCGCTGACCTGTCCAAGGAGATCAGCATGTCGGCTGAACTCATGGAAGCAATTGATGAACATGAGGCCGCTGGCGAGACCGCAGCTGATGTAACGACACAGGCGGCAGATAGCGACGAAACCGGCGCCTGATCGCCTTCAGACTTAATATGACTTCGAGGCGATCCCGGCTCTGCTGCGGGATCGCCTTTTTTAATGAGCGGCCCGAGCTACCGATCAGCGTTGTCAGTCCGTGCCGGCCGCGCTGACAGGGTGGATCAAGCTTGCCTTGGAGGGCCCGGCTGCTGCATAGGCCAGCGATGCCAGTAGCGCCCTCCTCCCCTCATGATGCGATTATTCTAGGCGCCGGCGCGGCCGGTCTCTTCTGTGCCGGACGCATGGGACAGGCTGGGTTGAAAGCCATTGTGGTTGATCACGCCGCGAAACCTGCCGAGAAGGTCCGCATCTCGGGCGGTGGGCGCTGCAATTTCACCAATATTCATACCGCGTCTGACCGGTTCATTTCGCAGAACCCGCATTTCGCGAAGTCGGCCCTTGCGCGGTACACGCCGACGGACTTTCTCGATCTCCTCGCACATTATGAAATCACATGGCACGAGAAGACCCTCGGCCAGCTTTTCTGCGACCAGAAATCCGGCGCCATCATCCAGATGCTGCTGGACGAGATGGAGACATCAGGCGGTGAACTCCGCCTCAGCACAGAGATAAAGTCCGTTACCCATGCCGATGGCCTGTTCACGGTGGACACGTCGGGCGGCGTACTGAACGCACCAAAGCTCGTAGTAGCCACGGGCGGCCTCTCAATCCCCAAAATGGGGGCAACGGGCCTTGCCTATGACATTGCGCGCCAGTTTGGGCATGACATCATTGCCACGCGCCCTGCCCTTGTGCCTTTCGTCTTCACCGGCGCGGACCAGGAAGACTTCGCCTCCATATCCGGCGTGGCCTGCGATGTGCGTGCGCAGGCAGGCAACGCCAGCTTTGACGAGGCCATGCTGTTCACCCATCGCGGTCTGTCAGGGCCTGCCATCCTTCAGGTCTCGTCCTATTGGGCGCCGGGCGAGCCTGTGACGCTGACGCTCCTACCCGGCACCGACATCGCCGAAGCCTTGAAAGCCGCCAAACGCGACAAGCCGATGCAGACGCTTGCTTCCGCCCTGGAGGCGCTTTTTTCCAAGCGACTTGCGGAACTGGTCCGGGAACGGTCCGGGAATACCCAGGCGTTGCGCCTGGCCGACACATCGCACGCCACATTGAAGGCCCTTGCGCGGACGCTCGAAGCCTGGACTGTCCGGCCTGCAGGTACGGAAGGCTGGCGCACGGCGGAGGTGACGGCAGGCGGCATCGACACGTCCGGCCTGTCGTCCAGAACCATGGAAAGCAGTCATGTTTCAGGGCTGTATTTCATCGGCGAATGCGTCGACGTCACGGGTTGGCTCGGCGGCTACAATTTTCAGTGGGCCTGGGCGAGCGCTGCCGCTGCTGCAGAGGGCGCAGCCACAGGCTGAACGCAGTGCATCGCGCCGCTTGACGCACGCCCGCGCTGGTTCCATTCGATGCGCCCATGAGTGAGATGGACAAGACCGCCAGCCAGCCCGCCCGCAGGACCCTGCTCCTCGGTGGCGGACTGCTTGTCGGTGTCTTCATTCTCTTCGCGCTTGGAAAACTTGGCTTCATGCCAAGTGAGAAAGCGCTTAATGCCTGGATGGAGACTGTCGCCGGCAGCCCGTGGGGCCTGCCCGCAATCATTCTTGTCTTTTGCGTCGCAGCCTTTCTGGGCGTTCCACAGTTCGCGCTGATCGCCGCCGCCGTCGCCCTGTTCGGCCCCTGGCTGGGCCTCTGTTATGCGTGGCTGGCCAACATGATTTCCGGCTCGCTGACATTCTATGTCGGCCGGATGGCAGGCGAGAAAGTCTTCCGGCGTTACGCTGGCGCAACGGCCAATCGGCTTGCGGCCTTTGTCGGCCGCAACGCACTCGCCACCAGCGCTCTCGTTCGCAACGTGCCGACAGGGCCGTTCATCATCGTCAACATGGCGTTTGGCGTCAGTACGGCCAAGTTTCGCGACTTTGCCATCGGCATGGGCCTTGGGTCCCTGCCGAAAATGGTGCTGATCGCGTTCGCCGGGCAGAGCCTGTTTGCCGCCATGAAAGGCAATCCGGGCCTGGCGATACTGACAGCCTTCATCGCCGCGGCAATCTATGCAGCGATCGCGCTTTATGCCCGCACCCGCATGGGGCCAAAGGGGCAATCTGTCCCTTTGATCCGAGACAACCCGGTTGACACGGGGCTGAAACAAGATGAATAAACCTCGTATGTGCAAGAATTTGCCCTTTATCCTCCTGCTTACCGGCCCCTGGCCGGAGCCGACCGCCTAGGTAACAGGCAGTTGCGCGGCCAGGGGAATGCTTCAAGCCCCCCTTTTTCTCATTAAGCAGAGCCGCAAAAACCATGACTGCCAATCCACATATCCGTATTTTCGACACCACTTTGCGTGACGGCGAGCAATCGCCTGGCGCCTCCATGACCCATATCGAAAAGCTCGAACTCGCGAGCCTGATGGAAGACATGGGCGTTGACGTCATCGAAGCCGGTTTCCCCGCAGCCTCCGACGGTGACTTTGCCGCCGTCAGCGCTATCGCCGCCCAATCGAAAAGCGCCATCATCTGCGGCCTCGCCCGCTCCACGCCTGCCGACATCGAGCGCTGCGCCGAAGCCGTGAAGCACGCTGCCCGCCCGCGCATCCACACATTCATCTCCACCAGCCCCGTGCACATGAAGCACAAGCTGAAAATGGGGCCGAATGCCGTGCTGGAAGCTGTCGGACGTTCCGTTGCCCAGGCGCGCAACCATACCGACGATGTCGAATGGAGCGCAGAAGACGCAACCCGCACCGACTTTGACTTCCTCTGCAAGTGCATCGACGTCGCCATCGCGTCGGGCGCCACAACGATCAATGTGCCCGATACGGTCGGCTATTCGCACCCCGATGAATATGGCGCGCTCTTCCGCCGCCTGATCGAGAACGTGCCGAATTCCGACAAGGCGATCTGGTCGGCGCATTGCCACAATGACCTCGGCCTCGCCGTCGCCAACTCGATCTCCGCTGTCGCCAATGGCGCCCGCCAGATTGAGTGCGCGATCAACGGCCTCGGCGAACGCGCAGGCAATGCCGCGCTGGAAGAAGTCGTCATGGCGATGAAGGTCCGCGAGGACACGTTGCCCTTCTCAACCGGCATCAAGCCCATCTACCTGTCACGCGCCTCTGCCATGGTCAGCCGCATCACCGGGTTCCCGGTCCAGTACAACAAGGCCATCGTCGGCAAGAACGCCTTCGCGCATGAAAGCGGCATCCACCAGGATGGCATGCTGAAGAATGCCGAGACCTATGAGATCATGAAGCCGGAAGATGTCGGCGTCGCAAAAATTTCGCTGGTCATGGGCAAGCATTCGGGCCGCCACGCGTTTCGCGACAAGCTGGAAAGCATGGGCTATTTCCTCGAAGGCGAAGCCCTGAACGACGCGTTCAAACGCTTCAAGACACTGGCCGACAAGAAAAAGCATGTGTTCGATGACGACATCGCCGTGCTCGTTGACGACCAGCTGGCCGCCGAAGGCGAGCGCATCGTGTTCAAGCGCCTGCGCGTCGTCTGCGGCACCGACGGTCCGCAAACGGCCGAGATCGACCTGACGGTTGAAGGCGAAGAGAAATACGCCATCGCGCGCGGCAACGGGCCTGTGGATGCCGTGTTCAACGCCATCCGCCTGATCGTGCCCCATGACAGCGCGCTGGATCTCTACCAGGTCCATGCCGTTACCGGCGGCACCGACGCGCAGGCCACAGTTTCAGTTCGCCTGAACGGTGAAGGCATCATGGCCACGGGCCGTTCATCTGACCCGGATACGCTGGTTGCCAGCGCCAAGGCCTATCTCCACGCGGTCAACAAGCTCGAAGCCCGCAAGGCCAAGCGCAAAGCCGCCTAGGGAACCTTCCCGCCCCTAACGCGATTCATATGTGCAGACACATCGGATCGCGTTAGGAAGCGGGCATGGCCAAGGTAAACAACCTGGAATCGCTCCTCGCGAGCCTGACGGAGAAAACGTCCGGCGAAGACGTGACCGTGCGCGAGATGCTCGACGCCGTCGGGCGCCGCTCCTACGGACCGATCCTGCTATTGCTCGGCTTCATTGCAATTTCACCGCTGACGATCATTCCGGGCACAAGCTGGCTTGTTGCCCTGATCATCCTGCTGATCGCGGGGCAGATCGTATTGGGCAGGGCCTTTCCCTGGGTGCCAAAGCGCGTGCTCGACATTTCCTTTCCGCGATCAGCCTTGGTGACCGGTGTTGAGCATGCTGGCAGATATGCACGGCCCGTGGACAAGGTGCTGAAGCCACGCCTCGCTTTCCTGTCGCGTACGCCGTTCATTGGACTATCAGCGCTTGTCTGCATTGCAGCGGCGCTCGTGACCTTTCCACTGGGCCTGATCCCCTTTGGCCCCGTTCTGCCCGGCCTCACCGTTCTGCTGTTTGGCCTCGGCCTGACGGCACGCGATGGATTCGTGCTGATGGCTGCAGGCCTTGGCCTGGCGGGGGCCATCTATATTCTCATGCGCGTCTGGTCCGCCCTGCCCTTCGGCTGATCCGCGCGAATTCCCGTATCAGGACACTCGGCTTGCACCGCTTCGCCGCACGCTGTTACATGGCGCAGCGCAGAATGCGCCGGGATCGGGATAATGGCCACTTTCAGCCTCTTGCAAAAGCGAACCGAGTCGCGACGCGTCCGCTTCCGGTCGTCCCGCCGCGTGCCTTTCATGCCCTATGGCTTCGTGCCTGCCTTCGGCCTGCTTGTTCTCTTGTGGATCGGCATGGGCCCCTTCGCGAAATACGTGATTGAACAGTCGGTCATCCGTGCGACCGAACATGTAATCGCAACGAATGATGCCGGTTGGGCACGGGCTGTAGTGTCTGGACAGCAGGTCTGGCTGGAAGGCCAGCCGTCGACGCAGATGGAGGGCGAGCAACTCGTCGCGCTGGTGCGCGCAGCACGAATGCCAGCCCTGTTTGGTGAGGAACGCCCGGTGACGCGTGTGCGGGCACGCTATGGCGCGGCCATCACTTCGCCCACCGCGACCCGCAAGCCCGAATGGACTTTCAGGGTGTCCGGCGGCGTCATGAGGCTGGAAGGCACCGTACCCGACGAGGTGACCCGCAGTTCGCTCGCCGCGGCCGCAGAAGGCCTGGTTGATGCCCAGAACATCACGCAGGTTGATGATTTTCTGACAGTCACGCATGTCGCCGAGGATACGGCTTACACCCAGGTCGCCCTTAAAGGCATCACGGCGGTGGGCCAGTGCGACCAGGGTGTTGCGACTTTTCTCAATCAAGAATTCTCTCTGCGGTGCGAGTTGCCGAACACGGGTGTGACGGCCCTGCAGCAACTTATTGCCCAGCCGCTGCCGATCGGGCGTCTCGGCAATGTTGACATCCTCTCCAATGAGGCCGTCGCAACATGCGATAGCTCGCTCGCAGACCTTTTGGGCGGAACGCATATCGAGTTTGCGCTCGCCAGCGCCGAGATTGATCCGTCGAGCAATGACCTGCTGCAATCTGTCGCCGATGCCGCCGCCACCTGCCCCGGCACATTGCGTATCGAAGGCCACACCGACAGCATGGGCAGCGCGAATGCCAACGAGCTGCTCGGCGATGCCCGTGCCGAGGCCGTTCGCGAGGCATTGATCGCGCGGGGGATCCCTGCTGACCGCCTCATCGCCGAAGGCTTTGGCGCCCGCCGCCCGATTGGCGACAACACCACGGCGGAAGGCCGCGCCCATAACCGTCGGATCGAAATTCGCGTCGTCCGTGCATCTGATTGACCCAAGCGGCCCAATCGGGCCTTCTGGAATCCCGAGTTCAAAACCATGTTCTTTCTTCTTGCCCAGATTTTCCCTCTCCTGCTCCTGGCCGCCGTGCTGGGCGCCGTGCTTGCCTATTGGTGGCTGAAGAACCGGCAAGAGGACGTGACAGAGTCCTATGAGCGGGTAACCGAGCGCCTGGCGGCGATCGAAGCGCGCCCTGAGCCCGCTGCCCGTGAAGACTATGAAGCTGGCATGGCACTGATTTCCTCAGCCGTGCGTTCGTTGCGCATGCCGGACATGGAGCCGGTCAACCAGCGTCTCTCGGCGCTTGAGGCGTCCGTGTCAGGCTTCACTGTGCCTGAAACTGACCTCGCGCCGCTGCATGGCAAGTTCGACGGGGTGGATGCGAACCTCTCAGGCATCGCCTCGCGACTCGCAGACATTGAAGGTCGCATGACCGCGCAGGACCCGCGCCTCACCGCAATGGACGAGCGCCTGTCCGGATTGGGAGAGCACGTTGCGAATGTCGATCCACGGTTCGCAAAACTCGACGAACGCCTGACCTCGCTCGATACGGCGATTGCCTCCATTGCCAATGCCATCAGTGACCTGCGCAATACCGACCTCCAGCCCGTCGAGGCCCGCTTCGGCAAAATCGAGGAAACGCTTGCAGCCTTCAAGATTCCGGAAGTCGATCTCGGCCCGCTGCACAGCGGACTGGCGCGCCTCGACCTGACCATTGCCGGACTTGACCGCCCGGCGACCGATCTTGGCCCGGTGCAGACACGGCTCTCGGAGTTCGAAAGCCGCCTGGGCCTCCTCGGCGAACGGCTAGAAGCGGCGCAAAAGCGCGACATGGACAAGCTGTCTGCAGACATCACGGCCGTCGCCTCCGGCGTATCAGGTATCGAGATGCCGGACATGGGCGCAGTCTACCAGCGCCTCGTCAGCGTCGAACATGCCATTGCGACCTTTACCATTCCCGAGCCCAACCTTGCACCGATGTACGAACGGCTCGCCGCACTGGAGGAAGCCGTGGCGGCCATCCGCACCGGCATGCCGGGTACGCCTGACTTCGCACCTGTCGAACGCCGCATCGCCAGCTTGCAGGAAGCCTTCCTGACGCAGACGCCAACAGACTTCACGCCTGTGCTAGATGCTGTTCAGGCCATTGAAGGCAATCTCGACCTCGAGGCCATGGAGAACCGGCTCAACGCGATCGAGTATGGCCTCGCGGCCATCCACCACACACTTCGCGCACGTCCAGAACCGGCCGCACCCAAGACGGAACGCGCATCAAGGACGCGGACAGTCTCTGCGGCCACTTCGCCGTCCCCCGCGATTGCGGCGACACCTGTCGCGCCCCCTCCCCCGCCGCCGCGTGAGATTGACCCGATCAATGAAGCGCGCCGCGAGGATGACGAGGCCAATCTGCTCGTCGAGGCGGCTTTCGGTGATCCCGACGACCTTGAGCGCATCAATGGTGTTGGCCCGATGCTGTGCGAACTGCTGCACGAAGTGGGCGTCTTCTATTTCTGGCAGGTGGCCGAATGGAGCCCGCAGGATATCGAATGGGTCGACGGAAAGCTGCAGCACTTCAAGGGCCGCATCACGCGCGACAAATGGGTTGATCAGGCCCGTGACATGGCGATGTTGCCAGATTCGGCCCGTCGCCCCGGCTCATAGGTCGTTGCGCGGGTCCCTGCCGGTCATCTTGTCGTCACCACCCTGGATCTGCGCCTCTGCACGTACGCGCGGCAGGGCATCAGGATGTTCCTTCTGCAGCCAGTCGATCATTTCCTCGCGAATATAACAGCGCAGGTCCCAGGCCTGTGGTGAATTCCGCGCGCTTGCGAGGGCGCGGATTGTCAGCGTGGCATTATCCTTGGTCTCCGACACTTGAAGGTTCACGACATCGCCGTCCCAGAGCGGCGTGGACTTGCAGATTTCGGTCAGTTTCTCGCGCATTTCCTTCACCGGCGCGCGGTAATCGACATACCAGAATACGCTGCCGATGATCGAGGCCGACTGGCGCGTCCAGTTCTGGAAGGGTTTTTCGATGAAATAGGAGACCGGCACGACAAGGCGCCGCCAGTCCCAGATCTTGATGACGACATAGAAGAGGCCAATCTCCTCGATCCAGCCCCACTCGCCCTCGACCACCACGGCATCCTTGATCCGGATTGGCTGGGTGAACGCAATCTGCAAACCGGCAATGAGGTTGCTCAGCACCGGACGCGCCGCAAGACCGATGGCGAGGCCCGCAATGCCCGCTGACGCAAACAGGCTGACCCCGAATTGCCGGACGCCCGGAATAACCGTCAGCGCTGCCGCGACCGAGACGATTGCACCAATAACCACCCACACGCGCCGCGTGACGTCCAGCCGTGTCGCCAGCTTGCGCGCCGTGAGGTCATCCGGCTGGTCCAGCTTCAACATGGAGAGGCGGCGCTTTATCAAGGCGTCCACCGTTGTCGTGATTGCCCAGCCGATAGCCCCAACGATGAGAACGCTGGACAGCACCGACAGCGTGCCCACGATGACAGGCGGAAGGGCAATGTCTTCTGGCAGGAAGTGAGGGCCAGCGCCGCATGCGACTGCCAACAGCGCAAACACGACCGGCGGCCGAAAGCGTTTTATCCAGCGCGTCTTATGCTTGAATGTCTCTTGTGGTGCGATCTGGCTAGCCTTCTCTCTGTTCCTTCTACGGTTACGGTCCCAATCGGGTTCCCGATGGTCAACTCCGTCCGGGCAATAAAGCCGCGAGGACGGGTTTTGAATGCACCAGCGCCCAAGCCTTGGGCATGCCAACGCCCCCGCACGCTTGACAGGCGGCCAAGTTCCGGCGACGCCATCGGCCGTGAATAGTGCTGTTTCCCTTCCCCCCGTTCGTGGCAAAGTCATCCCGCAGGCGAGCCTTGCCCCTTATACCTGGTTCCGTGTCGGCGGCCCGGCAGACTGGCTGTTCCTGCCCGCCGACGCCGAAGATCTCGCTGATTTCCTGGTGCAGCTGGACCCCGCCATACCCGTCACTGTGCTCGGCGTCGGCTCGAACGTCATCGTGCGCGATGGCGGCATCGAAGGCGTGGTCGTGCGCCTGATGGGCAAGGCCTGGGGCACGGTTGAAGCCGAAGATGGCATTTCGGTCTCGGCAGGCGCAGGCGCGCTGGATCTCGCTGTCGCAAAGACCGCCGCCGAGAATGGCATTAAGGGACTGGAATTCCTGTCAGGCATACCCGGTTCGCTGGGCGGTGCCACGCGGACCAATGCCGGCTGCTATGGCAAGGAATTGCGCGATGTCCTCATCAGCCTGCAAGGCATCCGCCGCGATGGCAGCCGCGTGGTCTATCGCGGCCCGGGCCGCGAGGGCGCTCAGCCGGAAGCCCATTTTTCCTATCGCCACACTGATCTTCCTGACGACCTGATCGTCACCCGCCTGCTGCTCGAAGGCAATGATACCGGCGCCCCGGCCGAGATTCTGGCAGATATCGAAGCCCTGCAGAAACGCCGGGCCGAAACCCAGCCCATCCGCGAAAAGACATCCGGGTCGACTTTTGCCAATCCTGATCCGCCCGGTACGCCCAACCAGCGCTCGGCCTGGAAGCTGATCGACGCAGCTGGCTGCCGCGGGCTTCGTGTTGGCGGTGCGCAGGTTTCAGAGCTGCACTGCAACTTCCTGATCAATACGGGCGATGCAACTGCGGCTGATCTCGAGACTCTTGGCGAGACCGTGCGTGCACGGGTTCTGGAGCACAGCGGCGTGCAGCTGCGCTGGGAAGTGCGCCGTATCGGACGGCTTGTGTCGCCGCGGTGACTTTTTCGTAACTTGAGCCGGAGCATGATCCGGTTTCGCCTGACTCATGCCGCTTTCGTGCGGCATAGGCGGTGGCAAGCGGCAGAAAACCCGCACTCAACTTGCAAGAAGGACAGGCCATGAAGCGCATAGCAGTCATTTACGGAGGCTGGTCCTCCGAACGTGAAGTCTCTCTCTCCTCAGGCCGGCAAATGGCCGAGGCAGCGCGCGCCGCCGGCTATGATGTGGTCGAGATCGATGCGGGCCGGAACCTGGCAGAGCAGCTCGCCGAAGCGAAACCCGACGTCGTCTTGAACGGGCTGCACGGGCCGTGGGGTGAAGATGGCTGCGTGCAGGGCGTGCTGGAAGTGATGGGCCTGCCCTATTCCCACTCCGGCGTGCTGGCCTCGGCCCTCGCCATGGACAAGCTGAAATCCAAGGCTGTCTACCGCGATGCAGGCCTGCCGATCGCCGCCGACAAGCGCGTCACCCGCGCAGAAGCTGCCGCAAGCCACCCGCTAAAGCCCCCCTATGTGGTCAAACCGGTCGCGGAAGGGTCCAGCTTTGGTGTGCTGATCGTGCGCGAAGGCGCCAATACGCCGCCGCAGGAATTGCTGGGTTCCAGCTGGCATTATGGCGACAATCTGATGGCCGAGGAATTCATTCCCGGCCGCGAACTGACGGTCGGCGTGCTGGGTGACAGGGCCCTCGCTGTCACCGAGATCACGACCTTAAGGGACTATTACGATTTTGATGCGAAATATCAGGCTGGAGGATCGCAGCATGTGATCCCGGCAAACCTGCCTGCTCACGTGACCGAAGCCGCGATGGACGCAGCTCTCAGGGCACATCAGGCGCTCGGTTGCCGGGGAGCCACGCGGTCCGATTTTCGCTATGATGACAAGAGAGACCGCCTCGTGATCCTGGAAACAAATACACAGCCCGGCATGACGCCCACCTCGCTTGTCCCCGAACAGGCCGCTTTCGTTGGCATGTCCTTCGAAGCGCTTGTCGCATGGATGATCGAGGATGCTTCATGCCAAAGGTAAACCGGAACCAGTCTGTCCCCTCCCGCTCGCGTCGCCGCCCCGCCACCATCGTTGATGAGTCGACGGGCGAAGAGATCCGCGTGTCATCCATCCTGTTCGGGCTGGTCATGCTGATCGCCATCATTGTGGCCACGGCTGCCTGGATGGGCGGATCGCTGTCACAGATCGAAACGCGCTTTGGCGGCTTCATGGATGATACGGCGCGGATGGCCGGCGTGTCTGTCAATGACGTCTCCGTGCTTGGCCTTGAGCAGAACCCCGCCCTTGCAGATGATGTCCGCGCTGCCGCCATGATCGAGCCGGGCGAGAACATGTTTCGCGCGGACCCGAGCCTGATCCGCCGCCGCGTTGAATCCACACGCAAGGTATTGAATGTACGCGTCCACCGCCTGTGGCCCGGTCAGATCGTGATCATTGCAGACGCCGCCGAGCCAGTGGCGCTATGGCATGATGGCAAGGCATGGACTGTCGTGGACGGTCTTGGCCGCATTCTGCCGGACGCCAATGCCGATGACCACAAGACCCTCGTGCGCCTTGCTGGCCGCGGCGCGGCAGGCGCGGCCCCTGCCCTCGTGAAGGCCCTCAAGGAAGCACCGGATGTTGCAGCCCGCCTCGCCATCGCGACGCGCGTTGCCGATCGCCGCTGGGACGTGCGCCTCGTGAACGGCGCCACCGTTCGCCTGCCGGAAGACGCCGCCATGGATAGCGCGCTCGCCCGCCTCACTAAGCTCCAGACACGCACAGCCCTGATGCAGCGCCCGGTCACGATGATCGACCTGCGCAACAAGGGCCGCATCTACCTGTCCCCCGCGCTTGAAGGCGGCGCAATCAAAGTTGCAGAGGCAGCCCGTTCCTGATGGCAAATGTACAGTCCAGACGCATCGCCCATCATGGGTCACGCAGCACCGGAACGGTGGCCGCGCTGGACATAGGCTGTTCCAAGATCACCTGTCTTATCGGCCGCAATGACGGCAGCGGCCCGCGCCGCTTCCAGATACTGGGTGGCGGTCGCCAGCAATCACGTGGTTTCAATGGCGGCGCCATTACCGACATGGAAGGCCTCGAGCGCTCCATTCGCCTCGCCGTGGAAGACGCCGAGCGCGAAGCAGGCGAGCAGATCAGTGAAGTCATCCTCGGCATCACGGGTCCGAAACTCGCGTGCACACTTGTAACGGCTGCCATCGAGATCGGCGGACGTGCCATCACGCACAAGGAAATCAAGCGGCTGCAGGCCCTGGCGCTTTCAAAGGTGCCCGCGAAAGGCGTTGATGTGCTCGCGGCCTGGCCTGTCGCTTACCGCGTCGACCAGCAGGAAGGCGTGCGCCAGCCTGCCGGCATGTATGCCGAACAGCTCGGCATCCTGCTGTCTGTCGTCACGGCGCCGCGCCCGATCATCAAGAACCTCGTCGAATGCGTCGGCCGCGCCCATCTGGGCGTCTCGGCCCTCGTCCCCTCCTCCATCGCAAGCGGTGCGGGGACGCTGATCGATGACGAGATCGAGAACGGCGCAATCTGTATCGACATGGGCGCCGGCGTCACGGCGGTGTCGGTCTATCTCAACGGCTCCCCGGCCTGGCTCGGTTTGGTGCCGACAGGCGGCACGCATGTCACCAGCGATATCGCGCAGGGCATCGGCACGACCTTTGCCGCTGCGGAGCGTCTGAAATCGGTCTATGGCACGGCCAATCTTGAAGGCCCCGGCCTTGCCGAGCGGATCGAGGCGCCGCGTCTTGGCGATGATGGCCGCCTGCAGGGCATGCGCATGGAAAAAGGCGCAATTGCCGAAATCATCGCCCCGCGCATCGAAGAAACATTCGAGCTTGTGCAGAAAACGCTCAATGCGAGTGGTGTACGCTCCGTTCTCCCCCGCCGCGTGGTCCTGACCGGTGGCGCGAGCCAGTTGTCAGGCGTGCGCGACGTGGCCTCCCGCATCCTCAATGCACCTGTGAGGCTTGGTCGCCCGACAATCGCCGAATTTCTGGGCGAAACACTGGCAACGCCTGCTTTTTCCACAGCCTCGGGTCTGCTACTGTATTCGGAGTTGGGATTCGTGGATGCTGCCGGGGCAGGCGTCGCAGTGAAGGAATATGGAGCCGAAACGGGCAGCGGAGCAGTGAACAAGGCATTCCATTGGCTGAAAGAAAATTTCTGACGCCTTTTGTCTTCACTTAACTGTCTTTTAGCCGTGAGGGGCCAAGGTGGCTTCAACCCGGTTCCGGAATGTTGATTGAGGTACGCGAATGACACATGAACTCACGCCCAGGATTCTCGTCTTCGGTGTTGGCGGCGCAGGCGGAAACGCTGTCGACAACATGATCGAGGCCAACCTGCAGGGCGTCGAATTCATCGTCGCCAACACGGATGCACAGGCGCTCAACCGCTCCAAGACAGAGCAGCGCATCCAGCTCGGCCCTGAAACGACATCCGGCCTTGGCGCTGGCGCACGCCCTGAAGTGGGCGCGAAAGCCGCTGAAGAGTCGATCGCCGAGATCAAGGAATACCTGACAGACGCCCACATGGTGTTCATTGCCGCCGGCATGGGCGGCGGTACGGGCACAGGCGCTGCACCCGTCATCGCGCGAACCGCGCAGGAAATGGGCATCCTCACTGTTGCCGTTGTAACCAAGCCCTTCGGCTTTGAAGGTGCCCGCCGCATGGCGCTCGCCGATCAGGGCCTGATCGACATCCGCAAACATGTCGACACGATGATCGTTGTTCCGAACCAGAATCTTTTCCGCATTGCCAATGACCGGACGACTTTTGCAGAAGCGTTCCGTATGGCTGATGACGTGCTCTATTCCGGCGTTCGCGGCATCACCGACCTGATGGTCATGCCCGGGCTCATCAACCTCGACTTTGCCGATGTCGGCTCGATCATGCGCGGCATGGGAACAGCCATGATGGGCATGGGCGAGGCCGAAGGCGAAGGCCGCGCATTGGAAGCCGCCCGTTCGGCCATCGACAATCCGCTGCTTGATGAAGTCAGCCTCAAAGGCGCCAAGGGTGTTCTGATCAACATCACCGGCGGCTACGACATGACACTGTTCGAGCTGGACGAAGCCGCAAACGAAATCCGCCGCGAGATCGACCCGAACGCCAATATCATCCTCGGCTCGGCCTTTGATCCAGAGCTTGAAGGCAAGATCCGCGTTTCCGTCGTTGCCGCCGGCATTGAAGCAGGTGTGGAGGTCGAAGCAGATCCCAAGCCTGTGCGTGAAACGGTTCGCCAGCCAATCGCAGCGCCAATTGCGGATGAAGTCGAAACCAAATCTGAAGCCGCAAAAGTGGACGACGATCGTCCACTGGTCATTACCGGACACACGGCATCGATGCGCTCGGAAGAGAGCGACCCCCGTTCCGACTTCAAGGGTCAGCCCCTGCCGGCCGACCATTATGAAGGCGCCGAGGGCGAAGATGAAGTGACGGCGGACGCCGTCTTCGGATCGCGCAAGGAAGCCCCTGCCCCGGACAAGGCCCGCCCAGACCAAGGGGCGTCCGGCTTCTCCCACCTGTTCGGCTGGCGCCGCAATCCGCAGGGCGAGAATGACGACGCGCCGGAAGCCCATGTTCCGGCACAGATCATCTCCTCGCCGGACGACCATCCCGAAGCGGCTCCGTTCGATGATGCCGATCTTGAAATCCCGGCCTTCCTGCGCCGCTCCGCGAACCACTGATCAGGCAATAAAATACAGGCCTGACAAGCCGGATTGTTTCAGAATAAGTACAATAAATACAGGGCCGTGATGCAAGTCATGGCCCTTTTTGTAACACGCCGAAACAAGCCGTGTTTTGTACTGGCGCCCAACCCCCTCCAGATTGCAGAGTGAAGCGGGGGGTCGATAAAGGTGTTGAGTAGCATGCAGATGCAACAGACAATTGAACGTCCGGCCATGTGTGCCGGCATCGGCGTTCATAGCGGCGAAAAAGCCCGGCTTGTCCTGAAGCCTGCCCCTGTCGGCACCGGCGTCGTGTTTCGCCGCACAGATCTTGATGCCAGCGATATCTCGATCAATGCACATGCCGATGCCGTGTCTGACACGCGCCTCGGCACGACACTGACAAATGAAGCGGGGGTTTCCGTTGCAGTGGTCGAACACCTGATGGCCGCGCTGGCCGGCCTTGGTATCGACAATCTCATCATCGACATTGACGGCCCTGAAGTGCCGATCATGGATGGCTCTTCCGCCGTATTCTGCGAGCTATTGCTGCAGGCCGGTCTGAAAAAACAGTCTGCAGCGCGCCGCCGTATCCGCATTCTTGAGCGTATCGAGATCATTGACGGCCCAAAACGCGCGACACTGTCGCCCTCGGATGATTCCATCCTCACACTGCGTGCCCGCATCGAATACGACGATTCCGTCATCGGCATTCAGCAAATGGCCCTGCGCCTGGCACCAGGCATGTTCGCCCGCGATCTTGCATTTGCCCGCACCTATGGCTTTGCGCGCGACGTGGAAATGCTGCGCGCCAACGGCCTCGCACGTGGCGGCTCGCTCGATAATGCTGTCGTGCTGGACGATGGCGCCGTAATGAACCCGGAAGGGCTGCGCGCGGAGGATGAATTCGTGCGTCACAAGATGCTGGATGCCGTCGGCGACCTGATGCTGGCAGGCGCTCCGATTGCCGGCAGCTATGATGCTGTCCAGCCGGGCCATGCGCTCAACAATGCGCTTGTCCGGAAGCTGCTGTCCACGCCGTCCGCCTGGTGCTGGGAAACCGACGCGGATATGGACGTCCATATGCCTGTTCGCGCCCGTGTTTCGGTATAGCGCCGCATTCTAGGCCGAGGCTGCATTACGGCCACTTAATACACGGCATGACAATGATCCTTGGAAAACCGGTGCAGTTCAGGCTAATCAAGCTGAAGACATTCACAGCTGAAAGTTACCGACAGGCATGTCCCTTCTGAAACTCCGCCCGAGCCTTCTGATCCTGGCCACTGTAGTCGCTATTTCAGGCTGCCAGTCCGGCAGCAAGCGCAAGCAGGAACTCGCCTATGTCGAGCGTCCGGTCGAGCAGCTCTACAACGCAGCCGCCGAACAGCTGGACAAGCGCAACTATCCCCGTGCGATTCTGCTGTTTAACGAGGTCGAGCGCCAGCACCCCTATTCCGAGTGGGCGCGTAAATCCATGGTAATGACGGCCTATGCAAACTATCAGGCGCGTGATTATGACGAGGCAATCTCGGCGGCGCGCTCATATCTCAGCCTGCACCCCGGCGGCTCTGAAGCCGATTACGCTTACTATCTCATTGCCTGTTCCTATTTCGACCAGATCGTCGATATCGGCCGTGACCAGCGCACAACCGAACTGGCGCTCGCCGCCCTTCAGGACGTGACACGTCGTTATCCCGACAGCTCCTATGCACGCGATGCCGGCCTCAAGATCGACATGGTCAACGACCAGCTCGCGGGCAAGGAAATGGAAATTGGACGCTGGTACCTGCGCTCCAACCAGACGCTGGCTGCCGTAAACCGCTTCAAGACCGTTGTTACGACCTATGACACCACGTCTCACACGCCTGAAGCCCTGCACCGGCTTGTCGAATCCTATCTAACGCTGGGCCTGCGCGACCAGGCACTGGCAGCAGGCGCGACGCTCGGCTACAACTATCCCAATACCGACTGGTACAAGATGAGCTACCGCTTGCTGACCAAGCAGGGGCTTGATCCCGAAGCGGTCGTACCGAAGCGGACGCTCATTCAGCAGATCCTGCCGGGCGGAAAATAGGCCTCAGGCCCCGTCTACCAGGGCCAGCCACTCGTCTTCTGTCAGTGTCTTGACGCCGAGGGCTTCAGCCTTCGCGAGCTTTGAACCTGCACCTGGTCCCGCGACGAGAATATCCGTCTTCGCCGAAACCGACCCCGAGACTTTTGCGCCGAGCGAACTCGCCCGCGCCTTCGCTTCGTCGCGTGTCATCCGCTCAAGCGTACCTGTAAACACGACCGTCTTTCCTGCCACAGGGCTGTCGCTCGCGGCAGCAGTCTCGTCCACAACGGTAACTTTGGACATGAGTGCAGACAGCATCTCGGCATTGTGCGGCTCGTTGACGAAGGCCCGGAGCGAGCCGACGGCTGCGCCGCCAATACCATCTATGCCCATCAGCTCAGCCGTTGCCTCGCCGTCCGGCCCCTGCTCGGCTGCCGCCTCCACAAGACTCCAGAAGGTATTCCAGGACAGGAAGTGGCGTGCAAACTGGTTGGCGGTGGTCTGACCCACATGGCGGATTCCGAGACCGTTCAGGAACCGCGCAAAAGGCACCTTGCGCCGGGCGTCGATCGCGGTGAGGAGCTTTCTGGCCGACTGCGCGCCAAAGCCGTCCCACTCATCTAGCGGCGGGAGGTCCAGTTCAGCTATGCGTTGTTCAATGCGGAAAATATCCTGCGGCGCGCGCACGACGCCTTTCTCATAGAATAGCTGCACCTGTTTGGCGCCGAGCCCGTCAATATCGAGCGATTTGCGCGATACGAAATGCTTCAGGCGCTCGACGGCTTGGGCGGGGCAAACAAGGCCGCCTGTGCACCGGCGCCGCACATCGGACTCGCCCTTCTCATCGACATCCCTGACCGCTGCTGAGCCGCAGACGGGGCATTCATGGGGCATTTCGAAGGGCTTCCCGGACCCTTCCGTGACCACTCGCAAGACTTGCGGGATGACATCCCCGGCGCGCTGGATCTCGACCGTGTCACCGACCTTGACGCCAAGGCGGGCGATTTCGTCTTCATTGTGGAGCGTGGCATTCGACACAACCACGCCGCCGACGGTCACCGGCGTCAGGCGCGCAACTGGCGTCAGCGAACCCGTACGCCCGACCTGGATGGTGATGTCTTCGAGAAGTGTTGTCGCCTTCTCGGCGGGGAATTTGTGCGCGATGGCCCAGCGCGGCGCGCGGCTGACAAAGCCCAGCCGCTGCTGCCAGTCGAGCCTGTCGACCTTGTAGACGACACCATCAATATCATAGCCAAGGCTCGCCCTCTGGCGCTCGAAATCCCGGTAGGCGGCGATCAGTCCATCGACACTTTCGGCGCGCGTCATCAGCCTGTTCACATCGAACCCCCATTGCGCGAAGAGGGCGATGGCATCGGTCTGGGTTTCGGCAAAAGGCGCGCTGGCCGCAGCCCACGCATAGGCGAAGAACTTCAGCGGGCGTGATTTGGTGATCTCGATATCTAGCTGGCGCAGGCTGCCTGCGGCCGCATTGCGCGGATTGGCAAACACCTTGCGGCCCGCTTCGGCCTCGCGGGCATTGAGCGCCGCAAAATCTGCGTGGCTCATGTAGACTTCGCCGCGTATCTCGACGCTGTCAGGCCAGCCCTTCCCGGCAAGCGCGCCAGGCACATCATCCAGCGTGCGGGCATTCGCGGTAACGTCCTCGCCGACCTGCCCGTCCCCGCGCGTGGCAGCCCGCACAAGCTTGCCCTTCTCATAGGTCAGGCTCAGCGACAGGCCGTCAATCTTGGGCTCAGCGGTAATGGCGACCGGCTCGTCTTCCGAGAGCCCGAGAAAGCGGCGGATACGGCCGACGAATTCGGCGACGTCCTCATCAGAGAACGCATTGTCGAGCGAGAGCATGGGCGCGCCATGCGCCGCCTTGGAAAAACCGTCGCTGACACTGGCGCCGACCCGGTCAGCCGGGCTGTCGGCGCGCTTCAGGTCAGGAAACCGCGCCTCAATGGCAAGATTGCGCTGGCGCAGCGCGTCATATTCCGCATCGGTCAGGCTGGGCGCATCGTTCTGATAATAAGCCTCATCGGCTTCGCGGATTGCCTCGGCCAGACGCGCCAGCTCTTCTTCAGCAGCCTGAGGCGTCAGCGCTTCGACGGGGACGGGTTGGCTCATGCATCCTCCAGCAACCTCCCTGCCGCAGCCCGGGCCTCTTCGGTGACCTCGGCGCCAGATAGCATTCGGGCAATTTCTTCCTGCCTAGCGCTGTCATCTAGCCCGCGAACGCGCGTGCCGCCAGCTTGATCAGTGTCTTTTTCAACAAGCCACTGCGCGGCAGCCGAAGCCGCGACCTGCGGGCTGTGCGTCACGGCAAAGATCTGGCGGGCACCCGCAAGACGGACCAGTCGCTCGCCAATGGCGGCCGCCACAGAACCCCCAACCCCCTGATCGACTTCATCGAAAATCAGGGTCTGGGCCGAGCCTGCCTCGGCCAGCGCGCATTTCAGCGCCAGCGAGAAACGGGCCAGTTCGCCGCCCGATGCAATCTTGCGCAAGGGGCCGAACCCGGCGCCGGGATTTGTCTCGGCCTCGAACTCTACGCGGTCGGCACCGTTCGCGCTCCCCTCCCCTTCGGGCAAGGGCTCGACACAGATCGCAATCGTTGCCCGGCCGAGCTTCAAGGGCGCCAGCTCTGTCGCAATCGCCTTTTCAAGCTGACCGGCAGCAGCCTTCCGGGCAACGGTCAGCTTCTCGGCCACCTGATGGTAACGCGCCTGCGTCGCCGTCTCTGCCTTGCGCGCCGCAATCAGGGCATCCTCGCCCGCTTCAGCCAGGTCGAGCTGCCCGCGCAGCTTCGCGAGCAGGTCCGGCAGGGCCTCCGGCTCTGTCATATGTTTGCGGGCAAGTGCGCGCAGGGCAAAGAGACGCGCTTCAGCGCTTTCAAGCGCATCCGTGTCATGGGAGATCAGGCGCTCAAGACCGAAGACGGCCGCCCCGGCTTCGCGCGTTTCAATGATCGCCCGCTCAATGGCTTCTGCCGCCGCCCGGGCCGCGGCTGGCAATGTCTCGTCAGAACCCTCAAACCCCGGCAACCGGCAAATGCGTTCGACGGCCCGCGCAGCCCGCGAGAGCGCCGTCTCCATATCGGCACCATCCATGGCCGTTTCAGCCTCGCTGACGGCTTCCGTGACCCGCTCGGACTGCATCAGGCGTGTGCGCCGCGTGGTCAGCTCTTCAGCCTCGCCAGAAACCGGCGCAAGCCGCTCAAGTTCCTCAACCGCCTGTCCGAGCCATTCGCGCGCGGCAATCGCCTCAGCCTGTTCGGCTTCGAGCCGGGCCCGCGTCTCGCGCGCCTCGTGCAGGGCATCGAAAGCCGTCGAACAGGTCGAGAGAAGCGCCTCATTTCCCGCAAACTGGTCCAGCAGGCGGCGATGCATGGAAGGCCGCATCAGGGCCGAGGCCGCATGCTGGCCATGGATTTCGACCAGCATCTCGCCAATCTCGGCGAGCAGCGCCGCGCTCACGGCCTGATCGTTCACAAAGGCCCGCGCCGGGCCGCTGGTGCGCACAACACGCTTCAGCGTCAGCGCCTCGTCCATTGACGCCTCGATCCCCTGCTCCTGCAGTAGCGCCCAGACAGGGTGGCGCGAAGGCGGCCCGAACTCGACCGCTACGCTTGCCTGGGACGCACCGCTGCGAATGAAGGACCGGTCCGCCGGTGCCCCCATGGCCAGCGACAAGGCATCAAGAATGATCGACTTGCCGGCCCCTGTTTCGCCCGTAAGCGCGGTGAAGCCAGCGCCCGGCTCAATGTCCAGGCGGTCAATCAGAACGAAATCGCGGATCGAAATGGACAGGATCATGCCTGTTCCAATACCATTGGAACAAAGCAAGAACAATACGCTTTTTCGTTAACGCCGTCAGATCACTGCGCAAGCCTGTTCAAGCCACGCCTTCACATCGCCTTCCAGCTTGTCAGACAGCACATCCTGCACGCGCGCATGATAGGCATTGACCCAGTCCCGCTCGGCTTGCGACAGCATATCGACCACGATCAGGTCCCGCGCGAGCGGCGCCCATGTCAGGCATTCAAAGCCCATCATATCGATCTCTCCGCCCGGAATGGCGGCTGGCGGCGTGATGTATTGCAGGTTCTCGATGCGGATGCCGTAGGCGCCTTCGCGGTAATAGCCCGGCTCGTTCGAGACGATCATGCCGGGCGCGAGCGGTACCGCGTTCCAGGGCTTCGCGATGCGGTGCGGGCCTTCGTGGACACCGAGATAAACGCCGACGCCATGACCCGTCCCATGCTGGTAATCGAGACCAGCCTGCCAGAGGGCGTGACGCGCCAGCACATCAAGGTGCGTGCCGGTCGTCCCTTTCGGGAACCGCACGGCAGCAAGCGCGATATGGCCCTTCAGGACCAGTGTATAGTGGCGGCGCATGTCGTCGCTCGCCTTGCCGATCGGCACGGTGCGCGTGACGTCCGTCGTGCCGTCGAGATACTGGCCGCCGGAATCCACGAGGAACAGCGAATCGCGCTCAAGCACACGGTTCGACGCAGTCGAGACCCTGTAGTGCGGCAGCGCGCCGTGCGGGCCCGCGCCTGAAATCGTCGGGAAGGAAAGATCGTTCAGGCCGGCATATTCCTCACGGAAGGCTTCCAGCTTCATGGCCGCTTCAATCTCGGTGACCTTGCCGCTCTGCGCTTCGGTATCAAGCCAATGCAGGAACTTGGTCAACGCCACGCCGTCACGATTATGCGCTTCGGTGGTGCCGGCAATTTCTGCCGCGTTCTTGCAGGCCTTCGGCAGGGCGACCGGGTCGCGTTGCTTCAGCACAGTGGCGCCTGCCGCTTCCAGCGTATCGAAGAACCAGGCCGAAGCCACATCCGGGTCGACACTGACCGTCTTGCCCTTCAGGTCACTGAGGCCCGCTTCGAGTTCAGAGAGCGGGCGCAGGGTCACGCCATTGCCGAGATGCGTACGGAGGGCATCGCTGACCTTCACTTCATCCAGGAACAGCTCTGCAGACCCGTCGGCGCGCACAATGGCACGGCCAAGCGGCAGCGGCGTGCAGCTGACATCGCCGCCGCGAATATTGAAGGCCCACGCGACCGAGGCTGGCGACGTGATGACCGTCGCGTCGGCTTTGTCAGCCTTCAACGCTGCGCCAAGGCTTGCGCGCTTTTCAGCATGTTCGACCCCTGCAAACGCCACATCATGCGGCACGACAGGCGCGGTTGGCTGTTCAGGACGGCCTTTCCAGGCGCGGTCGATCGGATTCTCGGCAACGGCGACAAGATTGGCGCCGGCAGACTTGGCCGCTGACTTGAGCTGAACCACTTCATTGGGGCTGATCAGGCGCGGATCATAGCCAATGGTCTTGCCGGTCATGTCCTGCTGAGCGAGCCAGCCGAAAGCACCAGGCTCAGGGATGTTCTGGATCTCGAACAGGTCCGGGTCGGTCTGGTCTGCCGCCTGGATCGTATAGCGTCCATCTGCAAATAATACGGCGCGATCCGTGAAGACGAACGCATTGCCGAACGAGCCGGTGAAGCCGCTGACCCATGCGAGGCGCTCATTGGCGTCCGGCAGGTATTCGTTCTGGTATTCATCATCATGCGGCACATAGAGGCCGTCGAGATTCATTGCGGTAAGCTCCTTGCGAAGGAGCGGCAGGTGAGCGCGGCCGTCTTGCGGCCCGCCCTTGATGTCAAATGTCTGTTTCATGGATGCTGTCTTAACGCTGCGCAGCCCCCTTGGAAAGACGCCTGCCGCTCACAGCGCCGTGTCAGCCAGGCTTGCGGAAGACCAGCGTGGACCAGCCATCCTGCTTGATGCGATGCTGGAAACTGAGGCCACGCGAGGCGAACGCGTTACGCACAGGCCCTGCCTGATGGTGCAACAGGCCGGAGAGGATGATGGTGCCCCCGGGCGCCGTAAGCGGTGCAATGGTCGGTGCAAGGCCGATCAGCGGCTTCATCAGGATATTCGCGAAGACAGTATTATACGGCCCGCCCTGCCGGATCCGCGGCGTATTGGCGCCTGTAATGTGCAGTGCCGTGAAGCCCGACACATGGTTTTTCTCGGCGTTTTCGTTGGCAACGCGGACGCTGTCGAAATCGATATCCGTACCGATGGCTGATTGGGCGCCCGCCTTCATCGCAGCGATGGCAAGCACGCCCGAACCGGTACCGAGATCCAGCACCTTGCCGATGGCGCGGCGGCGGCGGACTTCATCCAGCGCCAGGAGGCAGCCGAGCGTCGTTCCGTGATGGCCCGTTCCAAAGGCAGGGCCAGCTTCAATCAGCACAGCGATCTTGCCGGGCGATGTGCGCGCCAGGGCGTGGCTGCCGGCAACAATGAAGGGACCAGCCGCGACTGGGGGCAGGCCTTCGAGCGAGAGGGTGACCCAGTCGCGGTCCTGCAGTTCTTCAATGCGGGCGATCAGTTCCGGCGCGGATTCGGTGATGATCGCGACGCATTCCTCGGCCTCTTCAAGGGTCTCGCAGAAAGCATCGAGGCGCCACGCAAGGCGGCCGTCTTCCTTGGCATCAACGGCACCTGCAGGCGACGGATCGGCCCAGGCGAGCGCGTCCCATGCAGTTTCGATTGGCGCGCGGGCGCCTTTAGCGGTTATCTGGTACATGGCGCAGCCGCTTAGCAGCGAAGCGGCAACTGCGCCAGAGGTGTGATTGAAAGGGGATGCAGCACATGCGGTGGATCGGTGTCGTCGGAGCAGCGTGGACCTTGATGGGTTGTGCCATGGCGCAAACAGGCGGTGTGAGCGCGCAGGACGCCAACTGGCGGCGCGTCGAACCGGAAAACCTTGTCATCCTCGAAACGACAACAGGCCCCGTCGCCATTGAGCTGGCCGCCGATGCAGCGCCTGCACATGTTGCCGAATTCAGGCAGGCCGTGCGCAGTGGCGTCTATGTCGGCGAGTATTTCTACCGGGTGGTCGAAGGCCATGTGGCGCAGGCCGGACTTGAATTCGAACAGCGGCTGGGCGACTGGCCGCTCCTGCCGCTGGAAGCAGAACGTACCGTTCCTGCGGAAGGGTTTGCTCCCCAGGGTAATGCCGATCTCTTTGCCGAGACTGCTGGCCACCGTGACGGGTTCGCCGCTGGACGCGAAGGCGAGCAGGAATGGCTGATGAACTGCCCCGGCGCGCTCGGCATGGCCCGCGACGCGGCGCCGGACACAGCTTCCATTGAATTCTTCATTCCCCTGGCGCCGCGCCGCTACCTAGACCGGAACTATACCGTCTTCGGTCGCGTCATTGACGGCATCGACAATGTTCACCGCCTGAAACGGGTCGATCCTGTCGACGAAGCGGACATTCCGGATTTCTTCGACAAGGGCGAAGACGCCGCAAAAGCTGCTTTTGCCGCGCGCACCGACCGCCTCGCAGGCAATGAAATCCTCAAGGCCTCGCTGGCAGCGGACCTGCCAGAAGCGTCACGTCCGGTTTATGAGGTGATGGCGACGCCCAGCCCGGAATGGGAGGCTCTGAAACAGTCCAAGCGCGACTATTCCGGCATACCTGCCGTCGTGCATATGCCGCCAAAGGTGCTTGATGTGTGCAGCCTGCCCGTGCCTGCGCGCCGCGTTGTAGCCGAGCCCGCCCGATGAGCGCCGGCATCCCGTTCACAACGAGCCAGGCCCTGGCAGGCCTGCCAGGGATCACGCATGGATTTTTCGGGCGTCGGGGCGGCGTGTCGACCGGCCTCTATGACAGCCTCAATGTCGGCGAAGGCTCCGGCGACAAACCGGACAATGTCGCCCGCAACCGCATGCTGGTCGCGGCAACGCTCGGCGCGCGGGAGCTGCTCTCCTGCTACCAAGTCCATTCTGCCAGCGTCGTCCCGGTCGACGCCCCCTGGACAGAGCGCCCGCAGGCGGATGCGATGGTCACCGACAAGCCGGGGATCGGCCTCTGCATCCTGACGGCGGACTGCACACCTGTCATGTTTGCCGATGCCGAAGCCGGCATTATCGGCGCGGCGCATGCCGGCTGGAAAGGCGCCCTTGGCGGTGTGCTCGAAGCCACCGTCTCGGCCATGACACGCATGGGCGCGGAGCGTGCTCGCATCCATGCCGCTATCGGACCGACCATTGGACAGGCCAGCTATGAAGTCGGCCCGGAGTTTCGCGACACGTTCATGGCAGGCTCGGCCGGCAGCGAGGTTCTCTTCCTGCCCGGCAAAGGCGACCGATTCCAGTTCGACTTGCCGGGCTTCGTGCGCCAGCGGCTGGATGCGGTTGGTCTGGGCGGGGTTACCGACATCGGCCACGATACTTGCGCGCTTGAAGATGTGTACTTTTCAAACCGGCGGCGAAATCATCGCGGTGAGGCTGATTATGGCCGCAACGGCTCGGTGATCATGCTGGCGGGCTGAGACGCAACCTAAAAGTGCCCTGAATGCACCCCGGGCATGTTTCTGGGGTCTATTGCGAAATCAGCGGCGTTTGCCGGTTGCGACTCGCGGGGCTTTGTTACAAAAGCGACACGGGTGGCGGGTAATCAAGGCTGATCGATCCATGAAACTACTGTCGTGCAATGCAAACCGCCCTTTGGCTGAGGCCATCGCCGACTATCTGGACATGCGCCTGACGCGCTCCGAAGTGAAATCCTTCGCCGATCAGGAAATTTTCGTCCGCATCGACGAGAATGTTCGCGGCGAAGATGTCTTCGTGATCCAGTCGACCTCCTACCCCGCCAATGACAACCTGATGCAGCTGCTGATCTGCATGGATGCCCTGAAGCGCGCCTCTGCGCGCCGCATCACGGCCGTGATCCCCTACTTCGGCTATGCCCGGCAGGATCGCAAAACCGACGGCCGCACGCCCATTTCAGCGAAGCTTGTCGCGAACCTCATCTGCTCGGCAGGTGCTGACCGGGTGCTGACAGTGGACCTGCACGCAGGCCAGATTCAGGGCTTCTTCGACATTCCGACCGACAACCTGTTTGGTGGCCCCGTGATGGTAGATGACATCAAGGAACGCTTCCAGAAGGACAAGATCATCGTCGTCTCGCCTGACGTCGGCGGTGTGGTGCGCGCACGCTCCCTCGCCAAGCGGATCGATGCCGATCTTGCCATCGTCGACAAGCGCCGTCCGGAAGCTGGCAAGTCGGAAGTGATGAACATTATCGGTGAAGTAAGTGGCGCTCGTTGCATCATGCTTGATGACATGTGCGACAGTGGCGGGACCCTCGCAAATGCTGCAGCGGCGCTGAAGGATCACGGCGCCGTTTCCGTTTCTGCCTATGTCACGCATGGCGTGCTGTCGGGTGAAGCCGTCAAGCGGATCGAAGACTCCGTGCTCGATGAACTGGTAATGACCGATACGATCCAGCCTTCGGCATTGGCTCTCAAGTCCAAGTCGATCCGGGTTCTCCCGATCGCCCCGCTCCTCGGTGAAGCCATCCGCCGCATCGCCAACGAGGAAAGCGTCTCGAAACTCTTCGACCGCTAGAGACGGAAAGCGGCGTTTTCGCTTCTGGAAAACCGGCCAAAATTCCTGCCCGAAATCCATCTTCAAGCCATGCCAGAACCGTCCCGGCAGGCGGAAACCTGATTAAATTAAAACACTTGGGAAATGGACGTTTACTCGACCGTCCAGCCGTGCGGCGTGCGACGGGCATCCAGCGTGAGCGGTTCGCCGTCCGGCCGGGGGCGCAGGGTGGGCTTTCTGCGGGCACCCGCAAAGCGCATGACCAGGGCGGCGCCAGCAAGAATGAGCCCAGCGAAGGCGGTCATCACGGCAAACATGCCGGCAGCAGCCAGAAGCAGCATGCCGATCATCACCTGGATGAAAAGCGCGATCCCACCGCGCGCGGCGCCAGCGAAATTGAAGGGAAACAGACCTGATGCGTTTTGTGTCATGACAGTTCCTTCTATTACATACCAAGATGGCTGCATCATGGCATCGCGTCAATCACGCTTGCTGCGACGGATAAGCCATTCGCGGGAACTGCCTAGTCGGGACGCACCAGCAAGCCACGTTCCGTACGGATCTGGGCATAGGCGGCCGTGATCGACGCGGCCTTGGCATGCGCGGCATCCTCGAATTCGCGCGGGGCACCAATGTGCACGACGCGGTCAGGATGATTGTCGGACATTAACTGACGATAGGCCGCGCGGATGGATTTGAACTCCGCATCATGGGGCACACCAAGAATGTGGTAGGGATCATCGCGATCCGGTCCGAGATGGCTCGCCTTTATGCGCCGAAACGTGGCTTCGCTGAAGCCGAACGCGTCGGCCACGGTGGCGAGGAATTGCATCTCGGCATCGGTGACAACGCCATCGGCGCCAGCGATCTGGAACAGGCCATCAAGCACGCCTTCGAGCAGGCAGGGCCGGTTCTTGTACTTTTTGCCGATGCGGCGGGCATAGCTTTCATAACCGCGCACGGTCTGACGGGCGATATTGAAGACGCGGCGCACATTGTCGGCATCTTCAGGCGCCGCGCGGAAAACGCGCGAGAAAACCATGATTTCCTGATCAGTGACCGCCCCATCGGCCATGGCAAGCTTCGCGCCGAGGCCCACCACTGCCGCCGTGAAGCCGACATCGTTCGGGTCAGGTGCGCAATCAACGCCGTCGGGCTCGGGTTCGGATGAATCCGGTTCAAATGGGCGGTGTCCGCCCTCCAGCAGTCGTGACCATAGGTTCATCTTGCTTGCTTATAGCAGGAATTCCGCAAAATGTGAGTGAGCTGGACTGACTTATGCGTGAAGCAAATGCGCGCAGATTGACGCAAGGTTAACTGCCGCGCGCCTCGACCGCCTGTTTAAGCTCTGCAATCTCGGCGCGCAGGGCGCTGAGAAGCTTAACGATCTCGCCGCGCTGGCCTTCGGCCTCGTCGAATTCTTCTTCGATTTCGTCCTCGATTTCGTGAATGCCCTCTTCCAGTAGCGCTTTCTGTTCAGATGCCAGCGCATCCACCACCAGGGCAATGAACAGATTCAGGATGGCAAAACTGGCGATGAAAATGAAAATGAGGAAGAAAATCCACGCATAGGGATTGCCGTCATCAATCACCTTCTGCGCCACTTCAAACCGCCAGCCATCCATCGTCATGACCTGGAACAGCGAGTAGGCCGACTTGGGCAAGTCACCAAAGAGCTGGGCAACTTCGGGATCATCTGTATCGCCAAACATGTTGGTGGCCATGACCGCGCCGACATATGTCACCAGGGCAAGCACGGCGAAAATGGCCCCCATGCCCGGTAGCGCCTTCATCAGGGCCTCGGTGATGCGTTTCATTACCGGCACGATGTGCAGCAGGCGCAGGATACGCAGCACCCGCATGGCGCGCAGAACGCTGAAGGCGGCCCCACCCGGCGCCATCGATACCCCGACCACCACGAAGTCGAACCAGTTCCAGCCGGACTTGAAGAATTGCGTGCGATAGACGACCAGTTTCAAACCGATCTCGACGACGAACACCCACGTGACCGCATGGTCGAACACTTCCATCGCGAGAACGGCGCCGCGCGGCAGCCGGGCATGATAGGTCAGGATGCCCAGAACAATCGCGTTGATGACAATCAGCACGGTGATGAGATGACGGAACCAGGGGCGCTCGATCTCGCGTTCGAGCCGGAAGTTGCTGGTCTCGTGATCAAGTGTAGCGCGCGTCATGCCTGAATCTCCGTCCCCGACAGGCGTTTTTGCCTGCATTGACGCGCCATGCCAATTGCCGAGTGTAAATCAGTCGGCAGAAGTCGTCGTATCGGACACGATCAGCCACGCACCATCGATCTTGCGCATGACCAATGTGTACAGCCCTGATGGCCGGTCGCCGTCGCGCTCCAGCATCCATGCGCCATGAGCAATGGCCGCATCCGGCGACAGGATCACGATCTCATAATCTGTCGTACTGAGGTTACCCATCAGCTCAGGGGTGCCATAGACCCGGTGATAGCGCGCATTGGTCTCGTCCCAGCCGCGGGTGATGTTACCGCCGGAGGCAAAGCGCAGTTCCGGAGAGCGCCAGTATCCATCCATGAAGGCATCAATATCGCCGCGGTTCCAGGCCGTGTCCTGCGCATTGAGCACGGACACGATCGCCGCCGTTTCAGCCGCAGCGTCCACCGCCTCGACAGCAGAGATCGGCGCAGGCGGCGCATTTACTGTTGCGCAGGCTGCCAGCGGCAGTGAAAGGGCCAGAGCGGCCATCATGTATTTCATGTCGTCTCTCCGCGTACACAGCAGGATCTGCTGGAACCACCTTAGCCATGTTCCTGAAACGTAAAAGGCCCGGCACGCCATGAAATGGACGTGCCGGGCGGCTCCTGGCTTACCGGCGGGGTGGACGCGGATCACCAAGAGACTTTTGCGGCCTATTGGTCCTCGATCTTCAGGTCGAGCTGGGAACCGATGTCGATGTCCGGTTCAGGCTCAAACTCGCTTTGCGTCCGCGTTTCAACTTCAAGATCAGCGTCACCTTGAGCCTCCACGTCGGCATTGGCTTCAGCCGCCGCTACAGCATCAGCGGTTTGTTCCACCGTAAGGTCGGGCAAATCCGCGTCGACTTCATTCCGTGACTCAAGGTCAAGAACGTCATCGGGGTAGGGTTGGCCATCGGCCATAATATCAGCGCCCGTCTCCATGCTTGGCGGATCAATGTCGATTGAAGCGTCAGTAGAAGGCGTCGTGGTGGTGTCTATGCCGGAGACCTGCGCATAGGCAGGCATGGCAAGGACAGCCAGAATGGCGGCAGTTGCGGTGAGTGTGCGTTTCATGACGAGGCTCCGTTTGCTGGTCCTGCGCCATTGACGCCCGACTGCCCGCAACGGTTCCTGCCGCCCGAAAAATGCCCCGAAAGCGCCCTCTTTCGCCGTCAGGCGATCAATGAAGCTCAGCTTCCTTGTTTGCAGGCGCCTCATCCGGGGCAGCAACCGCTTCAGCCTCGTCATCTTCAATGACGACTTCATCCACGTCCTTCGTCGCCTTGCGCCGGCCAAGCGGACCGCGGATATCGGCATGCCGGTCATACTGCATGTTGTAGTATTCGTGGGCCGTATGGGTCAGCGGCTGCGGCGTCAGGTGCAGGCCATAGGTCCGCAGGCGTTCAACAACCTCATCGCGCAGGTACATGCCCGGCAACGCATCCTGCGTGAATCCATGAGTCTTCATCCAGTCGCGAACATGCCAGCTGCGGACCGTTCCAGCGTCGGATGGACGTGCGCCGTCATGCACTTCCCACATATAGAGGGTGGCAATGCCGTTGATGACCGCATCCATTGCGTCATCCAGCGCCGCAGCCGGGTCGCGGCCCTGGGCGAGGACCGCGCGCAGGCTCATCTTGCGAGCTTCAAGTTCCTGATAGGTCGCGCCGACCACCGCAATCGCGTTACGATTGGCGCGGATCATCGTGGAATTGACGCCGTCGAGCTGGGGATGGCGGATCGGCAGGAGCGCGTCCGGTCCAGCCTCATGATTGGCAGCGAGCTGGGCCACTTCCGTTACCATGCGCTGCAGGTTGATGCGCAATTCGTGGCTGACGCCCTCCAGCGCAGACTTTGCGCCCGCCAGCTCATCATCACGGACACGCCAGAGCTGCCAGGCGATCAGCAGTGCGGCCGCGATCAGCAGGCCGAGGCCGCCGGTTAGGAATGTATAGAAATCCGACTCGCTCATTCTGAGGTCCCCTTCAATCGCCCAGCCGCCTCCCAAGGCCAGCCATCGGTCAATTGAAAGGAAACCTTAACCTTGCAAAGCCCGCCCTGCAATCACTTGCAGTTTTGCGAGCACGGTGGGGTCGCGGGCCTCTGGCGCCGTGATGAGCGCATGATCAAGACACGTATCGATACCATCCGGTGATGACGTACGCTCCGTTCCGTTCAGGGATTCCGCCAATTTGACCACGGCCTTTCGCGCAATCGCGCTGTTCTGGCCCATGATTTCCAGCACATTTGTCACGCTGACAGCCTCTTCTTCCTCGCGCCAGCAATCATAGTCGGTCACCATCGCAAGGGTCGCATAAGGCAGTTCAGCCTCGCGGGCGAGCTTGGCTTCGGGCATGGCCGTCATGCCGATCACGTCGCATCCCCATTGGCGATAGAGCTTTGATTCCGCCAGTGACGAGAATTGGGGACCCTCCATGGCGAGATAGGTGCCGCCGCGGTGCATTTCGGCGCCAACAGCTGAGGCAGCATCCCCCGCAAGCGCGGACAGGCGGGAACAGACCGGGCGTGCCATGGAGACATGCGCGACCATTCCCGGACCAAAGAAGGTGGACTCCCTTGCCACCGTGCGGTCAATGAACTGGTCCACGGCGACGAAATGGCCCGGAACATATTGTTCCTTGAGGCTGCCGCAGGCCGATATGGACAGCACGTCCGTGACCCCGGCCATCTTCAGCGCAGCGATATTGGCGCGATAGGGCACGGCAGACGGCGTCAGGCGGTGCCCCTTCCCGTGGCGTGGCAGGAAGACCAGTTCCACTTCGCCGATGCGCCCACGCACCAGCTTGTCCGATGGCGCGCCCCACGGGGTTTCAACTGTCTCCTCGCGGCGATCCTGCAGGCCATCAATCGCGTAAAGGCCTGAACCGCCGATGATGCCGAGCGTCCATTTCGTCATATGTCTGTCCTGAAAATCTTGCGCATCCCGAAGGGTGGCGGGGAAAGCGGGTTGGGTGTCGTCAGCTCAACATCATCCGCACGTATGTAATCAAGCGCTTCATAGAACACGATCAGACGAGGTTGATCTGACCTTATCGCGAGCTGCGCGCCTTCTGCCTTGCGCAGGCGGCCCATCCGCTCCAGTTCGCCGAGGATGATGGCGCCAAAGCCCTGCCCCTGAAAGCCCGGCAGCACACCGATCCGTTTGATCTCGATCCACTCGCCCTGTCCATCCGGACCCGAAACAGGAACGAACCGGCCTGAGCCGATTGGTTCACCATCCATTTCAAGGACGACACCGCCACCCTTCGCAAGCTGGGCCTGGACGCTCTCGGGCGTCTCACGAAAGACGGTGGATTCAGCGCTGACACGGCCTGTCCAGATACGGCGCGTCAGGGCTTCAATCAAAAAGCCGTCCGCCACGGTCGCGTGGCGGACGGCTGAATTTTGTGCCTTGGCGGGCAAGGAGCCTAGTGCTCGACCTTGCGCCAGATGCGCTTGTACGAGAACCAGAGCAGGATCGACAGGATGCCGAGATAGATCATGACCGGAAGGCCAAGCGACTTGCGCGTGATCTGCTTCGGTTCGCTGGCCCAGGCCAGGAACTGGGCCACATCATGGGACATCTGTTCTGTGGTCGACTCGGTGCCATCAGCAAAGGTGACGCGGCCAGGTGGCAGTTGCGGACCCATCGCGAGGAAGCCGCCGGGAGGCGCCTTACGCGGATCGCCCTCATACTGCGGGGTCGTGTCGCCCGCCATGAATGGGTTGTAGTATTGACCAGCAGGCTGGATCAGCACGCCAGGTTCGCCGTGATCGCCTTCAGCCGCTTCATGCCCACCCATATGAAGCTTGGAGACGTCGATAATTGTCTGTGTTTCAGCAGGCGTCGACACTTCAGCAACATCGTCGCTTGGATCATCGGGCGTGCCATTGTCCGAGGCAGGCGTCGTAACGGTTGCTGGTGTCACTTCGCGCTGGCTGATCGCATCTGCCTGCGGATAGCCGGAGAGGAGGCTGTAGACATAGCTGGCACCGCCATGGCGTGCCTTGACGATCACTGAGAGATCCGGCGGCGCTGCACCATTATTGGCGGCGCGCGCGGCGTTCACATTGGCGTAAGGCGAGCGGAACTGGTCAGCCGGCATTGCAGGTCGGAAATCATAGTCACCAACTTCATTAGGCGTCGGGCTCTGGATTTCGACATCTGCGGCAAGCGCTTTGACGAACGGGTTATCGTTCGGATTCGGAAAATCAGCATCGTAGAACGGGCCGCCTGGCTCGCCGAGGTTACGATAGCTCAACAGCTTCATCGAATGGCAGGACGAGCAGACTTCACGGTAGACCTGATAGCCGCGCTGAACGGACGGCATGTCGAACTGGCCGGTGATACCGTCGAACGGCCAACCACCTTCTGGCTCATGCGGGTGAGCGGCAGCGCCGCCTTCGGCATGCGCCATGGCTGCGAGGCTGAGGCCGGCAAGACCGGCAGCGAGGATGCGGAACGCTTTCATGGAATTCCCTCGAGGCTCCCTATTCGGCCGGAACGGCGGTGGCTGTCGACGCTTTGTGGCGCTTGAGCACGGATTTGTTGATGGATTCCGGCAGTTCCTTCGTCTTCTCGGTCAGGCCGATGAAGAACAACATGAAGAAATACCCGAAATAACAGATCGTCAGGATCAGCGAGAGCTGGGCGAACTGGAAGGTCGGCGGAGCGACAGCAGCCAGTGACGGACTTGCATCCTCGGGAAGGCTGGCCATGAAGCGCTTGGCGTCAAGATAGGCTTCGCCGCCGCCCTTGTACTCGCTGGTCGCTTCCTGACCATTCTCCGTATAGCTGACGACGAGGATCTTGTCGCCCTGAAGCGCCGGGATAACCGCTGCGTCAGGCGCCTTGGCACCACACCAGCCGAGCAGCAGGCAAACCACGACAAAGCCGAAGAAGAACTGACGGGCCACCGGACGGTAGCGCATCGATTTGACTTTCGACGTGTCGAGCCATGGCAGCACGAACAGGATGGCGATCGCGGCGAACATGAAGATAACGCCGAGGAGCTTGGCCGGGATCGGACCCAGATCGAACGTAATCGCACGCAGGATCGCGTAGAACGGCAGCATGTACCATTCGGGAACGATGTGCGCCGGTGTCACCAGCGGGTTGGCTTCGATAGCCTGGTCGGCATGGCCGAGGGCGTTCGGGGCATAGAAGACGAAAGCCGCGAAGAGCAACAGGTACAGCACGATCGCGAAAGCATCCTTCACCGTGTAGTACGGGTGGAAAGGCACGGTGTCCTTCTCCACGTCCTGGACTTCAACGCCGGTCGGGTTGTTGTTGCCAGGCACGTGCAGGGCCCAGACATGCAGGATCACGACAGCAGCGATCATGAACGGCAGCAGGTAGTGCAGCGAGAAGAAGCGCTGGAGTGTCTGGTTACCGATCGACGGTCCGCCGAGGATCCACGTCTGAAGGCTCTCACCGATCAGCGGGATGGCGCCGAACAGCGAGGTGATCACGTTGGCGCCGTGATAGGACATCTGGCCCCATGGCAGCATGTAGCCGAGGAAGGCCGTAGCGATCATGAGCAGGAAGATCACGCAGCCAAGGATCCAGAGGACTTCGCGCGGTGCCTTGTACGACCCGTAATAGAGGCCGCGGAACATGTGGATATAGACGGCGAAGAAGAACATCGACGCGCCGTTGGAGTGGATGTAGCGCAGCAGCCAGCCAAATGGGACGTCGCGCATGATGCGCTCAACCGAGGCAAAGGCCCCGTTGACGTTCGGCTCATAGTGCATGGCCAGAATGACACCTGTCAGGATCTGGACCACGAGGCAGACAGCGAGAATGCCGCCGAACGTGTACCAGTAGTTCAGGTTTTTCGGCGTCGGGAACGTGATCGCCGTATCATTCGCAAAGCGAATGATCGGGAGGCGCTTGTCGAGCCATTTTTCGAAGCCGGTGTTCGGCGTGTAGGATGATTCATGTCCGCTCATCAGAGATGTCCTTCCTTAGAGGGAAATGTTGACCACGGAATCCGACACATAGGTGTAGTTCGGAATCGGGAGGTTAGTCGGAGCCGGTCCTTTACGGATGCGGCCGGATGTATCGTATTGCGAGCCATGGCATGGGCAGTACCAGCCGCCATATTCGCCGACGTTGCCCTGGGCAGGACCGACCGGCACACAGCCAAGGTGGGTACAGGCGCCGGACGTGATCAGGATGGCGCGGTTCAGCTTGCCGTCCTGCATCGGGCGCAGGCGCTCGTCATCAGTTTCAGGATCGCGCAGCGTGGAAACGTTCACGGCCTCGGCAGCGGCGATCTCGGCCGGCGTGCGGTGGCGGATAAAGAACGGTTTGCCGCCGATCAGAACGCGGATTTCGCTGCCGAGCGGCACTTTGGAGATATCGACATCCAGAGCCGACGCGGCGCGCGTATCGGCAGCCGGGTTCCACTGGTCGACGGCTGCGATCGCGAAGCATGCGGCGCCGCCAAAAGCCACAGCACCCGTGGCGATGTGGATAAAGTTGCGGCGATCTTCGTCGACGGCGTCGTCATGGGAATGTGCAGTTTGATCAGTCACGCTGTACCCGTCCTTCAAGGCAGAATATTGGCCCCGTATTACACAAGCCACCCTCCCCTGCCCATTGCGGCAAGGCGACACGGGAAGCCCGGTAAAACACTTATCCGACGCGCGTTATCCTGACTTGTCGCCTGTGACAACAGTGCGCTTGTCGCAGGCGCGCCAACAGCGCATCAAAAGCAACATGACCAAAAGCGATCTCGATACCCGCCAGACCCGCGCCAGCGCGTGGTTCAAATCTCTTCAGGAGGACATCTGCGCCCGCTTCGAGGCCCTTGAGGACGCCGCCGGTCCACCGCTTTATAAAGGCCCCTCAGGCCGGTTCGAGCTGACTGACTGGGCGCGCGGAGACGGCACGGAAGACCTCGGAGGGGGGCGTATGGGCCTGATGCGCGGCCGCGTGTTCGAAAAGGTCGGCGTCCACTTTTCCCTTGTGCACGGGACATTTTCGGAAGCTTTTGCAGCTCAGATCCCCGGCGCGGACCAATCAGACGGTCGGTTCTGGGCCAGCGGCGTGAGCCTGATTGTCCACCCGCGCAATCCACACGTGCCCGCAGCGCACATGAACACCCGCATGCTGGTCACCAGCGATAGCTGGTTCGGCGGCGGCGGCGACCTCAATCCCCTGCTCGATTACCAGCGCGACCAGGCCTTCGAAGATTCTGTGGATTTCCATGCCGCCATGCAGGCAGCGTGCGATTCTTATGACGGCGCAGACTTTGCGGCCATGCGCGATCATTGCGACTCATACTTCCACCTCGCCCACCGCAACGAACCGCGCGGCACGGGCGGCATTTTCTACGACCGCTTCAATACGGGCGACTGGGACGGGGATTTCGCCTTCACGCAAACCGTTGGGCGCCAGTTCGCGGATATCTACCCGAAACTGGTTGCGCGCCGCATGAACCGCCCGTGGAGCGAAGCCGAACGCGAGGAACAGCTGATCCAGCGCGGACGCTATGTCGAGTTCAACCTGCTCTATGACCGGGGTACAACATTCGGCCTGAAAACCGGCGGGAATGTCACCAGCATCCTTTCCAGCATGCCGCCCGTTGTGAAGTGGCCCTAGGCCAATCCTGCCCTGCCCAGTGCAGCTTGGCGAAATAATCCCTGTTTTCAACGATCTGTCATGACGGATTGCCAATAGGCGCGTACTATCGTGCCATGGTGGTGGTGCGTGAATATCCCTTTCCGTGGGCGAGCGGGGTGCTGGTCGTGGCCAGCGCATTTGTCGCGTGCGGCCTCGGCCTGATGGTCGTAAGCGGCGCATCGCTCGACTGGTATGCGGACCTGTCGAAGCCGCCGCTCGTGCCCTCCGGTACCGCTGTCATGACGGCGTGGCCTGTCGCATTGATTACGGTTGTGGCTGGCGCGCTACTCGTTTCCAAATCAGCGGGCAGTTTCCGGGCGGCGAGCAGCGCGCTCGGGCTTTATTTCATGCTGCTTGGCGCAGGTATGGTCTGGAATCTCGCTTTCTTCGGGCTTGAGGACACCGGCCTTGCCTTCTGTATCATGGCCGGACTGCTGCTGCTGGCCTTTGCGATGGTGCGCGAGTTTGACCGCCATTCGCGGACGGCTGCCCTGATTCAGCTGCCTTACCTCGGCTGGCTCTTGTTTGCGTCCTACATGACGGCGTCGCTGTGGGGCGCTAATCCGGGCGCCTGAGCAAGGTCAGCAAAGCCGCACGACCGAGCGCGAAGTCACTGTCGATCCACGCGGCTTCTGCTGCGCGCAGCGCCTGGCCGATCTCGGGACCCGCAAGCCCGGCCGCCAGCGCGTCATCTCCGCCCACGGGAAAGACAGGCCGCTGCCAGTTGGCAATGGACTCAAGGCATTCAGCGAGTTCGGCTGTCCGCTCGGTCTGAGCGGCTTCCAGCACGGCCCGGTCAGCCACAGCTTCGGGACCAAATGCGTAGATCGCCGCATGCAGGTCGCGTGGCGCGAGGCCCGCGACATGATCCATACCCGCGCTGGCCCAGGCCGACAGGCGCCTGTGTTCCTCATTCGAGAGCTTCAGGCGCGCAGCCATCGCATCCACTTCGCGGCCGCGCCGGGCCAGCAGCGCCATGACACGGCGCATCGGATCAGCGCTGAGGCTGGCCTGCTTCTCTGCCTCACAGAGCGCAACAAGGCCGCCGGCCTCCGCACCGGGCAGCACCTGTTCCAGCACACCCGTTTCTTCCATGGCCAGAACCGCCGATGACGGATCCGGCGCGGTGAGCAGCTTTTTCAGTTCTTTCCAGATGCGCTCGGCAGCAATTTTGTCGAGGCCCTGTATCTGGCGCGCACACGCGGCAAGACCGTCCGGATCAATCGTCTCGCCATACCAGGCATTGAAGCGAAAGAAGCGCAGGATGCGCAGGTAATCCTCGCGAAGGCGCTCATCGGCGTCACCGATGAAAATCACCCTGCCGGAACGCGCGTCAGCAACGCTGTCGGTAATCGGCTCAAATATCCGGCCCGATAGATCGGCATAGAGGGCGTTCAGGCGAAAATCGCGGCGCGCTGCATCCTCCGCCCAATCTTCCGTAAAGGCGACAACAGCGCGGCGACCATCGGTCTCGACATCGCGGCGCAGAGTCGTGATTTCAAACGGACGCCCTTTGAAAATGGCGGTGATCGTGCCGTGATCGATTCCTGTGGGCAGCGCGCGAATACCTGCCGCTTCGAGCGCGGCCATCGTGGCGTCAGGCGCAAGCTGCGTGGCGATATCAATGTCATCATCATCCCGGGACGTGCGGCGGAAGACATTGCGGACACATCCGCCGACGAAACGCGATCCACCGGGACGCGCCGCGTCCAACGCAGCCATCACGACCTGCGTGCCGTCCGCCCTCAACCAGGATGGCGCAATCGGATCAATCGGGATCATCTGGGTTGTCGGATTCTACAGTTTCCGGATAGCGCGCCTGTATGTCCGAGGCATCGCGGGAATCGGATGGGCCGTCTGCGCCCTGCGGCACGATACCGGGATCGCGCCTCAGCGGGACACCGACATCGCGCACATTCTGCTCGCACGGATAATCGCGCGCCGGAATGATAACGCCATTCTCGAACCGGGCCGGTTCATGGCAGACATCGCGCTCCTTCTTCTCCAGCAGGATCAGGATGAACCAGCCAGCCGTTGCCAGCACCAGACCCATCAGGAACAGGATCTGTATCGGCCATTTGCGCCGCCCTTCCTCCTCCGCATTGGTCGTAACCAGTACGTAGAGCCCGAACACGAGGAACGGGATCGAAAAGATAAAGAGCTCAAAAACGAGTCTGCCGGCCAAAAGTCCCCTCCAATTCAGGTATCTGTTTAGATAAGGCCCTATGAGCCCAATCCAAACCCTTAATCGCCCCCCTCATAAAGCGTCTGGTACAGGCGGCGGATAATGCCCGCCGTTACACCCCATATGCGATAGCCATTATGCGGCATCTCGTAATAGTCGCGCTTCTTTCCCTTGTAGACGGCCTGACCCATCGTGTGATTGGCCGTGTTCATCAGAAAATCCAGCGGCGTTTCGAACACATCAGCCACTTCGGTGGCGTCCGGCACGGCGACAAAATCAGCCGGAAGCACCCCTAGAACGGGCGTGATGCGGAAGCGCGTGCCGGTCACATAAGGCGCCCCCTTGCCGATGACATCGACATCGCCGGGCACGACGCCGACCTCTTCTTCGGCTTCTCGCAAGGCCGCAGCGACCTCATCCACATCAATCGGGTCGACTTTGCCGCCCGGAAAAGCGACCTGTCCCGGATGGGAGGCCATTGTCGTCGGGCGTACAGTGAGGAGGGCTGTGGGGCCGCTCTTGCGCGGGATAATGCCGATCAGCACGGCGGCAGGCCTGATTATGGCCACCTCTTCCGGCGTCAGAAAATCCATGTCGCCGGATTCCTGCAGCGTCATTTCCCCCAACGGCGGGTCGAGCCGGGCGGCAGCGCGTGTCAGGAAGTCATCAAGATTTGTATAGGGCATGCGGCTCAGGCTGCCGGACCAATGGGGAAGAAAATGCCCTGGCTCCAGACGCCGAGCGTATTTGCGTCATCCGGTTGGGGCACAGCCATGTCGACCAGCTCATAGAAGGCTGCACGTGCGATCTTGGCCTCCAGCCGCCCGCGCACCCGAACATAGGGCGCCGGTTCTCCGGTTTCGGCGTCCGTCTCGACGCGAATCGGGTTTTCAGGCCCGGCAATGGCGACATCGCCGACATTGGTGAGGAAAGCGAGCGCCTGCTGCGGCCCCCCATCGCCTGCCCGGTCGACGCGGACAGCGATGAACGGCGCATCCTCGACGTGGACGATGACCTTTTCATACGGCGTGACGAGATAGGTTTTCCCGTCCTCATCCTTGCGCAGGATGCGCGAGAACATTTTCACCATGCGCTCGCGATTCATGCGGCCGCCTTCATGCCACCAACTGCCATCGGCGCGAATGACCATATCAATATCGCCACAATTCTGCGGATTCCACGAATCCACAGGCGGCAGTTTCCCGGACAGCTTGCCATCCGGCAGGATAGCCTTAAGCGTCTCCTCAAGGCTCAATGTGTTGTCGGGACTGGATTTCACGTCGCACTCCGCCATGATGACGCCTTAGACATAGGTTTGTTTACCAGATACGTGAAGCCGGAGGCGCTCTTTATATGGCCGATACTGCAGTCGATACGCATGACATAGTTGCCGAGGCCGAGGCAGCCACCGAGACGTTACGGCAGGTGAAGGCCGAAATCGGCAAGGCCGTGTTCGGCCAGGAGCGCGTCATCGAGCTGGCCCTGGCGGCCGTTCTGGCGGGTGGTCACGCGCTGTTGATCGGCGCGCCGGGCCTTGCCAAGACACGTCTGGTCGAGGCGATGGGCACAGCGCTTGGCCTGTCGAACCAGCGCATCCAGTTCACACCGGACCTGATGCCATCCGATATCCTCGGCTCGGAAGTCATGGACGAGACCGCTGAGGGCCAGCGCAGCTTCCGCTTCCTGCGCGGCCCGATCTTCACCCAGCTCCTGATGGCCGACGAGATCAACCGCGCCTCGCCGCGTACGCAGTCTGCCCTCCTGCAGGCCATGCAGGAACGGCACGTGACCGTTGCGGGTGTGCGCCACGACCTTCCCGCGCCCTTCCATGTTCTGGCCACCCAGAACCCGATCGAGCAGGAAGGCACCTATCCCCTGCCTGAAGCCCAGCTCGACCGTTTCCTGCTTAAAGTGGATGTCGCCTATCCGGACCTCGACACCGAGCGCCGCATCCTGATCGAGACGACCGGCGGTGCCGAAGGCACCGTGCGCGCCGCGCTCGACGCTGAGCAGCTGATATCGATTCAAGCCCTCGTGCGCCGCATGCCGGTTGGCGAGAAGATCGTCGCAGCGATCCTCAGCCTGATCCGCGAAGCGCGCCCTGAACAGACAAGCGATGCCCGCGTGCAACGTCTCGTCGACTGGGGCCCTTCGCCCCGCGCCGGTCAGGCCCTGATGCTGGCCGCCCGTTCGCGCGCCCTGCTGCGCGGACGCCTCGCGCCCTCGATTGAGGACGTTGAAGCCCTCGCTGAACCCTGCCTCGGCCACCGCATGTCCATGCGCTACGACCCGACTGGCGAAGCGCCAAGCCTTACCGACCTGATCAACGACCTCGCGCGGAAGGTGGGGTGAGTATGCGTCCGGCCGTGCTGGCCCTCGCGTTCCTTATGGCTGCCTGCGCCTCGCCCGGAACGGAACCGGGGCGCAAGGCAGCAGACGTATGCGCAGACAGCATCCTTGTCGCGGCTCAGTCCGCTCGCGACCTCGGCATCCAGCGCAAGGAGAACATGAAGGTGATGCGGTTCGGCTCCGAGGCTGCCATGAATGCCTATGTTGAAGAGACCGACCGCCTGACCGCTGAAGCTGACCGTTTGGAAGCGCGCCTTGCTTTGCTCCAAGACCGATATCGCGTCGCTCAGGATAGCGTCAAAATTCCTACCGACCAGCTGATGGCTGAAGACGTAGGGGCTCGGATTGCCTCCGCCGATACCTGCGCCGCAGAGCTTCTGAAATGACCCCTTCCTCCGATCTTCGCGCTGAAGCCGAGGCGCTGGCCCGTCAGCTGCCGAACCTGAACTTCAAGGCCGAGGCCTCTGAAGCCGCGCATATCGGCAGTGCCGGGCGCCGTCGTGCTGGCACGGGCGAACAGTTCTGGCAGTACCGCCGCCATACGCAGGAAGATGCGGCAGACCGTGTCGACTGGCGCCGCTCGGCCAAGGGCAGCGAGCTTTTCGTGCGCGAGACTGAACTGGAAACGGCCCGCACGGTGCTGTTCTGGTGCGACCCGCATCCGGGCTTCAACTGGAAGGGCGACGGCGACATTCGCACCAAGGCAGATGAAGCGCGTCTCCTGATGCTGGCCCTCGGCCTGATGATGTCCAAGGATGGCGAGCGCATCGGCGCGCTGGGCGCAGGCCGCACGCCGAGCTTCGGCAAGCGGGCGGTTGATCGACTGGCTGAGGATATTCCCAATGGCGCGGACCGCCCCTTCCCCCCGCCGCCGCGCGCCTCGGCCACGCTGGTCATCGCGTCGGACTTCTATGATCCGATCCCGGAATGGCAGGCGCGCCTGAAGCCGCTCGCCGCCAAATGTCCTGAAGGCGTGCTGCTGGCTGTGGCGGCGCCCATCGAACTCGACTTCCCTTTCCAGGGCCGCGTCAAGCTGCACCGGCCCGGCGCTTTGGTTGACCGCATCCTTGGACGCGCCGAAACGATGCGCGACGAATACCAACGCAAGTTTGCCGAACAACGCGAAGCCCTGCTCAACCTTGCCACGCAGATTGGCTGGCGCCTCGTCACACACACGACGGCGACCCCCAGCCTGCACGGCGCCGCGCGCCTGAAAATGGCACTTGAGAGTTTCGGGGCGCGCGGATGACAGCGCTCGGCCCATTCCTGTTTGGTGCGCCGCTGGCGCTGTTTGCGCTCCTGTCGCTGCCGATCATCTGGTGGGTGCTGCGGGCAACACCGCCTGCGCCAAAGGATGTCGAGCTGCCCTCGCTGCGCCTGCTCGAAGGCGTGGAGCCGAAGGAAGAAACCCCGGCCCGCACACCTTGGTGGGTCTGGCTGATCCGCACGATCGCCGCCGCCGCCGCGATCGCGGGCCTTTCCCAACCCGTCTATGCCCCCGGCGCGAAGAATGCGGCGGCCGATGCCGGCGGTGCGCTTCTGATCGTCGTTGATAATGGCTGGCCGTCCGCGCCGCGCTGGAGCGAGCTGGTGGATGCAGCCACCGCCACGCTCGACACCGGCGGGCGCGATGCCCCGGCGCACCTCCTGCTGACGGCACCGCAAACACTTAACGCCGATCCGGCAACCCGCCTCTCGCGCGCCGACATGGCCAAACGCCTCAATTCCCTGCGTCCGCAGGCCTGGGGCACTGACCGCACCGAAGCATTGAAGCGCCTGAAAGATTCCGGCCTGAAACCCGACCGCATCTTCTGGGCCAGCGATGGCGTCGAGGATGAAGGCGGGCGGGCCTTTGCCGCTGCGCTAGCCGCCATGGCCCCGCTCTCTGTCTATGCCGCCCCGCCTACCGGGCCCGCTGCAATCACGGGGATCGCCTCACAAACGGATTCTGTGTCAGTCACGCTGCGCCGGGTCCAGCCCCGCGGCGAAGAGCGCAGCTTTGTCTCTGCCCTGACGTTGGACGGGTCGGCGCTCGCAACGTCCGAAGTTGTGTTTGCTGATGGCGAACGCGAAGCCACCGCAAGCTTTTCCATCCCTGCAGCAGCCCTGTCACGCGTGGCGCGCTTTACCGCAACCGGGCGCCAGGGCGCTGGCACAGTCTGGCTCTGGGATTCATCCGAACGCTCACGCCGTGTCGGTCTTGTCGACGCTGGCGCTACGGCGCAGCCCCTCCTTTCCGACATGCACTATGTGCGGAAGGCGCTCGAGCCTTTCGCGTCGATCACCGAAGGTAGCATTGAATCGCTGGTCGCCACGTCGCCCGACGCGATCATCCTGACAGACATCGGCCAGATCCAGTCCGAAGACGCCCAGCGGCTGACAGACTGGGTCGAACAGGGCGGCGCCCTGATCCGCTTTGCTGGTCCTCACCTCGCTGCACAGGGGGACGACCTGCTGCCGGTTGCGCTGCGCCGCTCATCGCGCGCGCTCGGCGGCGCCCTCGCATGGGATGAGCCACAGGCCATGGCCCCCTTCCCTGCCACATCGCCATTTGACGGCCTGCCGATCCCGTCAGACGTGCGCATCCGCCAGCAGGTCCTCGCCAAGCCAGCGCCGGACCTTGGCCGCAAGACCTGGGCCCACCTCGCTGATGGCAGCCCTCTGGTGACAGCAGACACGCGCGGGTCAGGCACGCTGATCCTCTTCCACATCACCGCAGGGCCTGATTGGTCTGACCTGCCTTATTCAGGCACCTTCGAGCAGATGCTGCGCCGGTCCATCGCCGCGGGGCGTGGGGAAACGGTCGGCGATGTCGAGGGCGCCTACACGCCGCAACTCGTCCTCGACGGTTATGGTCGCCTGTCTGCGGCGGGCGCCAGTGCTGCGCCCCTCAAGGCATCTGACTTTGGCACCGTAAAACCCTCCGAAGCCCATCCTCCGGGCCTTTACCAGGGCCCTGCTGGCACACGCGCCCTCAATGCCGGCGCCGGGGCGAAACCGAACCTGATCGCGGCATGGCCCGTGTCGGCCCGCCTGCTCGGCGACGCAGAGGCCCGCTCGCTGCGGCTCGCTGGTCCTCTCCTCTCGCTCGCCGCCATACTTCTGGCGCTTGACCTGTTTGTGGCCCTTCTGGTCGCGGGTCACCTTCCCCGGATGGGCCGCAAGGCAAAAGGCGCTGCGGCATTGCTGCTCATCTGCGCCATGGCGACCGCCTTGCCCCACGGCGCTGAGGCCCAGTCCTATCGCTATCAGCAGATGCCGGATGGCTCCTTCCGCCGTGTCTCGACAGCGCCGCAGGTTGAGCCCCTCGCCCGCACCGGCAATGCCACGCAGAAGGAAATCGACGCCGCGCTGACGATGCGCTTCGGCTATGTCGAGACCGGCAACCGGGCGCTGGACGAACGTACCCGCGCAGGTCTCTCAGGTATCTCGTCGGTGCTGAGCCTGCGCACATCGGTGGAACCTGCCGAACCCGATTCCCTTAACCTCGAAACCGATGCCCTGGAGCTATATCCGCTAATCTATTTCAGCGTGCCCGAAGGCGCTCCACCGCTTACAGAAACCGCCATAGCCCATCTCAACACCTACCTGCGCTCCGGCGGCGCGCTGATCATTGATACAAGGGCGGGCGGCACAATCGGCACCGATACGAACGTGGCACCGCTTGAGACTTTGCTCGAAGGCCTTGATGCCCCACCGCTGCAGCCCGTGCCAGCCAATCACGTCCTCGCGCGCAGCTTCTACCTGATCGACGATTACCCCGGTCGTTTCGCCAATCGCCGCCTCTGGATCGAGAAGACGGGCGACCCCAATGCCCCGCGCGGTGATGGCGTCTCGCGCCTCTTCATCGGCGATGCAGACTGGGTTTCGGCCTGGGCCGTGGATGATCGGGGCCGCGATCTCTATTCCGTGGATGGCGGGCCCCAGCAGCGCGAAATGGCGCGGCGCTTTGGCGTCAATCTGGTGATGTACGTCCTGACGGGTAACTACAAGGACGATCAGGTCCACTTGCCGGCCCTGCTCGAACGCCTCGGCGAAGGTGAGAGCGACGGCGAGGGCAGCGACATTCAGACAGACGATGGCGGCGCCATCGGGCCGAACGATTTGCGGGGCACCGCTCCCGGGAGTGAGCCGCAATGATTGATGCCACCCGCCTCAGCTTTGAGCCCTTCCTGGGCTGGCCGGTCTTCTGGCTGGTCGTTGCCGTCGCCGCGCTGGCCTGGATCGCCTATGTCGTCCTGCGCGGCCGCGCAGCACTGACACGCGGCCTTGCGCTGACATTGCTTGCCGCAGCCCTCTCCAATCCTTCTCTCGTGGAAGAGGAGCGGGAGCCCCTGCCCTCGGTGGCCGCCCTGATCCTCGACCGATCCGAGAGCATGCAGTTCGGTGACAGGGCGAGCGCCGCCAATGCGGCGTTCAATGAACTCAAGACCAAACTGGAAGCCGACACGTCGCTGGAAGTGCGTGTGCTGGAATCCGATCCGCGTGATGACGGCACGCATCTCTATGGCGCGCTGGAAGGCCTGATGGCCGATGTACCGCGCGACCGGATTGCGGGTGCCATCTTCGTGACCGATGGACAGGTCCATGATCTGCCGACCGGCGCAGATCAGGGCAGCGCCATTGGGCCAGTGCACGGGCTGGTCGTTGGCGATCCGGATCGGGGTGACCGGCGCGTCCAGATTGTCGATGCACCGAATTTCGGCATCGTTGGCGAAACCGCAAACCTTGTCGTGCGTGTCGATGACCCGGATGGCGGCGAAGTCGAACTCAGTGTCTCGCTGAATGGCGGACAGGCCGAACGCATCAGGGTCAAGGCCGGCGAGGACACAAAACTCCCCATCGAAATCGAACGTCGCGGCGAGAATGTGATCGTGGTCGAGGTAACGCCCGGACGCGAAGAGTTGACGCTGGCGAATAACCGCACTGCATCCACGCTGGCCGGCGTTCGCGACCGCCTGCGCGTACTCCTGGTCACCGGCAAACCGAACCAGGCCGGCCGGGTCTGGCGCGACCTTCTGAAATCCGACCCATCGGTCGATCTCGTCCACTTCACCATCCTGCGTCCACCCTACAAGACCGATTACACGCCGACCGACGAACTCGCCCTCATCGCTTTTCCGACCGAGGAACTGTTCGAGGACAAGCTGAAGGATTTCGACCTCATCATCTTTGACCAGTATGAGCGTCGGGGTGTCATCACGCAGTCCTACCTTGCCAACATGGCTCGCTATGTCACGGATGGTGGCGCGCTCCTGATTGCGGCAGGCGAGCCTTTCGCCGGCCCCGGCAGTCTTGCCCGCTCTCCCCTCGCCGCCGTGCTGCCCGCTTCCCCTACCGGACGGATCCGTACGGGCGAGTTCACACCGAAACTCACCGAAGTCGGCAAACGCCATGCCGTGACGGCGCCGCTGGACGGCCAGAAATGGGGCGGCTGGATGCGCTATATCGAAGCCACCGCTCAGGCCGGCGACGTGCTGATGAGCGGTCCCGACGATAAGCCACTCTTTATTGTCGACCGCGTCGACAAGGGCCGCGTGGGCATGCTGATGTCCGACCAGATCTGGCTCTGGGCGCGCGGGCATGACGGTGGCGGCCCCTTCTCCGAACTGATCCGGCGCACCGTGCACTGGATGATGAAGGAGCCCGAGCTGGAGGAACGCCGTCTCAGCCTGTCTGCTGAAGGCGATACAGCCAAGATGGAGCTGCGCACCCTGCTAGACACCGCGCCGCCCTTGCGGCTGGAAACACCGGAAGGGCGCACGCTCGAACCCATCTGGCGACAGAAAGCCCCCGGCATCTTTACCGCTGAAGCCCCCATCGACCAGCTGGGCCTCTACCGGGCAGAAGCTGGCGGGCTGGAAGCCGTCGCCCTGAACGGCCCGGCCAACCCCAAGGAATACGCCGACCTCCAGTCCAGCACCGAGATCATGGCCCCCTTCGCGAAGCAAACGGGCGGCGACGTATTCCGGCTGAATGCGGCTGGCTCGGATCTTCCTGAAATCCGCCGTGTCAGCGCGCGCGGTGCGGCGGCAGGCGGCAACTGGCTGGGATTGCGCGAGCGCGGCGCCTATGCGGTGCGCTCATCGACGAGCCAGCCCCTGCTGCCCGGCATCCTGGCGGCGGGGCTGCTTGTGATCCTCTTGATCCTCGCATGGCGGCGTGAGGGTCGGTAAGCGCCTGCTGCGCAGCGATACATTGGATGATGTGCCTTTTGGGCGGCCACGAAAGGCAAATGCCAGGCAGCGGGGATACACTGCCTGGCAAAGTGCCTTTTAGCCGTGATGCGGTTCTGGGTGGGGGACGCGCCACATCACAAAGACGCGGTTGGGTTACGACAGGATACTAATGACTACAATTGAGTAATTATCGACTATTTGTGCGCCAAAGTATCAAATTAACTTTTGGGTCGATCTCAGAGCAGGCGTTTCAACTGCTGCGCATTTTCACGCCCGAGCGTACGTGCAACTGAATCAACACATCCCAGAAAATCGCGAATATGAGGTTCCTTCTCGGCCTCCCGCCGGAACCCGATGCCCACACGATAGTCCGGTATCCCGGGAAGGCGCTTGGCCGCGAGCCGTCCGGTCTCAAGATTGGCCTGCGCCAGCGAGATGGGCACTATGGTCAGGACGTCGGACATCATGGAAAGATTCATGCAGGCTGTTGGACTATAGAGCGTGTATTGCGGCGCCTCTGCATTGGCCAAGGCTTCAGCCAAGCCTTCCGGTAGCTGGCCATCGAGATAGTCGAGATAACCCGGGAATGCCCACGGAAAGGAAAGCAGCGACTCAAACCGGTTGTCCATGTCGATGATGGGATGGTTAGGCCGGAAAAGCATGACGTAGGCTTCGGTCATGACCTCATGGAAACGCAGCCGCCCGGCATGCGGCATGGCCTGCAAGGTCGACATGTTAAAAATGACGACATCCGCGCGCCGCTGCACCATTTCTTCCACGGCCGCATGCGGCGCCATCACATCGGCCCGAACGCGCGTCCGGGGCGCCACCTGACGATAGGCATTGATCACTGTCGGCAGGAGAATGTCATAGGCGATGGGACCACCGATGATCTTCAGTTCGCGGTCGCCGGAAACCGTTTCCCGCATGACCGTTGCCGAGAAAGCCAGCAGCTCGACAGCCCTCGGATACAGGCGTTCGCCTGCCTCGGTCGGCACGACTGAACGCGTCGTGCGATAGAAGAGCGGCGTGTTCCAGGCCTCTTCGAGTGTCTTGATGGCACGGGTCACAGCCGAGTGGGTAAGATGCAGTTCTTCCGCGGCCTTTGAGAAACTCAACAACCGGTACACGACCTCGAAATACTGGATCAGACGCAGATCCGTCATTTGTCACCCCCATGCACAAGACGCCCGGATTTGTCACTAAAGCGCGCAAGCCACATTGGCAATCAGCGCAACGCCAGACATGTCGCCTGATGGCAATTTGTGATAGCGTGGCCAGGCAATCACAAGGAGGCCGCCATGCCCGTTCTACGCACCCCTATTATTGCCAGTCTGGCTGCAATCCTGTGCGTCGCCTGTGGACCAAATCCTCCCACGCCGCAGGACCCTGTCGCGCCTGTGCCAGAAGCGAGCGCGGCTGCGCTGCCAAAAGCCGCCACAGCCGACGCGATGACAGCGCGCGCTGCCGAAGCGAGAGCGCTGGAAGTGGCCGCCAATAACGCACCCATCGAGCTATATGCCGACGATATCTATGAAGTCCCTGCCCTCATGGCGAGCTATCAGGGCGAGACCAAGGATGGTGCCTATGATGGCTACGGCGTGCTCACCCTTCCCGACAGCGGCACCGTGATGGCCGGACTGTTCGCGAACGGCTTGCTGAACGGCCCCGGCACTGCGCGTGACATGCAAGGCGAGTTGTTTCACGAAGGCCTGTATGTCGATGGCATGCCGGCGGAATACGCCCTGCCCCTGGACGAACGCCCCACAAAGGAGTGAGGCCGTGACGCTCTCAAAGTCAGAGAGCCGTAACGAGACCTGACAGCTGGCTGGCATCGCCCGCAAGGCTTTTCACCATCACGCGGCCCTGGTCCTGGGGGCCCGGAAAGACAAGCTGGCCACGCGGCGTCACGTCAAAACCAATCTCGCCAAAATAGGATGGCGCGCCGATCAGCACGGCAGCAGGCCAACCCTCGGCCTCCCCCGCTTCCAGTGCAGCAGCGGTCACGGCCTGTCCAAGCCGGCTGCCACGATGTTCCGGCGTAACCGCCACAGGTCCGTAGAACAGGGCCCGCGTGCGGGCCTCCCCCACGACGAGCGGCCAGACACGGCAGACCGCAACAACCTCGTCATCCAGCACGGCGACGCGGCTGATCGTCGGCAGCGACCGGGAAAACTCGCGCAGGCGCTCAGCGGTCTTGGCAAAGTGACCGGGACCAAACGTGACATCGAAAAGGGACTCGATGGCGACGGCGTGAATAGCAGGTGTTTCAGGAATAATTTCAAGCATGGCGAGCGCGTCTAGGGCGCATCGCGGGCAAGTTCAAGTGAAGCTTGCTGCGGGTCGCACCCTTATGGCGTGAACACGGCACCACTGTCTGCAAGCAGGTCATACGCGACATGGTGCTTCAGTTTTTCGGTGAGGGCATTGGCATCACCCTCAAGTTTGGCCGGATCAATCATCTGGCCAAATGTCATGCTGAATTTCGAGCCGCGCTTGTTGAGCAATTCATGGAAAAGCGTGATGTCGCGCAGTTCGTCATTGAGCTCGCAGAAGAGGTAATAAAGCGCCGAATTCTGCGCATCGACGTTAAGCGGCAGGATCGGTGCCTTCTGCTTGCGGGCGAGTCCGACAACGGTCGAGAACCAGTCCTTCTCCTGCAGCACCCCATCGACGCGGCGCGCCAAGCGGCCTGACGGAAAGATGACGACGCACTTCTCTTGCGCAAAAGCCTCAGCCGCGCGCTTCAGCGTCTCGCGTGTCTTGGCAGGCGTGCGTTTGGCCGCAACCCATTCGACCGGAATGATCACATCCTCGAATTTCGGGTTCACCCGGACGGCATCCGCATTGGCGAAAAAGATAATATCGTCACGTACCTGTTTCAGCAGGTCCCAGACCGCTACCCCATCAGCAAGCCCGGTGGGGTGGTTGGCGGCAACAATCAAACGCCCTGTTTTCGGCATGCGCTGAATGCCATCCACCGAGAGGTCAAAGGCAAGCTGGTCCGACAGGAGGTCAAAGGACTGGCGCCCGTTCAACTGGACAATCTCGTCGGCCATGCGGCGCGCCTTGCCATAGCCGAGTACCTGGTAGAGTGCAGGTCGCACCAAAGGCCATGACCAGTGCCCCCTGATCTTCGGGCAGCGCTCCTCGATCAGCACGTCGACGATGTGCTGATCCGCTTCGCTGGCATCCACATGGAAGGCCGATACGGGCGATACCTCGCGCACGGGGGGGACAATATCGTCTGTCATGACTTTTTTTGCTTTTTTTCTTCGCGGGCGTTTCCCTGCCCCGCAGCATACATGAACTCCCCTTACGGGAAAGCGGATGCGGCATGGTTGGGGGCCCCAAAAAACTTTCCCGAAAACGTCGATCTGTTGAGATTTCAACACTTCGGAAAGTTCTGCTTTACCAAGCTGTAAGGCCCCGGTGGCAATGTCCTCTCCAGACGGGCGCAGACAGTTACAGACGCTCAGGCAGCAAAAACCTTATCGGGGTAGAGTAGTATGAAAGTTCTTTGGGTTGAAGATCACGAGCCGGTCCGCGACATGTTGGCGATTGCCGCCGACAAGGCCGCACGCTCGCGCATTCAGGTGGATCTTGTATTGGCGCCAAATCTGATGGCTGCCGAAGCACGCCTCCGCCTCGAACGCTTCGATCTCGTCGTTCTCGACCTCGGCCTGCCAGACAGTGTTGACCCCGACATGACCATCGCGCGCGTTGCCAATATGGGCAAATACCGCATTGCCGTCGTCTCCTCGATGGACACACGTGACCAGGTTGTCGAAGCGGCGCTCCGCTGCGGCGCCAACATCGCGCCCAAGGCCGTGTTCAAGGCGAACCTGCCTTTCAACCGCTTCATCCAGCGCCCTGACTCTTTCGAGGACTTCCTGCTCGAACAGATGCCTGCTGCTGCAGCGCCGGCCCGCGCCGCCTGAGCAATACGCCTCACGGGAGCTTGTGCTTGCAGACTCCCCAATGACCTTGCTAAGCCGCCCGTGTTAACGCTCGGGCGGCTTAGCCCATTTGATGGACCCGAACGCCATGGACGCCCTGCTCGTCTATCCTGCCACACTCGTGCTGATCGCCCTCAACGTGATCGCCAGCGTGCTTGCGTTCAACAACCGGGACCTGTTCGACCGCTATTGCTTCTGGATCAAGCCGATCCGCGAGGGCGAGGAATGGTTCAGATTCGTCACGTCGGCCTTCCTGCACGTCAACGGCATGCACCTCTTCATCAACATGTATGTGCTCTATACGTTCGGGAAAATCCTCGAAGCCTATGTCGGGTCCGGCGGCTTCCTGATCCTCTACGCAGCCTCGATGCTGGGCGGGAATGTCTGGGAATATGCCGACAAGCATAACGAACCGAATTACCGGGCCGTGGGCGCCTCGGGGGCAACTTCCGGCGTAATTACGGGCTTCTGCCTCTTCTATCCGTTTGCGATGCTGTACCTCTTCTTCGCCATCCCCATGTGGGCCATCGTTTTCGGCGTCAGCTTCATCGTCGTCAGCTTCATTCTCTCGCAGCGGGACCAGACAATGGTCGCGCACGGCGCCCACCTCGGCGGCGCGCTGACAGGCCTCGTGATTGCCGTGCTGCTGCGCCCGGCCGCCTGGCGCGACCTGATCGATCAAGTGGCCCACCGCATTGGGTGATGACAGCATGACCTCATTGATGGACCGCTATGAAGCGCGGATCGCCGAAGGCGTGATTGATCCCGACAGCGCACAGGCCAGGGCTGCCGCCCGCCTGGACGATCTTGCGCGACGGCTGGCCAACAAGGGCAAGGGCGGCTGGTTTTCCAAACCGGACCCCGTGCAAGGCCTCTACATGTGGGGCGGCGTCGGACGCGGCAAATCCATGCTGATGGATCTCTTCTTCGAGACCGCGCCGGTGACGCCAAAGCGGCGTGTCCACTTTCATGAGTTTATGGGCAGCGTGCACGACATGCTGGGCGAGTGGCGCACCATGGATGCAAGCGCCCGCAAGCGCTCGGAATGGCGTGTCAGGGGCGCGGGCGACGACCCGATCGCGCCAGCCGCGAAACGGATCGCCTCAGGCGCGAACCTGCTCTGTTTCGATGAATTCCAGGTGACGCAGATTGCCGATGCAATGATCCTGTCGCGTCTGTTCGAGGCCCTGTTCAAGGAGGGCGTCACCGTCGTGGCGACATCCAATCGCCATCCGGACGACCTCTATACTGACGGGATCAACCGCCCCCTCTTCCTGCCCTTCGTTGATATCCTTAAAGCCAATTGCGATGTGTTCGAGCTGACATCAGACCGCGACTATCGGCTCGACCGGCTCAGCGAGGCGCCCGTCTGGTATGCGCCGCTTGGACCGGATGCTGACGCTGCGCTCGACAAGGCCTGGCATCGGCTGACACTTGGGGCCACGCCGCAGCACTGCACGCTCAAGGTCAAGGGCCGCAAGCTGGAGGTTTCGCGCGAGGCAGCCGGAACGGCTCGTTTCACATTCGAGGAATTATGCGCCCGCCCCCTTGGCGCACGCGACTATCACACGATCGGCGCCCACTTCCACACCGTGTTCCTTGAAGGCATCCCCCTGCTCTCGCCGGAGAACCGCAACGAAGCCGCCCGCTTCGTGATGCTGATCGACGAACTGTATGAGGCAAAGGTGAAACTGGTGGCGAGCGCCGCCGCAGAACCGGACGCGCTCTATCCATCCGGCGATGGCAGTTTCGAGTTCCAGCGCACGGCCAGTCGACTGCACGAGATGCGCTCGACCGAATATTTCGCAGAGCCACACAAGCAGATCACCGGCGACTGAGCTTCTACTTTTTGGGTGGTGTCGTGCCCACGCCCAGCAGGTCCATCGCCACATCGCGGAATACGAGGCCCAGCGCCTCGATATCACGGCCAAGCGGCGAGCCTTTACGCCAGATCAGGCTGACATCGCGGGTGGCAAGCGGATGGCGCAGCGGTCGCACGACCTGGCCGGGGTCGCGCTGGGCTTCGACCACGGCATAAAGATTTGGAAGGATGGCGACACCAGCGCCCATCGCTGACATCTGGCGCACGGCATCCAGCGAGGTACCCTCATATTCGGTACTGACATGCGCGCCGGCTGCATCGGCCAGCATCTGGATGACGACACTCAGGCGATGACCGACACCAAGGCTGAGCAATTCCCGGCCCTTCAGAACGCCAATATCCACGGGACCTTCCCCATTTGAGAGTTCGTCATCCGGCGCGGCGCAGATATAGAGCGTCTCCTGAAACAGCGGCATGCTTTCGCTGTTCACATGTTCCTCGGGCGTCGAGATGATCATGTCGAGGCGCCCGTCATTGAGCTTCTCTTCAAGATCGATCGTGCGCTCTTCCCGCACGCTCATGCGCAGGTCAGGAAACAGGCGGTGCAGCTCCCTCACGGCACTCGGCAGAAGGTAAGGCCCGATGGTCGGCACAGTTCCCAGACGGTAGCGCCCGGCCACCCTCCCTTCAGATTGCCGCGCCACTGTCTTCAGGTCTTCCAGCTGGGTGAGGATCACACGGGCACGCCGCACGACCTCCTCCCCGGTCGGCGTCATGATCGCTCCATTCCGGCCACGCTCTATAAGCACAGTGCCAAGATGATCCTCCGCCGCGGCAATCTGCGCTGACAGGCTGGGCTGGGAGACGTTCAGCGTTTTCGCTGCCTCATGAAATTTACCGGTCTCGGCCACGGCGACGAGATACTGCAATTGCCGCAAGGTGGGTCGCATCCAAATTTCCTCAGGTTTCAGCAACTCACTTTGATAGCTTTTGACTATTGAAACAAGAGTATATTCGTATTGGAACTGTCCACAGGAAGTCACGAAGTATGGCAGGACCGAATGACCCGGAGTTAACTTAGTGCCAGCGACTGAAACCAAAAGCCGAAGTGCTTGCCGCTGCTACAGCGAGGTTACCCGGTCAGCTGTCGATCCACCCCGCTCCACCTGAGGCGTCCACCGCGCCACGCTTAAAATCCAGCCCATTTCCTCCCACGCATCGAAAAGGAGTTTCGTATGCCACGCTTTGCTGCGGGCGTCGTCCGCTTCCAGAATAATGTCTATCCGGGCAAACAGGACCTGTTTGAAGAGCTTAGCCAGGGCCAGTCGCCCGAAGCCTTGTTCATCACCTGCTCCGACAGCCGTATCGAAACGGCCATGATAACCCAGACCGAGCCCGGCCAACTTTTTCATGCTCGCAATGCCGGGAATATCGTCCCACCCCACACCGAGCACACCGGCGGCATGACAGCCGCCATCGAGTATGCAGTCTCTGTTCTGCAAGTACCGCATATCGTCGTATGCGGACATACAGGCTGCGGCGCCATGAATGGCGCGATGCATCCGGACGGCCTTGAAGGTCTGGATCATGTGCGCAAATGGCTCGCCTATTCCAAGTCCGCAGTCGACATTGTCGACGAACTCGCACCTGACGGCACGCCGGAAGACCGGATGCAACTGCTCATCGAGCAGAACGTCCTTGTCCAGCTGCAGCACCTTCGCACCCATCCGAGCGTCGCCCGCCGCCTCGCCAAGGGTGACCTCGAACTGCATGGTTGGGTGTACGACATCCGCACAGGCGATGTCTCTGCACATGACGAGTCCCAAGGCAGCTTCATCCGGGTTGATGCGCACTATGCCAGCCAGATCGCTGAACTCGCCGGCGATCACGACTGCGCGGCCTGACCCCCCAGATAACGGAAACCTTACATGCCCCCATCCCAGACAGGGGCGCAGCCGAAAGGCGCGCCCTATTTTGATCTTTCAAATCTGAAGGGCGACCTGTTCGGCGGACTCACCGCCGGCATTGTCGCCCTTCCTCTTGCGCTCGCCTTTGGTGAAGCCTCAGGCGCCGGCCCGATTGCCGGTCTCTGGGGCGCCATTTTTGTTGGCTTCTTTGCCGCCCTGTTTGGCGGTACCGGCTCTCAGGTATCCGGCCCGACCGGCCCCATGGTCGTCGTCTTCGCCGGTCTCTATGCAGCGCTTGGCGGCAACCCGGCGCTCGTCTTCGGCGCGGTCATCCTTGCCGGCGTCATGCAGATCCTGTTCGGCCTCATGCGCTTTGGCCAATATGTAAAACTGGTCCCCTACCCGGTCATCTCGGGCTTCATGAGCGGTATCGGTGTGATCATTATCGCCCTCCAGCTCGCTCGCCTGTTCGGGCATGAACCCGATGGCGGTGGCACAATACCGGCCTTTACGGCCGTGCCGGACGCCGTGATGAATCCGAATTTCCTCGCTGTCGGAATTGCCTTGCTGACACTCGCCATCGTATTCGGCTGGCCGAAGAAGTTTGCTGCCTTTGTCCCAGGCCCGCTTGCGGCACTTGTGATCGGCACCCTGGCCAGCATGGCCATCCCCGGCGCGCCGCTTCTGGGTGACATCCCAACCGGCTTCCCCAGCTTCGTGCTGCCAAGTGTAAGCGTGGACTCCGCGCTCATCGTTATCGAAGCGGCTTTCATTCTTGCCGTGCTCGGCTCCATCGACAGCCTGCTGACATCGCTGGTCGCCGACAACATGACACGCACACGCCACCAGTCGAACAAGGAACTGGTTGGTCAGGGTATTGGTAACGCGCTGGGTGGCTTCTTCGGCGCCATTCCCGGCGCTGGCGCCACGATGCGCACCGTGATCAATATCCGGTCGGGCGGTCGCACGCGTATCTCGGGCATGACGCACGCACTCGTGCTGCTGGCCATCGTGATCAGCCTTGGTCCGCTTGCGGCGCAGATCCCGCATGCAGTTCTGGCCGGCATCCTGGTCAAAGTCGGCGTCGACACGATCGACTTTTCCTATCTGAAGCGAGCTCACAAGGGCCCACGCTGGGACCTTGCGCTCATGGTGCTCGTGCTCGGCCTGACCGTGTTCGTCGACCTGATCACGGCTGTGGCGGTTGGCGTGGTGCTCGCAGCCCTCGCCTTCATCAAGAATCTGGCTGACGACCAGATCCAGGCCGTTCAGGAAGACGAACCGCGCCTCTCGACCGAAGAAGAGACGCAGATCCTGTCGCGCTCGGGCGGCCGGGTGATGATGTTCGACTTTGGCGGCCCGCTCAGCTTCGGCGCGGCGGCTGACCTTGGCCACCATGTCCGCAGCAAGTCGGGTGACAAGGTGGAAATCATCATTCTCGATTTCTCCCGCGTGCCCTTTGTCGATGTCTCATCCGTCAGGGCGGTGGAAACCATTGTCGAAGACGCCACGGATTCCGGCAAACAGGTCTACATTACCGGAATGAACGAGTCTGTCGGGCGTGTCCTGCGCCAGTTCGCCACCGGCCTGCCCGGTAGTGAGGAAAAGCAGTTCAGTACCCGACTGGATGCACTCAAGGCAGCACTCACAAGGTTGGAGCCAAGTCGGGCATAGAGTTCTGACACGTTCACCAACATCCCCCCTAGACTGCCCCGCTCGGCCCCCCCGGAGCGGGGTATTTTTTTGCCCGGCCACTCTTCACACGAAAGCCTTTTTTCCTATTTATGCTGCAGCGCGATGACATACATGCGCATTTCCGGGGAATACGCCGCCGCAAAGCGGGGCTAAGAACACAGTCGGAACACCGAAACGGGAACCATCGCCGCCTTTGCGGGATTGGTTCCAACAGGAGGATATATCATGGCCAACCCAGTATCTGCACGCAGTTCGGTCGCCCTCAGCCCCGAACAGGGCCTCAGCCGGTACCTTAGCGAGATCCGCAAGTTCCCGATGCTCGAGAAGAACGAGGAATTCATGCTCGCCCGCAAGTGGCTTGAGAATGATGACACACAGGCCGCCGAGAGAATGGTTACGTCGCACCTGCGGCTCGTTGCCAAGATCGCGATGGGCTATCGCGGCTATGGCCTGCCCATGGCTGAAGTCATTTCCGAAGGAAATGTCGGCCTGATGCAGGCCGTCAAGAAATTCGACCCCGAAAAAGGCTTCCGCCTCGCAACTTATGCGATGTGGTGGATCCGGGCGGCGATCCAGGAATATATCCTGCGTTCGTGGAGCCTTGTGAAACTCGGCACGACGGCTGCGCAGAAAAAACTGTTCTTCAACCTGCGCCGTCTGAAAGGCGAGATGAAAGCCCTTGATGAGGGCGACCTTCGCCCCGAGCAGGCCCGCCTGATTGCCGAAAAACTGAACGTCACGGAGGCTGAAGTGTTTTCGATGAACGGGCGCATGTCAGGCTCGGATGCTTCGCTCAACGTGCCGATGGGCACCGATGGCGACATGGAATGGCAGGACTGGCTCGCCGATGACGACCAGGGCCAGGCAGAAGACTTCGCCGACCGTCAGGAATATGACGCTCGCATGGACCTGCTCAGCAATGCCATGGAAGACCTTAACGAGCGCGAGCGCCACATCCTTACCGAGCGGCGCCTGTCGGAAGAGCCCAAGACGCTGGAAGAACTGTCCGAAACCTACAATGTCAGCCGCGAGCGCATCCGTCAGATCGAAGTGCGCGCTTTCGAAAAGCTGCAAAAGGCCATGAAGCGCATGGCCAAGGACCAGGGGTTGCCTAACGCAGCCCCTGCTCCGGCGAACTGATCAGTCTTCGGTGGCCGCATCCGCTTCGGATGGGGCGACCGGTTGATCCGGCTCAAGCAGGAATTCATCGGCCTGTTCCGCCTTGTCGAGCAGGACTGACTGGTCGCTATAGGCGACATTGAAGCCGATCACCTTCCAGTCATCGTCCTCCCTCACCCATTGTACGGTCACCCGTCCGGGCGATTTTTCCGACACCACAGACATGGCGCAGTCCCCAAAGGTGCCCGATTTTGCCGCTTCGGTATTCGCCGCGCTCCTGACCGTACAGCCGGGCGCTCCATATTCCGTCACCGCGCCATAGAGGCGAATATAGCGGTCCGTATCGTCAACGGCCTTCTGCGTGATCTCGATACGCCGGGAATAGATCGGGTCAGTCGCGGGCGGTAATCCATCCGTCAGGAACTGCCTCACAAGGGCATCCGTTGCCGCGTTGCGTGCACTGACCGCCTTGTACGCCTTCATGCCCCCATTGATACAAGTGCCAAGCACGATGGCTGCGAGAATGAGCGAACCCACGATCCAGTAGACCTTGCGGGACTTGCGCGGTTCCGGCGATTGCTCATAAGGCTTCGATCCAGCCGCATCGGTCATCCTATTAACCCCTATTTCCCAGTCATCAGGACAGAACCAACCAGATGTTACCTGATCAGGCAATCCGCATAATGGTTGCGGGCGACCCCCGCGTCGCCGCCTACACATCAATCCGCGAGAAGGACCTGACGTCTGGTCATGGCGGACGGTTCATCGTCGAGGGCAAGGTCACGCTGGAGACATTGCTCAAGCGTGGGCGCTTTGCTGTTGAAAGCCTGTTTCTCTGCGAAACGCGTCTGGAACCGCTGTCCGATATCCTGGCGCATGTGCCAGCAAACGTGCCGGTCTATAGCGCGCGGCAGGACGTGATGGACGCTGTGGCGGGCTTCCCCATGCATCGGGGCGTGCTGGCCTGCGGGCTTAAGGGCGACTCCACAGCAGATGCAGTGCGCATCCTGAGTGATCTTGTTGAGGGTGATCCCCTCCCCTCGACACTCCTCATGTTGTCCGACCTTTCCAATCACGACAATGTCGGTGCCTGCTTCCGCAACGCAGCAGCCTTTGGCGCAGATGCCGTCCTGCTTGATGGCCAATGTTGTGACCCGCTCTACCGCAAGGCGATCCGCGTCTCTTCAGGATCGACCCTGTGGCTGCCCTTCGCCCATGGCGGTAGCGGGGCAGAGATGGTGCAGGCGGCGCAAGAGGCCGGTTATACGGTGTGGGCCATGACGCCGCGGGCAGATGCCGCGCCGCTTGCTTGCCTGCCCGTGCCGGATAAGCTGGCCATCCTGCTGGGCGCCGAGGGTCCGGGCCTGCCCGGCGATCTGATCGCGGCTGCCATTCCGGTACGCATCCCCATGTCGACGGGCTTTGACAGCATTAACGTGGCAACAGCCGGGGCTGTCGCGCTGGCCCACGCCTTCGGGGCCAGGACCTGAAAAGAAAACGCCCCCTCCAAACCGGAGAGGGCGCTGCGGGAATGCGTGGTGTGACGCCCCACCCGTAGTGCTCGTTTAGAACACCCGGGGGCGTTCGTTCTTGTCGACATGCAGGCCGCACTCGGTTTTCTGTTGCCCGGCCCAACGGCCGGCGCGCACGTCTTCGCCTTCAGCAACAGGCTTGGTGCACGGCCAGCAGCCGATGGACGGATAGCCTTGTGACACCAGCGGATGACGCGGCAGGTTGCGCTGCTGGATCATCAGCTCGACATCTTCCGGTGTCCAGTTGGCCAGCGGATTGACCTTGTAGCGGCCATTGGCGAATTCGAAGACCGGCAGTTTCATGCGGGCGCCGCCATGGAAGCGCTTGCGGCCCGTGATCCAGGCCGAGAAGCCTTCAAGGGCAGGCTCCAGCGGGCGCACCTTGCGCAGGGCGCAGCAGGCGTCGGTATCGGTTTTCCAGAGATCGTTCTTCGGGTCGAGCACCTTGCGCTCCGTCTCCGACGGCGGGATCGAGCGCACACCGGTCAAGCCGAGGCGTTCAATCACTTCGTCGCGGTGATCGAGCGTTTGCGGAAAGTGCATGCCGGTATCGAGGAACACGATCGGCAATGACGGGTCGACATCGGCAATCAGGGCCAGCATGGCAACGCTTTCGGCCCCGAAGCTCGACACATAGGTCAGGCTTCCGGGCCATTCGCGGATCATCGCCACGCGCATGACCGTCTGAGCCGAGGCATCACGCAGCTCGGTATTCAGGCGTTCAAGGCGAAGCTCGGGCGCTTCAGCGTTCCGGGCGATGATATCACCATAAGGCATGTGGGTCTAACTTCCGTGTCTCTTGCGGAACACCGGCACCCGACCGCCCGCAGCGGGCTGGTAGACTTCGGAATATTCCTTCAATGCGTCTACCACTTCAGATAGGTCAGCACGGGACGTCTCGTAAGCATCGATGCCTGAACGGTTCATATAGAATAACTGATCCCGTAAAACGTGTCCGACGGCGCGCAGCTCGCCTTCATAGCCGAAACGACGACGCAGGAGCTGGGCCTGGCTGTAGCCGCGCCCGTCCGTATATTTCGGAAAAGCGACCTCGATCAGCTGTATTTGCTGCAGGTATGGCTCCAGAAGCGCTGCATCGTCATCGGGCGCAAGGCGCACGCCGACCTGCGTATTGCGCTCAGCGAGGGTCGACGCTTCAGCAAGGAAACGCCCGAGCGGAACCGTGAAGCAACCACCTTCGGATAGCTCTGCTTCACCGTCAACATAGGCCCAGATATCGTCGATTTCGGCGCCATTCTTAATCAGCGGCATAGAGGGCTTCCTTGAATGGGTCATGGCCGAGACGGCCCAGTGTGTCGATGAACAGCTCGTCCTTGCCGCTGCGCAGCTCGCGGTAGCGGTCAACGACGCGTTTGAGGGCGCCGGGAACGTCTTCGGATTTGAGGCCAGGGCCGGCGATATCGCCAATCGCGGCCTTCTCGTCGGCGCGGCCGCCAAAGGTGATCTGATAGAATTCCTCACCCTTCTTGTCGACGCCGAGGATGCCGATATGGCCAACATGGTGGTGGCCACAGGCATTGATGCAGCCCGAGATATTGATGTGCAGGCGGCCGATATCTTCCTGATAGTCCGGATCGGCAAAGACCTGCTGCACGGCCTGTCCGACCGGAATCGAGCGGGCATTGGCGAGGTTGCAATAGTCGAGCCCCGGGCACACGATCAGGTCCGTGATCAGGCTCTCGTTCGGTGTGGCAAGGCCGGCGGCGTCAAGCTCAGCATAGAGCGCCGGCAGGTCATCCAGCGCCACATGCGCCAGGATAACGTTCTGCGCGTGGCTGACGCGGATATCATCCTGACCGTAAGTCTCCGCGAGGTTGGCGATGATCTCCATCTGCGCGTCGGTGGCGTCGCCCGCAAGGCCGCCAATCGGCTTCAGGCTGACCGTGACGGATGTGTAGCCGGGCGTGACATGCGGATGCAGGTTGATACGTGCCCAGCGGGCAAACGCCTTGTCACTCGCCTTTGCAGCCTCGAAAGCGTCAGACGTTTCGGGCTTTGTGGCCAGTTCCGGCGGCGCGAAATAGGCATGGATCCGCTCGATCTCGGCCTGTGGCAGGTCGATCTTCTCGTGCGGACGCTGCGCGGCAAATTCCACCTCAACCTGACGGGTGAACTCCTCAGGCCCAAGCTCATTCACGAGGATCTTGATCCGCGCCTTGTACTTGTTGTCCCGGCGGCCATGCAGGTTGTAGACGCGCATGATCGCTTCGAGATAGTCGAGCAGACGGTCTTCAGGCACGAAGTCGTTGACCAGCGCGGCGACATGCGGCGTGCGCCCCTGTCCCCCGCCGACATGGACTTCAAAACCGCGTACGCCATCGCGCTCACGCATGTGCAGGCCAATGTCGTGCACACGGATGGCTGCGCGGTCATGCTCGGCGCCTGTGACGGCAATCTTGAACTTGCGCGGGAGGAAGGCGAATTCCGGATGGAAGGTCGACCACTGACGAATGATCTCGCACCACGGGCGCGGGTCCATGATCTCGTCGCGCGCGGCGCCGGCATAATGGTCCGAGGTCGTATTGCGGATACAATTGCCGCTGGTCTGGATGGCATGCATCTCGACTTCGGCCAGCAGGGCCAGCACGTCGGGAATGTCCTTGAGGGCGACCCAGTTGAACTGGATATTCTGGCGCGTGGTGAAGTGGCCGTAATTGCGGTCATACTCGCGGGCGATGCGCGCCAGCATGCGCATCTGGCGTGCATTCAGCTGGCCATAGGGAATGGCCACGCGCAGCATGTAAGCGTGAAGCTGGAGGTAGACGCCGTTCTGCAGGCGCAGCGGCTTGAACTCATCTTCCAGCAGTTCGCCCGACAGGCGGCGTTCGACCTGCCCGCGGAACTGGGCGACGCGTTCCTTGACGATCTGCGCGTCGAATTCGTCATATCTATACATGGGTGACCTCGTGAAGGTGTGGCAGGCCGAGTTCAAGCTCGCAGCGGGCGACCCAGGCTTGCACGGCGGGGAATTCGTTCAGGTCAAAGCCGCCTTCATGCGCAAGACGCGTGTAGGCGAGCAGGGAAATATCGGCGAGCGTCAGGGCCTCTCCCCCGGCTATCCAGTCGCTGGAGATGAGCGCCATTTCCATGCGACCGAGCGCACGGCGACCCTTGGCCATCAGGTCGGCATCGATCTCGTCGTCGGATTTCTTCAGGTAGAGTTTCTGGAAACGGCGCACGGCAATCGTTGGCTCGTGCGAATACTGCTCCCAAAACATCCACTCGAACATCTTGGCCCGTTCGAAAGCGTCGTCCGGGATAAGGGCAGAACCTTCAGCCAAGTGCAGGATGATGGCGTTGGACTGGGCGAGCGTGCGACCATCCTCGAATTTCACGACCGGCACCTGACCGAACGGGTTCAGCGCCAAGAATTCATCCGTGCGGCTCTCACCCCTCAGGATGTCGATTTCGATCCACTCATGCGGGAGGGACAGCTGCGTCGCCACCCATTTCACTTTCAGGCAGTTGCCGGAAATGGAATCGCCGAAGATGCGGATCATGCCTTGTCTCCATAGGCGACGGTCGGGCCATTGGCGCGGATGGTTTCGCGCAGGGTTTCACGGCCCGTAATCGCTCCGGCCTCAGTCACTTCCATGAAATAAGGATCATTTATGTCGGTCTCCTGCTTCGCGGCCGCAGCGAGACGCTCTTCAGCCGCATCGCCCGTGAAGGCACCAATCTTTGACGTATCCGTGGTCCAGCCGCCATCAGCGGTCATCCAGACCGTACGGCCTGTAGCGGTTTCCCATGCCGTGACGGCTTTCGGCGTTTCGGGCTTCAGTTTCGGGCGGACGGAGCTCATGCAACATGTTCCTTGAAAGCTTGGGCGATGGCTTCTTCCGGCAGGCCGGCCACTTCGCCAATGACCAGCAGCGCAGGGCCCTTGATGCCGGCGCGCTGGATAAGATGGGGGAGTTCGGCAAGCATGCCGAACACACGAATTTCAGACGCGCGCGTGCCATTCTCGATAACGGCGACAGGCGTAGACGGCGCACGGCCAGCGGCAATGATCTTCTCGGCAATCGTTGCCGACATTCCGACGCCCATGAACACGACAACCGTCTGGGCGGGCCGCGCAAGCGAGACCCAGTCTAGATCAGGCACGCCGCCCGCCTTGGCATGCCCGGTGACGAATGTGAGGCTTTGCGCGTGGTCACGGTGTGTCAGCGGCAGGCCCGCAGAAGCCGCACAACCCAAGGCCGACGATATTCCCGGAACGACGGTCGCTGCGACACCCGCCGCGCGCACTGCTTCGAGCTCTTCCCCGCCCCGGCCAAAAATGAACGGATCGCCACCCTTCAGGCGTACAACGCGCTTGCCATCCTGCGCAGAGGCGATGAGCAGTTCGTGGATCGTCTCCTGCGGTACGGAATGATCGCCCTTTGACTTGCCGACGGGCACGCGGTCGGCATCGCGGCGGATAAGGGACAGGATCTCGGCGCTGACGAGGCGGTCGTAATATACCACGTCGGCTTCCTGGATCAGGCGCAGCGCTTTCAGCGTCAAAAGTTCCGGGTCGCCAGGCCCAGCGCCCACAATATGCACGATGCCTTCTGCAGGCGTGGTGGACAGCATCTGTGCCCGCATGGCGGCTTCGGCGCCCTCAATATCGCCAGCATAGGCGAGGTCTGCCGTTGGGCCGGTCAGCGCGGCCTCCCAGAACCGGCGGCGCGCCTTGCCATCTGAAATCGCGGCCTTCACATCCGGCCGCAGGCGACTTGCCAGCGCAGCCAGTTCACCAATGCGTTTCGGCAGCAGGGCTTCGAGCTTCTCACGAATGGCCTTCGCCAGAACTGGCGCTGTGCCATTGGTGCCGATGGCAGCCACAATGTCACCGCGGTCGATAATCGAAGGCACGGTAAAATCGCAAAGCTCTGGATGGTCGACCACGTTTAGCGGCACGCCATACTGCCGCGCCATCGTGATCGCCTTTTCGGCATTGGCGTCGAGTCGGTTCGCGACGATGGCAAAGCGGGCCACGTCCAGCGCAGGGCCGGCATGTTCGGGCGGGGCAATGGTGATGCGGCCGGCAAATTCCTCAGCGAAGCCTGCGTCGATCTGGGAAACGATAACGGTAATACGGGCGGGAGTCGCGGCCAGGAGGCGAACCTTGCGGCGGGCTTCCTCGCCGCCACCGAAAACCACCACGGATGCATTATCGAGGTTGAAGAAGGCCGGAAACTGGCGCATGCGAAGGCCACTCTTGTTTAGTATTGCTGATCGATCAAAGGTCAAATTGGCTATTGACGGCTCAGGCGCAACCGTGAACCCCTACAGCGAGCCTTTAGAGTTACTATTCATGTCTGATCCGAACGACCGACTACCGCCCCTGAACGCGCTACGCGCCTTTGAAGCGGCTGCCAGACGCCTGTCTTTCACACAGGCGGCCGACGAACTCAATGTCACGCCCGGCGCGATTTCACAACAGATCCGCCAGCTGGAAGACTATGCAGGCACCCCGCTTTTCAAGCGTACGGGCCGTTCCGTTCTGCTGACCGACGCCGCGCAAGCAAGTCTGCCACTGGTGCGGGAGGCGTTTGAGCGCATTTCAGAAGCGGGCCGGATCATGCAGGCGCCTGCCCGTAAGGGACGGGTCATGGTCTCCTGCGCGCCCAGCTTTGCCGCCAAATGGCTCGCCCCCAAGCTCGACGGTTTCCACCGCGAACACCCCGATACCGAAGCCTGGATCTCCGCGGACATGGGCCTTACGGACTTCACCATGGCCGATGCGGATTTCGCGATCCGTTACGGGCGAGGCGTCTATGACGGCCTGAAATCGGAAAAGCTGCTCGACGAAACAGTCCTGCCGGTCTGCTCGCCCGCCATGCTTGAAGGACCTGACGCAATACGGCGCCCCGAAGACCTGCGGAACCATACATTGCTGCACGATGAAAGCAGCGAGAACGATCCGTCCTGTCCCGATTGGGCCAGCTGGCTGCGCGCGCGCCGCGTTGAAGGCGTCGATGGCGCACGCGGACCCCGCTTCAATCAGGCCATTCTCGTCATCGAATCCGCGGCTGCCGGGCGCGGCGTTGCGCTAGCCAAACAGGCCATTGCCGCAGCAGACCTTGCCTCTGGCCGACTGGTCGCACCATTTGCAGACGGGTCAACGCTGATCGATTTCGGCTATTGGCTGGTCTGGCCCAAGGGCCGCCACCTGTCGCCGGACGTGCGCGATTTCATGAAATGGGTGAAGACCGAAGCCACCAAGGGCGAAATCGTCGGCGTCTAGGACGCGTTGGCGCCAGCAGCCGCGTCGAGTAGAAGGTAGGCCGCCAGACGCGGGCTGGCATTGCGGCTGGTCTTTTGCGTCTGCTCCAGCGCGTTGAGGGCGTCTTCCTCTTCCAGCGAGATGAACTCCCGGGCAAGCTGAAGCAATTCCCGGTCGCTGCGCAGGCGCTGGGTCACGCGCTCCACCTGACGGCCGGCATTGTCCATGATCGCGGCGCGCCGCTCACGGTCGCCATGACGGGCCGCCTCGGCAATCTTGCGCTTGGCTTTCGGGCGGAACGCTTCGGGCAACAGGATGCCGGACGTCTGCAGACGCTGGATCATCTCGTCCGCAATCTCCTCGCGGTCCGTCGGGCTTTGCGCGGGCTCATCGCGGCTCATGTCGGAAATGATGTCACGCCAGCCCATGTCGCTGCTCGACTGCAATGAACGGCCCGAAGACGGCACAAGCGCGCCGCCTGTGCTCGGTGACGGGGCGACATCGGTTGCACGGCGTGCGGGTGTTGCAGGCTTGGCAGGCTCATCATCGTCAAACCGCCGGCGCAGCAGGGGCGGGCTGCCTTCGGCGGGGCCCCTATCGTGCGCAGCCACTTCAGGTGCCTTGTTATCCTTGTCTTTTTCCTTGTCAGCATCTGCGCCGAGGCTGGCGGAGGCCAGCAGGTCGGCAGCGGCGTCAAACAGCTCGTCTTCCATGCTTGGACGCGGCGGCGAGCGGGTTGGGGCCGGACGCGATGGCGGTGTCCCGGTTGTGCCGGAAAGGTCGGCGGCCGGATGCCCGTGGCCGTTCGTATAGCCATTAACGGCGCCATTGGCATGTCCGTTCACATGCGGCGTCGCAGGCGCAACAGGGGGCGCCGCGGGGGGGCTGACCGTCACTACAGGCGTCGGTGCGGGCGCAGGGGGCGTCTCGCGATGTGTTGCTGGCGGCGTTGTAGCTGCAACCGGTATGGTCGATGCGGAAGACGAAGCGCCAAGACGCCGGTTCATCATGTCCGTCTCGGCGCGTGCGGCATTGCCGGCGGCGCGCACGGCCACAGCGGCCTGTTCACCTGCCTCACGCAGACGGGCCAGCGCGCTTGCCGCTTCTTCGGCAGCCGCCCGCGTGGAATGATTGATTTCACGATTGGCGATGCGCGCGCCATCGAGCGCCGATGAGACCGCATCCTTCAACGCGTCGCCCGTCGTCGAGGCAGCTGCGGCAGCGATCTCCCCTGCCCTGACGGCAGCGTCGACCAGCTTGCGGGATTGTTCGAGTTTCTCTTCGACACGACTGACAGCGAAGGTGAGCGTCTCGGTACGAACCGAGGCATCACGGGCCAGCCCATCAAGATCAATCAGCTTGGCGGCGAGCGACTCGCCCGCGACTGTCATGCCATGCAGGCGCGCATCGAGCGCTTCATCGGCACGGGCGACTTCATCACCGGCCATGCGGGCGGCATTGACCATCTGCTGGGCCTGACGCGGGATCGCCTCGTTCATGGACTCGATCTGAGCGCGCAAGTCACGTGCGAGGCTTTCAAGGGCCGTCCGCTCGGAGGCGAGGCGCCGGGCCAGGTCGCGCGCATTGTCGGCACTGGCATAGGCCACAGATTCCAGTCGCAAGCGCTCGTCGCCAATCTCGCCAGACATGGCCTTCATGGCCGAAATCGCGTGCGCCATGGCCCGGTCGACTTCGGAGGCCGACTGTTTCATTTGCTCGGCAATCGTGATGCCTTCCGTGCCGGCCTCGCGCGCCGGCGAGAGCAGGCGAATGGCTGCTTCCATGACCAGCGCATTTGACGCGGAGGCGCGGCGGTTGGTGCGCGCCATGAAGCCGGCCATGATGATGATCATGCCGGGGATCAGCGCCGCAAGGCCACCGGCCAGCAGGATCGCGGGCGGTTGGGCCAGCAGCGCATCAAGGCCGAGAAAGCCCAGGACACCTGCGGCAAAAGAAACGAACCAGAGGACGCCGATCAGGAATCCTGTGACGACCATCCAGCCGCCACCATGCCGGGCGTACTCGAAGTTTTCCGACGCCTCTTGCCTGGCCAGGAGATCCCGGCCGGACGGGCGAGCTGAAGGCGTATCCGTCATTATGTGACTATACCGCGACAACAAGGCTGCGGCGAGGCCGGAATACAGGCTTTTTCGGGGCCCGACAGGCCGTCTGCCCTAACCCAGCATACTGACAACAACAGACTCGGTCTGCGATGTGTCAGCGCTTTCATCGGGCTCCGGCGGCGCGAATTCGAGGCCCAGCCAGGCCAAAATCCCTGCAAGGACAAGGTTGCGGATGAACACGGCGATCGCGATCATGATAGTCCCCATTACCAGCGGGACATCTCTCAGGCCCCGGATCAAGAACACATTCTAACGCGATCGGGTATTTTCGCCAATCGATAAATCTTCGTAAGGGTTCGTGAACAGATCGCCGGACCGCGTTAACCTTTGAGGAAACAGGATCATGAGAGAGTGTCGGCGTTCTTCCGGAGTACAGCCATGACCGACACCGCCCCTGCCCCGCTTGCCCTGCTCGACCGTGACCACCTGAGCGCCATGACCGGCGGGGACCAGGCACTGGCCGTCGAAGTGATCGAGATCTTCCGCCATCAGGCCGAGATCTGGTCGCGCCTGCTTGACCCCATGGCTGATGCGTCGCAATGGGCCGATGCAGCCCACACGCTGAAGGGCGCGAGCCTCGGCATCGGTGCGCTGCGTCTTGCCTCGGTCTGCGGCAAGGCCGAGCGCCTCGGACGGGGCGAAACCGCACCAAGCCGCACGGCGGCAGCCGTGATGCTTGGCGATGTGAAGGATGCCCTCGGCGACACGCTCGAAGCGGTCGCGCGGGCCGCTTACGAGTTGGGCGCGCCAGGCCCGAAACGGGCGTCATAGCTGCCGAATTCATAGGCAATGCAGCGGTCGATAAGTGTGCGCCATACCGGCTCAGCGATCGCTGGTGACAGGCCCGCTGCCGCACTGGCCGCAAGCACCTTGGTTACCACGTCCTCAATACGCGCGCGGTCATGCACGATCTCGCGGTCGCCCTTGATGCGCGCAGCGGCGTCCATGAAGGACTGGCGCTCGGCCAGGATTTCCACAAGCAGGCGGTCGATGCGGTCGATCTCGTAGCGGACCTGCTCCATGGTCTCGCTCGTCTCTGCCGTATGATGGCGCTGGTCAGATGTATAGGTCGTCATGGGCTTTGCCCCGTCTGGCTGAGTGCTGCCCGTTACATGGGGATGGCGCGGGCGGCAAGTGAGGGAGGTGCGACAGGCAAGCGCGGCATTGCGCAGGACATAAATGTTACTATATCACATTTCTTTGCCCTTACCCGGAGATCCCATGTCCCAACTCGACCCCACTCTCATGTTCGATAAGGCGCGCGCCGCGCAGTATGACAGCCAGTTCGCCCGCGCCAATGCCTTCCGCGATGTGATCCATCTCGTGACAGACCTTGCGTTCGCGTCCCTGCCAAATGACGCAAGGATTCTCGTGGTTGGGGCCGGAACAGGCTCGGAAATCATCGCGCTCGCAGCCCGCCATTCCAGCTGGCATTTCACGGCTGTGGACCCGGCCGGTGCTATGCTGGAAGTGTTCCGGGAGAAGGCCACAGCTGCGGGAATTCTTGACCGTTGTACAATCCATGTCGGCTATATCGAGACCCTTGCTGACTTGCCGCTCCATGATGCCGCAACGAGCCTGCTCGTCTCACATTTCCTGCAAACCGATGCGTCGCGGGGCGCTTTCTTTGCGGAAATTGCCGCACGCCTGAAACCGGGCGGACTCCTGGTCAACGCGGACCTTGCCGCCGACATGACCGAAAAGATCAGCGCCCGCCTCTATGCGACATGGGAACAGATGCTGCGGGAGACGGGCGCAGACGCTGCAGGTCTGGACAATTACCGCGCCGGGTTCGGGAAGGATTTTGCCGTCCACACGCCGGCTGCCGTCGAAGCGCTGATTGAAAACAACGGATTCGAGCGCCCCTCGCCTGTCCTGCAAACACTTCTGATGCGGACCTGGCTGACCGCAAAGACCTGATCCACCCAAGCTTGAAAAAATCCACAACGCTTGGTAAGCGGACGATATGCGCACGATGAACACACTCCAGCAGCAACAGCAGGTCCGGATTTCCGGGCGGAGCGGGCGTGTGCATTCCGAAAGGGCCCCTGACTGAACCTCAGCAGGACCAGCCCCGGACCCACAAGCCTCGCCACCACCGGCGGGGCTTTTGTTTTTACGGGGGCCCAGCCGACACGTCAGAAAGAAGAAACATCATGGCCTTCTCATCCGATACCGAGATCGAACGCACCACGCGCGGCATGATCGACCGCACCCTGCCGAAAGAGGGCTGGACGCACGAAGCGCATTTCGCGGCGCCCTTTGGCTGGTTGCCGCAGACTTTGAGGCTGCGCAACGCGACATGCCCGACATGATCCGCGCCTATAACGAATCCGTCGGCGGTGTGAATTCCGAAACGGAGGGCTACCATGAGACGATCACGCAGGCCTCACTCAGAGCGGCGCGGCACATGCTGGGGAGCGCCAAACCGGATACGCCGCTCTATCTCGTGCTGCAGGACTTGATGGCATCGGAGTTCGGTCGGTCGGACTGGCTGCTGACCTATTGGTCAAAGCCTGTCCTGTTCTCTGTCGAAGCGCGCCGCGAATGGGTGGCGCCGGACCTGCAGCCCCTGCCCTTCTAGAACCTAGACAGGCGGCGCGCGGCGCATGGAGCGCACGGCCTTGACCAGTCCATACAGACTGATCAGGGCCCAACAGCCCTCCATCAGGGCGGCCGACAGGTTGAAGTCGACCGCGAGTGACAGGAGGATCGCCAACGAACCGAACAGGTTCAGCGCTGAATAGGCACGCGAGCGCGATTCCAGGCGCTCGGCCTGAAGCAAAAGATAGCCGAGAAGGGTCAGCACGACGCCAACGATCCCGATGGCGTCGAACAGGCTGACCATCAGGTGCTAGACTTCGAGCAACATGCGTTCCGGATCTTCCAGCGCTTCCTTGACGCGAACGAGGAAGGTCACGGCTTCCTTGCCGTCAACGATGCGGTGGTCATAGGAGAGCGCAAGATACATCATCGGACGGATCTTCACTTCGCCATTGATCGCAACGGGCCGGTTCTCGATCCGGTGCATGCCGAGGACGCCGGACTGCGGAGGGTTCAGGATCGGTGTCGACATCAGCGAGCCATAGATGCCGCCGTTCGAGATGGTGAACGTGCCGCCCTGCATGTCGCCGATCGTCAGATCGCCGTCACGGGCGCGCTTGCCGAGGTCTGCGATATATTTCTCGATACCGGCCAGCGACAGGTCATCACTGTCACGCACGACCGGCACGACGAGGCCCTTGTCGGTGCCGACGGCAACGCCGATGTCATAATAGTTCTTGTAGATGATGTCGGTGCCGTCGATCTCGGCGTTCACGGCCGGGACTTCCTTCAGCGCATTGACGCAGGCCTTCACGAAGAAGCTCATGAAGCCAAGCTTGATGCCATGCTTGGCAACGAAGCTGTCCTGGTGCTTTTTGCGCAGGTCCATGATGGCGCCCATGTCCACGTCATTGAACGTGGTCAGCATGGCGGCGCTGTCCTGGGCCTCTTTCAGGCGGCGGGCGATGGTCTGGCGCAGACGCGTCATGCGCACGCGTTCCTCGCGTGGACCAACGTCGCGCGGTGCGCGCGACTCGGTCACGGCCTTTGAGGACGATGCCTTCGACGCAGCATTGTTCACATAGTCCAGTGCATCCGCCTTGGTAGCGCGGCCATCGCGGCCCGATCCCGGGATATTGGACGGATCAACACCGGCTTCGGACGAGATTCGACGCACGGAGGGCGATACAGGCGCGCCTTCTGCAGCAGCCTTGGCAGCGGGCGGCGGGGAAGCCGGGCTGGCGGATGGCGCGGAAGCGGCACCACCGGCGCTGATGCGCGCGATGACGGAGCCAGGCGTCACGCCGTCGCCTTCACTGGCGACGAGCTCGGCGATCACACCATCAGCAGGCGACGGTACTTCGAGCGCGACCTTGTCGGTCTCGATTTCGGCAATTGTCTCGTCTTTCTTGACGCTGTCACCGACCTTTTTCAGGAAGGTCGAGAGCGTGCCCTCGGCAACGCTTTCGCCCATGGCTGGCACGACAACATCGGTCATCTTGCCGTCGGAGGCGGCTGGCTTGGCCTCTTCCTTGGCAGCAGGTTTGGATTCCTTTGCCGGTGCAGAGGACTCGGCTTTGGCAGGCGCGGACTTGTTAGCGCCATCGCCGGCGTTCACGCGGCCAAGCAGCGCACCGATTTCAACGGTCTCACCTTCTTTGGCGACGATTTCGGAGAGCACGCCGTCTTCAGGCGCGGAGACTTCAACGGAAACCTTGTCGGTTTCCAGTTCGACGAGCACGTCATCGCGCTTGACGGTGTCACCCGCTGCTTTGAGCCATTGGCCGACGGTGGCTTCGGTAACGCTCTCGCCGAGTGTAGGGACTGAAATGTCGGTCATGTTTTAAGGTCCGTATTGGAATATCTGGAAAAAGGCGATCAGATTGCGACGATCTTGTCGTCAACCGGATCGGGGCCGAGGGCCGCGTTGATGAAGGCCGCCATTTCGGCCTTGTGCTTGGACATGAGTCCAGTAGCAGTGGCCGCCGACGGCGGACGACCGGCATATCGCGGCCGGGGATTCTTGGCGCCAATCTGAAGGGCGCACCATTCAATCTCGTCACGGATAAAGGTCCAGCCGCCCATATTGCGCGGCTCTTCCTGGCACCAGACAATCTCGGCGCCGGGGAAACGCTTCAGCTCGTTCATGATCGAGCGGCGCGGGACAGGATAGAACTGCTCGATGCGCATCAGGTACACGTCGTCCATGCCCGCTTCCTCGCGTGCCTCGAACAGGTCGTAATAGACCTTGCCCGAACACATCACGACGCGGCGGATCTTGTTGTCCTTGGCCAGCTTGACCTTGCCTTCGCGGCCGGGTGTCTCGGCATCGTCCCATAGGATACGGTGGAACGAGGACTTCGTTGTCATGTCATCCAGCGCCGACGTTGCCAGTTTGTGGCGCAGCAGCGATTTCGGGGTCATGATGATCAGCGGCTTGCGGAAGTCGCGGTGGATCTGACGACGCAGGGCATGGAAATAGTTCGCCGGGGTCGTCAGGTTGCAAACCTGCATATTGTCTTCTGCACACATCTGCAGGAAGCGCTCGAGGCGGGCGGAGGAGTGCTCCGGCCCCTGCCCTTCATAGCCGTGCGGCAAGAGGCAGACGAGACCCGACATGCGCAGCCATTTGCGTTCCGCAGACGAGATGAACTGGTCGAAGAAGACCTGCGCGCCGTTCGCGAAGTCGCCGAACTGGGCTTCCCACAGGGTCAGCGTGTTCGGATCGGCCAGTGAATAACCATACTCATAGCCAAGCACCGCTTCTTCGGAGAGCAGCGAGTCGATGACTTCGTAATTGGCCTGCTTCTCGCTGACATGGTTCAGCGGCGTGTAACGCTCGCCGGATGTCTGGTCGACGAAATGGCTGTGGCGTTGCGAGAACGTGCCGCGGCCAACGTCCTGGCCCGACAGGCGCACCGGAAAGCCTTCATCCAGCAGGGTGCCGAAAGCGAGATGCTCGGCGGTTGCCCAATCGAGGCCCTCACCCTTAGAAATCGCGGTCGCCCGGCCCTCAATCACGCGGGTCAGCGTCTTGTGGATCTGGATATCGTCCGGAACCGTGGTCAATGACTTGCCGAGTTCCTGCAGGCGCTTCTTGGAAACGCCCGTCTTGCCCCGACGCTCATCGTCTTCGGGCAGGCCGAGGCCTTTCCATTCGCCATCCAGCCAGTCAGCCTTCTTGGCTTTGAATTTGTTGCTCTTTTCGAACTCTTCGTCGAGATAGTTCTCGAAATCCGTGACCTGCTTGTCGAGCTCCTCGGCCGTCAGGATGCCTTCGCTGATGAGGCGCTGGCCATAGATTTCGCGGGTCGAGGCGTGACCCTTGATCTGGTTGTACATGACCGGCTGGGTAAACATGGGCTCGTCGCCCTCATTGTGCCCGAAGCGGCGGTAGCAGAACATGTCGATGACCACGTCCTTGGCAAATTTCTGCCGGAACTCGGTCGCGACCTTGGCCGCGTAGGTGACGGCCTCAGGGTCGTCGCCATTGACGTGGAAGATCGGCGCCTGAACCATCAGCGCAACGTCCGACGGGTATGGCGACGAACGCGAATACATCGGGCTGGTCGTAAAGCCGATCTGGTTGTTCACGATGAAGTGGATCGTGCCGCCCGTGCGATAGCCTGAAAGGCCCGACAGCGCGAAACACTCGGCCACAACGCCCTGCCCTGCGAAGGCCGCATCGCCGTGCAGCAGAAGCGGCAGCACTTTCGTGCGGACCAGCTCACCTGTCTCGCGGTGGAGCATTTCCTGCTTGGAGCGCGACTTGCCGAGCACGACCGGATCAACCGCTTCAAGGTGCGACGGGTTGGCGTTCATCGACAGGTGAACATGGTTGTCGTCGAAGACGCGGTCAGACGACGCGCCGAGGTGGTATTTCACATCGCCGGAGCCGAACTGCTCGGCGCCTTGCGTGTTACCGCCCTGGAATTCGAAGAAGATCTGCTCGTAGGGCTTGCCCATGACGGCGGCCAGCATGTTGAGGCGGCCCCGGTGGGGCATGCCGACAACGATCTCTTCAACGCCAAGGGCGCCGCCGCGCTTGATGATCTGCTCCAGCGCCGGCACAGCAGCTTCGCCACCATCAAGGCCGAAACGCTTGGTGCCGGGATAGCGCTTGTGCAGGAAGCGCTCGAATGTCTCTGCTTCGATCAGCTTGGCGAGGATCGCCTTCTTGCCTTCGGTCGTGAAGGCAACGCCCTTGTCCGGGCCTTCGATACGTTCCTGCAGCCAGGATTTCTCGGCCGGATCGGAAATGTGCATGAACTCGATGCCGAGCGTCGAGCAATACGTGCGCCGGAGGATGTCGAGCATCTCGCGCACGGTGGCGTATTCGATGCCAAGATAGAAATCGATGAAGATGCGGCGGCCCATGTCGGCTTCGGTGAAGCCATAGGTCTCGGGGTTGAGCTCCGGCTGGGCGCCGAAATCCTCAAGGCCAAGCGGATCAAGCTTGGCGGCCAGGTGGCCGCGCATCCGGTAGGCCCGGATCATCATGATCGCGCGGATGGAATCCTTGACCGACTGGGCGATGTCGGCTTCCGACGCGGTCGGCTTGTCAGCCTTGATCTTCTTTTCGATACGCGGATCAAGAACCGCCCAGTTGCCGTCAAAAGCGGCGACTTCGTCACCCTTCTTCTGGAGCGGCCAGTCGGCGCGCTTCCAGCTGGCGCCGGCAGCATTCAGCTCCGAATTGCTTGGATTGTCGTCAAGCTCTTCAAAGAAAGCCTGCCAGCTTTCCGGAACCGATGAAGGGTCGCGCGAGTAAGCTGCCTGCATCTGCTCGAGCCACTGGGCTGACCCTCCATAAAGGAAAGCCGTATCGAGCATAGCCACATTGCCTTTGCTGCGCGCACCATTCACCGGGCTGCCGTCGTCTGCCATCTGTCTTCCCGTCCTCTGGACCAAATCGTTCCCCAACATATAGGAACGAAACCTTGCTGTGTTCCTGTCACCAGGAACTTTTTGCAGGACGGCCGACGCGGTCAGAACCTGGCCTCGCCAGACGGGCCAACCGGCCGCCCTGGCTCATTCAATTCAGGGCGACTTAGCCCTTCAGCACCTCGATCATGGTCGTGCCAAGGCGCGCAGGTGACGGCGACACGCGGATACCCGCAGCCTCCATCGCAGCAATCTTGCTTTCTGCATCACCCTTGCCACCAGACACGATGGCACCAGCATGGCCCATTGTGCGACCTTTCGGTGCCGTGCGACCGGCGATGAAGCCGACCATCGGTTTCTTGCGGCCTTTCTTGGCCTCGTCGATGAGGAACTGGGCTGCGTCTTCTTCTGCGCTACCGCCAATTTCACCAATCATGATGATGGACTTTGTTTCGTCGTCGGCAAGGAACATTTCCAGCATGTCGATGAATTCGGTGCCTTTGACCGGATCGCCGCCAATGCCGACAGCGGTTGTCTGGCCAAGGCCGACTTGCGTGGTCTGGAACACGGCTTCATAGGTCAGCGTGCCGGAGCGCGAGACGATGCCGACATTGCCCTTCTTGAAGATGGAGCCCGGCATAATGCCGATCTTGCATTCGTTCGCCGTGATGACGCCTGGGCAGTTCGGGCCGATCAGGCGCGATTTCGACTTCGCGAGCTTCGCCTTGACGCGAACCATGTCGAGCACAGGCACGCCTTCGGTGATGCAGACGATCAGCGGGATTTCCGCGTCGATGGCTTCTTCAATGGCCGCAGCAGCGCCTGCTGGCGGGACGTAGACCACGGACGCGGTGGCGCCGGTCTTTTCCTTGCCTTCGGCGACGGTCGCGAAGATCGGCAGTTCGGTGCCGTTATCGGCCTGCCACATCGTGCCACCCTTCTTGGGGTGAATGCCGCCGACCATCTTGGTGCCGTAATAGGCCAGGCCCTGGTTGGTGTGGAACGAACCGGTATTGCCGGTCATGCCCTGCGTGAGGATCTTGGTATTGTTATCAATAAGAATGGACATGAGTATTCCTTAGCCGCGAACCGCGTTGACAATTTTCTGCGCCGCGTCGTCGAGATCGTCGGCGGAGATGACGTTGAGACCGGAGTCGGCGATGATCTTCTTGCCGAGTTCCACGTTCGTGCCTTCGAGGCGCACGACCAGCGGAACAGCAAGGTTGGTTTCCTTGACGGCCGCGATCACGCCTTCGGCGATGACGTCACATTTCATGATGCCGCCGAAGATGTTCACGAGGATGCCCTTCACGTTCGGGTCCTTCATGATGATCTTGAAGGCAGCTGCCACTTTCTCCTTGCCGGCGCCGCCGCCGACATCACAGAAGTTGGCGGGCTCTTCGCCGTAGAGCTTGATGATGTCCATGGTTGCCATGGCCAGGCCAGCGCCGTTGACCATGCAGCCAATCGTGCCGTCGAGGGCGATATAGGCGAGGTCCCATTCAGAGGCCTCGATTTCCTTCTCGTCTTCTTCGGTCTTGTCGCGCAGCTCGATGATGTCCGGGTGACGGAACAGGGCGTTACCGTCGAACGACACTTTCGCGTCGAGAACGCGCAGGTGGCCATTCTCCATGACGATCAGAGGGTTGACCTCAAGCATCGCCATGTCCTTCTCGGTGAAGGCTTTGTAGAGGATCGGGAAGAGCTTCATGCCGTCGGTGCGGGCTGTGCCCTCAAGCTTCAGCGCATCGCAGAGCTTCGAAGCATCGTCTTCGGTGACGCCGCCATCAACTGGCAGGGTCATGATTTTCTCAGGCGTGTCGTGGGCAACAGCTTCGATGTCCATGCCGCCTTCGGTCGAGACAACAAAAGCCACCTTGCCGGATTCACGATCAACCAGGATGGAAAGATAAAGTTCGCGGTCAATGTCAGCGCCGTCTTCGATGTAGAGGCGGTTGACCTGCTTGCCGCTTGCGCTCGTCTGGGCGGTCACAAGATGGTGGCCGAGCATCTGCTTGGCATTGGTCAGGACGTCTTCCTTGGTGAAGGCAAGGCGCACACCGCCTTTTTCACCGGCTTCGGATTCCACGAACTTGCCCTTGCCGCGGCCGCCTGCGTGGATCTGGCTTTTCACCACCCAAAGCGGTCCTGGCAGCGAATCGACCGCCTTCTGGACGTCGTCGAGGGTGAGAACCGGTACGCCTTCGGCGACGGGGGCGCCGAAAGATTTCAGCACCGCTTTTGCCTGGTATTCGTGAATATTCATATGGAATGCCCTGATGGTTGCGTCGCGTGCGAGAAGGCCGCGTGCCGCCCCGCTATTGGTGGGGGCTGTATAACAGGCTTATTCGTGCCGACAACTGGCTGGGTACGTGTATCTGGATGCAGCCTCAGGAGTCGACTTCCGGATTTCGCGGGTCAAGCTCCACCGCCGCAAGCGAGGTCGGCGTGACCGGGCTCCATTCTTCCTGCTGGGCCTCGGTCGGCGCAGCGCGCTGGCGCACCCGCAGCACCATCAGGCCTGCCAGCACCAGCAACAGTACGCCCGCAAGCCCGAACAGGCCGACCCTGTCGGCCAGTCGCATTGCGGTGCCCGACATCAACGGCCCGACGATCGACCCCGCCGCCCAGACAAACAGGAGCCCGGACATTACCTGCGGCACCCGGCCACGGGGCGTGCGGTCAATCGCATGCGCCACGCAGAGGCCATAGAATGACAGGGCCCCTGCCCCCCAGACGGTCAGAACGGCAATCACACCAATCTCGCCTAGCGCAACCCCGAAAACGGCAATCAGCAGCGACGCAATGCCGGACATCGTGCACATGCCCGCAATCACCAGGCGCCGTTCGATCCGGTCGGACAGCACCCCGGCCGGCCATTGCAGCACGAGCCCCCCGAGCCAGGCCGCGGCGCCCGCGATGGCCACAGCCGCCGTGCCACCGCCCGCAAGACTGAAGCCTTCAAAATAAATCGGCAGCAGCGCCAGCGTGCCTGTATTGATGACGCCGGCCAGAAACACGCCGATGACCGCCGCCGGGGCGATGCTGAACAGTTCTGACACGGGCATGGACTTGCTATCAGGTGGTGACGGCTCCTTCTGCCGGGTCAGGCAGACCGGCACCAGGGCAAGGGTCAGGAACAGCGCGGCCCAGACATAGGCCCGGCTATCGAGCGGTGACATGCCCGCCACGAAGAACGGCCCCAGCATCAGCGAAAGCTTGGCGCCTGTATGATAGATGCCCATGACATTGCCGCGCGACTTGTCGGGCACGGCCTCGCCCATCCAGCTCTCGATACTGGTGAACATGTAGGCAAAGGCGACGCCCTGCACGAGACGCGCAATCGCCCAGAAGCCCGCGTCATGCCAGAGCGACAGCGACAGCACGGCAACGGCATTCATCGCCGAGGCAGCAGCAAACAGGCGGATATTGCCGACCGCGCCCAGCATGCGTGGCGCAGACCATGCACCGATCATGTAACCGGCGGCGTTGAAGCCGGCGATCACGCCAATGGCCTGCGGACCCGTACCCATCGCCTCAAGGCCGAGCGGCGTGAGCATGCTCAGCAATCCTCCAGCGATCTGCACGATCATGACGGAAAGGATCAGGACGAATACGTTACGTGTGTCGGACATCAACTACCTGGTGACGGGCGGGCCCGGCCCGCGCCTTGCGTTATTTGAATTTGACCGTGGTCTCCCCAACGGTCGCGCCATCATTGGCCTTGATCGACAAGGCAGCCGTGCCAGCCTCCCAATCAATATCAATGGCCCCGAAATTTTCCTGCGAATAGCCAGCGCCGATCTGGGCCGCGTCTATTTCTGAGGTCGTACCGGAAAATGAGGCATTGAGGGATGAAGCTGTCAGCTCATAGGCCGGATAATCCAGAACGCCATCCTTGCGATAGAGGAAAGCTGCATGTCGGTCGCCGGACAGGAACACAACGCCGTTCGCGCCCGTCTCGCCGATCAGACCATAAAGGCGCGACTGTTCGAGCGGCAGGCGTGACCAGGCCTCATAGCCATGCCCGTCGGTCGCCAGGACCTGCACCGACGACACAATCAGGCGGAGGTCTGCCGGCTGCTGCAACTGATTCTCCAGCCACGTCCATTGGTCGGTGCCGAGCATGTCCTGATGCAGGTCTGCCGATGGCACATAGCGCTCCTTGCCTTTCGCGCCATATTCATCGGTCCGGCTCAGCGGTGTGCGGAAGAAGCGCGTGTCCAGCATGATAACCTGGGTGCGCTTGCCTTCCGGACCGAACGTGCGGGCATAATAGGTGCCCGGCCACGCGCCGACATCCTGCTTTTCAAGGCCCCAGAAACGCTCGTGGATACGCTCTGACAGGCGCCGGAAGGGAAAATCCTTGCCGCCATCATTGGCGCCGAAATCATGATCGTCCCAGGCCACCATCATCGGATGGGCGGCGCGCACGGCCTTGAAATCCGGCCGGGCGGCAAGATCGTGGAAACTCTCGCGCAATTCGTCGAGGTCTGCCTGATTGCTGAGCGACTGCTTGCCGTCCATGTCGCCATAGACATTATCGCCCATCATCAGGAAGAGATCGGCCTTCTCCTTCGCGATCTCCTCAAGCGCTGGCGCGGCGCTCGTCTCCTCGTTCATGCAGGACGCAACAAGCACGCGCGTGATGGGCTGGTCAGCGGGCGGAAGCGGCAGGCCTTTCGGCGCACGCGGGAAGAAATCATCAGGCAGCGTCCGGTAATAGGCCTCCAGGGCCTCCTCGGCGCTGGCAGGTGGGCGGGTGATGCCGGGGATCGAAATCGGACCCGGCGCCTGACACGCCGCAAGGCCGATCAAGCCAGCTAGGACAATTGCGCGCTTCATGTCTGCCTCCCGCCTTTCTGACGTCTTGCTCACATGTGTAGCGGGCTTCTGCTGCTGCAGTAAGGCAAGAATAGGTCAAACACCGAAGAAAATTGACCACATCATCCGCCCGGGCAGGAAGGTGAAGAGACCGGCCACAACCATGCCACCGAGGAACATGTTGGTCATGTGCCTACGATGCGCCTTGATGTCATGACGCCGCGCCGCTGCCACGCCCATTGGCAGGACGATGACAGTCCAGGCCGAAATCGCATGGATGAGGCTGAAATGGTCACCGTTCAGCCCGGTCAGGAAGAAGGAGCTGACGGCTGTTACGGCCATCGTTGCGACCCAAGTGTAGCCGAGAACGCGGTGCAGGCGCCTGCCCTTCTTGTAGGCCAGCAGGAATGCTCCGATGGCGAACGAGGCCAGCGCGCCGCTGATATGCGCCTTCAGGACCCATGCCGACTGCATCAGGGGGGTGACATCCAGACGAAAACGGATCTGCGGATTACCGGAGGCCTCCAGCATCGCGCGGCTGATGAGGGCATAGGCCATCAAGGCGGCGATCATCACGATCCAGTTCTTGTTGCGCCGGATCTGGTTGCGAAAGGAAGTCTGAACGGTTTGGCGTTGGGCGGTCTGTGTCATGGGAAACTCCTCGGTGCGGGTTGTTGCCTACACCTCTCCCCTCTCCCGCCGCGCCGCCACCGGGTTTGCATGGAGTGACTGGAATCCTGCGTGAAATGCAGCCAGAACAGTTCGCGAAGCGCGAAATGCAGGAGGGATATCAAGTCAATGCCGGGCCGTTTGACACCATTCCTGCGAACAGCCGCCATATTCATTGGCCTTGCTTTCGCGTTCACATGGTTCGGCGTCTACGATACCGGCGGCTCATTCGCGGTCCGGCTGTTGATGTGGCTGATCACGATGGCGGTCGGCGGTGCGGCCGCCATCTGGGCCATCCCGGCTGTTTTCGAGCGCCACCTTGCCGACCAGCCAGCGCCCCTCCGGATCGCAGCTGCAGCAGCCCTCATCGCGCTGCCTGTAACGGTCTCTCTGGTCATCTTTTTTCTGGCACTGGGTGGGCACTTCAGCCCGACTGGGTTGGCTATCCAGTATCTCTATGTCTACGCCGTCTGCCTCGTCATGGTGACGGGCGGCGTTGTCGTGGCCCAGGCGAGGCGCGCCCCGCCGCTCGGCGCGGCCGAGGCATCCGACGCAAGGGCAACGTTCCTTGAGCGCCTGCCGGTGAAGTATCGCGGCGCGTCGCTCTGGGCAATTTCCTCCGAAGACCACTACCTGCGGATACATACAAGCAAGGGCGAGGAACTTATCCTGATGCGGCTCGCCGATGCGATGCGGGAACTGGCGGGCGCGGGCGGCCTTCAGGTACATCGCTCATGGTGGGTGGCGCTGGACGGCGTGGCCGACACGCGGCGCGAGGGCGGCAAGCTGTTTCTTGTGCTGAAATCCGGCAAGGAAGCGCCCGTATCACGCACGTTCATGTCAGCCGTAAAAGACGCAAACCTCGCCTAGATACCCAAGCCCGGTGTCGGCCGTGTGTTCATCACGAGATGCTTCACGAACTCGACATGGTTGCGCAGGCGATAAAGATCGTCGGTATAGGAAAGCGGCACGTCCATCTCGCCGATCTCGACCTGCAGGTCTTCCAGTTCGTCGGTAATCGCGACACGTTCTTCCTTGCTGGGCATCGACCGTCCGCGCGCTTCAAGGTCGCGCAGGTCCTTGTACCAGATGTAGATCTTGCGCCGCACGCGCCAGCGATAGATCGGCGGCGCAACCCTCACCAGCGGAAAGAGAAGCGTCAGCAGCGGGATCGCCAGAATCCACGCCCGGTCGAGAAAGTTCGCCACATCGAACGAGAAATACCGGCGCAGGAAAGACGGGCCGTTCTCATAGTAGCGCTCGGCCTGACGGCTGATCGGCAGGTCTGTCCAGTTCGGATCTGGAAAGGCGCCGTCGGCGGCAAGCAGGCTGCCATCCTGATGGATCGCATTCGCGGAATCGATCAGCAGCGCCTCGATCGCCGGGTGAAGCGCTTTCGTGACGACCAGCTGCGCCACGGGCGCCACAAGCGGCACGTCGCGCGGCGGCAGGTCTGCGCCAATATCCGCAACACCGCGCAAAAGCGTCACCGCCGCAAGGGCCGGCTGGCGCCGCGACAGAGCCTCTGCCCGCTCGAATGGCAAAAGCGATATGCCGGGCGCCCTCAGCAGGGTCTGCACATAGGTCGCATCCGGCGAGGCGGCAAAACCCGCCGCATCAATCTGTCCGGCCATCAGGGCATCCGCAGCAGGTGTGCCCGACAAGGTATTACGCGCCGTCTCCGGCCATATGCCGTCGAATTCGTCCTGAAGCTCAACACCGAGAATACGGCTGCCGGAGCCGAGCGGCCCGATGGCGAAACGCTTGGACCGAAGATCACCAAATTCCGTCACACCCGCTTCATCGCGCACGAACACCCAGAAAGGCTCATGGAACAGGCCGCCAAGCGAGCGCAAAGTGGCCGCATCGCCGGGCGTAGCGAGACCACCCTGCACGAGGGCGACATCCACCTGACCCTCATCAAGCAGGCGCAGGTTCTCGACCGATCCGGCGGTCTGGATCAGCTCGACCTCGATCCCCTGCTCTGCCAGCAGGCGCTGGTAGCGTTCGGCAAAGGCATAATAGGCACCGCCCTGCGAACCGGCGGCAAAACGGATCTGTTTCGGCGGGGCCGGGTCCATAAGCATGAGGGTGACAAGCACACCCAGCACCGCCACCAGCACAAACGGCCAGTAAACTTTCAGGAAGTCCTTTGCGGCCGTGACCATTCAGCGTCCCATTTTCTCTTAGAAATGTCCCGGGAAAGGTCTACGGCGACACGCACGCCGGATCAATCGCGCTCACGGGCCCGCCATGAAAATGCCCCATGCGCGCCCCGCATGGAACCTATTCCGTTTAGAATGTGTTCATCAAGCAGACACGTCCCCATTTGGGACTGATGCAAGGCACAAGGGTGATATAAATGGGCCAGTCAAACCTCATGGCCAAGGTCGTTTCTGTAGCGACTCTTGGGATTCTCGCCACCGCGCTTCTGATGATGGCGCTGACCCCCAATCCCTCACTCTATGCAGGCTGATTTTTTATCAGATTATTTTGGAACTAAGATGACCCGTTCCACGTAAACAGTATCAGATGGCCGGTAAGTCCCTCCCGACTGAACCCTCCCAAGCGCTGGCCATCTATAAAGAGACCTTGAAGCTGCGTCCCCCCCACCTTTCAGCTTCGAGGTCTCTTTTACTTTTCCCCTGAAATGCAGTGTCAGGCCTTGTGATAGGGCATTCCCGCCATGATCGACATGGCGCGGTAGACCTGTTCGGCCAGCATCGCCTTGACCAGCCGGTGCGGCCAGGTCTGCGCCCCGAAAGCCATGATATCCGGCACAGCGCGCCGCACGGCGTCGCCATAGCCTTCTGCCCCGCCAATCAGGAATACAAGGTCCGGCACGCCCTGATCGCGCAACCGGCCCAGCTGGGCGGCAAAATCCTGCGATGTAACGTTGCGGCCAAACTCATCCAGACGGATCACAGTGGCGCCAGCGGGGATCTTCGCAAGGATACGCTCGGCCTCGGCATCCAGCCCACCACCGCTCGCCACTTCAACTTCCTCGATGCCGCGAAAGCCGAGACTGCGCGCAACAGGCAGCGCCCGTTTGACATATTCATCAAAAAGGTCGCGTTCGGCGCCCGATTTCAGGCGGCCGACTGACAGGAGTGTCAGGCGCATTGGCGCCTAGTGCTGCGTGGCGCGATGGGCACTCGTGTCGGAGGCCCAGATCTTTTCGAGATTGTAGAACTCACGCACTTCAGGACGGAACAGGTGAACGATCACGTCGCCGGTATCGATCAGCACCCAGTCTGCATTGGGCATGCCTTCGACATTAGCCGGGCGGCCCGTCAGCTTTTTCACCGTATGGGAAAGATGGTCTGCAAGCGCGGCGACATGCCGGCCGGAACGGCCTGAGGCAATGATCATGAAATCGGCGAGGGAAGATTTTCCGTCCAAGTCAATGAACAGGAGGTCTTCAGCCTTGTCATCCTCAAGGGCCTTGGCAAGAGCCTCGGCCACCACGCGGATGTCGTCAATCGTGGCACTCTTTGCGGGCAGTGTCCGCGGGGCGCTGGAAGTCAGGGTCTCAATTCCTTCTAATGTCTGTTCCTGCACATTAACATGACTGCCAGGTCACAGCCAGCCCAAACCCTCAGGCCTGCGCACATGGCTCAATCGCAACATGAACTGCAATTTACTTGGAGGCTGCCAGATTTTCGCCGTAAGTCTGTAACATAGGTGCACTCCGCCTTTCCCGGATCGCCAGCTTACTGGAGTGTGTAGAATGAACCTGCGCCTTGCCGCCGCCGCCCTTGCCCTTGTCCTGCCCCTTGGAGGATGCGCCGTTGCCGCTGTCGGTGCCGCCGGCGCTGTCGGCCTGGCCGCCGCAAAAGACAAGACGCTGGGCGAGTCCGTTGATGACACGACCACCTCAACCGAAATCAAGACAAAGCTGCTTGCCGAAAGCCTCAACCGCTTCGGCGAGGTCGATGTCGAGGTAAATAATGGCCTCGTCCTCCTCTCCGGCCGGGTCGATGACCCGACCGACCGTGTGCAGGCGGAAGGCATCGCCTGGACCTCGACACGCGCGCAGGATGTCGCCAACGAGATCAAGATCGAGCCTGCGGGCGGCTTCATGGCCAACATGTCCGATGAGCTGATTTCCAGTCGCGTGCGCGCCCGCCTGATCGGATCGAGCACGGTGAAAAGCCTCAATTACAATATCGAGACCTATGATGGCGTGGTCTACCTGATGGGCACAGCCCGCACGGCCGACGAGCTGAAACGCGCAGCCGAAGAGGCCAGCGTGGTTGGCGGCGTGCGTCAGGTCGTCTCCTATGTGCGCATCCGCGAGCAGATCCAGCGCCCGGCCGCACCGACAACGCAGGCGGCACCCTCTTACAATCCGACGCCGAGCCCTACATATGGAACCGAGAGCGATGCCGAATTGCTCGGAGTGAATTACTGACAGGGCCGGTGTGCCAGTAAAGCCGCCGCCCGCATGAAATGGGAGCGGGCGCCACATGGCATTGCGTGTCGGGATCCAGATGGATCCTCTGGAAAACGTCAAGATCGACGGTGATACAACCTTTGCGCTGGCCGAAGTGGCTCAGGCGCGCGGGGCCGAACTCTTTGTCTACGGGCCGAACCACATATCCTATGAGCAGGGCCGGGTGACAGCCTGGGTCCGCCCCGCAAAAGTACAGCGGGTGCGAGAGACACCGGGCGTGTTCGGCGAAGCGGTCAAGCTGGACCTGGCCAAGGACCTCGACGTCATCCTGATGCGCCAGGATCCGCCCTTCGATCTCAACTATATCACGGCCTGCCACCTGCTGGAGCTGATCTCGGACGAGACGCTCGTCGTCAATGATCCGGAAGGTGTGCGCTCAAGCCCCGAGAAAATCTTCCCCCTCCTCCATCCCGACATCATGCCGCCGACACTGGTCACGCGGGAGATGCGGGACATTCTGGCCTTCCGGGAACAGCACAAGGACATCATCGTCAAGCCGATCTACGGGCATGGCGGCGCGGGCGTGTTCCGCCTGAAACCCGATGATTCCAACCTGGATTCCCTGCTCGAACTCTTCTTCACGCACTCGCGCGAACCCCTCATGGTGCAGGCCTTCCTCCCGGCCGTCAGCGAAGGCGACAAGCGAATCATCCTGATCGACGGCGAACCTGTCGGTGCCATAAACCGGCGCCCGCAGACCGGACAGGTCCGGTCAAACCTCGTCGTTGGCGGTACGGCGGAAAAGTCAGAACTCAGCGACGCCGACATGCGGATCTGCGAAACGATCGGCCCGGAACTCAAGCGTCGTGGGCTGATCCTCACCGGCATCGACGTTATTGGCGGACGCCTCACGGAAGTGAATGTCACCTCGCCGACCGGCGTTCAGGCCATCAAGGCGCTCTCCGGCATTGATAGTGCCGCCATTTTCTGGGACGTTGTGCAACAGAAGCTTGCGGACCGCTGATGGCCGCTGCAAGATCAGGTGCATGAACATGAAATCGATCACTGCTTTCGCCCTCGCCTCCCTCGTTTTTGCCGGCACGGCCTGTTCCCAGGGCGCCGAAACAGAAACCGCTGACGTGCAGACGATTTCCGCTGATGAGAGCGCTTCAGGCACGTTCAACCTGAACCTTCCCAGCCCGACCACAGGTGAAACCACCTCGTCAGGCGGCTCGATGAACCTGAACATCGGCGGCAGCAACGAATCCCGCCTGATCGGTTCCGGTACCTTCGGCGGCGGTGATTTTGGCGGCGATCCCGCGCTTGACCTCAACCTGGACCTCGATTCCGAGACGGCTGCGCTCGACGCCGCTGGCGCCGCTTCCAGCTCGCAGGATGACGGCATCATCCGTCTTGAACCCAAGAAATAGGCAAACAGGCCTTTTCTGGCCGGTTTCCCTCTATCGTTGACTGGAATTGCAGTTCCAAGCGACGGAAACACATGCGCCGACCGTTTATCTGGCAGGTGCGTTGCAACGCTCCGAATTAGAATTCCCACGCGCCCTGCCCGCTCCGGCTGGCTGAACGGGTGGGACCATGACCCTGATGCCAGAGCGAGTGCAGTCCATTGATCGGCAAGTTTAACAGAAAACTTCTTTACGCCCTTGGCGCCATTGCGGCCCTTTTGCTTGTTTGGATCCTTTTCCTGCGCGGTCCGGGCGAAGCGGCACAAGGCGACTTCACGCTGGAAACGGCCGCCGTCGAGCGGGGCGATGTCGCCCGTCTGGTCACCGCGTCCGGCGCTGTGCGCGCGCTGACCACAGTTGAGGTCGGCTCGCAGGTCTCCGGTCAGATCATCGAACTCGACGCCGACTTCAATTCCGAGGTCAAGGAAGGCGATATCATCGCCCGCATCGACCCCCAGACATTCGAAAGCAAGGTTGCCTCGGCACAGGCCGATATCGCCAGCGCCCGCGCCAGCCTCGACGTGCAGAAGGCCAATATCGCCTCCGCCGAAGCCAGCTACGCGCAATCTGAAAAAGACTATGACCGCGTCAAGGCGCTGTACGAGCAGGACGCAATCGCCCGCTCCTCGCTCGAAGATGCCGAACGCGCGCTCGCCGTGGCCAAGGCCTCGCTCGATGTCTCGCGCGCCCAGCTGCGCTCGTCGCAAGCCTCACTCACGCAGCGCCAGGCATCGCTCCAGTCAGCCCAGCTCGATCTCGACCGCACGATCATCCGCTCGCCCATAGACGGCGTCGTCATCGAGCGCTCCGTCGATGTCGGTCAGACTGTTGCGGCCTCCTTCTCCGCCCCGATCCTGTTCCAGATCGCGCAGGACCTTGGCGACATCCGGATCGACGCCGCCGTCGTGGAATCCGATATTGGCGGCATTGATGCCGGCGACCCGGCCACGTTCAAGGTGGACGCCTACCCGACTGAAACGTTCAAGGGCACGGTCGAACAGGTGCGCCTTGCCTCCGAAACCCTTTCCAACGTCGTCACCTACACCGTCGTCATCGCCGCCGAGAACCGTTCCGGGCGTCTCCTGCCCGGCATGACCGCAAATGTGGAAATCACCGCCGAAAAGCGCGAAGGCGTCCTGCGCATAGCCGAAGCGGCTGTCCGCTTCCGGCCACCAAGCGACGGCGTGACCGTCATCGCGTCTGAAACCGGCAGCGAACAGGCCCCCCGCAGCGGCGCCGGACGTCCCGGCGGCCCCGGTGGCAGCCCCGCGGATGCCATCCTTGCAGGCCTCGACCTTGAGCCTGCCCGCAAGGAAAAGATCCAGACCGAGATGCAGGCCGAATTTGCAAAGGTCCGCGCCAGCATGGGCGAGGCCGGCGCCACGTTCGACCGGGCCGGCATGCGCGAGAAAATCCAGTCCCGCATGGACAAGGTACTGCGCGACAATCTCAGCCGCGAAGAACTGGCCATCGCACAGAAAACGATCAATGAGCGCACGACGCAAACCCGTGTCGACCTTTACCAGCCGGTGGGAGACGGCACGCTGAAAACCGCGCCTGTCACGATTGGCCTGTCGGATGGCCAATATGCCGAAATCAAACGCGGCGCGGAGGAAGGCGATGTCTTCATTACGCGCCTGACCGTTGCTGCAGCAGGCAACTGAGCATGGCCGCAGAGGCAACACCCCTTATTTCATGCCGCGACCTGACCAAGGTCTATCGCATGGGCACGCAGGACGTATTCGCCCTGCGCGGGGTCAATGTGGATTTCATTGAGGGTGAGATGACTGCGATCATGGGACCGTCGGGCTCCGGCAAGTCGACCCTGATGAACCTGATCGGCGCGCTCGATGTGCCGACCAGCGGCGAGCTTCTGATCAAGGGCCGTCCGCTGTCAAAGCTCAGCCGTGACGAGCTGGCAGACCTGCGCAACGAAACGATCGGCTTTGTCTTCCAGCAGTTCAACCTGCTAAACCGGGCGACCGCCCTCGCCAATGTCAAACTCCCGCTGATGTATGCCCGCACCCCCGTGGCAGACCCCGTGGCGCGCGCCCGGGAATGCCTCGAAATGGTTGGCCTCGGCGAGCGCATGGACCACCGCCCCATGCAATTGTCCGGCGGCCAGCAGCAGCGTGTCGCGATTGCCCGCGCCCTGGCCGGGCGCCCGTCCATCCTGCTGGCTGATGAACCCACCGGCGCGCTCGACACGAAAACCTCCGAGGAAATCATGGACCTGCTGACCGGGCTTTCCAGCGAAGGCATCACGGTGGTCCTGGTCACGCACGAGCCTGAAGTGGCTTCCTATGCGTCGCGCCAGATCCATTTCCGCGATGGCCAGATCGAACGGGATGAAAGGCGCGCGTCATGAAGATCGGTGTCGCCTTCCAGTCAGCCCTTGAAGCGCTGATCTCAACCCCCCTGCGCAGCTTCCTCACGATGCTCGGCATCATGATCGGCGTCGCCTCGGTGATGGCCATGATGGCGATCAGCGAGGGCGCGGCCAAGCAGGTCGACGCCCAGATCGCGCAGCTGGGTGCCAGCAACCTGACCATCTTCCCCGGCGCCTCGCGCGGCGGCCCCCGTTCAGGCGGCGGCGCCTCGGACCAGCCCTTTACCGAATCCGATGTCGACCAGATCAAGCAGGAGCCTTTTGTAACGGCTGTTGCCGCGCGCATCTCCGGCTCCGTTATGGTCGTCTCAGGCGAAGATAACTGGTCGACCAGCCTGCAGGGTACGAATACCGACTATTTCCTGACCCAGTCGCTAAGTACCCGCGAGGGGCGTCTGTTTGATACGCGAGAGGTCAGTTCCGGAGCTGCCGTTGCCGTGATCGGCAAGACAGTCGCCGACGCCCTGTTCGAAGGCACCAATCCTGTCGGGCAAACGATCCGGGTGAATAATGTGCCGGCCGAGATAATTGGCGTGCTCGTCACGCGCGGCCAGTCGTCCGGCCCGGGCGGCGACCGCGACGATATCGTCATCGTGCCGATCAGCACGGCCCGCAACCGCATCCTTGGTGGGAATGCCACCGTCGCGCGCTATGTCGGCAGCATGGAAGTCGGGATTGCAGACGGATACGACATGACAACCGCGCAGGAACAGCTGGAAACCCGCATGCGCGAGATCCGCCGCATCGCCCCCGGCGGCACGGATGATTTCCGCGTGTTCAACATTGCCGACTTTGTCCGCGCGCGGTCCAGCACGCAGGCAACCTTCGGCGTTCTGCTGGCCTTCACCGCGGCCGTCTCGCTCATCGTCGGCGGCGTCGGCGTGATGAACATCATGCTCGTTTCGGTCACCGAGCGCACCCGCGAGATTGGCCTGCGCATGGCCATCGGCGCACGCGGCATCGATATTCTCGGCCAGTTCCTTGCCGAAGCGCTGGCGCTCTGCCTGCTCGGCGGGCTGATCGGATCTGCCTTGGGTGTGGGCGCTGCAAAGCTTGCAGCCAATGTCGGGGAGTTCCCAGTTGAGATTTCCCCGCGTATCGCCATCATAGCCATTGGCGCATCAGCTCTGATTGGCCTGTTTTTCGGATTCTTCCCCGCCCGGCAGGCGGCGCGGCTCAACCCAATCGAGGCTCTACGACATGAATAAGGTTTCCCCTGCCCTAGCGCTGGTCCTTCTGGCAGCTGTGCTGCCGTCCTGTACCTCGAACCGGAGCCAGTCTGAGGCCGCGCCATTGATCACGCAGGAAGCCGCGGCCCTGAATGCGCCCGAACGCTGGGCCTTCGGGCCTGAGACCGATGGTGAAGTGGCGGCCAGCTGGTCAGAGATCATCAAGGATGAAGCGCTTCTTGCGCTGATGGACGAAGCGCTCGCCGCCAATCCCAGCCTGCGGGCCAGCGCCGAAAGCGTTCGCCGGTCTGAAGCCTTCCTGCGCCAGTCGCGGTCGGGCCTTCTGCCAAGCCTTGGCGCCAATGCCGGTGCGTCAGGATCCTCGCCCTTCGAGGATGCCGACCTGTCGGAAAGCTACAGCCTCGGCGTGAGCGCGAGTTGGGAAGCGGACCTATGGGGCGCCATCCGCTCCGACATCCTGGCCTCCGAATATGATCTCGTCAGCACCGAGGCCGTCTACCGGGCCAGCCGCGAAGCCATCGCGGCCGGCGTCGCCCGCGCTTATGTCGTGGCGATTGATGCCGGGAATGCCGTCGCCCTGTCGCGCGCCACCCTCACCGCTCAGGAAGAAACACTCCGTATCGTCAACGTGCGCTACGATCTTGGCGCTGCCGACCGGCGCGAACAGGTACTCGCCGAATCCGATATTGCCAGCGCGCGGGATTCCCTCGAGCTGGCCCTGTCCGCGCAGCGCTCGGCCGTGCGCGCACTCGAAGTGCTGCTCGGGCGCTATCCTGACGGCACCCTCGCCATACCCGATACACTGCCTGCCGTGACCGATGTCGTTATTGCGGGCCAGCCCGCCGACCTCCTGCGCCGCCGGCCTGATATCGTGGCTGCGGAATCCTCGGTCCGCTCAGCCTTTGCCAGCACCGCCATTGCACGCACCGGGCGCTGGCCCAGCCTGTCGCTATCGGGCGGCATTTCCAGCGCGACGCAGGACCTTGGCGACCTGATTGATCCCGCCGCGCTCGCCCTTTCCCTTGGCATCCGGCTCGCCGGCACATTGTTTGATGGCGGGCTGACCACGGCGCGCATTGATGCCGCCGAATCCAACGGGCGGATCGCGCTCGCCAATTACGGCGCAACCGTTCTCGACGCCTATGCGGATGTCGAAGGCCGTCTCGATGATGTCCAGACGCTGCGTAACCGGGCAGGCTATGTCGAGACAGCCGCCGAGAATGCGCGCGAGACATTGCGCCTCGCGGAAATCCAGTATCGCGAAGGGGCAATCGACCTGCTCGACGTCCTGACATTCCGTCAGCGCAGCTTCCAGGCTGACCGCACCTTGCTGTCACTGCGCCGGGCGCAAATCGAATCGCGCATCACGCTCTACTTGGCCCTTGGTGGCGCCATCTAAAACATGAGCACTCTTACAAAATGCCCTGAGCATTCCGATGGAGATCGCATTTAAGACGCAAAAACGCGACGTATTGCCGCTTAATTACGTTTTTCTGTAACAAAAGCTGACGAGCGCGCTTGTTCTTCATAACATATGCTAGATAATGGGTTATATAATGTTGAAATCAGAGAATAATTCAGGCCATGATGCCCGAAAGCCGACGGACGCAGACCGCTTCGTTGGACAGCAATTGCGTCAGGGACGCCGTGAAATGGGCCTTACCCAGGATGGGTTGGCTCAACTCCTCGGCGTCACATTCCAGCAAATCCAGAAATATGAGGCTGGTCACAGCCGCATGTCAGCAGGTCGCCTCCGGGAGGTGGCGATTGCGCTAAAAAAGCCCATTAGCTTCTTCTACGAACCTTTTGAATCGACCGGCCGAAAATCACATGCCGCCGAGACACGCCTGCGGGTCAAGGATCTCCGGCGCGATGCCAAGAAACTGATCGACCAGATCGGTGACGCCGACGACCTTCAAGTCGCAGTGCGCCTCCTCAAGGCCCTCGAGACAAATTAGCGAGAGACGCCCGGAATCCCGTCAGGTCTTGGCAATGCCCATGCCGGCAGCCATCAGGCGGGATTCGAGGAGCCATCTGTAGGCGGCGGCATAGGCTGCGCCGAGGCAGACTTCCAGCTCCTGCGATGTATCCGGGTCTGTCGCGCCTGCCTCACCAACAATCCGAATCACGCTTGCAAGGCGCTCCACGCTCTGTCGGGCGCTCTCCAGCTCAAGGCGTATCTGCGCTGAGCAGACGGGCATTTCCTTTGAAATTACTGACTTATTCGTCATAGTGAAACCTCCGTTTGTCTGGGGTTGTCCAGAGCAGGTCGCCTGACGGGCGCCTCTCGCAACCCCCTACTGGCCAGCGGCCCGATAGTCGCCAGCTGATAATTACACTACTGTCATGAGCGCTAGCGTCCAATAAATTCAAAGGATGCTCAGCTTTTTTTTGTTTCGGCGATCATTCTATATACGATATCCAGCGCATCCCGAGGCGTGAGGGAATCCGGATCAATATCTGCCAGAATACGGAGCAGTTCCGGCTCTGCCTTCGGCGGATCGAATGCGTCTGCGGGCGGAGCATCTTCTGCAACCGCCGCAAATAGCGGAAGATTTTCGGCCGCCGCCGGATCAGCCTCAAGGCGTTTCAGTATCTGGGCAGCGCGCGCCACCGCGCGTTTGGGCAGGCCGGCGAGACGCGCCACCTGCACACCATAGGACCGGTCCGCCGGGCCAGGCTGAACCTCGTGCAGGAACACGAGATCATTCTTCCATTCGCGCGCGCGCAACGAGGCATTGGCCGCGCCCGGCAGGTCCACCGCCAGTTGCGTCAGTTCGTGATAATGCGTCGCGAACAGCGCCCGGCACGCGTTGACCCCATGCAGGTGCTCAACCGCCGCCCAGGCGATGGCGAGGCCATCATAGGTGGACGTGCCACGGCCGACTTCGTCCAGAATGACAAAACTGTCGGGCGTCGCCTGCATCAGGATCGCCGCGGTCTCCACCATCTCGACCATGAAGGTCGATCTGCCGCGGGCGAGGTCATCGGAAGCACCAACGCGTGAGAACACCCTGTCCGCCAGCCCCAGCGTGATCGACCGGGCCGGCACGAAACAGCCAGCCTGCGCCAGGATCACCGCCAGCGCAGCCTGGCGCAAATAGGTCGACTTGCCCGCCATGTTCGGCCCGGTCACGAGCAACAGGCGCGGCGCCACTTCCCCACCTGCATCAAGCTGCAGGTCATTGGCCGTAAATCCCTTGCCGTCGCGCTTGAGTGCCGCCTCGACTACAGGATGGCGCAGGCCCACGGCCGCAAACGCCGGCGTCTCGGCAATCACGGGCCGCACGGCATCGCACTCGACCGCCCAGGCTGCATTGGCCGCTGCCACATCGAGATCGGCCAGTGCGCGGGCAGACGTCGCAAGCGCTTCGTTCAGCGCCTCCACACGGGCACAGAATGCATCAAACAGCACCGCCTCGCGCACCTTGGCTTCCTCCTCGGCGCGCGAAATGCGTCCCGCAAGATCGGCCAGCTCACGCGTCGAAAAACGCACATTGCCCGCCAGGGTCTGGCGATGGATGAATGTCTCGGACAGGGGCGGCGCCAGCAAGGCATCGCCATGTCGGGCCGGCACATCAATGAAATAGCCGAGCACGTTGTTGAACTTGATCTTCAGGGCGGAAATGCCGGTCTCGCCCGCGTAGCTCGCCTGCAGTTCGGCAATGATCCGACGGCTGTCATCGCGCAGGCCCCGCGCCTCATCCAGCGCGCTGTCCCAGCCTGCCGCAATGAAACCGCCATCGCGCGCCAGCATGGGCAGCGAGTCGCTCAGTGCCCGTGTCAGGTCTGCGGCAAAGGTTTTCAGCGGGGCTGCATTGTCCAGCAACAGCACATCCACCGCCGCCGCCAGCCGGGCGGGCAATTCTCCGTCCAGATCAGCCAGATTATGGGCCGCCGCGTCGCCTGCTGTCAGGGCCCGGCCGATCGCCTGCAGGTCACGCGGACCGCCCCGGCCGAGACGTAGCCTCAGACGCGCGCGCTCGAGATCGGGCGCTGCCTTCAGGCGCGTGCGCAAGGCGTCCAGCACATCGGCGTCATCGACCAGCCACCCGACGGCCTCCAGCCGCGACTCGATCTCGCCCCGATCGAGCGAGGGCCGCGACAGGTGGGTTGCCAGGAGGCGCGCGCCGGGCGCGGTCACCGTCCTGTCGATCGTGCCGAGAAGCGATCCATCGCGGCCACCGCCCATAGACCGGTCGATCTCAAGGCTCGCCCGCGTGGCCGGGTCAATCGCGACATGCCCCCTCACCGGGGGCCTTTGCGGCGGGTCGAGCCTTATATCGGCGCCTGCCTGCGTCAGCTTCACATAGTCGAGCAGCAGGCCGATGGCCGAAAGCTCTGCCTTGCTGAAATCGCCAAAGGCTTCCAGCGCGGCCACATCGAACGTTTCCTTCAGCAGCGCCTCGCCGGACTTTGGCGTCGCCGCACGCGCCGGGCGCTCGGTCAGCGGCGCGCTCGTCGCGCCGGCAGCGGCCGCAATGGCCGGACGATCCATATCGCCGCTGCTGACCAGCAATTCATTCAGCGGCCAGCCGAGCAGCATGTCGGCCAGTGCGCCGGGCAGGACAGGCGCCACGTCAAACCGACCTGTCGACACATCACAGACCGCAATCGCCGCCTCGGCGCCGCCCTTGGCCAGCGCAACGGCCGCCAGCGCCTGGCCCTGCCGGGCCGGCAGAAGCGAATCCTCGGTCAGCGTGCCGGGTGTGACAATGCGGACAATGTCGCGATTGACGATGGATTTCGAGCCGCGCTTTTTCGCCTCCGCCGGGCTCTCGGTCTGCTCGCAAACAGCGACCCGCGCGCCGGACTTGATCAGCCGCGCCAGATAGCCCTCGGCGGCATGGTAAGGCACGCCCGCCATAGGAATGGGCTTGCCATCATATTCGCCGCGGGCGGTCAGCGTAATATCGAGGATACGGGCTGCTTCGACCGCATCATCGAAGAAAAGCTCGTAGAAATCGCCCATCCGGAAGAACAGCAAAGCCTCCGGATGGCGCGCCTTGATGCCGAGATATTGCGCCATGAACGGCGTCGGCTCGCTACCCTTGGCAGCGGCCTGTTGCGAGGGAGGTGCGGTGTCGGCCATGGTGGCGGACGCTAGCGCCTCGCCGGGAGATTCGCAAAGCGTTCGCACTGCGATTGGCCATCAAATCGCCCGATTACCCAACCACAGGGTCCACATTTGCGGTTGGCACACTAGGCAGCGGGGCCTAGGGTCGACCGCTAGCGTTCATTCTCACTCGTTAGCATCGGACTACCCCTCTCCATGACCACCAAACGTCCAAGCTTCACTGATCAGGAAGCACTCGATTTCCACTCCAAACCGACACCCGGCAAAATCTCCATGGCGCCCACAAAGCCCATGGGAACGCAGCGCGACCTTTCGCTGGCCTACAGTCCGGGCGTGGCAATTCCGGTGCTGGCGATCGCAGAGGATCCCGATAAGGCGTATGACTACACGTCCAAGGGCAACATGGTCGCGGTGATCTCCAATGGTACGGCGATCCTCGGTCTCGGAAACCTGGGACACATGGCCTCCAAGCCGGTCATGGAAGGCAAGTCGGTCCTCTTCAAACGCTTCGCCGATATCGACAGTATCGACGTTGAAGTGAACACGACGGATGCCGAAGACTTTATCCGCACGGTCCGCAACATTGGCGACACATGGGGCGGCATCAACCTTGAGGATATCGGTTCGCCCGACTGTTTCATCATCGAGAGCCGGCTGCGCGAAGAACTCGATATTCCAGTCTTCCATGACGATCAGCACGGCACGGCCATCATCGCCGCCGCAGGCATCATCAATGCCTGCCACATCACGGGCCGCGAACTGAAGGACCTGAAGGTTGCCGTCTCCGGCGCCGGCGCTGCCGGCCTCTCGGTTGCAGGCCTGATCCGCCACCTCGGCGTCAAGGCCGAGAACATCCTGATGTGCGACTCGACCGGCGTGGTTTATGAAGGCCGCACCGACAAAATGGACCAGTTCAAATCTGCCTTCGCGGTGAAAACATCCAAGCGCACGTTGGCGGAAGCCTGCGAAGGCGCTGACTGCCTCCTCGGCCTCTCCGCCAAGGGCGCCGTCTCCAAGGCCATGGTCAAATCCATGGCCAAAAACCCGATCATCTTCGCGATGGCGAACCCCGATCCCGAAATCACGCCCGAAGAGATCAAATCCGTGCGTGACGATGCGATCATCGCGACGGGCCGCTCTGACTATCCGAACCAGGTCAACAACGTCCTCGGCTTCCCTTACATCTTCCGCGGCGCCCTCGATGTGCGCGCAAGAAGTATCAACGAGGAAATGAAGGTCGCTGCCGCGCGTGCGCTAGCTGAACTCGCACGGGAAGACGTGCCGGATGAAGTGGCTGCAGCCTATCATGGCGCCCGTCCGACCTTTGGCCGTGAGTACATCATCCCTACCCCGTTCGATCCGCGCCTGATCAGCTTCATTCCGCCTTTCGTGGCGCAGGCTGCCATGGACACGGGCGTTGCCCGCAAGCCTATCGCCGACATGGACGCCTATCGCGCGTCACTGGCCCAGCGCGCCGATCCGGCTGCTGCGTTCATACAGGGCGTACAGGCCCGCGCCCGCGATGTGCAGCGCCGCATCGTGTTCGCAGAGGGTGAAGAGCCCGCCGTTGTCCGCGCCGCCTTCAGCTTCAAGAACCAGGGGCTCGGCCATCCGATCCTGATCGGCCGCGAAGCGCAGGTCGAGCGGACGATGGAACAGATGGGCGTGCCGGCCGGTACGCTGGAAATCATCAACGCCCGCCTCTCCGACAACAATCCCATCTACACAGACTTCCTCTATGCCCGCCTGCAGCGCGACGGCTACCTGAAGCGCGACGTGCAGCGTCTCGTGAACCAGGACCGGAACATCTTCGGTTGCTGCATGCTCAAGAATGGCGATGCCGACGGCATGGTCACGGGCGTGACACGTAACTATGACGTGGCGCTGAGCGATTCCCGCCTCGTGCTCGACACGCTGCCGGGACAGGCCCTGATCGGCATGTCCATGGTCATCAACCGCGGCCGCACCGTGTTCATCGCCGATACGAGCGTGACCGAACTGCCGCAGGGCGATGACCTCGCCAATATCGCGCTTGAAGCTGCCGCTGCCGTGCGCGCCATGGGCTTCGTTCCGCGCGTCGCCTTCCTGTCCTACTCCACCTTCGGCAATCCGATGGGCGAGCGCGGCGAGAAAGTGCGTGAGGCCGTGGCCATTCTCGATGAGATGGGCGACGTCGATTTCGAATACGAAGGCGACATGAACGCAGATATCGCGCTGAACCCAAGCCACTCCGCGCTCTACCCGTTCTCGCGCCTGAAAGGCCCGGCTAACGTTCTGGTCATGCCGGCGATCCATGCTGCGTCGATTTCGACCAAGCTGCTGGAGTCGATGAGCCGCGCGACGGTGATCGGCCCCATGCTGCTCGGCCTCGAAAAGCCGGTTCAGATTGCCTCACTCGGCGCGACTGTTGGCGATATCGTCAATCTCGCCACGATTGCAGCCTATGACGTGGACCGCGTCCACCCAGACCAGGCCTAGTCGTCCTGATCCAGAATCAGGCTCGTGGCATTGCTTGTGTCACGGGCCTGGCGGATCCACTCAAAGAGCGACAGGACAACGGCCACGCCGCCGAGCCAGAACGTGATCATGAAGACCGAATAATAGCCTTGGCGCTCAATGATCTCGCCGAGCCAGGGACGTCCCAGCGTGCCGATAAGCATCGTAAGTGACGCCAGCAACGCATATTGCACGGCGGCAAAGCGCGGGTTCACAACCGATGTGAGATAGGCCGTGATCGCCACAAGCGCGAAGCCGCCCGCGAGGTTCTCCGCAAAGATGGTGACCATCAGGCGCGCCATGCGCTGGCCCTGATCGGCGGCAACTACGTCAGGTGAAAGTTTTGCCGCCCAGTCCGCCAAGGTACTCAGCGGCGGCCCGAGCCGGGATATCTCAAGGAAACTGTCGAGCACGACGGCGCCAGCGGAAAGATCGGCATAGAGCAGGTTGGTGGCAGCCGCGACGATCCCGCCAACAAAAAACACAGGCATGCGCCCCATGACCGCGATCAGCACTGCCCCGAGCAGCGAGCCGAGTATCGTGGCAATAACGCCGAAGAATTTCGAGGCGATGGCAACATCGTCCAGCGAATGGCCAAGCGCGCCAAATTCGTCACCCAGATAGAAAGGATAGGCGAAGGCGCCCCAGACAGCATCCGTGAAGCGGTAGGTGAGCGCCAGAAGCAGCACGAGGACAGCGCCCCATTTCAGGCGGTAGATCAGCTCCATCAGAGGATCGAAAATCGCACGGAAGAGGTTACGCAGCACGGAATCAGCACGCGTTTCATTGGCGATGCGCGCCGGCGTTTCAGCCGCCTTTGCACCGAAGCGGAACACCAGCACCGCCGATACGATGGCTGGCACGAGCACGGTCAGCCCGACAATCCACGGGCCTTCCGAGCGCACGAATGTGCCCCCGGACGGCGGCGTTGCCGAGAACAGGGCCTGCATAACGAATGTCAGGATCATCACAAAGCCGATGAGCCAGCCGATCGATACGACGGTTACAGCCGGCACGGCTACGCCGCGCGGCAGGCTGGGCAGGAAGGAAAGCCGGTCGGCATTGGGCTTTTTCGAACTGGCCGGTTCCGGCGCAATGATGCTGCCGATCATCGACAGGGCAAGCACGAAGGCGACCATCAGGAACGTGACCGTCCAGCCCGCGCGGGCCGCGACAAGCAGCGCGATGAAGCCCGAAATGAAACCCGCCGACTTGTAGCCGAACTGATACAGGGCGGACATCAGGTCCTTGTCTTCATCCGACCGCGCCACCTCGATGCGCCAGGCATCCAGAACGATGTCATGCGTTGGCGAGATCAGCGCAATGGCAAGGGCAATGAGGGCAACAAGCCCGATATTGGCCGCCGGGTTTGTGAACGCAAAGATGGCGATCAGGATGACCATGATTCCCTGCAGCAGCAGCAGCCATGAGCGCCGCCCGCCGAGGAAGCCCGTCAACGGCGCAGGGCTGGCCGTTTGGAAAATGGGCGCCCACAGGTATTTGAAGGAATAGCCGAGCGTCAGCAGTGACAGCGTGCCGATGGTGGACGGCGTGATGCCAAGTTCGGTGAGCCAGGCATTGAGCAGGCCCAGCGTGACGCCCATGGGCAGGCCCGCCGCAAAGGCAAACAGCGCCATGGCGGCCATGCGCCTGTCGCGCAGGGCCTTGAGGGCACGCACGATGCGGGGCGGTTTTTTCAGTGGTTGCGGAGGAATCGCCACCTCGCTCATGCGGCGCCTGCAGCCGTGCGCTTCGGGCTCGTCCAGTGGATAGCCAGCGTGCGCAGGGCCTGAGCGTCGAGCGGCTTGGCCACCACACTGTCAGCACCCGCGGCTACAGCGCGGCGTTCGATTTCGGGGTTCACCTCGGCGGAAACAGCAATAATGGGAACGCGCGAGCCCCCTGCCCTGAGTTGGCGCATGGCCTCAAACCCGTCCATGACGGGCATGCGCAGGTCCATCAGGATGAGAGCGGGATTCATGTTGCCTGCGGCCTCCAGTGCCTCACTGCCGGTAGAGGCGACTGTGACGGTAAATCCCGCCGATTCCAAGGCGCGACGTGCAATCAGCGCGTTGACCGGGTTGTCGTCGGCGATCAGCACATGGCCAGCACCGGTCGTTACCTCATCCTCGTCCTGAGTCTCGCCGCCCGCGCGCACGAGGAAGATACGTTCAGCGAGCGACGAGGTGCGCAGCGGGCGCACGAGCCAGCCGACACAGCCCAGCAGGCGAAACCGGGGCAGCGCGCCGCGATCTTCCGGACGTAACACAACAAGGGACGGCGCCATCTCGGCATAGGCGCGCACGGTCGCTTCCGGCAGGTCCGCGCCGATCAGCAGCACGTCGACACCGTCGGGCAGCTGGCCGCGCGACGGATCGACAAAGATAGCGGTGGCCTTCACGTCTTGCAGCGCAGCGACAATCGAGAGGCAGGTGACAGGCGGAAGACCGACAAGGCCGACACGGCCGCCAAGATTCATGCTAACCGCATCCGGCTCCATGCCCGTGCGCGCCAGCGGCAGGAAGACCGAGAAGACAGTGCCGACACCCGGCAGGCTATCAATATTGATCGTGCCGCCGAGCAGGTCTGTCAGGCGCTTGGTGATCGCAAGGCCAAGGCCGACGCCGCCATCCTTGTAGGCATCGGCGCGACCGGCCTGGTGGAAAGCCTCAAACAGGTGTGCGAGATCGTCCTTCGCGATGCCGGGGCCCGTGTCGATGATGCGGAATTCGAGTCCCTCTTCGCGGGCCGTTATATCCAGCAGGACGCCGCCCTTTTCCGTGAATTTCAACGCATTGCCGACCAGATTGAACAGGATCTGCCGGATGCGGCCCGCATCGCCCGAAAAGGTCGGCATCGGAAGCTGCGATGTACGCGCGGCAAGGTCGAGACCGGCGGTATGGGCGCGGGGGCTGAGCAGTTCGATGACTTCGCGGCCGAGCTGGGCCGGGCAAAAGCTTTCCGCCTCAATCTCGACGGCGGAGGCATCAAGGCGGGCATAGTCGAGCACATTGTTGAGCAGTTCGAGCAGGCGGGCACCGCTCTGCTTGATCACTTCGGCATATTCCCGCTGCGAGGGCTGGAGATCGGTTTCGAGCAGCAGGGATACCGTGCCGAGAATGCCGTTCAGGGGCGTACGAATCTCGTGGCTCGCCGTGGCGAGGAAGGTTTCCTCGGGCGATGGCGGCGATTGCGGGGTTTTGGGCGCGTCAGTCATAGACCCTGACCCTAGGATCAAGGCTTTAGCATTCGTTTAATGGGGCTAGCGCGCCAGCGCATCGGCCTGGACGCCTTCGGCCTGTCCGGGCGCGCGGCGGCGATAGGTCAGCGCCTCGGCAATATGCAGGCGGCGCACGCCCGTTGCGCCATCGAGATCTGCAATGGTGCGGGCGACTTTGAGGACACGGTGATAGCCGCGTGCGGTGAGCTGGAGCTTGACGGCGGCATCGGCCAGCAAGGCGGCGCCCGGGGCATCAGGCGCAGCGAGGCTTTCGATATCGCCGGTTGGCGCATCCGCATTGACGGGGCGGCGCTTGTCGCTGGTGATCTCACCGAACCGTTCGGTCTGGATATCGCGGGCCGTCAGGACACGGGCCTTGACCTCTGCGGTGCCTTCGGCGGCGGGCGGTAAAGCGAGGTCTACGGCGGTGACGGGCGGCGTGTCATAGTAAAGATCGATGCGGTCGAGGAAGGGGCCGGAGAGGCGCGCCTGATAGCCTTGCGCGCATTTAGGGCCCTTCGTGCAGGCCGCTGCGCCCGGTCCGCCCCCGCAGCGGCAGGGGTTCATGGCGGCAACGAGCTGGAACCGGGCGGGATAGCGCACATGGCGATTGGCGCGGGCAACGACGGCCTCCCCCTCCTCCAGCGGCTGGCGCAGGCTGTCGAGCACATGGCCGGGGAATTCGGGCAGTTCGTCGAGAAAGAGGATGCCGTGATGGGCAAGCGAAACCTCGCCAGGCTTGGCCTTGATACCGCCGCCAACGAGGGCGGCCATGGAGGCGGAATGGTGCGGCGCGCGGAAGGGCCTTGTGCGCGAGAGGCGGCCGCGTTCCAGCAGGCCCGCGATGGACTGGATCTGCGAGACTTCCAGCAGTTCGCGCGCCGAGAGCGGCGGCAGGAGGCCCGGCAGGCGCTGGGCGAGCATGGACTTGCCGGACCCGGGTGGGCCGCAAAAGAGCAGGTTGTGGCCCCCGGCTGCGGCGATTTCGAGGACGCGTTTGGCCCCTTCCTGGCCCTTTACGTCGCGCAGGTCAGGCCCGGCAGGCGGCTCGGCCAGCACACCGGCGGCGGGCGGGCCGATGACGGCGCGGCCGGTGAAATGGTTGATCAGGGCGATCAGGCTCGGCGCGGCCAGCACGCTGCCGCCGGCCCAAGCCGCTTCCCCGCCGCAGGGGGCCGGGCAGATGAGTTTCAGGTCAAGCGCCTCGGCCGCCATGGCGGCGGGCAGTACGCCGAGCGTCTCGCCGAGGCGTCCATCGAGCGACAGTTCACCGATGGCCGCGTGGCCTTCCAGCATGTCTGGCGGAATGACACCCATGATGGCGAGGATGGAAAGCGCGATAGCGAGATCGTAATGGCTGCCCTCCTTGGGCAGGTCTGCCGGGGCGAGGTTCACGATGACACGCTTGGGCGGCATGGCGAGGCCGAGGGCGGCCAGCGCCGCGCGCACCCGCTCGCGGCTCTCGGTCACCGCCTTGTCGCCAAGGCCGACAATGTTGAAGGCGGGCTGGCCACCGGTAAGCTGCACCTGCACATCAACCGGCTGCGCCTCAACGCCCTCGAACGCGAATGTCGTAATGCGGCAAACCATGCAGCTTTTCCCCGTCAGCGGGAAAAGCGTTAACACACGTTAACGAACAAAGGAAGAACAAATATGAAGGCCGGCCCTCGCCGCCTCGAACCGTGATGACAACACCCGGCCTTGTTTTCAGGCGGGGCGGCTTCATAGTGATTCAGGGTTTGGGATGAGCAGGAAATGACACGTTCGTGGCGATTGTTCTTTATCGGTTGGCTGATCATTACGGTCGGCGTTCTGGCAGCGCATCTTGTTCAAACATCCGGCGGCGTGTCGGTCAAAGAGGTGCGATACGCGACCGAAGAGGGCCGCACGATCAGCGCCTTGCTGTACACGCCCCGCACGGCCAGTGCGGCGTCGCCTGCACCGGGCATTCTCGGTGTGCACGGCTATATCAACTCGCGTGAAGTCCAGTCGGGTTTTGCGATCGAGTTCGCACGGCGCGGTTATGTCGTCCTGACGCCGGACCAGACCGGCCACGGCTATTCCGACGCCCCCGCCTTCGCGGAGGGGTTCGGCGGCCCTGCGAGCCTCGCCTACCTGCGCAGCCTGGAGACTGTCGACAAGGACAATATTGGCCTTGAGGGGCATTCAATGGGCGGGTGGACCGTGCTGGCGGCGGCCGCTGCCATGCCGGAGGGCTACAAGAGCCTGGTGCTTGAAGGCTCAAGTACCGGGGCGCCGTTTGCCATGGATGGCACGCCGGACTGGCCGCGGAATACGGCTGTCGTCTTTTCCAAGTTCGACGAGTTTGCACCGCTGATGTGGGGAATTGATCGCGGAAGCGACGTCACTGCGAGCCCGAAGCTGCAGGCCCTGTTCAATACGGCTGATCCGATCATGCCCGGCCAGGTCTATGGCGACCTGGCTGATGGAACCGGGCGGGTGCTGTACCAGCCCGCTGTCACCCATCCCGGCGATCATATCTCTCCGGTGGCGATCGGGCATGCGATTGACTGGTTTGCGCAGACGCTGGAGGGCGGCACGGCGCTACCGAGCGGCAATCAGGTCTGGATGTGGAAAGAAGTTGGTACGCTGACAGCGCTGATCGGCTTTGTGGTCCTGTTGATGGGCACGTTCCAGCTGTTGCTGGAGATACCGTACTTCAGTCGCCTGAAGACCGACGCAGTTTCGGGCGCGTTCGAGCGGCGGACGCCGCGCTGGTGGGCCATGGCGGCGATCAGCATGATCGTGCCGGTCGCGACCTTCTACCTTTTCTTCAAATGGGCGGAGGTGCTGCTGCCCGCATCGGCCCTGCTACCGCAGACGATAACGACCCAGATTGTCGTCTGGGCAGTGCTGAACGGCGTTATTGCTGCAGTGATTGGCCTGATAGCAAAGCGGCCTGCCGGGACGCAGCAGCCGGATGTTGTCGCAGCCGTGCTGATAGCCGTCCCGACGATTGCCGTTGGTTACATTGCGGTGTGGCTTGCGGGCGCGCTGTTCCATCTTGATTTTCGCTTCTGGTTTGTCGGCGTCAAAATGCTGAGCGTCGCACAGGCGCAGATTGCGCTCGTCTATGTGCTGCCGCTGGGGGTCTATTTTGTGCTGGCGTCCCGGGCGCTTCATCAGGGCCTGTCGGTGATAGGAGACGGGCGCTGGGCACAGTATGGCGCCAATGCCGCGATCATGGCGGGCGGCTTTGCGATTTTCCTCGCCGCACAATATCTCGCGCTGTTTACGACGGGAAAGCTGCTGACGCCGAGCGAACCGCTCAATACGATCATCATGCTGCAATTCGTGCCGCTGATGCTGATCGTGTCACTGCTCGGCACGTTCACCTATCGGCGGACGGGCAGCTATCTTCCCGGCGCGGTGCTCAACACGCTATTCGTAACCTGGTACGTGGTTGCCGGTCAGGCGACCCAGTTCGCCGGGGCATAGCTCCATCGTCTCTTGCGGCGCACATCCCAGCACCAAAAGCCGGACTGGGACCTGCCCTTCCGGTTTTGCTTTGCTTTGAAGGTCCTTGCGGATGGGCGGCGGAGCCGCTTGGGGCAAGGCTGGTAGTTCAAATGTATTGAATGGTGTTGCGCCCTGCCGTGCACAGCTGGCCGCCGTCCCATCCGCGCGGGGCAGGCAAAATGCCCCGGACCCTGCCGCCGGCCGGAAATCCGGCGACGGATGAGAGTATAGGCGCGTTGTGGCGGGGGCGGAGAGAGGCAAGGGCTTTTGCCGGAGGCGCTGCACGTTACGGAGCGGATTGTGTGGGAAAGGCGTCTCAGACTTCGGTGAGATTGACCGTATGCCCCGTGATCGCCTCGACGGCGGCGTCCAGCACGTCGAGCCCAGCGCCGGGCTTGGGCGCGCGCTCTGACAGGACACGGCGCCAGGCGCGGGCGCCGGGCTGGCCATTGAACAGGCCAAGCATGTGGCGCGTCATGGCGTGGAGGCCGGTGCCGCGTTCCAACTGGTCTGCCATGTAGGGCATATAGGCGATGATGGCCTCATGGGCCGAGACAGTCGGGGCCCCTTCCCAACCGAAGGCCGCGTCGACCTCGCCGAGCAGTGACGGGTTCTGATAGGCCGCGCGGCCGAGCATCACGCCGTCGAAGACTTTCAGGTGGGTGCGGCATTCCTCGATCGTGGTGATGCCGCCATTCAGCGTGATGGAAAGCTGCGGGCGCTCGGCTTTCAGCTCGGCGACGAGGCCATAGTCGAGCGGAGGGATGTCGCGGTTTTCCTTGGGGCTGAGGCCTTTCAGCCAAGCCTTGCGGGCGTGGACGGTGAAATGGTTGCAGCCTGCGGCGGAGACCTTGTCGATGAAGGTGAAGAGGGTTTCGCGGGCCGGCATGTCGTCAATAGCGATGCGGCACTTCACGGTGATGGGGAGGTCAGGCTCCGCCTCGCGCATGGCGGCGACGCAGTCGGCCACGAGGTCCGGCTCTGCCATCAGGCAGGCGCCGAAGCTGCCGGACTGGACGCGCGACGAGGGGCAGCCGCAATTGAGGTTGATCTCCTCATAGCCCCAGCTGGCGCCGATCTTAGTGGCCTTGGCCAGTTTCGCCGGATCAGAGCCGCCGAGCTGGAGCGCGGTCGGATGGTTGTTGGGGTCCTGTCGCAGCAGGCGGTCCGGGTCGCCGTGGATGACGGCATCGGCGGTGACCATTTCGCTGTAGAGGAGCGCGCTCTTCGTCAGGCAGCGATGGAAGGCGCGGCAATGCGCGTCGGTCCAGTCCATCATAGGTGCGACAGAAAATCTATGTACTTGATTTTTATTCATTTTTTCAGTAGTTTCAAAGGACTATAACGAGAACGTGTGCAATTCGTGTGCACTGATTTGCACGCGTTTGTACCGGTTTTGATCCCTCTGTGCACACGGAGCGCACACGAAATGTCGTCAATCACGAAGCTTCCTTCCGGCAATTGGCGGGCACAGGTCCGCCGCAAAGGACGGTATGTCTCCCAGTCATTCCTGCGCCGCAAGGACGCCGAAGAATGGGCACTCAAAATGGAGCGCCGGGTGGACCGTGGAGAAAGCGTCTCCAAGCACCGCCCGGACCTTATAAACACGGTTGCCGATCTCGTCGATCTCCACATTGCCGACATGCTGGATGTACGCAAACCGCTGCGCCGTTCGAAGGCATACTCCCTGAACAAGCTGAGAGACGATATCGGCCACTTACGCCTTAACCAGATTGAGCGAGAGAGGATCATCGAGTTCGCAAGGGATCGCCGGAGCGAAGGTGCCGGCCCCGTCACCATTGCCATGGACATCTCCTACCTGAAGACCATCATGCTGCATGCGACCGCTGTTCACGGCGTGCCCCTTCAAGTCGAACAAGTTGATCTTGCGCGGGTGGCTCTCTTCCGGCTCGGCCTTGTCGGAAAGGGCCGTGAGCGTGACCGGCGCCCGACACAGGAAGAACTCGACCAACTCATTGCTCACTTCGAATCCAATGAACGCCTGAAGTCACCCATGGCCCGGATCGTAAAGTTCGCGATCGCTACCGCGATGCGCCAGTCAGAAATCTGCTCAATCGAATGGTCGGACATTGATGAGCGCAAGCGTACGGTTCTTGTCCGCGACCGCAAGGACCCTCGCAACAAGGATGGAAACGACCAGCGTGTGCCGCTTGTCGACCTGGCGGGATATGACGCGTGGGCATTGCTTGCAGAACAGCGCGCATCCCGGCCCACCAAGGGCCGGATATTCCCATACAATCCGCGTTCGATTGGCACAGCGTTCCGCCGCGCCTGCCAGGAACTAGAGATTGAAGACCTGCACTTTCACGATCTTCGACATGAAGGGACCAGCCGACTGTTCGAAGCGGGTCTCCAGATCGAACAGGTTGCGCTCGTGACAGGCCACAAGGACTGGAAAATGCTGAAGCGATACACCCATCTCAGTGCGGACATGATCGTCAATTTTGCGCGCGGCCGGAGTGCCTAATCGCTAAACTAGTCCAGATCGTCATGTTCCAACGGAATGCGATCCGCCAAGGAACCCTGCCCGGATACTTTTCGGGCAACCTGTTCGATGAAGAAGTCAAACCGGCGCTGCCCGAGCGCATGAGCCGCATCACGGTCCCCTTCCGGAATCGGATCTGTGCGCGTGAGCCAATAGAAGACGTAATGTGCGAGTGTTTCCATCGTCAGAGTGACGTCTCGCTCAATCTTGCCCTGCCGCGCATCGAAGGCATCCATGCGGCCGATAAGTCGCGCTTCCAGCCCCCGATCCTCTTCCGGGAACAGGAACTGCTGCAGTGCGGCTTCCAAGATCGCTGTTTTCGTCACGCCTGGACGTTCCGCTGCTGCGCAGAGCGCATCATTCAGTTTGGGTGACAGTCTCAGATTGGCGCGCGGTTTGGGCATAATCAGAAATCCGGCAGCATGTCTTTGTCGCCGCGATCCATGGCGACGGCGCGGCGAACCGCGTCCAGGTGATCGGCATCACCGGCATCCTGTGTATCTTCCAGATCCGGCTGTTCATCGCTGGCGACGTCCTTGCTGCGCAGTTCGGGAGCCAAGGCAAGTTCCGGAACAGTTTCCAAACCGCCATCCGAGCGCTCACCGCCACTTCGCCGACTACCGTCGCCCTTCGCATCAGCCAGAGAGGTATCGCTCCATTCATCATACGAAGAGCGTAGACTAAGTTGTCTGGGCGCGGGGGGAATGACACGATCAACAAAACTCCGATCGGCGTAGTATCGAAGCTTTTGCGCCCTGACGGGTGGTGCACCGGACACCATGACCAGTTCGTCAGCCGCCGGCAGCTGCATAATTTCGCCGGGCGTGAGAAGCGGTCGGCTCGTCTCCTGCCGCGAGACCATCATGTGAGCCAGCCATGGCGCCAGCCTGTGCCCCGCATAGTTTTTTTGCGCGCGCAGCTCTGTCGCCGTTCCGAGCGCCTCTGAAACCCGTTTGGCGGTCCGCTCATCATTCGTCGCAAAAGCGATGCGTACGTGACAGTTGTCCAAGATCGAATTGTTGGGACCGTAGGCCTTTTCTATCTGGTTCAGGGATTGCGCAATCAGGTAGGCCCGGATGCCGAACCCCGCGATGAACGCCAAAGTCTGCTCAAAGAAGTCGAGTCGCCCGAGCGCCGGAAACTCATCCAGCATCAGGAGCAATTTGCGTCGTGCCGGGTCCGGCTTTTCTTCTGTCAACCTTCGTCCGATCTGGTTGAGTAGCAAGCGCATAAGAGGCTTGGTGCGCGACAGATCTGATGGCGGACACACTAGGTAGAGCGAAACAGGCCGGTCCGCACCGACAAGATCAGCAATGCGCCAATCACTTGCACCCGTGACAGTCGCGACGACCGGATCCTGATAGAGATCCAGAAAACTGAGCGCTGTCGACAAGACACCCGAGCGCTCGTTCTCCGATTTGTTCAGCAGTGACCTGGCCGTCTGTGCGACAACTGGATGCACAGAACGTCCCTTGTGCCGCGTGCTCATCATTGCGGTGAGAGTCGCCTCAAAGCTCCGCTTTGGATCAGACAAGAAGCGGGCACACCCCGACAGCGTCTTGTCCGTCTCAGCGTAGAGGACATGAAGGATAGTTCCGACAAGGAGTGCATGTCCGGTCTTTTCCCAGTGGTTGCGCCGTTCGAGACTGCCTTCGGGATCAACCAGAATATCGGCAATGTTCTGCACATCGCGCACTTCCCGTTCGCCCCGCCGCACATCGAGCAGGGGATTGTAACGCGGTGACGAGGGATCGGTCGGATCGAACCTGATGCAGGTGCTGAATAGCGCTCGCCAGCCCGAGGTCAGGTCCCAATTCTCTCCCTTGATATCGTGAATGACCGCGCTGCCGGTCCAGGACAGGAGCGTCGGGATCACCAGCCCCACCCCCTTCCCCGACCGCGTGGGCGCAAAGGCCATGACATGCTCAGGCCCTGCATGCCTCAAATACCGCCCCTTCCACCGGCCGAGAAAAACTCCAGCGTCCGAGAAGAGACCGGCTGATTTCATCTCCTGAACCAACGCCCAGCGCGCCGACCCGTAGGTAGTGACATTCCGCTCATGTCGGCTGCGCATCACCGATCCGATGACTGCCGCCAGGATACCCAGACCGCCTCCACTTAGCGCAATCAGTCCTGCCCGGTTAAACACATCCGGCGCATAGGCCTCATAGGCATACCACCACTGATAAATCCGCCAGGGTTTGTAGACAGGTAGATCTACCACTACGAACCAGGGCCGCCCCAGAGCGGCCTGAAAATCCAGCGCCTCCGCTGCCCATTGCGTAGCTGCCCAAGTCGCACCAACAACTATCGCAAGAACGCCAACGATCTGACCCAGAAGGATTTTCGTGGGTGACAATGGAAGGCTCCTAGCAAGTGGGCTGGAGCATGACGTGCACGGCACAACCTGAATAGTGGCGCTCGAAGCCTATTCCGGCAAACCAATGCATTAGGACAACGCCGGAACGCTCTACTCCTTAATTGTCCAAACTTGAGTTTCAGAGCTAAGAAAGGTCACACCCTCGTGATAACCGGGGGACCAGCGGATCGCAGATCAGTGGGCTCAGCTTGAACCACATACAAGTCTCTTATGTCGTGCTGGCGGCACAAAAGGAGTCCATTTCAGAATCAAACCCGGAACGTTAAATCCCAATAAATCCAAGCACAAAATTCCCATTGATTCTCGGTACAAATGATGATTCGCACGGCTATGGATCATTCAAATTATTTGCAATCTGCTTGGGCACACACCGGTGCAGAATTAGTGGCTATTAATCTGCCGGGACCCGAAGTCGAGCTCCTTCCTGGTGTGGTCTGGGGCCGAGCAGAGGACTTGCTCACCGCAGCGTTCTGGAAATACCAAGTCCAGATGCAACGAGAAGCAGAACGATATACACAATTCAAGTTGGGGCGGTCGCTGCTCGAAGAAGTAGCAGTATGTTTGCTCGGAGGGTATGGAATGCCCGCTGAGTTGGGGCTGGCTGCGTTTGAGAGGCTAAAAAGTGGTTGCTTGTTGGATGGGCGAGCATCGCCTGAAGCAATTGAAGATGCGCTCTCCGAACCGTTTCTAGTAACAGGTAAGGCTCGCAAATATCGCTTCATCAGGCAAAAGTCGCGGTACCTATCCGCAGCCTTGTCGAGTCTAGCGTCTCGCGATGTTCCAAAGGAGGCAGTGGCGCTACGCGATCATTTAACTTCCATGAACGGCATTGGCCCTAAAACAGCCTCCTGGATAGTAAGAAATCATCTTGGATCGGATGATATTGCGATTCTTGACGTTCATATCATCCGTGCAGGAAAGCATATGGGTATCTACGATGGTAGCGCTGACCCTAATCGTCACTACTACCTCATGGAAAGCAAGTTTTTGGAGTTTTGCACTGCGATTGAAGAGCCCGCGAGCCTCGTAGATGCCATCATGTGGGACTACATGCGCCGGCTCGGTCGCGTTGCCCGAATAAGCGAAGAAGTGGTGCACTGAACACGGGTCAACGTCCGAAAACCGCTAAACCGAGTGCCGCAAAATCCTCGTGTGGTGGCCCCAAGGACTGCAGCGCCCCCGTGCCAAGCTGCCCGAGTGGGCAAAAGCCGTAACCGTACGCGTGAGCTGCGAGTGAGCAAGACTGCAACGCCGCTCCGGCATCTCGCCAGAGGAGCGATTCCGCTTCACGATAGTGAGACGACACAACCCGGCGATCACCAGCAAGTAAAATTACGTGTCCTTTGGCGTTCGCTTGAATGGCCAGAGCTTCTGTGACGGCCTCTTCTAAACCTGCCGGGTTCAGTACCTTTAGCGTAACAAATTTGTTCGGGCGATCACAATACAAGATCGGAGCGTCGACGTCTGGTCCAGACAGAATAATTACATCGATTGGATGCAATGCGCCAGCTGAGATAAATGCCTTTCGGGCTAGTCCAGAGAGTGCATTTTTTCCCATCAGTTGCGGCGCGAAGAGGTGTTGAATGAACCCACGTGTTTCTCGTAGCGACACTGGGTCGAATACTCGCCGCGTCCGACGGGCCGTAAAAACGTCGTCGAAATACCTGTCCGTTGAAAACGGCACGCGCACGCTGAGAAGTTCAGAAGAGGCTTCCCATCCTGATTTCTCAACGATCCGAGTTACGTTGCCTCGAGGCGTTGGTTCAGTAGGCGGACCCATTCACCGCCTCCATCGTATCATAATGTTTTCGACAACCACGACAGAAACCACAGGCAAACTCAGCGACATGGCATGAATGCGACCAAGCCAAAATATCCATAGGCACTTTAGATGTCCGCACCAGCTCAACAGCATCAAAACCGATAGCAGGTGCTTCAACAGCCAATTCTCCTTCTTGAAGTGCAAATAGTTCGTTCATGGCATCGACAAAGACCCGAGTCCCGTCGGCATGAAAGCCATCTGACTTTAGCGCACCGATCATCATTCGATTCACACCCTCCGCGTGACATCGCATTGCTGCGACGGTGAGAAGGAATTGATTTCGGTAGGGCCACCATTCGCTTGCAGGTGCGCCCGATACCGGTGGTTGGTCAGATAGGTCGCCGCTTCCAAGTGCGGCGATGTCCACTGTCAATATCTGATGTTCGATGCCCAGGTTCGAACAAACAGCCGATGCGGCTCTGATTTCACCAGGAGCGGGCCTCTGGCCGTAGTCTATAGTAATGGCAATATTTGGCATCTTCCAATACGCGATTGAAACAGAGTCCATTCCTCCGGATAGGAGCAGAGCCGTCTTCATACCCGCCACGCCAATAAATGCAGAGCACTGATGAAATCCTGATGAATGGTGCAGCCAGCGCCAACCGGCAACTTCATGTCGACATCTCTAACATTCTGCGCAACGCAGAATACAGGCGTCTTTTCTCGAACCGCATAGCCAATTTCAAATAGGGTTCCGGGGCTTGAACCATTCAAAATCGCGAAGACAGCGTCGCACGTCTCTAATCCTTCTAAGTCCAGCCGAACCACTTTTTCAGCAGGTCCTCGACCGACATCGTGAACAGGACTGAAAACTTCCATGCCCATCTGCCTCATGATTGAACGGGCTTCGTTTATGAGAATTCGCTGTCCGAGTTCTCGAAAGGGACCAGCTAGGTATATGCGCCCCTTGTTCAAAATTACCGGGTCACGAACATGAGCGTCAGCATCTTCAGGCGAAATCATTGGGAGCGCGCGGGTTTCGACATAACTTGCCACTGCATTTGAGGCATAGCGGGCGGCATCAACAGGTTCTGAACGCTCTATCGCCCAAGCATAAGCAAATGCAGCAACGAAGACATCCCCCGAGCCGATCGTAAAGACAGAGTGCGCTTTGTAGGCCGGGACTTCGCCGAGCACGCCTTTTCGGCCAATGACAATCGCCCCCGATAATCCGTTTTTCACAACGACGAGCTCGGCATTCTCGCTTTCTAACACCGCTTTCGCTGCTACCTCGCCTCGAAGGCCAGACAATTTTTCAATCTCATGGGCGTTGGCAACAATCACAAGCCGCTCAGCTTCACCTCCCGTGTGTCGAAACCCTACTGGACTAGTAGGTGATTGAGGGTCGTATACGCACATGCCTGCGCGGACCTTGGGAACACATTCCATCATGCCAAACGAAACCGCTATGTCAGCTTCGACCTCAAATGGTGAACGGCGAGCGATTGCATCTGGTGAAGGACTGATAGCGGGATCAGCCAAGCAGTGTATGTAATCAAATCCAATAAGCTGATCGCCTGGATGCGAAAAAGTTTGAATCCCAAACGCATCAAGATTGGCTAGTATCCGATCCGCACGGTCATCACTCGGAAGGACTGTGTGTAGTCTGACAGTGTCTACATGATCCGACAATGCCGCCGCCGCACGACCTGCCGACCCGAATATCTGATTCCATTCCGGAAAAGCGCAACGTTCTCCATAGACACCGCCAACGACATCAATTTGTGTCATGCCGGACGGATCTCAATATCCACACGACCGCCCACAACTGATTTGACCTCGGCCTCGTAGGAGTAACCGCTCTCGAGGCACGCGATAATGTCAATTAGTTTTGGGGAAGTGATTGCCCCCGCTACAAGACCGGCCGCGGTCTTTGCCACAACACGCTTACGCGGAGTTGTTTCAAGCTCGATATGCAGGATATCCATTGCAGAAAGAGCCGAAACGACCGCGGCGACTGGCGAGTTCAGTGCCGTTAACTCGACGATAGCGCACTTGTCGTTCTCTCCGCCTCCACCCCCCCCGGTCGGCGCACGCCAATCATCGCTGCTACTTCCACTGCCTCCGCCTCCAGACATGTTTACCTCCTAAACTGTAAAGTTATCGGTACTTCTACCTCAAGGTGTCCCGATTCGGAAGATTTTTTGGTATCCGGTCAGGTGCTTAGGTGATGAGGCGCGATCTAAACCGCTGGAAACATAGACACCACGAATTGTAGTCTGACAGTTCAACTGTCTTCTGCTCGAAATTATCTGCAAACTTCGTCCCTCAAACAATTGGGTATTGCTTCGTGCTAAAAAAGTAATGTCTATTTACACTGTCGCTACCGGCCATGATGGTTGTCGCTCAACAATCAGCTAGCGTGTAAGGCCTTTTGTTCGGGAGAGAGCTGTCGAATACTCCAACCCTCGCGCCGTTTGATACACCGCGATTTCCCGTCCGAGCTGCTGGACCAATTGTCGTCGCCAAGGCACAAGCACAAACTCCTTCCCATTCCCGACCACCGCCATCCTCCCTTGCGCCAAGTCGACGGTCGTCTGCATCGTCCCGCGAAAGCTGCCCCCAGGCTGAAGCTCAGCCGCGCCCTGCCCCGTTCGCCGCGCCACATCTTTCGACGCCGTGAGTAATTCCTCCATTTTCAACTTAACCAATACTTCTTCCGAGACCCGTGCCTCACTCTGCGCCAGCACCCCCTGCCCGCGCAAAAAGTTCAGCCGCGCCCGTCTCTTGGCCGCCAATTCAACCTGTCCCATTCTCCCGTCTGAAGCATCGTCGAGCGCATCGAGCCAGGTCGCCCCCGGATTCTCCAACTGTTCACGGACACTGATCCAGGATCGAACTACGATCTGAGCACCGCCTGCGCGTGTTCGTTCGTAACCACCTGCACGTTCTAAGAAATCTGCTCCAACTGACCACGACCCATCCGAACTCCGGATCACCACTCTTGCCCGCCTCAGCGCCTCCAGCCGCCGCTTGTGCGCGAGTCGATAGGCGGCGCTCGATCCCGGCTCCGCCGCAGCATGCAGCGCGTCAGAATAGATTCCGCCTGACCGCTCCGCGATCCTCGCTATTGTTCGATCTGACGCACGCGGCTCGCTAATCGCGGTCGACACTTCGACAATCGCCCCTTTCGGCGGCATGCTTCCGGCACCAAGCCCGGCTGCATCAACATGCCAGGTCCCGCCATCGAACTCCCGCACGAGCAAATATCGCGTATCGCGCAATTCATCGGCTGGGCCTGATGCAATCACTTCTCCAAGAACGGGGCCCGTGCCCGGCGCCCTCGTCTCGAACATCTTCAGGTCATCGATCCGCGCCTGCGTGTGGGACGCTGACAAGGTCCGGATAATATCCCCCCTGCGGCCCATCTGCCGAAGCGTATCGGCCCACCCCTGCTCCATCTGGTATTGACCGGCACTCATCCGCGATGCGAGCCGGAGACCTTCAAGATGCTTCAGCCGGGCAAGTTTGAGCGACCGCTGGAACCGGTCCGCACTCGTAGAGGGTGGCGGGATCGCGACAATCCCCTCACGCGCCTCGCTCAGCAGTTGACGATCAATCCCTGTAAATCTGTCCTGGCTGATCTCGCTCTGACGGGCTCGCATGATTTCAAGATCTCGGCGTGGGCCGAGCGTTTGGGTAACGATATCCTCCGCCTGCCGCCGCAGGCCTTGTGTCAGGTATTCGCGGGCGATGATCAGATCGCGTCCGAGCTGGTCCTTGCCCCGAATGACGATATGCGTGTGAGGATGGCCGGTATTGTGATGATCGACAGCCAACCAGTCGAGGCGCGTTCCGAGATCACTTTCCATCCGGTCCATTAGCTGACGCATGTTTGATTTGAGATCACCCATCTGGTCGCCGTCTTCCGGCGATACGATGATCCGAAATTGGTGGCGGTCGCTTTCGCTACGTTCAAGGAATTCCCGCGCCCCAATTCCCTCTTCCCGTGAGGAGTACAATTCACCGCCACGCCCGTCCCGATCTACGCCGTCACGCTGGAGATATTTGAGATGGGCGTTGAAGACCGCGCGCCCGGCGCCGGATTTCGACCGGGCGATATGCACTTTGACCATGACACGCCGCATGCGGTGCCCGGGCAGCCGCAGGCCTCGGACAGACGCCATGCGTCCGGCCACCGCGCCGCGCCCATATCGGCTTCCGGTAAAGCCTGGCTTTCCCTTCGGTTTCGCAAGGCGGGCAGCAACCTTCGCGACACGCTGCCGGAACCGCTTGCCACCTGCGGCGCCCACATCCCGGATACGTCCCAGGCGCGGCGTGAAATCGTCCTCGGCGCTCATCGCCTGTGCACCTGCTGACTCGCCGTCGATTCAGGCAACTCAGTCAATCCTGTGCCCCTCGAAAACCTGCAAGAGGCACCGAAAATCAGATGTGCAGACAAGGCACTAACCAGCGGTTGGTGCCACAGCTTTAATCTTGCCCTACCGGGTCCGCTCTCCAGATCCTTGCTCACGCTAGCATCGCCTTGACCCCGCTTGCGCCGGGTTAGCCTAATTCGTTTTCCAGAGGAGGACGGCAACGCCGTCCAGGTCTTCGCGTTTTGTCGGGCCGAAGTATCGGCCATCAAGCGAGCGCGGATGCGGATTTAGGAGAAATACGTCATCGTCTTTCAACACGACGCAGCCACTCCACGCTGGCAATTCGCGGCCCAGATGATCGACAGACAGTGCTGTCGCGACGTGCTTTGCGTTCACAGAAATGAGGTCCCCATGCCTGCAGACTTCATCGCCGGGCGTGGCGGCAATCTGCTTGATCAGTGGCCAGTCCTGCCCAACAAATCCCTTCGCCTCGGCCCATTCCGCTTCACCGCTTCTGGCTGAGATAACGACCCATCGCCCGTGGGTGAAGGGGGCGTCACTCAGCCAGTAGAGGCCTTCCGGCGCGCTAGCGGTGCGGTTCCAGATCAGCCTTGCCTGAGGATCGAACATGAAACCGGTCAGGCTGACCAGAACGGCACCGGAGGCGACAATCGCCGGCGCTTTTCTCATTTCGTGCGCTGAACACGTGAGGAGGTTGACGAGAACATCTGCGCTTCCGACCAGGCGAGAAGGCTTGCCCTTGTGTAGAAAACGCGGGTGCCGTGCTTGCGATAGATCGGCCCGCGTCCTTCGCAGCGATAATGGTCGAGCGTCGACCGCTTCAGCCGCAGGAATGCGGCTGCTTCCACAACGTTGAAAAGGTCATTGTCATTGGCCGCCATGGGCAGCGTCTTGTCCTGTTTATTCATCGGTATCTCCTTTCCTGAGGTTTTGTCCGATGCGATCAGAATGCCGCTTGCTGCGCCGATTTTGAGAGGAAAAATGCGCCCCCGCAATTTTTCCCCGCCGAGTTTACCATGCCGCAGGCACGCGTAAGCCGCCCCGGAGAAGATCTCCGGAGCGGCTCTGTGGCGATGAAATTGAGGCCTAGTCCCGCGGGTTCCAGAGGATCACGTGCCGGCCTTTCTTGCCTTTGACCGGGGCGAGATTTGCGTAGATCTTGCGCGGGCCGATCTGCGGGTCTGCAAGGGTGATCGAGACATAATCGCGTCCCGATGCTTTCGCCTTGCGCATCCAGCCGCCGCCGATTTCTGTCGCGGTGTCTCCGGCGAAGATGCGGTAGTCTGGCTGGCCGTCTGCGGCCTTCTCACCATTCTTCTCGATGCGGATGGGGCTCGTGAGGTTCATCATTGCGAGGGCGCCTTCGAAGCCGGTTTTGGTCTCAGAGACATATCCGAGTGCGTTTGCCATTGTGTCGTTCCTTTCGTTTTTGCTCTTGTCTCGGGGACCCCTTGTCCCCGTCGACGCCGGACCGTCCGGACGGCGCAGGACGGGTTTGAACCGCTTGCGGGCGAAACGTAGTGGAGCACCGGCCTGGCGCTGAATTTTGACGCGCGAGGAGCCGCAAAGCGGCGGGGAAAATTCTTGCGCCCGGGCCGGTTTCACAGCCCGGCAGGCGTCGTCCAGGTCACACGGCAAGAGACGGGAACAAGGGGTCCGATACGCGAGGCCACAAAACGGATGGAACAGGACTGGCGGACAGTTCGGATGCAAGACGAGACCCAAAGACGGGCGATTTTTTTGCGCCCTCATCCATGCAGCACCCCCACCAAAAGCGCATCCGCATGAGAGACTGATACGCGCAAGCCGCCCGATGCCTGGCACCGGACGGCTCCCGATCCGCCTGAAAAGGAGACTGAATCCTCAAGCGGTGTCTGGCTCTGCGAAGGTCTCCGCATCTGGCTGAGCATTGTCTCGGCCATCCTCGAAAAGACCTGTAATCCGGGCCCATGCATCAGCAGGCGCAGACCCTGCCGCGCCCACAAGGCGGGCTGGCGGCACCTGCATCCAGCCCGGTCGCCAGTCGGAATTAGGCTTGCATCCATTGCCAATGATCCGACTCTCAATGAGCGCCTTCTGTACTTTGGCCGTATCGGTGACGCAGGTTGCCGCCAAAGACTCAGACCCGATATCGGCCACCATCGCATTGATCGCCCGCTTGTCGCGGCAGAGGTCGAAGAAGGCCGGTTCCGGTTTCCAGCAGGCTGACAGGTCCGTCTCGCAAACGTGCAGAACGGCCTCCACGACCGGCCCGCCCGCTTCCAGTATCTCAGCCATGGTAAAGGCCAGAACCTCACCCACTTCCGCGTCCGACATGGCGAGCAAGGCGGCGAAGATTTCGCAAAGGCGATAAGCGTCGCCATTGCGTCGGGCCTCTCCAGAGACGCCCAATGCCGCAAACAGGCTGGCAACGTGCTCCCGTTTCGCCGCCATGTCGGCGGCAGCTGTCGATGCCTCAAGGCTCTCCCGCGTGGCATCCTTCCGGCTGCTGCATTCATGCGCACGGATCGTCCAGAGCGCGCTGCCGGTCATGGCATGGGCCACCATCAGGCGCAGCGCGATAGCAGGCTGGGCGGCGAGGCTCGCCTGCGCCGCCCCATGCCGATGCAGCAGGATATATTCCGCAAGCGGGCCAGACATTTCAGGTTTGACGGGTGCTGAGGAAGGGTCGTCGCTGCCGCGCTTCTCCTTGTCGTTTCTCCGCGCCTCAGCCTGTGAGATATAGCCTTCATGGAAGGTCACACTGCCATCATGGCGAAGCTCGACGAACACCTTGCCGCCCTCCTTCTTCGTCTTGGTCACATGGTCCCAGCGCTGGAAATACTGCCCCCGCTCAAGGCAGACCACGTCCTTCCAGCCTTCGGCGAGATAAGCCTCGATACGCTGCGCGACGGCTGCGGCTTGCGCGGTCCAGAAAGCATCCGCGTCGGCAAACACGCCATGCTCGCCAAACAGATCGGCGGTTATCAGGCCTTCATAGCCCGCCAAGTCAAACAGGGCCTTGTCGGTCGTGATAATCGCCCCACCCGTGATCCATGCCTTGCAGTTCCGGCCCATCGGCGCGCGCGCGTCCTCACTATCGAACAGGCGAAGCCATTCTGCCTGTTGGTCTTGCGTCGCGAGCGTCAACGCCCGGATCGTCTCGCGGTCGATCTCGTCTTCGGCATAGAGTTTGCGGATTGGCTCGGCGAGCGAAGCCAGCGCGAGAACTCGCCGCACCAAAAGCAGGGTAACCCCGAAGAAGGCGGCGATGTCCTCGACCGCACGGCCTTCATCATGCAGGCGCTTGAAGGCTGTGTATTGCTCCATTTCCGAAGCTGGCAGGCGTCCGACATTCTCGATGACGGATGCCGCAATGGCGCTGGCGGCGTCTTCTTCGCGCATGATTGCGCACGGCACCATGGGCGGTTTGCCCGTCTCCTTCTCGATCTCTTTCAGGGCGAAGAACCGCCGCCGTCCGGCAACGACGCCGTAATGATCGCTTTCACGGCGCACCAGCAAAGTCTGGCGAATACCGCTCTCACGAATAGACGGCAGAATATCGGACACGTCCGGCTTCTTGCGGCTATGGCGCATGTTGAGTTTGGAAATCCGAAGCTCGGACAGCGGCAAGGATTTGAGGATAGGCTGGGCCATTGCATGGGCCTCCTTTGATGATTTGATTGAAGAGGACAGACGCGCACTCATGCGCGCGCCTCGAGATTCGAGAGGGTCGCACAAAGACGCTGCGCGGCCCGGCGACCGATCGCGAGAGCGTCGGGAAGAAGGTCATCTGCGACGTCCGTCAGATGTCCATTATCCGAACCCGGATAATTGGCCTCGACGCCCCACAGGCTGATGGCGTGCTCGTCCAATATGACACCATCAAGAGATACCGAGAGGACAATACCGCAATAGAACCAGTCATCCTCCCGCCATGCCTCCATGATCGCCTCGGCTTCGGCTTGTGCCTTGGCAAAGCGTTCCCGGAAATTGTTTCCGGGGCCGATAAATCCGGGCGCATCCTTGTAGAGCGAGGGCCAGAATCCGTCCTGGCGCTGGTCCGGCCCATCCGGACTATCATCGCGCACGATGCGCGCGACGATCCGGAACCCGTCCTGTTCGCAAGCGGTGCAATCGCCCTCGCATACGAACGTGTCAAAGCGTTCCGTGAAAGCCATCTCTAACGGCTCCAGAACACGTGGACTTCATCGAAGCCCGTCTGGAACACCATGATCTCACCATTGAGGGCCATGTCGCGGGCGAGCGCCTGCCAGTCGATATAGTATTTGAGGCTTTCCGGTATCGCTGTGCCGGTCTCGTCGTGCAGCTCTTCGGCAAAGTCCGCCGCGCTGCGGTATTCTCCGGCATAATCCTCGAACGCGGCGCGCGCCTGTTCAAGATCATCACCGAACTGGCTGTAAAGCTTGGCGCCAAGCGCGCCATGTTCCTCGATGAAGTCTGCAAGCTCGCACACCGCGTCGAAGCTCGCCCATTCAGAAATCTGGCAACCGTCGAACCCTTCGTAATGTCGGGTAACAGGCCGGTGTTGCCACCGGCCCGTCCCCTCAGAACCGTGCTTGCAAGTTTCCCCGCACACGGCTCAAGCAAGTCCCTGATTA